>JGI24508J20089_1000027_pt1 | contig 729077 bp, 723 predicted proteins | sample LinPmetageLP24_FD_20089 | JGI IMG/M metagenome (IMG submission 20089) | reverse complement strand
GACTCAATTACAGATGCGGAAGTCCGAGACCTTGTGCATACAATGCACCAGCGATGTCTGGATGTAATTAATGCACACGGAGCCTACACAAAATGGTAGAAATTCAATGAATAACCTCAAGTCCTGCATTTGCCTTCGTGGTGTGACATTAAAAGCAGCGTGAAGTGGCGATTTAACATTTGCTGAACCCTGTGGGGAGTACCCGAGCCCCTATTTACTTTCTCCCAAGTTGACCAATCCTCGGCGGCATGAACTCCGGGTCATAAATCAGGACATCAACAATGGCCTCTTGGAGAAGTCATCGATTGGCTGTCACTTGATACGCAAGACTCGATCAACAACAACGAACTGGATGGTGGCTATGCTGCAGCTTGAATGCAGCCAATAAGGGGAGCCAAGTGACTGAATTGGCCTAATAAGGTTACATAGCAACACCGCTACACTCTTGTAACCGCACTCTTGATGCTCGGGTCAGAGCAACAGATTCGAACTCTGTAAGTCTTGATGGGGCAAGGGAGAACTGTTGATTGTAGAGATACAAAATGTTTACAATTAGTCAAATTTTGAGGGACTTCTTGCGAGAGGCCTCGATTCAGCGCACGAGACGGCGGCAAATACCCAAAACACAGCACAGCGCCCAATCTCAACTCTCGACAACCCAGAACGCCTACGACTTGGCTGTCCTCGAAGCAAATACAAATCTGCTCGTCGCTGAAGCCTCCCAGATGTATCAACACTACATCACACACATTACGTCAAAGCAACAAGTTGCCAAAAAGGGCTGTTATGTTGTAGTAATGAAGAAGCATATATTCAACTCTTTTCCTCATTTTCCAAAATGCTATTCTCCATGCAATTCCAATTCTAGTCTTCTAATCCAACAGTCATTCCCAACCCACCCAGACACACTCATTTAAAATACACCGGAACACCATAAACACACACAGCCGCCGCATTCAGATATCTCAAATGACAAGCCCCCCTCGCCTTCGCTACAGCCTCAACAAGACTCACGCTCCCTTTACCTACTACACTAGCACTCCTCTCCCTACTGTCTACCTTCCTCTCCTTCCCCTTCCCCTTCCTCCCTGTACTCCCACTTGCACTCGTCCCCGCACTCACCCCCTCAAATAGCCCCCACTCCTCAAAAGCCCTCATCGCAAAGCGATCAATGTCCTTATCCGTAACATCCCACAGCGTAGCCACCAACGCCGGACACCCGGCATGCATATAATTAATCGGCGTCCCATACGGTTCAAATTCCCCCCTCTCCACCAGCGCCCCACTACTACATCCCATCAAGACCGTCACAGCACACTTATCCAGCCTCTTGATCTCTCTCGCGCGGATATACTGCGCGCCACTACCATGGCCGAAATACAGGAGAAGGTCTTTGCTTTCGAGGGTTTCTTTAAATTCTTCTTCGGAAGGGGCGCGGTTGGTGATGGAGGAGGAGAGGTTGAGGGATTGGAGGGGCTTTTGGAAGACGGATTGGGTGTGTTTGAGGTCGCTGCCGGGGTTTAGGATGTAGGATGCGTTGGAGCGGGAGATGTAGTGGCCTTCTGAGGTGTCGTCGGCGATGGCATCTTTTTGCTGGGTGAGGATTCGGTCTCGTAGACAGCCAAGGGAGGGGAGGCGGGAGACGGCGAGGCCGTCCATGCAGGGTAGAGACTCCCATGGGAAGGAGTGAAGTGTCTTGTCTAGTATGAGAATGGTATGCCGTCCTTCGTCAACCTGTCCAGATGCATGAATAGCTAAGTAGTAGCCGCGCAGTGCGTCTTGCATCTCGATCACGATGGAATCGAAGTCTATCTCAGCGTAGGCATTGAGCTCGCCGTGGAACTGTAGTACATCAACAACGAAGTACAGAAGATCTGTCAGAGGCTCCGAGAAGTCGCATTGTTCATCCGAAGCATCGCCAAGCCCGATAAACAGCTCCAAAATCCTAGAATCGAGAGTGATCTTTGGCCCAGCCACTTTCCTCCCCGATTTGCGTCGAGAAGGGAGGTGCCTGTCGAGGATATTCTGGAATGACTTCTGGAAGCGAGCAAGTAGCTCTGGTCGTCGTGCGTGTTGAGAGAAAATCCCAGTGAAACCGCCCAACCATACCTTCTCGATGTTCTCGAGGAGGTCTCTCAGTCGCAAATCCAATCCTTCTCGCTCTTCCCACCAGGCTGTCTTAGCTTCCCGCCCTGTCTTGCCGACAGCATCATGAGCACTTTCATTTGCCATCTCAATGATCTCAAGCAGTTCTGCATGGCCTTGCTCAAAACCGAAGACCTCTTCGTCGGCATCCATAGAGTTGTGTCGCCCGAGTGGTAAACGAAGAACGAAAGGGCTGTGACCAGCTTGCAGTTTCGTGATCGATAACTCCTGGCGACTGTCGCTTAGAGAAATTGATATAACAGTCCATGGTTTGGGTATGATGTCAACGTAATCCCGCTGGAACTTGAACAGGTCGGAAATGTGTCCGATGCTAGATCTCCTATGGTCCCTGCTCGGTAGCTTTGGCCAGCTCAAGTCGTCCATTTTCAGAGTCGTAGAATCTCCTCGAATTGCCTTACGTTCCCTACGTAGGGCTAGTGTTCTTGCATTTTCTACAGACGTTAGCATCATTGCAGGACCTGTTGGAGAATTGACATACCGATCGAAGAACTCGCCAGGCCAGGATGAGCGAGCGATCTGCCCTTCACCTGGCCAGCTGCCGAAAGTAGGATTGCAACACTATTGAGCAATGCAGATGCAGTATGTACAACAGACACAGGAGCAACAGCAACAGCCATGGACTGTATCTCCGTCAGATGTTCCTGAGCCTGGCGTAACTTGTCGAAGAAACTATCGGGAACAGGACTCTTCGATCCAGCAAGCTCTCTAGCACCCCTTGCACCTTTCCTTGGAGGAGAAACTTTGACCACAGAGAGTCTATCGCCGTGCTTCTCGTTCTTAGCCAGTCCAGCGACAGAGGGAAAAGAAATCGTAGAGTCCTGCAATACAGAATAGACTGGATCTGCGTTCATCTGATCCAAGCTGTGAAAGAGGAATTGTTTGGCCATCGCGAGTCCATGGTCGACTGCTTCGAGTTGTGAAAGATGGCCGCTGTCCAATACTTGGAGTATTGCCAGAGCCTCCGTAAACTTCTTCGTGAAGACCAGAGCTCTTGCTTTCTGTCGAACCACCATGGACGTTAGAGATGTTAGCTGGGGACATTCCTCCTCCACCGAACCAACAACCTCGACGGGAGACTTGGCTCTAGTGGTCGCTTTGCGTTTAGTGACCGTCTTCGCACGAGCTGGAGCTTTTCGAGCCACTGGCACCTTTCGCTTCGTGAGTGTCAGTTGAGCCATTTTCTCCACCAATCCGCCCGACTCATCCGAGGCATTAGTGACTCGCTCCAGACTGTTGATGTAATCCACCATGCCAATACTCTTGATCGTTTCCTCAGCTTCTCCATACGCCAAGATCTCTTCATCACGGTCTCCCAAGAGGCCATGCATACTGCCCAGGTGATAAGCAAGAAGTGCTGTATTTCGACAAGAGTCGAAATTAGAGCAGAGTTTCTTCGCTTCCATCAGAAGTTCAGAACCACGATCCAGAACGCCAGCTTTCAACCAGGTGCTACCCAACAAGGCGGATGCCATTGCCAGATGTGCTTCGGATCCGACCTCCTGAGCAAGTTTCCGTGCTTGTTCTGCGTAGTAAACCGTTTCTTGGAACATCCCATGATGAGCGAAAAGAGTTGAGAGGTGGTTGAGACTGCGGAAGAGAGGTGTGATCAAGGCCCAGAAGTTAGACCCCGTGCAGACCTGGTCGTTGATGAATTTGATGGGCACAGTAATGGTTGACATGCTCAACTGAGAGACATCTTCCGTCAACTTTTCCACGTCGGTTTTGGGGCTAGAATCCGATTTTTTTCGCGATTGCTCCTCTACATTAGTCCATGCACGACGTACAAGTCTCACACACTGCTTCGCGTGGCCAAGCGCTGTATGAGCAGAGCCTCGTTCAAGAGCCAAAACGGAATATACCATGTAGGCATTAGAGATCAAGATATTCATCTTGGTTCTTTGCTGCAATGGCGTGACTGATCTTGACCTCGGCATATGGTCTTTCTCTTCGGCGTACAGTGCTTGAGCAGCCGCCAGATTTTCTTCACTGTTGTGAGTTAGCTTGGACTACTTCAAATACAAGGCATATATTACACTTTATCGAAGCTACCAATGGCTAGCAAGTATTGGCAGTGCGCGAGGTGTAGTTGCAGCGTGGCGTATGTTGTGACCCCATTGCGAGCAGCGTATACCATGGCTCGATCGAAAGCCAAACCGGCTTTTCCAGAATATCCGAGCTGAAGCCATTGTGCTCCCAAGTCAGTGAAACTGAGCACTAGGTCATCGGGTATCGAGACACCGTCGCCATATTCGTTGATCTCAGCAATCAATCGAAGAGCAGAAACTCTGACTGTCTCTAGACCCTTCATTTGTAAGTATTCTCCAACGACACTTAAGTGAGCGAGTAGGCCAGGTATGTCTTCGATCTGCTTTTCAAATTCGGCGAGGTTTGGGCATCGTGATCGGATCGAGAACCATGTCGCAAGGCCTTGCTTCAACACATCCAGCTTCGGCGCATTTTCAGAAAGTTCCGTAATCGTTGCTGCAAAACTCCTATAGTGGCCAAGGTAACCCTGAAGACCCTCATCCTTTGTGCCACAGCCGTCGATTTTGGCGAGCTGTGAGCTCTGGAGCTCAGTCTGAAGAACTTCCTTCACAGTTTCATCTTGATCTACATCGAGGGATAAACGACGAATGAGAGTCCTCAACCTACGTATGGGATACTGACCCTGGTCGTATACTGATAGAAGTTCACTAAAAATGGTGGATAGAAGCTTCTCGGCAGGGGCAGTCTCAGCAGACTGCGTTGAGAAAAGATCCAGTTGGTGTTCAAGCACGGCTCCTTTCTCTTCGATGGTCCAGGATTCGTCGACGAGTTGTGTTGAAGCAGACACTTTGAGATATCGTAGCTGAACTTTCAGTAAAGAGTGTACAGTTCGACCCAGCACTGACGCCGCATCATCCTCACCCCAAACATCCTTTGGCGATCGAGTGGCAGCCTTCTCAACAGCCAGAGTAAGAGCACCGTCGCTGATCAACTCATCTCGTAATGTCAGGAGAGTCTGGAATAGCTCATCGTAACGAGCGGTCGTCTTGCAGTATTCGGCCATCCGCTCAAGTTTGGTCGAGAACTGAGCCATCCTCCGCTCTTGCTGAGATCTTTGCCGAATGCTATCAATTGATCGCCGCAAAGCTCGCATCTGCTGACCATCCTTAACGCCTTCCGGATTCCGTCGCATGTTGAGATATTGAGTGTAGTAAAGGTTGGATATCCTGACATGGTATGATGCTGAACTTGATCCGTCATAAACAACAACATCACCAGAACTCGGGTCAAGTCGATCACTGAGTAATAGACAGTCTTGCAATTTCGAATCCACCAGATCCCATGTTGCTCGACCTTCGCCAACCAGCATCTTCACAAGAAAAAGTGCCGAGTCGATAGCATGGAGAGCCGATTTAGTAATGAATTGTCGTCGCTGCTCGTACCTGAGAATGTCTTTCGTGGCAGCTTTTACGTCCGGCGGGTTTCCAAGATATCTCAGGGAAAGCCGCGGCAAGAGGAAAATTACAGATTCACACATCTGACGCATCCCATCAGATAATTGAACTTTTGAACCTGTCCCAGACCGGTACTGAGCAATGACAGAAATGGCAGATCGTCTTACGCCGGAGATCTCTGTCATCAACTCATCGATTTCTGACGATTCTCCTTTGAAAGGCCGTTCCAGTTCCTCGAGTAAAGACAGCAGTACTTCTTCGTCCTTAGGATCATTAGAAGGATCTTTGAGCTGCAACGCAACCAATCGTGCCAGCACAGAACAACGTTTGGCGTCCGAGTCGACACTGGAATCAAGTGTTTTCTGCCATTCCAAGGTCCACCTTACTGCTTCTTTCATGAGATCCGCCTCTTTCGAGAGCGAACTTAGAAGTCTGAAAATACCAGCCAGAGTCGTTCTCAAAGCACGGGGTCGAGAATCGGAACAGTCTGAAATCAACGTATGGATATCCGTCATGGCCAGCGCTGCTACTTGGTAAGCCTTCAACGCCCCGGTCTGGTTGCGGCGGGCTAAAGCTGATAGGCATCTTAGAAATGGATCGAGAATTTCCTTGGATTGGTCGCCTTTGTGGCCTGCAAGACCCCACCATAGAAATCGATTGTGTAGAGCCAGTGTTTGGATTTGTATTGATACTTCGGGAGATATACTGAGTCGGCTCTCCAATGCAAGGGCATCGTCGGCCGTGGAAATGCTTGGACAGAGGGATAGCAGGATTTCCGAGAGGGTCTGCATCTGTCTGACAATTCTATCTGTCTGTTTCTGGTCCTTCGAGTCCTTGGCTGCTAAGAGAAGTAATCGCGTTGGTGATGATGGATGCTCGGTGTGCAGTATCTCGAACCCATCCTCGATGACCTTTGGCTTCCGACAAGATGTCATAAGTCGCAGAACCTGTAGCTGAGAGGTGATAACCAGTCCAAGTTTCGCTCCAGCAAATTCTGGCTTCCCAAAGTTCAAGAGTTCGGCCAATGTTTGTGCTGCTGGTGCTGCACTTGTTTTCGCTGGTTTTCTTTTTGCTCCATCTCCAGATTCCAATCGTCGCTTCAATATCCTCAATTCCTTGATGGCCAAATCATCCAAGCCCAATGAAACCAATTTTCCAACCAGCACAGACATGCCATTCTCCAGTTGAAGAGGCGGTAGATCCACCCCAGGCGTTTTGGCAGCTTGTAAAGTCCGCAGACATGAGAATGCCACCCTGGCGCATTCAGCTACCGACCTGTGTCCCGAGAAGGTTATGGAAGCCGAGGAAGAAGATCTGCTATGCCTGGACGATATGTCGGGGGAGCTTGAGACTCGGTTTAGGGAACGTGGTTGCAATGGTGACTGGGGCATGGAAATCGATCGTCGCAGTGTTTTTCTGGCTGACGATTTAACTAAGTCTTTCGAGGATGCCTGTCTTCGGACCGGAGCTGGCGCGGGAGCTTTGATCGCTTCGCTGAGGGATTTGAGAGTGGCATTTATGACTTCTGTTGCCAGAATTGACCTCTCCTTTGGCGACAATTGCTCTCCATCTTCATGGATATCCGTTTCCACTACCGTTTTCTTCGTCCTTGTCTTCGCCGCAGGTGTTCTAGCTGTCTTCGTTTTCGGGGCAGTGGCAGCTTTCGTGGGCTTTTTCGCAATCGTCCCGGTCGTATTTTGGCCCTCTGATTTCGGTAGTAAGAGCTCGCTGAGTATTGTCACTGTCGCGGGGGTACATGTTGATGCTGAACGAACAGCGGTCCGAATCGAGTCGGCAGTTATTTGCGAGGAAGCCATGATGATAAGAATCACTGACAAAAAAGTGTTCAGTATTATTGACAATTAGACATTATACAAAACGGATCCGGAATGCAAAAGAGCAATATTGTTCGTCCTGCAGAATCGCGACATTGATCATTAGAAGTGGATCGCGAATGATGTTTAAGTCCGTTGGCATGGAAACGAATTGATCGGCGCCAACCTTAATCCGTCCCGTCTTGTCTTCAAGAAATCCGGTACTTGCCCGAGCTTCTTCTTGAGAACATTTTGATACTCACTGGTCTTGAATCACATTCACAACAATCATGAGGATAACAATGCTTCGTCGGATTCTGCTCGCACCTCCTACACTCCGCACATCACTCGTTACCTTCCCACAACGAACCCTCCCATCTCATACCCGAACCTACTCAGCAACACCCAACATCGCGCAAACCTCATTCTGGATCAGTCTAATCCCCAAGCCTCTACGGAAGAGTTCCCCAACCGCAGCTCTCAAGAAAAAGGCCAAATCGAAAGAATGGAATCCCGCGACGTTCTTCATAGTCATATTTCTGCTTATAGGATCGATGTCCATCCAGATGATTGCATTGCGCAATGACTTCGCAGCATACAGTCGCAGAGCTGATGCGCGGATCGGACTGTTGAAGGAGATCATCGAGAGGATCCAAAAGGGCGAGGAGGTTGATGTTGAGGGCTTACTGGGGACGGGTGATGCTGTCAGGGAGCAGGAGTGGGAAGAGGGTAAGAATTCTTATTTCAGTCTACTAAGGATGGTCCTGACAGGTGATAGTTCTACAAGAAATAGAGCGGGAAGACCAGGCTTGGAAGGAATCACGGAAGAGCAAACCAAAACATGGACGAAACCTTGAGGAAGCGAATGCAGCACCGAAACCATCAGTCACTATACCTAAAGAACCTCCTGCCGAAAAGCCCAAGTCGACTGCTCCATCTGGATTCTACTAGAAATCTATTGCTTCGATTGTATACAATATGTACAAAATATACAGCTATTCTATGATAGCATGTCTTTAAACACTCTACTATTGGAGTGCTCTTCAGGGACGTCGTCCGATCTATGGGACTTGGACTGGGCCAAGCTAGTGCGCTTCAACTGATCAACCAGTCCAGGCAGGACTTTATCTGTCGGCAGTTCAACACGAACACCTGATTCTCCCAATTGGCCCATAGGCAACTTCTGAAAGAATGCATCCTCTCCTCTCACTCCTCCAAGGTTCAAGATCCCAATGGGCATACCCCTTTCGTTGGCTCGTTTCGCAAGTCTCCATGCAGAGTATGTTGCCAAAGAAGTTCCCATAATCAGAAGTCTTCCAGATCCATCGATTGCATGTTCCGCGGCTTCCTTCACTCTGCTGGCTATGCTTTCTCCGAACATTACCACGGCAGGCTTCAGTATTCCAGCTGTGCTTGTTGATTTCCAAGCACCCTCCTCATCCACTTCAACAATGGTCTGGGTCCCATCTCCAGCTATCGGCGGATTCGCTAAACAATGTGGACATGCTGGATATCGGAAGGTTGTATATGGTGCTCCAGGCAGATCAACATCTCCGTCTGGATTGGTTTTCATACCCTTCGCCCTTCTCTCGTCCGGATTCTCGGTATCCAATGCACCAGACTCAATTGCTTCTAGCAGAAATGCTGCCCAAGCTGGGTTTAGTCTTGCTAAAGCCTCCTGAAAAGCTTCTCGAGGCAGATCATTGTGACAAGTGACACAAGTCAGAGCTCGCAGATACCCGTGGAGTTCTAGCGTTGGAAGTTCCGGATGCGCAGTGGAATGGAAAGAGTCGACATTCTGTGTGACAACACTCCGTACAAGACCTAGTTCTCCGAGATGCTTGACGGCGTAATGTGCAGGATTCGGTCTGGCCTTATGTAGATTCGTCCAACCTAGGAAACTTCGAGCCCAATATCTCTTCCTCGCCTCATGGTTTGCCAGGAATTCATGATAGTATATGGGACGGTAGGTCTTGTTCACCCTATATGTTCCATTCGTGCCTCTGTAATCCGCCAGTCCTGAAGCGACAGAGATGCCAGCTCCAGACAATATCACCGTCGAGGCTGGGTCCGCAGCTCCATCTTGCAGCAAGGGAGATGGTGGGGCAGTGAGGAATTTCGAGAGCGCAGCGATGGCACCGTTGATGGTATTCGCGTTCCGTGGGATTATATTTGGAGCTGGCAGGGGGCCCGTGTAGGGGATTCGCATGAAGGGGGGTTTTTTCATTGAGGATTTGCTCGTTGAAACTTCGTGGAGAAGCTTAAAGATGGAGCTTGCTGGCGGGCGGTTGATGAAGGTATTCGCGTCATTACTCCACGTACTCGCGTCGCCCCTCTCTGGCGTCTGTTTCGTCCACTATGCATTCCACTCCACTTTCAGGGCGCCGCCCGACGGCTTTGATGTTTAAAGTTAGTTGATTAGTTTGCTAGCTGAGTAAGGTTAACAAGCATCTGATTCAGACAACCCTTTGTCGGCCCTTCAGGGGCAAAGCCGACAAATAATAGCATCAGCATTAGAAAGAGGTTCGGGGGCAAAGAGGCGTTGTCAAGACAGCTCGGAGGAGCTCCGAGCTCCATCACATCCACCTGCACCTGCACCTGCACCTGCACTGCTCTTCAGGCCGCTCAGAAGTGGGCTGGTGGGATGACTTCCAGGGTAGAGTGGGACCTTTTTGACCTGAACCATGCCTAGAAAAGAGCGGGATTCCCTCACTGCTGCTAAAAAGCTTCGATTCGAAATGGCCGAGGATTGAGTGGCTGCGCTGTTGTATGGGACGGACAAGACGAGACGAGACGAGACGAGACGAAAAAGACTAAAGAGAAGACCCCCGGCCGAGCCATCGACCTGAGCACCTCATCGTCGTCGTCAAAATAAATTTTGTTCGTCATTGGGATACGTTTCCCACTGCCTTGGCATTCCTAGAATTTTATACCGTACTGTAGAACTTTTCCACTCCACCCTGCCACTTTCATGCCAGCGTCTCTACTACACGCGTCCAAAACGCAGGCTTGACCTGTCAGAGGTCTCGTCCTGCTTTCCTTGTCTCTGCCCCGGCTTTCGCACCTCTCAATGCCTTTTCGCTGCCCCTCGACTCCCGGGGCGACATCGCGCTTAAAGCCTGTCGCACTCCTCTTGAGGCTGAGTTTGAGAAGGACACATCAATCACAATCACAACAGCAGTACAGAGTACTCCAATCCTCCGCCCTCGATTCACTCTCCTTTAGTTCCATATTAAAGGGCACACCCCCGAAACATTCCTTTCCGAAACTACAATCTTTCAACAGCACATCCTATTTCAGCACTCCCCTTCGTCCAATGGCCGCCCTCACTACCACCCAGACGCGCTCGCACGCGGGTCACTCACATCACCACCACCATGATAACACGTATCTCACTTCGAAGAACAAGAACGATGCAGGCGTACGGATCACAAGAATTGGTCTCTATTCCAATTTGGGAATGGCAATTGCGAAAGGAGTCGGTGGATATGCCTTCAACTCGCAGTCAATGATTGCCGATGCATGGCACAGCTTGACAGATCTAGCCAGCGATGTTCTGACACTGGCAACCGTTTCCTGGAGCTTGAAACCCCCTACAGCACTCTTCCCTACTGGTTTTGGAAAGGTGGAGAGCTTGGGTTCTTTGGGAGTCAGTGGAATGTTGTTATTTGGAGGCTGCTTCATGTGTTTGAACAGCTGTGAGATTCTCTATGCACACTTTTTCTTGGACGCCCATGCTGCTGCAGAGGCTGCTGCACATGCACACGGACATAGTCACAGTCACGGTGCCGTGGGACCGAGTATACATGCCGCCTGGCTTGCTGCAGGAACAGTGATCTTGAAGGAATGGCTGTATCAAGCGAGTAAGTACCTAAAACCCACAAGCTCGTGGCCTCAGCTAACAGCTTCCAGCCATGAAAGTAGCCAAAGAACGAAAATCTTCCGTCCTAGCCTCGAATGCCATCCACCACCGAGTCGACTCTCTCACAGGAATTGTAACCCTTTTCGCAATTCTAGGTGCCAATTTCCTACACGAGGCAGCATGGCTAGATCCAGTTGGAGGTTTCTTGATTTCGCTGCTGGTCATCAAAGCTGGTTGGGGAAATACCGTTTCGGCACTTTACGAATTGGCAGACAAGGGCATTGACGACGAAATCAAGACATCTGTACGAAAGGCAACTGCGAAGAGCTTCGAGACTATCAGAGACGGCACACAGGTCGAACTCCGAGAAGTGGAAGGTGTCAAATCTGGACAAAACTACTTGGTCGATCTACAACTCGCAGTACCTAAATCGTGGACGGTAGAAGATGTCAGAGAAGTCGAGGAGGGCGTCAGAGAAATGGTCGGATCAAAAGTGCGAGGTGTCCGCCGCGTCAAGGTTAGATTTGTGCCAAAGGATGATGGTTCGTCAACTCTGTTCGACGAGTTCATAAGTGGGGATGTTAGCCCGCGAGAGAGCCCAGAACCCGAAGACCACGACCACGACCATGACCATGGCCATGGCCACTCGCATACAAATGGCAATGGCAAGAAATTACAATAGATTCGCTTGTACATACGAGAAAATCATCATATGGAGTTGGCATGGCGTTTACATTTGGGATGGGAGAGAATTTGGGAACACTTGGAAGACTTGCACAGCAAGATGGCGTTTTTTGGACCTGCATTAGTCAGATACTGTATATCAGGATATCGCTGCATCCCCAGTAACTACTTGTGCTCTTTCTAGTCCGCTTCTCTGCCTCGTCCTCATTGGTGCGCATGTTTATGCTCAAGTGAACGCCACAGCAGCCACAGTTGAGGGGTTTAGCCTAATCTCAACCCATGCCCGTGGATCACCCCTCCAGACGTCACCCCACCAAGAAATGTCTTTCTTCTCACCGGATCAAGAAACATTTCTATTTCTACAAAGAGTATACAATTGTCCAAAAGTAAGGAGTTACTCACAGAACATATACATTCCTTCGGAGTTCTCCTCCATGTCTTCTCAAGACGGTCCATTATATTTGGGTTTCGACCTCTCCACGCAGCAACTAAAAGGTGGGGTCATGTGAGCTCCTTCTCTGTATGAAACACCTCACTAACACTTTCCCAGCAATTGTCATAACATCAGAATTGAAGGTCGTCTATGAAGCTAAAACAGACTTCGACGCCGATCTCTCAAAATATGGCATCAAGAAAGGCGTGCACGTCAACGAAGCCGAGCGAGAAGTCTACGCTCCTGTAGCCATGTGGTTGGAAGCTGTGGATTTGGTCTTACAGCGATTGAAGGAGAAAGGAACGCCGTTCCAGCGGATCCAGGGCATTTCTGGTGCGGGTCAGCAGCATGGAAGTGTGTATTGGAGTAAGACTGGTGAAGTGTTACTGGGCTCGTTGGATCCGAAGGAGACTTTGGTTGATCAGCTGTCTAAGACGGCGTTCGCTCATCCGTTCAGTCCTAACTGGCAGGATGGGAGTACGCAGAAGGAATGTGATATGTTTGATGCTGAGCTCGGATCTGCTGAGAAGCTTGCTGAGGTCACGGGAAGCAAGGCCCACCATGTAAGTGCTCTTACTTTGATGTTAGGTTGAATACAGCTGACATTCGTCAGCGTTTTACTGGACCCCAAATCATGCGTATGCACAAGAACCACCCAGAGGTTTACAGAGCTACATCACGCATCACTCTCGTCTCCTCATTCCTCGCTTCCGTCTTCCTGGGCAAGATCGCACCTTTCGACATTTCTGATATTTGCGGCATGAACCTTTGGGACATCAAAGCCGGAGCTTGGAGCGAACCACTTCTCAAGCTCGCCGCCGGAGAAGATGGTCTCGACTCCCTCAAGCAAAAGCTCGGCTCCGTCCGCGAAGACGGAGGCGGCAGCATGGGCTCCATCTCCTCCTACTTCGTACAACGGTACAACTTCCCCTCCTCCTGCGGCATCGCCCCCTTCACAGGCGACAACCCCTCCACCATCCTCGCACTCCCCCTCCGCCCCCTTGACGCCATCGTCTCCCTCGGCACATCCACCACCTTCCTCATGTCCACGCCCAAATACGTCCCCGACCCAGCCTACCACTTCTTCAACCACCCCACCACAGCAGGCCTCTACATGTTCATGCTCTGCTACAAGAACGGCGGCCTAGCCCGCGAGAAGATCCGTGACGCTCTTCCGGCATCCTCATCCTCTCCCACCGATTCCTGGTCAACATTCAACAAAATCGCTCTCGAGACTCCACCACTAGGTCAAGCCTCCCCTTCCACAGACAGCGCAAAACTAGGTCTGTATTTTCCCCTCCCGGAAATCGTACCGAATGTTAGAGCCGGAACATGGCGCTACACGTGCTCGAGTAACGGTACCGACTTGCAAGAAAGTCAGGATTGGGGACGTGAAGCAGACGTCCGCGCTATCGTCGAATCGCAAATCCTTTCTTTACGTCTCCGATCTCAGAAACTCGTACATAGCCCTTCCGCTGGCATCCCCCCCCAACCAGGCCGTATCTATCTTGTTGGAGGCGGGTCTCTGAATCCCGCTATCGCGCGGATTATTGGTGATGTGCTGGGTGGTGCGGAGGGAGTGTGGAAGTTGGATGTGGGCGGGAATGCGTGTGCGTTGGGAGGTGCGTATAAAGCTGTTTGGGCGATGGAGAGGAAGGAAGGAGAGAGTTTTGAGCAGTTGATTGGGGATAGATGGAGGGAGAGTGAGGCTGTGGAGAAGGTGGATATTGGGTACAGGAGCGATGTTTGGGGGAGGTATGGGGATGTGTTAGGGACGTTCGAGGAGATGGAGAGTAAGGTCTTGAAAGGGGAGGAGAGGAATAAATAGATACACCTCGTGGTTTCGTTACTTCTGTTTCATCGATTACGAATTGAAAAGTTTAATTGTGTGTGTGACTTGCACGGCACTATTGCGATATTCTCTGTGAGCGTTTGATTGTATAGAAGCCTCACAGGCTAGCTTCAATATATAGGCTAATCATGCTGTATAAGCCTCCACGCATCTGATTTTCCAAGGTCTTCCTATAAACTCGATTTTCCTTTTGGATTGAGAAAATCCAACCACAGCCCAAGCCGCCGGCCACGCCGATGTTGACACCATCACTTAAGCGAGATATCACCACCTCACTTCCAATCAACGAGCCAGCCACAACTCATCGAACAATATTCTCAGCGAACCCAAGTCCAGTTACAAATTTTCAGTGGACTTGGGGGTATAATCTATTTGACAGGCCTGTCTAAGTCACCAGACTCGCGTAGCCAATAGAGGGAAGAGGTAAAATTTGATAAATTGGAGGATGATTGCTTACTGTGTGATTGCAGATAAGGAAGATATACTATGAGAGAGATAAGGAGATCAAACTCGATGGGCATTCATGTGTGCGTGTATAGAACGGAGCCGTTGGTTTAGTGTGGCCCTTGATTCAATCCAGAAGAATGTTCGGGAGGCCCAGTTGAGTTTGAGCCTCGCTGGCGCGGTATTCAGAGGAGATAGAGCTGATTTGATGTCAGCCTGGTGGAAGTTCGGAGACGTTAGTGGGACATTTGTGATGGAAACAGTAGTTCTCATAAGTTATAGGAGAAGAAGGAGTAAAATCAGGGTGTGCTATTGAGGGCAATGCTGGGGTAATTGAGATTTTGTGGGGAAAGGAGGAATAGTGTAGGAGCAGTGAAATGGTGGTTATGAGGCTCTATGGCAAGTGGAGATCTCATATTGAAGCTTTTTGCTTCGCATGGGCGACTAGTGGCAAGTCACCAGGGAACTTCACGAAAGGATTTCTAGTGTGGTGTTTGGCAGTTGTGATTTGTTCTTGAGAAAACGATCTGCTGTGCATTACCCAACCCAACCGATCTTGTTGATGTCTGGTAAGTTGTAATTGCTTCGACCGTAGTTGTTGCTCATTATCGAACGCCAGTGCATCCCTTGCCTAGAAGACATGCCACAGTCTTCAAGACGTTACTCAATCAGCCTTCTTTTTGTCCTGAATGAAAGCCTCGACGTCTCTGAGCGGTACGTCCACGAGGTATTCAAATTGTGCATAGGGAAGATATGGTTGCCCGCCTTCGAGTTCGTAACACTGACCACGAAAGCCATTCCCGATCGCAAGTTGCAAGACCAGCTCTCCGCCCGCCTCAATTAGCGCATGCAATCTCGCTCATATGCGGTATTCTTGTAGAATTCGACCTCATCTTTCAGTGCTTTTGCACAGGGTGGACCGTGAGCATTCAAGTATTTCTGCACGAATTTTCTGAGTTTGGATCCAGAGGGTGTCTGTTTCAGAGCAATATCGGCACCTCGTGCACTCAGCCAGCGCTCTTTGATATGGTATGTGGACAATGCTAGATGCATGACTTCGTTGGTGAAATGTGGGCTTCCCAGTCGATCTCCCAGGACCCAGAGCTCTTCTACAGAACAAGATGCCTCAATTTGTCCAGAGTATGCCCACGTTAGAAAGGCTGAGATGGTCTGAAAACTGTCTTGTGGCAGAGCGATCGTGCTCTTCGAGAGTTGACGAAGCTACTTTCGAAGCTCGAGCTCGGGGTGCTTATTAGCCTGCGCTTAGGTTCCTAATTATAAACGGGACGTTTGGAGTTGATTGACTTGCCAATTCACTTCTGAGGTGGTCGTGGCAAATCAATACAAATGGTTCCCTCTTGACGGACGTACCGCGTTGTAAAGAGGTCGAGCTGACCATTCACTCGACAAACGAAGCTCAAACATAAGAATGTTAGAAGGATGTCTAATACTTTCGAAACTCTACTGCTCTGGAAGAAGCAAGTGTGATATGTTCTGTCACTCATACATTCTTCCTGCTTGCCACTGCCATCCACCTAGAGCTTTCCTTCCTTCCGCTTCGCCTCGATGAAATCTTTCGCGGAAATATCAGGCACCTCCTCAAGAAACATGTGCTGACTTTTGTGGTGGTAAGGTGATAGTGATTCAACATGTGTAAGATCTTCGTAGAAGGAAGCTCGATCTTCCACGATGATGTCATGTAATAGATCACCACCTGCCGTTATGAGTCTGTCCCAGCCTTTACGTATGGCCTCCTCGGATTCTGATGTTGACTCATTTCTCAGGGGACCTTCTTAGGCGATCGACTTCCGAATGTACCATCGGAGCTTCGATCCCGGGATCGTCAAGCGGTATGCTTCCTCGACTTCTTCTGCAAGAATGGGCCGAGTATTGTGTCTTCCATACAGACAAAACATGACTTCGTTAGTGAACAGAGCACTTTGAAGACGTTCTTCAACTCAGAGTCAGTACGTGGATGATGACCACGAAGAGTGCAATGCACACATGGAGCTTGACTTTTTGGAGAGCTTCTAGCTCGGGGATCAACCTTATATAAGGTAAAGATGGGACTCGAAGAAGAGAAGTTGAATTGGAATCAAGAACAAGAAATGCTTGTTGAAGCAAGACAAGAACGGTAGTGCATCGAGGACATGCGCTCCTTCCCAAGACAGAACAGAGTAGACATTCAAGTGCTACCTCTCACTAGGAATGCACAGTGAACCTGAAGTGGTACACAGCATCTCTAATGAGCTTACCACCAGACCCTCACTGGGAATGTCTACACTTCTCCGTCGGAAAATTTAAGATGCTTTTCTAGCAGATTTGGTCATTGATAGCTTCAAAGCATCGGTACATTGTGGCACCACCTAGGTAGTAAAAAAGACAATCTAGACCTGTTGACCTTTTATCAGGAAAGAGTATCACCCAATCTCACCTTGTCCTTGAACTATTTCCCTGACTTGAGCCTTTATCAACCGATCCCGAACCAGACTTTCGCTGCGCAGAAGATCTCTTAGCCCCAGCAGCGTCACCAAAAGCCTTCGCCGCAGCCGAGACCGCTTCACTACTCGCATTATTCCTGTCCAGTCTTTTGCGTCTCTGGCTGTTGTTCTGCGAGCCATTTACACTGCTTCTTCCCGAATTGTTTCTGAAAGCTGTGACAAAGCTGCTAGCAGAATCGTCTCTCTTCATGCCTTCGGACTTTTGAAGATCTCGTGGGCGAGGTAAATCTTTCAGAGCAGGTCGGTGCGGTAACCCAGCGCCGGTTTTGGGATCGACTTTCGAGTAAGGTGATAATTCCAGTCTCCGCAGTCGAACAAGGGCGTCTCCATTTGGCTCTTCGTTATCGCTGTAGCTTTTGGACGGAGCGTAGGTCGTTGTTCTTCTGCGTGTCTGGCCAGTTCTCATTATCTGTGCGAGAGCTTCGGCATCGTCGCCTGGTCGAAACGAGAATCCCATTTGCCGAGGTGCTTCCTTGGAAAGGGCGTCATACTGGGATGCATAAGATTCGTTCAGCGACAATCTTGACGGCTTCTTGGGCACTTTACGCTTCGGGATCTCTGATTGTGGGTTTTTGAAGCCGATACCAAGTCCTTTGGGTAGAGCTACGGGCGAGAATGCCTCATTGTGGGTGTTTGTACTTGACTCGGATTCAGAAGATGACCCAAAATCAACTCCGAACTCTTCTTGAGCTCGTTGTCTCTCCAAGGCCTTCAGTTGTTCGTTTGTAAGAGCTGCCAGATCGATAGTCGCAGACTGGTTGTGTGCCGATGGCACTTCCAGCTGTGCCGGTGAAGCATAAAGTTGAAGTGTACCCGATGTTGCTTGGGATTGAAGAATGCGGCTTGTTGGCTCACGCTCCTTGTCAGCAGTCGATGCAACCAGAGCATTGGTCTTGATCCTAGTCTTGAAGAATCTGTCGGCTACAAAATGTAAGCTTGTAATCATAACAGTGCCATAGGAGACTGACCTCGATATCTGTGACTGGTAGAAGGATCAAATGTGACGTCTCCATTTGGATATGAATGTTCTGATCAGAGTCAGCTCCTGTCACCACATGAACAATGACACTAACCTCTCGAGCTACGAGCCATATGGCGCGCCTTGATCGTTCCAATATCTCTTCTGATACTATCTCTCACTCTCTGCGCGCCGTGGACCGTACTCTTGCTCCTGGCAAGACTGACTTTCTCCAGTCCACCTTCCGTCTTGCTCAACAGGACCTCCAACTTCTTCATTTCAGCTTTGTAATCTTGCTCCTTGGTCTCCCACTGCGTGGTTAGCGTCTCAAAATCCTTGATATCCTTGGTATGAGTATGTTTCAGCTCCTCGATAGTCTCTTCTCTCAATCGTAGCTCCATCCGAAGTTCATGATACGCTTCCAGGACGTGCAGTATGCAGCTGTTGTACTCGACGGGGACCGGCGTGGTCGAACTCTGATTCATCATAACGACCTTCAGCATCTCTGCCATCTGATCTCTTGAAGGCTCGTCTGCAGAAATGGTCAGCAAACAGACTTTGTCGTATGCATCACATGAGAGGAATCACTAAGGCAAACAAAAGAGCAAAATGTAGGCCACTTACGGTAAATACTCTCAGGATTTTTGATGCTGAAGTACGTATCAGGTGTCTGTGGGATCGGTGGTGTCGAAGGCCGCATACCAATATATGAGGATACGCGCGAGGCAGGACGAAGGCGCGGTGTTGGAGTGGGAATATTGCCATCTTCGCTGTCGACCACGCTATCATCGACAGAGAAGCTGCTTGGACGTTCGCTGATCGATGAGCCTTGTGCTCTACGCCCAAACACGGGCCTCAACCAATCTGCCATGTTGTTGTCGCTTTCTGGTTGTGGACTTAGAGGCTGAGGTTGAGCGCGGAAGGAGGAGGGACGAGCTCAAGAAGGAAACCGCGGTCGTCGAAGTTATGCGGTATTGACTGCGTACGGCCAGATGAAGAAGGCGAGGCTACGGTTCGGATTTTCATTGATGTCGTCTGTTTACATGCGAGGTCAATATTGAATCAAAGGCAGCAGGCCACGACGTAGTCAGTCACATGCATTGTAGATACGGAAGAGGAGTACGCTATCAGGAATTCATCAAATCATTGTTCATTTGCGAAGTTTGGGTAACTCATGCCTTTGCAAGGCGTAACATTCTGCATCCGGGCAGATGTAGCTGCATATTGGGTTCTTCGCGAATGAGCAGCAGCACGATACTCATCGCACAATACCATGCGTAGACGAAGAGGAGCAAAAAAGTCACGAATGACCAAGCCCTCGCAAGCTGGTGCCGGAAGCCACTAGAAGGAGGGCATTCATCGCCAGTCCTTTCAGCTCGCATCAAAATGTCGTTTAACGCCAAGGACAATGAGGAAGAAGCATTGACACACCCTTTAGGACCCCATCGAACCTCCACCGAAATGCTTTGCCTGATAAGCGAATTCATCGTAATTTGTGCCCCAAACTCAGGCGCCTTAGTCTTACAAATCCCTCCTGAATTTATTCAAGTAGCGGAGAGTAGAATGGTCGAATATGGTGTGAGAGTCGTGATCAAGTTGCTAAAGAAGAGGACTTTCCATATCTGTCAGAGCCATCTGCTCAGTAGAAGAGATCCTCCGCCTTCTGTCTCCGTCGTCCTCTGCCTTCCAGACGTTCCGAGAAGAGCTCCTTGCCACTATTGTCGCCCAATGTAGCAGGGAACAACTCCTTGACACGAGCAGCACCTTTGATATTGAATACCTGTGAAGGAGGCTCCATTGCTGTACCACGAATGCTGAAACCCGACGAATTCGCCTCGGAGCTCTTTCCCGTGATTCTAGATGCCAGCGAACCACCTCTTGAACGGTTATCGGCACTGCCATCAGTAAGAGGGATTGGCATTCTGGCGAACAGGTCGGCTGTGTGGTCGGCGGGGTCAGAAGCGTCCAAGGCATACGAGCGGCGGTGGCCAGGGCTAGATTTTGACGGGAAGAGCTCCTTGGGGACAGCTGGATCTCTCGACTTTGCTTTGATAGCTTGAGCGGCAAGTCGATTGGCTTCAGCGGCAGCGGCTTGACGGCGTCTTCTCTCCACGATACGATCCTCGACCAAATCCTGATCACCATCTCTGTCACGTAGTGGTGATGCGCTTCGACTTCTCAGCCGACCGCTACCTCTGGCCACGCGCTCAGGGAACAGCTCCTTCTCACGTCTCGGGGCTCGTGGTCGTCGCGACTCGCCGCTGGAAGCTGAATCATTGCGTTCGTGGCCGCCGGAACGTTTCGCTCTTGAAGCCTCGTCATCGTCGTACAGAGAAGCGTCGAAATCAGCATTACGCTCTCTATTTTGTTGCTCCTGGTCATCATAGCGCTGGCTCCGATATCCTCCGTCATCACGGTCTCGATAAGTTCTTGGTCCTCTCGTGTTACGCTTGCGTCGCTCCGCTGGATCGTACTCTGGGTTGAATAGATAAAACCGGCTTCGCTCCCGAGCACCAGCTTGCTTTCGATCACCAACGACAGCCAATCTAACCTCTAGACGTGTATCTGGGTGCTGAGGGAAGGATTTTGCTGAAATTGTCTGCAGAAGCGGAATCTGCGAGACATCGTTGATTTCAACCGAGGAGAATGCCGTCAACGCCGCCTTTGCAGTATCCGCCGTGTCATAAACCAAATTCGCCGATGTATCATCAATCCACTCGACGTGCAGAGGTCGTTGCTCTCCGTAGTACTCTGTAGCGAATGCTCTGATATCTTTGGTAGTGAGATTGTCTAAACCGCGAAGATGAACCTTGTGGGGAGCGAGTTCATGAGCATTGGCATCGGAGGTGTCGTTTGGGGTGTTCAAGATTGGTTGAGGCTCTTGCAGACCAGACTGTGTACCATATCAGCTCTGTGCAAGTGGTTTGGAGGTGGATTGAGCGCACGAAGGAGGTAGTATCAGGGATAATTTCGACGTCTGGAATGCCCAAGTCCTCGGTCAACCCCATATCAATGTCCATCTCGATATCCATGTCGAGGGTAGACATCTTGGAAGTTGTGCGAAGGTTGTTGTTGGTCTTGTTTAGAAGTTGTTGGGAAAAGGTCGAGCTCTTAAGTAGGTTAGTGGTGGCTTCGTGGTCGAGTACTGAAGAATGGGGAAGGAAGTGAATGACCGACGTGAGGCCTGGAAGGAAAGAGCACGTCGCTTCAATTCACAATCATGAAGTTGTAGAAATTCGCATCAAAGACTCTGGCGGGTGAGCAGTGGTGGAGGAGCTGGGTGGTTGAAGATGATGAGGCTGTGGTGAAGCTTCCTGCCTTAGCATGGATGTCCCTGTGAGCTTGGCGTCAAAACGACGCGGGCCAATCATCGAGCGTTCTTAGTAGACTCTGACTGGACTTACCAAATGTAATGCCACTCTGCATAAATATTCCATCAAGAGTAGGATGCTTCGAAAGTCTTATAAGAGATGATGAAAGAAATTGAACAGTTAGAGTTTATGTAATGATGTTAGTGACGAAGGTGTTTAAGCTTGGCTGGTAGTGAGCTGTCTCGGTTAATGCATGATGGTTATGTTTACTTCAAGTCTGCCACTTTGCAAGGCCTACAAGTCATGTCCAGTATGACCGCCTTGCTTCCAGAATCGATCAATTTACCCAGCAACGAAGTTACTTAGATGTTCTATGAGTAGGAGATCTTCTCATTCAGGGTTCGGTATTTCGGTAGCACAAGCAGTAGATCAGCCTCAAATCACCTCACATTTTCACGATGCAGAGAGGAGTTCATTATCGAGAAGAGTTTTCATTGTAGAGAATCAAGAGCTTTTGTTATGAGACAAGAAGTGTGGAGATCTGTATTCAAGGACCGAAGCACGCCAGGTACTTCCGCATCCTAGCATACGCATCATGAAAGTTGATGCATCAAGTCGCTCTCGATGACGAAACGGAGACGACACCATAAAGCCAAACCAGACCGAAGTACTGGTACATGAATAGCAAGAGGCCACCATGAATACATATCCACCAAGGTAAGTCAGAAAGACAGGGAGATACAAGCCACCAAAGATGAAGAAAACAGGAACCAACGAACAACGACCAATTCCAGAACCACGACTCCAAATCTCCAAATGAAGAGCTAATTGAGAAGGGTATCATACAGCCACCAACGCCATGAACATCCCGGATCTCGAGAATGAATAAAGAAGCAGCTAGATGAGAGAAGGAGAAGGAGAGGATACAATCGCCAACCACCAACGCCAGAAACAAACCAAGTCCACCAAAACGTGAAGCCTGTGTCAGAATCAACTTAAGCGGAATTGCCAGCCTTGCTCTCTTGGGCGCAAGTGATGAGATCACGACCAGCCCAGGTATCAATGCGCTCATCCCACTGAACCTTGAAACGTCCATATCTGTTCCAGTAGTTGCGGGCACCACCATCAGTGCGGACGATACCGAAGGACTTCAGTTGCTCGGACATGAGAGCGAAGAGGTTCATGTCCATCAAGGGTCTGATGTTCAAATCGCCACAGACCTCCTTATTGCGCTGCTGAACGATGAGAAAGTAGAGGCAGTCATGTTCGTACTTGATCCATCTTGAATTCTTCTTGTTCCTGTGAGGCTGGACAGTTGGGCGAGGTGGAAGTTCTCTGAGGGCAGGTCGGATATGTTCGGAGGGATGCTTAGCAGTGGTGAGTAGTTGCTTGCCAGAAGTGGTGGGACGGATGTTCTTTTTGGAAGTGCTGGGCTTCTTGACCTTCTTAACCTTCTTTGGCTTTGGCTGAGATTTTGGGGTGGAAGGATGATCAAGGACGAAGTCATCATCAGCTTCATCGTCAGAGTCCTCAACACGAGCTCTCTTGTTTCTGGAGTATGATGAATGAACAACGAAGTCATCCTCATCATCAGACTCAATGAAGGTACGCTTCTTGGCCGCGGCTGAGATCTTAGGTTTGGTAGACTTGGGCTTGCTTGACTTTGGCTTGGAAGGCTTGCCAGCAGCTGAGGGACGCAAGTGACAGGGAGGAGGAGGTCCTGAGGCCAAGAACTTTCCGCTCAAGCTGGGGTGATAGCGAGGAGGAGCAGAAATGCCAGCCTTGGTCTTGGGAGCCTCAGTGACCTTGGTGGATGCTAAAGCTAAGTCAGTAAGTATATTTTGAGGCTGGAAGGGGGAATGACTTACCTGCGGCTTTGCGAGCGAGACCACCAACGACAATGTACTTGTGGACAACAGCCAATGGCAGATCATCCATGTCCTCAATCTTGATGTCCAGCTCATCATCATCCTGAAGGGCGATTGGGCAAGACTTGGAGCCGGGAATGAACTCATCATCCTGCTCGATAGAAGGAAGAGGGGCATTGGGAGGAGGGTAGTATCCATAGAGCTCCTGGTAAGCACGAATCTCTCCAGTGCGGTGAACGGACTTGTCGGCGTAGTGGTTGCGGGAGGTCCACTTGTAAGGGTTGTAGACGGTAGACATTGTGAAGATGTGTTTGGGGATTGATGAAAGATTTTGTGTGTGTGTCTTTGAAATCTTGTTTGAAGAAACGAAGGGCAGAATTGAAGAAAGAAAGGAGGGAGGGAGAGTTCTGCTTTTGTAGGTTGCGTGCTGGGCAGCGGCTGGCGATTAAGAAGTTCTCGCAGCCATCCTCCCATTGTATTTTGTTTCTATTGTGGAAGCCCTGATATTGTGAAGCGCAAGTGGGTCCACACGGAGGCAGAAGTGGCTGGTATCCTATTGTTCTCAACCAAAAGAAGGTGAAAAGGGGAGGCTCGCTTATAGCGGAAGGGCTTCGGCGGGCTCACCTCCCCAGACTCACCCCAAGTAAGGAGTCGCGATGATGTACCTGTGCAGCCAAACTCATTGTACCAGATGAATGAGATATCAGTGATCATCATAGCAAGAAAAATCTGGTTTGCGCGAGGGATGATGCTGGCAAAAGGTTGACTTTTTGTGGGACCCACTCAGAGAATGTCAACAAAGGTGAACAGCTGGTCAGCCCACCTCAACTGGTGCCCAGAACCGCCCTGATTTGCAATTCAGACGATCCTATAGCATCAAGCACAATCCTTGGATAAAATTCTGGAGTTTTTGACGTTCAAAATGGCTTCGAGACATTGTGAGAGCTGAGAGCAGGTGACCTTGTGGTTGACGCAAATCCATATTCATGTCGGATTTTGGAAGTGAATCTGGACTTGGGCGCCAGTCACTTGACTCACATCTGTCGAATGACTGTAAAACTTTTTTTTAATTTCAGAGTGCAGACCTATTCACCGTGGGCAGAGTCTTTGCTGCTGGAAAATGTTCAAGAACTGGGGTGAGTGCATGACAAGCTCAAAGACCCAGAATCATCTCCAACAGCTTGATGAATCGATAGAGCGGAGGAGTTGTGCTCACTTGCCGATGGTATCTAAAGATGCCATTGCTTTGCACGAGAGATGCCGTCGATGGCTGGTCCAATTGTTGAGGACTGCCTCATCACTTCACCTTCTCCCTATCCGTGCTAGAGTCAATACCCCTTCGAAGGCAGAGAGAGGATGAGAATACTTACCCACAGGCCATGGTATCCGTGTAGATCCAGTCTAGCGCGCACATTGTACTGTAGACAATATATATACGCAGAGATAATCCGGCTGAAGGCAAGCAACGGGCTATTCGGGAGCTGACCACCAACACTCAAGAAGCCAAGATTCCTCTATCGCATGGTGCTCCGCAACTCGTGCGGTGGGTGACAATCTCTGGGCGTAAGAAATGTACTGAAGAGGGCTACGAGAGTCATGGGTAAGCGTGGAGGGCGATCTGGTGTTAAAGCCTGCGTAGGTGTTGAGGTGTGTCTTGGTCGGGATTGGTGAAGTTCAAGCTTTGGTGGACAAATATTTGGGAAATTAGACTGTCGATAAGACGATTCATTACAGACGATACTCGCTGTAGGTACGTTCGTAAGAACACTCAAAAATTGTAACCGCAGTTTGGTTGATTGTCTCGACTGATAGACAGCGCCGCTCCCAACTCGACTTCGAGATATTTACGATGAAGTCTCCTAAATCTTCCTCCAAACCTCCCATCTGGGACACGAATGCATCACGAGAGGACAAGTTAGGGGTTGCCGTGTATAGTGTCCATGTATTATCGCAAAATTCAAGACTTTTCCACCCATCCTCATAATTCATAAACTCATCAATCATCACAGTACCAGGTATACCCAATCTCAACTCCGTATGCATAAGCAAAAATAGTAGTAGAAAACAGTGCAATCCATCCCAGTTCAAACAGCCACTTAATCAAAAACTAAACCCAAAGCCCAATATCAGCATCCAAGAATTCAATCTTCTCAGTGCACAGTTCCGCCGGTTTCTGCTAGATCTCAACTTCACCTTCTGAACAGCCTCATAAACCTCGACCTTGGCTTCTCAGGCTCCTGATACAGATGTACCGGATAATACGGCGTAATCGGGAACTGTCCACCCTCAGGAATCGCATTCCTTCCCCATTTATGTTCAGGAATTTCTCCCAACTTCGTGCTATCCGAAGCGAACGACATGAATGACTTGCGCTTGTCTGCTTTAGAGACACGGACTTGGAGTCTCTGAGTAGGCAGGGGCTCTGGCTCAGTTACAAAAGCCTTTGGGATGGGACTGGGAGATGGGAGCTGAGATTGGTAAGGAGGAGGTGGTGGTGACCTGCGTGTCGCTGAGGCTGGACGTGGGATTGATGTTGGTGCTGGTGCTGGGAGAGCGAGAGGCTTAGGAGAACTTTGCTGTTTGGGAGTGGAGGAGCCAGATGATTTTCCAGATGATCTAGAATCCGTTGATGATTTCCTGCCGGCTTTGGGACGGACCCATCCGTCCGGCGTTGCCGGCCCTAAGGGCGTGCTGGAGATAGACAACCCAGGAGCACTTTTTGAGCGAGCATGAGAACGCGTTGTGTGTCCTGATGATGAAGTAGTACTTTTCTTCTTACGACGGTGGGTGGCTGAAGCTTTGGGGGCTGTTTTGTGGGGACTGAGTGGGAGAGCTAGGGAGGAACGGGAGAGACGATATGAGAGTTGCTGGAAGGTGGTAATGGCTTCTAAGCGAGAGGAATTCGAGAGATTGAGGAGGACTTGGTAGTCTGCGGGACTGGAGCGGCCTTTGGTGAAGCGCTCGATGACAGAAACAAATCCAGCATTGAGGCGGAACATGATTGCTTGAAGGGAGGTACGAGCTTCAGCTGGAATGAAGTCAGTGATGTGATCGACTGTAAATTATTGAGTCCAAATCAATGTGGACGAGGGGCCAATGATCAGAAATGCATCTGGGGAGATGACTTCGCACTTGCTAGCCAGATATAACTTAGAAGACACCAAATCTTCCTTGAAAATCAAATGCTCTGATAGGAGACGTGCTGAGGCTGGGATTCATGTAAATGTTGAATGCTTACCATCTCCTTCAGCAAAACCAGATCCCAGTCGATTTAAGTCTTTCCCATAAGCATTCTTAACCTCCGTCCGACTCTGTTTCAGAGACTTGCTCAATTTTGTCTCTGCAGTTTTACTCGATTGATCAATGGGTATATGCCCACTCTTCCTTCGCTTCCTCTGAGCCTTGATGATTCCAATTCCACGAGCAAAAGCGTCTAGGAGAGACGAAACCGCTCCATGGAATTCACCCATTTTGAGCGTCGATTACAAACTGAGACGATGAGTACTTGAGAGGCATATGAATTCGAATTGGCAACAGGAACGGGTAGTCTCGCAGCCTTGCTGATACAAAAACGTGGGCGACAAGGGAGACGCAACAAAAGCAGGGCGATGACAACAAATGCAGCAGATATGAGACAACTCCAGAACGACCGTGAAAGAGAAAGGTGGAACAAGGCTTGCGATCTTTAACCTCGGGCGAAGGTTAAGCTTAAGGACTTCGTGGGATCCGAGTTCACAATGGTTCTTGCTTAAGCGCCGTGGAAGGTTGCCCCGCGTCTAGTCCACCCAGCGAGATGATCCAATCAACACAATCGAGCAGTCTGGATCACGAGCAGCTTTGACCTGACCTGCATGAGTATGACTGGAATGAGGGGCCTCGCTAAAAGCCTTCTTGAGCAAATGGGAAAATGTGGATATACTCTCGTGTTCTGTGTGGTGTGCCTCGCTCTTAAAGCTGTCGTCCTGAACCAATCTTTTGGTACCACCCATGTAACTTGCATATTCTACAGTCTCCAGAGCCTTGCAAGCGAGAGGAATGAACTCAAGCAAAAGATCCTCTTCGAACGATGACTCCAAAAAGTGGGTATTTTGCAGCCAACTCTCGCTGTTGGTTAACAAAAGGTGACTCGATAGAAAAGCTGCATAAAGTTCGAAGCCGTCTGCTCTCTTTGGCCCCGTTCAGTGTCTGAGCTCAGAGTTCTACTTCGAATAGAGAGACCTGGAGCAGCTACCGCGGCTTGAGGCTTCGGTTGTAGCAGCACATGTCGAGCTGTCGATGCAGGTCCTCGCCGGTCGCTGAAGAGCTTGCATGAGTCAGCACTGAAACTCATATCATATGACTCGAAGCATTTCTAGCCCTCACACGTTCTTCTTTGGAAGAAATAATTGCAATGATATGGCTGAACATTCCGGAGGCTTACAGGGCCCTAGGGCACATAGACAGACTCCAGTGACAACGAGTAATGACTTATCACATGACTGTCCCAAGGTCAACAACCCGGCCGGAAATTCAAGTCTCAAGGTTCGCCGTTCGAGGTTCGGACGACAAGGCTCTTGGCCGAAATAATTCATCAAATGTCCCGAAGCGACGAGGACATTGGCCATCACGTCGCTCGCGACAGCAACATGCGAACGAATTATCCCATCCATCTCCAGAAACCCAAAAGAAGCTGGGCGGAAGGTCCAGTCCGATAAACCGCAGCACAAACGTGGGGGATTCCATTCAGCATCCGATCCCTGCTTGTATCATTACCTATCGTGACGAGCCATGTCGCACATTTCGATTTCGATCGTTATGTATCACGGCTTCTTGTGAGATGAGATTTGGAGGCTGGGCTGGTTGCTAAGCTGAGACTTCCACCAGACCCAGATGCATCTCTGCAAGCATCCAAGCAAGGCAAGGCAGGCAAGCAAGTTTGATAGCAGAGTTAACTTACTCTTATCTGAGTCAGTTACACGACGGCCCGATCAGGAAGGATTTGAATACGCAACAGCCACCCAGCGATCTTAGAACGGCGATGATAAGTGAAGATCAACCTCACATCTTTCAAGGGTCCAGATAGACCGCCAGGGACAGGCCAACCTAGGACCAGTGGAAGCATCTTCCGGAAACGCCCCCCTTTTATTTAGACACTGCCGCTCGTTGGGCTTCGATCATGTCGAAGCTTTTGTCTCGCCGTGGCGGTTGACTGGCGCAGCTGATATTTGAGATACCGACGGCTCTTGACCACTTGTCCACTTTAGGAAATTTGATTCGTTTCGTGTGTATCTCCTGTAGTATCTTCGCCCTTCTCACACGGAGGTACTCATTATTGGACTTTTCTAGCTGGCGTTGTGCCGGTGAGTTTGATTCATGTTCTCCTTACCTCCTTTCCGGAAACGCTGTTCCTGTTCCGCGAAAGAAGCAAAGGATGACAGACGGCAATTATCTGTTTCGTCCCACCCCGCGGGAGACCGACCAGTCCTATTGTCATACCAGCATCGCCCCCCGCGGGGTGAAATAGAGATATAGCACATTTTAAGTATTTTTTCGGCCTTACTCTCCTTCGCATTCTCGGAGTGCCAGTGCCTGTTGCCAACAACAGCCAGCCCAGCGCGCGCCAGCCTCCTGCAGGCAGGGTGTCACCCGGATCATCTTCTTGCGATGACGGATGATTAGGAAGAGCGTTGTGATGGGATGGATCATCTCGGCGACGCGTTCCCATGCGCTTCAGATGCATTGTGATGCTATGGCGAGGATCGCGCACGTTGCGTGATTCGTGAGCCCGATTGCACTCATGCAGGGCTCAAGCCTGGTCTGATAGGCCCGCTGCCAGACCTTCACTTGCTTGCGCCAGGCGCGAGTTATTTTGTGCAAGAGTGTCGGTAAGAGAATGGTTGGTACACACAAAGTACTCTTATCTTTTTGTCTCTCTATTCTTGCTTGTCTTGTTTCGGTTGTTGCTTGGCCATTTCGAGATTCACATGCTGAGCTTCGGGTGAATCACGACAGCTAGGATGTCTATGGCTGACCTGTCCTTGGTTCCCCGACCCTGAGGATCTGCCTGCTGTTGCCATCATGCTTATGCTCCTTTATCTTTTCGTGCGATTCTTTGTATGACTTCATTTCGAGGAATGCCAGTCGTTCCAGCGTTTCCTTCTAGAAGTGGCGCCACACTTATCTTTCCGATGTTGCAGATTGCTGCAGGAGGTGGTTATTTGTGTGACCCTATCGCCTCAATCAGAGAACACGGAGTTTTGTATTCACGGACGAATCGGGACTCCCAATCTAGGAGTAAGGAACAGGTCTGTAGCACAGTCTCACCGACAATTACGTACCGAAGTATTGTGTTACATCAATATCAGAGATAAGGTTCCTTCTAGGAACAAAGTTGTTCCACATGTCAAGATATCATTTTCCATTCCAGTTTTGTCACTTCTAGATGAGGCTGGAAGGAGGTCCCAGACGATCATTTGTATCGCATCATCGTATTGCCCATGCGAAGATGGGACGAATCGCCGATCAGTACGCATAATCAAAACAGAGCCTATTTCGTGGCCAGCCAACAAGTGTCAAGGTCGATGATACGGTAGATCTCATGAGAACCACTCGCTTTGCTGGTTGAGATGATTGCGTCTGAGCTGGAAGGGTAGCTGCATTTCCGACTCAACTATTTATGGTATCGCACCTCAGCCTTTCATAACATGGACCCCCACCCTATCTTTCTAAATCTATCATTGGTATCCAGCTTGAAAAAGGAAGAAGCGTGTGAGAGCCTGCTTTGTGAGAATGTTCAAATCTTTCGGCGTGGGAGGACTTTGGACGACCTTCTCGACTGGGAGAATGTCTGAGCACTTTCTGAGTACTTTGACGTTCGCGTGGGGGCCATCGTTACTCAGTTTCGAGTCAATTCGTCAAATGATGACGACCATGAAAGCCGGAAGAGGCAGACACGGTATTAGTAGTGGTTCACAGTCGACGATGTTTGGATAGAGCTTCTGGAAGGAGTCGAGATAGTCAGCCCCAAGCTCAAGGACTAAGTCAGCCCAGGCTATTGCGGTTCGTCCCGTTCCCAAGACCACCACTAGTGCCGCGGGTGAAGGATGCTAGCCAGGCCATCCAAGCCTGTAGGCAAAGCGCGAGATGCCACGATCTTTCCTTTTTTCTGGATCCTGGTGGTCACTTGTCACATTTTCGCAGCGAACTTGCTTGGGGGCGGCCGCTCCGGTACAGGCTCTTTTCTACGAGAGCTTTTGAGAGGTTCGTTGTACGACGTACTGACACCGAAGCGGGAGATGCCATCAGTAGGGAGGTGAGTAGGCGCACGTAAACAAGTACCTTGTACCTTCGTACCAAGAATTGCACAATCGATTCGATTGCTACATCTTCACATGCTGCCTGCCTACTGCAATGGAACGGGGCTCCAACAACACAGGCTGCAGGCTATTGCGCCTTCGGTTCTTAGTCCCAAGGATGGGACTGGCTGCCGGTATGATTAGCATGCTGGATTCGTATCGCATGCGTTCGACGCAGTCATCTCTTATGATGAGAGACTTATGAAGTAGGTATATCTGACAGCTGTACGAGAATAGTTCCGGCAGAGGATAGGCAGTGGACATCTGGGGGGTGGATATGGATTGACGGAGTGCTGTTGTTGCAGCGGGCGAGTGGATGCTGGAAATATGTGCTCTACTCGTGCCAGAATGTACGACTGCAAGGCTATGGAATACTGTGGGTTTGCCTAGTAATCCCTGACTGAGTCGTGCCATCGTGCCACACTTGCTCTTACTCCCTCCCACCCTGGTCGCCCCCCTGATCTCTTATCTCTGGCAAACCACAGCCCGGCATTCCACCAACCCAAGCCCAGAGATTCAGCACGGTGTTGCTTTTGCTGGCAGACGATTGATGAGACGAGGGAAGACGGCCAGGGCAGGGTAGGGCAGGACAGGGCAGAAAGACTCAGGCTTTGCTTTGGGGCAGAAGAGGAGGACCTGGTGGGCTGGTGGGCCGCTGCTGCAGCAGAGAGAGTGCGCTGAGCAGATATGCGTTCTGCGCTCCGCGCTCCACGCTCCACGCTCTCTCATCCTCACACACCAGATCCACCCTCGATACCGCACCTGGCACCACCACCAGCAAAGTGAACACACCCTGTCCCCATCCCTCTCATCCCTCCTCTCACACCTCCTTTACTGATAAACTTGCATCAAGACCTGAAGCAGCGCCCGCACCTCTTCCCACCCCCGTCGCACGCCATGGAGCATATCGGCCAGCGCGAGCCTTGCTCCCGCCAAAAACCTTCTCCTACTCGTCCTCTTGTACTCGACTCGCCCGCCGCCAGTCTCCTCGACTTCCAGCCACCACTCACTTCTTCCCCTTCTCTTAGCTGAGAGACACAGAGAAGAGAACAAGCACCAAGAGTTGAAGCCCCAACAGGCTGTCCCTTGACTCCTCGATCCCAAGCTCCAGGAACCCGCTCCGGTCCCGTTTGTTAGAGTTTGACTACGGCGCGTCTGGGTGCCGACCCCCACCACATCCCACTCCCCATCCCTCCCTCCCAAGGTCCCCAATCTGCATTTATCAGAGATCCACTCCCCAGCAAAACTCTTCAACTCTCGCGACCATCTAGAACTTCCCAGTTCCTTCAGATTGAACCTCTATGTATTCCATTGCCCTCTGGAGCCATCGATTCGGAAAAACTGGCTACCATGAGCAGCATGTTTTCTCCTCCGCGTCGTGAGAAGGCGCGAGTCAACGACTCCGATCTGCCACAGGGAGGCTGTCGATATATTATGTTGCACCCGGAGGTCAAAGGACTGCGTTGTGCCTGTGTTGGGTTTGCCTTGAGTCGAGCAATTCCTGCCGGAAGTACTTGCGATTGTGGACATCAAGCTTGTTATCATATTCCGGAGAAGGAGTGCGCATCGATCGAACGACGGGAGCTGGAGGCTTTGAGGAAGAAGATCGATATGCTCGAAGAGGAACTGGACAGGGAGAGAAGCGGTGAAAGAGGTGGCCTTGTGGATCGCCTTGGTCGTTTGGAAGAGCTCGTGGATAGGACCAGAGGAGAGACTGAGACGGAGTTCAAGAGTGTCTATCGAGCTCAGAGCAGCTTGTTCCACCAGATAGGAACTTTGAACAAGCGGGCGCCATATTACGAGGACCATATCGAGGCTCTGGAAGATGGAGTACAAGGCATCCGGAACCACCTAGAGGAGATCGACGATGCATCGATGCGACTTGAGGACAAGCTTGATGCTCTGGAGAAGTCGACATCGCTTGATACTACCTTGATCAGTCGACGCAGGAAGGCTTCAACACCACCTTCTTTGAGGATGGACAATAACACCGAGTACTCTGTCAAGTCCGAGGAATCTGAATCCAGTCCCAGTCCAACGCCTCGAGAGTCTCGCTTCCCTCTGCATCTCGTGATGGCCGAGGAAGCATCACGTATACGATCATTCCGTGAGAGGGTATCTTCTGTTGGATCCGGTTCTCAATCCTGGACAGTTCATGTATCGCTTCTGCCTACTTCGGCACAGCCGTTCCCGTTTGAGAAGGATACTGCTGCGTATAAGCGTTGCTTGTCTCGAGGTATGAGAATTCTTAATCGTCCCAACGGCTTCGAGTCTATCGTACTTCGGGACGGCATACTAACACTATCTAGGTCTTCACCAGGTTCTCGTCATTCCGGACACTGACAGTCTTTCGTTCAAGAACGCCGTCAACGAGGCCTTCGGAGAGATCATCCACGGACGTCCTTGGCACCCACTCGTAGCTAGACTATGTGATGCGAAGAATCTGAGAGGACTTCCAATGCTCCGTCAACTCGACGACTACCTCATCGGCAGCAGCTATGACGCGGATTTCCTACAACGAAACTGTGCAGTCAACGACGAGAGCGGCAAGATCCTCGACCTGTACATCGCCATGGCCCAGGATACCATCTCATGGGCTGAGCTGCGAGACATCACTCCCTTTAAACCCGGACTTGAAGCGTCATGGACGTACGACCCGCTATTAGATGGCCCTTCTCTCGAAGCCGAAGCCCACGACCCAGATACGAGTCGTCCTGCAGCAGGCGACATTATCACCGCTTGGTCTCCTTCACTGAAGCGCAACGCCTCGGAGATATCTCGAGCCCCCAGCTTCGGCTCTTCAGAATCCGAAGGTACTCGACCAAAAATACCACGGTGCACGGCGGATGCTAACATGGAGATGCTCGGAAGACGGGTTGAGAAGGTCTGATTCTGGTTCCGATGAATGACTGAAGCGTCGATGAGAAGAGACGACACAACATCTTTAGACTGTGTTATAGGGACGGGAAGGACTTTTGCTTGCTTTTCAAGACATGTTTATGATGACCACTTACAGTACTCGGCGTAAAGAGACGGCGTATAGATGGAGACCCCTTACAATACCAGAGACGGTTGGAAATGGCGTTTTGGGAATGTGTTCATGTAGCGCATATTTGAGCGAGTCAAGAGTTTCTATTGTGGTACTATTTGGTAGCCACCCTTATGTTTTGGGATTTGAGTACACTGTCTTTAATATCTAGAATCCATATTCTTGAAAATACAAGTTTTCTTTGAGAGATGTTTGGGTTCAGCGTGGAAGTGTCTAGCATTTTGATCCGGTGTTCTCAGGTCCAGTGAGACTCTTTTGAATGTCACAGAACGTCGCGGGTTCAACTCACTATTGGACAAGGCAAATTATGGGTCTAGCCTGCTGTCCAAGCGAATCTTGACTTCGATTAAACAAGATCATGAGCCCGGGGAAAGTGACTAGCACAGTTCACTAAGAACTGCTCTTGCGATAGTGAAGAGGCAAGATAATATCGCTTCAGGCTGTTCAATTCAAGCAAGTGAAAAGAAAGTATAGGACTAGAGTTTGTAGCAAAAGTCAAGCAAATGATTCTTTAACAAGACAAAGAGACTACCTCGCAATATCTGAAATTCCTCTTTAGGACATGCCGAAGGCATCTCGGCAGTTGACTCTAGGCCACACAAGTGATCAGGAAGAACAGACGAACGGGACCGCTTCAGTAAATATAATTGACCAGATGCCAATCATCTTTTGACTTGCCGATAGTATGTCACAAGTAATTAGAGCTCCACAACCAAATACAGTACTCTAGTTTCACTCGCTTCAATCAAGATTGGTTGTGTTTTGCCAACACGGGGAATACGTGCGACAAAGCAAAAGGTAAACGACACCACTCAAGTCCATTACCTACTGAATATTTAGCGATTCCATTCCTCATCGACTCACCATTCTCTTCTAAAGCCTAATTCGGAAATATTTGGACAATTTGTCGGACTTGTTGGTACCGTATTTAAGGTTGATTTTCACGTGAACTCTGCCCCGCGCAACCATCCCACCATCTGCCAAGGCCCCGCGATCTACGCTTGCCTACTTAGCGGCGCCTCCAGAAAAAGGGCTCGGACGAGGGAGCCTCAACCGACATCCGACTTTACGTCTTCAGACGGCTTAGTTTTTGATACACAGAGCCGCAGTAGCATACACTTTGATTTGCATCTAGCATTACTTCTTCTTCACTTGACTTTGTTTGACGTCGCGCGGCCGGTCGGTACTAGAACTTACGTCGGCAACGTCACAACGAAACGGGTTGGTCTTCATCTAACTTCCCCTCCAGTACCACGAATTCACCTCTACTGCGACGTCTGAACAACTCCACCACTTCTCAGCCCGACCATGTCTGACAACTCCCCTTCTCCTTCCAAACGCCGCAGAACCAAAGGCACGCACTCCTTCGCAATGAGTACACCTCCAAGAAGGCCCCTTCCAGATAGGAATAACTACTTCACAAACCCCTACGAGCTGGTACCAAGAAAGAAATCGAACGGCCCAGTATGGCCTGCAAACAAGCTTCCCGTCGAACTCTTCACCCTGATCGTCTCCTACCTTCCTCGCTCAGGAGTCCAGAACATGCGCCTCATCAATAAGGAATTTGACCTCAAGGTGTCCGAAGCCCTCTTTCGAATCGTGGTGGTACCGTTCAGACCAGAGATATATGGCATTACACCGGAGACTACGGGTCCGAACGATGCGCCGCAAGGTTCTATTATGCTGCAGGATCAGGGTATGCGGGTATTTCAAGGGTACGTTGACCTCTTCTGCGTGGAGGTAGAATAAAGCTAACTTTATATGTACAGATTTGGAAGATGGATCAAGAGGTTTGCTATGAGTTTCGAAATCGATCATGAGAAATTGGCAAGTCCTCCGCGGAAATCCGACCAGGAAGTCTTAATATCATTCTGGGGTCTCTACCGCTGGCCGTTCAAGACGTACAACAGATATTCGCAGTTGGAAGGACTCGAACAGACGGCAGATGAGACTAGAACTATGGCGAAAGCTTTGAAATACATCAACACTGCGAAGGAGCTTGGCTTGTCGATCGACGGTGGCTTAGGTTGGCTTGCTGGCCCAGATATCAACCAGAGGGTAGCGGAACGAGGAGAAAAGCCGGTTGTTTTCGGCGCATCGAAATTTGTACCTGAGCCTAAGGTCGGAGCGGCAAAGGGAGCAGTCAAGTCGATCACCTCGTCAAATACCACGGATTCACAATCTGAGTATAGCATGTTTCTGCGCATGGTGCTAGAAGCCGGAATTCCTCGAGAAGATGCTGATGCCGCAGTACAAATGCTGCAAGCAGAGACGCGAGCAACAACTACGGCTGCGCCTGAGACCAGCAATCCCTCAGATACTCCACTTTCACCGATACCGCAAAGTGATCCTTGGCGGAGACCTCGTCGGCGAGTGGCTCTTACTTCCATAAACAATGCTGCGGATATCGATGATGACCTGGTCGACGTAAGCGAGGACGACGATTTTCAGCAGCAGGCGACCTCGTATTCCTTGGGGACCCTTAGCAGCAGAAGGGCCGCGAAAGGCAAGGAAGCATATCCGCTGAAGCCCAATGAACTTACGAATGCCCAGAGAGAGATGCTATTGGAGATGGAGTGGGCGCAGAACGCTTTCATGCAATCGTGGGCCATTGCTATCATGGATAATCACGACACCTTCGAAAAGATTGAGAAGCTCAATATCGCACGTCTTCCTAGCAAGCACCTCTCAATTCTTCGCCGAGAGGACTTCTGGGACAGCCTCCCTAAACTGAAGTGTCTCGCTCTTGCCATTATTCCAGATTGGCGGGAAGTCAAGAAGGAAGCTACAAGCTGGGTTCAGGATACTCGGATACCTCCATCGCATGCTGTCTCGGCAGTTTACGATCTGCTTATACAGCAAATCGGCAGACGAGAGCATATCAAGGAGCTTCAGTTTGAATGGCTTTGCGGAGGGGAGTATGCACCAGGGCTCTTTGCTCGTAACCAGCACATCTTGGCAGCTCCAGTTGTCTCGAACGCGATGCACATGGTGAACAGATCACAGCAGCATCCGATACTGGATCTTCCTCACATCGAGCGCTTATCTTTCAGGAACTGTTGGATTAGCCCTCACATCCTAAGCCGCTTTTTGGGTCCCATGAGGCAAGGGGCTTTGCAGAACATCTCCTTTGATTCTGTCTCCTTGACAGCTATGGTTCCACAAAACGCTCACCCAAATCCGCTTACCGCGGCCGCCATGGCGCAAAATGCGCAGAATGTTGCTGGCCAAGCTGTTGCGAACAATCTGCTCGTCGGCCTCCCAGCGTTACAAGGTGGTGTTTTCAATGGTCCTTTGAACAATCAGAATCAGGTTCTGCCTGCTCTACCGGCAGTCGTGCCAGTTCCTGTCACTGACACAGACTGGCTTGACCCTCCTCGTGTTGGTTCTTGGGTAGACATCATCAACAGCCTGACTCCCGGCAGGACCCTCGAAGATATTCGACACGCCCAAGAAATGGGCCCCGAGCCTGAGCCAAGGGCCCACACGAAACTCACTAAGCTCGCCTTCAAATCCTGTGGCTATGTTCGCATTCCCCTCGACTTCGATCAGACAATCCTCGATCCAACAATCGCTCCTCCAACACATCCTGCACCCATTACAAAGCGCATCAACGAACTCGATCCGCAGATGATGAAGCCGCTTGAAGCTTTCACTCTAGGATCCATCATCAACCACATCGATTCTGTTGAGGTTGCTGCTCTGGAGAATGCCTGGAATATGACTGTTGGATGGAGACAGTCACGTCCGGAGTTGGCGGGCGACGCTCAGTCTGATGGATTTGTGAGTGCGGGATTGGGGCGTTTTGATGGCTTGATTGAAGTCGTCCAACCGACATTAAGATAACATCGTCGTCATGGGACATGCTTGAGCTCTTAACCTTAAGTTACTGGTTTGGTCTCATTGCCCTTTCGACCTACCTGTCATCGGAGCCCTTTTCTAGTCGCCATCATATTACCTTCTTACATACCTGTTTTAAGTATTTTGTCTTGATTATTCATAAGCATAGCGTGGATTTGATCTGGTTTGGGCGCACTATCATACAGTAAGATACTCCTGAAGCGGACTGAGTCTGGTCTTCACTAAAGGAATGGGAAGCGTATTCGGAGTACAGGATGGACTGGAAGGGCGGAAAAGATGTGATCATGAGAAACGCAGCGTATTACCTTGCACTCTGCAACCTGGGCTTGAAGCTTGAGGCTGAGAACAAGGAAAGCGCCAGTCAGCAATGGATCTTGACCTCGACTCTCTTTCAACCCAGTACGGGAAACTTCGATATGGCAGGCAGGTCTATTCCACGCGGCTGGTTGTACTGTCCTGCTTGCGTGGATGGATGTCTGTATGAGTAGAGCAGAGAGTATTGAGGGATCGTCACCTAATCGCCTAAGTCATGATAACATGAGGGTCACCAGGTGTGGAAGGGCGAGGTAGATGGATAGTGGATGAATGAACAAAGCAAAAAAAAAAAAAAACTTTGTAACACGATTTGACCTTCGTTTCCTGCTGTGACTTCGTTTGTCTATGGATTCGTACTTATGATGACGGCGGGTTCGTATCATATCGAGGTAAGTTATGTGCTTGAAGAAAGTAAGAATGGGTTTTGATGGAAAGTAAACTTAGCTTTGGGTGGATGATTTCGAGAGCTGTTTTGTTTGTCGTGGTAGTTGTAGAGTATCTGAAAATGCTATACAAATTAGTCCCCAATTCCAACCTCCCTTCACATTTCTCTTTTTATATTTCATACTGGACACTGCTCTCAAATCGAGCAGATGAAAGGAATTCCATGGTCTCCAAGCTACCTGAACCTGGGAGTTGGATTAGTTCGTCCGGGGACATGCCACTTTACTTCTTCGTTATTACCGTTAACTGGCCGCGGTCCGTTTCTGCTGTAACAGACGGATGGTTGTGTAGGTTGGATGACTGATGCCTTGTATTCAGAGCCTTGAATGGGGAACAGGTATGGGAGGGCCTTAAAATACATCTATCTTGATTTGCATCGAAAGCCGCCTTACCAAGTCCACTGCTGAATCTTATATTCCTGCTTATTAAACACATACCACGGAGCGAACCAGCAGATTTCCATGCTTGTCGACAAGCAGACCTGCATATCTCACATACTCAACAAAAGACAAGTGGTGTTCATGAATTGTTTTTGCGTACCAAGGGTGACCAGCTAAAGTTTTTGAAGTTTACAGCCATCTAATTAGAAAAGCCATTTCTCACTCCAAGGGATTCCCTCCCTACACCCTTCGCAAACCCTCATGATGATGCCAAGCCCAAACCGGAAAACAAACTGAACCCCTTTATGCAGCAGCGATGGCCTTGCGGCTTCGGACACCACGTTGTCTCGAGCTCAAGTGAGCCTCGCGACCCTCAACGGCACTCGACTTCTGGACAACCTCCTCGCCTTCGGTCAGGATGAGTTCGATGTGGCATGGGTTGGACATGTATGGGTTGATCTGATGAACTTGTCAGTCTCCTCCTCCCTTGTATCGCTTTTTGGGATTATAGGTGTAAAACTTACACGACCGTGGGCACGGTATGTTCGGCGACGTTGCTTGGGGGCCTGGTTGACTTGGATGTGCTTGACGACAAGGTTGCCGGTATCGAGACCCTTGGTATCCGCGTTTGCCTCAGCGTTCTTGAGAAGACCGAGCAAAAACTCAGCGGACTTTACTGGCCATCTAGCGCGGGAAACACCGAATTGCTTGCCTATCCATCACAAATCATGTCAACATATATCCCTAGCAGGAATCCTTCTCCTTCTTCTCCAATATCCGTGGGTAGGGCGTATTCTTACCCTGCGAAGCGCGACCAGTTCCTCCAGCGTATCTTCTCATTGGGACGGCCTCCTTGTGCTCCTGGACGTTCTCGAGGAACTTTACAGCGCGCTGCAATTTCCATCCGTTGATAGCTTGTGCTGTCTCTCTGGTGTTCTTGAAGGAGACACGCAAGTACGCTCCACGCGCACGAGCGGACTTCGTTGGGTGTATCTCAGTGGCGGCGTAACGGACCTGCGATGGATATTCATTAGCATTTCAGGTTCAATATCGTTTCTGCCGCTCCAGTTTCGTGGTGTTGCTGGTCCTCTGCGTCCGTCGTCGCTCCCACTGCATCGCTCGACTTTCCCCCAGTACACCATCCTTCCAGCGAGATCGTGGGAGTTTCGATAGGTTGTCGATGGAGAGGAACGAGTTCGAGTGAGGGAGTATAAGGGGTAACTCACCATCTTGACGGTTGGCGTTGGTCGTTGGTCGTTGATTGAAATTGAAAAAGTCGTGATCGCTCCTGCCGCAAATTGTAGAATTGGTCCAGTGGGAGCAACTTTTTGCGCTAAAGTTTAAGCGATGTGGCTGTAAAATGGGTCACGTGGAGAGCATTGTGGCTTGACTTCCGACTTGGGACCATTGAAATTTACACAGGAGGGCAATACGAGTCGGGTCGAGGGCACGCACGCATAGTGAGTTGTTTTGAATGTTCTTAATTCTTCTGCCGACATGATAGATGCTATTTAAGCTGCCACCTTGACTCTTTTGTCATGAGCCAGAACCTCCGATCAGATATACCGGGGTGTTGAACGGATCACGAACGATGTTCAGATGAGACCTGAGTATTTGAAATGTCTCCAAAACTTATGGAGACTTTGTAACAAAGCATCCGGACAGAGTAACTGCAGATATGCACGCCCGTCGGTCAAAGCTACTGATGGCAGACTGGTGCACGATCTAAACCCTGCCCTTCATCCAGAACCAGCTCCCAGTGTCTCTGGACTTTTTGAGAACATTGGAATGAAACGTAGCTGCACAAATTGTGTCTGTAGGATACTTCGAGCCAACACCGCCTCCGCGAGTCGGGTATCCATGTGGTGAAGGATGAAGTGTTCATTGGAAAAGTGCTGAGACTTATTGAAGACATTGAATTATATTACTTGAGTTCAAATGCCCAAGTGGATTGCAACTGACAAAGTCGTGCAGCTACTGCTCAGAATCCATTTCAAAGGCACGGGAACTTCTGAGAACATTCAGTTGACGGCCAAGATGGACCTCATAGAAATTGCAACTTTTGAAGAGTCTGCAAAGTGTTGTAGATGGATGTTCTTCGACAGGTCCCGCATCGCACTCGGCTCATTCAGGCTAGCGTACAAGGACCAGTGCTCTTACCATATTTGACCTAGTTCTTTCTCGCTAGTGCGCACTTCCTTCCCATTCTGCGAAATCTCGACTTCAATTCCAGACGACAATCGACAAATCCGCAAGACAGGAGGTCAACGAACACAGTTGCCTATCATGTCTCTCGTCACGTAAGTATAATCCATTGATCCCTATTGCAACACATATCTGGAGATGGAGATGAAATGGAGTTGGAAGGAGTTGGAACGGCGCAAAACGATCAAGCCGTTCACCTGGACGCCTTCACCTCACTCTGGTGCCTCCCAAGATGGTTTACGGAGCAATAGCTAACATACTTCATCTGCAGGGGCGAGAAGTCGAACTTCCAATACGTATGCAATTCCTCAACCTGTTCCTTTGCCTCCCTGAAGTGGTGGATACTTCGAACTGCACTATCCACCATTTCGACCTCCACGGGCTCCTCAAATACTTCAATACGATTGGGAATAATGGACTGACAACTTTTAGATCCTGCGTTTGCTGAACACAAACGTCGAGGGAAAGCAAAAGGTCATGTACGCGCTCACCAAGATCAAGGGTGTTGGTCGCCGTTACTCCAACTTGGTTTGCAAGAAGGCCGATGTTGATTTGACTAAGCGGTACGGAATTCATACATCGATCCCATACAATATCTAACACCTCCCAGTGCCGGTGAACTCACCTCCGAAGAGCTCGAGCGTATCGTTACCATCATCCAAAACCCAACTCAATACAAGATCCCATCCTGGTTCCTCAATCGTCAACGCGATATCGTCGATGGCAAGGACTCGCAAATTCTCGCCAACGGTGTCGACTCCAAGCTTCGTGATGACTTGGAGCGCCTGAAGAAGATCCGTGCTCATCGTGGTCTCCGTCACTACTGGGGTCTCCGTGTCCGTGGACAACACTCAAAGACCACTGGGCGTCGTGGCCGGACTGTCGGTGTCTCCAAGAAGAAGGGTGGTTAAGCGTGTGGTTCCATGGGATAAATTGGCTGGATGGAGTGTGGCTTTTCGGTTTCACGCGGTGCATATGGCTTTCTTGCATTTCAGCATGAGGCAAAAAACTGGGTGTATTCTACCACATCTAGTTGACTGAAGCAACATTCAAGAACATCAAAATCAGGTGTATTTCGGATATTGTGTGATGTTGAAAGTGATCATTTTGGAATGCTAGAACCACAACGCCACTCATGCTCTATGTTCGCTTGCAAAATTCAAATGAGAGAAGACTGGTCTCTAATCCTCATGTGTAACAGCCATGTCCAAGACCTCTACCCGTCCTTGGCCCTTGGTTTCATTGCCTATGAAATCTCCCAATCCCTTGAAAGCTCCAGGTTCAACGAAGCCTGTAACCTCCCATTCGGAGCCCACAACATCTTGAGTCTCTACTTGCTCAATAAAGCTCAAGATGCGATCCTTGACAGTCCCCTTAGTCTTCTCCTCTCCTTCATCGTCATCGGCAGGCTTCGGAGCGCCTTTCGCAGCTTGCTTGAGAATGCTTGTGGGACAAGTGATTCTCAGTCGCATCCTCGCTCGCGCAACAGGTATGGGCTGATGAGCGATCAAAGCCTTCATTGCCTCCAGCGCTTGACTCTTCGCACTCTTCGTAGCAACAACACCAGTCCAGACATGCTCCTTGACTTTCGGTTTCGCCTCTCCATCCTCTCCTGTCGCTGGCGTCCCAGTTCCACTCCCCGCATTCTGAGCTTGGGAACCTTGCGAACTCAGCATCTCCAGCGCCTTTTCGATCATACCCGTAGTATACACTCTCTTCGTCTTTGGATCCACCAACTTGCTCGCCACTATTCCCACCACCTCATTATGTACTCTCTCTAACTGCGCATGACGTTCCTTCTCCCCCACTTGCAGCTCACCCTTATTCAGAATCTCGAGGATGATATCGTTCACCGGTGTCTTCGCTCCAAACGCTTTCGCTAGGTCCGCCGATGGCGCGGTCTGTCCTTTCGAAACATTCAGAAAGACGGAGTTGATTTGTAGGACATTGTCCAGGTCTGTCTCGATTCCGGATCGCCATTCGAGGACTTTGTTCTTGTAGCAGGCAATCTCGAAGCGCTTTTTGGCTTTCTTCAGACGCACGAGTGACACGTTGGTCAGCTTGATCTGGTTGGAAGGCTGGTTGATAGGCATCTTGAAGAGATTAAGGCGATGTACGTTTGTTTTGTCTGTAATATTCTTGCGAGAGGCAAGTCTCGACGTATTTATTAGACTTGATCACTCGCTAAGAGTTTGTGGGGTGAAAGAACCCCTCCCCCTCTTCACATGGAAGTATTCGACTGTACTGAATACATTATCACGTATAGTTTGCATGCAATTATTCAGCAGGATGATGTTTCGCCGAATAATTCTAGGCCACATTCAAATCCAAAATCACAAGCAGTCGTGAGCATTTTTGCCTTTTCGGCGAGTCAGTTTTGTCCACGTGCTGGCTTGATATGGCTTATCGTCAGTGGGCTGGTGCCTGCGCCCACCATACGTAATCGTAGGCCAATGAGCTAAGCTGTACCCATGACAACGCTGCTTGAAACAAGAGCTCATGCATCCCCAACCTCCGTCTTCTACCTCCATCCATCATCCCCATTCTTCCCATCAAGCATCAACTCGGGGCGATCTGGCATCGAAAGCAACCATCATCACATTACTGCTAAGATCCAAATAGTGATCCGGCATCCTATTCTCCTTATCTACTCAGAGCCTTCAACATGAAGCTCCTCGCCTCAACCGTCTTGTTGGGCGCTGCCTCGGCAGCTGTCACCAACCAGCAGCAGATCCTCAAGAACCCTTTGGAAGGGCAGAATCCCCTCAAGGATGCTGCTAAGCCAATCGCCGAAGCCTGGTCGAAGTCCCTCAACCACCTCGCAGAGTCGATGAGCGAGATGACCGCCGAGGCAAAGGCTATCTGGGATGAGGTCACAATGTACTTCCCAGAAGAGATGGAGAAGGCATCATTCTTCTCAGCACCAAAGCCACACACCAAGAAGCCAGACAGGGCCTGGGACTTCGTCGTCAAGGGCTCTGATGTCCAGAGCGTCTGGGTCGAGAATGCCGACGGACAGAAGGAGAGAGAGATCGATGGAAAGTTGGACTCATACAAGTTGCGGGCCAAGCATGTTGATCCTTCAAAGCTTGGTGTTGATACCGTCAAGCAATACAGTGGTTATCTCGATGATGACGACAATGACAAGCATCTCTTTTACTGTAAGTGTTTCTATTCACCCACTTTCGACATGTGCTAACCAGCCATCAGGGTTCTTCGAATCTCGCAACGACCCCAAGAACGACCCCGTAATCTTGTGGCTCAATGGTGGCCCTGGATGCTCTTCTCTCACCGGTCTGTTCCTCGAGCTTGGCCCTGCCTCAATCGACAAGAACCTCAAGCTTCACAGCAACCCATACTCCTGGAATGCCAATGCCTCAGTTATCTTCCTTGACCAACCAGTCAACGTCGGTTACTCTTACAGTGGTGGATCCGTCAGCAACACAATTGCTGCTGGAAAGGACGTCTACGCTCTCCTCACCCTATTCTTCAAGCAATTCCCAGAATACGCGAAACAGGACTTCCACATTGCCGGAGAGTCTTACGCTGGTCACTACATCCCAGTCTTCACCTCCGAGATCCTTGCCCACAAGAAGCGCAACATCAACTTGAAGTCCGTCCTCATCGGTAACGGTCTGACTGATGGCCTTACTCAATACGAGTATTACAAGCCAATGGCCTGCGGAAAGGGTGGATACCCAGCTGTTCTCGACGAGGGCGAGTGCCAGGCTATGGAGAACGCTCTTCCCCGCTGCCAAAGCATGATCCAGGCCTGCTACGATAGCGAGAGTGTCTGGTCTTGCGTGCCAGCCAGCATCTACTGCAACAATGCTATGATCGGACCATACCAAAAAACTGGCCAGAATGTCTATGATATCCGTGGACAATGCGAGGACTCCAACAACCTTTGCTACTCAGCTCTCGGCTGGATCAGCGAGTTCTTGAACAAGGCCGATGTTCAAAAGGAGCTTGGCGTTGAGGTCAGCAGCTATGACAGCTGCAACTTCGATATCAACCGAAACTTCCTTTTCCAGGGTGACTGGATGCAACCATTCCACCGTCTCGTACCAGGCATTCTTGAGCAGATCCCAGTCTTGATCTACGCTGGTGATGCTGATTTCATCTGCAACTGGCTCGGTAACCAAGCCTGGACCGAGGCACTTGAGTGGCCAGGACAGAAGGACTTCAACAAGGCCGATATCAAGGACATCAAGCTTGACAGTGGTGACAAGTACGGCAAGATCAAGAACAGCGGCAACTTCACCTTCCTTCAGATCTTCGGTGCTGGTCACATGGTTCCCATGGATCAGCCAGAGGCATCTCTGGATTTCCTCAACAGATGGGTTGGTGGAGAGTGGTTCTAGATTGTATCGTTGGAGAGTAATTGTATAAATGAAATCAGGATGTTACATGACGCATTTGGATAGGACAGGCGCAAGGATTTTAATAGTTAGACTCTCGTAGGCTACTTCTTCATAGAGAAATTTAACCTATGTTGTTCATGATCTTCGCTTTTGACCTCGGTGTAACAGCTATTTCAAGTTCTCGATACCTTCGACATACCTGCTTGCGTCCTGGATCTCACAGGACCTCCTCACGCACCAGCTCAAAAGTGTGTCCAGCCCCAGTAGCGTGCCCGTAGCCGAGAAGCGGGACTGAATCATAGCCGTCCCTCGGGCCAAACCTCTCGTACGACAAACAACACTAAACTCAAACCACATTTCAACATCAGAAGCAAGATGAACGTCCGACTACATCGTCTATGCCGCGGGCATAAACCAATAAATAGAATCTCACGGCGTCTCATTGTCACAGAATCCACGAAGCCATCTAGCGAAAGATCGTCTCCCCCAAACTCATCCATTACCCCGAACTCGTCCTACAGTGTAAAGTCAAGTGGAAAATCAGATCACAGGGACACTAAGGAGAAAACTTCAAAAGTGCACTGGGCTTTGGGAGAGGGATATGAAGTTGGTCGAGTACTGAAACAAGGGAAAAGTGCATTGGATAGACATGATGAGAGGGGATTGCCGACTTGGGGAGAATGGGGTGTGCCGATTCAGTCGGAGACGGGAAGTGGTTCGTTCGTTTCTGCTGCGTGAGTGCTGTAAGCGTTTCTGAAGGGGATGTTACTGATAATTCATAGACCGAATTTCTGGTTGAGGTATGGCGCCAGAAGACCTTGAAAGTGTAAGTGATGCACGTGACTAACAGGTATAGGGATAACTGTCGTTGTGAGAAGTGTGTCAATCAGGACACAATGCAGAGAGCTTTCGACACTTTCTCTGTAAGTTTTGATGTCATTTCGGTTAAGTATTGCTGAAGTTGACTTCTGTAGATTCCTCGAGACATCCAGCCACAGGAAGTGCGAACTGAGAAGGATGGTCTCCGAATCACATGTGAGGTTTTCATCATAGTCTCGACTCGTCATGTATCCGCTCGCTGATTGTTGTAACAGGGGCAAATGATGGCCACGTTAGTTCTTACAAATGGGATTGGCTTCTAAAACATAGGAGGAAGTCGACTACTCCTATCTCTAAACAAGAAGAGGATGAGAAAGCAGATCTGTAGGTGGAAGCAAGGCTTCTGCGAATCGTGTGCTAAGATACGATAGATATACGTACTGGGACTCTTCGATCGAGGCCAGCCCTCCTTCAGTACATTACGACGAGATCATGGCAGATGATAAAGGCGTCGGAGCGTGGACAGCAAAGATTGTAAGTCACGAGCCGGTGACGGAAAGACAATCAAGCTGACGTAAATCAGAGCAGATACGGATTCTGCTACGTAGATGGGTGTCCCGTCTCACCAGAGAAGACACAAGAGCTCCTAGAGCGTATCTCATTCATCCGAGTAACTCACTACGGCAAGCCCAGCTCCAGGATTTAAAATGGACAATACTCACACTTTCTAGGTGGCTTCTACGACTTCACAGCCGATCTCACCATGAAAGACACAGCCTATACCACTCTTGCCCTCCCAGCCCACACAGACACTACGTACTTCACCGACCCAGCCGGTCTCCAAATGTTCCACCTCCTCTCCCACACCGAAGGCACAGGCGGAGCCTCTCTCCTCGTAGACGGCTTCAACGCCGCTAAAAAACTTCTTAAAGAAGCCCCTGACGCCTATGCAATCCTTTCCAAAACGCCCATCAGCTGGCACGCTAGTGGCAATGAGGGCATCACCATCACACCAGCGAAGAAGATGCCCGTTCTGAATTTTGGAGATTTGGAAGAGGGCATGGCTCCGAAATTGATGCAGGTCAGGTGGAATAATGATGATAGAGGCGTGGTTGATCTGACCGGGAATGAGGGACTGGGTGCAGAGAAGTGGTATGAGGCGGCGGCGAAATGGGATGAGATTTTGAAGAGGAAGAATATGGAGTATTGGGCTCAATTGAAGCCAGGAAGACCGTTGAGTACGTGATCGCTTGAAACTTTGGGTTCTTCAAGTATGATTTTGCTGACTTGATGGTAGTCTTTGACAATTGGCGTGTCCTACATGGTAGATCTTCGTTCAAGGGAAAGAGGAGAATTTGTGGTGGTTACAGTAAGCCTTATGAATCCATTTCTTGGGACTGCTTGACACGCCTGCTAACCTATAAAGTCAACCATGATGATTATGTTTCTAGATGGCGCAATACCAGTTACACCAGAGACGAAGCTCTAGCCCAGATCCTCTAGAGCCCATATAGGCCGAGGTGACATCTGTATATAAGTAAGAGTGCCTTCAAGCATTGATTCGAGGGTGGGGCATAAGCATTCAACATGGACTGGCATAGCCTTTGTAGCAGTCATCGAGCTGTCAAAACAATGGTTACGGTGATATCCAAGTATTACTCACTTGTTACAACTCGCAATTTTGAAATCGAGACGCCGTAAATGTGCAAATGTGAGTCGTGACATGAGGCATGGTATCCTTTGTCGCTCTACCAGGTCTTGCCTGTGTGTGTCCTTACTCTCCGTTGTCTTGTCTTGGCTAGAAGTGATGTCCGCGATAGCCTCGCTAAGCTCCAAAACACATCAACACCCACTCACCAATAACAAAACCCGAAATAATCACCGGATGAGATTGATTCTATTAGTTTCTGTTGATTTATTTATATCAAAATACAGCATGTTCATCCCTTAATTAAACTACAATGAATTCGGAGCCGGCTTGGCTGTGGATAAGTATCCAGTAGCAAATCCGAAAATGGTCCCCACTGCAAGGAGGTTCGCTCCGGACAAATCAGCGCTTTACGAAGCAAGTCAGTCAGGCACACATGTGCCCGTACACCTACAAGACATTTACTATCTTACATCATTTATTTCTGGGTCTTTAATGGATCTCTGTTGCAGAGTATGGAAGGTGTTGAGGATGATCAGTCTATGATGCAATCCTCGAGGTGTGACGTCGACTATCATATTTTGGTTATTAAGCGAAGTTCTGGATGTATAATATATACAAACAGACTCCTCACATAGAACTTCTTCCATAACTTCATACATTTACAATTGGACGTTTCACTCCTCAATCAACTATCAAAAGTACCTGACTTCTTAAACCAAAATGTCTGCAAACAGCAACCCAGAATCCGTCTCCAACCAAGGAGAATTCCACTCCCGAGTCCCTCCCTCCGAACCCCTCACCACAAAAGGCGTAAGTCCATTCTCCATTCCCTCTACCCCTCTATCTTCATCCAGAACTAACACCCCCACCCAGCACGCCCCTGGCGTAAAAGTAGGCAACGACGCGGCCCCCTCCTTCTCCGCCGAGACTCTCCCCGCCGGCTCTGCACCCTCAGACCGGACCTTCAAACCAAACACACAGAACGAGATTCCAGGCCAAGCCATGAACCCGAATATCTCAAAGGAGACTTGGACGTCTGCTGATTCGACGCTGGGCGGTGCAACGAGTAAGGATGTTCATCAGGGGCTGGGGCAGCCGATGCCGCAGGGGAGTAAGGAATTGCATCATGGGGGAAGTGAGCCCGGGAAGAGGGAGAGGACTGGTGTTGCGGGGAGAGGGGGAGAGGCGGATGTTGATGGTTAGGGAGGAGTGGAGGGGAAGGGAAATGTGTTCGGCCAGGATGGGAATGTTATGGATGACTTACAGGGCATGTATACCATGTTGTACAGAATCTCAGAGTGGATGTGATTGAATGTACCACCAAGGTACACCCTGCTTCGAGAAATATATGTAATGAAACATTTATATCCGATTATTCGTTATGATCCGTAGCTATCGACCTTTTATTGGCCGTTCCTGTATGCCTCCATATCTTACGCCCATCCTCAATTTCGCCCAAAGCCCGAATACGCTTGTAGAAACCATCATTTCGTATATTACATTCCATCCATAAACGCCAATGGTAACAATTCCCATATCTTTCACCCCAACCCATCGCATCCCATTTCCCCTTCCCACTCACATCCTAACCTCACCCTTAACGTCCCCATACCCCTCCCCGGTCTTCTCCACCACCGCTACCTTCCCATTCGGCAGCGCCACCTCCGTCCTCCCCTTCACACTAACCGGCACAACATTATACACCCATCTCGCAACCAAGAAACTACTGACAGCCCAGACCCAGACCACGATCGCGAGACTGACGGTGATGAAGAGCGTAGGGACGAGCACGAGGAGCGCGACGCCGATCCAGAAGAGCGAGAAGAGGAGCGCGGTGATGAGCGAGAGGAAGAGGACGCCGAGGGAGAAGGAGAGGAAGAGTGCGATGGGTGTGAAGGAGAGGATGAGTTGGAAGAGGAGGAAGGTCTGTGGGGTATTAGCTTTGCGGGAGGAGAGTTACGAAATAATTTTGATGGCACAGGAGAATCGGAATTCCAATTGGGATTGGGATTGGGATTGGCAACGTACGAATAGAAGTGGCTGCTCCTGAGCAAATGTACTGATACTGTTGTAGTACTTTTCTCGAGCGGATGGGGTGACGATGTAGTTATCGACCAGGCTTTGGACGCGACTGAATATCCCCGAAGTTCGCTGCTGGATTGCCATTTTTGGTGATGCTGTAGAGTGGTGGTTAGTCTGAGGAGAGGTTTGTGATGGCATTGAGAGGTGTAGTTTCTGAAGAGCAGGAAAGGGAGATGGAAAGCAAGCTTCAACTTGCTGAGCACTCCTAAGACGGCATGACGGCATCCACGTGATCACGTGTAGATTTACAGTTTGGAGTGTAAGCGAGCCCCTTTCTTTCTCCTTCGCTTGCCTTTGTTGTTTCTTTTCCACTTCTTCAACGTTGAAATCTAACATCGTCTACAGTACCCTCGTCTTCTACTTTGGATCTCTCGCCTTACTTTTCTAACCGTCCGCTTCCCTCTCCGAGCATTCCTTTCCCTCCCTAATTCTCGGACAACTTATCAAGCGGACAATCACCCTTGGGATAAACCTGATACAACCCATCCATACCCGCACTCAAATGATCATTAACATGGCAAATAGCCTGCCATATTCCCGTCGCCGTAGCGGTCATCTGCAGCGTCATCATATTGCCATCATTCAGACTCTTCGAAGCCAAGTTACTCCCGTGAAAATTGAAGCCGTTGCCGTGCATGTGGAAGACGTGAGATGCGCTACCGAAAGCGTAGACGTACCAGATTACGCGGTCGTCGGTACACACTATAGAGACATCAGGTGAGATCTGTCTTTGAACAGAGGAAGAGGAAGCAATGAACTAGCGATTGTGGATGTCGTGACGTACTATCGAAGGAAGGACTGTTCGCGAGCACGTAGCCATTCAGAGTGTAGAAACTCGGCGCCTGCGTGCTACTGAGTGACACTGTTGGCATGTTCGTCAACTGTGGTTTCCAGTACGACATATTCCCTGCATAATCCGTCTCTAACGTGGCAGGCGTAGCTGAAGAAGAAGCATTCGCAGAGGTATTGTACATGGCAAGATTAGTCTCAGCAAGGAAACTCATGGATTCATCGAAGATCTCGAAGAGGACGACGAATTCACGATGGGATGCCATGGTGCTGTTCATCGTACCGCGGTTGTATATTATTGTAGGACCGGCGAGACCGGTGTTCAGGTCGACAGCCATGTTGACGTAGGAATCTGAGTGGTCAGAAGTCAGCGGTTGTCAATTTCAAGTTGGCTATCAAGAAATCCAGTCTGATATGTCTCGAAATTGACTGATGATATTGAGGAACGAGAAATCATGGACTGCCCAAACACGTACGGTAAGACCACATCTGCGAATTCGTCCCCGGATACGGCGCAGATCCATCATTAACAAGCCACTTATACACATAACACTCTCCTGGCGCCAGAGCATCACCAACAACGGAAGCAGTCCCTTCTTCCGTCGTGGTATTAAGATACAGGGAGCCCTCGTTCTCCTTCGAGTAAGCAAGACCCATGGAGTGCATGCTCGCGTAATTGTTGACAAGCTTGTTACAAAACAGGATCTGAATCATATCGCCGACTTCAGCGCGAAGTGTAGGGCCATTAATGCCTTGCCAGCTTGGTTGCTCGGTAGGCTGAGTGAAGGATGAGTTGGTGTAGCCTCTGTAGAGAGCTTTTTGCCATTTCGTTCCTAGGGAACCGGAGGCGGTGGTGTAGCCAGAGCTGTGGGCTCTCGTGGATGCATTAAGGGGGACGCCGAGCCACTTGCGTTGTTGTCAGTATCGGTCTCTTGGTTCATCATGCAGAGAATTCATAGGAGAGCTTACGTTGTCCCATCCTGTTGGGACGTAGTCCCACGTCACTTGCTCGGCCTGAATGTAGTACGTCCTGACATTGCCAGAGAAATGGAAATCTGACGGGATGTTATTTGGAAGCTTGCCGTCTAGCTGTCTCTCAGCGGCGGCAAGTGATGCATTGGCTGGAATCTGGCTGAGGAGTCTGCTTGAAGTAAGGTCTGCAGCTGTAAGAAGTAAAACAGCGAGAACTGGGCTGTTGAGATGCATTGTTCGATATCTGTACTATGTTGCGCTTGACAGAATCTAACTTGGAAAACTCTCTACAAAGAGCTCAGGAACCTTTATATACCTCGCGAGAGACGTCCTTAGTTCATCATTGACCATGTTTAGCATTATGTTCTGCGTAAGACCTCCAGAATTACAAATGTACATTGTATCTCGGATTCAGATTCGTATTTGCCAGAATCAAATGTCACTGAAGCATCATTATTTGCCTCTTCAACTTATCAGACTAAATAGTCCTCGGTACCTGGACGGTATGACGCAAAGTCCTGCAATACATTCAGTACATGTATAGGATTTCGCAATAATATAGTGCCCAGTGACATTCTCCTAGTCGATAGCTCCCAAGCTTATCCGGCAGTCGTCCGGCTCTTCACTTCCCTCATGGTCGGCGCCAATCACGAGAAGGATATTAGAAACTGCAGGGCTACTATTCGCAATTTTCTGGTACCATCTTGTTACTTTTGCGGTCCTAAGAATCGCATTCTGAATTTAGCTTCCGTAGGATCCGAGGAAGATAGATAGGTGCCGGTAGTTGATGTTTACGCTGTCGTTTACTTCGGCCAAAGCATTCTCCAGGAGCTCAATCGCTATAAGCGAATTCTAGTTTCGTGATCATGATGTTGGATGGCTATTACCATTCAGCAGAAATGGTACTTTGACTAATTTATGCCCAGACATTCGACTGATTTTGACGCAGAGTTGGAAGCTCATAGATGGATCAATATGCAAATAGAACGACTGGGCTCTTTGGACTGGAATAATTGCAGTACGATTTCCAATGCCCAATTGCGATTAAATCTTGTAGAAAAGGCCACTAAAAGCTACACCTACGGACTGACCGACTTTCCACTCTTCGCAGACTCCCTCGCCGCCTCAATAATCCTCAATACGTCCCTCGCCTCACTCGCCTTCACAGGAACCTCCTTCTCTCCACCCCCAGCAACAGCCTTCGCAAAACCCTCATAAAGCTTAGCATAAGTCTCCGGCTCAACATTCTTCAACACACTAGCCTTCGGCTTCCCATCCTCCAACACAACCAACGTCCCAGCCCTCTCCTCACTCTCAACCCCAAACCCCTTGTCCCCGGGCATCATGCCCGCCTTCAACTGATCCTCCTGAACATCCAAGTGAAACTTCTTATAGCTACCTTTCGTCCCCCTAACCCAATACCTCAACTGCTCCGTCTCCACACACATGACCCCCGCCTTAACCGTCACAAGCGGTTTCCCCGCTCCATACCCAAGCAAAATAGTAATACTATCCGGCTCCTCACCCCCATCATCCCTCTGATTCTCAAAAACCGCCGTCACGCTCTTCGGTAGTCCAAAAAGCACATACGCCTGATCAATCAAATGCGTACCCAAATCATACACCACACCACCCGCCTGCTCCATGCCCAGTGTCCCCTTCCACGTCTCGGGCTTCACGGCTTTGTACCGATCGAAATGCGTCTCGAATTCCACTACCCTGCCAATCTTATCTTCACTAATGAGTTTTCTCACAGTCAGGAAATCCGCGTCCCATCTTCGGTTCTGGTAGACGCAGATTAGTTTGCCGGTGGATTGGGAGATGTCGATTAGCTGTTGGGCTTGGGATGAGCTGGGCACGAATGGTTTCTCGACGATGACGTGTTTGCCTGCTTCGAGGGCGGATTTGGTGAAGCTGAAATGCGTGTCTGGGGTGGTTGTTATGACAATTATGTCGAGATTCGAATCGGCGAAGAGGTCGGTTGCGGAGGAGTAGATTTTCGCGGAGGGGTGGTCTTTTGCGGCTGAGTCGTTGGGTTTGGGTGTGCGTTGTACGATGGCGGAGAGGGTGAAGGTGGGGGTGCGGAGGATGAGGGGAATGTGGAAGACTTTTGCGGACATGCTGTAGAGGAGTTAGGTTTTGTCTCTCTGTTATGCGACATTTCTGAAGGGGAGATATACCCATATCCGATCACTCCAACATTGTAGGTTTTGCTTGCCATGGCGGGGTCTGTATTTGGTCTATTGTGAACGAAGAGAATGTTAAGAGAAGAATTGATTGGTGTGCAATAAAGTAAAACAGTCGTAGAAAGTTGAAGTCGGGGGAATCTCCGTATAAATAACAATTCAGAAATAGGACATGAGCACGAAAGAAAACAGATCCTCCCAAGCTACTTACCTCATCCGACCCTTGGCTGACAACCCCTCCATGACGATAGCGGGGTCAAGGTGGGATGATTCCGCCAGCCATTCTTGTTTGGTGGGAAGGTCAAGAAACTTTTTTCCCTCAATCGCCGACAGTAAGGCCGATTGCTTATGCACATGTCATCCATCACGTCTGGAACTAAACTTGATTCAAGATCTCCTCTAATACCATACTGGAGGTTTTGTACAAGCCCGGAAGACTTGCTCTGTTTGCCGATATACCGGGTATCGAAGAGGCAGGTCTGCCGGTCTGGGGAAATTATTTGGGAGAAGTTACCGAGGCGGCAATTGCGTGACCTTTCGCCTTTCGGTTGAGTTCCTCGTTACGAGGGTGTTGAAGATGATTAGTTCTTCCACTGGGAAATATCCATATTTGTCTATCTACCTTATGCATGCTCTAACATGTGGTTTTCTTGATTTTGCAGATGTCACAGGTCTCTGTAGAGACATTAGGGAGCCTCACAGTAAGATGCTTCTTTCGTGTCCCATCGACATCCCGCTTCGACTGAGTACTCTTAGAAATGGATATGGATTTTCGTTTTGCAATCATACAATCTCACAAATGAGGAAGACATATGTTTAAAATCCTTCAATTGGAGAACAGTCTCTCTTCAGAGACAAACAGGTCTGTTCCAGCGAATGCTCGAACATCCATGTCACAACTTTACTAACAGACTAATCTTAATATCTTGTTTCTATGTGCTCCCATCTCTACCTTTCCATTTTCTCTATCATGCAAACATTAAACACAAAAAGTATCCATCAATTCGCTTATCGCTCTCGCTCAATATGCATGCTCACACGGCACGATTTTTATCCTCCACTCGATTATGCTCCATTACATATCCACCTTCATCCACCCTCACAAGCTGAATGCATTCCCATTAGCTTTTCCTTTTGCCTTTCCATTAGGAGTACCATTTGGTGTTCCATTAGCCCGTCCGTTGGCCTTTCCATTAGGCGTTCCATTTGTCTTGCCGTTCGCCTTGCCATTCGGTGTACCATTTGGCGTACCGTTGGAATGGCCGTTCATTTCTCGGTCAATACCCTTCAAAGCGTCCTTTCCGGCGGATTCCGCGACACTGTGCTTAGATGTCTTTCCGCCCTTCTGATTGGAGCGTCGCAGGTACGACTTGACGAAGAAGCGGACGAATAGGAAGGTCAATGGTGTCAGGTAGAACACATTCAACCAGATGGCGAAGGTCTGTCCGCTGGTATCGATACATGGGACGGTTTGGTACTCGGTGCGGTATTGGATTCCATTGCTGCCGGTCGACGTCGAGGTTGAGATCTTTGCAGTTGGCGCTGGTGCATTGACGTTCTCTGCAAGTCCTTCTTCTCCAGCTGCACGGTACAGGTACTTCATGACAAGCTTTCCGAGACCGGCTGAGGTAGCTGCGGACGCGATTGAGGAGCTGGCTGCTGTTGCGGCGGTCTTGATCGTGCCCTCTACGTCTGCAACCTGGACTGGGATGTCGTAGGAGAGGAAGGAGTGGAGAGAGGCATATGCGGATCCGACGAGGAATTGCATGATTTGCATAGTCGTCAGACTCTGCTTCAGGCTCTGGGGAATCGGTACAGAGAAGGCAGTCAGGGTGTAGTAAGTGTACTGTGTTTTGTTAGCAGGTTTCCGATATTTATGACGAAATACGTACCATGAGAGCATGAATTGCCGAGTTGACAAAAACGAACATCCAGATTGGTGGAGACATGTACCGAATTCCAGACCACATGCACATCATAGCTCCAGCATGGTGGTAGGTCTGCAAAGTCGAGCTTCGCTTTCCCTTCGCCAAGATGATAACAGTATCCAGAACCTCGTAAAACTTGCTCAAGTAGAAGAACCAGCCATAGAAAGCCAGACCCTCATTCCACAATCTTCCCACATCCGTGGGGTCCGGGGATCCCGCTCCAGTCAGGAGAATAGATGGAGATGTGGAAACCCACTGCGAGATCGTGCCGTTGTACGCAACTGCATTTCCGAGACCGCGAGCTCCGTGAATTTTGCACAAGCTGTCCACCAAAGGCGTGAGAGTCTCAGTACCAGTCCATCTTGGCAGTGTTCTTTGCAGAGCGCCGAACATGCCAATAAATGTCCAAGCAGAGTAGACTGCAAGGAAGATGTTGTGTGCCACCACGAACCAGAAGAATGGCTTCGTCTTGCTGATCGCCCATGGCTTGTTCCCTCTCGACCGGTTGTATGCGTTGACTGAGACGACGGTGACGGCGTATACGCTTGCGATCGTAATTGGCACTCGAATGTCGAGGACGGAGTTAAAGATCGAGCTCGGTATCGTGAAGGGGGGAGCGAAGAGGGTTGAGCCTGCTGGCGGAGAAGGGAGGGTTCGGGGATCGTTGCTTGGAGGGAATTGGAAGAGGTCGGAGTTGGGGACCGAGAACTGGACCATTGGAGAAGACATCTTTACTCAGCGCTTGAGGGTGTAGCTCCTGTCTGTTCTATCCTGTGGAGTTTTTGGGTTTCCTGCTTTACTGGAATGTGACGAAGATGGTATCTGGACACGCGACTTTCAGACGAGAGAGATGCCTGTTCTCAGTTCGTCAATGGAGCGCAAAGGGAATTAAGTGGTTGTAATGAAGGAGTGAGAAGAATGCAGAGGTGCAAGAGCTTCTGCGTTCAACAAAGAAGAGAGCTGTTGGAGAGCAGAGTAAAGGTAGGATGTTTCTCGAAGGACAACCCTTTTTCTATGCAGGTGTTGGCCGTGTAGAAGTTTCACCAACCTTCCCGGAACAGGGAACTGGCAAGAAGGGCTAGAAGAATAAAAAGCCAATTCTACCGAGGTTTATGGGTGTCAACTTAAGTTGTGGGGAAAGCACAAGCTGGCAAGGGTCTTTGACATGTGGAAGACAGATGGTGAGAGGGTGAGAGGGTGGAAAAGGGCGAAAGGGAAGCTTGACTATACAAACTTGTCGGCAGAAGTCATGTTTTGGGAAGGCCAGAAAAAAGTGTTGAATAATGATGACGCGGGGCGCTTTCGCTTAGCTAAATAGATAGGGGTCTAAGTTCCTTGCATAAGCGCTGATTGGAGCCGCACTCTCTCCTTAGAGCTGAGAATCACAGCCTTGGAGCAAACAAAATGTTTTGCCTGTGCATTTGGTCGAAGTATATCTTCATTCTTACTTCTCTGGTAAGTCATCTTTACATCTCCAGACTTTGTCTCTTCTTTTGACACCTTGGACAGATGTCTTGGCTTTCTATTTGACGCTGTTCCATAGCGGGGTCTTGTCCTCAACAAAATCCAAAATCACCAACAGGTCCTTTCCCCTTCGAGCCATGTTCCGATTGCCCCTCTACAAGCGAAGCTTTGCATCGTGAGTCGGACAGCAGTTATTCCGCGATTCGTGTCTTAGATCTCATGCCGAGGCACATGTCGTGGCGCAAGATCTTCAAGCGAGTTGTGGCAAATTCAAACGGCTAACCTTGGAACTTCATGTGATATTGAATCACGTGAACTGTGTCAGAATCCGCTCCAGGTGGCCGTGGGTGAGAGTCGGTCTACTGTCCTCGATATTATGAGAACTATGATCTTCTTACTTTGCCGTTCACCAATGCATCCTGCAATAGCTCGTTCTGGAGAAAGGATGAGATCTGCAGAAATGCCTCAACAATCAAGCTCCCTACCCACCTATCTTCACATCCCACATGTCAAAATCTAAACCTCAACATCTACCACAACCACCCACTCTCACACAGCCACACTGTAACGTCGATGCTCAGGAGGAGTAAGATCTGCATTTGTATCTACAGAGAGTGGTAGTCAACAATCAGTATTAGAACAACACATCTCACATGTCAAATTATATATCTCATCGTCTATCGCAACGAAGTTCAACCAAGTTCATCCAACCGTACTCATACTCCCGGCTTGAACTTCTTCTCTCTGCTCAACAACCCCATCCCCCTCCTCTTCAATACCTCTTGCCCCTCCATATTCGGCGCCCCAGTCGTATAATTATACGTCGCATTCGCTGGCAAAACCTCAAACTGAATCGTCGAGTTCCCCTCCCTGTATTCACTCTTCTCGGTTCCCACAGTCAAATACCCCTCTCCAGGCATCTCCTTCCCCGTAGCTATATCCAAGCCATTAATAGCCCTCTCAAACATCTCCAGCGAGGCAAGAGGCTGGTAGAACGGCACTTCATGACCAGATTCGTAGACGCGAACGAACGAGAACTTGCCGGCTTGTTTGACTTGCCCGTGTACGAGGGAGTCGCTTGTTGTCAGGTTCGTGTAGCCGGCGCATGAGAAACTCGGGGCGTTGACTTCCTTGGAGACGGCTTCGTTGCCGAGCCAGTTGCAGCTAGTAATGTTGTAAGCGAGTGCCGTAATATAGAAGAAGAGTTAAGATATACTTATAATCCGCATCACCGGCATAGAGCATAACGGTGACATTTTGACTAATAAGTTTCCTCAATGCAGAAACAGTTCCGTATTCTCGATTATCGTCGCCGGTAGCAGTGAAAGCTTCATAGACAGCTTCTGAAGACTCCGAGAAGTTCTGGAATGCTCCAATCGCTGCTTGGACTTCTGGGCTGTTGAGATACGGCACGTAGAAACTGTATGGGAAGGGGTCTGGGGTGAGTTCCCGCATGTCGTATTCGTCTCTGCCCAGGTAGATATCGTACACATTTTCGACGAGATTGGCGCAGAAGTTATCCTGAAGACATTAGTTGAGCGTCTTTCAAAGTGATGAACTACGTACAGCTGCCTCACATATGGCATTGAGACCTCTAGCAGCGCAATCCTTGACTTGATCCACGCAGTTCCCGGCTCCGTATAGATTGTTGTAGAACTGAGCTTGGACGCTCGCGTTGAATGGAGAGTAGTCATAAGTGTTGCCAGGAAAGACACTGTTCGATACATAAGCATTTATATTCCACGTCGCTGGACCAAATACTTACGTATAGTTATAATATGCCTGGTATTGGAGGAGAGGATCGTACCACCCGTTTCTACCACACAGTTAGATCTCAATGTCCAAAATAAACAGAGCACTTCTACATACCCAATCAATACCGTCTCCAACGAAATCTTATGTGCCCCAGAGATATTCTTTGCATTCTGCTCCTCGATATATTCATTGAATATTGGGCCATAATGACCACCATAACTCTCACTCGAGAAATGGAATCCATTTCGCGAATATTGAGGGAAAGCACCCATGAAACCCTGAAGCGTCTTCCAAAAATTCGGCGCTGCACCACCAGTCGTGTTCGCTGTGAGTGTTTGATTCGGGTAGCTGTAGGTACCGCATGTCCCGAAATTTTGAGCATAGTCCGGACATGTTGCATTGGGTAGGGTGACAATAATGTTACTTGAAAGTTGTCAGCTAGTTTTGCGACATTGGAGGCCACAAGAACTCACGTATTTGGGTCGACATATCCATTTACAGGAATGCTGTATGAGAAGCCAACCTGCAAAATATCAGTATTCTTCCACACCCACTCGATATCTGGAGACTTACCTGCGTCGGCTGATCGATATATATCATATTGCTAACATTCGACCACGAATATGGATTATTGTAAACCTTCCCATCAATATCAACCCCACAAGGACCGTTCTCCTGAAACAGTCCAATCATCGAAGATGACCCCGGTCCTCCATTAATCCAAACGGTCAAAGGTGCTTCAGAAGGATCCATATTCCGCGCCTCGAAGAACCAGAAGAAGATATGCTCATTCTCAGAAACATCGACATATCCAGAATAACTCTTGACGTTCGGATCCAACTCGCATATTCCCGTTTGAACTTCCTTATACCGCACCGGTAAGTCAAGATATCCAGTCGCATTTTGCAGATCTTTAGGAGCTGGAACGAATTGCGCGAAAGCTACAGAAGCTGCAGACAGCAAAAGCGAAACCTTTGAGAAAGGCATCATGAAATAACAGATACTGAAGACAGACAATGGTACAAAAAACATAAAACGGCCAAAGAGGAATTCCTACCGACTTATATTTCTCCCAGCCCCAGAGAAGTGGGGTAGAGAAGCTCACTCAAGCTTTCAGAGCAAGCTTTCTGGGCTGCAGATCTGTCAACGGTGCCTGCTTGTTCAGAACTAGCTCCGCGAATATAAGCCGTCTTGCTTCTGCCTTCCATGCATATATGGGGTATGATCTTTTGATGGTGGTGGAAAATCGGTGGCAGGTCACCGTCATCGTTCAGGGGACCCTAGCCTGAAAAGGAAGCTGGAAAATAAGTAAAGTCCTCAGAAATGGGGGGTACATGCGAGCCAAAAGATACGAAGAGCTAGCTTTACCCAAGAGATAGACCTAGAGACAGCTGTCAACTAATGACGTGAAAAGTCAATATGACGAAGTAACAATGAGGTATTGAAGCTCAGATACCAGAAGATCTTACAGTTTGAGGACGAAGGCCGCCAGGCTCACAGAGAGCTGCATCGCCACTCTTATTGTAGCCAAAGTACCTTGGACAGCTCGCGCCTAATCTGTAATTCGAGTTGATTCGAGTACAACTGAGGACTGTAGATATAGATACGTAGTCACTATCTGAATGTCCTAAGATTTTATTCAGATATTCACCGATGGGGCTTTGTATCCCACAGCCAGGAAAAGAAGCAACTGAAGCGCACCGAAACTTGATCAGCAGACTGTAAGCATAGAAAACAGACAACACCTAGATCTAATGTTGCCTGGTTAACGGACATTCTCAGGGCAAGTCCATTGAGCCTCTCAAGCACGTAACGAACAGAAAGGAAAGACTGAGCCTCAACCTCAAGAAGAAATTGCTTCAAATGATGACATTTGATGGAATAACACGATGCTTGAGAGTGTTAATATCCGAATGTACAGAAGGACTTCTTCAGCAAAAGGCTGTTCAGATATTATTGGCAGCAGGGCAGCAGGACGATATATCAGCTCGAAGGTCTCGAAGATTGCTACTCGTATGTCGGGAAAATTAATGATGACATGGGAGAAGCCATGCCAACACCGAACTAGGCATAGAACGATAGTACGAGAAATATTAGAAGTGAATAACAGACGCCTGTGCACCGTAAGAACTGTTAAATAAATATAGCAAGACGAAAGCTGTCCGGGGAAGAGAGATCAAACTCGAATCCATCATCTGAAGATCGACACCTCAAACTTCAGGTCCACATCACGAGTCCGCGCGAACAAAGCCAACACCACCTCACTCCTCACCCACAGCAATGCCGCCGCTCTCCACGCTCTTTAATTAGTTCAAATCCTTCACAATGTCCGAAGACGAGAGGTATCGCACCTCTACACAATACCGTCTCTGGTCCTATACGCCCCAATCGCTCCTTGCACAGCGCTCATCCACAAACCGCATCGCCGCCGACCGCGTCCGCGAAGCCGTGCGACGCGCACGACAAGCCCAAAATGTCTCCTCGGCAGACACCAGCGAAGCTGAGAATGGGGTCGCGGGTATGCCAGAAGGAGAAGTGGACTGCTTGACGGTGGACGAGGAGTTGAAGCTCGTGGCGTTCTATTGCAGACAGACGCTGCAGTTGGGGGATCATCTGAAGGTGCCTACTGATGTCAAGGTATGCTTGCTGGGCGCCTCTTGTGGACATAAAACTACAAGAGTATATCACTGCGGGGATTTTGGATTGACGAGTGCAATACAGGCAACAGCAGTCCAATACATAAAGCGCTTCTACATCACCAATTCCCTCATGACCTACCACCCGACCGACATCCTCAAAACCGCCCTCTTCTTCGCCACAAAGACCGAGAACCACTACTTCCGCCTCACCAAATTCGCAGATCAGATCGGCGGTACAAAAGCAGAAGATGTGCTTGCCTCCGAGTTCCTGCTCACACAAGGGCTGAGATTCACATTCGATGTTCGGCATCCGTTTAGAGCTTTGGAGGGCGCGGTCATGGAGCTGCAGGCTTTGTCTAAGGGGGATATTCCGGCGCTGCCAGGCGGAGGGAACGTAGCGGGACATAGGCCGAGTAATATGGAGAGGAGGGTGAAGGATGCGCATGGCAAGGCTAGGGAATACTTGAAGACCAGTGCATTGTTGACTGATGTCTACTTTCACTTCACGCCAAGTCAGATCATGATGGCTGCGCTGTTGCTTGCTGATTCGGAGTTGATCCAGTGGTACATGAAATCGAAATTGCCTTCTTCTGCTGGAGAGATGCTGAGAAAGGTTTTGGCTACGCTGGACAGCTGTGCGGACATGCTCAGAAGTGTTGAGCCCAATGCGGAGTCTGCTGCAGCAGAGCGCAAGGAACTGAAGGTATTGGCGAAGAAGTTGACGAAGTGCAGGAATCCCGAGAAGATAGATCTTGTGGCTTTGCAAAGGGCGAAGAGGGAAGGGGATGAAGGGGACGAGGAGAAGATTGTGAAGAAGAGAAAGTTGGAAAAAGAGAAGTCATCTGCAGATGATTTATTTGGTCCCGAGATCAAGAGACCATAGAATCTGGGAGGTTGGAACATGTCACTTAGCGAGGCGTCTGGGTCACTTCGCATATGGATGGCGTTCTGAATGAAGTTTTCTATTTGAGAGATTTGCCTTCTAAAAATGTTTGTGATGAAATTTGAGCTGCCGCTTCACAGGTACGAATATCCCCCGTCACCATTTTGTTGAAAATATGCTGAAGCAGCTGACTGGCTGCTTTCTCAGATCATGATAGCTTTTGAAGCTAGAATATCGCAAGCATGATGACCCCGTGGTCACCTTTTCGTTGGAATGTTTGGGCCGAAACAACTTGAAGATGCTTATTTTGTTGTATCAGATGAAAATTTTGCGGCGGTAGAGAAATGCCTCAGATCCGGAGTATGCTGCTAGCAACTCAAAAGCAGTGGTTCCTGTGTTGTTGAAACAGTAGTGGCGAGTTCAATTCGTCAGTTGCCCTGCATTGGATGAAAGACATCCGGATTGCATAAAGTTGCCATCCGACTTCACCCATGGAAGCTCGTGGTCCTCAACTTTGATGCAAGTGAGGTAGTCGATACCTGCATCCTCGACGGAAAGCATGGAGTAATTCACACAAAGTGGCTCGACTGCCTTCTGGGCGAAATCCTTCAAAGTCTTGAGGTCTCGCTCCACTCCCTGGCGCTTCGCTCTTGTGTGCAGGTCGGTCGAACGGCAAGCTTCAACAGCGTCCAGGACGAGAATTGTTGGAAGGTATGCTTCGCCGCTCCGACGAAGATCCCGATAGACCTTGCCTAGAACACACTTCTGGCCACTCTCTGATGCCCCATTTGCCTCGGCTAAAGATCGAGTGAACCAATCTCTCCAGTATTGAACGACAAACCATGTGTCGAAATCGTCCTTGGTAAGAGCACGGGAGAAAACTTCAGCATAACGGATCTCGTTTGAGAAGAGGGCCTTATTGACAGACTTTTTCAGCGTCTCAAATGAGCGCAGCTTCTTTTCGACAAGATATAAAACTGCCGTTAAAGGTCCTTCCATTTCGGAAGTTGGCCATGGCCAGTATGGATAGTTTGCCACCATATGGATGATACACTCTTGGAATATGGGTGCGGATTCTACGTAGAATGCAAGCAGAACCCAGCGAGGTGGGTCTTCCGTAACCGCCATGTAGAGCTCACGACCAAATTGCATCAAGGCATTGTTGATATATGGTCGAACCATGGGAATATTACCGTACAACCGGGCGACCTCAATGAGATGCTCCGACTGCTTCAGGGCAATTCCAATGTCTTGATTGTTGATAAGCGGAGGCCGGCTGTAGTACACGAGGAAAAGATTGTGATAGGCATCCAAGTAATCAATGCTAGGTTCGCTACTCATTGCTGCTAGACCCAGCTGAACTTTTGCGCTTTCAATGGTCTGTACAGCCGCTAAAGGTTGACCTGAGGATTGTTCTGTGCTGAACGAGGGAGCAACACCATCTCGAGCTTGCGGAGCCTCTTGCGTACCTCTGTTTGAACCAGACCCTGTTTGAGTTTTATCATGTTGTCCTGCATTTTCCGGAATAGACAGAACATGCCCCTTGTGGGGTGCAGTAGACTGTACGATGGCAGCTGAGCCTGGAAGTGCCTGGTGGGTGTGCGACTGCTGGCGTGTCGACATTCGTGTTCTCGACGGCTTGGCACTGGTATGACTATTCGATATATTTTCCTCGGAAGATCCATCTCCTTGTGGAATGCTGGAGAGCCTACTGCCAGTGCCGTCTTGGACCTCTCCGGTTGTGATTAAGCTTTCTGGTTCTTTGTCCACTTTTGGCTCAGTGCAGAGGAGCAACTCGCAGTGTTTTTGTTCTATGTCATCCTTCTGTTTGGTATCATAGGCACAAGTGACGACTTTGGAGATTTCGTCCTTGACCTTGACTGCAAGCACGGCGTCGATGCCGGGACAAGTAGGCTCAGCATGGCTTCCCTTCTCGTCCTTGCCTGCCATATTCTCACAGTCTTCAATGGTGAGGGACGTAGCACTTTCTTCGTTCTTGATCATATGATCTACGTCAACCCCAGGACCAGATATAAGTAGGTCCGAGGATCCTTTATCTTCAGGGACTTCATCGTGAAATGTCCGAGGAGGGATCGAAACAACATTCCCTTGTTGCTTGTCAGAAGATTTGTCAGGTTCTGCAGCAGAGACAACATCCGAGAACTCTGCAACCTCGAACAGACTGTTTCCGTTCACTGAAGCAGGCACACTATCTGTGAGGTCTTCTCTAGTCTCTTTGTCTCTTGTGGCCTCGGAGTACTCGTTTTTACGGATATCTTCCATGGCATCATTGATGGTACCATCAGGGCCGTTCATCTGGATGCTTTCATCATCTAGCTTTTTTTGCTTGATGTCCTGCTCCTCCTTGAAAGCTAAGGCAGGATCTGGTGCAAGCACGTCGTTGGCCTTGAGAACAAATCCGTCCTGGGGATTTCGGGAATCAGTATCGCCCGGAGGATCTTCTTCATCAGTGGCAGGAACTCTGACATCTGTGTCTGAAGATGTACTGGGAGATGAGATTGTCTGTGTCAGAGGTCGAATTTCCACAGCTCCTTCAGTGGATTCAGCGACATATGGATCTGAGACGTCTCTCATGGTGGAATCATCCTTGAAAGTCTCCTGCTTGATCGTACCCTTTTCTCCAACTACAGGAGCAGAAATCCTTGAGGACGATGTGCCTCCTTCCTCCAAGGCGGTCACTTTCACAGCCTGGCCAGGGGTTCTTCGTGTCTCTGATTCTAACACACCTTGATTACTTGACTGAGTGTCTGCCATAATGACGTCCCCGTCAGACTTCGCTCGATCATTGGCACGGTCGGCTTCATTCATGTTCGGATACGCTGGGATCGATGGTTCCGCCTCAAGGGACGACTTCTCATACGGTCGAGCGCCCAAGAACCCAATTGTCATGTCATCTCCATCGGCTCGTACGTTGGTAATGTGATTGATACCCATATCGCTAGTGGATTCAGTGGAATTTGGTCTTGGTGCAGATGCAGCTGAAGGAATCTTTGCATGCAGATTATCATGACTGTGTGTTGGCAGTGCTTGCGCGGACTGCTCAGGAGCCGGTACCTTCTCAGCCTCCACGACATATGTAAGGACCTATTTCTGTGTCAGCAACAAAGTGGAAATATTACGAAGCAATCGGAAAGGATGTCTCGGGAGCTGTTCCCCTTGGCACCATCGTGAACTAAACTTACAGATCTGCGCAGTTCAGGTATGCTCATCTCTGTGCCTGAGTCTAACTCATATCTAGCTATCAGCTTACGAGCAAGTGGATGATTAGCAGCCAGAAATGGATCGGGCTCGACCTCCTCCATTTCGAGACGGTCCATGTTTCGGAACCAAGGGGATGCCCGTTCAAGGACAGAGCTATGAAGCTGATAGGAGTACTCGCGATTTGCGTCAGCAAGTACGATGACCACATCCCCATCAAAGAATCTTGGAAAGTCTCTGCCAGGCTTGAATGTCTGCTTGATACGTGTCACCTGTTTTGGCTCCGGTTCGGGCTCGATGCGGATGTCCTTCTTAGGTCTTGGCTTAGCCTTTTGCTTTGGCTCAGCCTTTTGCTTTGGCTCAGGCTTGTCTGGTCTCGGTCCACCCTCATCGTCGTCAATGGTGATTACATTGTTTGCTCCGCCTTGTGGAGTGCCTTCAACTGCTTTCTGTTTCTTCTTCGCGGGCCCATCGATCTCTTGGGATTTATCAGGTAGGTCATGCTTAGCCGCAGTAGCTTTGGCTCTCTTAGGCGGCATTGCTGCTTATTCGAGAAGGTAGAGAATGTTTCAAGACAGGAGAATTGCAGGAATTCCCAATCGATAGCAAGCTCATTTGTCGTAGGAGTAAGACTAAAAGAGTTTATATCAGCAAGTGAATGACCACGATTCGTGAAGCATTGGGTTGTTGGAAGGAGAAGGCTGAATTGGAAGTGAGTAGGTTAGACTTCGCATAAGAAAGCGTTCTATGTGTTGGTTGACCTCAATGATGTGGCCCAAATGAGCTCTTGCATTGTTGGTGGGACAACTCCGAAAAGTTGTCCTTTGAGCTGGGTAGAGTCGAGAAGAGGACTTGAGGGCAGTACCTTGTCAATTGCGTGTGAGATGACCACTATCTCCGTATGATGGTTTCCCTGGTGGTTTTAGTAGATCCAGAAGAGTAGGTAATTTGGCTGATAGATGAGGGCAATTTGCCAATTGGAAGTTGAGTGGTGACCAGTTGCGAAGTGCAGGTAGAACGAGGGTTGAACTGCGAAGCAGAAGGACTTTGAAGCATGCCAAAATTGCAAAATGATAAGGAACGTTGCGAACAGCAGCTTGGTGATATGAATAGCAATGAAGAGCTGAGATTTGAAGGGCTTGTGTTGTTTTGTGGAAGTTTGGAGGTGTTGAACTTATGGTGTTGTTGAGGTAAGGAGGAAGAGGAAGAACACGATTGAGAGGGGCTTAATATAGGCAGAGAAGTAGGCAACGGAGGGAAGACGCTTGTCGAAAGTCAGACTCAAACCTGGAAAGCTCAAAGACTGTAATAGGTGAATTTATTGAAGCTATGGCGCAATATGATTGCGATTGAGTTGTGGAAGGTGCGGATTGACCTCTTTGTTGACAACACCAAAGAGGTGAGAGGTTAAGCGAGTGCCAAGGAAGGCACGTTAAACCACCAAATGGAGCTTTGAAGATCATCGAAATACAAGCTATAGGGTAGTCTCAATTAACTTACAATATATGATCATACAAGTGGCCTCTAAAAAACTTTCTTGTCTCTGTATACAGGAAGCAGAGCGGTGATTCTACCCCAGAGTGAAGTCAACAAAACGCCTAAACCATCTATCATCTATCATCCATTGCCTTTACCAGACTTCCTATTCACAATAGACTGCTTCAAGCTGCGGTGGCTTTCACTTTCAATAAACTTTCCGCATTCCGATACGCAAACTTCTCAAAGTCCTCCTCACCCATCAGCCCACTCTCCTTAATCACATCAATGAACTCCCGGCCTTTCTCATTCGGTGAAAAAGGATAATCAACGCTGTAAAGCACATGATTTATCGAAGTTGTCTGCAACAGACAAGCAAGAGGTGGAAGTGAGAACATCCCAGAGGTCGTGATCCAGATATTGTTCTGCCATACTTCGCGGAGGCTCCGCTTCGTTGCATTGAATCTCTCTGACACCGACACGCAGCGATCAAGCTGAAAGGGAAGCATTTCACCCATCTGGGTTGAAACATCAGCCAAGTTCTCAAATGAATCTTTTCGAGAAGGGTCATTTCGACTTACGTGTCCAATAATGATCTTCAGCTTCGGATACCGATCAAACAAACCACTAGAAAACAACCTCAGGATATGCAATCCAGTCTCAGAATGCCATCCCCACCCAAACGCACTCAAGGCCAGAGCAATCTTGTCATCATAATTACCCTTGTAATGCTCCAACATCTCGTCCGAAGCAAAAGTCGGATGGATGTAAATCGGCACATCCAACTCCTCCGCCTTCTCAAAAATCGGCCAGAACTTCTCATCATCGTAGAATTGACCTTCGATGTGATTATCCACCAATGCTCCGAGAAAGCCAAGTTTGGTAACACAGCGATCCAGTTCAGCTGCTGCTGCTTTCGGGTCGATCATAGGTAGTAGTGCGAATCCGGCTAGGCGAGTTGGGTTCTTGGAAATTGCAGCTGCAAGCTCATCGTTTGCGCCAACACAAACTTCTGCAGATGCATCGATCGGACCATGCGACAGGACTTGTAAAGAGACCTCTCCCTTCTCGAGATCTTTGATACGCTCGGTACCGAGATCTGCGAGCTTGGAGACGATATGTGGTGGGAACATGGCGTACAGGTCGTCAGCTCCAGCCTGTTTGACTGCCGAGCGAGAAATGTAATGTTCTTCGAGAGTGATAAAAGGCGTCATTTTGTTGGTATGATAAGCTTGCGAAGGGAAGAATCTTGGAGATATCGTTGATACGCGAGAATAAATATTGGTGATCCCCAAGTGACGTGTGAAGCTATGCCCCGGTTTTACGTACAACCCGATAGCTCCGCCGAATCTTAACAGCGCCATAATCCCGAGTTCAGAGTAATCGAGCGGCCGAGATTGTGACATCAAAATAGGAGATAGCTGCATATCTTATAGGTACTCCGTACGGAGTTCGGTATTTTCCGTAGTACAGTCAACAGTGGATTTTATGGCTGCATAAGGGAGCCGATTGGTATAAGGACGCATCAGCTCCACTTACGGAGGAAACAGTCTACCGACTAATACCAAAGTTATATATCTACTTCGGGACTTTCAACCATGTTGGAGTCCTTCCAGAAAATTACAAGACATGCAACAATTTCGGGTCATTGGATCATGATATCATGGCATTNTTCAAGATGGAAGGGAGGACTACCAATCTCGATTCAAGTCCAGGTTGTCTTATTTTATTGTACAATGTCACCAACGTGGCGTGTGACTTGAAATAAAAAGTGCATGCATGTAAAGTGTTCTGTTCCTCCACCAATCCACCGACAAAAGCAGACTCTCATATCAAGCCCACCTTCAGGTCTTTGTGGACACAGGTGCAGCAGCTACAGCCCAACCTCGCTTTTCTTTATCCGCTAAACTCATGAGCAGCTCGATTCCACTGTCCGCGGCAAGACTCTCCAACTTTTGCCAAAGACCTCCACGAAGCGTAGATATATCGTGGTCGTACTTGAACTCCATTTTGATGCTTCGTAGGCTAGGTAGCGGGCTTTCAAGTAACTTCTCAATGGCTTCAACAGCGGATATCTCGCATAGAGTTATTGTGAGCTCCTCCAAAGATAGTTAAGATCGGGGAAGTCGCTGATATAAGCTTCATCATAGACAAAACTAGTTAAGGGCTGGCCATCGCGGGTCTCTGCTGGCATAGTTAGCTAATTGTTGACTCTCGTCAAGTAATGTCACTTGGTTTCTTGAGGACATACCTTGATCAGGTCGTCCGAGCAGGATGTTGGCTGATGCAGTGAGTTTCTTGAGCACTGCAAAGTCAGCCAAAGAATCGATGGGAAACTCTTCATCTTCTTCACCAAGATAAAGCTGATCTTGGGGTTGGACGATTGAGAGCTGCTCCAGACTTCCACACAAGTGATCCAAAGCTTCAACGACATGGGGTAGTACTGGGAAGTAAGGGGCATCTGAGGGTGTAGAGTACTCGATCATGTACTCAAACGTCTTGAGGACATTGAAATAGTAAAGATATTCGCCTAGTTGGCATCCTTCCATACCGCTATGGTTCATGACGAGGTCTGTAGTCTTGAAGATGAATTGTGGTAATGGAAACTTGTAAGAGGAGTGGTCTGTAGTCCTTCGATTGTCTTTATCGAAGGTGCTAATCATGTCATGGACCAAGAAGCTGGACACTGAGGGAAGGTCAAGGTATGGCAGAGTATGTACTGGCTCAATACCGTACAGTGGGACTTCTCTGCGGTCGCTGAAGATCGAGATCCTTCGTAGTCTAGGAAGTGCGAACTTCAAGGGGAGTGTTGACTTGTCTGAGATTGTTGACTCCTTGGTCTTGTCGACAAAACCCTCCTCCTCTTCTGTGTATCGAATGGAGAATGCGGGAAGAGCCATGGCATCGCTGGATATCAGTGAAGGATTGTTCTGTAATTTTGCCGCACGGCATAAGACTCTCTCCTTGAGCAGATAAGACTCGCAGTAGCTGGAATTGGTCTGATTCAATTCCTGCAGATTCGGCAGCAAGCAAAGGAGGATTGGCGCGAGGTTTTCCAGATGCCATACTACAGGACTTTTTTCCCCCCATATAATTTCATCGTCGAGACGTGCCTCTGTAGGCTCATAGACCCAGCTAGCCGCCGAGAACAATCTGGAGAGTTCTTCCGTGTCAAAGACGCTGGTAGCAAGGTCCTCGTCATCACTATTGGCGGTGCCGATCCCTATATGACATAAGGAATTAGCAATGATCCAGAGAACCAAAGTCACAAAATGCTTACATGACTCGACATGACGACCAAGTTCGGGCTTGGTAAGAATTGTTCGCAGGACCAGCGGCAGAGAAGCGCGATGAGGGGTTTTCAATTCAACGTATAGGTAGGGCCCTGCGAGTTCGCGGAAAGCTCGAGATACCAATGTAGAGCCGCCAGTGTCGGGATAACATCGACTTGACTGATGATGATGAGAGGGATCTTTTGAGGCACTTTACTGCTGAACTGAGCCTGCCTGATTTCGTTACCGGGAATGTCATCAGTCGGGCTGTGGACACTGAGAAGCTCATGCTGGTCGTGTCTAGTGACTGATGGCATTTCGAAGTCGATACTGGAAGCCTCATCAAGTCTGCTAGACATCGTCGATGTTGTATCGGATTTAGTGTCGTCAGAATGATTGATGACATTGACGTCTAGCTTCTCAGCGCGATTCCGCATGGATGTTGACGCCATCTTGATGTCGAACTTCGTAAAAGTTTCGAAGTGGTGATTGCGAATGATCGAAGACGAAATCGAGGTAGTTGTAGAAGCAGTGGTAACAAGACGCTCTCTTAAGTACAAGCTAAGCATGCTCCTTCCCTTCGGCGTGCTCAATTCCGCCGACTAGCGTTGTTTCCGAGAATTGACTTGGGACGTGACAATTAGGGATTGGACGGAGCAATGCTTGCTAAGAGCAATTGAACCTACAGCAACCAGAAAAATCGCTCCCGAGGCTGAACTGTGGCCATCAGAAGGTAGAGCCCTGTCTCTACCAGCAAATGTACCGTCCGCTAGCAAAATATGGAAATGCCAAGCTTCGACCAAAATCGATTTTGAAAGTAAATACCACGTGACCGTGGAAGCGACATTGAGTGCCCAGCGCGTCGCTATGGGCGTTCAGTAATGTGATGATGACTGCCCACTTGGGTGCACCCATTGCTTCTAAGGCCCTCTACTAGCTCACCGAGAAAACTCGCTCCAGAAGCGACTACAAGATATGGCAGTATATAGCAGTCAACAATGGCATTCATCAACTAAACAATACACATCTCCACCATCCAATATACACTCTTCCTACTCCCAAATGACCCAACCAATCCATCTCCCACCAAATAAATACAACTAATCTCCTCCCCTCCGCACCGAGCCATTACTCACGACCATCATCACCCCCGCCGTCATAACAAGCGAAAGTTATTTAAGAAGTCGCATCGAACGAAACAGGAGTCGAGTCCTGTCCGGCAGCAGCAGTATCAAGCTTGACATTGTTCGCAAGCTTAGTCTGCTCAGCAGCAAGGTCTCCATCGTCACCTCCCTGAGCAGCTTCGACCTGGATACCGAGGACCTCTGCGGTGAGCTTGAGGACCTTGTTCTCGATCTTGCCGTTCTATTCATGCCACCATCGTCAGCAGATATCCTCAATCACCAATATTGTACAATAGCGACAAAGAGAAGGGAATCGGAGAGACTTGAAGAGGAAAAGCTTACCTGAAGCGCAGTAGCAGCATCGCCAGTGGCAGCATCAATGGCAGGGTTGAAAGCCTGGACCTCGGCATCCTCAGCAGCGTCATGGATGCCCTTGATGACCTTAAGGTCATTGGCTGAGACGGCAGCGAGATCGTTCATGTCGATGTTGGCGAAAAGGGCGTTAGCCTTTGTCTGAGCATCTCCAGCAGTGGGGCCAGAGATCTGGAAGTCGTTGTAGGCGGAAGCGGAGAGGACGTCCCCTCCAGCAGCCGCGGCGGTGGCTCCATCTGATGTTGCGTTAGTTGAAGGACAGGGGGGAAAGAGAGGAAGGATGGTTCATTGCTTACCAGTTGAAGCGGCGGCAGCGGCATCTGCGGTTGCGGATGCGGATGCAACAGCTATTTTCGATTAGCATTGTACGAGAACAACACACAGAACAGAACATACCAGTAGCGGCAGCGGCAGAATCGCAAGCAGCAACGGTGGAAGAAGCGGCAGCCTTGTTCTTCTTAGGCATAGGGGAAGAAGCCACAAGGGCGAGAAGGGAGAAAGCAAGGATAGAGCTAGAGAATTGCATCTTGAAGTCTGCTGGAGAAAAAAAGGATTGTTGATCTGGAAATAAGTTTGAAAGATGTAAATATAGACAATAAAATAAGTTTGAATGAACAGATCAACTGTACGAAAGAATGTGATTGAGTAGAAATTGAGTAGAATGAGGGAAGGACTTGAAGACTGTAGAGCGCGGCTGGAGAAAGGAAGAATCTTTGTTGCATGAGGAGGAGGGCACTTATATACATACTATCGTCCAGGCCCCAGGGTAGGTAGATACTGTAAGCACGTTCCATGCTGTTGAACTCTCCAGTGAACTGAACAGAATCGCAAACGGACCGACAGTCCAGAACAGAAGCCATTCCGAAATGCATTGACAAAGTCGATTGGTTTCCCCGTCTCATCTTTCCCTCCCTCCATCTTGACTCGTCCGTTGTCCTCCCAGCAGCCAGCCTGCCAGTGCAAAAGCGCCATCGCCAAGTCCTGCCCAGACACAAAAGCACGACGAAGCTTCTCTGCCAACGCAAATCCGCGATCCGAGCGGCAAAAGTCCAGCGTGAAACCTCACTTAAAGCGCAAACAGAGACCGAAGCAGGCAAGCGGGCGATCATACAACAGCACCAAGTAAGACAGGCGCCCTGCGCCTCAAGTTCCGATCTGCATCGAATCTTGGTAGAGGGATCATACCCGCGGCTCGGCGGGTGCTTGTCTTGTCTCGGCGTGCTGGGCGTTCTCATTCGAGGAAGATCATGATGGAGTTTCAGACTTGGCGGCGAGGGGACCTGGTGCTGTGGTTCACCCGTTTTTGTTGCGGGAGGCGAGGTTTCATGTTATCAGATGAGATGTCGTGAAACCTGCAAAGTCCACATTTAAACGAGATGAGGGCAAAAGACAAACGGAACGACAGCAGAATATCCCATCCATCTCATTAAAGGTGCAACCGGTTCAGACGGTACCGGACCACAAACTGACAATCTGGCACATGGAGTTTAATTTTTGACGCATCTGATCACAGTGGAGACGTAGATTTGAGTTCACGATTTCGATAATGGTAGGCTTTGCGAAGGGCTCAATTTCATCCGAGAAACAGCCTCACTCACGTGCTGGCATGGTTCGCGATCTCAACTACCAGGATCCGGTCAAACCTGGTTTGCGGAATGCATAAAGGTAGCATTACCGCTCGGTGATGAGCAGGTTGGTAGATCAGTTGTTGAATCAGGGGGATGTGAAGGCGTCGTTATTTTTGGATGCAACTATCTCTCGGAACCGATTACTGAGACTGCTAGAAGATTTGTTGCCGTAGCTCACGGCATAATCATGCTCTTCTACATGCACAAAAGCGACGCTTAATATGTGTTAGTATGTTCACAGGATTCAAATGCACAGGAGATGGAATTGTCTTCAAGTGTGTTTTTGGTTTCTTGTTTTCTATTGACAAGACTGCAAAATAGTCCTTCGTTTGATGCAATTAATGCAGATAGACGGTATCAAAGGGGGTGCCCAAGTACCCATCCAAACGCCCTAAACGCCTTTGCTTTTATCCATGCAACCAACCACTGCTCGCTCTCATATCTCATCATTCATTTTTTGAAATGCTCTGCTATGCACAACTCGCTCCTTAATCCTCCCTCTCTCTAATCGTAGAGCTCCATTTCATTTTCATCACCACCCAATGCCTCCGTAACATCCGCATCATCCATCTCCTCATCATCGCTGCTCGTGTCAGATTCTTCATGATTGGACAGGACACGGATCCGATTGTTGTCCATGACGACTCTGGCCGTCTCTCCATCCTTGATTGAACCTCTGAGGATGAGGACAGCGAGCTTGTTGAGAACTTCGGTCTCGATGAGTCGGGCGAGAGGTCTGGCTCCGTAGCTTGGATGGTAGCCAGCATTTCCGAGGTAGTCGCGTACGGCCGGAGAGCAGTCGATAGTGACATTTCTGCCGTTGGTTGCTAGACGCTTCTGGATTTCACCGAGGCGGACGTCCACGATCTTGCGGATTTCGGTCTTGGATAGACGGTTGAAGATGATGGTCTCGCTGATACGATTCAGGAACTCGGGCAAGAAGTAGTCCTCCAAGGCCTTGGTGACGAGAGCCTTGGTCCTGTCGTCGATCTTGCCGCTGGCTGTCGTGGCTCTTTGAAGGTATTCGGCGCCGATGTTGGATGTCATGACGACGATGCAGTTTCGGGCATCGATGACACGTCCTTGTCCATCAGTGATACGACCATCATCCATGAGTTGGAGTAGAATGGTGAGGACTTCCTTGGCGGCCTTCTCAACCTCATCAAAGAGCAAGATTGAGAAAGGCTTTCGGCGAAGAGCTTCCGTCAATTGTCCACCAGCATCGTGACCGACGTAGCCAGGAGGAGCACCAATCATACGACTGACTGTGTGACGCTCTTGGTACTCGGACATGTCGAGTCGGATCATAGCCTTCGGGTCGTCGAACAGGAACTCGGCAAGAGCCTTCGTGAGAAGGGTCTTACCGGTACCAGAGGGACCGCAGAAGAGGAAACTGGGAGGTTGATTTGGGTTTGCCAGTCCAGATCTCTGAAGACGGATCTTGTCAGAGACAGCTTTGACAGCCTCTCTCTGACCGACGACGATCTTCGATAAGACCTTCTCCATCTGCAAGAGCTTGTCCTTCTCGGTAGTCTTGAGTCTGTTGACAGGGATACCAGTAGCACGAGCAACGATCTCGTTGATTTGATCTGGACCAACAACATCGGTGATCAGCGATCCGCCGGAGTCTGGGTTGTTTGCGCTCAAAGCTTGGTCTGCAAGCAATTTCTCTTTCTCCAATTGCTTGATGAAAGCTTCTTGCTCGGGAATGGCGTAGTACGTCAAGTCGGCAGCCTTCTGATCATCTCCCATTCGCATAGCCTCGTCCTTCTTGACACGGAGTTGGTCGAGTTTGACTTTGGCTTCCTGGATGGACTTGCTTCGGTTTTTCTCGCTCTCGTACTTCTCACGAAGAGGTCGGAGTTCCTCCTCGCAGTTGCTGGCGTCCTGCTTGGCTTGCGCGAGACGAGCCTTGGAAGCATCGTCCTTCTCTCGTGACAAGGCGTGGATCTCAATCTTGAGTTGTTGAAGCTTGCGGTTGAGATTGTCGAGTGCTTCGGGAAGTGATTCTCGTTCGGTCTTGACTGCAGCAGCGGCCTCGTCTATGAGATCCACAGCGGAGTCGGGAAGTCGTCTCTGGGTGAGGTAACGAGCAGCCAGAGTAGCGGCAGCCACAATAGCACCATCTGAAATAGTGATACCGTGGTAAACCTCGTACTTCTCCTTCAGACCTCTCAGGATGGAGATGACCTCGGGTATCGTGGGCTCCTTGACGAGAACTTGTTGGAAACGTCTCTCAAAGGCCGCATCCTTCTCGATGTACTTTCGGTACTCGGCGAGCGTCGTAGCACCAATGCAGTGAAGTTGTCCTCTCGCTAACATGGGCTTGAGCAGATTTGCGGCATCCATGCCACCTTCACCCGTCGATCCAGCACCCATGAGAAGATGCATCTCGTCGACGAACAGAACAATGAATTCCTTCGATTGCTCAATTTCGTTCAAGAGACCCTTCATTCGCTCCTCGAACTCTCCTCGGTACTTGCTACCAGCAACAAGCGAGCCGACATCCAGAGAGAGCAATTTGCAGGCGGCGAGATTGTCTGGTACATCATTGTTGACGATACGCTGTGCCAGACCCTCTACAACAGTGGTCTTTCCTACACCAGGTTCTCCGATCAGGACTGGGTTGTTCTTTGTTCGTCTGGAAAGAATTCGGACGACTCGGCGGATCTCCTCCTCTCTGCCAATGACGGGGTCAATCTTGCCCTCTCTTGCCATGGCAGTCATGTCGATGGTAAATTTCTTCAAGTTCTCAAATTCCTCCTCCGTGTCCGCAGTCTTCGAGTCGACTCTGCGGGTACCGCGGATATTCTGCACGGCTTCCTGGAGGACCTTGACGTTCGGAATATTGCCCTCCTTCAGTGCAGCCTGGCATGTTGGATCCTCTGACAGAGCAATGATCAAGTGATCGACTGCAATGAAAGAATCCTTCTGCACCTTCTGTAGTTCGTTGGCTCCTCTAAGGACTTTCGTAAAAGAGGGTGCCATGGCTATCTGGTCTGGTGGGGGGTTCTGACTCGGTAGTCGGACGAGGGCTCGATTGAGTGCTCTTTGGAAGGCTTGAGGGTCGCCATGAGCCCGCTCGACGACTTGTCTGAATAGTGATTGTGAGGCAGATCCATGGGAAGCGTTGACTGTTGCTTGCTGGTCCTTGGACTCGTCGATGGGAGGGTCGAGTAAACTGGAGGCGAGATGGAGGGGTAGTAGTTGTGGGTGAGCATACTGTTCTGCGATAGCCATTGCATCGGACAGAGCCTTGCTCGCCCTATCGGTAAAGTTCATGTTTGAAGTCATTTTGCCGATGTGATTAGAGTGTGATCAGTGTGTTGTCGTGAAAGTTCGTGAGGTCGTAACTTGTGGAAGTGTGTTGTGACCAAGTTTTGGACCACTTCAAGTACGTATGGTATTGGTAATTCAACCAGTGAGTGTACTGTATTGTATCGAGTGTGTGTGAGATAGTCTGGAGGCAATATCAGTAGCAGGAGGCGATGATTTTATAGCCAAAATGCTTCTCATCCAGAGGTAACGAGATGTATCTGGTGTTGTCTGGAAGGAAAGAAAAAACAGCAGGTTGACTTGTTCCAGCAGCAGCCAGTGCCAGCCAGTACCAGCTAGAAGCTGCTAGAGCTACAACTGTTTCCAGGGACTGAACAGCCAATCCTCACCCCACCATCAGGCTCAGGCGGGGGCCCACCCAAACAGCGCACCGTGACCTCACCTACAGGGCTCCATTGGGCTCAGCCTCGCCAAGATAGCGGCCTGGAAATGGCGGTCACGCCTAAGGACACCAGCCGGGTCAAGTGCAAGTCCCATCGCGCTAACTCCTTACAGCAATACAATATTCAAGCATCAGAAACCCCAGACAACATTTCCACCACAGCCGTCAACCACGGCCAGAGACCACCACGCCATGAAAGTTCCCAAGTTACCTGCAGGGGAAATCGCCCGGCGAGCAGCGCAAGCAACAGAATCCGTCGAAGCAGCAAAGATAGCACGAGCCGCCTCAATCGCAGCAGCAAGAGCGAGTGGGATCAAGAAAAAGCAGACTCCTAGACCCGAACATGGCCAGCAGATATTCGTGTTCAATCACCTACAAAAGAACCATGTAGTGTATTCTTTGACGAGAGCTATGAATGTATATTGTCCCCTCTTTCTCTCCCCGTTCCTGTCTCCTTTTCCTCCTTTCAATCCCTTACAATCGCTCACACCAAGCCCTTGGTTCTCCTTTATTGAACAATATGCTGATGAGACCTTGGAAAACAGAACAACGCAGCCCTCTCTCAACTCCCCTTCAACGGCAAGAAATCCGTCCCCGCTGCCCTCCGCAAAGACCTCTGGCACCCCTTCGCACACATCAAATTTCCCCCCGGCACCGGCCACATCGGTCTCTCCGCCTTCCAAAAGCTGCGCGAGTATCGCAAGAGACACGAACTCGAATGGGGCGATGACATCCTCTTGGACGCAAAAGGCGAGACGCGCAAATTGAAAGATAGAGCGAAAGCGATATGCGATCAGAAGGCGAATAGCGTCGCGGATATGGCTGCTGTGTTGAATAGGCTGGCGGTAAAGGAGGAGAGTTTGAAGCCTGTGCCGAAGGCCCCGAAGGGAGAAAGTATAGGGTTGGCAGGCGAGGGGGAAGGTGTTGATGTGCAGATTCTCTGGGGGGATTTGCACGATGCAGAGTACGCAGAGAGGTGGGCGGGGAATGTTGAGCATGGGTTGATGCCTGCGCCGGAGGTGAGGAAGAGGAAGATTTGGGAGTCGAGGAGGAAGGATCCGAGGGCTTTGGAGGTGGAGGAAGTACAAGAGCAGGAGATGGATGAAGAGCAGATACTCTCACCTGGACAAGCAAAACGTATAACCGACCATTCAAAGCGCGAGGCACAACACGCCCTCAGCGACGCGGAGAAAGCACAAAGCGACCTCGCAACCGCGCAATCCCTAAACATCACCGTCGAACAACTCGCGGCTAGAAGACTCGCTAAGCTAGAGCAGAAGCAGGCTGCGAGAGAGGCGTATGAGCAGAGGATGGCGGAGCGGGCGGAGAAGATCAAGAGTGATCCGGAGTGGTATGAGAAAGTTAAGCGAGAGGGGGAGAGCAGGAGAGCAGAGAAGAATCTATTGTAAGCTCTAGTGTATGAGGACTTGAGGAAGCATATATAAGTGTACAGTATCATTAGAAGCCAGCCAAAGGCCAAGCCAGACTAGGCCGGGTAGATGCAATGAGATGAAAGCATGGGATGGCGCTTGTATCACATAGAAAAAGAGAAAGGACGGAAATGTATATCCGCTGATTGGACCTCGGCGAAGAACGATCATATCATCTATTTCACGAAGGATTGAAGATGTCTGTGCTGAGAAGTTATCAGACTCTTTCAGAGCCTGCTGATTATTGCTCGGTCAGTAATCTAAGAACATGCACCATCTCTCCAAGTCAGTCGCAGAATCGAACACAGACAGGCAAACGTCAGAGAAGAGTCACTGACTTGACTTGAACATGTGGGCAGTGATCTCCATATCTGAGCCACCATCTTGATGTGCTACATATTCAGAACTTACACAAAGCCTGTGAAGTTCAAGATCGAGCCACGTCCAACATCGCAGAAAGCGGCACATAGATTGTGCAAGGTCTATCCCGCCATATCATCATGAACGTGAAGGAAGATTCTTGAGCGCATGCCGTGTACTCAATTTCCAAAAACCCATGACAGTAACTATCAGAACGACAGTAAGGACAAAGTACAGCCACACCCAATCAGAAACATGATCTCCCGGCCGCGTCGGCTTGAAGTCTAGGAACGAGGTGCTAAAGAACGTCTAACCAGAACTTTCAGTAATCGATTTCAATCTCAATCTCCATGGTGAGTAACTCTTGGAGGAAGACGAAGTTCTGACGAGAATCAAGAAAGTGACTATAAACTTACAGCAACGAAAGTCGGAGGTAGGAAGAACAGCGTGACAGCAGCTATGACGCGCATAGTGGCCGAGTCCCTCGCAGCAGCGATCGCAACCTCCCTCATTGCGAGATTGTCTTCTCGGCTCAATTGAGCGATGTCCATTGACTGTTCGGCGACTTGGGCTGACCTCTGGGCGATCTCGAGATTGATGGCGCTGTCACGTTGCGAGATGAGACTATAGACCTGCAAGGTCCCGAATTAGCTACTGTATCTTCAGTGAAACGCAAGCGAGAAGTGTCTACCGTCTGAAGGAGAGCCTCAGCCCGTCGAGTGAGGTAATCGCTCCGGGCTTGTATACCATCATACCAACTTTTGAGATGCAGGATCTTCTCCATGACAATTTTGGCATTTTGCGTATACTTAGTCTCTGAGCCGACTGGCTCCAGTTCTACCATCTTCTCGATATCTCGGAGTAGACTCTGGGAGGTCTGGCAAGCTTGGCTGTAGTATGCAAGCTCGACGAACAGAGTATTCAAAGAACGTGTGGCGCCGAGGAGGTCTAAAGTCTTGATGTCGAAAGGGCCGAGATCGGTCGCCCAGGTGTCCATGTTCAAGGAGTTGCCGACTTCCCAAACATCATTGTGTCGGACTTTGATTCGATTGGAAAAGTCATCAGCTGTGTACTCCAGGGCAGCCAGTGGTGCTGCACTCCAATGTGGTGTCAGAGCACCATCCAGCAAGAAGTCAATGAATGAGTCTGCGTCATGTTGGTTGGCGCCGAAGACAAGAGCCAACGTGTAATTCTTGGTCATATGATGAGAGATGATTATGCTCATGGAGGACTTGCCCGTAGCATTCTGTTGGAAGATCCATTCTATTTCATGTTAGAAAAGTCTCTTCTGAAACAACCTGGCCTATGTGGTCAGTAACATACGTGTACGTTCTCCTAAAGAAGACTGGCATACAGCTGACAAGCCAGTATAGAGAACTTTAAAAATCGACGACGGGAAGTTATATTGCTCTGCTAGCTTCATGTATCCTTCCTCAGTCATAGGAAGAGGTAAAAGGCCGTCTCTTGGATCGCGCGAGCGCAAGCAGATTCTGTTGATCAGTACATCATTCTTTTCAAGGTGCATCGTACCTACATGACTTTGGTGCCATCATCAACGTCTTCGTCCGTAAGTGCAATTTCGAGGAAATCTGCTTCCACATCGCAATCTATTCTCTTGTGGCTCCGAAGGCCAGCATTACCATGACGAGAAAGCGGGATTGGGTCAGGGGCGTACTTGTATTGCTGTTAGGTCTTATGTAGCGAGCCTGGCTAGGATTCTGTACTCACAGTTTTCCAAATTTCTAGACATACTGCTCCGTTAAAGGCCTCGAAAAGTACGTCTCGAGGCAGTTCCGTCCAATTATTCCGGGGCCTGTCACACTCAGTCGGTTTGTCATTGACGGATGGTGGTCCATCGGCGCGACGCAAGCTCATAATAGTCGCATCCGCTTTCGACATCCTGTATAGAATTTAACAAAAAAATGTGACTCTCTGAATGGAACAAGGCTCTGTATGAATTCGAAAGGCAGGGTGATCTTTTCACGGGGCTGTGTGAAAACAATAAAGAGCCCTGGTTGGCCAGCCTGCTGTGGCTTCATGCATACTATCCTCAGCTCGTATAGCGCCATTGAAGGATCCTTTCGCGTGATTCGAGGTCTTAAATTATAGGACAATCTGGCATGACACGGAGCCTCCGACTGCCACGAGGCAGACCATGACCCCTTAACATTCTTATAAGAGTCTTAGAATCGGATGAGGTGTTGATAAAGTCCGATCGCGGTAAATCCTTGATGGTGATGCTGAAGAAATAAACGAGGGTGAAGGAGTGGAAGTCGAAGTGATACATAAAACAACCACTGGCATGGCACGGAATCGAGATCATTGTGAAACCATAGCATCGTATGAATAAAATCATGGAATGTGACAAAGTAGCAAATCGATTACAATTTCCACTGCCCCCAAGTACCAAGTCAAACTCGGCCATTGACATATCAGGTCACCCCTTTTCCTCCTTCATGACTGCCATCCATCATGAATCGTAAAAAAGTCATACAATACCGCAAAACAGACCGATTCAGGAAGCCGAAAATGTAAGCTGAAGGCAGAGCGTGGCCATATCGAGTACAGACCAACAGAACTATACCGAGCTCTAAACCTTGATAGCGAAAGACTTCAAATACTCATAATCAGGAATATTCGCCTCAACACACTCCCTGATAACTTTAGCGCCTTTGACGCCGTACTTCCCGCGCCACTCTGCATCTTCGGTTTCTACAGTCTTGGATTTCTTTTTCTTGGGCAATGGCATTAGTATCGTCCTAACTTCTCTATCCATAACAAGCGAGAATCCCAAGATGTAAGAAGACAGAGAAGGGAGGGAAGAGGGAAGGGAAAGAAAATATTGGCAACGCGAGACTCACATGTGCAGCATCTCTTGGCTTGAGAGAAGTACTGTTGATAGCATCCTCATGGAAGCCCTTCCACTTCTCAAAAGCATCTTTGGCGCGCTTGTGATCGTCTTCGGTGTCCCAGTTCAACATGTGTGGGGTGAAGTCGATACCAACTTCCTTGCAGTAGGCGGAGATAATGCCCTCCGGATTGTCCAAGAGATCGTCTGCGTCGACGACAGTGATGCTGACTTCTCCATTCTTCAAGTCTCCGTGGTTACCAGCGAGGTCTGGGCCAACTTGCTTGTCCTTGACCAGGAAGTCGAAGACTCGGCGGAGCTCGTCATAGCCCGCCTCGGCGGGCATGAAGTTATAGAAGCCAGTAATGGAGTCCAAGGGTGGAATAGTGCAGCGGAAGTAGGATGGAATGCTGTGACGGGGGTGACGAATGAGGAAAGTGAAGTGGAACTGCTTCAAGATCTCTGCCGGGACAACGGTGGGATTTCCGGGCTCAGCAGCTGTGTCGTATGGGTAAGGTGCCTTGGTATGTCCATTGGTGTGCCCATTGGTATGGCCATTGGTAAGGCCATTGGTAAGGCCATTGGTGTGGCCATTAACCACACCATTGGTCTCGCCATTTGTTCCGACGCCCTTCTTCACAGTCTGTCCTCCAAGGGATGGAGCAATGGTTGCTGGCTTTCCATTGGGAGGGACCAAGTAGTGCGTGATATCCTTGATGAAGAGTCGTTTCCCCTGCACGAGATGAGTTTCCGCACGACGAGATGGCAGTCAATAGTCAAGACGTCCGTCAAGGAGGGGTCAAACTGGCTGGCAATGAAAGTAATGTCTGGTAGTTATGGGTAATTTGTAATATTGCTGAAGAATTCCATACCCTCCATGCTTGTATATAGGATTGATAAGAGCGACAACACTGAAGCACTTGCTTGTGTATGTTGATGAAATATTCGGCCGGATCCGTGCTAGTGCGGGGTAGAGATGAACCGCGGAAGAGAGGGGCAATATCGAACCTCTTTGCCTTCTCTCTCAATCCTCTCGAATATGGTTTTGAATGTACTATTTGCGAACCCACTCTCCTCGCGGGCTTTCTCGTCTTCTTCGTATCTGGGGCTCAACCTCTCGGGGCCAAAGTAGAAGGCGTCACCGAATGGTTCGTGAACACATGTGAGAGTGTCTTGTCGAGTCATGAAGACCTGCAATAGTATCGTTAGCTGGTGTAGAGGAAGTCAATTGGGTAGGGTGGTTCCGACTCGTTCAAATGCTGTACTGCATGCCCGCGGATGGGTTGCAACAAAGATAGGTTTGGTAGACATAATGTCTAGTCCTCAAGTAGTAGGCGTGAGAGCAGTCTATGTTTCAAGTAGCTCGACCTTCGCTAGATCAATTGGCCGGTTTTCAGGTCAATGACAATTTTCCGAGATACGTTGATATTACTCAACGGCGGATTTGATGATCTTGGATTCTTTCAGATCTGATGATGGAGGATAAAAGAACAGGTTAAGTAGGAGGGAGTAGATCCCAAGCGGGCGCTAGAGGAACTAGCAGGAACGAGTTTGATGGTCTGGACAGACGGCAGTGGAAAGCAAAAACAAGACAAGAGACGGCAGGAACACTTGTCCATCTGACCAACGACTCAAGAAAGAGTTGGACATGCCAGCAGATTCTCATCCCATATGCCTGAAGATGTGGTCCTGTCTGGCAAGGATTTCGCGCCAATGCCGTAACATCAGCAGCGATTGTTGTGTTGAGATGGAGATGATAGAGGAGCCGAATACGTCAGAAGGGTAGAACTCTGAAGCTTCATTCGCCCCTCGGTATGCCGGCCCCACCCAAACGCCTCCCCAAGGATTTCTTGCAGTCCCAGTCCAATATTATTGAACCGTGGAAGCTTGATTGGTTGCACGGGAAAGTCGTCGTGACAGATTTGTCGTGGAACCGTGTTCGCTGGGACGATTTGGGACAGAATAAGAAGCTTCACAGAAGCAATATTGACAGTTTAAGGTTCGATATCGCGGGGTGGGTTGAACAGCGTCCTATCCAAGAGTCTTTATAGGTTCATGCAACTATGTCGTGATAGACCGCGTGGATGACGAACGGAAGAGGCGTCGATGTATATGGTCAGGCGGAGGGTCGTGTGGTGGGGGGGTACAGTAGGAAAGGGCAGAGATAGATAAGATGGGACGAGTGATGAGAGAGTGAAGGGAGACGAGAGCGCAGGGAAGCGAGAGAAGAGGAGAACTTCACTGTGGTGCGAAATTCAGTGAAGGAAGATTGGTAACAAGCAACTCTCAACACCTCAACAGCGGTGTTCCCTCCGACCATGACACCAACAGAGACCAACACATAATAGAAACACTGAATGACGAAATGAGATTAAGGTTTTCTTGTTTCCACAGTACTGATCGTACAGTAAAAAGCTGTGTGTATCTTTGAGAGAAATGAGTGTCCAAGCCCAAGTCGGTGTCTGTAGGACCCTCCCTCGTCTTGGCGGGGGTGATCAGTGTCACCGCTGATGTTGCTGTTGTGGTGCCCTATATCGCCTGGAAAGGGTGCTGCCAGAGATAAGATAAACACCCTGTAAATCGCCGGTCGGGACTCAATCTGTGGCTCGAGCATGGACTGATCTAGCCATCTCGATCAAAAATAACTTTAACTCTATCTTGACGGCCTGCCATGGCAATCTGACGCAGGTCATTTGTCCCATCCCCATGGAATCGATCTCCATTATCATGGCTGAGTATCTGGGGAAAAGGAGGCTGTGCTGGATGTTTTGGTGGTAGGGCGGGTAGGGTGCTGCGTAGTGCCGTCACGGGCGAGTGTCTGCGCCCTGAGCGATGCGAGGATGAGGACGATGTGGGATGGGTGCGATCTCCGGTGCGTCCACCGCTTCTTCGTGGCTTCTGGAAGATTTCCTAGAAACCGTTTCACTCCACTTTTGTTGTGCCCATTCTGCTGACTCTGACCGCGAATCCATTTCAACTCAAGTGCCCACTTTCATTCCGTGATAGCCGTTCTGTTGTGTCCGGATTTAAGTCGGATATCTTGGCTCTTGGTTGGACGACTTGGACAGTTATAACCGGCAGACCAGGGGTTGCGTTGCGTACTGTACCTCGCTAGAATCGCTAGAAATCACTAGTAACTTTCCAGAATCGCAAGGAATTGACGAATAATGACTAATTAATTGCTTGTACTAGAAGAGAAACGAAGAATCTATTTCTGTTGACACCGAGCTCGCCACCAAGGTTGCTCTGTACGGACGTATACGCGAGGAACATGATCTGTACGGGACCGACATCCCCAAGCAAGGACAAGTCAACAATCTCTCGGTTGTTTGACTTTATCCTGACATGAAGCCATTCCAAGTCTTCCAAGCCCAAACCGCCTCAGCCCAGGCCATTCGGAATGTCCATGGCATTTCAGCCACTCCATCACGTGGAAGGTCTCCTCAAATGAGGATAGCCCCCGATCCCGGACCTGGTCTCTGAGCGGCCCTTAGAGGGGTGGAGCGGACTTGGCTGCACAACTTTGCACAATTTGCCCCGCTTCTCTCAGCCTTGGAGGGGAATGCCAATGCTCTTCCTGCTGGGGATCTCTATTCTAATTCATGCTAACTACGATTATTACTGTACTACGTACTGTAGGGCAGATCATCTCCCTCAACGAGCGTTGTCGCAATCCACTTTCCAGTGCCGATTCTCCTGTGCCCTTACCCATCCTGCCATCTCCAATCCAATTCTTCTTGTGCTCTGGATTCGACACGACTCGACCATCAGACGGCAGTGGTTCTCCGTCACGATTGTTCCGCCGTGAGAAGTGCATTTCCGAGCCACAGTTCCACTCCCTAGGATCTGTAGGGCCAGAGTAGCGGGCGCCTCTTCCTGCATGCCAAGATATAACACCCTACGAGACCCTTAATCGAGAACAATGACGAGGAGATGAGTAAGGTGAAGACAGCCCAAGAAGCTTCCCATGCTCCATGCCACAGACAAACCCAATCGATTATTTCAATTCCAACCGAATCGCAAACCTAATCCAATTAATCCCAGCCCAACAATCCCAGCATCATCCACATCATCCGTACAGAATACGTTAGGATACGCTGTAACCCTGTCCTCGCTCTTCTGGACTTCCGAGCCACGATCAGATCTCTCAGTTCGAGCATCGCAGTCGCAGTCGCAGTCGCAGTGCAGTGCAGTGCAAGCCTCCCTCGACCCACCTTTGCAAGGCGCAAGCCGCAAACACCCCCCGGTATCAGCCACTGAGCTGCATGCACAGGCCCGTCAAGACGTCACGTTCCCTTACCCTTTCTACTTTGATCCTAGCTAGAGGGGGGTCGGAGTAAACTATTATTGATACCGTTCTCCGTGTTCATTACAATACAAGACCCTACGGGTTTCCTTCGTCTTCTTAAGCTTCTTTCTTGCTCCCCCTCGCTGCTCACCACTTACTCACTCACTGCCAGTACTGATTGATCGTTGCCTGCAAGTCGGGAACCACAGGACCAGTGTCAACGCTCATTCACAATCCAATCCAGGCCAGTCCATTTGTAATCGAGCGGGCCCTCTACGATACAATCGCCGGATCCACAGCTCCTTCTGCCCCTACAACTGCATCTTATCTTGAGCCAAAGACTGGCTCTTGTTGCTTTTGTCCAAATTGCATGGCTGGCGACATGTTTGGTCAGAACTCTCGACCTAGAGCCGCAGCTCCTTCGAATACTAGTGGCCAATCCTCACCCGAACCGTTTGATGGAGAAGACGATGCAAGCTCTGCGGCGCAATGGCAGTCGCAAGACACAACTTCGCCCAATCCAACATCTCAACCCATTAGGAACACTGCGCCTCTACAAAAACGCCGACGAGTGACTCGTGCTTGCGATGAGTGCCGGAGAAAGGTATGCCTTCTCATATTTTCTTGGGTATTCAACGGTGGCGTTGGTTCGCATTGGACCGTTCACTAATCCAGGTCCTAGAAAATCAAATGTGATGGAAAGCAGCCATGCACCCATTGTACTGTCTATAGCTATGGTATTTCTCGCGAATCACATCAACTCGTCGTTTTGGCTAAGTCACAGTAGATTGTACATATGATCAACCTTCCAATAGACGAAGGAACCCTGCGCCGCAATATATCGAAGCATTGGAGACTCGTCTGCAACGTGCAGAGACCTTACTCAGATCAGCTTTGCCGAACGTTGACCTAAACGACCCGAATATTGATGCTGTGATTCAGCGACGGCGTCAAGCCGGGAGAGGAAACCAGCCTATGGGACAGTCCGGAAATGCTTCCGATGAATCTGAACATGATGCGCAGCTACGCTCAATGATTGAATCAACTGGACAGCTCGACCTGGACGAAAGTGGTCATTGGGATTTCCATGGAGGATCATCCGGGACAGTTTTTGTCCGTCGAATGCGTGAACAGTTTGGAGGCCTCTTAGGAAATAGTGAACAGAGTGGCCCATTGTTCCCTCGGATCCCTCGGCCAAGTGGTATTCCGAACTTTGAATCGCCTCGGTCCATGACCGACAGTCCCATGGAAAGTGGGTTGGCCAATACGATAGATCTCCCAAGCCGGCAGATTGCAAGAGCATTATGTGATGACTCTCTCAATTGCGCATGTGCCCTGCTACGCTTCGTTCATCAGCCAAGTTTCTATGAAATGTTTGACAGAATGTACGATGTTTCCCCGGAGAACTTTGAGGATGCTGAGAATCGATTCTTGCCACTTCTCTATACTGTCTTGGCTGTTGGATGTATGTTCCATACCGAATCAGGACAGTCTTCCAACGAAACAGACCAGCATACCTATATGTCTGGCATTGATGAAGGGTGCGTTAATATCTTTCTTAACTTGTCAAGTCTTTTAGTCTACTAGGGATACAATTGTTTGGGGGCGAATAAGTATGGATCTGATCAAGCATTGATATTGTGATAATGTGGAAATCCAGGTTTACTTTGTCTTTACCGCCAAGTCCCTTACCAAAGCTAACATCCTTCAGGTTGAAATACTTCCGAGCAGCCAGAAACATGATTGACATTACAGACTGTCGGGATATCACATCATTACAGGCCATCGTATTTATGACTCTCTTCCTTCAATCATCGTCAAATCTAAGCACCTGCTACTCGTACATCGGAGTCGCACTGAGATCTGGGTTGCGTATGGGAATCCACCGAAGTCTTGCAGGAAATTTCAATCCTATTGAACGTGAAACAAGGCGGAGGGTCTTCTGGGTAATCCGCAAAATGGATACATACGTCTCAGCAATGCTGGGATTCCCTCAAATGCTGAGTTATGATGACATTGATCAAGAACTACCCATTGAGGTAGATGATGAGTACATAACTAAAGACGGTGTTATCGCCATGCCACCCGGAAAGACTTCGCTACTGTACGCTGCTTCTAACGCACATACTCGATTGATGTCCACCCTGGATAAGGTCATCAAGTATATCTACCCCACTAAAGGTCTAGAGCAGTCTCTCCAGGGCAGTGCAAAGTCTTCTTATATCATCAGCCATGCCAAGATCAGAGAGATCGAGCGCGATCTCGCTCAATGGCTAGACAAACTACCTATGGCACTGCGGCCAGGAGGAGATGGCCCACCAGAAGTCCTTCGGTAAGTTCTTTCGCCACCTCGATACAGACTTCTTCTGACCATTTCAATAGTGTACAGCAGCTTCTGCGCTTGTCATATGCCCACGTTCAAATGATGCTGTATCGACCATTCCTTCACTACGTTTCAGAAAAGGGGTGTGCTGGCAGGACCATCGATGAGAGATCATACGCATGCGCTGCTGCTTGTGTTAGCGTTTCGCGGAATATTGTTCATATCACCGCCGAGATGAAAAAGAGAGGCCTACTTGTTGGTGCCTACTGGTTTACGGTTAGTACTCTCTTGCGCTTCCGCACTGCAGCTTTGGAGCCCCGATATAGAGGTTTCACGAAACTCATTCTAACATTCACAGATGTACACTACGTTCTTTGCAATTTTGTCCCTTGTATACTTCGTTCTCGAGAACCCTGACAAGCCAGGATCTGCGGAAATTCTGGCAGACGTGAATGACGGAAAAGATGCTCTGAATGGCCTTGCCAAGAGGAGCCAAGCGGCTGATAGATGCTCGATGGCGCTGAGGGTAAGCTCATCTCTTATTCTCTTTGAATACAATAACTAACTGATGGCAGGGATTATTTGAACAGCTACCTGAAAGACTGAAGGAGGGACGGACTGTGGCCGCCACCGCGCAGAAGAAGAAGCGCTCAGCTCCTGGTCCTCTCCCAAACCCAACTGGACTCCGCAATGTGCATCTTTCTCGCGATCCTCCGGAACCAGTGATGGGAATCTCCAGGGCAACAACATTCCCTATGCAGGCGCCAGCTCACAATGCCAACTACCCAAGAACTTCTTTGGACAGTAACCGCTTCCAATCGAATCCAAATCTCAGACACAGCTATCACGAGTTCATGTCGCCATCAACAGACATGTCTCCAATCGGTACGCCCGATTCAAGTTCAACAGGCAGCATGCAACCGCACTACTCGCTGCCACCACACTTCGGTGTCAATACTGGGGTGCCAGACCTTGGGGCGATGATGTTTCCATCCAACGATCCATTTGCATACCCCAACCAGCCCATGATGGAATTCGATAACATCAAGCAAGAGAACATTATGATGAGCAACTCTCAAGTCCCTCCTATCTACCTACCTAATGGCGGCCCGGGACAAGAATACGACGATCTCCAGGGCCAGCTGTTCGGACCTCTACCACCATACCTATCGCAAGCGCAGACCAATTTTGCCCTTCAGGCACCCATGGCGCCGGGCAATATGATGGGCGGTGGCCAAGAAATGAATTATCACGCTGGCGTGCCAACAAATGAAGACATGAATTTCGACGGGATATTTTCTGGCGATGCTGAGGATTGGAGCAATATGATGACGGATCAAAGATACCGATAGGATCGGAGTTTTCCATTAGGGGGCTCCTGCGGCTTGGTTGGAGGGGTTTAATGAGTCCACGACTTTATGATGTATATAGTAATGCTAGACGTGCTTGTGTATGTTTCACTGCAACGAGGATTGAATCTGGCTGGACTTGATGGTTAGGGCGTATAAACGTTAATAGAATTGATATCCCCATTGCAATTGAATGTCCTTTCGTAACTTTGTGAAATTGGATTCAATAATGTTTGGTTGTCGTGCATAGCAGGTCATTGTTGTCTTTGAGAAGGCTGAGGAATCGCCTAACGAAGGCTTGGCAAAACTAGCGTGCAGTGCCTCAAGGCTACAATCGAGCTTCAACTCAACCCCACAATCCCAACTCAAACAACCACAACACCTTTCTACCACAACATCTCGCCCATGATGTACAGCCCAGTCCTACCTACTCAGACGTCTCCAGCTTCACCAACGCAAAGCCGTGCCAAAAAGAGCGTCATCGTAACTGGTACGCCAAACGCCTAGCTCAAAGCTTTGTTTGTACATCTCTAATCAGCTGCTACTAGAACCACCGAAGTTCGACTTGGAATCCTATATCGCAAACTACAAAGGTAGTGATCTCTCCTTAGAGCTTCAGTTCTTTAAAGAAAGCTACTAATAGAAGTTCCAACAGGCCGAACACGACTAGAGCGCCTCCTCCTAATCGGCATCTGCTCCTCCGTCCTGGGCGTTGAAGCTCTCAAGCTCGCAGTCCGCGAGGCAAAGCAAGGCAAGGATGTCAAGCGGTACCTAGACGCACAGAATCATCTCGAAACTATTGGTCCGAATGAGATTGAGGCCGAGAGAGATCTAAACTGGATGGATAGGACGGAACGAGCCAACCAAGCCGAGAGTCAACGTCTCGAGGCAGAGCTGAAGGGATACAAGAACAATTTGATCAAGGAGAGCATTCGAATGGGAAATGAGGACTGCGGAAAACACTACCAAGCTATTGGGGATCTCCAAAAAGCCTTCGATGCATATGGTCGCATGAGACAGGATGTCAGTATGAACAAGCATATTATTGATACCAGTCGACACTTGATCGAAGTCGGTATCGAGCAGAAGAACTGGATCGCAGTCTCGTCCAACGTGCAGAAGATCAAAAGTTTGGGTGCTACCGAGGAGGAGAAATTATTGCAGCCATATCTCTGCGCTGCCGAAGGACTGGCACGACTGGACGAAGGTGACTATGGTACCACTGCTCTTCAGTTTCTATCTGCAGAGTCTGGCATGGGTCTCAGCTGCAACACCATCATCAGCCCGAACGACGTTGCCATTTACGGCGGACTTTGTGCTTTGGCGACTATGGATCGCAATGAGCTGCAGAGCAAAGTCCTGGAGAACTCCAACTTCCGCACATACCTTGAACTCGAACCACATATCCGACGAGCCATATCTTTCTTTGTAAACAGTCGCTACTCCGCCTGTCTTAACGTCCTCGAGGCTTACAAAACAGATTATTATCTGGATATCCATCTCCAGAAGCATGTTGATGATATCTACCAGCTCGTTCGCAGCAAGAGTATCGTTCAGTACTTCATTCCTTTTTCTTGCGTCACGTTGGATAGTCTGAATTCAGCTTTCGCCACGCCCGGGAAGACGATCGAGAAGGAGCTTTCGGCTATGATCCAGCGAAAGGAACTTGACGCTAGGATTGATACTCAGAACAGAGTAAGTAAAAACCATCCTACTGTGAATGAACTGAAGAAGGCTGACTAGACAGCTCCTCACATCCGTACCCTCGGCACCCCGCTCAGCTCTGCAAAGCTCGACCCTCAAGACTGCCAAGGAGTACGAGCTTGAAGCCCGCCGCCGCATCCAGCACATGAATATCCACGGCGCCGATCTCGAGATCAAGGCTAGTAAGTGCAATCCTCTGGGACCTGGTGGTGCTATGGATGATTTCTTCGAAGGTAGTTTTGGAGGTGGTGCAGGTGGGAGAGAGTTGCGTTCTTCGACTAGAGGGCATTAGATTGCTTGATCTAGCTGCATCGCATTGCGGAATAAAAGCGATATCGCTATGGGACGGGAAATGGGATGGACGAGATGAATTAGATTATGGCTGGGAACGCACGAAACGATTTATGGATGCATGCATATGAGGCGTTTTCTGGAGTGGGAAACTGACTTGGGCGCACTTGAGATTATTTGGTGTTTGGAGCACGGCTCTTGAGACTTCTACCTCCATGCTTTACGAAATGAGTGGCTAGAGATCCATGAGCTAGGGATCATTCTACAGAAAAAAACAAAAGACCCTCATCAAGGCCCTTTCTCCTTGATTCGGCGTAGTGCACTGATATTTCCTTTCACTGCGCAGGCAGTCCGTCGTACCTTCTCTATTGACCAGTTTCTGCATTGAGCAATTTCAAGTAAAGGGCTTACTTCCTAATTCCATTCTTCCTTCACGGCCTTCATCTCTTCCCTCTTATCCTTTCCTCGTCGCTCTCAATTCGCTCTCAATCTCAAAGTCGTCAGCCTGTCTATTCCATTCTTCTCCCTCGCCGTCCCGAAGTCGTTGTCAAGCCTCATGCCTATCCATTCGCTCATGCACATATGAAATGCCATCTCGAGAAACTCGAAGATGGCGAGTTCCAAAGCCGTGCTGGGCTTCTTTCACGCCGTCCTCGTCATACTCTATGCTGTCGAAGGAGCGGAAGGCTACAATGAAGAAGCTTGCTGTAATTTGGCGAAGAGTGAGGGTGCTTTCGTCGGGCTTGTAAGTCTGTTTTCCTACTTTACGCCCCATATTTCTTAATTCGGGACGACAGGGTAATTCAGCTTACATATCTCTGAATAGGTCCCTGACAGCCAAACATGCGGCCAGAGTTACCTCCCCGGGCTGCCACCAGCCGAACCTCTCTTCATCTCATACCAATTCTGTAGTACAAGATGTAGTGGGATTCAACTATCGAATGCTACGAAAGTGAATGAGTGGATTGCTCCTATTGCACAGTAGGTGTCCCGGATCCGCTCACTGTTCTTCTCCATTGTCCAAGACTATTTTGCGATATGTCACCTCATCGAGACAATTCTGTGGTGGATTCTGCTAAGGGTCCGTTTTTCAGGTTCATCATGCCCTCCATCATATTCAGCATGAGTATCCCACGCCGGAAGGAAATCGAGTTCGTGAATCTGTTCGAATTCCAGTGGCCAAGGACTTTGACACGTTTCGCATGGTTCAACAATTTCGTCTTACTATTGGTGAGCTTCTTATGCTTTATCATCATCCTTATACCCGTTACTATCGATACGATCATATGGATTGCTGTCATCATCGTGGGAGCTGGGAACATGCTGGTTGGAGGCCTTTACGAAGCACATCTCGACTACCGGATTTTGAATTTCGTGAGAGATCTCGATCACGGTACCGACGAAGGGAAGCTGAGGATGAAGAGGGAATTGCTTGTCACGGTGACTTGTGGAAACCTGCTTCTGGACAAAGGCAATCCTCAAATGTCAATTCCAAGAAGCATCACGATTCCGGGCTTGGATACTACTGATGGTGACCAGTGCAGTAGATTCCGGCTTCTGAATTTGCTTGGGTCGCAAGCCAGCTTTGGAGGTGCTGTCGGAAGTCCAGTGCTGTTCTATCTCGCACCATTCACCTATACTAATCTGGATCTCTTAGAGAATCCGAGTAACGAGGACTCGGCTATTTCTCTGTCCTTTGGCATTGAGCTGATGGTAAGTCTTTTCCGCTCCCGATTCTATGTCATCAAACCAGACACGACTTTGCATGGTGGAATGAACTGAAATGGTTGCGAGATGCGTATTGATATGAGCCTACAGATCATTGTTCATGTGACAATTATCAGCGGATGTCTCTTGGCCACCAACAATCCCAATTCTGCGGCTGGAATCGTAGGTACTGATCGAGGATGGGGATACCGACAACAGTGTTTAAAGTCCTCACACTCTTTCCATACTCGTGGACGACCAGGTTATCTTACTTCTTCCACATCACAATGGACATGGTATCGTTTCAGCCGCTCAATTCTGGGTTGGAGTAATACCTATGAAACCGAGTTCCAGCCAGTATCTCTTTGGAGCAGAGGTACCAACAAGATGAAGTGGATCAAACGAACACAAGCCTGGAATGAGGATGAGTCCTTTCGAGAGACGATAAAGTTTACCTGGATAACATGGATTATGAAAGTATTTCTTCCAGCACTACTTCTCGTCCTAGTACCTCCCATCGCTGGTGGTTTTGTGGCTTATATGACGCCACCACGTGGGCTTGGTTGCAGAGCTTTAAGTATCATGATCTACGGACTGTGCCAGGTATTCAGCGTTGTCCTGGCTCTGATTCGCTCCGCCCTGGAAGATGATGATAGGGGTATCTTCCTCCAGTATCTCTTCACAGGCTGGCGGTACTGGGCTTTATCATCTTTATGCTGGTTTGGCTCACTGGTCGCAGCCATCGGTGGTATGTTGTTGCAAATTGTGGGCGTGTTCAGGAATTGCGTCTGCCACACTGCTGCCGCTACCTTATGGTGGCACATCAAAGAAGTCAACCCAGCCATCAACATGGCAACCGACACCCAAGAAGCGCGCGACTCGTCGTATTGGTGGATGTGGATGGGTGCCACTTCAACGGTCTTCATGGTAGTCGTTTGTTACACGGGCTGGTGGTATCAGCGTCTCGTCAGACGCAGATTCGAATATGCCGTTGAAGAGCTGTATATTCCGCCACGTATCGAAGGTATAGTTGCTGGATTGAGTACTGATAGACCTGATTCGCCATTTGATTATGGGGGCCATGATGATACTGAACCTTTGCTTGGGCGAGATGAGACATTGCAGGAACTTGATCCTGTAAGGCTGAATTCGAGGGGACGTGGAGGAGTTTGGAATATGTTAATGAAGCACAGCAATTCATCCAGTCTTAGTTTGCCGCTTGTCAGGGTGTTCGTGGATGATGATGGGAAAGGGCGGGGTGAGGGCCAGGGTGAAGAGGTTAGATTGAGTTCTTTACAAAGTCCGAAGACGACGTAGGGGAGCGACTGGGCACAGAATTGGATGGATAGAAGGATAGTAGAATACCAGCATAGAATACAAAGTCACGAGAATGCATCAGTACATTGAAACTGTACGGGTGTAATTGTAAGGCTGCTAGGCAACGCACCAATCACCCTACTTATACTCCACCCACCTTCCTCACCTTCCCATCGCCCACCTCCCCAATCTCCTCAAAAGCATCCTCAAGATCAACATGCACCCTACACTCCTTCTCACCCATGACCCTCCACGTCCCCCTCAACTCCTCATACGTCAATCCACCATTCGCATTTCCATTTCCCTTGCCCTTTTCAGTCCTATTCTTGTCATTGTTGACGGAATGATAATAACCGACTAGTTCTTCCATGCCGAGGAGGTAGAGCTCTTTAGACCAGGGACAGGCGCGGAGGGCGCGGTGGTAGATTTCTTTTGTTTTGGAGTTCGACTTACTCTTCTGCTGGTTCTGGTTCTTGGATATCAAAGATCCTTCCCCAGCGTCGCCATCACCATTGCGGAATCCGTAGATGGAGAAGAGGAGGTAGAGTTTCCAGAGTCCTGGAGATGCGGAAGAAGCGGAAGAGGGAGAGAGTGCGTGTTCGAATGCGGCGGTGACGGAATGGCGAGTTCCGTAGCGGAGTTCGTATGTTATTGCGAAGAGATGGGTTGAGAGGGTGGAGTGTGGGGGTGTGAGGAGGGTGGTACGCAGGAGGGTGCGGATGGATGTTGGGGTGGAGAGGTGCTGGGTTCCGGGGGTTTGGAGGTGGGTGAGGAGGTGGAGGAGGGGTGGGGATGGTGGTGGTTTTGGGGTTGTGGGAGAGGAAGAGGAAGAAGAGGTGGAGGTGGAGGTGGAGGTGGAGGTGATGAGAGGAAGGATAGTTGAGGTTAGGAGGGAGGGCCTGTAGGGACCGATGGTGATGTGGTGTGCTAGGAGGCGGGTGAGGGATTGGTGGAGGGTGAGGATGTGGAGGTGGATTGTAGTAGTGGTGCGGGATAGAAGCGTGGTGTTGAATGTTGTGTAGATTTCGAGGGTCGGCAGGACGGATCCCTGGGCTGGAGACTGTGGCTCGGTGGTTGGTGGAGAGGTAAGGTAGGTGAGGAGGGCGAGGCCTGTGGTGTTGCTTGTGTTAGTAATGTTCAAATGGTTTTATTGATATGTGGGAAAGGGGGCTCGCTTAGCGGTGCGTGCTTACATTCAGTATATAATACGGCACGGCCAAAGTCCCCGGCTGAACACAGAAAATCGCGCGTGGATGATAGGTACTGCTTGGATCTTAGCAGTACTGTAGGCGAGAGGTTGATTGAGTGATCTGGTTTCCCGTCAACGATGGAGAGGAGTGTTTGTAGTGCTAAAGTGTTGTCCGTTGCTTCGAGATGCAGCCATGCCCAGTTTCGCCATAGAAGTATGGCGTCGATAGACTGGGAGTCTTCGCTTCTGCTTTGGTTCGGTCCGTTCAAAGAGCTCATATTCAATGCAGCGGTAAAGATGCCATTGGCGATATCCTTATTCCCTCGCGACCATTCGATCATGGCATATGCGTTGTACAGGCGTAGACTTGAAGGGTGCTGTTTCAGGAGGCCTTTGGCGACCTTTTTGATGGTCGATGGTGAGTGGTGATATTCAAATGCGAGATAATATTCTGCTAGGTCTTCTGTGAAGTGAGCCTGTAGAAGTTGCGTGAGAGTGTGGCGTATCCAAATGATGGAAACAGGGCCGTTGTCGCCGGAGTATCGAGATGAGAAAGGGGATTCTTGCGACGGGGGACTGCCAAAATAATCTGGGGTTTGAATTAGTGTAGAACATTAGATTAGATGCAGGGCTAGAGAAATGAGCATACCATTTCCGGCAAGGGTCTTCCCGAAGAGTAGATCTGGTGTGCTCCTACAATTTGGGAATGCATTGTGCAAAAACGACGGCTTGCCAATATCTGCTTCCTCAATCCGGCTCGCAGCAAAGTATTCGTTCTTTGTCCAGCTCGGCGTACATTCAAGCAACTCGTTCCGCACGAAGGGATCATTTGCCCACTTCCAAGAGAATTCGGATTCAGTAGTAATTAAGGGTGGTAAGCGACAGAAGAGTATAAAAGCCTCGATACAGGATTTATGCAGTGTCTCTGAATTAGGTGGCAGTAGCATCAGAAAATCTTCAATGTCGGAGAACATGATGACCCGGTAAGGATCGTCTTCTACCACTTCATCCATGGTTCGAGCAGGAATTCGTGAGCACTTCATTCTGACTCTTTCGGCGGCGGCCCAGCTTCTGAAGATATCTGAATTATTTAGAGAATCGTCGACCTCATCGGTTAGAGTATCTGGGACCTATAAATTAATTAGCTATATGCCTCCAAACTGCCAAAAGCTGCTTACATCGAAATCATCACTGTTGGCTGCGAAGTTTTTCCAACCCATGGAACCAGCTTCGCCAATCCGAGACACCTCACTTTCCCAGAAATCCTTGAAAGAATCCATTAACGCACTATTTTCAAGTGGCTGATTGGGAGCGTTGAAGTTCATCTCAAGAAGACCTTGCCATATCGCAACAGCCAATTCTGTGTATCCAGCTTCTCGTATGAAGAGCGTAAGTCTGAGCATGATATAGAGAAGCTGTCGATACAGGACCATTCGGGCGTCTTCACTCGCATTCTCGATGGTGGCTTGTAGAAGGCGAATTCTCTTTAGGTACACTTCTCGTACTTCTTCATATCTGAATATTGTGAATGTGGACTGCTTGAAATTCAAGTAGCTTGTCCAGAGTAAAAGGCTGTCAATATTGTCTTGCGAGATCTTCTCCCACCGATCTGACTGGACTTTGACTTCCCAAATCTTGGTACCTTCCGCCATTAATCCAAGCAGTAGCCTCTCTCGATCTTGTAGAGACACCATCTTTTCCAAAGCTTTTTCGTACATGTGAATTTTGATCTCTGCTGTACTTTTAATCTCTGCGCTTGTGATTCGACGTCGGTCGTCGCCTGCTTTCATAAGAACGTCCTGGTGGTCAATTAATGCCAACCATGCTGTGATATCTTGTGGAGATTCTTCCACTTTCCGAGATAGCTCAACACTTTTTTGCCGTATGGAAGAGTCCATCTTAATGACTCGACCAGCATCCGAGCCAGACGAATCAGTCTCTGTCGCATATTGTAGATCCTCATCTGCAGGCTGCCCACCATTTTTCGGCTTCCCATAAATAGAACGATAGTCTCTCTTCTCTTCATCATCAGAGCTCTCGACTCCAACACTCCGCTTGCGTTTCTTCCCTCGCAGACCTTGAAGAGGGACGAAATCTAGATCCACATTTGCAGAAGCCTCCGCAAGTACTTCAGGTCGTATCTTTAAAAGTCTTGGGCGCTCTCTCTCGACTTTTGAGAAAATGTACTTCTCCCTCGACCTAGGCATTCGCCAGTTGCTCAGAACGATCCCTTTGTCTTCCCCTTCACTTCGATCAATTTTGACGTCTAGTGAAGCTCCCAAAACATACCCGGAACCATATCGATGGAATGGAGGTACGCTATAACGATGTACGCTCCCATAGACTAGGTTCTTGATATCCCCTTTCCGATCAATAATGAAAATATCTGGGGAGCTGGCTTCTGGTGAGGCACGTGTCGGTTCTTCGTTGAGTTTCGTTAGGGGCTTCTCCCTGCTCGTCGACCGATGCCGCTTGTGGTGCCGTCGTCTCTCCTCTTTCTCATTACTATCACGATGCCTATGTTTGCCATCTGACCGGGATTCCGCCTTCTGTCTCGCTGGTTCTGCTGTCGGTACCACTGGTTTTGGTTTGAAGGAGCCAAATTTGGGAATAGTGGCCTTGGATGCCGACATACTGACAACCCCAGAACTGATCAGTGCTATAACATTGCCGTGAGATGTTTGATTCCTCGTCTTTTGCCTGCATCATGTAACTTACGAAGCAAAACAGAAGAGGTCCAGATGAGGATATATCTGGAGTCACGTGTGTACAGATGTCAGCCTCGCGCTAAAATCGGCCACTCCACTGTCAAGTTTATCCGAGCCGAGAAAAAAAGTGAGGGACAATAATTTTCGATAAGGAACAGGACGCAGCATTTTGCGCAGTCTAAGTTGCAAAAGGTCGCAGAAGGAGGATTCATGATGGCGACTTCTTTGGCTGCTCAACTGTCTGCAATTGCAGCGAATTCCGAAAATTCCCTCAATCTCAAAGCGCAAAAAGCCAAACACTCGAAGTCGTTGATATTCGAACCTAGGATAGCTGCATCGCAGAGCTTCGACACAATATACACATTATGCCACGAAGGATTCCAGGAGCTATGTCTACTGGATGGGAGGTTTCTGGACTTCCAACGGGATATCTTCAGCGATCAAAGTCAAGAGGAAGACCGAACGCAATTAACTGCTGCACAAAACTCGGAACTCGACAAACGGATAGAAGCATTTTTGGGACTGGTTGGAGGGCGACTGAGGTTAACTCCAGCAATCAAAGCTGTTGAATGGCTAGTGCGGAGATTCAAGTGAGTTATGAGGCAGCATACATGCTTGGAACTGCATTGACATTTTTTTGCAGGATTCATGAACGAAATATTTCGTTCCTACTTCTGACCTTCCTCCCATATCATACGCTTCCAATTTTCACAACACTTCTCTCAATATTGCCAGAGAGAGTGCCGCAAGAATACAAGTTTCTCCAACCCTACATACGGTCCTTGACCTCGCCTCCACGACACACAATCGTACAGGTCGCCACGAGCAATATCCCCTTCACGTCAGCTCTTAATAGCTATGTTTTACGGATATGCCAAGCTCGACAGAATTACCAGGCTCTTCTGGCGTTCTGGGCCGGAGTTATGACTGAAGCTGTGGCAGGTATGATGGACAAAGCTCGGTCGGGAAGGCAAGGAGTGCAGCTACAGAATGAGCAGGAAGTCATCCTGAGACTGCTTCCCACACTGAATGAAGGGTTGGCGATGAGGAGGGTCCCCGATCTGCGTGTCGGGTGCTATATGATGCTGTCCATCATGGCTACAAAAGGAGGCTTGGACGACAAACTGTTGACAGCTATGATGGAGGCTGTTGTCCTCGGATGGACCGAGGAAACGACTGTGCCTGGCCTTGTGTGCCTCTCCATCCTGGCACAACATCGCAGTGCGAAGCCGATATCCAAAAAGACCACGAAGGAGCTGATGAAGGTCCAAAATCTGCCAAACCTTCTTACGGAATTGTCGAAACAACGAAGGGTGGACAAATTGGCCAATGGCCTCTGTGTCGCATTGGTAGACCGAGTGCGCAGAACATTGGAGTTTTCTCATTTGTCCACCGTTCAGAAAATCCTTGAGCAAGAGCTTCTGAGCGATGCACAGACCTCTGTGATCATCAAAGCACTTCTGTTGATAGCCCACGAGATTGACGAAGGATCTATCTCACATCAAGACTTGCGATCACATCTTGCCTCAGTCTTGGTGTCTCTTACCCAGCTATCTGGGCATGTGGGCTTCGTTGTTCGAGGAGTATTGGGAGACACAGATATCGATATGGATGACTTGGAGTTGAAACTCCAAACGACCCTCCGGAGTATCGAATCACCACCCTCGCCATCAGGTGATGTTGAGATGGAAGATGCCAGCGTTAATTCAGGTACTCCCAACATTTCTGCAATCCTTGAAGCATTACCTAAAAAGACCGTCAACGAGCCGACCTTTCTATCACATGGCTCGTCTCACATTTATCCAGACTTGTGTAGAGCTTTCATTAGCTCTGCATCCAATGCTACTGACATAGATACATTCGATCAAATTCCAATCATTCGACGGGAAACAGCATTAGAAGACACCTTATATCTCAGCTTCTACATGAGAACCTGGTGCGGCCCATACCCAGTCACGGCCAGAGCGTCCGCGCTCCAAATGGCGACTCGGTGTGTTTCGAATTGCAAAGCCTCCACTGTAGACTTCCAGGCAGTTCTTCCGTACGCAATTGCAGCGCTAGGGGATGCTGCAACCAAAGTACGTCGCGCGGCCTCGGAACTCCTTATCGCCATAAGCAAAGTACATCCTTCTGTTCCTGAGGCTAAGAAGAAGTCGGCAAGCAAACCACGTCGTTGGGCGTCAGATGATTTGTATGGAGCTGGGCCCGATACTGAGGAGTTGACATGGCTTTCCACTGACATCGTAGCTCGTCTGCTAAGCGAGATTATCGTTCCAGGTCTCGAAGAATGCATACTGGACAGAAAACATGTTGAGTCCGTCTTCGAAAAGTCCCTTAACAGTTCTCGGAACGTAGAGACGCCGAAAAAACAGGACATTGGACGTTTACCACAAACTGCCCGGGTCGCAGTTCTGAACTTCCTCGCCAGTCACGTTGTCCATACGCCCTTGTTCACGGTGAAGCTACGGATTCTTGCGTCGCTGAACCAGCTTCGTAGTATAGCAGGAACCACCAGGACGAAGCCCTTGCTCCCAGCTCTTCAGCAATGGATCGAGATGTCCTCGACAGAGATCTCGAAACGCTGTCAAGAAGAACAAGTTGACAAAGCAGAACTTGATGATCAACTACTCATGGTTGTGGCAGCGAACGACAAAGATGGTTTACAATACTTAGCCAGCATCATCAATGGAGAGGTTGCCTCGACCAGACCAGAGCTATTGGATGCAGTGTTTAGGAGACTTCGATCCATGTGGTCATCCCTGAAAGGAGAAAGTCGGCTCAGCACGGCGCAAATGTTGATGGAGGCGGCTCAGATTTCATCTGAAGGAGCAGACGAATTGCGAGAATCGATAGCAACTGGCTCTGCAGACCTCCTACGCACAACCCCCCTCTCCACGGACATCTTGTTATCATTCTTAGATCAACTTCCGACAGCCGCGATGCTAGCAGATAAGCCCCCGGCGACGAAGCGGCGGAGAACAAGTCACGGAGAAGTGGCGCGTACACCACTTCAAGACTCGAAACAGCTCAATGCGGCTATCAAAAAGGTCACCTTCGTCTTACAGCTTGTTGATAGCTCTGAAGCTGGCAAGCATCCCGAGCTTCTTAGAAGTCTGTTCAATGTCTTAGCTGAATTACAACATTTCAAGGCTCAGATCTCGTCAGAACTCGCTTACCTCCAAGGATTAGTACTGGGAAGCCTTCTTGCTATCCTAAAGGCCCACAAGTCAGACTCAAGCATCAAATTGGACCGCTCCGCAATCAGAGCCGACTTGCTTGTTGACTGCGTCCAGAAGACCACCAGTCCACAGGTACAGAATGCAGCTTTGCTTCTTGTTGCATCTCTCGCATACTCCGCACCGGAGCTTGTCCTTCACAGCGTCATGCCGATATTCACCTTCATGGGCAGTTCTGTGTTGAGACAGAACGATGAGTACTCTGCACATGTCATCACTCAAACAATCCGTGAGGTCATTCCACCTTTGATCTCGTCATTACGTAAGGAAAAGGGAAGTCCAGTCACAGGTGCAGCGGAACTGCTTTTGAGCTTCGTTGCGGCATATGAGCATGTCCCTGTTCACCGGAGAAAGAGTCTGTTTACCTCCTTGGTACAGACTTTGGGCGCCGAGGATTTCTTGTTCGCCCTTCTAGCGATGCTTGTTGACAAGTATGGTGTCACCGAAGGCATCAAAAGCTTTGCGTCTGATCTGACTGGATCGTTTGGAGTCGAAGTGCAACTACAAGCCGCAGTCAAATACCTCGACTTGGTTGCTGATGTACTGAAGCCGAAGCCCTTATACTCGAATGTCTTACTTGGAACTTATGAGGACGGAAACTCGGATCCTCAACGTATAGCTCTCGATGAGCTGACCTTGCTACCTCATCTTCTGTCACAGAAGCGTTTGATATCTCAAACCGGCAAACTCCTCAATCGCGACGACATGGATGCCGCCAGAGTTCGAGACCTGTACTCGGCACTTCTGGAGAACATCTTGGCCTTGGCAGATACTTTAAAAGATCAAAAGCGCCTGCACAATGCTTGTGGTGATATCTTGGAGAGTCTTCTTGGCTTGTTATCGACAAGCGAGTTCGTCAAGTCCGTCGAAGGATTACTCGACAGACCTAACGAAGCACTGCGCCGCAAAGTTCTCCGGTCTTTGGAAGTTCGAATCAATAAAGAAAGTGCATCAGATGCTGTCTCGAGAATCGCAATGCTTAGCTTCCTACCGCAACTCACAGCAATCATTCGCGAGTCCAAGGATGTTCTGTACAAACACACTGCCGTTGGTTGTGTTGACAAGATTTCTGAGAAGTATGGAAAGAAGGATCTTGAGGCAGTTTCAGCCGCTGCTGAAACCATTGCAAGTGTTCACTGCCTTGGTCAGTCAGACAATCGCCTTAGGGTTATGGCGCTTTTGTGCCTTTCTTCCTTGGTCGAGATCCTCAGAGAGGGAATTGTCTCGGTCCTGCCGGTGGCGATCCCTAAAGCCTTGGACTACATGGAATCGAGTATCCAGGATGATACCGATTCACAGAAACTGTATAGTGCAGGATATGCCTTCATGAGTGCTCTTGCTCACCACTTGCCATACATGGTCTCTGGATCGTATCTGGACAAGCTTCTTGAAATATCTAACGTTTCTGCCGAGGCCAATCTCAACGATGAAGCTGACGAGAGCCGGGTGCAATGTTTGCAGCTCTTAGCGAAGCAAGTCGACGCAAAGAGTATGTTCGGAGCATTGGAGAAGGATTGGGTGCGAACATCGACAGTGGGATCTCTGGTCAGTAGCAGGAATGACGGCATTGAAAATTATACTAACACTCAGCAGGCGCTTCATGAATACCTCGAAGTCCTCAGTATTGCTGTTGACAAACACCCAAAGACTGTTGTCACAAAGTATTCTTCAATCCTGGCCAAGATCTTCCAGAACGCTTTCGATCTCCGGAGACAGTGGACTGTGTCCGCAGACGAGCGCTTCATGTCTGAAGCTATTTCGGAGATTGAAGGGGAGGTCAACGATGTAGCTCTTAAGATGATCTACAAGTTCAACGATGCGACTTTCAGGCCCATCTTCTCCAACCTTATCGAATGGGCATCATCACTGCCGAAGAAGGACAAAGTAGGCCGAGCTCTTCGCTTACAGAGCATATACGGATTCATGGCAGTGTTCTTCGAGAATCTCAAATCAATCGTCACCAATTATGCCACCTACCTGCTGGACAATGCTGTGGAGATTCTTGGAGCTGTTGATCCAAAGGATGACGTGTCAAAGGAGTTATGGTCCAGAGTCCTCCGAACTCTGGCCAAATGCTTTGAACATGACCAGGACGACTTCTGGCAATCTCCATCTCACTTCACAGTTATTGCACCTGTATTGTGCGACCAATTCAAGAATGCATCAAGCTTGCCATTGGTGCTTGACCTGATCCCTGCAGTTGTTGAGCTTGCCGCAGCAGCAGATTCATCTGATCATCACAAGGAGCTCAATAGCGCAATTCTCAAGCACATGCGGTCCGAGACTGCCAGTGTTAGGTTGGCAGCTGTTAGATGCGAGCAGGAGCTTACCGATAGGCTAGGCGAGGAGTGGCTGTCTATGTTACCGGAGATGCTACCTTTCATCAGCGAGTTGCAGGAAGATGATGACGATGTTGTGGAGAAGGAGACACATCGCTGGATTGTCAAAATTGAGGGTGTACTGGGAGAAAGTCTAGATTCCATGCTTCAGTAGAGGGCACATGGGGAGCATTGTAAATACCAACTCGGATCTGTGAGGATGACATGATATAGAGTTTGATAAGGGAACAAGACTTTCTGATCACACTTTCATCGAGCATCGTAGTCACCTGCAAGTGACAAATTTACCTTGCAACATTTCAAGCGCTCAAGGATACATCAGAATAGAAGCTTGGCGACCCTTTTCAGCATCGTGCGGGCAATAGTTGTGTCTGAAGCTTTGTGATTTCCTCTTCATCTGGCACTGATTAAAGTGAGTCCTGGGCTTGGTTAAGGAGCTGTAATTTACTTGATTTCCTCTTCATCTGGCACTGATTAAAGTGAGTCCTGGGCTTGGTTAAGGAGCTGTAATTTACTTCATTCAGCATGCTTCGTTTTGCTTGCCCAAGGTTTGTTGACAGACTAAAGAGGAAGTTGCACTCATCTCAGAAAGAAAGCGAGGCACTACTTCCAAAGACAACATAATCGCTAGACCTTGTGACACGCTTTTCAGTCACGAAATACAAGCCCTCAGGACACCACTACGAAGAACATGAGATACGATTCGAAAGCAATTACGGTCATGTGACATCGAGACGCGTCAAGCAATGCGCCCCGCGTCAAAGTCGCGTCTCAATCTCGCAACATTCAAGCATTCAAACACATTCAACCCCTAAACATCAAACCCTCTTCCACCAAGGGCAATGTTCAAACCATTCAAACCACCGGCTCTCAAGAGCACGGCTACAGCTGCGGCGACCGACGATGCTGTCCCCGACTCACCACCACCGCCTGCGAAGAGACGGAAGCTCCTCGAGCTTCGAATTGAGGACTCCCCACCCAAGAAAGCTGTTGCACCGGTATCTTCCGGCGTGCTTGCGCCCAGGAAGCCATTGATACCAGTCAAGAATCCGGTCCAAGTAAAACCTGCTGCAGATCCTGCGTCCGACTATCCAGAAAGTTACTACCAGGTGCTTTGGTAAGTCAAATTCCTCATCCCTATGCTTTTATTAACACATATATGTACAGGCGGAAGTATACAACGAAGAAGCATAAAACTTGGGACGGAGATGGTGTTTTATCAGTCTGCGGCGGATATGCTCGATTGCAAGATGTTTCAGGACGAGAGATGGGTAGATGCATGTGCAATGATCCGCTACTTCCTGGTAGTACTTTGAGCATTGGAGGGAAGGATGTTGAGGTCGATTCGCTGATCAGCAAGGCGGAATTTTTGGCTGGAAAGCCATTTCTTAACAATACTGCGCAAAAAACTTCGGCTCCTGCGGCACTTCCGAGAGCACCCATCGCCTTGCCAAAGGGGAAAATGCCATTACCAGGGAAGAAGAAGGACGCCCCGGAGCTCGAGGAGATCCCTGCCAAAAGCTTTTATGCTACCCAGAAGAGTAACGCCATGAAAGCGCAATTTAAGAACCCTCTTCTATCAACGACCATCATGCCACAGAACCAGAACGGTGCGCCCACACCCCGGCATGATCCCAATGCCCCGGGAGCCCTTGTTATGAAGAGACCAACAAGCTGCTCGAAGGGAAAGCAGATAGTGGATGTTGTCCTGGATCCTTTCCTGGGTCGACATCTCCGTGAGCATCAACGCGCAGGAATTCAATTTCTTTACGAATGCGTCATGGGGCTCCGTGACTACGACGGCAGAGGAGCCCTTCTCGCGGATGAGATGGGGCTTGGAAAGACACTTCAAACAATATGTTTGCTGTGGACACTCTTGAAGCAAAATCCGATTCACGGATCGGATCCTGTCATCAAAAAGGCCCTTATCGTATGTCCTGTAACGCTTATAGGAAATTGGAAAAGTGAGTTCAACAAGTGGCTTGGTAATGAACGGATTGGTGTATTTGTCGAGGACGGGCAAAGCAAGAAAAGGATCACGGACTTCACACACGGCAAGAGTTATAGTGTAATGATTATCGGCTACGAGCGGTTGAGAACCTTGCAAGCGGAGCTGAAGAAGGGCGCTGGAATCGACATCGTTATTGCCGACGAAGGACACAGGTTAAAGACTGCCCAGAACAAATCAGCCCAAGCCATCCTCAACCTGAATACCGACAGACGAGTCCTATTATCCGGAACTCCCATGCAGAATGATCTTTCGGAGTTTTACACTATGGTAGACTTCATCAACCCTGGCCTCCTGGGAAAATACAACACTTTCAAGAAGGAGTTCGAAGGCCCTATCCTAAAAAGCCGGCAGCCGGGCGCATCTGATAGAGACATTGAGAAGGGCACCGCGAGAAGCGAAGAATTGGTAGGTTGATTTTCTCCTTTGGATGTCACCGAATCATCTCAGGACATGGACTAACTTCCCCCATAGTCGGCACTTACAAAAGAGTTCATCCTCCGGCGCACCGCAGATTTGCTTTCCAAGTACCTGAAGTCCAAGACCGAGTATGTTGTGTTCTGCAAGCCCACCCAGGCTCAGGCCGAGGTTTATCAGCATATCATTAGCTCGCCATTCTTCGGGAAAGCGCTGGGGGCAAGTGAATCTTCACTGCAGCTCATCACAATTCTCAAGAAGGTCTGCAATGCACCAAGCTTGCTCAAGAGTAAGGAGGATGCTCCTACCAGCCCGGTCGTAGCTGCCCTTCTCGATGTTATTCCTGCTGAACTAATGAGCAAGTCGAATGTCAAAGCAAGTTCTAAGTTCAGGGTGCTTGACAGATTACTGAAAGGCATATCTCAGAAGACTCCGGAGAAAGTTGTCATTGTCTCGAATTATACCTCTACCCTCGACCTTATTGGCCAGCATTTGGCTTCGATGTCTCTGCCATTCTTGCGACTTGACGGAAAGACTCCTCAAAAGCATCGACAGGGCATGGTTAATCAATTCAACCGGACCGATGCAAGCAAGATCTTTGCCTTTCTGCTCTCGGCAAAGTCTGGTGGTACTGGTCTCAATCTTATCGGTGGCTCCCGCCTGATTCTCTTTGATGTTGATTGGAATCCTGCTACGGACCAGCAAGCTATGGCTCGTATCCACCGAGATGGTCAGAAGCGGCCAGTGAAGATATACAGATTCGTTCTTGCAGGAGGGATGGACGAGAAGATTTACCAGCGACAAGTAACCAAAACTGGCCTGGCAGACAGTGTTGTTGACGGAAAGAAGAGCGAAGGAAGTTTCACTGCTGAAGAGCTAAGAGACTTATTCAGGCTGGATATGAGAGATGGTTGCCAGACTCATGAGCTCCTGGGCTGTGAGTGCAAAGGCACTGGAGAAGATCTGGCCCCTCCTGCTCCTTTGATTGACAACTCGGAACTCAACTCGGAGCCAGCCTCGCCGTTAACTATTGACGACAACGATGTCGATAGCGACGATGAAGTACTGCTCCCTCCAGTACATAAGATAGTTCCTGGCACTAAGGCTAATGTCGATGCTGTCAAGAAGGAAATTGCGGGGGAGGAGAGGAAAAGAAAGGCCAAGACTTCAGAAGGAAAAATGCAGGCTCTTATGATGTATCGACATATTGACACTGCAATCTTCACAGGGGAGACGGAAGATGTCTTCGGCTATGAAACTCCAGAATTCGAGGCAGCAAAGACAGTGCTCGACGACAAGATTCTCGCGGAGGTTCTGAAGGAAGACAATTGTAAGATCAACTACATATTTACTAAAGGGGATAGAGCCGTCAAACCGGTTGCAGTCGACGATTCTGTTCCAGTCGAAGCTTGAGTATTGGGATTATTATGTTGCATAGCAAGGCGCTTGAGAGGACAGGTCATAACTATTTGGTAGAGGAGCATATTACACTGCGGGCAAATAAAGAAAATATTGCTTAGATTTTAGGAATTGAGGACACGTAATTGTCTTTTATGCAAGGAGCTCACAAAGACTTCTATGATCCATGAGTTTCGTTGTCTCACAACATTTCGAGAAATAATTGCCAGCTCTTGAAGGTCTAAAAGTGCATTCAGAATCTTGATTGGCTCATAATGAAGGCGGTGCGATCGATTGATGTAGAATCGCCCAATGCGGAAAAGCGGCCTCTAAGTCCCGACTAGAACTTTGGAGAGAACTGTCCATTCCGCCAGCGAGTGACGAGCCACAGTGGCATTTCGCGACCTTCTTTTTCTTCTTTCTTTCACCATCTTCGTTCACTCCACAAGCTTTGCTGTGATTTCATTTCATACAGTTCGACTGCGGGGCATTTCATCGCCTTCTGCAAATCGCACAACCTGTCTGCAACTTGCGCGCAAGTCTTCCCAGTGCGCTGGTCCTCGAGACCAAGTAGACATTCAAGATGAGTTCTACAGACTACTCTTACGATGATCAGGTTTGTTAAATTTCTTGAAATGTTTCCAAACGCTAATGGATTACAGGGACAATTCTTTCCCTTCTTTGTCCTCACAGTCGTCGGCATCGTCACAATTCCCTTGACATACTCTGTCCTCAAGCCAAGTTCCGATCCTGGTGCAACAGCCCCACGAATAAAGTCAGACTTCCGTCCAGAACATGCAGACTTAGTCGATAGCCAGAGAAAGGCGCAGAGGAGGAAGGAGAGGAAGCTGAAGAGAGCAATTGCAGTCGTGGCGGGATGGGCCATCATGGGTTTCATGGCCTACTTGATCGTAGTGACGGCGCGAATTATACCAAAGATCTGGAATCCATATGACATCTTGGGCATCAAGGATGTAAGGTTATGGTGCTCAATTTAATTCCTCTGGCTAATTTGGAAATAGTCTGCCACCGAAAAAGAGATCAAGTCGCATTACAAGCGCATGTCACTGAAGTTCCACCCCGACAAGATCAGGCCAGATCCAGCGAAGAACCAGACAATAGAATCACTTAATGAATATTTTGTCGAGCTCACGAAGGCGTACAAGGCTCTCACAGATGAGGACATCAGAAGGAATTTCCAGGAATTCGGGCATCCCGACGGAAAACAAAGCTACAGCATTGGCATCGCCTTGCCTAAGTTCATAGTCACTGATGGAAATGGGAAGTACGTTATTCTGGTATACGCAGCTCTTCTGGGTGTCTTGTTGCCATACCTGGTCGGATCTTGGTGGTACGGAACACAAAGAATGTCTAAGGAGAGGGTCTTGGTTGAGAGCGCCAACAACCTATTCCGGGAGTACGAAGAGGGCATTACTGAAGGTGGCATTATCAGTGCCCTCACGACCGGCTTGGAATTCCAGGAGATCTTGAAAGGAGAGAAGGCAGATTCAGGCCTTGGAAAGCTCGAGTCAAGGATTCTGGCAGAGGGCGACGTTACTCCATTGGCAGCTGGATTGACAACCAAGGACCGAACTAAACTGGAGGATCTGGATGGCGGCGTCCGCCGAAAGGCATTGGGACTACTATGGGCATATCTTGGTCGAGTAGAACTGGACGACACTGCTCTCAACCAGTCAAAGGTTGATGTGGCCCCCATTGCTCAATCTCTCAGCTCTGCCTTTTCTGTTATCGCCCTTGCATTCACAACCACAGGCCCAATTATGGCTTCATACTCCACAACTCAACTCTTACTGCAGGCTATATATCCAGGAGGATCGCCACTCATGCAGTTACCGCACATCACACAGTCAATCGCCAGAGCTATCGAAGGTGATGCTAAAACTCATTTGTCTCTTCAGCAATATATGGATCTCCCAGAGGCATACCGAAAAAGACTATCCGTCGGAAAGGGTCTTCTCACCGAGGCTCAGTACAAAACTGCTACCAGCGTTGCTAGACAATTACCCCGCCTCCAAGTCGAAAAGGCATTTTTCAAAGTTGTGGGCGAGAAGTTCATTACTCCTGGCTCGCTAGTGTCGCTTGTTGTCAAAGGACGATTCATTCCTCCGGGAAGTGCGAACGTTCCGGAAGTAAACGAGCTTGACCTTGAGGATGTGGATCCAGATGAGGATGATGTCGATGCCATTAATGGCCGACCATCGAAAGGCAAGGATGGAAAGGTCGCAAAAGAAGAAAAGCCAGTCCAACCACCCCTAGCATATGCCCCATATTTCGCCCGCGAATATTCCCCCAGATGGCACGTGTTCCTCACAGACAGCAAGCAAGGAAAGATTGCCGTACCACCTTTCACTTTCACAACATTCGACAAGCCCATCTATGACGAGAGTGGAAAGCCCACTTTCAACATGCAAACACTCAAGGCACAATTCCAAGCTCCTCCATCCGCCGGCAACTACACCTTCGTGTTCAACTTAGTCTGTGATTCGTATCTCGGATTCGATACCAAGTCGGAGGTCACGCTTGTAGTAGCAGATGCAAGCCAGGCAGTTGAGATAGAGGAGGAGGAAGAAATCAGCGAGCCTGATGAGGGTATGTTTCCTCGAATCTTAGTTTGATTTCACTAACTTTAGACAGATTCCATTGCTGGTCAAATGCACGCCCTCAAGACCGGAGGTATCGCCGGTGCGCCAGCACCGAAGAAGAAGAAGAAGCCAGTACAGGAAGAGTCAAGTGACGAGGAGAGCGACACAGATGGAGAGGTAGCAGAGGATACCAGTGAGACCGATACGGACACTGACGAGGAATGATCATGGTACTTGGCTTTTTGCTTTCTTGGTTGACAGCATTGTTTGTTGGGACTTTGTAAAATATGGAGTGGCATGGGGCAAGGCGTCTATTCCAAAATACTCGTGCATACTTTGATGGCTCCCTGTCGTGGATCCGATATGGAGAAAGAATGGTAGACAATTTTTCAATGATTTTGGAAAGATGTTGAATGTGCTCTTCCTTCCATATAGAAGACTTGAGAACTCAAATGAATTTGTTTGATCCCATCATAAGCACGTAATCCCCACTCCTTAATCGTACAGAAAGTGCCCAGCCCAGCCCAGAACTTCTTCTACTTTTTCAACTAGCATATCCGAATGCCACATACATCGACGTTTCGTCCTTCCACATGAGCTCTTCTCCCGAAATACTCCTTCGCGACCTCTTGGATGAATTGGTGGTCTGTAGAAGACCACACATCGAGTCCCATCCTCACTACATCCTCACTACTGACATGCACAGCTGGTCCAGTCTCATTCTCATCCACCTCTTCTGCACTCTGATGAAGAGCCGCTTGCTCGTCTTCCCGCTCATCGTCCGAATCCGTTGCATCTACGATATCACTCAACGTCGTCAAAATCTGCGTCGTCAAACGATGGAAATATGCAATGATAGCCATTTCCTGCTTCGCGCTCAGATCCTCGCCTACAGCTCCGCCTTTGCCTTTACTTGCCACGGAAATTGTGGACTGAGACCATGGTCGCGAGGACAATGGACTGCAGGGAGAGAGTGCGAGACCAGATAACAAAGCAGCGTCTGCATCTGCTTCCTCATCTGAGTCTCCGCGCTCTTCTCCCGCCGAGGCCCACCACATGAAACCTGAATACGCGAGCGCAGACCAGGATGAGGGCTCTACGATATGGTCTGTATCAGGGAGGTCTAACATGGGGATATCTCGAGGTAGAGATGTACTGGATGATGCTGTGCGAGGAATCTCTGATTCTGCGAGCTCCGAGCTACTTCTACGTCTATCGGCTGGACTAGGAGGTGGTGATACATGCTGTGACAAACCCCAGCGGAGAGTCTGATAACGTCGGAGATCACGCTGCGTGGCTTTCATTTCTACGCCTTGAGGTGATTCGATCTTTGGCCAGACTTTCTCGTTGGCGTCTTCTGAGTAGAGTGGTGGCATGGTGATGAGAACGTCGTAAAGAGCGCTCTTCATGGCGAGGATGCTGTCTGTTGTGCAGGCTATCCAACCACAGCCAGATTCGTCTCGTGGTCCTGAAGCGTCTGAGCCTGGAGTTGACGCTGCTACTTTGGACAATCGTAGGTCTTCTTCTAGCAAGGGAATGTCGTGTACACCAATTGAGAAGAGGGGTCGAAGTCTCTGAGGAGGGGCAGTTGAAGCTAAAAGGTCGCTGACTGCTAAGGGGATATTTGAAAGAACGGAAATATCGTACACTACCATTAATTAGTAAATTGCTTTACAAGACCGTAGAAGTTCAAACCAAAGTCACAAGTCTCTTGTACAGGTGCATGCGCCGTAATCAATATGCGCTTCCGCAGCAGGGCAGCTCTGTGCAGCGGAAAAATTAGAGGTCCAAATGCCTCTAGTAACCGCGGTAGGCTCCATGCTGGGTGATATGGAGACAAAGTGTGTCCAGGAGGAAGTAATGCCGTCCCATCTGATGCCGAGCGATTTCTGCCATGCCCTTTTGGCTTCCCAGATATTGCCCGTACTGGTTTAAACTTCAAACTCGAGGGCGAGTCTAATAAAGAGTCTGTTTCCTGTGGAGGTGATGGTCCATGTGCCTTATGTTCCTCCCAATATTTCTCGAGTATTTCGGTCTTCTTCGTGTCGATGATTAACTCACTTCCTTCGAATCAGCTTCATGATCTCCCCAATTGCTTTGGTTTGTCTACCTGGCCATCTCCTTTAATTGCTCAGCATGTTTCCAGCTTCTGCCCAATCTGCCATAACTCAGAGGTACCATAATTCCTACAGCGATCATCCGGGCATTTCGCGATTCCTCTGCCGCTGGCGCATTGATGAATGCGCTGAGCCCTGCATGGTTGTCGTGAACGAAGTATATCAAATCTTCCTTGACCGTATGTAATCCCGAGGGCAAGCTCTTGTATTCCACCACTCCCTCTAATTCAACCCCAGGTAATGAGCGTTTCCACCCAACTGTGTAGCCAGCCTTGATGTCGAAGTAGATGAGGAAGAGGGCCGAGAGGGGAGGTAGGTCTGGATTCGAAGACCCGCCGTTGGGGAGGTCGATGTTTAATGGCCCTTGGCCTCGTCTGGCTGCAGCCATGTTTTCAGATGCGCGGTGGGCATGTCAATCGAGATGGAAACGCGGAAGGCTGCGGAGGGATGATGGGGGTTGATTGAGCGGGTGTCCCGCTTGGCTGAAGCGGATGAGGTGATGTTGGCGAACACGAGGCTGATGCCGAGGCTGCGGGAAATATTGTCGTGTACCTTGTCGGGCTCGAACTGCGCGAACTTCTGATGAGGAGAAAAGATCAAGTATTCGATTTAGATATAACACAAGATGAAGCAAATGAAATTCCTTCGCTTCACCAAAAGATCACAACTTGTGCCTAGGTACTGCAGCTGTGGTTTTTACCCCACTATTCGCTTGCTCAAAAGGGGCGGGAGAAAAATTGAATGAAAACCGAATTGATTATGCCATTCGTGACACATTGGAAAGAGATGTTATTTAGAAGATGTCATACGGGTAATTGGTTCATTGATTGCACTAATATATGCCAAGTCGGTCGTCAGCCAGATTTTGAACCTTGCAACTTAAGGATTAGATTCTGTAATAGGGCGTGCATTTTACTACCAGTCAGTCACCATGATATTCGATTCAACGGCACATTTGACTTAGATAGAGATTGATTTCTGATCTGTACGGCCGATCTGCTTTTCAGGCTCTGTAACTCATTATGTGCCCCTTACGCGCCTTGACATGATTGTTATACTATGTCTTATTTAAGCGAGGCAGTGTTGACAAACATCCAGCTGGCGTCTGATCTTGCCTCGGTTCAGCTGAAAATTCCGGTGGTTTCTGATTGTATTACAGCAAGACTATACCTTACTAAGCTTTTTAATTGTGTACGTTACTTGGTTACTGTACATATGGCTTTTAGTGTTACACCTAGATGTTTCCATAGGCTCATGAGCTTGTAGATAGTTGTACTCAGCTCTGAGTGTCGAAAGTTTCCAATATCTTGCTGGTTAATCAAAACTTTGAAGTTTCGGAGATCTATTGAGCTATAAGCGTGTGCTAGAATGTGCATTCACATGAACATCATATGGGTAATCAATTTAGCGTATCCCGAAATCGTTTTCGAGCAGCGACATCCAGTTTGCCTCAATGTCAATTCACCACACAGAACTTAGACTTCAGATGAACGACACGCTGAAAATCAAAAAGTTGCTAATTCCCTCTAACTTGTCTCGCGCGAGCTTCCATTGCCAGCAAACCTACCACCTGCAACCTCGCACCTTCGAGATCACGAACGTCGCAATATCCTTCCGCACTATATTTGCCGCGATGACGAATTCTTCGATCGATCGGACTCCCTCGCTGGGTCAAATCATCCATAGAGAGACATTAGACAATGCCAGACCAAGTACAGAAGCGCCAGAAGTCTCGATCAGCCCAACAGCTGCGGGATCCAAGATGCATTTTCGATCTACCCTCAGAGCTGAGGCGCCAGAGTTCAAGCCACGTACATCATCTTTGAGTGCCACTGCCTCAGAGTTCAAGCCGTGCTTTGATGAAGGTCCTCAATCCCCATGCTTTCAAAAGACGATATCTAACAAGCTGTAGCGCAAAGTAGTCAAGGAAGCACACCAGAAGCTTGCCCGCGTCGCACAACCTACGTCAAAATCCTCCTGTCTACAACGGACTAGCCAAACTGGTATCGAGACTTCAGTCAAGCAAGGCAAAGCCTCGTCCGTCACCGTCGAAGAACCGCTCGCTCTCTCCCAGGCAGTTCCTGCAACAGAATTTCACCTCTTTTCCGATTTGCCCGCCGAGCTGCGCTTCAAGATCTGGACTCTCAGTCTTCCTGGTCCTCGAACGATCAAGCTTCACTACCATCGGTCCACGTCTCGTGCCATTTCATCCACGCCTGCTCCAGTTCTCATGCATGCTTCCCGCGAATCTCGTCGAGAGGCTATCAAGCAATATACTCTGTTATTCGAGAAGCCCGTGTTCAATGCCACCGTCTACATCGACTGCAGAATCGATACGTTGTGCTTCCTTGCCAATGAAGACGAGTTCAAAGCACTGAACTTAGAGTTTGATGTCTGGGCTGGGGATTCAAATACTTTGACGTGATGTTCATGAACATCCGACAAGACATCTGGAAGTCTCTCAAGTACATCGCGATGATCTTCGATGTGCACGATATGCAGCGCGATTTCCTCGTCTTTTCCAAATTCCAGAATCTTACCACGGTTTCTGTCGTACTTCCAGGACCTAAGCAAAGACGTGGAAAGAGTTACAGATTGGTAGATGTCCCTTGGAGAGGCTGCACTCATAACAGACTTGAGGAGTCAGGGCGTGACCTGGGCGATACAGCTACATCTATGGGTAGTGCCCCTTGCTGCTCCGATTGTCAATAGGTCATTCAACAGATCTACCGCATCGAATACGACATTTCGTACGATTGGGAGCCAGCCGAGATCTTCTATAACTTAGCCGAGGACTTCTGGATCGCATCAGAGGATTTAAAGGCTTGGAAGCTGCCACAAATGAAAGTACAATGTATGGTCACAGACTCAGATGATGATTGGCACGGCCTTTACGAGATTTCATATCCTACCTTCAATCTTTCCTATGTAGATGCTATTCTGCAAGGATTGTAGGCTCCCCTATTGCAACGGAGTCAAGGCAGGATTTCGGATGGACTTTTTTCGTGGCATAGAGCAAGGAGCACAGGTCGTCCGCAATATTGCGCATCAAGCTTGTACTTAGAAATCCCATAGAAACTTAGGTCGAGGAACAAGAAAGAATACTCTGCCTCTATACACTTTTAAGGTTACGATTGTATTCACAGAGAATAAGATCATCACATCCAAAACAATAAAGTACACTTGTTGGTACCAGGGTATATTCATTAAACTACCTCGAAGTTAGACAATACTCACACAGCACAGGCGCTTCACTCTCCAACCGCCACCTCCCGTGGAATCTGCTCTCTTCTTTTTGTTCTTCTTGTTCTTCCTGGCAGCGAGCTCCAACGATTCATTGCCGCGAGCACACAACTGCCTGTCTCTTCTTCTTGTCTTTTCTTGCTCCTCCTTCTCCTCCTCGTCTCTTCTACTCCCATGAATTTTTCTGGTCTCTCCTTTTTCAAGAGCACATACATCCCCCAGATAAACACCGGGCTGAACTGTCATGAGGACCAAACCGCCACCATTGCTCCTCTCGCTCCGCACTCACATTCCCTTTTCTTTTTTCTCCTCCTCTTCGGCTTGTGGGGGATTGGGTGAAGTGCTAGCGGTTCTCAGAGTTGACCTCAATGGGGCGGTTTTGCTACGAGTCGTCGATCAGGATCCAGGTTTCTGGTTCGGAAGATGGTGTTGGAGATGGATTTGTAGGGTGTGGTGTGTGAATGAATGTCCAGTCTCCGGAATTGGAATTGAAATCAAGGATGTTTTGTTGTGATAGGGGTGGAATTGAAATAGTATCATCTTTATCGTTATCATTGTGATGGGGAAACTCCAACGCCGGTGGTGGTAATGACTGTAGGATATCCGTGTCAAAGTGTGTTGGTGTGGAAAGGCGATGTTGAATCGTCGGGAATGGTGAAAGGGAAAGCAGTCGCGCAATGTCGGCATCGTCACTCAGAGAGGAGAGTGAAAGATACAGGGGCAGAGAACGCCAATTTGAACGCCGTCGAGAGCGTCTGGGTTTGCCTTGCCGAAGTATGAACATTGGGACTGACGGCTCGATTGGCACATCGCAAGAAATTGTGTTTGAATCGGGGGAATTTTGAGCAAAATCTTCGTTGTCATTGTAGAGGATGCCCAAACGATATAGCTCCTGGCGAGGGATGCGTAAGCATACATCTGCCTTTTGAAGACACACACACGACGCTAATGAACGCCTTCCTTCATAATGAAAAGGATGATGATGATGAGTGAGTGGGGAGTGCGAGTGCGAGTCTCAGTCAAGGATCGATATAATCGATATCCCCGAAGAGACTGAACACGACGCCACGCATGGCATCATCAGGTATCAGACTCACGTCGTCTCCTATTTCAAATTGCAGCTGCTCCTGCTCTGACTGCAACCTGTCCATCTCCGCGAGAGCTTTCTCTTCGGCTTGCCGAGCCTTCCATCTCTGCCAATTCTGGTCGAAGTTCTGACGGAGGAGAGGCGATGGTCTGGCTATGTCGGATGGGAGATGGACTTGAGTGTCGCGGGCATCCAAGACGCCTTCGTAGACATCATACTGGACATTGGCCTTGCGAGTGATGGTCCGCCGAGTTCTGGAGCCAGGACGCTCTCGACGCCGATTCTGGCGGTGATGGGGAGTAACCGTGTAACCATTCATTGTGACCATACTGAGCGACTTGTAGAGTATGTTTGATATGGAAGGGTTTGAGAGGGAGGGTAGGTATCCAAAAGAGGATGAGGAATTGAGGAGGTCTGCGATGAGGAGAGAAAGAGAAGCGTCTTAAACGAGGCAAACAAAGACTTTATATCATGACCTCGGACTTGTAGAGTCATTCCCATCGATGAGGTGCTCGAATCACGAGATGTGACTCGATATCAGATGGAAAACAATATCCTTGGTACCTACCGTCCATAGTAAATGATACTATTGGATGGAAATGGATGAAATGTGGAAGTGGAGGGCCAGAATGTGGAAGAACAACGCCAACAATTGTCGCTTCGTGAGTCACAAACCGACCTGCCGGTGTCGCAACGTGGCGGAGCTCAACATCGAACCTAGTCCCTTGGCGACCAAGGCAGATTCACAAGGAAACTCGCACTTGTGAGTATGAAGCATACAACTGTGATTTCTAAATGCAAAGAAAGAGCATTAATTGCGAAGTGTAGAAAGCCGTTGAGAACGCCTTGGAGAACCAGGAGTGCGGACGGCATCCGTGATGGTTGCGAACAAATGGGGCGGTGCTACGCTGTGGCGAATTTTGGTCCGTGGATTCCAGGGGTACATCTCGCTTAACCTTCGATAATGATGAAAACAACTTTTGATTTGTCAATTGGACACATTCTCGACACGTTTTCAGCTAGAATCCTTAATCGATCCGTCGAAGATTGTGGCTATGTAGAACTATGTTTCACAAATTCCCTTAGGACACTGAAGGTGCTGAGTTGATCACATGCTGAAGTCAAGTGACCATGTTCTTGGCGTCTACTTTCCGCTTGGGGGTACGTACTATCGCATGCGTGGATTGGTGGCTAAACTTGTGGGTAAAGTGCTTACTTCTGTTGATGGTTTCATGTCAGGCCTGTTGCCGGGTCAGCAATGCTTTCGTTGCCGTCGCTGCCTCCAAGTGGCCGGAGGAGTCAGTCCGGCTAATTGATAACCAAGAATCTAGGCGTCGATGCTTTCCGAATGTCGTGAAAATCGCCGCAAAGTTGAGGAGTCTTATTGACTCGTGAATATCTACCTTCCATGTTTGAATATTACTATGTATTCGAGGGTGATGCCTGGTGATGGTAGCCTGGATGTGGCACGAGATCGTGGCCTTCCGAGGCAAGCGAGCTGCCTGGCAACGGTTTCAACCTGAAGCTCGTGGGAATGTCTAGCGAGATAAACGAGCATCTAGGTTGCTCAAGAGATCATGACCTAATCGCTATCTCCTCCGAAAACCTCGATAGTAAATGAAGCGAGCTGCCTAAATGAATTATATATTGTCAGGATATTGAGCAGCTTGGACGGGCGAATGTTCTGGTAGTCATATTTTGCTTATCCAGAATTTAATGACTCCGACAGTTCCATAAGAACAAATGAGTGCGGCACGGAACCTCGTGGTCTTCAGAGGCACTCAAGCTGCCTAGAATTGTCGGCAAGTTGTGGGCAAATCTTGCGACCCCACCGACATGCCTGGTGTTGTGATACTACTTACTGAGCTACAATGACTCTACAAATCCAACAAGACGCGATGCTTCGTGAATTTGGGACCCAGACTAGGCCAGTTACATACACCGGCCCATACGCTTGAGCTCGCAGAGTGCTGTTAGAAGTATAAGCGCGGCGGAACATATCTCCCCATGAGGCACACAGACGAGGAGACAGAGAAGCGGGTTTAGACTACGAATCTACATGAGGAAGTCAGATATGAAGGATACCCGGCTATCACTTGACTGACAATGACCCATCTGAGCATAGAAGTGTCTCAGACCAAACCAGGGAACTCGGGGTATTGATCCGGTGAGCAATTGATGCCTATGAACACGGCACGGCGCAGAGAAGACGGATGGAAGCGTGCAGGAGTCACTCGGAATAGCATTGTGCCTCCCGAGGTCTCCGTTCTGACATGCGGTCTGCAACCTCCCGTGCCATGCCTGCCCCGAGACGTCGGTGAGTGACACAGAGATATCATGCACTTGGCGATAACACCGAGCATGGGACGAGGCAACTTTGCGTGCTTGTACTCGCACGAGTGTCTCTGCCAAGATGGTACGCATGAAAGACGACTGAGACAATCACAGCAAGCAGAATAGTAGCAGGAATTTTGAAAAGGCAATAGCATTACTATTACGCCCAAGTAGGACCAATCGAATACCCCACCAGAATTTCAAATCGGTTCGATTCGAGATTTCCCATAAACGAACGCCATTTTATATCCACCATGCAACCAATGCAAAGAACGCCCCAAAGAAGCAGGACTCCTCCCACCAAACATCGTCCAAAGCGCAAAGCAGAGTAGGCTATCTACTAGACATATCGTTTCGGGCGTGGCTCAATTGGAGATTTGATTGACCACGCCGCGGACGGGACCGGCTTGGGTACAACGAGCGTTGTTGCGAAGCTTGTTGCATTGCAGCTCGAAGGAAGCGGGGGCGAAGTATTGGACGAAGTTGTAAGGAGGTGGGTAGTGACTAGGCGAATGTTAGAGAGGGGCATAAATTTTGAGGGGCAGGACGACTTACGCTGGGTCCGAGAAGCTATGGGTGAGCTGTAGGTCGAATTTGCTTACGTTGGTGTAGGTCTTGAATCGGAAGGAGGAGAAGCCGCTGGTTACGCAGTCAGTATATATTTTGCTTTCGTTGAAGAGGTTCAAGAGAAGTAGGGCCCGGAATGTAGCTGGGCTCTCTCCAGGCGGTCAGAGGGATTGGTACTTACTTGGCGTTAGGACCGTTGCCGCAATAGACGTAGTTGAAGGGGGTATTGTCGTTGGTCCAGGCCTCTCCACACTTGATTGTGGTGTTGGCATTGGGGTCAGCGAAGGTGACTAGAGCAATGTCAGTCATTTTCATTGTAGTGGCTAGGAGAGTGAACATACAGGAGATAGTGCGGTTGGTGACTCTGGTGGCGGGATCACGAAGCTCAGTAGAGACAACGTTGAAGACAAGGAAGTCCATGATCTCAAAGACGTCGACAGCATGAGTGACGAATTCGGTGGACATTNTGGCATGGGCAAGCATGGCAAGGCCAAGCGCAAGGAGGAATTGAAGGACGAGCATGATTTCTGGTGTGATTGTGATTAAGGGAATCTTTTGTGAGGAAGATACTGTGCGAGTGGGAGCGCGGAAGTTTTAGAAGGTAGGTCGGAGAGGATTTCTTGCTCGAGACTGTCTTTAAGTAGTCGTTGGCGATCGTCAATGAGGCAACAATCAATTCCAAAAAGAGAACCGAAGACCGACAACGGAGTGACAATCGGATGTGTATGCAAAATTCCGCAAAGCAATGAATATCAATTTGACCAACTTGGACAGATCAAAGGCTTCTTGCAAGAATGTATCCACAAACACGAAGGCAAACGGAGATGCAGCAAAGAAATATCTAGAGAAATGCAGAGCAAAAAGTGGAATGGAGTAGCACTGCTTTTCAGCCCTTATGGGTTCGGAATAGCCTGCATTTTTCCAGGGCCGAATGACCCCTTATTTTTAAGTTTAGCCTCATCTGTGCGAGGCGCTTGTACCTGAAGATCATCTTTGTTTGGATGAAAGCTCGTCATATGGACTGTTGTATGAGGCAATGATTGATGCCGTTGGTTCAGGTGAAACGATGGAGAGATGCGATCTTCGGGGAACCGAGGGAACGAGATTGGATGCCAAGGGAAACGGAGGGTCACGGGACTGGCCCCTGACGTCTTTCAGGAGAACATTCTTGAATGAGAAGTGGGCTTTGTGCTGATCGTTGGAAATAGACCCATATCAACTAAGGGTTTGTTGATCACCGTTGTAGAGCCAGGGGAGCAATGCGGAGGTTTCGAGTCGTCCACGTGTTTTTGTCATGTGTCACTCACAACGTGAGTGGTACAACAATTTCCGTTGCGTGGCAGGACAATGTCACGACAGAGCTATCACGAATTATAGACACAACGTTTGTCCAGACGAAAACCTAGAGCTCCGGGCAGGAATCCCGAGACGTGGCGGGATAAGGAGGCAGAAAGAATTCTTGTTAAGCAAGGAGCTCTTCGCTACCTGGCTTGTCTCACAAAGCAGTCCTCAACTCGTTCTGTGTTCAGTCTTGAAGTATGGAAAAATCTTTATCTGCAAGCAGTATGACTTGCTCTACTACTGATCCTCTTCCCTGTTATGACAAAGCCACCAAGCAAAAGGAGACTATATTTTGTGGAAGGGTGACCAAACTCCCGCTTCTGATGCTGTGATACGTGGAGGGTATTGACTCTGCACTTTGGTCGATGAGACTTGATGTCCTGGTCGTCGTCTTCAGCAGATTTGGCCCCAACAAGCGGACCAGACGACACTTGACTAAGAGCTCCGTCAGGAGATGGGGCAGCTATGAAGACACTTGGATGGACGAGGACTTGGTGATAGCGAATTCGGTAACGATTCCTTCATTCGGATTCTAGTGGCTGTCGAAAGGGGCAAATCTTGGTACTGTTTAGCTTCTTGCTCGATGAGTATTCTGCTCGTTAAGTCGGTACGACTCGTACCAAACTCCAAGAACTGTCTGACGCAAGGATGATAGAAGTCCCGGCGCAACAAATAGCTCAACCACTCCTCAACAAGGACTACGGCTCCGAGAGGGGGCCACAAGCCATTGAGGATTCACTGTCCCATATCCTTCTGGCATACACCGCTTGTTGCCAAAGCGGTTGGGCTTGGAAGATTGTTGGCACATCATCAACGTCCACGATGGAGGGGGAGATCTACTCACCGTTTGACTTGAGGTCCGCGAGGTCTTCAGACCCCAAGAGGGCTCGACCTTGGGCTTGGCTCAGATAGACGTTCCCTTGCATACAGCCACCTTAGGGTACCTCGATACCAAGCATCCAGATGAGTAACTTACCACACTTGCACCCGGCTCATGTGTTTCGAGCGAACCCTTTCGTCGTTCGATTCTCCAAATACTTGAGAAATGAGTTGGCTATCCGAGCGACTCTCAGCTTGGATCTGGATTAGGATGGTGTTTGCGAATGTCTCTCCGTTCCTTGCTTCAATAAGAATAGCTTGAGCTAGGTGGCAAAATCATCCGCCTGCAGCTGAATGAGGTTCCTTGATTCTGAAAAGAGCTGAAGTTTCGGCATTCAGGTGCTTAGGCCGACAGCTATCAATCAACTCAAGACATTCAAAGTGAAACAATCTTGGGATTGACATAGTCTGAGGACTAATACCCATCCTCAAGATGGAAATTTCAGTAGTTTGGCAAGCCATTCTGCATCCGCGAGATGTCACTGGGTCCAGTCATAATTGAACTGGGCCATTTAGAAACAAAGCCCATGACCAACCAAGTACAATTTCAAGCTTGTCTGTACTGAACTTGAAGCGGAAGACGAAAAGCAAGAGAACAAATCGCAGGCGAGAGGAGGGTACGGACCGAGACTCGAAATGGAAAGCAATTGCGTGAGCTTCAACAAGCGAAGAAGTATACAAAATTTCAATAATGCATGCCAACAGTAAAGAAGACAACGATCCGAATCCTTCGTCCGAAAGTTGATGAGTATTGGAGGTTACACCCGCGTCAAAAGTTGAAAGAGGAGGCGCAGATGTGCAGAAACGGAAGCGCAAGCCGTCCCAAAAAGCTTGATGATGGCCATCAACGCGGGAGGCTCCACCTTTTTGTGGCGAACTGTATTCCAAATATAGATTCAATCTATCCGAACTTAGTCAGCATCGTCAAGATGAAGCAGGTACAACCGGGAGAAACGAAACATTCTGGAAAGGATGTGAGGCTCGACGAGCAAGAGTATGGGCTTGTTTGAGCTGATGTGGCACAACACATTCAGACATTTGAATCACAAGAAGTAGACAATTAGATTTACTGACAGCATATCACGATCACAGTTGGCTGTAAAGTACTTGTAAAGGAAAGGTAGATATGAAAGAGACAGACAACTACTTGATTTCATTCCGGGACTTACAATACACGGAGGGTTATCGCTGAATTCTCCATGCCTCATTCCAGTGCTAAGTAGAATTCACGTACATAAGCTGACCTTCCAAACCCCTCATGCTTGTCATACCTTCCCCTCACCGTCTCAATACCAGGATTGTACCTATCAAATATTGCATTGTAGCTGCCACGCCCTCGGGTTACGGTGACACTTCCGAGGATTTGATGCCACACTCTTTCAATATATCAATCAATATGCTGATGAAGATTCCCGGCTCTACCCCTTGACTTCCAGCACAATGTTGTAGTGCAGCTCGTTACTTAGATGATTTAACACCAGCTTTTTCCTGAGACCTACATCAAGCCGCAGCGCTGTGGGTGATCTTCGACGAATGGATTGTCCTGCTCAGCCCCAATGCTTCCCTGTCCCCCCGTCCCATCATCTCTAATCCGCTGCCAATCCAAGGTCTCCCGCCGGCGACTCGACCGACAGCCATCAATCGATTGCTATTATTATCCCCTCCCAAACATTCGCTCTGCTGCAGCTTCATACAACGAGCCACCTTGCAGAAGCAATTGTTTCAAGCTTCAAGCGCCTCGCCCAAGGACTTTCCCTGACATAGCCTGTCATCTCAGGAGAAGCAGCGTTGAGCTTGGTGGCAGCAGACCTCTCTGGCCCCACTGTCACAGACAGCTCCCGCGCTCGCTGGCCTGGCTGTGCAGTGCCCCTCACAATCCTCCCCCCTCCCCCCTCGCTCTGAGTTAGGTTTATCGTGAGCTACGGCCACGATTCACATAAGACCAGATGCCATTCGGATTCAAACACGGCAATCGTTCAAAGCAGGCGTTGAACGATCCCGCAGCCCAAGGCCAGGTTCAGGGAACTCAATCATCCTCTGGCGGTGGTTCTGGTTCAGCCTCCCCCATCCCCAATTCCAACTTCTCTACAGACGAGCTTCCCCAACGACAACCCTTCAACCAACAATCGAGAGAAGGGCCGTACGCTGCGCAGACCATTGCACCAGATATCGATCCGCGGACACAACAGAGGGCTGGAGACTTCCCCTCGAGGTCGCAATCAACAAGGCACCACAGCGCCTACCCGCATCAACCACCGAGTGGCTCTTCGTCGAGTACGGATGATCTAGCTCTCAATTCTCGAAAACAACAGAGACAGGGAGGGGCGCAACTACCCCCTGCGGTTGAGCAAAAGAAAAGCAAAAGTCTCTTTGATCGCATGCGATCGAGCAAGCATTCCGACTCAAAGACACCTCCTGCAGCACAGCAAGCTTCGTACAATAACACTACTGGGCTTGCCCGCAGACTCTCAAAGCGGCAAGAAAATCCTCCTGTTCTTCGTACGAATCCGCAGAGAACTTCTCTGGAACAGCAGAAGCTTGACTGGCAGTCGGCACAGGATTCGAGATCGCACTCGCACTTGCCCTCACCGCAAGAAGGCCACGACGACGACAGTGGGCTCGACCCGTACCTTATAAGGGAATCTGATCACAGTGCTCCCCAAAGTGCTGTGAGAGAAGAAGGGCATCAGCATACAATCCGGCCGGTACAGGTTGATTCAGAGCCACTTGGCTATTCTCCGAGCGACGAGCAACAACATCAATTCGAGAATCAGCAACAACAATTACGCGAACATCACCACCAGCACACGGAGTCAAGCTCGCAAAACTACTACCATTCACAAAATCAGCACCAGCCGAAAGTGAACATCTCGCCAACGTCACTTGTCACAGGAGACCAGTACAGACATCAAAATCCCGAAACTGTCTCGCAGCTATCCTACGAACCAACAGATCAACGAGAGGAGCAACGTCCAGTCTCTGTGCAATCGAACGGACAATCACCTGAGAGTTATCAGGCTCAACCCCAAGATTTCCCAAGCAGAACATCATCTGTTCCTCAAGGTCCGCGGCCCCTCTCACAGTACAATATGCCGCCGCCCAGTGGGACATCTGCGGGTCGTAGAACGGGGGATCCGAAGGCACAAGCAGCTAGTCAGGGACAGCCGGAATCCAGAGATGGACCACCACCAAATTACAGCAGAGGGCAGTTCTCAAGTACTCAAGCTTCAGCTCCGGCTATGGGCTCTCTCCCAACAGGCTCTGCGCAAGGACCTGGCTATAGAGGGGGGCCACCACAAAGGGAATATAGCAGTACTGGCGGGGGAGAGCAGGGTCGGAGCACACCACCTCCAGCACCAGGAGATCAACAAGTTACAGATATGTACAGGGAGCTGAGTGAGTCTTGCTGCGAGGGTAATTGACTTCCTGCTAACTATCACAGTGGCGAAATACAAGAAGGTAAAAGGGTTGTACTTTGAGAAGACTTCTCAGGTCGAGCAGCTACAGAATACGCTTGCCAACCAGAGATTATCACAATCGCGAACATCCCTCGATGATAGCGAGTACATGACAAGATTCCAACGGCTTGAAGGTGCTACAACTAATTTGGCTTTCAACATTCGGAAAGACTGGCGAACGGTCCCTGCATGGCTGTCACAATCAGTTAATCAAGATGCGATGAAGATCGGAAAACAAGAAATGACCGCTGTTGGCAGGGCCTGCATCACAAAATTCCTCGTCGACGAGATCTTCAACCGAACCTTCCATCCAGGACTAGAAGCCGATCTGAGCACGAATCTCAAGGCTGTGGAGCAGAACATCCGTCGTTTTTCACCCGCGCTGAACAACAATGAAGAATCCGAAGCTTTGACTGCAAAAGTGGTACAATGGAGATTGGCTACTTTAGAAGGACTCAAAGATGTCCTTGGATCGCCGGAAAGTGAAGAGTACAAGAAGCAATTCTCTCGTATGGCAACCACCAATCTCACAGCAAGTCTCATAAACTATCTGCAAGAAGTGCCTGCAGGAATTGAAGATAGTGCGCACATGATTGTCGAGTTAGCAGTCAGCATAGCATCGAACCTTCCATTGGAGAGTAGAGACATCTCAATCTCATATCCAATGCCAGGCGACATGATCCAGCCCTCGTTGATGAAAGTCGAGAGCGCGATCCCAGCGCTGGAGAACCCAGGCGCCGAGACAGCCGATGCTGATTCAGCCAGCACGGGAAGTGGAGACAAAGATGAGAAAGAAGAGAAGTCAGATGGCAAGAACAGGAAAGAGAAGACGAAGTCGGGAATGCTGTCAGCGATGATGGGCAGTTCCAGTGGAGCGAACAGCAAGAAGTCGAGCGTCAGTGCTCCAGCTGGAGAGACGAGTATCGAGAATAAAAAGCTGCCTAGAGAGGATGGTGCTCAAAAGGTGCGCTTTGCGGGCTTCGTGGCTGTGGAGGTGAGAGGACGACAGGTTCTAGTTAAGGCGCCCGTTTGGGCGATCAATTAGAAGGATTCTGGATGGATCATGAAGGCTATATTCGCTGGACTTACGAATGAATGATATGACATGTATGAGAGCGGATATCTGCGATTGAATTGGATATGGACAGGTGGACGAATGGATGCCAATAGGGACGACGGACGAGATTATGAACATTCGGAATGCATGATATGGTTATCCTTGCGTGATGATCAGCTATATCTGCAGATAAAGATTAATTTACTTGGTCTTTCGTTTTGGTCACTTTGCGGTCCCCTTTTGTCGTTCGTTGTTTCCATCTTGAGCTTTTTGAGTATTTTGACTTGCGGCTTGAGTATTGTCTGCGCCTATGTACCTCATTTTGAAGGATGCGATCAGAGTCAAAGGATAAGTGCATTGGCTGACTTTCACACAGGTCGCTCTTAGTACTGCTTTGCACATCTACAGAAGCCCAACCACAAAATGGGCACGATACTCAATCACTACTTTCTCTGTCGCCTAAGGATACACACCTGCGACTGGTTCCTTCTCGAAAAACTTCTCGGGAAGTTTCCAATTCGCATCTGCTCTCTGCATTGCTTGTGTGCTGTCCTTCACAATGTCGTACCCGAAGTTATACTTAAAGAACTCTTCTGGATTTTCTGATAATCTTGTGTCAGTATTGGCAGTATCCAGACATAGGACAATCACTTACTGGGCACATCATCAGCAGGAATGAATTTCGCTGCCTCTGCTCTAATGCGATCTGGTTCATCCTGACCAGCGTTCGAAAAGATCTGCATCACACTTGCCCTATTCATCCTTATCTCTTGGAAGATCTTCAAGCGACTCTCTAGAAGCTCGGGCGTGCATCCTGTCAATGCGATTCCAAGCGCGACAGAGTCTTCGATTGCTTGGGCTCCACCTTGACCTTGATCTTCGTTGCAGATGTTAGTATGTTGTTTATACAATGGAGACGGATGATCACTTACGGGGTAGCATGGGATGAGCTGCATCGCCGACCACGACGAGTTTGTCTTTGTGCCAGGACGATATGGGGGCTCGGAATAGTAAGGGCCATTGCTTGACATCTTTGGCTTTCCTGTTGAGAAGGTCAATTCTGAGCCAATGACCAGAAATACTTGAATACTTACTTCAAAACAGCCATCACAGCTGGATGAAAGCCAGCATATGTCTCAAGCACCACCTTGGGGTCACAATGTGTGTCCCAACCTTCGTGATAATTCTGGGAGTCGCTATAGAAAATGCAAACGAAATTGTGTATCTCGTTGTTTCGACAAGGATACCAGACTAATCTGCGGCCTTCCTCGACGACAAACTTCATTCTACCGTCGTCATCTTCGGTGAATTGGACTGTTTCTGGATCTGCAGCAAGCTCTGCAGTAGGGATCAGAAAGCGATATGCGAAGTTGTAGTTGGTGGTTGGCCAGGCGCGATTTGGAGTTCCGAGGATGGCTTCGACGGCACTATTGCCAGTCAGTATGCAGTCGCTAGGCGATTGAGACCACTGAGACACGGACGAGCGTGCCAAACAAAGATTTAGGACAAATTGGACTCACCCTGTGTGTACACCATCTGCAGCGATTATCAAGTCTCCAGTGAAACTTTTGCCATTGGCGAGGAATATGGTACCAGCTTCAGTGTCCTTTCAGTCACGACTCAGCCTCATAACTCCAGAACCTATCTTGGGGAAAGACGTACGTATTTTACTACTTCAGATCTCAAATTAACAACAGCAGGCTTTCCCTCTCCTTCCTGCTGCGTAGCTAACAGCTTCAATTCCTCATGCAGATCAACACGATGAGCAAAGAACCACGGCGACCCAAACTTCTCCGTGATATAGCTATCATCAGCCTCATGAAACTTCTCCAAAGTCTTCCCATGAGCTCTAAAACTCTTCTTGCAGGTTACAAACCGTGCTCTCACAGGATCCATACCCCATGCAAGCAGTCCCCGAGAAGCATTTGGGCAGACATGAATCGCGGCTCCGAGCTCATTATTGAGTGCCGAACGATCAAAGAGCTGAACATTGTGACCGGCTCGCCGACATGATATTGCGGCTGAGAAACCTGCGATACCTGCACCTACGATGAGGATGTTCAAAGGAGTGGCTTCGGCTGACATGGCGTCGACGGATGTGAATGGCTTGATGGAAAGGAGAGACAGGAACGTCTGTGGTGGCAGACGCACATCTTCTGCAGCACCAGCGAATACCTGAAATCACTCCAACTATGAAGCAAGGATTGAGATGAGCTTGCGTCTCCCATGCAGCTTGATGCGTGTGATTCTGGAAACAGAACCATGTCCGGGCTAATCCATGGCCACGGTTCGATTGAACGCCTCCTTACCGATTGCAGGGCCTAGCCCTTTATCACTTGAAAAGTCTCCGAAGCCACGGCTTAGTAGATCAAGTGTTACAACAGGATCGCACTGTTGTTTGGAATTAAGCAACATGTGCCGTGCAAGATGGCTGTCAATTCGGTACCGAGAACAGATCGCAAGGTGTGCCGAAAGAAAACAAATGCCACTACTGGTGACAGTTTCTGAGTCCGTAAGGGGGGGGGGGGGATTCAACAATCACTCTACAACCCATCCAGCACAAACACTGAAGTCAACTCATCAATACATCTCCACTAGTATTCGTCTCTCCACGCCGCAGACATTTCACTCTCATCCAGGGCTGTCATGCATCTCGCTACTTCGAGCCTATCCTCCGCCCAGCCTAGGATCCTCGCTAAAATTCAGGGGTCCTCTTCAGCGGGAGTTGACTTCCGGCGGAGGACAACCTTTTTACAAGGGACGGGTTGGCCCGGGTCTGTGTCACAGATTGGGCACATGGTGGACCCGTCCCTTGCTTGCTTCAACGTCCCTTCCTTCTTTTTTACTTTTCCCCCAAAGCTGCAGCTTTAAGTCGAAGTGAAAGAGATAAGCTAGCCCTGGCTAGTTCTTTTGATCTGTTGGTTTGCTGATCTTTGAGGCAGGCTGCCGACTCCTAGAATCCTTCTGGCTTCGACAGGGTAGTCTTACCGGGTGTCTTTCAATCCAGACGAGGGTATTAAGCAAAGGCTTCGGATTTTGATATGATGGAGCAAGCACCTGAATGTTCAGAAGATAGATGCTAAGGTGGAGCTTGCTTAGCTAGTCTACGATGAAGATATCAAAACAGCATTACATAAGTATGTTTGAAATTCATATTTCCCAGCCCAAAGTCTCAAGAATCTTCTCACGTTGACTTTGCCTCAAAGACTGTCTGCATTGTAGTTTCTGTTATCGTACGATGCTAGTGGATATGTATGGAAGAGACCCATGATGGCATTCTGCGTGGGGTGGAGTTGCTAGGGGCCAAGGGCCCATGTTTACAAGGCTTGAATCACCAAAGACACCATTGGGCCAGGATCCTAGTCTGTTCACTCACATGCAGACAAATTACACTTTTGTGGAGCACAAAAATGTACTAGTGGTTCCCCAGGACCCCAGTGCAGGAGAGAAATGCTTTGGGCTGCTGCCGGCTGGGGTGTGTATCAATGGATCAAAATTCCTGGACCCACCTCCTGGGATACGTTAAGCTCTTCCAATCAATGTCAACCAGATAACCGATGTCCAGTCTGCAGAACTTCTCCCGATTCTTCTGCCGATCGAAAAGCCTTCCACTGGAAGGATAAACTCGTTGCTTCTTTGAGTTTGTCGTTTTGGCTGTCACTCTTTTGGCCTTACTCGTTGGTGTATTTTGTTTACTTTTCTGCCTTCCCTCGCAACTTATCTCAAGATGACGGACGAGATCATGGAAAAGCATGGAGCTACTCAAGTTGCCTCTCCAGTGAACAACGAGCCTGTTCAAGATGTTCAGAGACCCGAGTCGTCTGAGCCCGACCACGAGAAATCTGAAGAGCCAATATCCAGCATCGAGGATAGAGAGCAGCCAGTTCCACATTTGCATGCGAAGACATTCTTGGTTGTCTTCGCGGTTTGCTTGATCTACTTTGCCCAGCTTATCAATGTTGTTGGAGCTGGAGCTGTAAGTATACTCCTCTCCCCGAGTAAGCCAATGTTGTCTGATACAACAGTAGCGTGCCCAAGATATCTCTACCGTCCTCGGAGGTTCCTCGAAGAGTGTTTGGTTGACTTCCTCTGTCGCAATTCTCACCACGGTCCTCAGTCCTCCTGTCTCTCAAGCAGCCGACTACTGGGGAAGACGATGGTTTCTGATCATCCTAACCGGATTTGGTGCCGTTGGTTCCATCATAGTCGCTCGTGCAACATCTATGAATATGGCAATTGCAGGTGAAGTCATCACCGGAGTATCATACGGAGCCCAACCGCTGCTGCACGCCGTAGCTTCTGAAGTCTTGCCACGAAAGTATCGACCTTACGCACAAGCAGCAGACAATGTCGCCGCAGCTCTCGGAGGATTGACTGCATTGCTTGTTGGAGGGGCCATGACTAGGAACAACAATCCTGGTGGATTCAGAAACTATTGGTACATGTCATTTGCATTGTACTTCGTGGCTACAGCTCTTTGGTAAGATTGCCCAACAAACCTTGGTGGCCAGACACAATACTAATTGGCTATCAGCGCGATCCTTTACAACCCACCTCCACAAAAGTCTCAGATTGGACTTACTCAGGGTGAGAAACTACAAAAATTGGACTGGATTGGCTACTTCCTCTTCACCGCGGGATTGGTATTGTTCAGCATGGGCCTCTCATGGTCTCAGAACCCATTCAGCTGGACCGATGCGCATATTCTCGCTCCATTCATCATCGGTATCGTCCTGATCTTATGTCTGGTCGTGTACGAGACGAAGTTCAAGAGAGATGGGATGTTCCACCACGATCTCTTCAAAAACGGCTGGAACTTCGTGATCGCGTTGATCTGCGTCTTCGTTGAAGGACTTTCGTTCTTCGCAGCCAACAACTACTTCGCATTCCAGGTCAGTGTCTTGTACGAAACGGATCCTCTGCGAACAGGTATTCGATACGGAATCAACTTCATTTTGTATGCGATTTCCGCTGTCCTGGCCGGTGCGTACTGTTCGAGTACCAAGCAGGTCCGATACCCGACTGTCATTGCGTTCTGCTTCATGATTGCTTTCTTCATTTGTATGGCAACAAGTACTCCAGGTTCTTCGGATGCAGTCTGGGGATATCCAGTGCTACTTGGCTGTGGTCTTGGAATAGCGCTTTGTGCGATCATCACTGCTGCTCAGCTCAGCACTCCTCCAGAGATGATCTCGATCACAAGTGGATTATTGATTGGTGTCCGGTCTTTGGGTGGAAGTATTGGTCTAGCGATTTGTAAGTCATTGTTTTGATTCCAGACTGCGACATTCCAGCTAATCACTTTCATACTAGACAATGCAATTTTCACCGGCAAGTTCTCTGCCAACCTGGGCACCAAGATTGCTGGAGCTGTTCTACCTCTTGGTCTTCCTGCTTCCTCTCTGCCAGCTTTCATTGGCGCTCTCGCTTCCAGCGACACAGCTGCTTTGGCAGATATTCCAGGCGTTACTCCACAAATCATTGGCGCAGGTGTTGGTGGATTGTTTGAAGCGTTCAGTATCGGATTCAGATATGTTTGGATCGCGGCAGGCTGCTTCACTGTTGTTGCTGCCATCTGTAAGTTCTCGCCATTCTTCGTGTTTATCGTTGTAAAGTCTAACATTGCGTAGCCGCTATCTTCCTAGTCGACCCTGTCAAAGAGTTTAATATGAGAATCGATGCCCCGGCAGAGAAGGAGGAGGATTTATATTCCAGCAAGTCGTCCTAGTTTCTCCGCTCAATTCACGGTCTCACTGTCTATGGATGAAAACTTGTGCCATTGTCTTAGTTGTATTCTTCAGATTCTGTAGCTTAGAAGCCTACTGGCCACCATTTATATAAAATCAGTGCGGCCACAAGCAACATCTCGAACTAAACATAGTCTACACTTGAAACTACCAGAAAAGACAAAACTGACGACGCCTTGTCTCTTGCACATGTATTTTGAAGAAGCACAGTCTGCGAGCAAGGAGCTCACTCTTTGCAGGAGACTCCTCTGGCGTCTGCCCTACCCGTTTAGTCGAATTCATCTAGGCTAGCTATCACTAGCAGTTATTCAAGCAGCAACATCAGATCGTCAATTTCATGCCCTGTTCGGGCAATATCAAACGTTCCACAACTGTGCGTCTGAGGCACAGACAGCGACATGGACATGGGCCAAAATCTTGCATGGGGCAAGTCAAGCCACCCGTTCTCGCCCGTTGACGAGGCTTGCTCCTCCTGTGACTGGCTAAGCGACAAGCGAGGAAACACCGCGGTATAAAAACAAGCCCCCCTGGGCACAAGTGTGGGTAAAGGATCCTCGCCGGAAACTGCCCCGGAACCGGTAGAATTCTTCTCAAAAAGAAAACATGAACCTCCAATTGGTACTCGTCTCATCAGACGGACCTTGTCTTCCTGTGGGGGTGTAACGTTTTCACTGATATATTATTTCATTTTCTCTCTGTGGCGTGTCGCTGTAACCATATTGGGAGGTTTAATTCTGAACCTTGTTGAGGCGGCTTCAAGATATTCAAATCATCACTGATGGAACAATATTAGTCAGGGAAACATTAATCAACTTGTACCAGACATTTCCACTTCGAGTTCCTGAAGCCGGATCGGCACTCCACCGTCGAGCTCTTACAGCCATTAAAACCTCGAGGAATGCTTTGATAGTGCTACCCGCGCTAACTTCGTCCCGAGATTCCAATCTCGTCCCGAGTTTTGTTATACAAGGATACTAACCTGCATGATGGGCTACAAAGTCGCAACCCAAGCTTGTAAAAGGAATATTGCCCGTCAAGCGAGGTTTCAACAAGGAAGAAGACATCCTGGTTCAACATTCTGTGCCAAAATCTCTGGACTGAGGAGTTGGGTCACTTCCCAGATGTCAATGCAACGTAAGTGAGCAGATTCTACGACCTAGCTAAAATTAAATTTCATGATTGGATCAAGCTCCGTGAAGCATTTCCAGGGTCCCGTTGCGCTCCTTCTAGAAGGAGACCAATGAGAACCTTGTCCTATACGGAAAATCTTGAGAACCGTTGGAGCGAGCCAGAAGCTACGTACCTGCATCATATGCCTGCAAAAAAGGGGAGAGATCAAACTACGGAGGTAGGTGATAGCGTGCACTGGTAAAGAAGATGTACTGTCCCCTCAGGCTTGATTGTTGAATACGGCATCGATCAACAAAACCTTCACTTCTCCCCACTACTTTCAATCCACTCATTTTTGGCTGAGCGACAAAATATCAGTGATAATCATGTACGAAATTGTTGCTACTTGCGTTCCGGTGGTTGTTACCAGTCTTCTGTTCACCACAATTGCCTTTGTGGTTGTCTGTCTCAGGCTTTACACTCGCATCTTCTTGATCAAAAATGCTGGAGCAGGTTCGTCACTTCACCAATGAGATTGCTACACAGAAGTTTTGCTGATATATCTTATACAGATGACTATCTCATGGCTGGAGCGATGGTAAGCTCTCTGTTCCATCCATCTTGACCGACTTACTGATTCTGAATAGGTTGCATCCATCAGCTTTTGTGTGGTCATTTTCCTCCGTAAGTCAAACTCCGCAAGTGATACGAACCAATTAGCCATCTTAACAACTTTCTAGAGATCAAGAATGGTCTTGGTCGACCATTCCTATCGCTTTCACAAGAGACACTTCTCAAATTTCTGCAGGTATGCAAATCTCTCCAGCTTTTCGTGGGCAGTCTAGTAACATGTGGGCAGTGCTTGTGGGCCACTATTCCAACTTACAACCTTGCGCTGGTGTTGACTAAGATTTCGATCGTGTGTCAATACCGCCGCATTTTCACGACCCAGAAGGTCGTCAGGCTTTGCAATATCATGATCGGAGTGTTGATTTTCTACGGCTGCTGGGCAGTCCTGGGTAAGCGAACACGAAGCAGACATCCCCTAGTTGCCTCGAATCTTCAAGATGGGATAATGTATCGCTAATGAGCCTTGTAAATAGGATCAACGTTCATGTGCATTCCGGTCTCAAACTTTTGGAATACTGGCATTTCAGTACACTGCATGGAAAAGACAGCTTTCTGGTTCTCGAATGCGGCGCTCAACATCGCCACTGATATCTTGATCTTCTCCATTCCAATGCCGCTTTTGAAACAACTGCAACTCCCAAAGAAGCAGAAGATTGGCCTTATGTTCGTCTTTGGATTTGGTGCTTTCGTCTGTGTTACCAGTGTCATTCGCTTGAAGAGTCTCTACGAGATATCCGTCTCTACAGACACCACTTGTAAGTTGCTCTCCGTCGATGAGTGCCTCTGCTTAGATTGACATGATGAAGTGGATGGTGTAAATGCAGGAATCTGGTCTGGAATCGAAATAAATGTCGCGATAGCCTGTGCCTCTCTACCCTCGATCAAGCCCCTCATCGCTCGCGTACTTCCAGGGTTGCTCTCGAACATCAGTACTCGCGGTAACCGATCCAACATGAATAACCTTTCCGACGCGAATTACGACGGTAATTTTGCAATGAAGAGTGGAGTTGGAGGCGGGAACAAAGGCCATGTTGATTCGGAAGCTTCTGGGGGAAATAAGAGAAACACAATCGGAGGATCGGGAGGAAATATCAAGATCGAGCGCACGGTGTATTTGCAGAGGGAAGTGAGGCCGAGCTATGATGGAAGCGAAAATAGCCTGGTAGTGAAGACGGACTGTTTCAATGACGAGCAGAGAAAAAAGCATCCTCGAGAGACAGTGTAAGGTGTCGAAAGGACGAACTTACAAAGACCTGCAACATTTAGATAGAAATCAGAAGAATATTCATGGCGACTCTTGTAGTCCTTTTAGGGAAGTCGCAGTAACTTTGAGAGCGTACAATGATCATCGAAAACGTCGTGCCTTACGGGCATGTCTCGAGCTCGCAATGAGTCGGCGAAGTAGACTTCGTGAGCAAAACACCTAGCACGAAACAAGTGCCGGCGCTCAACACGTCCCTCCCAAACCCAATGTCTGCCATCTGGGTAATATTTCCGATTATTACCAACGTAAGAACATCCCATAACTTGTGTTTGTGGATGAAGAATGTTCCGCAAATAAAAGAAGAGGATTGCCGAGACGCATCACATGACCGACTGTCTCACGAAGCAGGCCCGGCCCGTGACACCCCTGTGTCGAGCCAAATCCGACCTCACTCCTCGTCCACTTTCCAGCTTCAGCGTTTCGTCGGTTTGCAAAGTCAATTCGGTCCCGGTATACGATGGAATATAGCGAAGTGGAATTGATGGATGAGAGACCAGCTTCACGAGACAGTGATTGGAGCTTGGATGTGGAGGACATTGGGGATGTTGTGTACGGTTCACTCCTCGAAGAGGCGACCAAGAACTTAACAAGATAGATTATTTTGCTAAACATTATACAGGTCTATAAGTAAGACACGAGCCGATTTACATCCAGGTTTGTCATTTTTCATTTGGGTGAATCTTGAAGATCTTGCTCTGTCCATGAAATGAGGTCCACTCTCGTTCACGACTGTCACCATGCCATTGAATAGTGCTGACATCTATTTTCCAGCCAAGAAACATGCCAGGTCGGTCGCCAAACATCTCAAAGTTAAGGATGGACTTCTATTTCTACCTGGTACCCCATCAAAGGAATATGAAGATTCAGATGAGCCAGTAGCCTTCCGCCAGCGTCGATACTTCTACTACCTCAGTGGTCTACCAAACCCCGACTGTATCATCACCTTCGACCTCTCCCGAGACCAACTATGCGCCTGGATTCCGCCAACGAGCAGTGGCTTCCGTGTAATCTACAACGGCTCGAGTCCTAGCCGGGAAGAAATCAAAGCGAAGTATGATTTTGACCACGTGGATTACATCAACCGACTCGATGACTACGTCCAAAACTTCATCCACGTCGAGAAAACGCCAATTGTCTTCCTACTCCACAAATACAACGAGCCATTCGCATCCCGGATATTTAGGACGTTGCCAGACAGCAAGAAGAAAGTCCGATTCGACAGCACGCGACTTATCCTAGCCATGGATGCCGCGAGAGTGATCAAGAGTTCGTATGAGATCAAGATGATCAGGAAAGCGTGTTCCATTACTGCAAAAGCTCATATCAACGTCCTCAAATATCTCAAGACGTTGAAGAACGAATCTGAGATCGAAGCCATCTTCATGGCGACATGTGTTGCTCACCAAGCAAAACAGCAGGCTTACGGGATAATCGCAGGCTCTGGCCCAAACGCAAGTACTCTCCACTATAGCGAGAACAACGAGTCTTTGGAAGGAAGACAGCTCGTCTGTTTGGATGCAGGCTGTGAATGGAACTGCTACGCTTCAGACGTGACGAGGACATTTCCCATTTCTGGGGAGTTCAGTACGGAGGCCAAACAGATCTATGATCTTGTGGCAAAGATGCAGGAGGAGTGTATAGAAATGGTCAAGCCGAATGCAGATTATCGGAAGATCAACGCACGAGCTCATGATATTGCAACGGAGGGGTTGATGGAGCTTGGTCTTCTGCATAATGGGTCGTATGAGGAGATACGATCTGCAAGCGCTTCTGTCGCTTTCTTACCACATGGGCTGGGCCGTGAGTGACTCGCGCTGTCAGGAATTAGCACTCAGCTAACCATATTAGATTATCTCGGCCTCGAAACACACGACGTAGGAGCCGGCGGTAATCTCCTCCTGAGCAAGAATTTCAGCTCAGCCCAAATGACTGAATCAAACATCTTCTCCCTGATGACCGAGGATCCCAGTATGCTCGCAGCACCAATCCTGGCCCCAAACATGGTCATCACAGTCGAGCCTGGAATGTACGTTCCTCTCTGTCCCACCCCCTCCCCCTTTTGCCCTTTCCCAACCCACACATCCAATTCTATCCACAACCCAAATAACACCCCAAACACAGATATTTCAACCGCTACGCCCTCGAAAAAGTCTGGCTGCAAAACGAGCGAATCTCGAAATACATCAACGCCGACCTCCTGGAGAAATACTACCCTGTAGGAGGCGTGCGTATCGAAGATGATATCCTGGTTACGGAGGATGGGTATGAGAATATTACGAGGGAGATTCCAAAGGGGGAGGAGGCGTTGGAGGTTATTAGGAGGGGGTTGGAGGAGAGGGTTATTGTGGAGAAGGTGCTTGTGAGGGAGGGGAGGAGGGGGTGGTTTTGGTAGACTGGAGTATAGGGAATGGGGCGTGGGCTTTGGAGATGTGGGTGAGAGGTGAGGCTGGCGCGGCGATAATGGATGAGAATTTTGGGAATGCGAGGGTTTATTGCAATCCTAAAGGACAAGGAATTGAACAGGACCAATGACTGAGTATTGAAGAAGAGGAAGTGGTGCGGTGTGAGATCACACAAGCTAATTGACTCCTCAATTACATTGACAATTTAGCAATCCATGCAAGGACCTCAACCTCTGTCTTAATACGTTTTGCGAAGTATGTATGCTTGCCATAATTTCCAGCAATCTATATGCCATACACAACCTTACACTGCTGCTCGTACATTCATCCATGCCTTCATTCCCTTATTTTTTCTCAAACAAGAACCCCCCGTTCTCAATGCAAAGCTGCAACTCCCATATAAGGCATTCTCCACTTCGGATTATCCAGAGACACCGCATCTAGTTCATCTTGCATCTCCTCCAGCACATCCTCGAGCTCCTGAACTCTATCCTCGCCGCCATGGAAGTTCAACACTTCGTCAAGCTCCGCATAAAAGGAGTCTCCACCTTGGGACACAGGCTTCGCATATCGCACATCAGGAGATAGATAAATGGCGAATCGGGCACCTTCGTCTGGAGCAAGAAGTGGTGGGGTGGGTCGCCTGAGGTCGTATGGATCAACAATCTCCGTTGCGCATCTTTGTCGGGGTTTTGGTGATAGGACTGCAATCATAGACTCGAGCGTTTGGAACTTGGCCAGAGCCAACAATGCTGGCTGCGGAGGCCGAACTTGAATGTTAGCATCTAGCATTGCCAGGCCCACGGCTATGTACTTCTGTGCCTTTAGAATATCATCTTCCAGCCATGAGATGATGTTGTCCAAGGGTATACACGCATTGGGATCAATAGGAGCAGTCCTATAATCATCGGCGATGAGGAGAGTGTCTTCCAATGGGTTGATGTAGATGGGACGGGGAACAGACGTGGGGTTCGACTTCATGCTTTTGGAAAGGACCTTGTATATCTTCAGTGTCTCCGATCTCGATTCCCGGCAAACAAACAGAAGAATGGGTGGTGTGGCAGTGGAGAAACTCTCGTCAGGGTGATCCTCTCTGAATATGATGTCGATGACGTGAGCTTCAGGTTGAGCTTCTTTCCAGATCTTGAAGCGAAGCTCGACTGGCAGGTTAGGGAACAGTGTGAACATGGTCTCCTTGAAAACGCTCTCTTGGCAATCGGCGCTGGACAATTGTTGCGGGGATATAGTCTCAGCAGCGAAGTTCAATGTGAGCTATTATGAATATCAGCAAGTCGATCAAGGTAAGAGACTTTGCGAAGAAGACATTACATACTTGAGTGGCGTCATAGTCAGGCCCCAGAAACTCCCAGTGACCTGTTAGGTTTGCGACGACACTCGTGCTCATCTTGTAGAAGGTACAGTGAAATGAACAAGTTTCTCGGGAGGGGAAGATAAAGCTCAGGGTTCCGTCTCTCGAAGTCCGTAGTAGCCTCAAAGAATCCTCGTGATACTGTTGACGAGAGAGGTTGTGTACGCACAAGGTTGTGACGTATCTATAAGCAACCCTCGATCAGCACGATATCTCTCAAGTGCTCAGATAATCAACGCTTACCAGGTTCAAACTTCACTACGCGTCTCTGATATACGTAGACTCGGTAGAAGTCACACAACGCGTCGTTGTTGGTGGATGAGGTTGTTGCTCGAGCGCGGGAGGCGACCTCGAACTCGAGCGTCTTCCCTCGAGTGAGCGTGAGCAAGCGAAATTCTGCCCGCCCACCTGCTCTTGCCAAATTTGGCGAAAGTCGAGAACTTCCACTTCCGAGTTCGGCATGGCCAACTTCCCGAAGTAGCATGAAGAAAACAAAGCCAATTGGAATAACAAAATGACCTGGGAAGTAAATCTCACACCTGCATCGTGCTGACTGCTGTAACGTAGTCTAAAGCTGAGGAACCATTCGCCGAGCATGCTGATTATGTTGCTTGAAGATAGCATCGCCTAGTAGCTTTTCATGGCAGGAGCAGTATCAATGCAAGGACTCAATTTCAGGGCGGGAAACGGCAAGAAATAGTCAAGACGCAAGGGATACAGAGACGAACAGTCCGTCATTATGCTACTATCCATGGAACCAGTATCATCACGATACCAGCTCCACATAAACCGCCCTAGTATGTACAGAAGCAAGACGAACACATAAACTATCCACAATCCAACAGTCCGCCAAGCAAGCATGTATCATCATCAACCATAACCATAGATTTTCACATGCCTCATCAATCACACACGCATCAGCAGCATCAACTCCTGGTAGCCTCTAACGCCGCTGTCAACGGCACAACCCTCAAACTCCTCCCTCTCTGTAGGCCCCCGGCAGCAGGCGTATGCAATGTAATCGACAGCTCCTCCACCCACTTCCTAAACACGCTCTTCATATCCTTAGGCACACCCTCTAGAACAACGGTAGTGACGGGAACAAAAGGTCGGTCTTCCATTCCGGCGGCGAGGATGCCGTATTCTTGGCCGAAGTTGAGGGCATTTTGGAAGGCGGGGTATTGGGATTGCGATTTGGAGCCGATGATGATGTAGATTTCGAAAAAGGCGTCCAGGACGTAGATCTTAGTGGCTGAGAGGTCGGATTGGCAGAAGGGGCTAATTTCAGTGATCTATTGATGTTAGCAAGTCTCTGAATGGAAGGCAGGCTTGTCAGCTTACCTGGGACTTGGCTGATGAGTCTGCGACGAACAGCCGTCCACAGTATTTGTTGTAATTAGGCTTCATGCGCCAATGATCAGCAGACTTGGGGATGGTTACACCATTGCCAAATATTTGCAAGAATGATGAAGGTTCGCTACCATCCTCTACCTCTTCGATCTCGCCAGTGAGACCAAAATCCATGCCAATGAGCCTAGCGCAGCTGAGCTCATCGATGCCGCTGCCCTTTCCTTTCCATAGGTATGCCTTGCCCGATTGTGTTGAAATCAGGTACGGGAATCCAGAGCATAAACTTGCAGGAGAGAAATCGACCTCATCGAAAGCTATTTGACCAAAGTGCTTTCTGGCACATAAAATATGAGGAGCGAGTGAGTCGTACTTGTTGGACGAGCCTCTTCTAATGATGATGATCCCACCTAAAGCATGAAAGAATTCTGGAGTCTCCTTGCCCTGGCGGATCTTGATCAGCTTACCCCCAGCACTACGAGCTTCTCTCTGAGCAAAAATGACGATATCGTGCACTACAGAGCTTGGAACATCATCTCCCTGCCAGAAGTATGATTCTGTAACTTTCTTTCCTGCAGCGTTCTCGAAAGTATGGTTGCATAGATAGAGATTGCCCTCAAACAGGATTCTCTCCTGGTGGCTAGGAACCTCTTGCTTCTTTCCATCATTCGAGAATTGGTACAGAGCGGCCCGCAGAGTCTTGATCTTGTCGCCTGTATCAGGGCGAGAGGACAAAATCTCAGCTGTATCGACCAAAAACTCAGAATGTTGCCGACTTCCCCCAAAGAAGTCACCTAGTAATTGAGATGCCTCGGAGGCTTGAGGCACTGAGATATCTAGAGACTTCTTTGAGAGCCCAGCAGATCTAGGTCCCGCACTGGGAGGTGGGGATAATGGACCTTTAGTTGCTGGGGTAGGAAGTGGACGAGCTCGAGGTTGGATACCGAGACCGACAGGTGCCTTTAATTTGCTAGGGCTTGCAGGCCGCAAGCCAGCACCGACCATGGCAGCCTTCTCGTCCTCGTGAGTTGGGAGCTTGATGGGAGAGCGGGCACGTGGCGGAGTCTCTGCAGAGATTGTAGATGAGCCCCATAAAGATGTAGCACTCTTTACCGATACAGTATGTTCGCGGTCAACCTTCTCTGAAGGTGTGACAGATGGCTTTTGAGACACAGAAGGTTGCTCGACCGGTGTAGGCTTTCTTGGTGATAGGGGTTGAGGACGTAGTTTTGCGGTTTCGGGAGATTCGATTGGAGATGTAACAGGTGATCGAACAGAAGATTTAGAAAGCGAAGGTGATTTGATAGGTGTACTGGGTTTCGGCTTGGGCGACGGAGCCTGTTTGGCAATAGGTTCTGGTGCATCTGGCTTCACAGGAGTCTCGGGGGAATTAGCTTTCTTCGTAGGAGACAGTGGCTTGGGGGAGTCCAACTGTGCTTTAAGGTCCTGCTTCGCAGCATCCTGAAGGAATTGAGATCTTCTCTTCATGTCTAATTTGCGAGGAGAAGATGGCTGCGAGACTGGCGATTCGATATCCTTTGTTGGAGATTGTGGGAATCGGTCCAACACCTTCGTCGTAGAGCGAGGACGGCCCCCAAACTTGGTGGGAGATGGCGCGCGATCAATGTCCTTTGCAGGCGAGGGAGAATGGTCCAAGGGTTTCACGGGCGATTGAATGCGCTCCAGTACCTTCGGCGTGGTCTTGATCTCAAGGGGAGGGGACTGCCTAGGAGCTTCTGCAACGACTGCCGGCTTCTCAACTACATTGTCAGTAGTACTTGAGGCAGAAGGGGTGCTCGTAGGCGCCTTTCTTCGAGGACCACGAGCACGGCCCTTTGTCATATGTGTGAGCTGTGGGCCAGGCTCGGTAGGCTCTGAAGCAGAGGTACTGATACTGGCCGTACGCTGAGACTGAGCTGGGCTTGACGATCGACCTTCACTGGCCATAGGTGGTCCGCGTGCTAGTAATCCAGCAAGGCCAGGATTCAACCGACCAGCAAGCTTGCTAGCGGGTGTCTCTTTACTTTGAAGTCGACCTGGTGCGCTCTCCTCCTTCACGAGACTTGGCTTGGGAGACTCCGGGGCTCGAGGCTTCGATTCCAGGCTACCTGTTTCGGATATGATAGAATCAGATCTACCTAAATTTCTGCGCTTTGCGAGTGCTTCTGGTATAGGAGATTCCTGGCTTGCTCCACTAGCAGATCTTGTGACCCCGTTTCCTTCGCTCTGCGCCTTCTTAAAGTCTTCCTTCTTCTTCAAAATTGCATCCTTGAATTCGTCGACACGTTCCGTCTTCTTTGGGCCACCAGTCAAATTGAGCGCAGCCTTTCCACGGGTAATGTTGGCTTTAAGCTCATCTGGCGCAACGTAATTTTGTGTTTTTGTGCGTCGTAGCTGGCCAAATACGTTCTTGAATTCTGGTTCATTCGAGCCACCCGTGTCTGTTGGCTGAGCGCGGGGCTTGAGATTCGCACGGAAATCCTTCTTGGGAGGAGTCTCAGGCTTGGTCTTTCCATTTGCTGGCGATGATCTTGTAGCAGAGTCGATAGAATAGCTTGGTTTTGGGGAGTCCTTTACTTCTGGTGACACGTTTTCACCCTTGTTCTTTGACACTGCACCTGAGGAAAATCCAGTCGGAAGGCCGCCAATGCTCACGGGTTTCGTGATTCCACCAGGAGGTGGAGATCTCATCAATCCACCAATGCTGACCTCATGCTTCGGAGCACTGGGAGTATTTCTGCCCAGATCGACACTCGCCTTTTGCTTCGCTTTGTTAATTTCCGCCATCCAAGCTGGTTGCTGAGGTGGTGGTACAGCTTTTGGTTTTGGAGATTCTGGCTTGTTCAACGCGCTCTCGAGCCAACTGGATTTGGTGGGACTCCATCTCCTAGGATCCATTGTCTTTGACGGACTTGTTGGTGGTGTTGTCTCGCGTCTGGTAGGTGTCTCAGATTCCTCAGGCTGATTCGTCTTAACTCCTAGAGGTGTTTGAGTTCGCGAGGCCGGTAGAGCAGGCTTGACGAAGCTATCATTGGTTGTAGATGTTGTCATTGTACTCTTCATCGAGTTTGCAGTCCCAGGCCGCTCTTGAATGAGGGTGGCATTGCTGTGACTTGAAGATGGTCTTGAATTGGGATGCGGTGAAGACTCTCGGCTCAGGCTACTTGGTTTCGGTTCTCGGACGGAAGAACTGACTATGCTACCTAGAGAAGGACTGGCGGTAGGCTCGATAACACTGCTGCGATTGCTGGCCATAGAGTTACCTCTGCTCAGTCCAGGGGGTGATTGAACACTCCATCTCTTGTTTACGCTATCAGATCTCTTCATCATGGCACTTTGTACAAAGCCTCCCATGCCTTTCGTAGGAGATGGTGGTCTATCCATTCTGTCCGGCGAAATTCGACCTTGAGATGGAGACATAGCAAGGCCTCTACCTTCAGACTTTGGCTCCGTCGGAGGATCAAGTCTCTGCGCCGTGGTCATTGGCATTGGGGAACCCATGCCGGGGAGCCTAGGACTGTTTTGAAATGATGCTCTGGAGCCACTGCCATACGAGACGCTGCTTCTCGAGGGGGAGCTAGGTCGATCTGCCATCTCATCCACTACCTTGTCCGGCTCTGACGATTGTCGCGACATGCCTGGCATTTGTACTCGTGAAGAATTCGATCCGTGATCTGACCTCTCCTCGTCTTCCACTTGACTCCTCCTGTATGCTGGCGAGTTCAATCCCCTGTCTGCAGTCTGTCGAAACCAAGCGGGGTCTTTCGAGGCCAGGGATTGTGCGATCTGGTCTCTTGTAGGCTCTGGGGTGGGCGATACTTCAGGGGCCGGCGTAGCGCGAGGTGATCGTGCTGCGTTTTCCGTAGCGACCATGGAGAGGGGGCGGCTCTGCACGCGATCAGAGGATTGAGAATTTGGACGTCGTTGCCAGGAGAGTGGTGAATTCCTTGAGGGCATTGCACTGGACGGCGAAGGTTTTATGGAGATGTTCCGCTTGAAATCCGACTCGGTTATGACGCGTTCGGTATCAAAAGGAGAAGTGTTTTCCTTCGTTGGAGATGTTGAGCCCATCAATCGGTCCATCGCGTCGTCGTTAACCCCCATCTCGCGACGAGGCTCGCTATCCCCCTTTGACTCAATTTTCGGGGACAATGTTTGGGACAGAGCACTTGGAGGCACTGCAGATGATCTTGATGCAGTCGGCGTACTGGCAGGAGAGGATTTGGTAGGGGAAATGGATCTGGCGCGCTCTGGATGTCTGATTGTCAGCCAGATATCCCAAAGCAAGTTGATCTGTCACACAGCGCCCAAAATACATGAGTGGGATTTAATACCAGCCCTTCGAGCCTGTCTTTCTGCCCGGCCTTGCAGGATCTCCTCCTCCAGCTTCCGATTGCGCTCTTCGTCCTCGGAATCTCTTCTGTGGGAGAGCTCTTTGATGCGCAACAGGAAGTCATTGACGTCCTCGGAACCTTGTTGGGCTTCTTGGGAAGACATTGCTGGAAGAGAGAGTTTTGTAGGATACGGTACAGTATTTGTTTACAAAATGACCAAACCCAGAACCATGCTCGAGCACAGGACCAGTCACAATTAATCCGCCAGCGGGGTGGAGTGAGTTATGAGGGAGGGAAGAAGAGCAGAGTTCCACGAAGGAGGTACGAACTTGCATGGGACGGAACTGGGACCTGGACAAGAGCCGTTCGCTTCGGTCATCCAGAAAGTTTCGTTTCAATCACTCCTTGACCTTCAAGAGGCCCGCTGCAATGCTATTTGAAGGTCTGTCAAAATTTGGCCATCATGCTAATTCCCAGGATACATCGTGATATGCCCAACCGTGGACAAAAGAATGCAGCCAGATCCCTTCTGCAGCTTCCCTCTGCCTCTGTTTACCTGCTGTCGTGCGAGCTGACACTAGAACGCGGTTCCCTGCAAGCCCGTCCAAGATCCAATGCCAGCGCGCAAAAGTCAAAGTCAACTTCCCTTCCCTGAGGACAATGCGTTGCTCTAGTACAAGAAAAGTCTCGCTTTGGCGTCTTCTACAACCCACTCCAGACCTTCTTGAAGATTCTCTCCAGTGATGGCGCTGCACCGTATTATTTTCCATTTGTGTGTTTTGATCCCGTGAAGTTGGAGCCCCTTGCAGCAATTCGAGTTAGCGTGTGCCTCTTTGACGACACTTCATGACGAACCTCCTGGATCTCCTGTTCAAGCATGCACCCATTCACGTCCGTTTTGTTGGCAAACACCAGCAAACTTGCTCCGGAGAGTCTCTGTATCTCGTGTGAGCACCTTCTTCGAATTAAAGCAAAGAAGTGCAGACCTCTTCTTGCAGCAGGCCATGAAGCTCCTGCTGACAGTCTTCAATTCTCAATCGATCTGTCGCATCAACAACCCAGATCAAGGCGTCTGTTTTCTCAAAATAATTCCGCCAATATGACCGGAGTGTCTTTTGACCGCCAACATCCCCTGTGACTGTCAGCAAAGTCAGACATTGGGCTGATATATCTCACAGATATTAAGCTTGTAGCTTTGGAAAAAGGTCAGCGTGCCGTGAAGATAATGGATCGTAGACTCTTACCCTTTATAATCAATAGTCTTGATAATGAAGCCCAGAGTAGGACTGACGGTATTCACATCCTCATTCATAATCCTCTTTACAATTGTTGTTTTCCCTGCATTGTCAAGACCACTACCCATGTTTGTTAGCAAACTGCTCAGATGAGGGAGCAAATTTCCTCACAGCATCAAAATTCTCATCTCTTTATCCTTCAGTCTTGCTTTTCGTAGAATTGACAGCATCTTGTCTGTCCATTATTTTGTTGTGGGAAAGAAAGATAGAGGACTTCGGCAACAACACCATAAAAAGGTTCACTGTCGCGATCACGTGATTAACAACGTCCCCTTTTCAATCACTTGTCAAATCTACCCTTCCTGTTATACAATCTCTTGCAAACGTGTCAATGGGAGTGTAATGGCAGTAGATGCGCTTCAGAATCTCCCCATTCTCTTTAATTTGATCCTTGGTGCGGCTCGGACTACCTGCAATCAGAGCAGCAACTGCACTTTGGAAGGTCGCTCCTCCCCAGCGAGAATGCAAGACACCTCAACGAGATGCTGCTACCTTGATTAAAATCCCTAAGTTACTTCCTCTTGGATCCTCAACTTTGATTCCTTTGCACTCAAATCCTCTGTCTGGCTGTTCGCAGAGTCATCACGTTTGGGACCTCCGAGCCTCGTACTACCCATCTACGAAGTGCATGAACAGCACTTGAAGTTTCCGTTCCTCAATTTTGGAGCCCAGAGCCCGTTGGACTGTATTCGTCACCTTGTGGAGGCTTGAGGGTCAATGAAGTCTGGATTCAATGTTCTGAGCTCTAGCGAGAGCATCAAAACACTACTGAAGTGTATGGACTCTTATTACCTATGACTAGGTACATTCTGCTGTGATTTGCATGGCAAGATTAAGGTTTGGATTCTCTCTGTGGTCGGTGTTATTACAATCGCATCGGGATTTCCTCGCGAAATTCATTTTTGCAAAATCGGCATCCACCGCGAAGTAAACAAACCGTTCCGGATCGACAACGTCCTTTTACCCGAACCTGAGATTCTTTTTTCGCACATTGTTGATCAAGAATAACTTGTGCACTCCAGAGACATGTGTTTAAGTGTGTGTTTGGGAAACCACTGTCGCGAAAAAGTTCAGGATCTCAAAGTCAATAAACCGCCCTGCCCCACCATCCCGATATTGCATCGCAGCCTCAACACAGCTTCGTTGCTTGCAGTACAGCGATATTGGCCACTCTAAAAACTTATGCAATTGGTTTCTATTCCTTTCTTCGGCTTGAACTGCCGTTCTCAACGTGATTGGCGACGACCAATCTCCCGATCTCGCTTCGGCTGGGCATTTTTTGTCGTCACCTTCCCGCCTTGGACGGTGATAGTAACATTTTTCATTCGCTTAAGCCCTTCCTATTGTGGTTGAAAAAGGAAGAGGTTGGTATGATAGCGCCGCACACAGAGGAAAGGCAGTACAAATTCTTGCCCTCTCCCGGCTTTCTTTCCTGATCTCCAAATTTTCACACCACACTTTCAAACATACTCTCACGGTTTACACCACACACTTTCTGCATCTTGCAAACCCAAACACAAATTCACAAACTCACAAGCTCAATCAACACCAGCAAAATGTTGCGGTTCGCTAAGACTCCGCCAAAGACACCACCTCCTCCAGCCCGGAGAACCAAGTATGTTCCGTTGGAACCAGCGAAGCCAATGTAAGTTCAGACTCCCGACCCTCTCTGTAACATAACAAGATCTGACTTATTGCTAGGACCCAGTCTCAGCTGGCTGAGGAAGCTCTGGCAATTTGTGCGGCTGATGGTCTGTTTGCTGCAGGTAAAGGTGGCCTTCGTGATTCCAAGGTAAGTCTCGCTCCCGTTTGATTTCCAGATCGATCTGGCGGTCGCAGAGCACGTTCCGCCCCAGCACCTCCTTCCATCCACTCCGTAACCCACGGTTCGACTCCTTTCTCATGGATTGTATCAGAGCTAACATCATCTGCAGTGGGCTAGCCCTCAATACTACCGCCAGATTTTGAAGAGTCCTGTCAAGCCACAAGCCATCTTCAAGAGCCACGGCCCCGCAAACGATTTCAAGTTGAAGGCAGCCAAGGCAGGCATTAAGATCGGTCCATCGCCACCAGCTACAGAGAAGGTCAAGGTTCCAGTTGCCTCTGCATTGGCGACTCCTCCAGCAACTCCACCTCCACCTCCAAGTGCAGAGGCTGTAGTTGTTCCCGTCGTCGCAGTCGCACCTGCTCCAGCTGCTCCAGCTGCTCTCTCTCCCGAGGTCAAGACCGCCCCACCTCAAGGTGTTGTCGCGTCGCAGCCCGAGCAAGCTCAATCAGCACCTCAAGCCCAGAGCACCGCTCGTCCACAAGGTCAGTCTCCTGCTTTCTAGCTTCTCGATCTAAGCTAACTCCGCGCCAAGCAGTTGTTCCTCAACCTCCACAGGTCCAACAATCAACCTCCGTCCCTCCACACCTGCGCCATCTTCAACCAGGCTTCAAGTCGGTCCAGCCAGAGGCCCATGGTGTTGCTGCTCCAAGTAAGGGGTCCTTTCTAGAATCTCGATCTATGCTAATGTCTCCCAAACAGTCGTTGCTTCACTTCCACCTGTTCAGCAACCAACCTCCGTCCCTCCACACCTGCGACACCTCCAGCCAGGCTTCAAGTCGATTTAAGAACAATCTCAAAGTGTTGCCACTCCAAGTAAGAATCTCTCTCTAATTTCTCGATCTATATTAACGACGTTCCAAGCAGTCGTCGTTGCTCAACCTCCACGTGTCGAACAATCAGGCCTCCTCCCTCCACACCTTCAACATCTTCGGCCAGACTTCAAGCCAGTCCAGCCACAATCGCAAAGTGCTACTCCGTCGTCAGGTCAGAACACTGCGGTCGTGTTGCGAACTGCGTTGACTGCCCCTCGTGGTGTTGTTGCTTCCGTCGCTCCTCACCTCAAGAGTCACGAGTCTGCAAGCTCCGCTCCTGCACCACAAACTCAGGTTGTTCGTCCTGCTCAGGCTCAGTACCTTCCACCTCATCTTCGACGCTCTATCCAGGTTGAGGCTCCTGCTGCTGCCAAGCCAATTCAATCTCAAGCTCAGAGTGTTGTTTCTGCTCAAGCTCAGTCTGTTCCTCCTCATCTTCGCGGTCCTACTCAGGTTGCGGCTGCTGCTACCTCAAAGCTGGCTCAATCTCAGAGTGCTGTTCCTTCCCAATCCACGGCCGTTCCTCCTCATCTTCGTGGTTCTGTTCAAGTTTCACCACCACAAATGGCAATTCACCAAACAGCTCCCCACCTTCAAGGTATTTCTTCTCACCAAGCTTCTCAACTTTCTGCAACACAAGTGAACAACAATCTCACAGCAGCTCAAGTTGCCACAACCATGGCTTCTTCTTTCAACCCACCTCCTCGTCGTCCAGCTAATGATGACCAAGATGACTTCTTAAGTTGGCTCAATCATAGGAAGCCTGTCCAAAAGGCCAAGGCGACTGAGACGGCCACCATCAAACCTGATGAGCCGCTGAAGTCCGTTCGATCTCCTCAAGCTTTGCCTGTGCAATCTCCCCAAGTCTCACCTTCAAAGCAGTCCATCAACTCGAAGTGGTCTCAGGAATCTGGTAAGAACATCAACGATACCGATGACTTCATCAGCTACATGCAAAAGCCAAAGACGAATCCCAAGGTCTATGGTGCTCCACTCAAGAGTTCAAAGTCACCAAAGCAAGCATCCCCCAACAACGGATGGCAAGCTCCTCGCACTGCTTTCGATAATCCTCAGTGGAAGCTGAATGAGGACAGTGTCGCCAACTTCGAGACATTCATCAAGACTGGCGCCTCTGCTTCGTTGGCTATTCCAGCTGTCCAAGGCAATAGCGTTCATGGCACTGCAAACGTTCGTGCTGCAAAGGCTCAAGCTGCTCAGGTCGTGACTCCCAAGGTCCAACATGCATACCAAAAGCCAACCTTCGTCGGCGCCCAAAAGCTTGGTCAAAATCCTTCCCAACCCAAGCCAATAGTTCAGAATGGCCCAGCACAATTGATCGAGAGCAAGAAGCCAGTAGCTCAAGTTCCTGTCAAAATCGGAATCGTTGCATCTAACCTCAACAACATCGCCCCAAAGAAGCCTGCCACTCCAGCAGATGCCGCTCCGCTCAACGCAGCTGAATGGAAAGGCATGCCCAGTATGCAGTCTGTCGCCGCCATGATCTCGTCTGACATCAACACTGTTCAGCCACAGACTTCTTCGAACATCCCCGCTCTAACCAACGAGGCACTTGTTCTAACGACTGGCTTCAAAACTGTCAATCAGTACAACTATTCTGATGACCGTATCAGTAGCGCCGGTCTTGGTAAGAATTCGAGTGATCATGCCCAAGATCCTCGCCACACTCAAGGAAATGACATGGTCAATCAATTCTTTGAATGGGATGGTAGTCGCGCTCCAGCACCAATTTGGGAGGAGGAGAGACCCAGCTTTGATGACAGCTTCATCCCTGAGTACATCAAGGAATGGCAAAAGACTCTCCCTAGTGGTCAATTCAAGGTTGACATCGATGATGACAAGTTCACCAGCGGCGTCTGCCCCATCACTAACGTAATCTTTGTTGACCCGATCAACCAAGGCCCAGACACCATTCCAGGTAAGTGCCATGACCCATCTGAAGACGCCGCAGATTCTAATACTTCATAGATGTTGCTGAGAACACCAACGATCAAGAGATGAAGAGACAATACCAAACTGCTGAGATCGAGGCCAACAACTACATTGTGGCTCTTGAGGAGCAGCGACTGCAAATGAAGCGTCAGGCAAAGGCAAGCAACGCACGCCACCGCGCCATCGCCGCAAAGCAGGATGAGCCAAACCTATTCTCCCCTGCTTTGGACATGTATATGCGTCCTGCTGAGGAGAAGGATGCCGCCAATGTGGTTGATATTTACAATTGGTACATCTCCAACTCTAACATTCCAGAGGATCATAAACCTATTACCGAAGAGGATGGCAAGTGGCTCATCAAGCAAGCAAAGGATGACAAGCTTCCATTCCTCGTCGCCATTAAGGGTCGCCAGCCAACTGACGTCGATGCTCAAGGCCGCTCTTCCCCAAAGATTATGTTGCCAGCATGCGAGCAGGTCATTGGTTTCTGCTTCCCAGAGAGATTCAACTATGGATTCTCAGGAAAGTTCGCCCGATCCCGCGCTACCATTAACCTCCAGCTCTATGTTCACAATGAGTACATTCGCAAGGGCGTCGGCCGCAACCTTCTTGATCGTCTTGTCCACTGCCTCAATCCCGGTTATGCTTACAAGAACGCTGCCGCTTGGATCAATCCATCAAACAACCAGCTCTACGAGGCTGAAGGTGCTGGATTGTTCCACCAACTCCTTTTCCAAGTCCCGGTCGAGCACAAGAATGATCCCAACATCGAATGGCTTTCCAGATTTCTCCTCAAGTTCCTCTTCAAGGAGAATGTCTTCAGAGAGGGGAACAAGGAGCGTCCCCAGCGCCTGACGTCGGTTTGCCGTAGCACTACCATGGGTCTCCAGGCCCACTTCCTCGATCTGGCCATCTTCCACTATACAGCTCGCCAGGAGGCTGAGTTTGATCCATACATGTAACCAACACACATTTGGGTCATTTTGACACCGTTTGTTTCGCATTCGGAACGACGTCTGATGACATCCACGCCTTCTTCATGAAAGCCACTTTTGCATTCGCACTTGGGCAATCTGATCAGAATCTTCATTGGTTCTTGCGTTGGAGATCTTCAACTACTTCACTTCTTTTGTACATTATTTCACACACATCATACAGATTCTTGATGGAAGAAGGACTTGTCACTAGCTTGGGCCTGCTTCACTGCTGTGTTCTTCGCACTTATAGAGGACAGTCTCGATGGATACATTTGCTTTCTAAAATGCGCATACTTCATTTGGCGCTTTTCCTACTCAAAGGCGCTTTCCCTTTGTTTTTTGAGGCTTCTTAGTTTGTACTTTATCGCAATAAAAGGAAATTGAAAACCTGACCTCCCCTTGAATGTGACTGTGAAGTGACTTTGAGAAAGTAGCCTTCTGTGGAGCCACGACTTCATGGCGTCCACTGGCCAAATACAAGTGATATGTATTTGTCTTCAACCCTTGACTTTTCAATCTACCATAACTTTCTATGGATTACAAGACAAGACTCGTGTAGGTACTTACCATCTCAGACTCGCATTGCAGAGGGCAAGTATCACCAGACATGGCAAACTTTGGGTAGCTGTGGCCAGTGCAGCAATATTCCTATGTATACCGAACAGTCCTAATATCTGGTAAGAGCTTTTACTCATCAAGTCAAGGCGTAAGTGTTGTTCCTGCCGCCAATTGGTTCCTGCTGCTAAGTGTACGGCTCGTTAAAGCCGACTTTCCTGTCGGAAGGTTTGAAATCGCCACAAATGGTAGTGAGAAAGAACTGTTGGTTTATACATTTGTTCTTCCTCGCATCCTGTGGAATTGGTCTTTCTTTCTTTCTTGGCTTATCAGACTTGTTCAGAGCAATGTTCTGGTTGATTGTATTACCTAGATGGTCCTCTGGGGAGTGGGCTGCGCATTCTTGATTTGTGGGTGAATGCAGTACTGATTCGAATGCCGAAAGTCGTTAAACCTTGGACAACCTCTTCCGAGGACTACACGTTATTCCGAGCTGATCCTCAAAGAACAATGCTTCTACTACCTTCATGTTCACAATTTAAATCGAATCCACGAAATCTCCTCGAGATCGGATACGATCACCCCCACATCGATCCCACCTTAATCCTAATCTAGCGAGTCTGCCCCTCCTCACCGCCCCGAAACACAAAAAAGTTCGGAACCAAGTCAAAAAGTTCAAGTGCTGAGCTCTCTGCAGAGAATCTTCCAAGCCAAACTACAACAACCGCCAATTGCGCTCTCCACAACTCACGATGGCGCCCCCAAACAAACGAAAAGCAGAGGAGGATTTCATCCTTACTCTCTCGGACAACGAAGACGACCTCGCAGAAATAGAAGAAGAACTCCCCGCCTCCCCAAAACCATCCTCGAAGAAGCGGAAGCTCGAAGCTGCTTCTGCAGCTGCGGGATCGTCATCGAAGAAAGCCAAGAAGGCAAAAAAGTCCAAGAACAAAGCCAATGCGAGCAATGATGATGAGGAGGATGTAGAAGGGGACGAGGATCAGGGTGTGTGGGGTGCGAAAGATGAGGATGATGGGGCTATGGATTCGGATTTTGAGTTTCAGTTGGAGGATGGAGGGGATGGGACGGGTGCGATGGAAGAGTTCGAGGGGTGGGGGTTTGAGAGTGCGAGGAAGGGGTTGGCCGCGAATGGAGTGAATGGTGGGAGGGGAGGGGATAAGAGGGCGGTGGATATTGATGAGATTATTGCGAGGAGGAGGGAGAAGAGGGGGGAGGGAAAGGTTGGTGGGGATGTCGATATTGAGGGAGAAGGAGAAGGAGACGTGGATGGTAGTGGCTCTGAAGCGGATTCTGCGGATGCGCTGGACCTGGAGCTTGATAGCGATGCGCAGGATGAGTTCATGGCTGAAGATGGGTTCGGTATGGGTGTTGGGTCTGACGAGGAAGAATCTGGAGATGAGAAGGATGATGATGAATCTGCTGATGAGGATGATCAAGATGAAGAGGATAATTCAGATGCAGACTCGATTGCGAGTCCTGCTCCTCATCCTGACGATATGGAGTCAGACGGTTCTTCAGATGAAGGAGAGAAGGATGATGATCCTGAGGAGGCAGCACGTCGAGAAGCTTTCTTTGCGCCGGAAGAGAAGCCTGCCAAGGGTGCAAAAGCTGCGACTTACTCTTCTTTCCAGGGCATGTCCTTATCTAGACCAATTCTTCGAGGTTTAGCAGCGGTCGGCTTCTCTGCGCCAACGCCAATTCAAGCCAAGACTATTCCTGTTGCTTTGCTTGGAAAGGATGTTGTTGGTGGAGCTGTTACTGGTTCGGGAAAGACTGCAGCATTCATTGTACCTGTTCTCGAACGTCTTCTCTACCGCCCAAAGAAGGTCCCAACGAGCAGAGTAGCCATTCTCATGCCTACTCGTGAATTGGCCATCCAATGTCACGCTGTTGCTACGAAACTCGCAAGTCACACCGATATCAAATTCTGTCTGGCAGTCGGAGGTCTCAGTCTCAAAGTCCAAGAAGCTGAGTTGCGACTTCGTCCAGATGTTATTATTGCCACGCCCGGTCGATTTATTGATCACATGCGCAATTCAGCAAGCTTCACCGTCGATACTCTTGAGATTCTGGTTCTTGATGAGGCTGATCGTATGCTGGAAGCTGGTTTCGCGGATGAGTTAAACGAGATTCTGACTACGATCCCGAAGTCAAGACAGACTATGTTGTTCTCGGCTACTATGACATCGTCGGTTGATAATTTGATTCGTGTTGGTTTGAACAGACCGGTTAGGTTACTGGTGGATTCACAAAAGCAGACTGTCACGACTTTGGTGCAGGAGTTCATTCGTCTGCGTCCTGGAAGGGAGACTAAGCGGATGGGATATCTGCTGTATCTCTGTGCGAATATTTATACCGACAGGGTCATTGTGTTCTTCCGTCAGAAGAAGGAGGCACATAGAGCGAGAGTTATCTTTGGGCTTTCTGGATTGAAGGCTACTGAGTTGCATGGTAGCATGAGCCAAGAACAGGTAAGCGTCATTTACTTCATGCAAAATCAAACATTCTAACGTTAAAATATAGCGTATCACGAGTGTCGAGTCCTTTAGAGACGGCAAAGCATCTTTCCTACTAGCTACAGATCTCGCATCCAGAGGTCTAGATATCAAAGGCGTAGACACGGTTATCAACTACGAAGCTCCCCAATCCCACGAGATCTACCTCCACAGAGTCGGACGAACAGCCCGTGCCGGTCGCCAAGGTAGAGCCTGCACCCTCGCCGCCGAACCAGATCGAAAAGTCGTCAAAGCCGCAGTGAAGAGCGGCCGTGCCCAAGGAGCCAAGATCGTCAGCCGAGTGATTGAAGCTTCCGAAGCCGACGAATGGGCGCAGAAAGTCGAGGATATGGCAGACGAGATCGATGAGATTCTAAAGGAAGAGAAAGAGGACAAGCAGCTCGCGCAAGTAGAGATGCAGGTTCGCAAAGGAGAGAATATCATGACACATGAAGAGGAGATCAAGGGCAGACCGAAGCGCACGTGGTTTGAGAGTGAGCAGGATAAGAGGACTGCGAAGAAGCTTGGGAGGGATGCGCTTAATGGCGTGGAGAGCATACTGAAGAAGAAGCCAGGGAAGCTGAGTAATAAGGACAAGAAGAAGCTGGATGATAGGGAGGCGAGGACGGAGGGGAAGGTTTGGAAGAAGGGGAGGGCGGAGAGGGATGGGAAGGGTGCGTTGGCGCCAGCGAAGAAGGATGGGAAGGGGAAGAAGAAGGTAGCGGGTGGGAAACCACCTTCGAGGGGGGGCGCCAGGGGTGGAAAGTTTGGCAAGAAGAGGTAGAAGATTTGTGTAGTTATGAAATGATACCTTCTCACTCAGCCAGATCCTCGGAACTGTTGTGTCGTTGCAGTGCTCCAGGTTTGCATGAGTTAGCACTTCGGAGCTCGGTTGCTCCAATATGAGCGGCGGGCTTTTACCACGCAGATCTGATCTTCTGAGATCGTGTATAACAGACTTACAAAAGTGAAGGTATCAGTGCCGATGCCAACAAGGTGGTCGATAGACGTCGCTAAGCGAGCATCCCAAGACAACAAGGTGTTTACTGGTCTCGCTCGACCAGCCTTCGGACCTATCACACCCCAGACATATATCAGCGTCTGCATGTTGGTCTATAAATTGAGTTAAAAGCCAGTGTTAAAATCCTCTAGAAGCTGATTTCGCAGATTTCAGAAGAAAAGATTTTCTTGATTGTCTTCAGCAGTTGCCAATTCCAGGGCGAAGAAGCAGTCGACTGAATGCCATCCAAACGAAGCCGAAGCTTGCGACGACAGCAAGAGGCGGACTCACAACCAGTTGCGAAAAAGAGTAAGAGAAACAGGAAGATGGAGAGCAAGAAGGAAGGAATTGCGAAGATGGAAGACTTAGCTGTTGATCAGCCCAAGGGGGCTTTCAGATCACTTCCTATTACACTTCTCTCTGAATTTCTGGTATGCTTTCAGTCCACTACTACATGACCTACTCAGCTTTATTTGAGAGAATACTACTAACGCCCAAATCAGGGCTCTGGCAAAACCACCCTCCTCCAATGCATCCTCAACTCCCCTCACCACGGTCTCCGCATCGCCGTAATCGTCAACGACATGGCCGCCGTCAACGTCGACGCCAATCTTATCCGCTCCTCTACCGCCTCCACTAATCCTGCCTCCCAGCAGAAACTCGTCGCCATGCAAAACGGGTGTATATGCTGCACTCTGCGCGGCGATTTCGTGCTTGAGCTGGCGAGACTTGCGAGGGAGGGTAAGTATGATTATGTGCTGATTGAGAGTACGGGGATCAGCGAGCCGCAGCAGGTAGCGGAGAGCTTTACGAAGGAGTTCAGTTTGGCGATGGTGGAGGCTGAACATGAAGATGGTAATGCGAATGGCGAGCAGGCGTGGAGTCAGGAGGAGAAGGATGTGCTTGGGGAACTGTAAGTTATTGTTTTTCTACCGACTTGTATACGGCCATGTAAGTGTTGGACTAATTGTGATGGTGATAGTGCTGAGAACGGCGGCCTCAATTCTATCGCGAAGATTGATACGACTGTTACGGTTGTTGATGCATTCCGGTTCTTTGAGGAGTTTGAGACTATTGAGCTTTTGCATCAGAGATTTGCTTCGGAGGTGGAGACGCCGGAAGATGAGAGGACTGTTACGGATCTGATGATTGATCAGATTGAGTTTGCGGATGTGATTATCATGAATAAGGTTGGTCTTGCTCTCTCGCCAACTCGTAGTCCTCAAAATAGATCGAGGAGTATTTCAACCAAGCGATTTATTGGGCAATCGCTGACTATCTTAATAGATCGACATGGTCGACGACAAAATCCTGACTCGAATCCGGGGTCTTATCAAGACCCTGAATCCTGGCTGCAAGATCCTAGAGACTTCTCTGCGACCATCCAAGCAGTCTGAGAATCCTTACGGTGCTATACCTCTTGATTTGAAGGAGATAATCGCTACGGGTCGGTATAGTGAGGAGACTAGTATCAAGTCGTCCGGGTGGCTTAAGAGCGTGCATGATATGAGCATGATTGATAATCATGGAAGGAAGGTGTTGGCCCCGAAGCCAGAGACAGAGGAGTGAGTTTCGCGCTTTCCATCTCCCTTGAAAGTTCAATGAGTCTTGACGCCCATCCCCAAAGGCAGGCTAATAATTGTCTAGATACGGCATCAACTCTTTCGTTTACCGAGCTCGTCGACCCTTCGAACCTAAACGACTGTTCGAGCTCGTCTACGACAAATTCGTTATTCTTGAACCTCAAAATCCAGATGGCGAAGATGAGGATGAAGAAGCAGATGGCGAAAAAGATGGCGAGGAAGAAGAAGACGATGATGACGAGAAGCCTGAACACGAAGTTCACTCTTCAGCTGGTTCTACGACAACCGACGATGACGTCTCATCCACTCCAACGAGGTCCGACAGTCCTGCCGCTACAGGAACATCGCCAGGAACGAGCGTCACAGATGATTCCAATGGACTCACGCAATATCCCGACATTCCATTGGAGCAACGCCTCGCTAACAAGAAAGCTCACCCCCTGTTCCGCAATCTTCTCCGCTCGAAAGGTTTCGTTTGGCTCGCCACCCGGCCGAATCAATCAGGAGATTGGTCTCAAGCTGGTGCCATGTTGACATTCTCTCCTGGCCTGCAATGGTTCGCGACCGTCCCCAAGAACGAATGGCCACTCCCTGAGGGCGAAGCTGGAAAGGAGCTGGTCAAGATGATTGAGCGGGACTTTGACGGCGAATGGGGTGATAGGAGGCAAGAAGTCGTACTTATCGGAGAGGGCTTGGATGTTGAGGGTCTGACAAGTACCTTGAACAGTTGTCTGCTCAGTGACGAGGAGATGAGCGAGTGGGAGCGGGTTATGAGGTTGGAAGGCATGGATGATGAGAAGAAGGTTGATATGTTGTGTGAGACGTTTGAGGATGGATGGGAGGAGTGGGATGATCCTGAGATGATGATGGGTGGTGATGAGGATGGACATGTACACGGTCCTGCTTGTGGGATATAAAAGTCTTGCTTTGTGGTTCTATAGAAGAGATGTTCAAAAACCTTGTGGTTTTGCTGCTAAGCGAATTCTGCCTTTACTGCAGTTTCAGTGGACTTAAGTCAAATAATATTTGCTGCTCTTACTGCTGCAAATTATCAAATTTCATCGTCAAACATGAAGACGAGATGGGGCTGATTTTGGCTGCAAGAGTTCAAGAAATACGGAAAATTATAGAAAGCAGCAATTGTTACAAAAGCACGGTAGCAACTAGGTAATACCGGGTTGGCGCACTGTAGCGATTTCTTGGCTGCCTGATGAGTTGACGCAATAATACCTGCATGTTTCCCTGTATAAATAGATTTAAGCTTAAGATATGTATGTCCTTAATTGCGTTTGTTGATTTCCGGCGCAGTGCTGCTTACATAAACAGAGGCACGTGATTTGAGAGAACTCTGATTCGTTGCTTCGTCTGGGAATTCAGCTCTCAATTGGTGGGCAGCTGTGCCTCGTGGCTCAGCTAAATCGCGTCCACCATGCAAGCTTCTGCCATGATGAAGCTTCACAGTTGCAAGGTTCAACTGTGCCGCGAATGGATCGTCGTGTGTAGCCTGGCAGTCATCATTTAAGCATACTTTCCGCCGTCTTACCTAACTCCTCATTGTGTTGTCTCTTCACTGCTCTCTTCTTGCGTTATGCTCTCTCTGCTCTTTTTTGACAGAATCTTGAATGTGATACCCAGCTTTGTACTTTCCTCGCGATTAAGAGGCCTAGATAAGATGGCAGATCCAGTACCCCAAACACAAGTAAAGCGAAGAAGACAGTGCGGGCCTAAAACGAGAACTGGCTGCCATACCTGCAAGTAAGCATCTGTCGACTCCCCAGCTACACCTACTGACCCTTCTCAGAGTCCGCAGAATCAAATGTGACGAAGCCAAACCTCATTGCCAACGCTGCACAAGTACTGGCCGGAAATGCGATGGTTACCTCCCCGAATTCGCTCTCTTGAATCCCAACTCCAATTCCGTGGCCCTCATTCAACGGTTACCTGCCCTCCTCCCAGGAAGCGCCCAAGAGAAGCGCGGCTTCCAGTATTTCATATCACAGACGGGAGCAGAGTTGACTGGGTTCTACTCCTCGGGATTCTGGGAGAAGCTTGTCCTGCAAGCAAGTGCTGCGGAACCTAGTCTACGCCATGCTGTTATTGCGATTGGGTCTATACACGAGGAGTTTGCGAATCGGAGGCTTACATATGGCACGAACGACGTAAGCAAAGGACATGCCTTTGCGGTGAATCAATATGTGAAGGCAATTGGACATTTGAGGAGATCATTAGCAGATGGGACCCAAGCACCTTTAACAGCTCTGATGTCGTGTATCATGTTTGTCTGTGAGTCATTCTGATTGTGCGATATGATTTTGGCCATTCGAGACTTATGCAAGTAGGTTTCGATTCTTTGAGAGGTCACTTTGTGTCCGCAATGGCACATCTAAAAAGCGGGCTTAATATTTTACGGGATCTGAAATCAAAATCTGCGGCCGATGAGCATGCTATTGCAACGGAAATCGCACCTCTGTTCTTACGACTCAGCATTCAAGCCATTCTGTTCATCGATACAAGACCAACACCAGAGCGGAGAAAAATGGTAAACGAGCTGGCTCATGTGAGCTCGAGAACCTTACCAATACCTGAAGTATTTGCGACATTAGACGAGGCGAGGAACAGCATGAATGTAGTCGCCAATTCGCTCTTCCGGATGACTTACTTGCTGGATGGTGAGTTACCAGTTCTTTACATCGAGCAGACGAGAACTAACAATCAAAGGATCTCTACCGATGTGCGAACAGCCACTTGAAGCCTTCGATCTATTCCAAAAGTACGCAGAAGAAAACAAGCGGTGGAACAAAGCCTTTGAACGATTCATGCAAGCCAAATCTGCATCTCTTAGCAACCGTGAGCTTCGAGGTGCAGCGTTGCTGAAGATCCATCATCTTACTTCGCAAATTATATCTGCGATGACACCAGATGCTACAGACCTTCGACCACTCTCTTCGGCCATGAATTGCCCAGTCAATTTTAGAAAACACACAGACGAGTTTAGAGTTATTGTCAATTTATGCAGGTCGTTGATTGCGACTGAGGAACAGGATATCAAGAATGGCAAGACGGTCGCTACGTTCTCGTCAGATCTAGGAGTCGTTGGTCCGTTATACTATGTGTGTATAAGGTGTCAGGACAAGCAAATCAAAACACTCGCTCTTGACCTTCTGGGTCGCTGTCCGCGAAGGGAAGGGATGTGGGACAGCGAGTCGGGTGTAAGGATGATTAAAGAATGGTGGGAGTTGGAGAGGATACATCTACACAGGCCTGGCGAGGAAGATACTGTCTCCAATGTTCCGATGAACGACGTGGTGGAAATGGAATTTGGCGATGGAATGAAGTGGGAATGGAAGCTGAAGAACCCTCTGGGGATGATGACGCCGGTTTCGATGAGTGCGAGTATGGTCAGCACGCCGGGAGATGATTGGATGAACTTTCTCGAGGATGACAGTTGGTATACTGGCTCGTTTCTCATGTCCGACACGTCTAGTGAGAGCGGATTTTCGGGAATGGGATAAAATGGGGGGACATGAACATGATTTACGAATACCCAAGATGTTTCAATATGATCGAAAAATACCTTTTGTCTAGAGATGATAGCCAACAAAATAGGTACCGGAGTCGAGGAAGTTACTGATACCAAAATCGCGGCCAACCCTACGACAAGCCCGACAGCCTTCCCATCAGTCTTTCTAAAGCTTCTAGATGCCATTACAACGTCCCGATCTTCGCTAACCTACCTGAATCCGAATACCGAGTCAGCCTCGCGAACCTCGGACACGGAATCGCAAGATCAGAAGTTGTCCTGTCCCTCAGGACCCTTGCACATATTTGCTCATCCCGCAAGCAAGCCTTCACCTTGCGCAACAAACGTTTATTGGATCTCCACAGCCTTGCAGTCAGGCCACCTTGGCACCAACCAGCACCGTCTCGTATCGACATGCCAAGGAGGATGTGGATCATGATTCGCCCAGGGGTTTTCAGCTCGCTAAGCGAATGTCTCACTGCCTCCTCCGAACGGGGAAACCACATCGTGGCGTCCCATGGCCTATTTCCAGCTCCTGTCTCTCTGTTGCCCTATATGCCGTTCCACAGTGCAACTGTAAGTGCAAATCAGGGACTCGACGGTCCTCGATCCATGAGCACAAGAACGGGGATCTGCTTGTCCCATCTCACTTAACCTCAAGTGGGAGAGATGGTAGGTTTCGCAGCTTCCATGCAATCCTCCAGACTACTTTCTCCAATCACCTCCACTTTCGAGACGGGAGAGCCTCATGTCCCGCATTTTGCACGCTTTGGGGTGAAGGATGGCGTTTTTGAGATCAACGCGGTCCACCCAGCTGAAGACATGGCGTCGGTGAGAATCATGAGCCAGCGAACGAACGGGCAGGGTCGTCGGCTCAGCTCAATTCCATACATATTTACGATATGCCCATGTACGACATCGGCTCTCTTTGCTTTGCTTGCGATCGTCACCAATTTCTATCGAGTCCTGTCTGTCGTTAGTGATCTATTTCCAAGTTTTGATCATGGCCTCACTACTGCGATATACAGCTGTAGCTGCACTAGCTTCCTCAGTGAGCAGCTTCGCGATCGGCGCATTCCCTACACAGACAATCGCTGGTGGATATGGACAGGCCTTCATTCAGCCTACAGCTGCTCCTTCAGTGGAGTTAGTAAAGCAGAAATTGAAGGGGAGAGCGTTGACAAACGTCTGTACCGAGTGGACGATCCCGGGAGGCTTTGGACAGCCGCAATGTGATAATTCGCAGACATGTCTTTTCCAAACGGTCAATGGGAGATTATATGAGGGATGTGGACAGACGAGTATAGCATACGATTGGATCACGCAATGTTGGAATTATCCTCAGTCGGGAGTTCCGCCAAAGTCCGAGATCTTCTGGTGAGTTTTGACGCCGTACCCTCTTCTTATCGGTACATCCAGGATCTCTAACGGTATATAAAGTCCAGTGGAAGAGCCATACTGCGGCTATTTCGCATTCGACTTTGGGTCGGGATACACAGCGTACAACTTTGGCTGCTCAACTGCCTCCTACGGGCTCATCGTCTCGCGCCTAGAAACCGATGGCTTCAATACCAGCGATACGACCACCACGGACAACTTCTTTGCAACGCCCGACCCAACGGCCACAGAAACATCCACGCCCTCACAACCCACAATATTCGTAGTCCCGGGCTCAGGATCAGATTCTACAAGCACGCCTTCCTCAACACCAAGACCAACAGCCACCCCAAACAAACACGGTAAAACACCCATCGGAGCTATCGTTGGCGGCGCAGTAGGAGGCGTCGCTGTCCTAGCGCTGCTAGCTTTCCTATTGTGGTTCTGCCTGCGAAAGCGTAAACAGAAGCGCGCTGAGTCCGCTGCCGCTCAAGCACGGATCCAGAACGAACAAGCGAGTGCTTTGACAGCGTATGGGATGAACAACAACAATGTCGCGGAGATAGGAGGGACCATGAAGCCTGCTGCTGCTTATGGCGCTCCATCTCAGCAACATCAACAGCAACAACAGCATCCAGCTATGGGTGTACACCCTGAGAAACAGACGGCGGGAGTAGGGATGCAGGAGGTGTATAGACCTGCTTTGGTGGGAGGGGGAGGTCATTTGTCAAGTTCGTCATATGGGGAGAATACAAACACAAATTCGAGCGTGAATGGATATCCGACGTCTCAGTCTCCGCCACCAGTTTACACAAATCCCTCAGCGACACTCATCCCTAGTCCGCCAAGTCAGTACAGTGAACTTGCTCAAGACCAGGGACAGCGGCGCGAGAGTAACCTCAGCAGTCAAGGCGCAGTCAGTCCCATGGGCTCAGGGTTCTCGCCTCCACCCGGTCAAACTCAGTCGCCAATGCGAATGCAGAGTCCTCCGCCGCCTGCTGTTGGTACCGTGAATGAGTTAGGGACGCATAGCGAGGTCAATGAATTAGGGGGAGAGAATAGAGGGAGTTGGAATACGCCGCCTGGAGTGCAGGAGATGGGTGGACATTCGAGTTCGGGGGGCATTGTGAGGAGGCCTGTTGGTGGGGGGTCGCAGAGGAGTCAGGTTGATATGAATGGGATGCCTATTAGTGAAGAGTTTAGGCACGAGTTGCAGTAGGACGGTGTGATGGGCACGGTGGGCATGATTTATTGTGGGGAAGGCCTAATTATAGAATGAGAGAGGGATTTGGCACAAGCCAGAGTGAGCTGTATGTATGTATTTAGTTGGTATACAACTATCCAGGATGATTCATATATGATATTAAAGAAGATTGTGAGCAGAGCACGGATCTCGGAGTGTTCTGATCGAGAGGAAATTTGCATGATAAATATGTGTGTACGTTGTTTCATCGTCAGCCGCTATGGCATATTAACTATTTGATCTCTTCATATCTTTCGTTTTCATTTCTCCACCGCCCTCGCCCGTCTTTCCCTTCCCATCATTTCCATAACCCTCAACATTCATGTCTCGCATCGCCTTCTCTACCATCTGTACCGCCTCCAAGCAAACATCGCTACCTGTCCTCCAAGCTCGCAATTGTACGCCCTGCCCATCAAGAATGTCCTTGGCTCGCTTCCACCTACGTCGCCATAAGTCAAGCTTTTTATTGACGGGCACGCCGTTGTTTGGCCGCTCGTCATCCGATGTATCGGTGCTGTTCCAGGACATTCGTTTTGTCATGGCGACTGCTGCTGGCCCGACTGAGCCTGTTCCCCTTCTTCGAGGGGGTGGAGGTGGTTTGTCCTGAGATAAGTTCGATGAGCTCTCGGATGAGGGACCATGAGAATATCCTGGGAGATGAGACCTGACTTCAGGTAAAGAATTGTAAGCTGCAGCCACTTTGTTGCGTGCGCTTGTCAGATATGAATCCTCTTCAGGTGATCGAAAATCCGTTGAACTGGTCGCTTGAGAAAGAGGATGCGAATGCGATTGAGTGCTCTCTCGGTTGCCAGTCGGTCGACGAGGCTTGGGTGGCGGAGGTGGAGAGCCCTTCGCGTTGGGTAAAGCAGGCTCAGATGACGAGCCGGAGGTAGATACGCCTCGTAGTCCTGCAGGTTTCACGGGACGTGGAGGTGGCACTCGAGGCATAGTACCCTCGGGCGCAGATTTCCTCCTTGGTGAATCCAACGTCTCAAAATCCGAGGCGGATCTAGGCATAATCCTCCGATGAGATTCGTGCACATCAGCTGGCTGAGGTTCATCGTCAAAATCGATCAACTTGCCCATAGCTGGACCATCACTTGTCTGGGGAGCGACCTCGGTAGCAAATCTCGAGGGAAGAGTAGGACGCCTCTCTGGTGAATCTAGCGAGATCGTAGACGTTGTCTTGAGACTATTCCAAGATTCAGTTCGAGACGGATCAGCTCGGCCCCTTCTGCGATCGCCACTCAAAGGTCCCATTGACGAGTCGAAGAATCCTTGATTCGCTGGACTTGTGACATCGCGAATGAATATGGCCAAGATCTTGCCAGGATGGGCAAGAGCAACATCTGTGTACACCTCCAAGTCTGCTTCTCCACTGTCTCCAACCAAGATGAACTTCCGCTCGGGGAAGTCTTTCATGATCCTCTCAAGGGTTCCCTTCTTTCTCTCGGCCACAGGCTCAAATATCCCTTGCAGCATTCCACTGTACTGCTTCAGGTGATAAGATCCGGGAGGCAAGCCTGCTTTCCGGAAGAAACTGACCAGAACTGGAAACAGCTGCCAGGGAGAATTTGAAACATAATGGACGCCAACGCCCATGTCATACATGGTGTTATACCACTCCTTCACGCCATCGATCGTGAGATCTGCTAAATCGCGAATGAAGGCGTTCCGGAAAATCTCTCTTGGTCCACCACCAATGGAGGAGTGTTTGATGGTATCATCAACATCGCTGATAAGACTGACTCCCTTCGGCTGGGTGATCTTGACTTCTTCCGTCGCTGAAAGATGTTCTGAGGCCAGGACTCTCACGTGGGTTGGTACAAAGTCAAGAGCAGCTCTCATGATGAAATGGCCAGCATCGTTCGTTGTGACTGTCCGAGACACAGAAGTTTTCTCGTCGTAGAAGAAGACTGTAATGGGGGTAGATACTAAGGGATTTGTGAGGAAAGGTTTTAATCGTGCCATTAGATGCGTATTTGCAGCTAACAACTCCGATGTGGACATGTCAGAAGGTTGATTCCATGATTGTCGCTTGTGAAGATGTCCAGGACCCGGTGGTTCGGCTGATCCCAGGGGAGTGTGTGTTCCAGATGTGATCTTGTCTCCATATATGCTTTCATCGTCTGAGTCCTCTCTCGGCTTCTCACTGTATCGCCCTTGGGCAGCAGCTTTCTTCTCCCCTCGGCCACGCCTCAAGATCTCGTCCGCTTCACGAGCAATCCTTTCTTCATCGCGGCGAGCCTCATGTTCTTGGTGTCTTGCAATCAACGATGGAGCCGCATCTGGACTATTATCTCTATTCGGGTCCTTTGGTGCTGGAATTCCGCTCAATTGTCGAGCGAGTCCAATCAACAATCTATTTTTCCTGGTCATTGGTCCTCGATGGGGAGAGTATATCCAGCCCCGAACATCAACATCCACTACTGCCCTATCATCCTCGAACTTTTGCCATTCTTTAGCCCAGTACTCCGCATCTCCAGGGCCATCAGCGCTCATCTCACTCCCGCTACTATCTCGCCGAACAGGGTTCGATGCTGGGTCAGGAGGTTGTTGCCTGACATGCTTCTTAGCATAGGAAGGAAACAAAATGAGCTGCTCGTCCCCATGCGACACTATTGCAACGTCTGGGAACGAGCCCGGAATTCCCTTGGACTCATCGCTAAAGTCCCCATTTGCAGAACCCCATCTCTCCGAATAAGACTGCTGGTATGACTGTCTTATATCATTTGCAGCTTTCAGATATCCAGCCAGTTTCTTCCTCCTCGAACCACGTTCTCTAGCCTCGCCACCATCCTCAACGGAGCCGTACCCAGGTAAACCAGACATGGTCAACTTCGATCGTGCACCAGTCTCATTGTTCTTGTGCGCGCCAAAGATTCTGCTGCCCCGCCTACGCAGGATATCGGCGATCCGTGTTCCTGCTGCCCTCTTCTCTTGACGTCGTTTCTGACGCTTGACAATGAAGCTAAAGATCCGCGATTGCGCTCGGAGTTTGTAGTAGGGAAGGGTATCGAGGCGGAAGTTGGTAAGTCTGTCGCGTGCGGTCTGTCGAGGGTGTGGGAATAGGTAGCGAAAGAGACTCTGTCGATGATGAGGATGACCAGCTCTTGGTCGAAGAGATGGCGGCGCCAGTTTCGGTGAAAGGTGTGAGGCTATGGACAAGTAGGCAGAGTTGGTTCACAGGGAACTTTCGTTGGAGGGGACTCGAGACTAGCGCTTATTGACGACTGACGACATTCATGCTGTGAAGATTTGGATAGTTTCGTTCTTTGCAATAAAAATAAGCGAGTCTCGATGTACTGTGATTGATATGAAGCTCTTACAAAATCAAGTTTGTTGTCTTTAAGAGGAGTCCGCCGGATAGAATGATGGATGATGCTAAGAAATGCCTTGTGGAGCAGTCCATGGTGGTCCTCGGTCTGGGCTCTGACGTAGCCGGCCCCTTCAGACCCTGGCCAAAATACGCTTTCGCTCCAAATGTGCTGTAAACAGACAAGCTTTTTAGCCGCTGTTCTCATGGTTATCAACTTTCACATGCTTGATGTATTGAAACATGAAGTAATTAAGAGCTTCACTTGCTTGTCGCCAGATTTCAGACATTGCTTATGGAGGAGACCGTAGTCTCGAAATATTATTTATTGGTAACTAGATTACACACTGTGGGCTTGTAAGCCATCCGAGCCGACGCCTTTTCGCCAGTCGCTTTGTGAGGCTATGTGAACACTCCGAAGTCCTCGCTGTCTATGAACGCCTATCGTGAATGCGCCAGGTGGACTATCGTCTCATGCCTGTATATGTATCAAGTTCTTTGGTCACGAGATTCCCCAAGAAACGAATGGGATGTGAAGGGAGCGAAGGTCTTACATGAGCAATTCTCAGCTCCAATGCCCGAGGGAACTGCTTTTGTTAGTAGTCCGGAAATTTTTGGCGAATACAAATATGGCAATCGAGCTGGAGAGGCGGAATTTGTATGCGGAGGAGGGTCCAAGGCCTGCCGTTAGACGTCTGGTCAATGCGAGGGAGGAGGTAAAGGAGGTGGGGTAAGTTCGCACAGATTCATCCTGCTGCTACCACAGAGGTTTGCTGTCTCTTTGCTGCTGGTTGCGACGAGTCCTGATAAGAGTTAGTTCTGCCCTCTGCTTCGACCCACAAGCAGTACGGGATCGTTGAACAACGCAAGGCCCAGCTGTGGTCAGTTCCAATCAGGCATGGAAGAAGGTACATACCTCGGTTGAAGTACGTTTGTTCGACTGCTTTTTCTTTTGTGGCTTTGTAGGCTTGGTTTCGCCGTCCTCAAACAAATCGTCGGGGAGATCGTAGCTGAAGTGGGAGTCAATCATTGCTGTAATATACATCCAAGAATACTTACTTCTTCGTATGAGCCACGTGCAATGCACTGACATTGCTATCATACAAGTCCCAACTGGTACATGTGTTCTTGAAATCGTCGACTTGCCATGACAGATCTAGAGATTTAGCACCTAGATTTGTTAGCAGATGGATTGTGCACACTCCATACCACGCGTTTGTAAGCTCGAAAAGCACAAAGTTGACGTTACCTTCGTGAAGCTCCAGTCCAATATAGTGAGTTGTCGTGTACACCATCGTAATCTTGTCGTCACCATTCTCTTCCTCGCCGTTGCTGGTGCCATCCTTCACCATACCACCTGCAGCGAGACCATGGCCAGTTGTCGCGGTTCCCATATCTTTGGCATAGTACTCGAGACTTCCTCCTTTAACTGCTTCGACTTGCTCCTCGGTTCGACATCTATGGGCTCTGTTGAAACCTTTGTTGAATGGATGGGCTATCGCAACGGAAGTCTGCTCTGTAAGTCTGCCGACTATCAATCGCACCTTGGATTCAACCCAGCCTGACCATGTGGTCTGCATATCCTTGGTGGTACTAGCTGTAATGATGCATAGGTAGTACTTATAACTTGTAGTGAAGAAGTTGTGTTTCTCGAATAAGTCCTTCCACTTCGCCTTCCCGGCCATCACTCGATCAGCAATATCACCACCACGCTTCAACTCTTTCTGGAGGACCGCCATTGTAGACCGAGTGACATTGTGTGTTGTGCACATCGAGGGATAGGCTGGAGTGATGATGGGCATAATGTGTCTTCTGTCAGTACCGCTGTTCTGTAACTGCCGTAAGCTTGGGTTCGAAGTGGCATGGTGACCTGGGTGTCGTACCTTAGGATTCCAGACCTGGAGGTTCAGCTTTCCAGTTTCAATCTGCTTGAGTAAAACTGGTTGAGGCCATGGCCACTTGTCTACGATCTTGAAAAACTTCATAATGATTGTCGAACCTGTGGCCTTGGGATAAAGCTGGCAGACACGAGCAACCAAGATTGCCCAAGCTACGCCTCCGGGAAAGCCATAGACGTTACCAGCAATTGCACGCCGAGCGCTCCAAAGCTTGATTGTCCGCAGGGCTGTTCTGAAGACATTGGGCTGGGGAACTAAACTTAACATCTCATCTGCCACACGAACACCATTGAGTGAGCGAGTTTCTATAGGATCCAGTCCTCGCAGCAAGTCCGAATCAACAATTTTCAGGTCTTTTGGAATCGAACTGAGCCCTGCGATCCTGCCAAATAGGCAATCCATATCAACTCCAGAGTACTTGAATGTCATAATGGGTACATATGCGTCTGGCTTGAGGACTAATTCCGTGATAGCACCTTCCGGCGCCATCTTGACCAGAACCTCGGGAAACTTTTGGAAGAACTCTTCTTGGGTGATGTGTTTTGGGACGACGACGAGGGTATCGATATCAGATCCGGGACCTATAACACCCAGCTTAAAGCTTCCAAAAGTCTCGATCTTTCCTCCCGCAGCTTTTGCTATAGCCTCTGGCTTGCCTTGATCTCTGGTGACTTGCCTCACGAACTCTTCGGTAATCGACTGAAGGGATTTGAGAACGACCGATCTAGATTGGTGAGGGGCTTAGCAGATGCGCAGATTTGTATGGTGTCGCAACACCGTGACAGGAATGCGAAGGTACGTACCTCTTCGCAGTCTCTTCTGGAGATTCGTAGTTGTTCTGTCTCTTCAACTCTGTAACAAGATCGTCATTTGCTGCCAGTTCCTGGGCCGTTGGCATAGCAGTTGATAGAGGACCAGTGACGCCCTGCGCCTTAACGTATTGAGAGGCCATGGTGGTGGTGAGGCCTGCGGAAAATCGAGAGTTGGAGTTGGAGTTGAAGATCGAAGAGGGAAGGGAGCGAAACGGCGTTTGTTGGTTGCTGGTGATCTTGAAGGGTCGAGCAGGGATTACCTAGGTAAACGCTAGTGATCTGTCAGATACGGCTTAGCGCAGCCCAGAGTACCCCAATAGCAATCGCCGTGGAAGCGAGCTTCGAGCATTCAAGTTCACATTCAGAGCTCCTCAAACAATCCAAAACGATGCGATGACACTGGAAAGCGATCCTGGCAAAGGCACTGTGAGCCCAAAGTGGGAAGGTAACGAGGAGGCAATTGGTGATCCCGATGAACAAAGAGTTTTGCTTGCAGCACTGAGTTCTTTTTAGTAAGTCAACTCAGCTATTATTCATTGTCTCTACATTGGCATTCTTCCTTGAAAGCATATACTTCGCTTGACTCCTGAAATGTGTACGAAGACCTGTAATCTATGAGGATCCGCTCAACAAAGACAAGTTGGAGGCTGGAGATTAATATGTTCCTTTCGTATTGCAACTATTCCTTCATCTCGTATCTTGCTGCACTGTAGTGAGCTTGTTTACTCACAAGTCCTCCAGCCAATATGCAAGAGTGGCACATTTCAACACCACACATCTCAGAAGACAATCCTTTTATGCTCTTCCAAGAGCCCACCTGGAACTCCTAGCAGCGCCTCCATTCTCGTACCTCGAGACCCTCAATGCCGTCGACGATGCTATTGATAGCAACGCAGAGCTGTCACTTGCCATTTTGAAGTCGGGAGCTGCTTCCTTTGGCATTCCTGAGATCAGCTCTACTACAGGCAGCACAGAAAGTGACTGGCGTAGTAAAGCTACATCCAATGACCTAGAGAAAGCAAGGAGCACTCTAAGGCAGTTCTTCCGTGATTGGTCTTCTGAAGGTTCAGCTGAGCGAGAAGCATGTTACGGTCCAGTGATCAAGGCGCTCAAGAAGGAGCAGGAAAGTCGGACCGGCCCAAACATGAAAGTCTTGGTGCCAGGAGCAGGTCTGGGTCGACTCGTGTTCGATCTTTGCTGTGCTGGGTTTGACACAGAAGGCAATGAGATCAGCTATCACCAATTGATGGCAAGCTCATACATTCTCAATCATTGTCCGAAAGCTCAAGCCCACACATTATTTCCTTGGGTTCATTCTTTTTCAAATCATAGAAATCGTACCAACCACCTCTGGTCCGTCTTGGTTCCGGACATTCATCCCGCCACGACATTGGGAGCAGTTGAGAAACGCGGAGAAATGAGTATGAGTGCTTCAGATTTCCTGCTGTTGTACGGAGACAAGGATCAGAAAGACTCCTTCGATGCAATTGCTACTGTCTTCTTTCTAGACACAGCTCCGAACGTCATCCGATACATCGAAGTGATCAAGAATTGTCTGAAGCCGGGAGGGCTATTGGTTAATATTGGCCCTCTCTTATGGCATTTCGAAAATAATGCTCCAGGATCCCATGGGCGCGGAAAAGAATCACCTGGAAGACAGGAGGCACAAGGTAGGACTTCGCTTAACTCCTATGTTGCACCGCTAATCGTTAAAATAGGAATAGCAGACCCAGGTGCTGTAGAATTGACAGATGATGAAGTCGTGGCACTGATTGAGAAACTTGGCTTTGACATCGAGCACAGAGAATCTGGAATTCCAGCACCATATATTCAGGACGTAGAGAGCATGTTACAAAATACCTACATGGCTACCCACTGGGTGGCTAGGAAGCGATGATACCCTGTACTCTTTATGCTTCTCCTCGCCTAGATCTACAATAAATAGCCCAATAAATGATCAGACAGATCCACAAGATACCCATCCCTCTCAAAGCTTGGGCTTATCCTCCAACCCAGAATTCATCCCCCCTCTAGACCAGACCTCCCCACCATCAACGGTAACAACTGCACCATTGATATGTGAACTTGCCCTACTGCTCAAGAACACTACCAACCCAGCAATATCCTCCGGCTTCCCCAACCTCTTATTTGGATTCCTCGCGGCAGCAGCCTCCATTCCACCACTCAGCCCAATCAACCCACTCGCCATCTTCGACGGGAAGAATCCCGGCGCAATAGCATTGACGAGGATATGTCTAGGTCCGAGCTCGACAGCCAGGTTCTTCGCGAGATGGATAGCGGCTGCTTTGGAAGCGGAATATCCAAACGTGGCGTTCTTTCCCAGGGACCCGATTCCAATACCTGCCACAGAGGCGGTGATGATGACTCTTGAGGGGTCGAGAATCGATGCATTCTTCTGCAACATGGGCGCAAACCTATTCGAGATTCCATATTAGCACTCCCTCCCAATCTAGCATTGTATTGTACAATTTTCAACTTTGGACCAGACTTACAGTCTAATAGTATTGAACACACTCTTAACATTCAAATCCATTACCTTCCCAAATGCACTATCAGGATGTGTATCGAATTCCTCTCCCCACGTAGCCCCTGCGTTCGCGAACAGGATATCGACATGATCGGTCGTCTTTGCTACCTCGCGGACGAGATGCTCAACGCCTTCGAACTTCGCGCTGTCGGCGGGTACGGAAATGGCTTTTGCGCCGGGGGCGAGGTTGGGGAGGGCGTTGAGGGCTTTCACCGCGGCTTCGCAGGCGTCGGCTTTGCGGGAGGTGATGTAGACTTTCGAGGCGCCGGCTTGGAGAAACCTAAGCAGAAGGTATGTTAGCAATGAGCAGAGATGATGAACTGGGGAGTAGAATTACCCTGATGCTGCGTGAAGTCCTAGACCGCGAGAGCCTCCTGTTACGACGACGACTTTTCCTTTAAGGGAGAAGATGTTGGGGAAATCTTGGAGCTCGGTATCGTATTTGGACATCTTGGCTGGTTGATCAGAGCTATATGTGATTGGAATCTCGAAAACGTAGCAATTGAAGCTGATGNAATGTGCAATCTATATGGCAAATGGAAAAATATAAGGCTGGACAAGATGTTTTGGATGAGAAGCAAAAGAGTAGCTTAACAATGGAATCTGGGGATGGATACTGTGGGGTAGCAAGCTGGATGTGAGATTTGAGCCGGGCCGAGGCACGACCGGGGTCCAGCATTGTCTGAGCAATTGGAAGTCAACAGCGAGCTGCATTTCTAGCGAGAAAGATAACAAAATTATATGTCTTGTTAACGTATTGGGAGTATAGTAGTTTTACCTACCCCTCTAATCCCTGGTCTCATCTAAACTCTATTGTCTAGTCCCTCTTTCTTACTGTCCATCAACCTTTGGCTTTACCAATTTCTTCGCTTCCTCATTCTTGACCACAGTCTCTTCAAAATCTGGTCTTGGAATCTCTGCTCCCTCGGTCGTTCTTCCATAGGTAATTCCTCCTAATCTGCTTATTGGCTTGAGGACCTGCTAGGTATCAGTACCCGACAACAGTGTTTACCAAGCGTCAAAACTTACAGCAGGATCAACGAGATTTTTGTCTTCATTCAAAGCATCCTCTCTAACCCAAAACCTCGTCCCTTCAATAACGGCCAACACACCAGTCTTCTTCCCGGGCGTAGCACGACTCTCATACTCCTTGGTGAAGTCCAACTTTCCCTCAATCGAGAAAATAGCCTCCTTGACTCTGCTCGCCTTGACGGTTGAACTTGGCGCAGGGGTCAGGCCGCTCAAGGCCCACTCGCTGTCTCCGTATGGAGCATTAATGCTGCAAGCATTGGCCGCTTCAATGAAGTGCTCCGAGATGATGTTGATCACGCATTCCTGTGTCTCCGACAGGTTCTTCAACGAGTCCTTCGCGTTGTCAAAACCTCCAGCATATCCGACAGTGAAAAGTGGCGGGTCATGATTGATGACAGAAAAGTAGCTGAATGGTGCCAAATTGGTACTGCTTCCGTCCCTCGAGCGTGTACTGATGAAGCCAATTGGTCTGGGAATGATGCCAGATATCAAGAGCTTGTAGTTGAACACGGCTGGTCGTCCAGTCTCGTACGGATCGATCTCTACATGTGGAATCCTGAGACCTGCACCTCCGTCGTTGGCTCCATCGCCGTATTTCCAGTCAGGCTTGATGGTCTGCTTGATATTCCATGCCATTGACTTGTCCCATGGCTGACGATCTGCCTCGACCTTCTTGAAATCCGGGTGAGGATTCCTCTGTATATGTTTTTCGGCGTCGGCTCGAGACATCGTGAAGTAGCGGATAGCGGAGCTTCGATGGAGGGGTTTGAGGAATTGGCTGTTCGATTTTCTATCAGCAGCTGCGATTGAGTCTTTGGTGTAAGTGAGAGACTTGCCGACAATGAGGAATGCGATTAAAATGTGTTGTGAGTCGCAATTGCATTATGGATGGGGACAAGGATAAATGTTTATCACTAAGCCGAGTTCCACAGTTCCACTTCCTCTCATTCTCGAATCAAAAACGTCATGGCTTAGAGGCCGGAATTGCCCCGCGTTTCCTCCCCTTGCCCTGCGCGCCTTATCGAGAGACGATAAGGAGCAGCAGGTGAGGGGCTACTCTTCCCAAATAGGAAAGCCTATACATTTCAGTAAAAGTATGTCTTTGATCTTTGAACAGGTCCTCACTCAACTATATAATATCAAGAATTCACTGAAGAATCATTGTTACTGTTAAGAACAACAGTAGAATTCGTTGCCAGACCTTACGAGCCTCATATCTCCTAATTTCCGCGGTCTTAGCAAATCATATCATTCTCAAGTGGGGTAAGTGCACCATTGGTAATAGAAATGTTACAAACCACAAGAACTCTTTCCTATTGCTTAGAAATGCTAAGTATATAATACAGAAGTCTTCTCCTCAAGAAAAGTGACGGAACCATCAAGGAACTATGGCAGGCGTACAAACTTACAAGCTCGGACACTGGAAACTCCAGTCAGGACAGAGCATCCCGGATGCCGAGATAGCGTTCAAGACTTTTGGCGATCCAAAGTCACCTGCTATCATCTATCCATCGTGGTACTCTGGATGTAGGTCTAACTCACCACTTGAAGAAAGCACACTGATAATGCCTTATAGCCATCGCGGATAATGAATGGCTGATCGGAGAAGACCATGTTTTGAATCCAAAGAAGTACTTCATCATTATCACCGCTCTATTTGGGAATGGACAGTCAACCTCGCCATCAAACTCAAACATTCGTCCGTTCCCAAAGGTCACCTTCTTCGACAACGTGAGAGCTCAGCACACTCTCGTCACCAAGCACCTTGGCATCACACATGCAAGAGCCGTTCTAGGCTGGAGTATGGGAGCTGGCCAGACATACCAATGGGCCACAAGCTATCCTGACTTCATGGACATTATTGTGCCATTCTGTGGTGCTGCGAAGACTTCTCTGCATAACCAAGTCTTCCTTGAAGGGGCAAAGGCCGCACTGCTTTCGGCTAAGAAACATCGATCTGCTGGATCTTGTGAGGATGGAGTTCTTCCTCAAGGAGAAGAGTACCGCATTTGGACTGCTGAGGAGAAGGAGATTGGACTGAAGGCATTCGGCCGTGTTTATGCTGGGTGGGGATTTAGCCAGGCTTTCTACCGCGAGAAACTTTATGAGACTGTGCTTGGCTTCAAGGACTTGGAGGACTTCATGAAGAATTTCTGGGAGACGTGGGCATTGTCCAAGGGTTCGCACTCTACATTCGGGAGGAAAACACTTACTGACTACTCTCAGACCCCGAGAACTTGCTCGTCATGTTGTACACATGGCAAGCAGGTGACTGCTCCAAGCAGGATCCTTACAATGGGGATTTCAAAGCTGCCATGGAAGCTATAAAGGCCAAAGCTCTTGTTCTTCCAGGAAAGACAGACTTGTATTTCCCGTAAGCTTACATCTTTTCTCTTATGATCATAAGGGGCTGAATTGAAACATAGACCCGAGGACTCAGAGATCGAAGTTGCAAACATGAAAGACGGTGTAGGGATCATGGTCCCATTCCCAAGTATCTGGGGCCACTGGGCTGGAGGTCCCGGAGATAGCAAAGAAGACGTCAAATGGCTTGATGAGAAGCTTCGACAAGTTGGACTTGGGGATAGTAAGGACGAGGTTGCTTGGCTTTCTGAAAAGTTCCGGAATGCAAAGATCTGAGAACTAATTAGTTACTCGAGATGATGAGGGCTTGGAGAGACTGGAGTACGCTACGTATTGTTTGGTCTCTTATATTGCACAGAGAACCGATCTTGACTTCTTGAACAAGCGATTGGGGTTCTGCTTTGCTCAAACCAGGGCAAATATTATGATATTCGAACTTTGAAGTCCTCGAAATTCAGACTGACGCCGCTGGGTAATTTTCGGTGTTGTGATTCGTCACTTCGAAAGCATGTAATTTCCCGCGCCATAGCGGCGCTTTTGGTCATGGTGGTGCTCATCTAGACTCGATACAAGACCAAACACATTTATAATCGACTTCAAGGAGAAGAGAAAATCCAGTGTCAGATTTTGGTCGAACAAATTTTGGTCACGTGTGTGATTAGGGGTCGAAGTACCCCGCGCTAAAATTGGAAGAGTCCTGAAGCTTATCCTGAGCTTCTCGAACCTCCTACAACTTCAGTCCAGCATTCAAATCGGGCTCGAAATGGCGACAGGAGCTGGAATGATATCAGGAGCATCCGGGCAGCCCGTTCAATTGTCGTTTCCACTCCCAAAGGCACCGGATACAAGAATTCATGTTCATCTCACGATTCAGACTACCTCCATCCTCTTGTTCCTGACTACGGCCATGAATGGAGATACCTCGACAGTACCACTAGGATCATTTGTCTACGCCCTTCCGGATGTGAGAAAACCTCCAAAGATGAGAATCGAATATATTGGCTAATATAATATCAGAGATTGAACCCTGGTCAAACCCTCTCAACCCCTCTGTACACTTACGAGTCCTCCGTGGAGTTCACAACACGTCTTGCTAAACTCCTCGCACGGAAGACGAAGAAGGCTGTCTATGTCGGGAATTCAATAAGCTTTGCGAGTGCTGGGTTGGGCGGCACTGTCGAGGAAGAAATGGAAGGTTTCAAGAAGGTCGTTGAGGTTGTTATGGAGAAAGTTCAAAAGAGTGAAAGCGGACAGGTCAATGGAAGCTGAACATCTCCATGAATTTGGTCATTGAGTCGACGGTCTCTAAGACATCTTGGGATTTGAACACGGTTTTCAGAACGAAATAGGCTTCAACGCTGTGTATGTTATACGGGCCCGGATCGACAGCTACTGGCGCATGACAAGTAGCACCAGGAAAAGGGTTCAGCAGCTTCTCCGTCTCGGATCTTCGACGTTACAAGCCCCCACAACGTCGATCTTGTTTAAGCATGGCTGAGGAGATGCTTCCTGAGCATAGATTGTGTCACCTCCATCAAGGCTCATTCCGTTCCCTGTGTTACGAACCTCATTTCATCCTCTGTACGACTTTGACTGCGCGTCATCATGGAACGTTATTGTGGACGATGGACCTGCCGCGGGACGTTTAGACATCTCGACATCATGTTATCAAAGATAGCATAGGATATCTCCTTTCGGACTGCGGCATCAGGTGAAGACAGACAATGATCACCAAGTTACGCTGAATCCACGGTAATCACATACTCTATAGATCTGATTGCTGTTGTAATCATGATATTGCGGGAACGGAGCTAGCATGTGAACAGTTTCTGTGACCCAAGCTTCCTAGGCTTATCGGCGATATCTGTCTGGTTGTACAAACAGTCTCAATCCTACTAGTTGCATATCAGTGGCAGCAGGGAATCCACAGTGGTATGGAATAAGTGTCATTCTCAGCACTCGAAGTGCTGCTATATGTAGAGCTAGGGTGGGTACATACAGTTTCCAGTGCTCGGCCTAAACTAAAGGCAAAATTCATGGCATATCGAAAGTATTAAGATGATGAATCTAAGCGAAACCTGTGAAGCAGGAGACAAACCAAATCCAGAGATTTTTATCAGACATTACCAACAGAGATTCTTTGCAGAGACATCTAATAAATGAGTTGGACCAATTTCGAGGCCGTTTCTAGTGCTACATGGGCATGGCTCCGGCATAGGGTTACCCAAACTGTCTCACATGCGTTCTGAATAATGCAAAAACCAAAAATGAATATGAATCATAACAACTGTACTCTTATATATAACAATTGCGCTAGTATTCACCTTTCGATTCGCCAATATTGCGTCGAGGCTGAGTGGTCCCTGGAGATCTTGGAGCAAGGAAGGCAAGGCTCAGAAAAAGTCAAATTCCAACCTCCCCACCAAAAAGAAGCGACGCTTTGCGCAAGGAACGTGGGCGACCGCAACGCAAGGTCCCAAGTTGCCCTCGCCCTCCACTTATTCAGATCTACCACCTTTCGACGTCTCATTCAGACGTCTTCAATTCTCATATCAGAGAGAATCACGCGCTCCTGTGTGAGGCTTCCCGCGACAGCCATTTCTTCGCTCTGCACCCGGCAAACCACATTAGCAAACAACCCCACGATCACCCATTCCCGCAGCCACAATTTCGATCTTACCACACAAAGCCCGCCATTCTCAACCCCATACACAGATCTTCGATATTGGAACTATTTGTGAGTTCAACATCAACACTTCTGCGCTCGGGAAACGTTCAGTCGTGCGAGAAAAACTCTAGAATCGAGCTGCGCTGACCACATTTGCACTTCAACAGATGTCGACCTACGAAATCTAATGTCCCACAAGTGAAGAACATCTTGTGCGACCTTCCCAAGGCGAAATCCATACCTGAACAGCGTACCTGCATATCGGGATCTTTTTGAACCACCACATAAGACGATTGACAGGGCTCTGGGGGGTTAGAGGACGATCATGGCCTGGCAACCAGAACAAGAGCCATTGCGGCAACTCTCAGGATGCCTGAGAGACTCTTTAAGCGGTCACAACAAGACGGCGCAGAAGCAAGCCGAGATTGTAAGTAGAGAACATGCTCAGAACTTGCAGATAACCACTGTGTACCCAGAAGTAGCCTGTACTGATTTCCGGCCTTCAATAGATGCTTGCTCAAGCCAAATCCTCTCCAGATATCAACAACTACCTCACATATCTATTCTCAAGCGCACAAGCTCCTCCAGGATTGAACTACACTCCGGAAGAATATCATGCGGTTCGATCGGCTGCTGCTGTTATGCTGAAAAACAACATTAGGACCGGTTACAAGGCTATTCCTCAGGACAGTTTGGCACTCGTTCGCTCGTCGGTACCACTGGCATTACAAGACAAAAACCAGTCAATACGGAGTTATGCAGGAAATGTCATTACAGAGATTGTCAGTCGAGGTGGAATTCTGGGCTGGCCACAATTACTACCAGAACTGCTGGCATTGATTGGCAATGACAGCGGAGCGGTCACTCCTGAAGCACAAGAGGGTGCAATGGCTGCTTTGACTAAAGTTTGTGAGGACAACAAGAAGATTTTGGACAAGGAGTATGGCGGACAGCGACCTCTTGCGTTCATCATTCCAAAGTTGATCTCATTTACGACCAACGAGAAGCCCAAAATCCGGTCATTAGCTCTCGGAAGCATCAATGTCTTTATTCCACAAAAGCCCCAGGCTCTCCTCGTCTCCTTGGACTCTCTCCTGAATTGTCTCTTCCAGCTCGCCAACGACCCATCTTCTGATGTTCGACGACAGGTTTGCCGAGCCTTTGTTCAGATCGTTGAGATCAGACCCGACAAGATTCTACCTCATATCGAAGGTCTGGTCGAGTACATGATTGCCCAACAGCGCAAGATCGAGGACGAGGAGCTCGCTTGTGATGCGGCAGAGTTCTGGCTGACCGTAGGAGAACACAACGAGCTATGGAAATCCCTAGCCCCCTACCTTCACAAGATCATTCCTGTTCTGTTAGAAAGTATGGTCTACAGCGAAGAGGATATTGCCATGCTAGAAGGCGGCGGAAACGATGCAGATGAAGACGATCGTGCGGAGGATATCAAACCCAAGTTCGCAAAAAGCAAGAGCGCGAGAACACTTGCAAATGGCGATGAGGAAGTGGCCGAACAAAGTGGAGGAAATTACCAGAAGTTGAGCGGAATGGATGACGACTTGAGCGAAGGAGAAATTGAGGAATTTGACGACGAGGATGACGATGATGCGAATCCAGAAGACCGCTGGAATTTGCGGAAATGTTCAGCGGCTGCTCTGGACGTTTTTGCAACCGACTTCAAGGCGCCCGTTTTCGAAACCATTCTGCCGTATCTTATGACCAACTTGAAGCACGAGGAATGGCCGTATAGAGAGGCTGCCGTACTTGCTCTTGGCGCAGTGGCAGAAGGTTGTATCGATGTTGTCACTCCTCACCTTCCCGAACTGGTCCCATATCTGATATCGTTGCTCAATGACCCTGAGCCCCTGGTTCGACAAATCACATGCTGGACATTGGGAAGATACTCCTCTTGGGGAGCTAGTCTCAACACTCCTGCACTACGAGCCCAGTACTTCGAGCCTATGATGGAGGGCATTCTGACGAAGATGTTGGACCAGAACAAGCGGGTGCAGGAAGCTGGCGCCTCAGCATTCGCTCATCTCGAAGAGAAAGCTGGTGCCAGCATCACCCCTTACTGCGAACCTATCATCCGCCAATTCGTCCGTTGCTTCGAGAAATACAAGGACAGAAATATGTTCATCCTGTACGACTGCGTGCAGACCTTGGCCGAACATGTGGGCCACGGGCTTTCCCAACCTCAACTGATAGACTTACTGATGCCCGCTCTTATCCACCGCTGGCATAAGGTTTCTGACCAGTCACGAGAGCTGTTCCCGCTCCTCGAGTGTCTATCATACGTTGCGAGCGCTCTAGCCGAGTCCTTCGCTCCATTTGCGCAACCCGTGTTTGCTAGATGCATTCAGATCATCCATCAAAACCTGGAAGAGTACCTTGCTTCTGTTCGCAATCCAATTTTAGATACTCCAGACAAGGACTTTCTCGTAACGAGCTTGGACCTCCTGAGCGCCATTATTCAGGCACTTGAGGAAAAGCAGTCCACTGAGCTCGTATCCGGCTCCCAGCCACGCCTATTTGAGCTGCTCCAATTCTGTATGGAGGATCCAGAGAACGATGTACGCCAATCATCGTATGCGCTCCTCGGGGATTGTGCAAAATATGTCTTCCCGCAGTTAGAGCCTTTCCTGGGAACCTTGCTACCTCTCCTCATCCAGCAGCTTGACCTTGACTCCATCCTGGATGAGCAAATCGAAACAGGATTCAGCGTTATCAACAATGCATGCTGGTCTGCTGGAGAGATCGCCATTCAGCATGGTAAAGGAATGGAGCTGTACGTTCCGCAGCTGCTGGAGAGATACCTGGCAATTTTAGGCAATCCAGAGGTGCCAAAATCTGTCCTCGAAAATGCTGCGATCGCTCTCGGCCGCCTAGGGTTGGAAAACTCTGAAGTCATGGCACCCCACTTGTCCACTTTCTCAGAGCCCTTTCTGAAGTGCATCCACAGTGTTGATTATACACTGGAGAAGGCCACCGCCTTCAAAGGCTTCAGTCTCACCATTTTGCGCAATCCACAAGCAATGGAGAAGGATCTTGGTCGATACTTTACTGCTGTATCTCGGTACAAGATGGAAGAGGCATTCAAAACCCCTTTGACGGCCGATTTGCAGCAGATCTTCCAGCATGTGAGTCTGCTCCTTCGTCTATGCTGTGATACTTTTACTGATCAATCACAGACGCTCGATCTCTACAAATCGCTTGTACCTGATTTCGGTGTGTTCATCAGCAGTCAAATCTCGGCGCCAGATGCGAATAACCTTCGATCAATCTACAGCCTGTGAAGACGATCATACCAGGAAGCATTTCAGAATACATTGCAACAATAGGGCGTAATTTGGGATTGATAGAGCCATCGCTGTCGCCAGCGACTGGTTACTTTGTTCTTTGTTTACGGAGCCATGATATCATTTCGGTTGAAGAGTGTCAGTGCAACGGGAACAGGAAAACTGCATTGCGATATGGCATTGATTTGAAGCAAACTCTTCCTTACTTATTTAAAGACTGCACTGCGAGGCAGTTAGAAGGGTAGATATATTGCTATGGTGGGATGAAGAGCGAGGCGGGACTAGGCAGCTGGAGGATATCGCTGGCTAGAATACATGTTACTTGGGCATACGATCATGGTGGAATACATGAATATTGTGCCAAAACCATCGAGGGTTGCACTGCAGTCCTCTCTTGTTCGATATGGCCAACCCGTTAGCTGTTGATTGGCGAGCTCCGATGGAATGGATGGTGATGGGATAGGCAATGGATGACGAACGGACGAGGGCATGGATATTGGATTGGAATTAGGTAGATAACAGCAAACAACAACAACTAGGTAGTCACGTAGATAGGTAGGTAGTTAGCAATGTCCTGCCTGGGCAGCAGCCTGGCACAACATGATAAATGGTTAAGAATATACAGACACATCTCACCATCCCCACTGCTTTCATCATGCCTTCGTGGATTTCTCTGCTTTTTAGCTGAGAGGCTTTTCGCTGGCTCAGTTTGTGGTAGCTTGGGTAATGTAGAAAGTATGTCCTTGTTCTCATTCTTGAGATAGCTCAATCTTCGTTGCCCTGCAGTCCCTAGATCTCTTTTCCCTTGAATTCATGCCGTGTATCTCCCCATCCCCTGCTCTTGCTCGTAGCTTCAGAAGCCACAAGTGACGCTTGTAGATCGCAAATGGCTGATAGCTTCAACCCGACCAAAGCACGCCAGACCCGTCTCTGAAGCTCTAAGTCCTTTCGTATTTTCGTATCTCAGCCGCATTCCCCTATCTCCTTAGCTGCCCATTCTTGTTCCTGCGATAACTTCAAGAATGTCCATCCAGATCATCAACATCGTACCATTATCAGACTGGCTATACCTATTTGTTCACCGCTTTCAGCCACGTTCCTACTTAGCTCGAAGGTTTCCGAATTCGCGCTCGAAAATGAAGTTAGAAATGCAATTGAGCATAATTAGCTGGAGATAGGTGAAGTTGTAGGGGGAATGCCCGACGCCAAAATAGTCTCAACTTACATGTAGCCCTACCAGCCAGTTGTTTTGCTTTCTTCATCCGAAATAGCCGACTAGCTATGCCTGGTTAGCAAGTCCCTTGAAACGTGCTCTTAGGGTTCCTCTTGAAGCAAAAATGATGAGGTGTGTGGCTTTCCAAATCCTGGTATTTGAGTGAATTGTGGTGGACTACTGGAGGGGGGCCGGTGGAATTGGGTTCCGGAGGCTTCTCCGGAGGCTTCTCCGGTGGGTTGAAAGGCGACTAAGAGGCTGGAATGAAAGCTAAATCGTTTTGGCAGTTCACATTGGTAGGGGATAAGGCTAGACTAACCGGATTTGAAGATGGTGAAGCTAGTTGAAGATTCTCGGATCACAGAGTGGTTTGCAAGTGTCGGCTTTTGAGAACTTGTGGCTGGATTTCTGGGAAAGCTTGTCACATTTTGGGTGATTTGATCGGTCTGTGTTGACGTGGAGATCTCGAAGCGAGTGATCTGGACTGTAAGTGACATATGAGATGTCAATTCCTGACCTTGCCCCATACCTGGGGCTGAGAAGTTTGTCACATTAGTATCGGCTAAGCTTCCTTAACTTCAAGATAGGGCGGCGGCTGGCATGAGCACAATTTCTATTCCTGTTCCTGTTCTCAAGAAGCTAACATTCTTGGACGCGGGTTGAAGAGCCCAACACTACAGTAGCTCTGTCTCCCACCAGTTGGAATATGAAGAAAGTACTTCACCGCCTTCAATTCCGGGGGATTGGGTAGCAAGTGGACGAAGTCTCTTGAATGAGCCTAAGACACTGACTACCTTCCGCTTGTGGACTTGGTTGCACACGGTACTTTTTCATCGGAACAGTGCCCGCCCGCTATGGCGGAAGCGGTAGATGGCTGGTAGTTGATGCTACTAGACAGTAGCGCTGGTAGTTGTGGGTATTGACCGTCTTCGGGGTTTGAAGGTTTTGATAGATTAGGGACGCGGTCGTGTTCCGAAACTGAGGGAATTTATAGTTCTTCATGTCGGCCTTGTTCCGATTCCACTGTTGATGGACTAGCCAGTATAGCTTCAGATTGGCAAGCAGTCCGGCCTGTCACATCACTGGGTAGTGGTTTCTTTGCTTTCTACGTCGGCCTGAACCCTTCCACAGCGGGTAGACATGGGATTACTGCTGAAAGGCTCCGGAGAAAGGAATATCTCAACTTCTTGAAGTTTTTGTGGATCCACTAAATCGACGGGTTGGTATAGATCCCAAGAATTGGACAAGAGATCGGAAGGTGGTCGAGGAAGTATAACCGACCCGAATAAAACAGAGCTTTGCTGTAACAGAGAAAGTGTAGTTCTTTGTCCTTGACAAGTACTGAAGATCTCTGTTGATGACTGAAAAACAGGCAAGCACGTGGGTGACGGACGGGACAGATGGAAACTAAAAATAAACTCCAAGCGCCGTGAAAGAATACGAGTTGAGGCTGAGAGCCTCTTCGATAATGTGATGGTTCATGGCCTGGTATCCAGTCGCTTGACTTTCAAAGGCGGTGAAGCAGTAATAACTTGCATCTGTCTGTTGTGACTTGCAGAAGGTTTGTCATGGGTGCTCACCTCACTCAGCCGCTACCCCCTTTCACGTCGTGCTTCCATGCATACCGGCCCGGTATTTGGACCCTTCGCGCGGTATCGTGATGTTCTGAAGGATCGTTCCTGGGCCACTTACCATTGGGCTTGACGGGAAGATCAAAAACGTCCCTTCGAGCGTCTCATTCGTCCCTTGATAGAGATACACTTCACAGGGGAGTTCTTGACAGTCCCTGATGACGACGACTCGGCTTGGTAAATGCTTGTCTGTTTCGATGAGAGAACACGAAGTTACAGCAGCGCTTCGCAGACTGACCATCCATCACCCATGATAGAACTTTGCTCATTGGAATGGCCGCAGAAGTCTTCTAAAGCGGTGAGATGGATGAATGACGGATATCCGTAAACTTCTGGTCCTGGTAGGTAGAGCTTACAATGGATGAAACGAAGGATCGATATGCTTTGATGACTCTTGAGGCCGCGACGACGAGCCTGAGAAAAGGGGTCAGCATAAGCTCGGTAGGAGGCAACCATGAGATACTGAGGCAGTGATAAATGGATGAATGAATGAGTGGATGTGAACCCCCGTTGGGGTCTGGATGTCCCATTCGACATGTAACGCAATATTTGCATAGCCATGTATGGTAATCAAAACTGTACAGTAACGAAACCCACTCGCTCAGTGCTCACTCGCGCGCGGCACTTTGTCGGTGCTGCGCATTGTTGAGGGGTGTGAGTTGTGTTTCTTTTGCCACAGTGTAAGCATTTAGTTGTTAAATCCGGGATACGGGGTTCGTTGTAGAGAAAAACAGAAAGTGTTAAAGTAGACGTAAAACATTTCGGTCTGACTACATACTCGATGCAGATCTCGCGGCTGGCTGAGACGTGACTGCCCTGAACTTGACCGAGTTGTGATATAGTGTGCGTTTGAAATGGAAGGATATTCGAGGAGCTGTGATTGGGTAGCGAGAGGCAGGTAAACAACACAGCCTCCCCCTTTCCCGTATTGGTCATTTATCAGAACTGCGCCTTAACACCGCTCTTCACTGGAAGCAGACGTGTTTTTTCCCTGACAATATTGAGGTCCGACTGACATGTAATATTCAACATTGGCAGAATGAAGCTGGCAGAAATTGATCAATCGCATGTGCGAACGGACAGTACTACTGAAGCAAGATCTGAATCGATTCAAGGAGATTTGACTGACAGCAACTCGGACAAGAAAGGATTCAACTATAAACTCTGTTGTTACGGCGTAGTATCATTGAACCATTGCAGTTCTAACCTGCAGATGTCAGGGTGTCGAGAAAGGAGATTGGTGAAGTACAGTAGGATCATTACCCCGCAATGCCGAGTACAGCGCCTTGGCCTCATCGTGCATACGTTTGGGGTTGACTTTCCTCCAGTGCCCCTTTGGTCTTTTACAAGGCAAAGAAGATTGATCTTATTGACCCTGTAAGAGTTAAGTACGCCGCGGGCACAGTCATACGGGTAGTACCCTCGGTTCACGCCATCGAAGCGTATGTCCCCAGCCACCCGCAAGTTGCAATGATTCGATCATAACGAGTGAAACTGTGCCGTTGGATTTGCTCTTGAAGTGCCGCGGCATTGATACCTTTGAGCTCTGGGGTTTGGCAATTTGGTAACCGTGCGATTTCAGGAGCAAGTGAGGGGGAGCTGGCTCAGACGGGAGACGAGCTGCATGAGGGGGTACAATGAGGATATTTGACAACCACTTGAGTATTGACTTTGGACCGGCGGGACAATAGCCCGAGAGTGCGGATGATGACGTTGGCCCAAAGAACTTTTTGCTCACCGATTTCATTTTTTCGAATTCCGAGCTGTAGTTTCTTTCTTCTCATCTGCTTTTTCTTTGACTTGGCTGGTATAGCAGTGATAGAAAGATGGTTGATTGTGAGAGGTTGGTCGCGAATTTAGGGATGGAAGTTCGTCAACGAATTGAGCCAAGCCTGTCACTCTGATTCGGCCCGTGCAGAAGGAAGAAGCAAGGACGAAAGTTTTGAGTGGGGTGGGATTGAGGTTCTCATGTTGCAGGGTGATGTAAGTGCGTGCGTTGTGATTGACATGTTTCTTGGTTCTATTTTTAAAAGGGAGCCGCTGAAAGTGCCTAGTAAGACAGCCGATCACCATTACCCTGGGACGAGACGGGACATAGTAGGCATAGACATGTAGACTTCGCGAGCTGATTTGTTGTAGATGAAAAAGAGTCGATACCACTCTCGATGTCTGGGGGTTTGGGTACATTTGAAGCGAACGGGGTCAGGATTGGGAAGATACCAGAGGACAGATTTTGCGTCTCGGATTTTCTGAGACACTAGAAAGCTACCTTGTAAGCAAAAAGAACCTCAGTTTAAGGAAACGCAGAGACTAGAGGTACAGAAACTTTGCTGGAGAATAGGCCTTGGGGTGAGAGAACATGCTTCCAAGCCCTCGTCTGCTGTATGGTGCTATTGCGGTATTTGGACCAAGCGAGACGTTCATTTTCACCAGCCATAAGCCAGAAACTTCTGCTTGACTTTTCCATGTGATGGATATCAGTTGATAGGTATTTTCCTTGGATCGTCGATTACTCTCACCTGCTCGGATGTTTCGGCAAGTCTGATATGGGAATCCGGGAAGCCGTGATAGGACAATGCTTATGATCTGGTGATGTCGTACATTGATGTACTATCTGTCAGCTTGTAAATATCTGTCGTCTGTTGACAAAAGTCCTAATTCCCATGGGCACGTATGGGAAGTCATCTTTAATATAAACCGGGTCAGTCCACGGTGTCCAAAAATAAATAAGCTACGAGGCTAAACGGCTTGGCTTTACTACTAGCGCGTTGTACGAAAGGTACCGCTGCCACAGTCCCTGCCTTGCCAATTCACACCAGTCGCATGTTCGCATCGTCTCATCCAACCTCTTGTCAAACCTGCGGCACAGTGCGAAGCTCCAACACAAGTGTACGCAGTATATTCCTCTACAACCAAGTACTATGCAAGGATCCACGGCTGGAGATATGACCAAATGTGTGTGTTCTCGTTGAAAGCTTTTACATTGAGCTGTACATCAGCCGATGTGGTGATGCTACCTGCCCCTGGCCTAGCTAGCTTTGTAGCTCTCACCGCCTTGAATAACGAACGCGATATGCGAATAACTTCACGCGACTTCTCGCAAGGATCTGCCGACTGCCTATTCCTACTGCTATAGTACAAGCCTCGGTTTGACTCTGAAGGGGAAGGCGTCCTTAAGGTTACCGTGCTACAGCCCGCGACATGATTGCAAACTGATTGGCCAGCTCGAGGATGTTTGCTGCTATGCACTTGGAACGGTGGATCCTCCTTTTCGCCCAGCAATGCGGTAGCTCGTTGTCACTCGCCCGAAGACTGGCCGTCAAGACTCAGGAGTGAGGGGAGTGATGACCGGACCGGGACAAGGACAGATCCCGGCAAGCTCTTTCCAGATGTGCTCCGCTGCCAGAGCGACTCCGGTTCTCACGGGAAGACTCTGCAGATGGGGCGGCCGTTTCACATCACGAACTCCGAGATCTTGAACAGAGCATCATGATGGGCGAGGAGGCTGGGACTGGGGTCCGAGATTCCTGGGTACCCTGGATTCAGCAAGTAAGGTTAAATACTCCCTGCTTTACGCTTAATCATGCCTTTTCATTGTCCGAACCATACCCGATCGTTGTCCAACCAGGAGAGGCTTGGCTATGCACAGATGCGCCTCAGTCTCCTGCACGCCTGCATCTTACTTGCCTGAGCAGACACCGAAAGGAGGACTTGGATGTCGTAGTTTCTTCACCGCTTTCGAGTCTTGTCGGCTGACCACAACGTCTGATATTTGCTCAATTCTACTAATATTTGGGTGTGATGGCGAGAAAAGGATGACTGGCAAAGTGCATGATGGCAAACAGAATTTGACATTGCAAAACGTCAATATCAGCTCAAAGCATCAACGATGCATGGTTCATCTCCGCGGCAGAAATTATTGTTGACAACAAATCATGGAGCTTGAGGTTGACAAGCGATGTCCAAATGTCAGCCAGGATACCGCTGTTAAGGTACTACAAGGACTCAAGGGGTATGGCTTCTTCTCCTTCTTCTTAAGGCTTCTAGACCCCACATATCAAGCCCTCGTGGTTTTGTGGCCCTGAACTTTGTTGCCAAACACAATTCGACATCGATCATCAACAAGTTTTCCGTCCGAAATTGGATACAAATCCGGCTGGAAGGCCATTACAAGTAGGTGGACGGTGAGGCTCTTGCAAGACCGAACTACTGCACCCCATTTTTGCTATTATTTTCTACCTGACCGGGCCGTCCTGAGGATGTTTGGTGCCTCGGCACGGAGACACCCTTGCTTCGTCGAAAGTCCAAAAATATCCACGGAGTTTGATTCCGACTATGAGACCAGATCTGACAGCTACTCGGCGGTACTTTTTGCCTGTCGCTACAATTTGCATTGAGAAGCATCGCTGGCGGTTTTACAGCTTAGCCAAAGATGCTACGTTGTATTCAGGGCCACCAGCCAGCGAAATCCAGCAATTTTGTTGGAAGCGCGCAAATAGCGTCTCTCGGTCATGCCGCCGAACGTTGTTTAGTTTTCTAGAAGGACCCTAAAATACCCCTAAATATAGCTCCACCCTGCATTCGGTTCCATGCACAGATGCCGTGAGCTTGTCTCTATCGAGCAAGGAGGCTGGCTACCTATTCTCAGTCAGCATCGGAGAACTCGACATGCAGCAGCATATGATGCTACATGAATCATCCCAAAAGATTTCACCATCATTCTGAGGCGAGGAGATGAATGATGCTGTTGACATTCACGTACCATTCTTTCGTACTCATTCCGCAGTTCCGATCAGTGATCACCAGCCAGCATTAGACACTGGAACGGCGAGTAAGATCTCCGGCTCTCCACCACTGGCACCAGCTCAAGACCTTTACCCTATGACGTCGGACTAGGAATTTTGAGACTACTCTTGATTCCTGAGAGCTTTCTTTGCGAGTTTGCGCTGAAGGCTGTTGAACCAATAAAGTACTAAAATAATGATCATTAAGTTAGCGGCTCTTATTGTACTATAGATGAATTCGGATATCGAGCCAGAATACCGGTTCAACAAAAAGCCCGGACCATTTCAATATGCAGCCCCCGACCGGCCGATCAAGGCATTTCAACGTTGAAGGCCGGCGAGGATCTTTGTGCTGGGCCGAGGCGGAGAAATAGGAGCGACAAGATGTTTGCCAACCACCTGATGGTTGAGTGGTGGGGACCATGCCCATAAATCATGCCACTGAGCAAGAGGCAAGCGGTAAAAAAAGCTTAACACACACCCTGCAGCTACCTGTCTCAATCCACCCAGGTCGCCCCGGCCGACGATGGACGAAGAAGCATAAATAACGGACCCCGTAAGCCCGAAATCCCGAAAAGAACCATGAGAATTTCAGGGTCATGGGGATGATTTAGAGTTCTGAGACTATCTCGAATAGTCCACTTCCAGCTGCCAACTTGCCTTGATCTCAAAATCCCTAGTTGAACCAGGCACTTGGAACTACGACGCAAGGATTGGACCAGCATTCCCCTTTTTTTGATTCGTCATTGAGAGGCTCCTTACTCATGTTTCCTGGGACCAATATGAAGATAAGTTATGGTAGACTTTCATGGAAAGGAAGCATTCATCTAGCACAGCGAAATGGTTTCATGAGCTCAGCAGAGCAGAGAAGATCTGCACTTCGCAGACTTGTCCCAATTGGGTATTCTCAAGCGGCCTTTTGCATACCCGTGGCAGGCTATCCAGATGCGACGTCTGTTTCGACCAATGACATCAAGAAACTTCTCTGTAAATTCTCTGTGATGTCCCAAGATCCTGTGACGTTGAAACAGCTGGAGGGCGGTGCTCAAGGTGACCTTGGCTGCAGACAAAAATGGATACGGGAAAGATACAGGGTACTGAGGATGCTCTGGGGCATATCTCTATCGCCTTGGCCTTTCGTTTCTTTGTTTCTTGACCCTGAACCCTTGCCCTTGACCCTGGGCGCATCATCCGCTTAGCACAGATATCGCTAAAAGGGGGATGGCTCTCGAGGCGGAGTCAAGCGAGAAGCAGGGATCTGGACGACCTCCAAAGAATTTGAGAACTTTGAGGTTGGGTTGCACAGGCACGCAGACCTCATCGGGTCACGGAGACGGACTAGGCAGCAGGAGCACTGAGACCATGCCATGCCGTGATCGTTCGAGTGATGTTGCTCTGGTCGCTCAATCAAACAAGAAACTCCTGACTTGAGAGGAGGACGCTCGATATTCTGGGCAGAGATCAGAATCCCACCGAACCCAAGAGCCAAGCTGGAATTGAGGCATTACCCAGCTAACGAGCTAGTGTCGGGATGACAAACAGCAACTGTCAGCCAGTGCGCGAAGCAGCAACCAGATGGGCCCTCGATTCTACCTTCAAAGGGCAAGTGAACGCGGAATGGCCCACGGCCGCCAGAGTAATCAGTGGCATGGCATGGCATGGCCAACAGGGTATGTCAGAGGTAGGGCATGCTTTGGCGAGAGAGTGTGCATGTGTTCCAAAAATAAACATATGCACACCACCACGCTTAAGATGCACTTGTTGTTGCCCTTGCACTCTTCCCGCCTTCGCTCGTTCGCAAAACCCTGGTCCCACCTTATCCCGACCCGAGTACACGTCCATCCGTCACATCACATCGCAGGCTCTGCAGAGCAGAGCAGCAGCAAGCCATCCATCAAGCAAGCAAGCAAAGCATATCTTCTGATCTTCGCTCGCCGCCCCAGATCCGATGATCCGATCCTGGAGCCATGCGCCAGTCAGGCAGGTCAAGCAGCTGTTGGCCACCTTCGGGCTTACCGCCGCTTCCAATACACTTGGGAGACCCGATCAGCAGGGCTGTGAACAGTATGACTGGGTGCATTCTCAATTCAGTTTCCTCTTCAGGCGAATGAGTTATTGAGCTACAATTACAGTAATACAACAACACCAACCTACCAAGTAGCTTTAGCGAGTCAAACCCCTCGGCCGTCGAACCCTTTTCTTAGAAGCCGTACCGACCCAACGGCGCTATGGTCTGCCCTGCCACGCTTTCAGTCGCTTCAAAACATCGCCGCTGTCCCTAGAGCGAACTTGAATACCCCCTCACTTTCTTATTGTCTAGCTGTCTCGGGCTCTAGCGTGCTGCCCGAAGCTCTCTCGTCATGTCAAACAGCCCCAAGATCGCCCCCGGGGATTCCAAAAGACTGAACTGAAACCATGTTGCTATGCTGCTATGATGCTAGCTGCTGGCTTCAGAGTGAGTTTTGTCTTGCTCGCTCGCTCAAAAAGTTCACTGACCTACGCCGTCTCTCGCGGCTGCTGTTAACTTCGACGCTACTCTGTCGAGCTCCACCCAACGTTACTCGCTCCAAGTGACCATCCACCCTACAATCCACCCCCATCCACCTCTCTCCACCCACCCAGCTCTCCCTCTCCCACTCCGTCGACGATGCCGGACCCTGCAAAATCCCATTTGTTATTTTCGATCTTCCCTGGCCTCCCTCGCCGCTCTCACCCTCACATCCCGCTACTAACTGACCCACCTCCCCTGCCCTACCAATGCACTTCTTACAAGCGCTCTCCGCTGCCTCCGCCTTAGCCACACTCTCCAGACCTTTCCTTTCTCGGTGATTCTGCCACCACCATCCATTTCTATTAAGTTGCCCGCATCGCCAGGTCCAACACGTTTTTGCAGGATCATTGAAAACAGACAATTCAGCCCGCAGCTCACCTCCACCCACATTCGCTTTGTGCATCTATCCCTAGGAAGCCCTCGTTGGCTCCTGTCATTCGCTTTTGCGTTGCGTAGCCTTCACTCAGCCCTAGCCTACAGCAAGCCTTCGGAGGATATTATTCCTTTCGTAGCCTTGAATCACCCTCGTTGAACTACAGAGCACCTGTGTCACGATACCTTTCATACCAGGGACTCCGGCTACAGAAACACATCCCAGCGTTGATGCTTACTTGTTCCTGGCTCAGCCGATACACCATCGAGATCGGAGGACGGTTACATTGCCTTCAGCCGCTGTGCCATACATAACTGGCTGTATTCATACAGAAAGATATCCTAGACTGCTCCTACAGCCTTACCACACTCGCTCGACATTACATATACCCAACAGCTTCAGGCCCATCAGATTCCTGGTACCTGATCTGCCTGTTTCTACTTCAGCGCCATCCCCTCATCAGTCGATAATCGACTGATCAACCTTAAGATCAGAAGCCCTGTCGACGGCTTTCACTCGTTCAAGCCTCGTCGTCTTCTATCTTTCCTCCTCAACCGTCTTAATGGCTGGCCCCGGTGGTGGACCTCCTCGTCGGAGGTACGTTAAAGTATTTCCTTAGTATCTACAGTCACTAACAGCATATAGTCACACGAAATCTCGCAAAGGCTGTGAAACTTGCAAGCGAAGACACATCCGTTGTGATGAAAACTTCCCTCAATGGTAAGTCGAGTTATAAGCTTCGAGAAAGCCTATTTGGACGCGATCTAATTGATGTTCAGCCGAAATTGTACCAAGCATAATTGCCGATGTCCTTACATGGACATGCCTGTACAAGAAGAGCGAGCAGTCACTCCTGAAAAGGCAGACCTATTGTGGACTCCAGAAATCGAGGCAGATATTGAACGTTGGCAACAAACTGGCAGCTTCCCATTTCCAGATTTATACATCTACCCAGCTCCAGCACCTCAATTCTTTTCTTTTGAGGACCTTCGCTTGATTCATCATGTTGCTTCGGTTTCGTCTGAGCTTTCTGCTCATGATGCTGGCAACTTCACCATCTGGACTCGTCAAATTCCGCTGTAAGTATCAAGAGCGTTGAGGGCCACTCAACATAGTAACTCACAGACCCGCAGGTTTCTCAAAATCGGAACTGACTACCAGTTTGTAATGCATGCACTTCTGGCCCTGTCCGCGACCCATTTGGCATGGTTAACGGATTGTCCGCTCACCGCAAACATCGCTTACGAGCATCGAGGCATCGCATTGAAAGGTTTGCATGAGGCGATCGGTGGATTTTCCAGGCAGAATTCCGATGCTGTTCTTGCTGCTTCGCTCTTGCTCTCCTGGCAAGCAACTGAATGGTCAGTGAATCCAACAGCTCTTCGGGTTACATTTACTGATTGGTAAACAGGCGTGGTTGGACCCAATTGATGCATGGAACCTCTTCTGTATGTTGTGGAACTATCATGCGCCAACGTATGTAACTAACCATTCGACAGGTTATCGATGCCATGCAGCCGTGGAAGAACGAGTCTCAATTCGGCGACTTTATTGCAGAGCAAAGCACCTTCCCGACTGCTCCTCCTTCTCCAGGTCAGCATCACACTTGTTTTTTTACTTATTTTCGAAGCTTGTGGGGCAGTGAAGTTGTACCAAAGCAATACTGACTCTAAACAGCTCCTGGCCACAAGAAGCTTAGCAACCCACGGAAACAGGACTTGGACTCTCTGCAACAAGCCTATGCCCAATTGCAGAAGGTCGAAATCCACCTGAAGGGGAACGGAGAGGACACCAAGGCTATCCAACAACTCATGAGCTTTGTTCGGGGCGTTCGAAAGGTTTCGCCAAGCCATACCGCTGCTCAGCGTTTTGAGATGCTCAATCCTCTTCGAGCTTGGTTGTTTTGGCTTCCGGTGATGTTCTTGCAGCAGACCCGAGGATCTCCATCTGCCCTGGTTATTCTGGCCCACTACTACACCGTGGCGTTGGTCGTTGAACCATTATTCCCTGGTACGCATTTCCCCTGTCTTCAAATTACAATGTCTCTTTCCGCTCAGGAGACGATGTGACCAAGCAGTACTAATGTACCATACAGAGGTTGGAGCCGCATACTTTGGAAGTCTATCTCTCTGCCCCATCGAGGAGATTGCACGAAGACTCTTTTCGATCAACGTTTCTCAGTCATCGGACTCGGATATGCAAACTCCACTCCACCTCATGGAATACCCCATTGATATGGTATCGAAGTTTCGAAGTCGAATGGGCTGGATTCAACCTGAGAGAACTGCTTCGTTCCCAACTTTCAACGGCAACGAGTATAGCATGGCCGAAACATACCCATCTGCTATTTCGCTCTCTCCGTATGGCAATCCAGCATTCACATACTCCCAGGAGCACCTCATGACTATGCCACCTGATCCAATGTCTGCCTCGGCTATCAGTCCGTTGACACTTGATCCGTTTACGAATCACTACCTCGGGATACCGTCCCCTAGCGCATTTGGTGGCTACCATAGTCCAGCTTCTTCGAATTTTGGGGAAGGTTCTATTGTCTACAGCGACCAAGGGGACGATTTTGCTCTTTATGATGGACAAGGGGGCCCAGGCTCGAATTTCGGCGGGTTTGTGCTTCCGACCACCGTGTGGATATAAATTATCGGACGAAAGGATTTAACATCTCGCCCAGGACACCGCCAGTCTTCAAATTCGAATCTCGAGCCCCTGACGACCCGCATATCAAGTTCGAACCGCAACAGCAACATCCACATCAACAGATCAAGTTTGAGCATGCCCACGAGCAGGGCATGTATCAGATGCCGCAACACCACCATCAGATTCCGCACCTACCTAGCTTTCCTCCTCGCAATCCTTCCCGCGTTCCTTCCCCGGCTGGTCACTCTGGGAAAGGCAAGGAGCGCGAGACTTAATACCTCTATCCGTCACGACCGATCAGAGATTGTACGAATCTCACAAATAATTGTTCCACCACTTTTTACGACTTTCCTTGAACACCTGTTACTCTAACGGCTTACGACCCTTATGATGTCTTTATGATATTCTTGTACGAATAACATACCCACGGTCCTTACGAACTATATACCACAGCATATGCATGGAAAACGGAGTTTTGAAGGAGGGAAGAGCACCGAGAGCTCATTTTGAATTTTGGCATTTTGTTGGAAAACCAGGCGTTAGACATAGCGGCTTCTTGTAATGCAAATCAGTGCGCATGGTTGAGTCAAGACTCAACAAGATCGGTAGAGAATCAAGAATTTACCTAACTCCAAGTCTGCATTCCCGAAGTCTTCCAGTACCACTTGTCATATTTTACGCAGACACTCCAGTCAACCTACGTACAATATGATCTGCTCCATTGTTTTCTTTCTTTCGCTAGTTGACCGCCTTCAATGCCAAGACCAGCACATCCGGCCGTAAGTTGATTAGGAAGTTTTCACTAACCCCACACAGTATCCAAAATTGGGTTCCTTGATGCAGAAGTACGTAAAATTCCGTGGGCACTTTTGAAAGCCGTTGTAGCCGTGCTCCGTGTCCCGGAATTCCGGTTATTGGCTTTCACAGCTGTTTGTGCAATATCACGTGGAGTTTTGATCGCCAAGCTTTAGATACACAAGCGCTATCGCGTCTGTGGAGCTTTACCTTGGAGCTTCGTGAGCTCGCTCGGAGCTTCACCAAACAACAACTGCCAAAATGTCTGGCGGATGGAACACAAGTAAGTTATGTAATCCTGCAATCCATTCTTTATACTGATACTTCAGTAGTTGAGTCTGATGCGGTTCGTGCTAGCAAACAATGCTTAGAAAATAGCTTTGAGCTGATGCTTCTTAGGGTGTCTTTACATTCTTGCTCGACAACCTGGGAGTCAAAGATGTGCAATTCGAGGAGATGATCACCCTGGACGCCGACTACCTGCGCCAACTTGGTCCAGTCTACGGAGTCATCTTCCTCTTCAAATACCCTACGGGCGAGAAAGCCAACGCAGATGGCACTCCAAAGGATGGACAATACGACTATGCGGCCGCCGAGAACCTCTTCTTCGCCGCACAAACCATACAAAATGCCTGCGGCACCCAAGCACTCCTATCAGTTCTCCTGAATAAGACCAGCGAAATCGATGTCGGAACACCCTTGAAGGACTTCAAGGAATTCACCGCGGGGTTCCCAGCGGAGTTTAGAGGGGAGTGTTTGAGCAACAGCGAGTTGATTCGGGATGTGCATAATAGCTTTGCGAAGAGCAGTCCGTTTGTAGATGAGACGCAGAGGACGGCTACGGACGACGACGATGTCTACCATTTCATTGCTTATACTCCCATCAACGGCGTTCTCTACGAGCTGGACGGCTTACAACCAGCGCCCATTGCACATGGTGCCAGCACATTCGAGGAGTTCCCGGAGAAGGTCATCCCAGTTCTGCAGAGACGGATTGGTCGATATCCTGCACATGAGATCAGGTTCAACTTGCTTGCTATGGTTAGGGATTTGAGGATTCGGGCGAGGGAGGTGGGCGATCAGGAGATGCTGTATAGGGAGGAGCAGAAGAGAAGTGACTGGCAATTTGAAAATGCATTGAGGAGGCACAATTTCGTGGGCTTTGCGGGAGAGGTGCTGAAGGGTGTTATTGCGGACAAGTTGAAGGAGGGCCCAGAGGCTTATACCAAGTGGGTTGATGATGCGAAGAAGAAGACCAAGGAGAGGTCCGAGGATCGCAAGAAGAAAGGCGGTGCTGGGGATGAGGATGAGGATATGGAGGGATGATGTGATATGGTTGGATGATTATACGATTTCTTGTGAACCCTGCGGCGCATTGAGTCATCATGATTCTCTGCTTTCTGGGATGCATTTTGTGGCGTTGGAGAATCTCAGACTGGGAGGGGAGGGAGTGAAAGTTGCAAGCTGACTGCAATCCCATAGACTAGGTCAATAAAGATACCAAGAAAATTCATGAGCAATACCAGGCTTGATATTCAATACTTTTGCCTACCAGTTTAAGTTGCACCCCATTCACAGAATAGATATCTCAGCCGTAAAAAGTCTACACATTCCGATACACTCATGTCCTGAATATGCCTTAGACAACTATACGGGAATCCTCTGATAGTCTCGGAAGTATCTCTGGGAACGGCACTATCGAATACTCGACAAGGTGAAGAATGCCTGATCTAAGACACTGCCTCTTCCCTTTCCAAAACTTCCATAGATCCAAAGCGCAGCCATATCTCAAGACAAAAACATTGCGCACTGCACGCTCCAAGCACATATTGAAGGATCCCTCCTCGGATCATCCCATGAGGCTCCTCAGCAAGTCAAATTGCTTACCACTCACAAGTTGAGACCGGCTACGGCGTGAATGCTCGAATAGCAGTCGTTGACACAGAGCTTGATACGTGCAGCAGCGCCTTTCGAAACCCGCACAGTTTATTTCAGTCAAGTCCGACAAAGACAAGCCTGCCTGCGCCTCAAGCAAGGACATATTCCAATAGTTCTGGACCACATTTTGTGTTTTGCTTGCATTTCCGACGCTCGACTTTGCTTTGAATAAATTGAATATATTGGAATTGAGTTCATGCCCCTTCTCATCAATCAACAGGCTGCACCTTTTCTCAAACCTTCTTACGAATCGTATCACTGGCTGCGAACGGCGGTGCATGTGAGTTGTGTGACGCCACACTTCGGTGCACCGCAGTAATGATCCATGCGCCATCCCAGCGCCCAGCCCAGTCCACTTGACTTGAATTGACGAGGAGCATCCGATCCTCTCCATTCCCTCACTCCCTCTCAATCACAAACAAACACCCAACAACCTCATCGTCGTCCGCGACAACCCACGCATCCTCGACGATTGATATTTAACTCGCTGGCCGAGAACGCCGGTACGCAGCATTAATATCGAGGCAGGAAATACTCGAAACAAGGACGGCAGACGACGACGGACGGAACGGGGTGCGATAAGCAGAGAGGGACGGAATAGCAACGATGGAGGACCTGCGGGGGATGCACACGACGCTCAAGACCTCCCACATAACAACGCCCACGCCGACAGTGCTCTCCTCCATCGCCATCGATGCCCAGGCAAAGATTCAAGCCTTCCTCGCCCACCAGACGACGACCTTCCAGCCTACCGACAGCGAGGTCCGCGTGCAGCGCAATGATTCGACCATCAATGGCGTCATGATCGGGCTGCTGAGCTCCTTTGGCAGCGCCATCCTCATCGCCCTCATCTTCTTCATCGTCTACTTCTTCAGGTATACGAGCAGTGGTCGCATTTTCCTGGATCGGATTGGGAGGCCGGGAGAGTATGACGATGAGCAGGCTTATGCGAGGGAGGAGGCGGAGGCACTGGAGGAGATGGATGATTTACAGCGGACGGAATATTTGAGGGCTAAAGGTGTGTTTATAGAAGCTTGGGAGAGACATAAATCCAAATCATATGCTAATGTGATTATGATAGCGTTCATTCAGGCAAACCCTCCAGATTCATTACCGACCGACATTTCATTATCTCAGTACCTTGCGATTCAAGAAAAGGGCGTCTCGGCATGGGAGTTTGAACCGGAATTAGAAATCGCGAATTGTTTCGTAGAAGGGAGAACGGAGATTGAGTTCTTTGATTCGGAATGCTCGACACTAACGAATCTCCCGATACCGAAACAGAATGAGGTTTATTATTGGGAGTCGAAGATTTACGATAAGCCGGAAACGACTTTGATCAGTATAGGTGTAGCTACGAAGCCATACCCTCTGTTCAGGTTACCAGGTATGGGATGTCTTTTCGAGGGTTGGAAATTAAAGCTAATGACTTTCCAGGGTGGCACAAGTACTCTGTTGCATACACATCCACTGGACACCGAAGATACAATCAACCTTTCAGTGGACCGACATATGGACCCCAATTTGTGCAAGGAGATGTTATCGGAGTTGGATATCGACCTCGAACCGGCACAATATTCTTCACACGCAACGGCAAGAAGCTAGAAGATGTTGCCCATGGCCTGAAATCCCAGAACCTGTTCCCTGCAGTGGGTGCAAACGGACCCTGTACTGTGCATGTCAATTTTGGGCAATCGGGATTCGTCTTTATCGAAGCAAATGTAAAGAAGTGGGGTCTCGCACCCATGACAGGAAGCCTTGCCCCACCACCTCCATATGGAAGTGAACAAGGGAGCATTTTGTTGGAAGCTGGACGAGAAGGAGCTCAAAGCAGTCAAGGAAATTATCCTGATGCGAGGCATGGAAGAACGAGAAGTGGAAACTTCAGACATGGTCCACCCACAAGCCCTGGACCCGTTCGTTCTCCAACAGATATCTCGCTCGCCCACCTGACACATATTCCTTCACACGATGAACCAGGCGAGCCTAGTACATCAGCAACTGGAAGTGGACCAGAAGCAGCAGTGACCACGGTCTCGAACGTCGGACTTGGTGTATCTGAGGCTCCTCCCGAATATACCAGCCCGCATCAATCGCACGCAAACAGCCCACGAGGTAGTGTAGACAGCGAACGAGCTCCCCTAATCAGGCAGCAGAGCACTCCGCCTCCAATACCTAGCTACAACGACACCGTAGCCGAGGACAGAGCAAGGGAAAGGGCTCAAAGCCAAAGCCACCGAGATCGAAGCAACAGTCATCGAGTGCAAGATGGGACATCTGGATCTAGATCATGACGATAGCGAATAAGAAAGCAAGCAAAATATCATCTGAGCAACAAACATTTGGGCACGACCCCTCTGATATGGGTACGATATTAACTTACTTGTACGGTGTTCAGGCAGGCTTTGCCTCAACAACAATGGACCCGTCTTTTCTTTCCTTTTTGGTTTAAGCGGGATGGTGGAGGATGGCATCTTGCTTGGGGTGTGTTGTAGCGTTGTTTGTTGTTTTCTGCGTTGCTTTTTGGGAGAAGAGGATGGGTGGATGGGTGGATCTCTTCGTTCATTACCCTGTGCTCAACTGAGCTGAACTGAAGACTGAGGCGTTTGGGCGTTGCAATGTAAATTGCACAGTACGGGATTCGACATCCTTTGGGTTTATCTTTCTTTTTTCCATGGGTGGAGCGGTAGGATAGCGAGCGCGGAGAGGTGAAGAGATGTGGTGCGCGGAGTAGGCGAGGTGACGTGGTTGTTTGAAGAGCGCGGAGTTGGGGCGTGAGATCTTCAAGTCCAAAATTTGTGAGATGGTGGAATGAATAGGGAAGAGAGGAGATGGGAAGCAATGATATGAGATCAAACGAGCCAGGATATGGACTCGGTCGATGGAGGAGTGACAGAGCGGATGATATAAGAGGATGCATGGATGTAGCATAGCAGAAAGTGGATACACGCACAAAGACAATACGATATCATGTTCTTTTCGTAGATGACTTTGCAGCCCTTACTTCGTCAAGTGCTGGATTCTGATATTGCTCGCTGCGGTTTCATTCGTACTTTAGACAAGTCTTTGCTATTGTTTTATCTGTATCCCCTTCGTCGAATTTGTATGACCTCCGAGCTGGAGAAGGCTTCGCATAAGTCATGATAGCTTCCTTTTTGGGTGGCGACTGCCATTTCAATTAGATCTGGCTGGCAAGAATCGTCGCTGACGCCAAAACATCGCATTAGGAAAGCGCTTATCCTGATCTATCCTTCCCTTTCTGTCTTCCAAGTCCCTCAGCTTCCTTGCAGTCGTAGGGGACCTTTGGGCGCAACACCTGCTTTTATCTCCTTTCATCTGCTTTCTTTCTCTCTTCCAATTTTCAGTCTCTGATGTCTTCGGGCCGTCTAGCAACGTCTCGGCCATGACTCTCAATGTCCGGATGCTCTTGCTACATAAGTACGTTTGTGTAATTGATTTCTCTGCTTAGTCTAAGCCTAGCATACCTAATGTCGTAAAGCTCTATTCCTCTATCAGCGGTCTGTCACTTCACCTCTTCATGATTGTTTTTTACATTCATACTAGCTATGCTTAGCTCTCCGTTGAGACATTTGAGGCAGAGCCTTTCTAGTCAACGCCTGAGTGGGCCATATTCGTTCGCGGGGACCTGCATGGAGAAAAAAGCGGTATTTGTGTGGCATTCTAACTCTCAATCGACCTAACGAAAAAGAGCATCTTGAAGTAAGGAGGGCCTTTCTATATTCCAGTGTCATCAGGAGTCAGTAACTCAAAAGCACGTCACATGCGACAATGTTCAAATTTAATCCGGGGAGTGGAATGGCCATCTGAATTCATCAGTCTCTTATATCAACGCAACAACAGAAGGCACACTCAAGCGAGACAGTAAGACCAGCTCGCTTCTCCTTTCCGCTCTTCAATTCCAGCAAACAAAACACAAAGCAACACAAAACTCTCCACCTAGTAATCCTCCTCAAAAGGATCATAATCGTCCCCATACAGCTCCGCATCCTCAACCAACCCAGCCCTCTTCTCCCTCTCAAACGCCTCCTTCGCCTCCGCCCTCAATCTCTGCCGCTCGTCCTCTTCCCTCCTCTCCTCCTCCCAAGCCTCCCCCAACTCCACCCTCAACTTCGACACCTCATGCACCTCAAACATCATCCTCATCTCCACACCCCTCCGCAAATCCACCTGCTTCTTCACCTCCCTCTCCTGCCTCACCCTCCTCCTCCACTCCCCATAATGCTTCAACCTCCTATCCCTTATCTTCAGCCGCTTGTTAAGCGGACTCTTTGGACTCGGGTCCGGATCCACGTACCCGAGACGAGCTTCCTGTTGTCGGGTGTAGGTGAGGTGAGAGAGGTGTCCGGCGCGCTTTTGGTCGCCGAATGCTCTCCATTCGGATAGTGAGTGATGTTGACGGGGCGTGTAGGCTGGGTTGTAGCTGGGGCGGTGGTGGGAGGGGACTGTTTGCCGGGATCGGCTTCGGAGGTTGGAGAGGTAATTGGGGTGGGTTGAGGTGGGTTGTGGGGGTGGAGGGTTGGCGGAGTAGATGGATTTGTAGGGAGCTGGTGCTGGAGCTGGAGGTGGAGCTGCTGGTGGAGGTGCAAGAGGAAGAGGAAGAGCGGGGTGAGATGGTGGTGGTTGAGGAGGGAGAAGAGGTTGCTGGTCCTCTGGCTCTGGCTCTGGTTCTGCAACTCGGCCCTTTGACCGGGTGCCATACCGGTGAGTGGTAGGCTTTGGTTGGACAGGAACAGGACCCGAAGCAACCTTTGCCTTTGGCTTAGAGGCTTTTGACCTCTTCGCCTTGGGCGCAGGTGCTTCGTCCTCTCCAGTGGAACGCTTTCTCTTTGTTGCCTTGACGGCAGTGGTGTTGGTGGGAGCTCGGACAATCTTCTTTGCCTTTGGAGGAGGCTTTGAATTTGCAGCGGCCTTCTTCTTGGTGATACCGACTGGCTTGGAGGAGGAAGAGACGGCAGGGACTTGGTTCCGTTCGCTGCGTCGGGGCTTTGTTGCCGAAGTTGCTGTGGTGTATGCCATTTTTGGTACTGGGATGTGATGAGAAGAAGAGAGAGGAAGAGAAATGGTATTGGTGTGAAGAATTTGGATGATGGACAGAAAGCGTTTTCTTGCGATCGAAGTCGATGTTGCGTTGCGATGTGATGAAGATCGTATGCGTATGTGAGTCTGTCTGTAGCTTGATCGAGAAGCAAAAGAAGAAGAGAAGACGAAGCTCAGGAGAAGCTGCATCTCTTGGATCTCACCTCTCATTGTACAACAATGCTAGAGTATTCGAAGTATTCATTGATACTTGGTCGTATTGTGGTTCGCTAGCGAGTTTTGTTGCTATTGTGGAAAGGGTTGATCTCGCTTAATTGTTGTTGTGATTTCTCCCCTTGGTCGTTATGTGCAATGACCTGACCTCGGCCCTATGACCTAGACGAAGACTGATTAAGGTGCTCCTGACTTTTTAGCAAATAGTGGGGTCTCGAGTGGAAGATTTGCAAGAGCCTTACATCTGGAACTTGATAATTCATAAATGTTTTGCCTGGCTTTCTTCGCCCGGCGCGGGAGGATTGAGGGAATTCTTATTCCAAGCTTTAAGGAGGCCCGCATTTATTTATACTATGCCACTCGATCTTTGAACTGATTTAATCGCATGGATGACCGGGCACGTCTGACTACAGGAGTGATTTGTGAGAATGCAGCGGAACGCAATTTCTCACTTCTTTCAAAGATTGTGTATCTCAACGAAAGTTAACTCGGCAAATGTAAACAGCTGAAGTACTTCCAGAACTGTCATATATCTATTCAATACAATGTAACTCTGGATGTATAGATGATGTAAATTTTGCATAGTTCGTCACTGCGTCAAGATGTGATGAGATTCTTCCTTATCTATGAAAGTAAGCAACCAGACTTGCGACCGGAGATAGATGACTGCACCTAATCGTATCTACAGCTATCATCACTAGAAACCCAATGTAAGGTGGATAGGTATGTTTTATCTATGGGATCCGATCTGGCATAGATCGCCGTGCAAATATCCGGTATTCTCCTGAAGAAGGAATCCTTCTCAGATGGAACAGAGAGAGACTAAAAAGCACATTCTTAAAAGCATCTTACCACCTTCTTTAGCAGACTGACATAGTCATAAATATGTGCAAGTGTTGAGTTGATGACGAGAATTGAGAGCCGTTGATTTTGAGATTTTCCACATTGTTCTCGATGCATGAAGTGGGCGAGGCATGACCAGGGAGAAAATGTTCACAACACTACTATTTATACAACATGTATTTTCTCGAATCCTAAATACACAGGCTGGAGAGTTCATTGAGTCTGACTAAGCATATCAGTGTTGACTGACTAGAACATCGTTTCCTGGTTTGCGGATGATCGAAGTTGAGAAGAACAATTTATTGTACTGGCAGCGCTAGCAGTGCTAACATCACCCCCTGCAACTGAAGCGCACTGCCCATTCAGGGCACTAACAGCGCTTCTAGAGACTTGTTATTGATGTTAGCTTTCACATTGATTTTATCATTGCTTGTCTCGAGATGCGAAAATATGATACTTCATACACTGCAGAGCTCCACATCATTGAACCTCATCAAACGTCGCCTCATTTCTCGTGACTCTGGGGAGGGGGAAAGAGTTATCACAATTGCTTTGTTCTTTCATTCCATTTGCATAGCTGCTTGCTCTAAGGTAGTCCAGAGACCGGACGCATCCATCGCATCTTGTAAACTCCATTGACCATAATACCCATTCATCCACCCCAACCTCGATGTGAAAACGCCAAGCCAAGTGGTATAGAAAAACCAGAACCAACCAGTACGCCTCGCTTCTCATACAATACACCCATATACAAATCAGACCAGACCGAATCACCCTTCCTGTCCATATAGAACCATTACTCCATGTGCAGTCGATTTAGAAGTACAGTGCTTGACCGGAATGAGAAACGATGAATTCGCATCCTAGACCGGCTTCCTTCTCCAGGTCACGAAGTTGCTGGCGAATGATTTCGGGCTAGGGAGGCATGATATTAGCAATTGTCAGATCAGGAGAGGAAAAAAGAAGATGTTCTCAGGAAGCACTTTGATATTCGAGAAAAAAAAGTAGGGGCGTCCTTACAGCATCTCTCTCATCGTCCAGCTCGTTCTTGATGTGTGTGATAATAACTCTGAACCCATCTAATGGTCGGGACAGCTTCTCCGCAGCCTTATCATCTTGGGTCTTGTTTCCAGGTGGCTGCTTAGAGGGACCAGAATATGCATTTCGTCGCCTAGAATAATTACTCCTATCGAGCTTCGGTGGTGATCGGAACACTGTCTGCCTCGCAGGACTGTCGGATCGAGCTGGTGATTCTTGACGCAATACCTTCGGTGCAGAGGCCGAACCATTACCATTACTGATAGCGCGTTAGTAAAGATTCCAGAAGTCACAAAGTTGAAGGGGTTCATCAGCATTTAGCTGGGTGAGGGGCCCTTACCTTGTTCGCTTTCTCTTTGGGGACATGGCCTTGCTGTGCAGCTCGCTAGCATAACCTCTAGCCACCATATCTGCTAATTTCTTCAACTCAACCATCAAGTGCGAAGGTGTCATGTGGCCGAAAAGTAGTTCATCTTCACGGCTGTCATCATACGAACACTCGATGAAGATCGCTGTGAGATGTCCAGAAACGATCTTTGGCGCAGCCATAGCCCAGACCTGCTCGTTTCTTGGTAACATGGATATGGAGTCAGGTTCTACATCTCCGAATATGATGATTTCTCTGCCACTGTTCGTGTCCCGAATGAAGAATGCGGTGCTGTTGTAAACGCACTGAATCATTTGATGGCTGCCTCCGGTAAGTCTTGGTACAGAAGGATCTAAATTTGAAGCATTGGATTCGCTTCGAGCCATGCGAGTGTTTGGGAAGGATGAGTTGAGGTGTTGATTGTCCGCGACAGATGGGGAGGGTAAAGGGGTCGATCCACGACGGAGATGATGTTCCATGCAAGTGCCTGAAGTATTAAACAAGTCAGTAATTCGTCAAGTTTTAGGGACCATGAAAGTGACATGACGAGTCTCGAAGGAATTTCGGACGAGAAATAGAAAAACTAATCAGCTTTCCAAACATACCGTGACTGATGCTGAGGGCTTTGACACCTAGACCAGGTACAATTTCAACGTAGCCTTTGGTATCACCCTCTCCTGCAGCTGGAGATCCGCCTTCGACTAGTCTGACATAGCTGATCATTCCAGCACCGTTATTCTCATCGGTCAAATTTGGCCAGATGACGCCATTGAAAATGTGGTTTTTAAGACCATCAATAGTGTTAGGTAGACCAGCGTAGCGCTTCTGTCTCGTCAAACCCTTAACCGCAGTATTGATAACTGTACCAGCGATATGATCCACTGAAAGAATTGCCCGGTCAGTTTTGAGAGGAACAGGATATATGTCGGGTCATTGGAAACTCACTGTGTGGGTGCGTGAAGAGAAAGGCATCAATGAGCTCTACATATATATATCTTGCGTTGGCGCCGGGCTTGTCGTGGGGTATTTCGAGACCTTCAAATGGTCCATCGATCAACGTAGCTCCTGTGCTTTGCTTTCCGTTTTTGGAGGGACTCATCATCTTATGCGTCGTCAGGATCTTCTCCATCTTTGAGATACCAACACCACCATCCACACCCATGACACTGCCTTTGCTCCACTAGAGAATGTTAGTTCTGCTTGCTGAGTAGCGGGATTAGATGGGCCTTCGGACGACTTTGAGGGATCGATAAACATCTTCAAAAATCAAATAGGAGGGCTGAACGAACGGAAATGGATTTGTTGTACTTACTCCAGCAGCTGTGAGGCGAACAAGAAAGGATGTAGTATTTCCTTCATCGGGACCACCGCCAGCACCCTGCACAAACCCATGTCAGCGTGCGCTCTTCCAAATATTCCGAAAGTCCTCTCCAGTGGCACAAAATCATAATGAAGCGCTTCAAGTTCCCAAGAAACTACACGTGATGAACCGGCAGAGCCGCGAAGCCTAATTCCAAACATTGCGTTGTGTTGATATATCACGAAACAAGGGAGACAAAGCAACTTGACGTAAGACAGCTGCAGGTATCCCTTGAAGCCGAGTCGATCTGTGCTGTAGGGAAGGGAAGGGGCATTGGAGAACGAAGCGCAGCGCATTGCACTCACCAAAACAACGACATGCATAGCCGGCATTTCGTCGCTGGTCATCCCCATCGCACTTTCAGCGCTCGCTCGCTCGATCAGTATCGCGATGCTCTCAATGAGCCAGGATCAGGAAAAATAAAAGATCAGAAGCGGACTGAACGAATGGGTGGCGAGGACATAGAAACAATGCCTTTGAGGTTGCGGGTTCGGGGCTCGTGCTTAATGCAGCGTTCCGAAGGGTTGTCTTGTGTGACCTGAGATGAAAGGTTGTGGTGGAGCTAGGTAGGAGCTGACAAGAGACGAGAACGGCTCGCGAACGAGCGAGTTGGAGGGGCTGGCTGGCAGGCTGCACTAAGATGGGCAACAATCCACGTGATGGACGTTTTCGAATGCCACCTTCAGGTACCCAGCTTAGATGCTTGATCAAGTCGGAGAAGATGAAAGAGAGAGGAGGTTGTATATATGTCGATGTGATTGTAAAGTAAAGGAGGATCTTGTGCAGTTGTGAATTGCTGGACTTATTCGAACCCTTGATTTAGCCCAGCCTGCCCTTCCCTGTCAGCGTACTGTAGCGAAAAGCCTCACTGCCACTTAGCAAGAGTGTTGAAACCTTATTGAGAGCCAAGAGCTTACTTACTTACTTGGGACCCGGAGGATTGGGAGAACTCTTAGGTAAGCAGTTGGCATTTCTCGCTCGACACTTTGTTCTGTGGAATGCAATCTTGCAAAACGCTTGCAGTACTTTCCAAAAGCAATTTGGAATGAATGCAGACTGATTGTATTCTCTGCCTCCTGGTAGCACAAAATAGGTACAGCCGAATCACAGCATATGTACCTAGGTTTGTGTGACGTGTCGAGCAGTCGTAATTGTGCAAGTAGGCAATGCTAAGCAGAAGCAACGAGGGAGAGACTGAGGCAAAATCGAGGGTCATTCGTCGAGGTTGTTATCGTTCTCACAACTCTTTGTCCCCCATCCATAAGTGGTAGAACAAAGAATGAATTTAACGCCCGGATAAGTGAGATTGACATAGTTCGATAGCTCCCGTATGCGTCGAATAGGGATGAACTACTTACGCTCGAGATGCACACTATAGTATTGATGAAGTTGGCCTTACTAGAAAGAATTGAAGAGTGTGGCAGATGAGTCAAGCCAAGGTAATTAATTTGCTTAGCCTGGATCGTAGTGTAGTGTACAAGGCAGATTATCTTGACACTCAGTGATCCAAAAGAGGGAACTCGAGATAAGCGAAAGATAGCTAGCGAGCCAAAATAAACAGTCAACCTGCTATGGAAGCCGATCATTTTCTCCTCTGTCCAAAGTGTTTTGATTTAGCCTAGAAGTATGCCTGAAAGCGAGCACTTCTTTTGAGGGCTTGACATCATATGGGAGACTGAGTGAGCAGAACAGAGGACAGAGACAACATATGAACATCCTGAGAAATGCCTACTGAAAGACAAAAGGTACTTATGTGAATTACTTTGAACATCACAACGCTTCAGACTACTCTTAATATTATCAAGCAGCGCAACTCTCATTATGCACGCAAACCCGCATCCATGCTCCCCTACCTGTGATATAGACATAAACACAATCCCTGCGCCATCCATCAACCCCTTCGGAAGAATCCAAGCACATCCATCATTCCATTCATTACCTAACAATGTACACCGCTGATGATCGACCATATATAATCTACCCATTTTCCACGCATGGCGCGAATCTAGTATCTAGTTTCTTCCTGCCAAGTTCATGTGCATGATTGCATCGTTCTTCCAGTCATCGTCCTCATCGTCACTCGATGCATTCTGGACTCTCAATCCGCCACCGCGAGGCTGCTGTGAAGGCAAACTCCATAGATCGCCTTCTCGTCCCTCGACTGCTGGGAGACTGATCTGAGGGCTCATTCCGGGCTTTGGACCCACTCGAGGCGGAGGTACTTGTGGGGTATTAGATGTTTCAAAGCCAGGGACTTGAAAATCGTTGGACCCGTCTAGGAAACTGGTCTTCTCGGGTGAGTAGTTATGGGTTGGGAGTTCGAAATGGTTGTTGTGGCGTGTCTCTGTTGGGGTATCATCGCTCTTGGTAGAGGTTCCGTTCTCTCCTCTTGTCGGTGAGCCAACGATGGAGTCGTTATAGTTCTGCGCTGGCATCTCGGAAATGCCAGTTGGTAATGGGGCAAAGCTATTCTGAGCTTGCGTTTGTTGGCGTTCATATTCGCGTTGTTCAACGATCTGAGGAGCTGACTCCACATGGCGAAGACTGCTTGCTATCACGCTCCCGTTCCTGACACTACCAACACCGCTGCGAGGCTCAATAGTCTCGGTGACATCAGAAAGACCAGAATCTGCATCTCGGATTCCGAACTGTGCCATGGTGCGCATTTTGCGCTGCACCCAACTGGCTAAGATCTTGCCTCTTTGCTTCTCGCCGAGTCTGGAACGCGGGAAGTCACCTTTATTAACGAATGCCACGATATCAACAACTATCTGGTGCTCGTTAAGGATTGCATTGACGATGACAGGAACAATCGATGCGAGGTATGCCTTTCTACCCACTTCGACAAGAACCACAATGAGGCCGCCAGCCTGGAAGACAGCGCTGAATCTTGTTAGTTATATTCTGGAGGAGAGGTAGTAGTACTTACGAGCCTCCAGGGACGATGTTCCGGTGGCACTTTTCAACTGAGTACTCGATATCCATGGGGAAGTGACTAAGTCCATTGATCTCGAATGTCTCACCGATACTGCCCAAGACGAAGAGCACTTGCATGTCGACCTGTGCGCCATTGGGACCGATTGGCCGACTGACATTGTGCAAGAAGCCGAGATCTCCTGTTCGGACGTATTGAACATTTGGATCGCCATCAGTGGTACGGCCATCAAATCTCTCAGCATCGAAAGGATCCTTGGACCCGTAGAACGACTTCACACATGCTTCTGACTCTACCCAGATCTCGCCGTACTCGCCTTCGTGGCAAAGTGTCCGACTTTCTGGATTGACGATCGCTATCTGAGTTGACACAGGAACCATGCCCGAATCTTGGAGAAGTAGCGCTCTGGGTTCCGTTTCGGGGTCTACGGGGTATATCATACCCCGTCGCAAAGCCTGCGTATCCAACCACAGTTCAATGGGCTCGATGCACATGTACGATCGAGATGCAATCATGGGATTGAGTACGTGAGAGTAGATGGTGTTGATGGCTGTGCGATCAAGACCAGTCTGAGCGAAGTGAAGGCGGACTTTCTGGAAGACATCTACTCGCGGGCGTCCCTCGGCAGATATCATCATGTTCTTCAGCTCATGCAAAGCGAAGCCTTTGCCTGGCATAATTGCCATAGCATGGTCAAGCATTTGAGGCGTAGCATAAGTGTCTTTGATCTTGTACCTTGACAATGTCAAGAAGAGTGAGATCGGGTTCTGGGCGAACTCGACGGGAGAAACCAAGTAAGTTGGGGCGCCGACAAATATGCCCATGAGACATGTGTGAATAAAGCCTAGACCGCTCGTACTTCGGACGCAGCCTAAGACTGGTCTGGAGCTCGTCATTTGACAGGTTTCCTTCTGTACTTTGCACATACCCATAATAGTGTCGTGTCCGATCTGTACAGCAATGCGCCGCTGATCCGGTGTCCAGTATGTCCATACCAGGACTGGATATCCGGGCTGAACCCAAGCTGGCTGCATTGTAAGACCAAGATCTCTACAACCATTATTCTGCTTGGGAGGTTTGGTCGTATTGTAGATATTTGGGACAGCTACTTTCAAGACTTGTGCTGATTGCTTGACATGCTGCGATACTGGCTTTTGCTTCATGAGGTGGTCGACATCCTGATTGACCAGCACGGCTTTGACCCCGTAGTCAGCCACCATATGCAGGAAAGCTGGAGCATCCTCGTTCAAACGATTCTGGTCGAGTGGTGCCATCGGGATTGCCGTCGCTCCGAGACAGAAACAGGCATGTGTGGCATAGACGAAGTCTTCCGAATGTGTATACATGAGAATCAAGTGGTCGCCAGATCGGACTTTGACCTTATTCTTCAAGTACATGGCCACAGCTGCTACTTTGGTGTCGAACTTTTTCCAAGTAATGCCCTTCCCTTCTTTACCCCTGCCGTCGATGGTACAGTACGACAGCTCTTCCGCTTGTCGTGCGACTCGCCATTGCAACAGGTCAACAATACTAGAGAAGTTATTCAAAGGAGTAGATGTACGATCATCAATGACAACTTCACGGCGATCGATACCAGAGTATTGCTTGTCGCCAGGAGAGAGGATGTCTTCGCGTGTCTGAGAAGCCAGTGGAGACCAGATCCCACCAATGGGATCGACACCAATTGGCAAGTTGAGAACAGCTCTCTCGACTCCGAACTTGACGTGGACACAGGGGAGGTTACCAAGATCGAATTCTCGCCTACACAGCATGTTTCCAATTTCTCTCCGTCCATTCTTTAGGACCTTCGGAAGTGTGTTTGGCGCCGTGATCATTACACAGTAGACTCTTAGGTGATGCTCTTGCATCAGAACTTCCATGCACCTCTCGGAGAGAGAGTCAAGGAGCGCAGTATCAAGCTGCCTGGGAGGTCCACCCGAAGTAACAGGTGCCGTTGATGCTGACTGAGACTCCAATAATACTATAGGCAGATGTTCATCATTGACAAAGACATCGAAAGCGGAGCAATCATAGATCTTCGGCACGTTCTTCATGATCGTCACAATGATATGTTGCACGAAGAAGTACCTATGCTCAGCAACTTCGTGGCCATGCTCGACCCACTCGACCTTTTGTCGGATGCGGTCTTCGTACAAGCCCAGTACAAAAATCTTGCCTTCAATGACAGTGCCCAGGAGACCTGTCCTCAAGAACTCAGGTTCTACCATCATAGGCGTAGGATCACCTTGCTCAAACTTGTAAGGCCGAGCATGGAAGATCGTTTCGGTATGCTTCGGCAGTGCCCAGAATCCTCCGGAAAGCGAAGGAGAGTCGACCCAGATCTCACCCACGGAATGAGGCGTAGCGAGTAGACCAGTTTCGGGATCCACCACAGCCAAAGTGGCATCAGGTATTGGAAAGCCAAATGCACCCACTCGCACTGTTCCTGGCTCACTCCCCGCCTTCTTTCGAGCCTCTTCTCCAATTGCAACAACAACAACTTCGTTAGTTTTTAGAGCTTCACGGTCCAGTAGGACCTCGCTCAATTCAGTTCTCTCTATATGTTGGACTTTTGTCGTGGTCCCACCGCCAATCAAGCTTCCAAATCCATTGGCAGGTGGCTGCTCTTTCTCCTTGTCCTCCGCCTTTTCCTCGATGGAGTCATCATCTGTACCCATATCAAGCTTGAGAGGGCAACCCATTCGCTCTTCTCCGCCTAGCCAATCTCTCATACTAATCACCATGCCTCCATGCTCGGGTAAGCATAGCATTGGCGCGACCAATTCTCGCGCTCGTGGGTTCCGCATGGGACGGAGCCACCTATCCGCCAACACTTCATGAAATTCGCTATCGACTGTCAGAGCATCGATCAAGCACATCTTGACATGCTGGAAATTCGGTTCCATCCCCTTCTTGTAATTCCTAGTAGTCATGGGATCTTGTTGATAATTGTATGCAGCTCTCTTGAGGCCGGGATAGTCTGCCAACATCAATGTAGCCTTGTACTTGGTGATGAGATGTGCATAAAGACCCGGGGTTTCCACAGCCTTATTCTCCATCCAAACCGTGGTATGGCCGCCGTATACAGTTAACAGAACGCCCAGAATCATGCCAATTCCTTGTCGAGGATCAAGATACGACAAGAGGATCTCACTCTGGTTGTTACTACCAGCCATAAGTCTCCCGTTCTTGTCTCTGAGGCCTGTATGGAATGTATCTCCTGCTGCACCAGTTGGTACAGTTGAAAAAATTGCAGAAAGGCATGCCATTTGGTGCATAATTGTGCGATGGCTCATAACGACTCCACGTAGATCTCCTGTCGGAGCTCGTGAAAACTCAATGTACGCCAGGTCTGGAACTGCGAGAGCTGGCGTCTCGTCTTTCTTCTTCGGATGCCAACTTCCAAACTCATTTGTCTTCCACCATTCTACCCCTCTTGGCCAGTTGAGTTTCTGTGTCGTAATATCCCGCTGAAATGCTTTCAAATTATTGTCGGTTGTAAGTGCAAGATGTGCTTGTGTAGATGTTAAGATAACGTTAAGCTTGGCATAGTCTTCAAGGTCATTGATGGGAACCGCAACGACACCAGCAATGAAGCAACCCAGTAATGCAATGGCAAAATCGATGATCTCTGTATCCCGGTAGATCAACGCAACTCTATCACCACGATACAGCGAGCTCTTGTCTCTGATGACTTGAGCGACCTTCTCCGCACGACTAGTGAGTTTATCCCAGGTGATAGATGCGATCTCCTTTCCTCTGGCATCTAAGACCCAGTATGCAGGGCTTTTCCCATTTGTTCGCGAACGATGTCTGAGGACTGCCCCGATATTGTCGAATTTGGACATTGGCGTATTCGCATCGTGAGGATCGTAGACGGCGAAAGGAACGTCTCGCGGTTCTAGAGGCATCTGATATTCGAGCGCAGCAGGAGGAGGAAGGTCACTGGTAGTCAACATTGGGGGAGCCATTGCCGCTGTTGGTGAAAATGCATCGCTAGATGAGTATCTATGAGGCCCTCCCCCGTAGGAATTCGAATGCCCATGTTCATATCCTTGCTGCCCTGCAAAATCAGAGAAATATCCCTGCTGCGATTCTCCCAACATTGTACCATGTGAGTCCATCATGGTCCCAGCTCGACTTTCGTACTCGTTTGGCTGCTGCTGTACATATCCGGTCTGATACGCTGGGTTAAAAGCATAATTTGCGCCAGAGACCGAAGATGCCATGGTCATTGTCGGTTCTGGAGAGTTCCCTCCAAACATAGAAGTGGAAGGCAGGAAAGTCTCGGTGCCATAAGACGACATTCTCTGGACAGCAGCTGGAGGAACTCCTAGTTGAAGTTGCTTGGGAGGCCCAGAAAACCCCGGTTGGTGCTCCCGACTTGTTGCAAAACTGCCATAATCACTCGCCATCGTATCTAATCTTCCTCCAGAATTCGACCTTGCAGGCGATTGGGGTGGTATGGGTGGCCTTGAGTCGTATTGGTTTCCAAAGTCGTTTGAGTTCGCATTAAGAGCTGCCAAAGAGGCATTGCGCGATCCGTCGTTCGAAGGGTGCGCGGTATTATCTGGAGAGTGTACACGCAAGCCCTTGAGATCTGCTGCAGCTGCCGAGTCTCCAAGGTATTGTGAAAGCAAAATTGTGCGCCGTTTCTGATATCTGGAGCCACAGTCAGCACCAGCGCTCAAACGCTTTCCTTTTTGGCTTCTTGCCCTTTCTGTGTGATATCTCCTTCCTGTAAGCCGTAATTATTCAAGTTAGCCAAAGTCCTCGAAGTCTCATGGCAAGCGATCTCCAGATATGTCACCCTCCGTCAAAGCACACTCTGTCACAACCCGAAGAATATCCCAAACGCATCCCCTACATGGAAACATTGTAACTGACCTCTAATTCGTGTTCGAGCTGCTGCAACTGCAGCTGCAGTTCTGGGTGGTTTCCGTCCATTTTGTCTGATTCTCGAAACGTGGGGAAACTCCGATGGCAGTTCCGTACAAAGACTTGCGATCAGTCGAGTTTTAACGAGTGTCGAGGTCTAGAGACCATTAGGGGTAACAAGAGAAGTCTCGAGTCGGGATAAAAGGTCGCCGTCGTGATATAGAAGGGGTTGCGAACATCCAGCAAGCATTATCGGGGCATGACGACAATGCCGCAGAGGATGGGGTTGGGGTTCTGTTCTTGTTCTCGTCGGTTCGCCTGTTCCTGCTTCTGTACCTGGGTTGGCTCGTCTCGTATTCTCTCTCCCCTTCTCACGGATCAACCTGGATGCCACCTCTGACGCAGTGATACAGCCGACAAGCGAGCAAGGCTAGTCTTAATGGGTTGTAGTGTGAAAGCCACCCCGCGAACCGAGCAGACCCTTCCATCTCTATAAATATTTCTTCAGCTCAATTTTCATCAACTTTCTTCATCTTCATCAACATCATCAACATCATCAACAACATCAGCATCGCATGTACTCATGCAGTGCGGCGATGGGCTGCTCAGACTGTTTCAACTTGATAGCCAACGACATGTTCTATGTTCGTCATGGACATCTTGCCCAGCGCCCTGTTGCCATGAATGTGTGCTTTTTGACACAGCTGGGCTTGTCTTAAGACAATCTTAAGATTGAAAGTCTTTGGACACTTCTTAACTGTCGACACTTTTGATGTTGACCACTCACAAGAGCTTGGCAGCAACAGCCCTGACAATGATTTATTGATACTGGTATGTCCATTTCCCCTCTGATTCACACCCATACCAAGGCAATGCCTTCACCTCCGCAACATGATGAAAATCACAAGATTTACAGACCTGTTCTTAAAATCCGTTTACGGCTTGATGCTGATCTCTTGGAGACCTTCTGATCATTTGCAAATTCAAATCACACTTTGTCCAATGTTTTCATTTATGCAATAGCTGACAATACGTGATAGCAGATACCTAATATACTCGCCTTGCAGTACTGCTTCAGCAAATTACACGACATGAGCAGAAGGCAGTTCTTCAGCTTGTTTTTGTCGTACTGATCTTGCTCATTATTCAAAGCCAGGGTTGCATCCACGATGAATACCTATTTGTGGGCTTCAGCTACTCGTGATCAATATCTCGCCAAGGTTTATGAATCCTCTGGACTTCGCTTGGCTTGATCACTTCATAGACAATTAATTACCTTTTACTCAATCCTTACGCTTTTGTCCCTTCGTCTCTCTGTGTAGTTTGTCCTTTGTCCGCTTATAGTCCAGTTTCTTTCGTTCCCTGTTCAGTGCTTTTGCGCCCATGCCTTTGTTCACGCTTACCGCAGCACAAAGAGACGCCTGCGGCCTCGCAATTCGAAATCTTCTTCGAACTTCACAATCCCGATTGTTTCATTTTGCTTTTTGTCTCTTGATACTAAACAGCTGTCATCACTATCCTTGAAATACCATGTCTTACTTGCATCCACGCTGGATCGTGTTATTGTGATTTCTGCCGCTTGAAAGGCACGCTCGTCCACTGCATATTTCACGTAGGCAGGTTGTCACGGGCATATATAGGACTATCGGCCAAGTTCAACGCAACTTCTCCAGCAACATGGCCGACTCAAATGATGAGCAGAGGCCGCAGCAGGTAGAGGTTCCTGACCAGGAGACGGACCAGTTCTCGCCCAGCCACTTCGATTTTGAGGCTCTGATGAACGAAAACACCGATGCAGAACTTCTACAGCCACCACCTGAAGACGAATTTGGTTTCAACTACGCTGACTACACGGATGTTGACTTCGCTCCAACCATATCATACCCAATGGAGGAAGCAGAACCAGATATATCAGGACCAAGCGAGTCGGTAAATACGTCGAAAGAACGAGACACGTTTGAAAAGCAGCCTCTCCAGATCCCAGAGCAGTCTCTTCAGGTTCCAGAGCAGCCTCTTCAGTTTCCGGAGCAACCTCTCCAGGTACCACCGCGTCTCGAGGTGCCCAAGACGAACATTGGATCACTGTCAGTCCCCATAACTGTCACATCGCCCGTTGACCCAACGCATTGGCAGCCCTACGCTCCTGGTCCGTATGGCTCACAACCAAATATGCGCCAGCCAATGCGCCCAAGACCCATTGTCTCCCAGCCTTACCCCTCCCAATCTTATGCTCCTCATCCCTACGTACCACAGTCATATCCTCCTCAGTATTACAATCCTCACCCATACGGTCCACAGCAGCCGTACGGTGTCGGACCCAGCAACAACAGGTCCTACCCTTTGAACCCATCGCAAAACTCCGCACCCATAATGCGACCTTCTTCAGCCCTCGCTACAGCCAGGCCGGCAATCCAAACTCCTGAAGGAACCTACTTGAACCCAATCCTCAACCGTTTCTCCTGCCCCAGTACGCCCCTCCACGTCATCGACAACTACAAGTACCCATTCGAGGATGAGCTGCAGCGAGCTCTAGAAGCAGAACTCCATCGCCAGAACGAGATAGCCAAGAAGCAGAGCCTTGCAGACTACTATCAAGCAGAGCTCAAACGCCGCCGCGAGTCAAACGAGGCATTAGAGGCGAAATTTGCACAAGTAGCTCAGGATCTACCAGTACCAGTGACACCGGCATCAACTCCAATCGGCGACGGCACCAAAACACCACGAAATAAGCGACCCATAAACATCAGCAACACTGATCCGAAGAAATGGTACCAACCACTTCCCATGCGACCCGACTCCTGGGGAAGCATCAACCCCGACACCCAAGACCGCACATTCAATTACACTNTTCACGGAGAGCTCAACCCACGGGATCGGTTCACAGTGCAGCAAATGTCCGAATACATCAGCTCACACCGCGCAACCCTTTGGATACAGACCGTACCTGCCGACAGCGGTCGTCGCTACCCCACAAAGACTTCAGACAAATGTCGCTTCATCAACTGTCCCGACCCGAACCGCACAATCCGCAAAGGCGACTTCCGCGTAGCATTCGACGAGCACCCAACAAACACACAGAAAGATCCATTCCACAACGCCGCATACACACATCTTTTCTGCCTCGAGAAATTCCTGGATTTCCCGCAGATATGCAAGACCTTTGACGTGCGACCCGACACTCGGGTGTTGAAAGAGGGAAAGAATAAAATGGCTATCACGCGCGATCATAAGAGTATGGAAGCCATCGTGCTCGAATTCATCCAGAACTCGGCTGAGTGGCGGCTTTTCAAGGGAGGTGTCAGGCCGGTCGATTACTATGAACACACGCTCTGCTCGAAGCTAACGAGAGAGCATCTCGCTAAGCAATCCAAGCATATCCAAACAGTCCGTGAGCAGCGTGGCGGTAATACGATAGACATACACCAGAATAACCTCGATGTGTATGTAAGGAATCAGCAGATCCGCAAAAGGCAAGCGGATGAAATGGTTTTCGCGTCGGGATCTGCGAAAGGGGAGAAGAAGGGAAAGAAGCGTGCTAGTAAGGACAAGTCCGCGAAGTCAGAAAGCGACGAGAGTGGTCTCGATGATGATATTTTGCAGAGAGGTCTATCTTTCTCTGATCCTCAGTATCAGGTCCAGCCTCCGTCCCAGCCGACGAAGAGAAAAGGACGATCTTCAGCCACACCTGAACTTCAGCTGAAAAAAGAGAAGGGGGCGGCCAAAAGAGGAAGCCAGCGACGAAAGCGGACTCGACGATGATATCCTACAGCGAGGTCTACCGTCCACAGCGTGTCCTTCTTCTTCTTCTTACACTACCACCTACCCTCAAGCCCAAGCTCATCCTCAGCCTCAACCTCATCCTCAGCGTCGGAAGCGAGGAGTGTCTTCTCCTCCCCTGTCTCCTCGTTCCCAGCGCCAGCCTCCGCCACAGCCACGACTTAAATCGAGGAGGAGGAGAAGCGTAAGAGTGAGGTCTAGACCAGCCAGGGCTCTTCGATCGAATAAGACGCGTTTCAGTACTGAACCTGTTGAAGAAGAAGGAGGAAGGTTCCGTCGTTTGCGGAATGGCAAGAGATACTCTTCATATCCATATGAGTGAGAGCTACCATTGGTCGTCTAGAATCCACTGCTCGTATGCTGGACCATCTGCTTGAGCGTTCCCAGCGTTAGTGAGTTCATTACTACATATATAAACATCGCAAGTTTTGGTTGACATTATATGTACCTAGTTGTGTGCATTTCCTTGCCTTCGACTTTTATTGAGATATAGATACCCGCCCCGATCCTTAGCTACCTACTTGTCCTGATACAATCTACCAATGCATACCTTCATACACCGTGACCAATTGCCCAGTTCTAGTGAAGAAGTAGTATCATGCTTATTGGATAAAAGCAAGCTAAACGTTCAAACTCAATCCAACTTATGAGACGCAAAGGCATTAGTCTACTGGAGGAAACTCCCGTTCCGTACGATATTGTCTTGACGTTTCAATCGCCCCAGTATGACACAACCCCGACACTTGCCAGAGTCGTAGAAGGCAAAGTTTCATCGGGACATGGACAATGGGAACCTCACATTCTTGCAGCAAGACCGGAACCAGATAAGGAAGCAGACGCACCAATTCTGTCGATATAAATCTTTATTCCCTTCCTCACTAGAAGCTAGAGATTCGCTCTCACTATCCGCTACCAAAAACATAATCTACATTGTTCCGTTTCCCATTTTTCGCCAACTTCGCATCTTACACTTCAATCAAAGGCTGAGCTAGAACAGCAACAGCGTCGTTATTTCCTTCCTCATTGGTATCATTTCCCCTATGCTCACCCGTCCCCTCCGTATTTTCAACCCCATCCTCTCCCTCCGCAGGCGCCTCGGCGTTCGCGGCGTTCGCAGCGTTCGCAGCTTGTTCAGCCGCCTCCGCGGCAGCGATAGCCTCAAGACGACGAGCCTCCGCAGCATTGGCCTCTGCCTCTCGAGCCGCAATGTGTCGTTCTCCAACACCAGGTACTAGACTAGCGAGAAACAACAAAAGCGAATGTTCAGCTCGTCGAATCTGTGCCACGAGCCATCCTCCATCTGCCAGCCTTTGACGACGCTGCTCGAGGATTCTCTCTGCAGCTTCCGCGGGATCGAGTTCACCACGTTGACGCTGCTGTGGAGTCAAACCCGCACCAGGGACAGCATCTCTAGCAGGTACTTGTGGGATAGCTGCATTCTGCGCTGGCACCAGAGCTGCCTCGGGTCCTGCGAGTGGTATCAAGTTCTCCAGGTGTCTCCGAATAGGGGCGAAAAGCTCGCCAAGACCATTGAGCATGCCTGTATTGTAAAGAAACACTAGGACACCCAAACCAACGATAACGAACCACCTGGTCCAACTCGGATTTCCGGAGGTAAAAAACCATACAAAGCCAGCTAGACGTACAAGTAACCAGACGATCTGACCGAATTGAGCACCAAGAGCCCCAGCAGGCGGGTTCCCATGAGGTGCATTTGGTACCGGCTGGGCAGCTGCCTGGGGAGCATCAGGTTGGGCATTAGCTCTTCGAGCAATACGTTGAGGTCTATTGCGGTATTCTGGAAGCCCAATAGGTGCGCCGGGAGCTTGACCTTGAATAGTTGCTGTCGGAGAGAGGCGGCGTCTAGAAGAATTACGAGGAGTGAAGTACGTCTCTGAGTTAGTGACTAGTAGAGCTCGAGGACCAGATGGCGACGACAGAAGATAAACCATTGGCTGATTCGAAGCCGAGGAATTTGGACTCGTAGCAGTCTGTGCTGGTACATTGATGGCGGGAAGATTCGTGTTCAACAGCGGATTTAGAATGGTCGATGCTGAAGGAGAGCTATTTGTGGTTGCCGGAGTCGCTTGTCCAGGCGTTTCCGGTCTGTTGATACCCGGGGCAGAAGTAGGACCTTGTGCAGGTATTGGAGTTGAAGCACTTCGCTGCATGTTGTTTTGACCGTTCTGAGCCAAGAATCGGTCCGCATTCCTCAATACAGCCTGGATATCTAAGGCTGGGTTTGCATGCGGAGTTGGGTGATGGTGATGAACATGGGGCTGGGAATGGGGCACGGGAATTGTTGTAGTTGTTTCGTTCACAGTAACAGACCACCTTTCACCATTTGGTCCAACACCCTCACGTGTGTATGTAGTAGTGCTGTCTGGACGGTGGATACTGGGACTGGCTCTACCAGATGCTGTTTGGGGGACATGACCAGGATGAGGAAGTCCCCCCATATCCTGTAGCCCTTGACGACCTTCAACTGCTCGCTCTCTTTGCTGCTGAGTGATCAGCTGCTGAAAGGTGGCAGGGAACTGCACAGGTGCTGCAGCTGGTCGGAAGATGCTCTGTGGAGGAATGCCAGGTCCAACGGGAGCTTGCTGGCCATTCTGGATAGCTGTCGCAGCTGCTCGAGCTCTCTGCTCGAATATATTTATCTCCTGCTGCAAGCGATGGGTTTCCTGCTGTAACTGTCCGAGTCTATGGACCATGCCTTGCTGTAAATGAGCAACTTGCTGGGCTTGATTTAGTGTATGTTGTTGGTGTTGCATAATCTGCTGAAAGCCTGGGAGCGGCTGCTGTGCTTGCATTCCATGAATACCACCACCATGCATAGCTTGAATTGGGTTCACAGGCGTTGATTGAGGGCGGGGTTGGAATTGCGGGGGTATTGGAGGATTGGCAATCGCCTGCTGAGGAATTGGCGTAGGAGTAGAAGTCGCAGGATGTGAGGCGGCTTCTGGAGCAGTTGGACGAAGGACCAGGTGAAGTGTTTGAGATTCCGTATTGCTCAACTTAACAAAGGTCAGCTAGAATCTTGCACAATGGTTTGGGGTGCCCACAGTTTCCTGACCGAAGATCTCTAGCATGGTCTCCGATTCCCTTCCCAGCATGCGGCCACGATGAATCAAACGTTGGTTCTCATCCTGGGGCTTTGACGGCAGAACATCTCGAATTCTACCCTTGAGCTCCTTCACAGTTGTAGTTGCTGGTAGTCTTTCGAAATTCAGTGGACCAGATACGCCAACTGAAGGCGAAACAACATGGAGTGTGAAGCTCAATGGCCCTTCTGCGTCCTCTCCTGTCGTCTGTGATTTTGCCTGCGGCGCTTCTGAGGGTTCGGCCATGGTGTTTGAATGTATTTGGTGACAAACGGGGATGAAAGCCCGCGAGCTTGTAGAGACACGAAAGCGCGGTGGATCTGTCAAAGAATCATTGCATTTAGGGCAGATGGAGCACGAGTATTCACTCTTGCCGTAAAGGCAGCCTGAGCGGAATACTATACGTGTTGTTGAAGATAAATTGGGTCGAAGTGTTCTGAACTGGATGTTCTGATGATTCCACGTATGGCGTATCGATTGATTAAGCTCCGAGACACCCTGGCCATCATCTGTCTGACCTGCAGATCCAACCTGGAATAGAACCGAACGCAATGAATTCAAATCTATTTCAATGAGTGAGATTTTGTAAATCTGATTATTCACATCATTGCTATCAATTTACTTCTTACAAAAAGTAATAATTAATATTAGCTGTTTGCACCAGTAAGTACGAGAGCGGCACTGTACTGCAGGGCTTATCGATCGCCGAGGCGGTGACCCAGAAAAGCTGGGCAGAATCGATGCTATCGCCGGCGGCCAGAAATCCAGCGGCTCAACTCCGTCATAATCTTCTGGGCAGGCAGGGTTGAAATCATTCATGGATTGCAGAGCAGGCAACAAAATCGACTTTCGACTTGATACGAGGCTCCAATGGCATCCCATTCGATAGCACGAGGTGCTAAGAGGGGAATAACCGCTCAATACCAAAGCACTCGACGTGGCTCAACATTCGTTTCCCAGATTCAACCACAATGCGTCTGCCGTTGCCACAGCCCTCGATCATTTTCCTCCTCAGCTAGACTGTACAGACAGCAGCCGCATTACAAAGATTCGTTCGGCACTCGTCTGCGAAAAGCCCTCAACGAGACAAAAATAAAATGGTACCCCATACCAGTAGGACTGGGGATTGGATTTCTGGGTCTTGGTCAACTATATAGGGTCAACGAGAGGGAGAAGGCGAGGATTCGCGAGGAAGAATGGGAAGATGATGGAGTCTTGAAGATGTCAGGATCTGGTAGAGATGAGGAATCTAGTGGCAGACCCAAGAGGCGAGAAAGGATTCGACCCACAGGACCATGGTCTGTTATATTTGCTGCTTTGCACAGAGGATTTCACTGACAGCGACTAGGCAAGTCCAGGTTATGTCGACTTTGCCATTGAAGGCTATGTCTAGACTTTGGGGCAGGTTCAATGAGCTTGAGATTCCCTACTATCTACGCGTTCCTGGTTTCAAGTTATACTCTTTCATCTTCGGTGTTAAGTACGGCTGCCTCTAGCACATATTGCCATATACATACTAAATATTGTACAGTCTTTCGGAAGTATCAGAACCTGATCTTCATGTATACCCAAATCTCGCATCATTTTTCTATCGAACTCTGAAACCAGGCGCCCGTCCCCTAGATCCTCGCCAAAATGCTCTAGTATCTCCGTCTGATGGACGTGTTCTTCAGTTCGGCACGATTGAAAGTGGCGAAGTAGAACAAGTGAAGGGTATGACATATAGTCTTGATGCCCTCCTTGGTACCAAGACTCCAGAAACATCACCAAATCCATCCAGACCTGGAAGCATTTTCTCCCCAAAAACCGACGCCAGTACAACGTCCCGCCGAGAAGGAGATGAAGAGATCATTAAGCAAGACGAAGAATTCGCCACTGTCAACGGCATCTCATACACTCTCCCAAACCTCTTTTCTGGACCAAAGAAGCAGTCTAGCAAGAAAGCCCAGGACGCATCGACTACTCCAACGCCTGCATCGGAAGCTGAGGTTCGCGCAGATCTAGCTCTAGGCGAACGACCGTGGTATTCGCTTATCACATCTGAGAACCGAACTTCGTTATACTACGTTGTCATCTATCTTGCTCCAGGAGATTATCACCGGTTTCACTCGCCATGTGCTTGGGTTGCAGAGAAGCGTCGCCACTTTGCAGGAGAGTTGTATAGTGTATCTCCATACCTTCAGCGAACTCTGCCCGGACTGTTCACTCTGAACGAGCGAGTTGTGCTTCTGGGAAGATGGCGTTGGGGATTCTTCTCTTACACTCCCGTAGGAGCCACGAACGTTGGCTCTATCAAGATCAACTTTGATCGAGAACTCCGAACAAATTCGCTCACGACAGATACTGCAGCAGATCGAGCAGCAGAGGAAGCATCAAAGAATGGAGAACCATACAGCGGCTTTGCCGAGGCGACTTATGAAGCTGCAAGTCCCATTTTACACGGACACGCCCTGAAGAAAGGCGAAGAGATGGGAGGTTTCCAATTGGGAAGCACAGTTGTCCTTGTATTCGAAGCACCAAAAGGACAAAGACCAAGTTTGGATGAGGGCTGGATGGGCGAGAAAACGAAGAGAAAGGGAGGATGGAACTGGGCTGTGGAGAAGGGTCAAAGGGTCAAGATGGGCCAAGCGATTGGATGGGTCGACGAATCTTGAGGTTGTAGATTCACATCTGGTCCCGGCACATTGTAAAACAAGCACATTACACAGAAGCCTGTAGAACAAGACCATTTGAGAATGCTTTTCAATTCTTCGGTCTCTTGTTGATCTCAAGTACCGGCTTTTGACTCGTGAGGGTAACCATCAAGGTTCATGGAGAAGGACCCCGTCGTTCTGTTGACAATGCAAGGCTGACTTAGCCTCGTCCAGATAACCATCAAGGTACAAATACTCAAAGCATTCATATATCCTCCGGCCTTCATATGACCCCCGTTTTGTCGTACCTTCAGACTTTCAAGCCACAAATTGACTCTCGCAACCATGACAGAATTTGAAGAAGCAACCTCAGTCCACGATGTGCTCATCATCGGCGCTGGACCATGTGGTCTAGCAGTAGCAGCTCGCCTCCGAGAATCGACCCCCTCAGCACTCTTCACCGAATCCGAGCACCAGAAATTCCATTTCATGAAAGCTCGCCAAAATGCCCAATCCACCTACAAGTCCAAACCTATCCGCACGAGTCGCCGGGCTCACACATCTCCTGATCGTCTTCTACCGGGCCACTCCATCTCGAACCACGACCTCGACATCGCCGTTTTAGACGCGAGTGGCAATCAATGGATGAGTTCATGGAACGAGAAATTTGAGGATCTGGGTATCACGCATCTGCGAAGTCCGATGTTCTTCCACCCTGATCCGAGGGATCGAGATGGGATGTTGGAGTTTGCTGTTAGAGAGGGGAGACAGGCAGAACTGAAGGAGATCTCCGGTGTAGTAGGCAAGGAATTAAGTAAGCATCAGAGAAAGAAGAAGTTGAGAAACGGGTATGTTGATTTAGCTCTCAAAACCTAGTCTTCCCTGGTGGTCTTGAATTTCACAATGCTTTGGCCTTAAGCGAGACAGTGCAGTGGGAAATAAACATTGACATGAACCAGCAACAAGCGGCCCCAAGAGACAACCTACGTCGACGAGCGAGACCGACACGATTATTTCCGACCCAGCCAAGCACTATTCAAAGACTACTGCGACTCTATCGTAGCACGTTACAATCTCGCGAACCTGGTGCAGAAATCTGCGGTGACATCAATCACCTACTCAGCTCCCTCCTCACTCTTCACACTCCAAACCACAACCGGCATCAAAAAAGCTCGCATCGTAGTCCTCGCAACCGGCGCATCCGCAAAGCCATCCCTGCCACCCAACTGTCCATTCTGCAACCTCTCGCCAACCGACAGCGTCAGACATATTTTCAGCAAAGCAACCTCGGCAACACCTACTCAACTCTCAGATCCGATCGAAACCACTAGAACCAAAACTAAAACCCATGCCACCCAGCCCGCCTCCCTCGCCATAATCGGCGGCGGTCTGACCTCTGCACAAATTGCTCACCTTGCTTCCCTGAACCACAGCATCCCTGTCACACACCTCATCTTGCGCGGCTCCCTCAAAACCAAACACTTCGACGTCGATCTCTGCTGGCTCTCCAAATACAAGAATCACAGTATGAGTGCCTTTTGGAAAGCAGATAGTGATCAGGAACGCGCTGAGATGATGCGGGATGCGAGGGGAGGAGGCAGCGTGAATCCAGAGTATAGGGGAATCCTGAAGCAGTTGGTGGCCAAGGGATTGGTGAGGGTTTGGGAGGGGACGGAGGTCAAGGGTGCGAGGAGGGAGGTTAAAGACGGTTGTGACACGAGGAGATGGGTATTGGAGTTGCAGGGGAGAGATGAGGATGGCAGGACGGAAGAAATAGTGGTCGATCTTGTTGTTTATGCGACGGGTGTAGTTGCGGATATCAATCGTGTTGAGGCTGTGAGACCGTTGCTGGAGCATTTCCCGATCGAGACTGTGGGAGGGATGCCCTGCTTGACGAAGGAGCTGATGTGGAATGAGGAGGTGCCGTTCTTTGTTACTGGTCGGCTGGGTGGACTGAGACTTGGTCCTGCTGGACCGAATCTTGAAGGTGCGAGGTTGGGTGCTGAATTTATTGCTGGGAAGATTGCTAGCTTGATTTCTGGGTTCGATAGGGATGTGGCTGAGGACGTCAGTAAGGAGGTAGATATGAGGCGGCTGGGTCTGGGACGACAGAATCAGTTCGAAGTGTTGGAATTGGATGAGACAGATTCAGATGAGGAAATGATAGCCGGTACTGCAAGGGCCATGCTTTAAGCATAAAGATATGTTCTGAGTGCGGCATCTCGAAGAATCAGATGTGCCTATCGGGCACTGCAATTAAAGCATGCACAAATAGCAACACATCGAGCAAATGCAAGAACTCTTACACTCGTTGAGAACCAACCGTACCGAACCTACAGATATGTCGTTCCCAATGAGTTTCAGTGCGCCTCGCGAAGTCATCATTAAGATTATATCATTATTTCTAAGCTTCAATCGACGGCCCAGCAGCATCGATCTTTCCAATCAGATCGGCAGTAACCTTTAGATTCTCCGCACCACTTAGCGCCTTCGTAACCATTGTCTCGCTCCTCTCTCTGACGATTCGCCTTAGCGCACTAACAAGGAATCCAGATACCAAGTCCACCGACCAGCTATCTGGTATGAGACTCAGCACATGTCCGACATCGAACCAGCCCCCAAACCTTTCTAGCAGGTTGCTCGTCTGTTCAACTCGATTGCTAATGTCTTCGATTTGGAGGAATTCAGAAAGTAGGAAACCGAAGAGCTCGGCTTGCTGTTCCCGACTTGGAAGGCTTTCCCGCGCGACAGTCCCGGATACGGGGTGGTAAATACTAGATCCGCCCAGGAGGCAGTAGTTAATAGCAGTGTCGTAGTCTCCAAGACCATGGGTCAAGAGTCTGAGAGCTTCTTCATGGTGTGACTGCCTCCCATCGAGAATAATGACTTCTGGGACAAGCTCTTGAGTGTAAGGCGCTATCCGTGCCAGGATTGCCGCCACATCGTATTGAGATGCAGAGCCTTGACTCCCACCTAGAAGCTGCAGTAGCCTTAGGCGACTGTGCCACCACTCCTCATTGATCGTATTGTCCGTGATAAATTGTCGATATGTGGGCTTCGGAGGACGAAGTGCCCGATACGACTCGTAAGTCTGTGCCAAAGTCGACCTTGCCTCCTCTGACTCTTCCAACTTGCTGGTGACGATGTCTAGGTAATATGCTATGAGCTCGTTGATGTACTCGGCATGATTCTTGTTGAATACCAGATACTCGAGGTAATCTTTGACAGCCCCCGGCGCACCCGCTCGGAGGATCTCGACAACTTGAGTGGGCTCAAATTTGACCTGGCTTCTATCTTCCGCGAAGACTTGCACACCAAGCTTAGGGTTTCGAGTCGCTAGCCAAACGCCATATTCCTGTACTAGGGCTTGGTTCCTGATTTTGGTGAGATACTCCCGAACTTTCTGCTCGCCCTCTCGGAACTCTCCACCTTCATCTGGCTCGCCTTCGACGATTCTGCGCCAGGTAGCGAGCACCTCACCAGCCATCTTGCGACTTTGATAAAGTCGACTGAGCACATACAGACGTCGGTGAGACTCGAGAAGCGAGATAGCCCGCTCGAAACAGTCGACTCCCTTGTCGACAAGCTCATATAGATCTAGTCTTACAGACTTTCCCTTTGGTGGGCCAGGAGGAGTGGCGCTATCAAGCTGGAGAAGAACAATCAAGAGTGCCGCATCAACGCTTCTGAACACTTCATTTTCGTTGGCGATACTTCCGAATCCTTTCTTCTTCCTCCACGCTGCTAGAAACCTTCTCAAAAAATTCAAGATATGATCAGACATAACACCACTCTGCTTGCTGGTATTTGAGTTTTCAGATATGCTATTCGTGATGAAACTGTCAGCAACATCTTTGACGCCCCCGTGAATCCAAATGCCTTTTCGACCTTCCACAATCTCGTTTCTGAGGTATGGTACAATGGCAAGAATGACTCGTGGATCCAAGCCACCTTCGAGGAGAGCGTCTTCACATATTCGATACTCAGGCTCTGACGGCGGTGGTGCCAGGGCATCAAGACCGCTCATGAACAGTAACAATCCTGCTCGCTGTCTGATATATCCGAGGCTAAGAAACTCGGTTTCTGTCTTGGCCTCACGGCCACGCAACGAGTTGACCACTTCGATCAATTTTCTTCGGTCCATGGAAGGGTATGTCTGGTCTTCTCGGACTTGTGTGGTAGTCATATCCGTGAGGCTAGCATCCAACCTCAAGACAAGCGGATTCCGTACTGTCCACCAGATGGCATTTCCAGACCAAGCGACAACACGCGTACGGGCGTGTCCAAGTCTTTGAGCAAATTGCTGCTCTTCCTCGTTACGATGATCTTCCCATCCTTGTGGCAGATCATCAGTGCTCTCAAAAAGCTCTCTCTCGCCAGAAACACGTTCCAACGACATGGCTGTTCTAGAGTCGAAGCTATGCAGGGATAAAATAGATGCGTCCATAGACCTCGTTGCAAATGGTTGGAAGCGCTTCAAGCGTAGCCTTTCCACTATGGCTTCAAAGTAGACATCTCCAACATCAACAACAGATCTCATGCCAACTCTGCCGGGCAGAGAACTATCTTTCGCTGGCGCTTCTAGCCAGTACTTTTCAGTATCGCCTTCCCCAGGGTCCAAATCCCAGCGCTGAATTTCTACGCCGTGTCGAGATTCTTCGCCAAAGTCGCGGGTCATTGAGGCAAGTACATATCCTTCCTCGTCATCGTCCATTGTGGTTGGAGTCGGATCGACACCAACTCCACGACCATCAACCACAAGCTGTTCCGGGTATTTGTCAAACTCCAAGGTTGATCGAGTCGGGTCCCCTTCTAAATTCACAAACATACCAACTCCGGGATCACGAGGCCCAGTGCCGGTTACAAGCAAGAATTCCTGTGGCGTGGGGGAGACTACATGAGGCTTAAGTAAGACGGGTGCTGGAGGAGGCGGAGGGGGCGGATGTTGCTGTTCCGTGGCCTCAGATTCAGAAGGAGGCGCTGGGAGAGGTTTATTCGCAGGACTTGGCTCTCTTGCCGGTGCGGGTGAAGATTCTCGAAATATACCCTCTGGTGTTTCTCGGCCGGTACGATCACCACTTGTAGCTCTCTGACCAGGCCTTCGAGCACCACCGGTCATGAATGTTCCCAAACTCGTACTCCGTCCATGCCCTCTATCGTCCGGTGGTGCATTTGAGTATCCTTGAGCGGAAGATGTGCTTCTTGAAATTCCCCCACTAGTATTGCCTGAAATATCCTCAACATGGCCACCAATATTGCCAGACTGAGAGTCGTCTAGTGATGAAATGGGGAATAATGGTATCTTGAGCAATCGATCGACATCCAGAAGCGCGTATGAGTGGGAATCAGCAACACAAGCAAAAGAGTCTCGCCGGACAGAAGTTACGCTTCCTGCAAAGTCAATTGTCTGTCCTCTCAATTAGCATTGTCTTGTGCAATGTCAATAAACACCTACTCTAAGCCCACGGGGATCTTCACTGATCTTAATAACCCGAATCTTCTTATTCAAAGACGCCAGAACCGTGACGGAGGGAGCCTTGACATCCTGCCCACTTCCACTCAAGTCGATGTTCAGATCTATGCCACCAATCCAATTACACGGCCGTATCTGCGTAGTTCCAAACACTGGGCTCAATTCTGGGAGAGAGTAGAATGTGACTGTCCAATTGCACAATATGCAAGCCTTGTTCACTTTCGGTAGGAGCAATATCTGCTGCACGCCTGGTCGCGCAGCGGTCGGAGGTTCGTGATATGCGGGAGGTAATCTCGATGCGAGGATATATGATGGTTTCCCGGAGGCATCTTCGGGGTCGGGAGGTATTTGTACAAAGTGTAGGATCTCGGATGCGGATGTTCCAACGTAGAGGTTCTGCTCTAGGTAATGTCAGCGGGCGCTCAGCAAATGAATGCTACCAGCAAATACCTAGGAACTCCACGCAGTTGATCTCTATATCATCTCTATCCCCCTCAGCAGACAATGGTAGATCCTCCAGCAGGGCGCGCAGCACGAACGGTCCTGTCTCCGCGGCTGCCTGCCGCCTGCTCAACGCGGTCTCCTCATGGTCGGTGTATTCCATGTTTCATTGAGCTTGCGCCCGAGCAGTGATTATCGCATATTCTACGATGTTTTCGGAGCTTCGCTGCTCTGAATTGTCAAGTGATTTGGAGGAGGAGCTGGTGGGAAGAGCTTCCAACACGAGGCCAGGTGCGGAAGGCTGGCCTTGGACCTGCAGGGATTAGCTCGGGACTGGGCTGGCTCCACAAGCTCAGGGTTGGCTGATAACAGCTATGATCAAGACGAAAGCGTTGTTTTCAAGAGGACTGAATGTGTTGTTCAAATCATACCGTGTGCGTTCAATTTCGAATCTACGTACTCCCTGCAGAAGATCATAAATTCATCAAGAAAAAGAATGGAAGAACCCTGAAAAGAGGGAAATATGGGGCACTTTTCGCTTGTCTTGTTGTTTGTCGACCTTGTGTCCAAGAGCTGGAAGATGACATTGCGGAAGAGATTGGTTTGCTGACCTGGGGAGACTACAGGTTTGAAAGGTTCTCAGCTGATTTTCCTCGCATATTTGGGATATGACTTCTGTCACACTGATGGCTTTTGCTACAAATGTTGACTTCTTTGCAACGGCTTTTTCGAGGTGCTCTCACTAAGAGAGCCAGACAACATTTGACGACAAAAGCACTTTGATACTCAGACACGTAGGTATAGGGAGCTTACCAAGACCGGAGAGTATCTTGGACGCGGGACAAGTACCGGTCAATGGACAGTAACGCTCCATGACGCTGCTCATCCGTAAACATTTCCAAAAGCTGATATGAATTTGACACCTGAATCGCTGTCTCGTTGCGGAATATTTGTCCAAAAGGTGTATTGGTCAATTGCTAAAACCTCCTCTATGTATTCATGCTGATTCAAATGTATGAAACTCGTGCAGTAGTATCGTGTTTCTCAGCTCCCACATCCATTTCTCTGCACCTACTCTGCTTTCAATTGAGCCACTGTAATCTATTTGTAAGCATTGATCTTGACCTATTGACATGGAACTCACGTGAAATAGTTCCTTCATCTTGATCAAAGACCGAATATACACCAGCTAAAAAAGCTGCCCCGAGGATGATATACTTTGGCTCGTCATCCGGTTCCTCGTGCTGTGCAAACGGAACGGAACACATGGTACCGCCTCCCTCCACAGGACCTTCTAGAACATAATTCCAAGGCGTAATCACGACAGAACAATCCGTACCTAGCCTTACGATTAAATCTGGCAGTTCAGCGCGTTTGTCACACTCAATCTGTCCCAAATTATCGTAATCCCCTCCGCATCGATCTTGAAGCTGTTCGGCAAGAGCTGTCGGAAAGGAGATCCACGGCCATGCAGTCATGAAAATCGCTGTGTAGCCTGAGAGATCCGCATTGATGGCATCTGGCCCGGATCCAAAAGATATCGAACGTGCATCAACCTGCCATCCACATCCAAGCATTTGCCTCAGAGGCATTTTCTCGTGTGTTTTGTTCGTTGTGGGAATGCTTATCAGTTCTCCCTCAAACAGTTCAGGATTCACGCCCCCGAACATGATTTCGCCATCTCTATAAGGTGTTTTCGAAAGCTTGATTGAGAAAATGTTCTTCTTGAGTTGTTTCTGTTTGACGAGATTATGCCAGGGACTCGTTGATTCCGAGAGATCTGAACCCGGAAGTGAAAGCGGGAATCTAGATAGTGGCAATACCGAGTCCACCTTTTCCTCCCAGTAAAATGGGGAAGACCTCAAAGAGGTGGCTTCTTCAAATATCTGGTTCTTGATTTCGAGACCTGCGATACGGAGTGTATCCTCTGATTTAAAACCTGAGGTGTACATTCCCTGATAGTGAATATTGGTAGGTTCCCCATGCTCGACGTACGTTTCTGATTTTGAGGAGTCGTAGTGTTGATGCAGCGAGCAAGCTGGGCCAGAGTTACATTTCATCGAAGGGACGAAGAGGTCCGCCCAGCTGGTGTCAACAACAGCGCGGAAAGACTGTTGTGGCGGAGTTCCAATTTGAATATCAGCCAAAAAGGAGATTCGTGAATAATCCTAGAATCGTTATCAATCGCATCAATCGAGGTTCGAGGATTTATTTACAGTTATCTTTGCTGCGTATGTGCTGCCAGCTTCCGAACCTCCCGTCAGAGGAATTTGATTTTCTCTCAGACTCTATTTGCATTTTGGTTAAAAAGCTAGCCCCAGATTTATATAGGGCAATACATACCATCTTGGTGTCATGGGTATTTGATAGTCTTGGAGAATGGCTCTGACGACTTTCCACGGGCGATGCCGCGAGGACAAAGTAACCAAACTTGTCAACCAGAAGAGTGACAACAGCAAGTACTTTCATGTTCTGGCTGCATCAATGCTCTTTTTGGCGTCGGGTTTCGCGCGTAACATGGATGTGGAATGAGCATGCGAGAAGTGAGACGATGCGCAGTAGTGCAAGAGAGAGAGAGACAGATACGAAGGGGAGTGTCCGAGTGCGATCAGTCAACTTCGTTGTTCTTCCTGTACCTCAATATGGATAGTGGAACGCGAAATAGGTCTCGAATCAATGGGGTACAGAACTTGCCTTAGCAAACTGCAAGAGTTAAGGTAGCTTCGCAAGGGATATATCCGGTGGACACAGTTAGTGGGTAGTCACCTGATTCTAGGTGCACCGCAGTGCCTATGTAAACCTGGAAGGCGAGAAAGGTTACCTTGCAACATTTGGTCTGGAGCCCTTCTAATTCTGAAAAGAGTTGTCCATCATCTCATCAATGACGCAACGCTGGCGAACCCCGCTTTCTTACCATATGATTCACAACTATCGGAGGAGTCACATAACCTTGACCGTTGAAAAGCTATTTGTTGTGCCACCTGCGGACATAGAAACCTTCCCTTCCCATTATCTCTCGCGGTTTCTAACAATAGTTCCAAAATGGTTTTGTTCACGCAAAAGCAGATCGATAACCTTTACCCGCCAGACTAATGTTGCTATGGAGGATGAACAAGTCACCTGCTGTGCCACCTGCGAAGACCAACACTTTTCCGGGATCGACATATTGCAACCCTAAGTATAAGTTTTGGGTAGGATCTTCAACGCAAGAGGAAGGTTGATAGCCTTTATCCGCTAGACGAGACACAACTCCGTTGCCTTTGCAGAAACTAGGAACAGAATGCAAAGGTGTGATTCAAATAGCATCTGCATTCTCTTCCCTGACTTTTATCGGGCGGTTGCTGTGGAAAAGCGAATGATAGGTAGAGTTGCTTAAATACGGGAGAACTTGTCAGAATGGCACTTTTATCTTCCCTCACAGTAATAATAGTTGCAGACTATCCTGTCGCCTACGGCAAAACAGTTTTGCAGCTGCCAATAAAATCACATTCTTTTCAAGTTCAGTGGATGAGGGCTGTGGGCAATTAACCGGTTAATATATGTGCAAATTCGCAGCCTCGAGCAGTGGGAGAGGATCTAGGCACAATACAGACGTAGAGCAACTCGATGAATAGCACCCCTGCTGCTCAAATTAAGACCGAAATTAGATTCTGCATGTGGAATATGCATCAGCAACAGCCTGGATATCGATTAGCACTGGCAACAGAAGCTGCAGAGAAAGAATAGTACCAGATTTGAAGATAAAGTCGAGTGATGCCTGGATATATTGCCAGCTAGATTCCTGCAAAAGTCAACTTCGCTTTGAAACATGCATCACTGTCAACTCACATATCTGCTGCTACTTGGCTTCTCAACTGATAAGCGAGCCCCTGGCACTTAAATAGTCAACAGAGCTAAGTACGCAGCGATTTCAACCCATCTACTGCCTAAACGAAACTTTTTGGACGCCACAAACGCAACTTCAAGAAGATGGAACATCGATTACGATGGCCCGAGAGGAAACTGGGTTGGTATGGGAGATTCATTTTCAGCTGGGCCGGGAGCAGGGAATCAGATTGACGGACCTTGCAAAAGGAACGATAAAGGATATCCTGCCATACTTCAAGATGACTGGCCTAATGGTGACGCCCATACTCTGAAATTCATTTCGTGTAGTGGAGCAAAGATCCCAGATACGATGGAGAAACAACTTCCTCAGATTGATAGTTCTTTGAAGTATCCAGACTGTCTGAATCAACTCGAAACACCGCTGACGCTTTCCATACAGATATGCAACTCTTTCCATCTCAGGCAATGACATTGGCTTTTCGAAAATCCTTCAGTCTTGCATTGCTGGGATTCCTCTTACTAGGAATTGTGATACCTTACTTGCGGAAGCGCGAACGAAACTCTACTCGCAAGAATTATTTGACGGCTACCAAGAAGTCATTGACGGAGTCCTCTCTCGATCAGGATGGCAAGCAGACGGTGCCAACAGAGTCATGATATACCAAACGTCCTATCCAGCATTCTTTGATGCACTTACACCACAATGCAACAGCATCAGTTTGAACCCATTGATTGATGGTAGTCCTCTGCTAACTTCTGCGTTGAGGGAAAAGATGAATAGTATTCAAGCTGAGTTAAATACCATGATAGCTTTCTGGATTGCGAACGTCAATGTGAAGTATTCCGATACCTTCTCACCAATTATATACGTTGACCAGGACGAGGACTACACTCAACATCGTTTCTGTAATAAAGACACAACGGAACCTGTCTTCAACAATCCAAATTGCTGGTTCTTTCCTATTAGAGGCGCCGGAAATCCTCTTACGGTCAGTGATTACGATGCTGTCGATCCAGATACCTGCGAAGCTGCGGCCGGCGATGACTTTCGGGCGTTGTGGATTTGTGGAATGGTTCGACAGAAGCAAATAGATCCGGATTTCGATCTCACGCAGACGGTACCGTTCGAATGGATCGCGAAAATCTTTCATCCCACAATTCCTGGACACACCGCTGTCGCAAAGGCGGTCAAGAGCGCCATGGCGTTTGAACTGTACAGATCTGGTGTTCAGAATTTGAAAATTCTCGCAGCCGGCGATTCCATCACTTTTGGCTACCGAAGCTCGGATGGTAATGGTTACAGGCGTACGCTTGATAACCTGTTGACCGAAAGTGTTTACAATATAGAATGGTATGGAACCCGGAACGCGGGAGGCAGGCTGCGACATGAAGGCTACTCAGGATACAAGATCCAAGAACTGGAACAGAGGTTGCTGCAATCTGGTTCATTGACTAACGACTTGAATCTTGTGCTTCTGATGGTTGGAACCAACGATATCAATGAAGGGGGCAGCTCCTGCTACGGCTGCTGCTTACCTCAGTCAAATGATCCAAACAATCCATTCGCGCGCGCCGGATGCCATGATACTCATTGGCAATCTGATTCCTATGGGTGCCAGCAAAACGCCCATATTCCCTTTGGAAAGCAAGCAAAGAGCGGTCATGAAGTTACTCGGTTTGGATTAGGAAAAAGTGCAGCTGACTCAAACTTTCCTCTCAGGTGCAACTCGTACATTCGAGAGCTGGTGAACCAAGGACGAACGGATGGCCTGAGAATCGCAGTGGTACATTCATCAGTAGACCAGTATTCAAGAGCAGACGATCTCCACCCCAACGACAGAGGATACGAGAAGATGGGTCACGACTGGTTTGAAGCAATTCAACGAGTCAATCAGAAAGGCTTGATCAAAGATGCTCCTTTCGCAGCAGATCAAGCTTGCGCAACTAATCCCGTCTGGTATCCCCAAGGAGAGATTGCGAATGGAGCCGGACTGGGCAAGGATTTGCAAGCCAACGTCAACTGTGGTGACATGTGAGCCATCTACCGTCGAAGTCGACAATTCAGGATTTACAGCTAATACTTACAGTCCTGATACGCCAGGAAAATGCTCTTGCGGAACTGGCATCGATACCTCAGAGCCCGGGGATTACGAAGTCACGTTGACTGGAGGTTCTTGTACTGATATGAGCTATGAAAACATCCAAGCGGTGCATTTTGCGGATCTTGATGGTATGTCCATGTTTTTCAGTGTTTCCTCTCCCTTGACCGAGTGCTGACTTGCATAATCTTGAGGCGACGGACGAGCCGAGTACCTTTGGGTTGATGCAAAAGGAGCTGTGCGTGCATTTTACATTCAAGGATCTGCCTCTCCTCCGCAATCTCAAGATGGCTCGAAAGTCAGCTGGTGGGATGCAGGAACAATCGCAACAGGAGTCGGTGCTCGAAGGCAGGAGGTCCACTTCGCAGGTAGGTTCCTCATCCCATCTTGATCCAATACTTTCACTGATCGTGTACCAGACATCAATGGCGACGGAAGACACGACTATATTTGGGTACACCCAGAAGGGTCCATCGAAGTATGGATCAACCAGGGTCAGGTCGCAGGCGGTAAAATACCTGCAAATGTGGGTTGGTGGCCACAAGGCATAGTTGCAACTGGAACTGGGAGCCCTGGTTCTCGCATCAAGTTTGCAGACCTCAACGGAGATGGGAAGGCTGATTATCTGATTATTGATGATATTGGCGGCGTAGATGTGTATCTGAATCTCGGTCCAAAAGCCAATACTGATCCGAACGGAGGTCAAGTTGAGTGGTGGCCACAAAAGAAGACAGCCACTGGCGTTGGTGGTAATAGGTTACAGACTGATTTTGGGGACATGAATGGTACGTATACACCGCTGCGCCCAAGCTAAGATTCTGCCATCGATACTAAACATTAATAGGTGATGGCCGAGATGACTACTTGTGGCTTCAGGACAGCGGCGCTGTTCGTCTTTGGCAGAATGGTGGAAGTGCTGGGAACCCTGGAGAAAGGATCTGGATTGAGCGAGGCGAAATAACGACAGGCGATGGTACGCCAGGGTACCAGATCCTGTTTGCTGATCTGAATGGTGACGGCAGGGTCGAGTATCTGAAGGTTGACCCAAACACTTCTGCGGTTTCAGCGTATCAGAATGCTTGTCATTCCTAGGTGGAGGTGGTGGATCAGGATTTCACGCACGATTTGAAACTGCGAGGTGTATTACTTCCATCACGGGAAGAATCGTTTCGCTAAATGTCCACTGCAGCCATTTTCACTTCAACGCTTTGTAACAATGACTTTACATGTTCACGATTTTTAGTTGATACTGAGAGAGTTCAAGATCGAAATATGATGCGTACACACTGAAGAAAACGCCTTCCGATTGTTCAGATCCCTGGAAAATCCGATGAGAGTGGTCAATGCACGGGACTGAAGAAGCGTTCATCCTGGATAAGCCTCGACCTTCGTCTTGTCAAGTAGTGACATTCTCATACCACCGTTTACAAGAGACTAAAACTACTTCTCAAGCTTTGTAAAAAAAAAAAAATCCCTACTCTGAAGTGTCCTTTTCGCGCTGATTGAATATCGTACTAAACGCCGGCTCGCTAAAATCAAATGCCCTGCCTGAATGTCGACAAAAAAAGCGGACCACATTAGGACATCAGATCAAGTCTTTGTTTGATCTGTGAGTCTCATAAATGTTTTCTGCACTTCTCTAAAGCCCATATCTCAAAAGTGAATGCTCTGCTGGACAGTTTACTTGTATTGAAGAGACAGTGAAGTTGGCCAAATGAAAGAAGTGTTTGCTGGGTGACGAAGTCTTAGCGATCAGGTACACCGATATTCAAAGAGATAGACACTCCTCCCCAACCACCAACCGGCGAGAACCAGGATACTGTTAAAGGACCTGTAATCAATATGTTTAAGCATCCTTACTTCGTTCTCCGGTTTCCCACAATCCTCTGAACCATCCACTCTCCCTTTCCAGCAACTTTCCTGGCTCCCCATTCTCCACAACCCTCCCTGAATCCAGCACAACCGCCCTGTCACAAGCAACAGCCATCTCTCTATGATGCGTAACCATAACCACAGTATAATTTTCAAACTCAACCTCCAACAATCTCCTAACTCTTCTCTCAGTCTCCGCATCAGCACTCGAAGTGATCTCGTCCAAGAGAAGGAGTCCTCCATCCACCCCACTCTCTCTGATTTTCACTAATCGACGAAGCAGTAATCTTGCGAGACTGAAGAGCTGTTTTTGTCCCGCGCTGAGTTCCGAGAAGCTGGCTGGGGCTTCGAGCCCGCCTTTTGCTTCGACGAGCGCTTGTAAGTCGAGGTCGTGAAGGATAGAAAGACATTCTGCAATGGTAGAGGAACCCCATGGATCAAGGTTTGATCGGAAAGAACTACCGTCTGGGAGGAAGACCGCATCCTGTGATGCGGAGAAGACACGGTCTCGAAGAATGGTATGGTCGATCGAGTTGAGAGGAATGCCATCGATAGAGATGCTGGATCTCAAGGCGTCTGTGACAGTTGGAGTATCTGAGGGAACGGGTTCGATGAGTCGCAGGAGAAGCGAGAGGATCGATGATTTGCCACTGTATTTACCCTCGGTTAGCAGTTCTCCGATGGAGACGCACCTAAGTGTAGTCGGAAAGAATGACATACCTTCCTGTTCGACCACATATGGCAACCTTTTCTCTCGCTTTGATAGAGAGTGACAGATCCTTCAACACTAATTCTGTACCTGTGTAACTAGCATCCACTCCCTGAATCTTGATCTCGCCAGCCATTGGCCATCCCTGCGGTACTACAGCGTATTGTATGCTTCCGTTCTCTGACTCAGTCTCCTCGCCAAAGCTCTTAAGTCTTGCAATAGCACCAAGTGACGTCTCAAGACCAGTATAAGCAACAATGACAGTCGTTAATGTAGAGCCAAGAGACATCAAAGTAACCAGACCAGCACCCACACTACCAGCATTCGACCGCAGCTGGGTCGCTAACGCTACGAGCATCACGGCCAAAACTGCTACGATGAAGTTCATGGTGAACATAAGCCACTGCTGAGCCATAGCTAGGAGATATGATGGCCGCTGAGAATTATCTAGAAGCAAGTTGTTGCTTGCTTGCTGTTGTGGGAACCAGCCGAATGCTCGAATAGTGGGGAGACCATTGAGTGTGTCGAGGAAGTTGATGCTGCGGGGTAATGTTAGTATTGAACAATTACATTTTTGGTAGGGGAACGTACTAGAGCGGGGTCTTTGCTTCGAGATCCAAGATACGAAGTCGTTTTGAAGTTGGCAGATACACGCGCTGCACCGCCCAAAGCATAGCAATGAACAGAGGGTAGCTTGCAGCCAGCCAAGGAGAGGACACAGCAATGACAACAGCTTGACCGATGGCGTTGGATAGAGTGAAGCCCATGTTGTTCACCATGCGTGGCAGCTGTGTGTCGAGGATATTCATATCCTGACTGAAGAGATTCAGTATTGTACCTACATCGGTCAGACTAAGATAACGTAGACTGCTATGCATGACTGTATCGATGGCTTCGTGATGTAATGTAATTCCAGTGAGACGTACACCAGTCCGTAACATTACAAGTCCTGCTGGGAGGACACACAGGACTGTGGCTGCGCCGAAGAGTGCGTAAATCCCTATCCAATACCCGAACAAGTGTTCAGGAGTGCTGAAAGTTGAGTCTGATGACCACCACTTCAGCCATATCGTTGGAAAATTAGAGAAGAATCCATTGCCGATGATTAGAAGTAGGAAGATCAAGAGAGGGCGAAGTCCAATAGTGGAGAGCCAGTGAACGTATACTTTCCTATCAGCGATTGGCGTGGATATAGGAGCTACCACCTGGTTCGGTACGTTGGTAGGCATCTGTGCTGGTGAAATTCGCTCCGGTATCCCTGATGCATTCGCTTCCTCTACGATTACTCCATCGGGGTTCAGCACATCTTTAGTGACGGGAGTATCAGCATGGAGAGAACCTGTAAGACCAATTCTCTGGGCACGATCGATATCCTGGACGAGATCAGAGAGGGCACCTTGATCAGCAATCTTGCCATTTGAGGAGAGTGCGATGATATAATCGGCGGAGAAAATGAACTGCTTTGCGTGCGTGCACAAAAGTGCTGTTGTCCCTCGTCTACGCAATAAGCCACGAGATCCGAGGACAGACCGGCACACCTTCTCCTGTGTCGATCCATCGAGTCCACTGAAGATGTCGTCCAGGATCAAAATCTCAGCGTCGTGATACAGTGCTCTCGCAAGTGATATCCGCTGTCTCTGCCCCCCGCTAAGCGAGATTCCTTTGTTGCCAACAATTGTCATGTCTCCCAAAGGCAAGCTTTCTAGATCCTCGGCCAACAGAGTCGTTTCAATAACTTCGGTGTAGCGAGCTGCATTAAACGAGGAGAAGCCAGTGATGTTTTCCTTGATGGATGTATTGAACAGAAACGGCGACTGGTCACAATAACCCACTTTGGTTGAGCCCAAGATCACACTACCTTGAGCAAATGGAACTTCACCTAGAAGTGCTCTGCACAGTGTTGACTTTCCTGAAGCATTAGGGCCTACGACAAAAGTGGTGGAGGACTTCGGTAAGTGTATGTTGATGTTCTTCAGGACTGCATTCTGTTCCGTCCAACCAAGGTATCCATTCTCGATGGCGATTGATACCTCCGGATCCGGTGTCTGGGATGCGGTCTTCTCGTTACTGCCATTAGGTTGTACATGGAATAATCGGCCATCTACCCGTCCGTCACGAATTAAAAACTCGCGTATCCTCCTCAAACATGCAAAGGCCGCAGCAATGATAGGGAAAATCTGCAATATAACCATCAGTGGCGATGTGAGCAATGCTAACAGTGACAATGCAGTGAATGCTCGTGTGTGATCAATCTTGTGTGGTCCGAATGCAAACAGAAGAGCAGGAGCAACTGCTTGGGGAAGCTGGCTGAGACTCGCGCTAACAGCAGTAACGATTCGGGAGCGCTCTCCAACCTTGATTTCGGCTTCTCGCTCGCTTTTGACAAGAGCTGTTGCAGCATTTGTCATTCCGTAAATCCGAAGATCTTTAATGCGTGCCAGTACACTGGAAGTAACGCCGGTTCGTTTCTGTATACGAGCCATCCAGGCTGCTTGATATGGCACAGCTCGTTTCGAGAGACCAAAGGATATTGCGAACCCGAAAGAGACTATAATCAAGGGTGCGAGAAAAGCAAGTCCGACCTGACGGTATAACAGCCATAATGATAAAGATATCTGAATTGCGTGTGCCCATATCTCATGCATGAGTCGTAAGCCAGTGTAAACACGCTCGACATCAGTACCCATCAGCGTGACGGCAGCTGGGTCGCCATCGCCATTGTGTTGAATGTGGGCTGTCTTCTGGTATATGGATGAAATAAGGAAGGCACGCAACATAGACTGAAATCGTTCTTGATAGTACCAGTACAATGCCGTGGTGACAGCAATTCCCATGTACGTGAAAACAGCCACCGAGATAAGTGCAGATGCCGTCAATGTGTCGTCTTCAGGTGAGGACAAGAAATGAAGCAGTCGCTGTATGAAAAATGGTTGACACAATGTAAAGCCCAGGAGGAATATGCGAGGGAGGACAGGAAATACAAAAGACTTTCCTAGAGATCGGACGAGCCACCATATGAGTTGCCAGTCTGGTGTTACTGTCGAGTGTTCTCTTGAGTGGACCGATTTCCTGCTACTGGGAGTAACAATGGATAGCTTCTGGTCTAATGCGTAGAGATGCTGCATCGTCAACGTTTCGTGGTACCCACGCCATAACAGTGGGTTGAGCCATCCATAAATGCCAAGGCTCAGAACACTGCTCGTCTCTTCTGGGCTATGATCTTCTGCATTCCAGGCATTCCACGTGCGCCTTCGAGTGCTCTCTAGTACCAAGAACGTAAAATCAAAGGTTACGATAGCTGTAAACAGAACCTTAAAGGCGTGGGATCGAGGCTCGGCGCTATGATGCTGGTAGGTAGGCCACAACAAGGGTACTCGAGTGACATCGTAGACGAAAGTGAGCAGAAGATACATGCAATTGAGAAAAGAAGGACGCGCAGATTTCAGGTGCTCAAGTGGAGTACTCGCAAGGAGGAAGAAGGAAGCTGTAAAATCCAAAGACGATGAGGCCACACGCCGAACATGCTGATGGTGTCCGTCGGATTTCTGAATGGAGATGAGGAAAAGGCCAAGCCGAAGACCAGTGAGTATGGTACTGATTATGATCTTTGCGACAAGAATAAATACTGGCGCGCGTGAGATGGTCGCTCGTGGGCATCGGAAAATGAGGTGGAAGATGCGAGGAATGGCAAGCACGACGAATGTCGCTGAGGTCGTGACTGAGAGCCAGAAGACCCATTCGTGCTCAAGTAATGTCAAACTTGTTGGTACTGCGCAAATGTCGACCAAGCCGAAAGCGATGTTGTCTGCACACTCTTGATCATCGTTGACTTGCATACTGGGCAGCGCATGGGAAGTTTATCTAGGGTGCATGAAAGGGTCTGAGAGATGGGAGACGAAGGTCCATGGAGAAAGCGCCAGCACATTTGAGCTCACGCTCTCCAAATCGTGAACAAGACCGTTCCATAATTCCCGTAGTGACATGGAAATGTTGGTTTCTGGGGCTTATCGGAATGCCTATATGCTGACTGCGGAGGTGACCAGGATGTTGATTATGACCTTCTGAAAGGAAGCATCCTTCCGGCGGAGTAAAGAGCAACAAGAAATTGATCGAGTAGTGAAAGACACACTTTATTACTTTGTGAAACATTTGCCTGCCACATTGCAAGGGTGAAAGTTTATCTACCGCAGACTACTAAGTCACTAAATTAATTTCGTTGCTGTTGCCGACATACGTGCCAAATATCGAATATCATAACTCGTCAGGCTGAAAGACCAAGGCGAAAGAGAAGGACCCGCAATTCCAAAAATCGGTGTAGAGGGTCTCAGCCCTAGAAGGGGATCATCATGCCATGGATGGTTGTGTTATGAAGCTCACTCAGAAGCCTTCTGATCAACAGTCTTCGGCTCAGTAGATTCATTCACACCAGTCATCCCCTCCCATACCTTATCCATCTTTTTCACAGCCTCCTCCTTGCTGAGAATCTCGCCTACGTAAACAGTGCCTCGACGGAAACCCTCGTCTGGGATGGCTTCTCGTCGGAATGACGCGGGCGGTGGTGGGGGACCAGGCGGGCCACGGTAAGGGGGTCGCGGCATTGGGATACGAACAGGACTGCGTGGGCTGCGTGGACGATTGTGAATGATAGGGTAATGACGGCGAGGGCTGCGAGAGCGTGGACTATAGCTACGCTGTCTTCTCCACGGGTCATCTCGCCTGGTCAAAGCACGACTCCGTTCGACTTTATCAACAGTTTCGCCCTTTATGGTGACCAACCAATTGGTGTATGCTGGATCTTTGCCCCATTTCTTGGCTGAGCCGTAGGGATACTTCTGTTGTGGACGAATTGCGACGACAGTCCATTGCCGTTTCGCTCCTTCGTTCGAAGAGGCAACATTTCGCGACTCGATGAGATTGTCGATCTCAAACCCGAACTTCTTTGGAACTGCTTGGATTGCCTTTTGCATTGCTTCCTTATGCTTTGCAGGAGAGAGGTCACCGGCAGCGAAATGGTGCTGCTCTTCCATTTCCCCCTGAGTCCTATATTCGGAGTCGCTTTCCCAGAAGCCGGGGTCTTCATAGTAAGACTTGAACTTTATTCCTAGGAAGCCCCAGCTTCGATTGACATTTCTGACAGGCTCATTCCAGCGAAATGACCACTCCTCGTAAATTTCGGGAATATCTATGAGTGAACTACAGTTTATATTAGATAAAGCATATCATACAGAGTCAATTCCTACTTACTCGGAGTTGGACGAGCTGACTGATGACATGGACTCGCAATCGATGTCTTTGACGATTGTAGTCCCTTTTCTTGTTGGCTCGACAATTAAAGTCAGGTCACTGACGTTCGAATCCCTTCGATAGAGATCAGGCATCGCAGCTGCAGCTTTCATGTCGGCTTCCAATTTCTCCTTCCTTGCAGCAGCCTCAGCTTCAAGCTTCTTCCCTTTTTCGGATTTCTCGATGCTTTGGAGGAGGTGGGGGAGGAGCGAGGTCAGTCTGTTGAACTCGTGGGTCTGTTCTGGCTTGAGGGCATCTCTGGACTCGCATTAGCGTAGGGTCAGATATACAGAGATCTCGGAACTTACTTGTCGCTGAGTGTGTTGAGAATTCTGTACTTGACAATGTCGTTGAGCTCAAGGAGCGTATCTCGGGTATCATCGAGACTCTTCCAGTACATCTTTGCCTCCTCACGACCACCAAGAGCTATTGTGATGAGGAACCACGGATCAATCTCAGCAGTAACAGCGACTCCGCCAATGGTTCCGTCTCTAATCCAAACGCCATTGGCATTACCCTCATTGACCATAACAAGAAGCCTTTCTAGGTTGATCTTGGCAGTCTCGCAGATCGGACGGGTGACTTCATCCTTGATGTGGAAGTCATTTTCGTAAGTGTTAATCGTAGTTCCAAGCTCTGTGAGCATATTCGTTGTGAGCGAAAGAGTAGCATACAGGTTTTCGAGCCTCCTGTCATGAACTTTCCGGTAGGTTATGAACTTGGTGAATGAGGCCATGAGTGTCTTCCCGGTTTCTCCAATCGCCAGGATGGAATCCCCAGGATGAGTGCTTGTAGCTGCCATGGTGACGAAATGCGCTGATCGAGTCTCTTCTGAAATTCAGGTCCGGGAAATCAAATATTATGCTTGACAACGCAGGAATAGGCTGGTGATAAGGAAAGATCAAAGACATAGAAGCTGAGGAAGAAACTGAATATATCACTTCGCTCCCCCGCATATGTCTCTAGGGCTGTGTAAGCCTTGCAGGCAGAAAAGCAGGCAACGAGACGGCCTTGCGCGAACCAATGCTCAGACACTTATCGTAGATTTGCAAGCCATTTTCAGCCCCCATACTATTTCATGCAGCATAGTAGGCCACCGACGTGCTTTCTTCCGTCTCATATCGAATCAGAGATAACTGGACTCAAGACCGACCGTATTACATGCATAGCCATCGAGTCAAGAGCTGTGCTCTTTCCGGAGTCTTGCAACTTTGCTGGATACTCGGTGAGAGGCACTGCCTAATGAAGGCTTGCTAGCTCCGTGAATATGCAGCCCACTAATGGCGAAGACACGAGAAGGATACCTACCTAGGTAGAAACCCACGAGAAGCATTCTTGCATGATCTCAGGATGGGGCAGTAGTAAAATAGGTATCCTGGATCCTGGTGAACTCACCTGCTCTTCCATTCGGTGGCCTATTTCGAAGCATTTAATATGCCTCGGAACGACAAAGACTTGTCCCTGATCTGATCTGGATACCGAAACATGTACTAAGTATGCGTCAATATACGCATATTGGGAAAGTCTAAAGAACTTCAATTGATTGCAATGTTGCTCATCATGTATTGAGTTGATAACAAGAATAGTTAGTCGAAATAGAATCAAAAGATAAAATGAAGTTGTTGGTAGGTAAAGTCACTCAATGTAGAGGCGCTAGCCTCAAACGAGTCTGGGGAAACGAGCATGAACAGGGGCTGCTGGCCCGAGCTTCAGGGCTGTGTTGGTGCTGCGGTGCCTGAACTTCTGAGAACACGCTTCAACATCTCGACTGCTTGTTTGTACAATACTTCGGCTTGGCTTAGAACAATTCATGGGCTATAGAGGCTTTCTAGCAGACGCAGAAATCTCGAGGACCATCTCATGATTACATACTGAAGTTGTATCCGTTATGGCCGATTTAGCAGACGCGGCCCTTGCGGAGGCTGCGAATTCGTCTTCTGCTGGCGAACATCATGGAGCTTCAGGGCAGGATACCGACAACAAATTCCAGAAGGCGATCTCAGCATGGCGGAGTAGGTTCTCGATTCCTAGGTATCGAGCAAATGCTAATCCCAGCAAGACATCAACCTCACGACCATGATCCCATCCCTGGACAATACAGCATCGGAGATTGTGCAATACCAACGAGATTCAACAGTGCAGCGGAAGGACCTGGCGCAAAAGACGAAGGATTTCAGAAAGTTGGATGACTCTGCCAAGCTAGGGGAGATCAAAGGGCTCCTTAAAGGTGGGTGTGATGAAGCTACATGTTGGTCAAGAAACTTATGTCTTTTATAGCTTACCAAACCTTTATCGACCTTCTTACGAACCACTCCAAGTCAACCAACTCTGCATTTTTGCAAGTTTACTCCTCGCTTTCCGAAGCGCCTGATCCATACCCACTTCTGGAGGCATCGGTGGACTCTTTACTACTTTCTGAAGACACCCTCCCAAAGGTCACCCAGGAGAATGAACATCTTCAAAAGAGTGTCAGTAAGCTTACATCGCAGTTGGAAGATACGGAATCGCGACTAGAGGCCGAGCGCGCTACACGAAAGGGAGTTGAGGAGGGGTTAGAGACAAAAGTGAAGGAGGTCGAGACATCATGGGCAGCTGTGTTGGAAGAGAAGAAGGACAACTGGGAAGCCAAAGAAAAACTTCTCGAAGAGAAAGTAGAAAACCAAGATCGATTGCTGAACGAGATCAAGGCTAGTTATGAAGTCACCCAGCGCCTTGGACAGTCCGAGTCCGAAAATGAAGGCGGCAGGGGAAATGTTACCAGCGCGGAATTGGAAATGGTCAACTCGGATCTTGAGCGGACGAGTGTACGACTGGCAGAGGTGGAAGCGCGGAATGAACAACTAAGAATTGAGCTCGCACAATCAGCATCTCAAGTACCAAGTCAACCAGCCTTAAATCTGGAGGATGATCCATCTTTCATGAGAATGCGATCCGAGAACTCGTCCCTTTTGCGGAAGCTTGATGCAGCTCGGGTCGAACGAGACTCCAGGAAACGAGAATTGGACGGGAAATTTCGAACGCTTGAGAGAGAAATTGGAATGCTCAAGGAAGAGCGTGATACGCTGCTCACCAAGGTAAAGAAATGGAGCGATTACGAAGACGTCAAACAGGAGCTCGAAGTGTTGAAGAGCATCGAATTTTCAACAGGAGACGATGATGACCCAGATGTTGCTGATGCAGCACCCGCCTCCCAGGCCGGAGCAGAGAATGGCGCCAAAGGCAAAGGGGATACTTTAGAGCAGCTCCTACTTGCCCGGAACAAAAAGCTCAGTGATGAGTTGACTATTCTTAGAGTATCACACCAAGATTTGCAGAGCCGGCTCCAGTCAATGCAGGAGGAACTGTCGAAGACAAACACCGAGCTTGAGAGAGCTCAACATCTGAACTCTACCTTAGAGAATGACCTTGCGAATGTTCACGACACTGCAAATGCTTATCCTTCTGGCGCATCAGTTGCTGGAACTTACGCAAGCAGATACCCCCAATCGTCGGCCAACTTCGGTCGGAAGGGCAGAGTATCGCCCACCTCCTCGATTATTTCTGGATTTGATCCAAGATCGGCATCGTTGGGCACGACCTCTTTGGAGGCCTTGAGATCTGGAGAGCCAGTTGGAGGTGGTTCTGGCATCTTACCAATGATTACAGCACAGCGCGATCGGTTCAAGAAAAGGAACACCCAACTTGAAAATGAGCTTTCGGAGATTCATCGTACAGTCTCTTCCTTGCGACAGGAAATAGCATCCTTGCAGAAGGATAATCTGAATCTGTATGAGAAGACACGGTATGTCTCGACATACAACAGAGCTGGGCCGACAGCGTCCTCTGCTTCGTCATATGCTACAAATCCCAACCCTTCGACAATTCAGATGTCCAATTCCACGTCGTCTGGACTTGCCCTGGATCGTTATCGTTCAGCTTACGAATCAAATATCTCTCCATTTGCAGCATTCCGAGGACGGGAATCCGCTCGAGCGTACAAACGCATGAGCCTGCCAGAGCGCATAGTATTTTCGATAACCAGAATGGTTTTGGCTACCAGAACGAGTCGCAACCTATTTGCGGGGTATTGCGTAGCATTGCATCTCGTTGTGTTCCTTTCCCTATACTGGTTGGGTACAGGGGATGCGGGGAGCAATTTGGGAGCAGTTGCTGCCGCTGGAGCGGGTCCGGTCCTAGCAAGTCCCGGAGAAGACTCTACTGCACACGGCGAATGGAAGCAGGCAGGGTTCAGCGACAAAGTGTCGTGAAAATGTGAGAGGGATGTATTATTTGTGACAATAAAGGCCAAGGCCAAGTTTCTGATCAGTTTCTAGATTCTTGCATATGAGATGCTTGTTTGATTTGACCTTGATCGTTCCTGGGGAAAGCTCTATTCTTGGTCGCGGGGTAATTTAGCCTGTCGTTGGAGTCGTACAAGTTCAATCTAGTTGAGATGGTCCATGGCACTTGGGGAAAGAAGTGTGCATGGCTACCATTGTCCAAGTGTTGACCTCAAGCTTGGCCATGATTTCGCTTGACAGAAAACATGTGGTTGTGGGGACTGACGAGCAGAATGGGCCAAGTCTCAACTCTTAACATATTCAAATCCAGCGGCACAGCGAGTCCTCAAGCCCGCGCGTCACGGGTGCATCGTTAGTTATCGGGATTGTCTTCCTGGACTTCCAAACGCCTTCGAGAAGCTCTTGCAATCGCCTGCATAATAATAGCTACAAAAAGCCTTCCCGCTCTGGAGGACCCTCTTCAACTCCACTGGCTCAAGCCGACCCGCAATTTAAGACGATCATCTTTCGGGTAGAACAAACATCTATTCCCATTGGCCATCTTAGATAAGGTTGGCGGGGAGCCGCACGCCACGAGCCAAAAATACTTTCTGTAAGCGCTGGCAATCTGGCAGCTATGAATAGCTTCTTTTCGTTCAAGATTGCCTGCCGTCCAATACCTTCTACCGCGCCAACAATCCCACCCTCGGCGAAGAATCAATCGCGGCTATCGACCTCTTGGAGAGCATCAAAATATTGGGAGGACAGCCAAGGCCTCTTTTCCATCCCATGTTTACCCTACGGGGGTTCGGGAGCGTCACTGCAAGAAATACGTGGTGGTCTTGGTATGAACTTCGCGGTTGAAGGTCTCTAAGTTACACGATATCTAGACGCTGTCCTATCAGGACCATGACCTGCTATGAGCCAAGCAAGCTGCCAATGAACATTCTCCCTTTAGTGGATTGCTCCAATCTGCTCCAGTGTGCAGCATGTGCATCCGGCCTTACAAATGTTTAGTGTTCGAAAAACATGGTCAGAATATGCGGGTGGAGGGGTCCCGTAATTCTTACTCCAAACGGCCGCTATTAGACAAAGCCTATTCTAAGATGCACAGAGGATTGTTTACCTCTTCTATTTCAGAGGCAGGATTAGGCTGAAGTGATGTGATCGCTGCAGCGTTCAGGAGCTCTGATTACGACTTCAGTTGAACCAGCATACGCTGAAGGGGGCGGATCTACGAACGGCGATTGATGCTCTGGGCAGCTGCAAGGAGAAGATTTCGAGACGCGAAGTGTTTCCTTGACGAGAACTCCAAGTGCTCCAGCCTTGGAATACTAGAAGAGGGGGAGTAAGCTGCCCCTCCCCATTTGTTCAGCAAGCGGTCTGCTCTTCCGCGACCGAGCGTCAATGATTCTACGGCCTCCATACATTTGATTCCAACATCCCACCCTTGTCTCTCGGTTAACGCACCACCCGCCTCCTCCTGTCAGCGTGCACCAACACGATAGGCTGAGGTCGCATCCTCGCTTCTTGCCCGCAGGGGAATTATTGCGAATCAGCGCCTGCGATGGGCCACCCCGTTTTAGAATACATGGTTACCGCTGCCCAGGATTATTCGCAGCGCGGTCCGGCAAACCAACCTTCTGCATTCTAAAACTGGAACTGGGCTCGAAATTGCACATACTCATGTCCTGTATAAGACCGTTCACAGACCCAGCCAGGTAAGCAGCCTTATTCTCATATCATCTGTGCGCTTTCCAACTACCTACCGACCTACCTATCAACTATCCCTTCTCATCAGTTGATCCATCCCATCTATATATCTGGTCGCTCATCTCGAAGATCGTTGTGGTCGTTGTTTTCTTTTCGTCTCTCGAACGTCTTCTTCCTCTAACACCTCGTCCGCCTCAACATCCTAATATCATTAATATTTATTTCTTTTCCTTTCGCATATATCAACATGCTTTCTCAAATTTGGATTGTTTCCGCGCTGTGCGCTGGTGCACTCGCTGCTCCAACCCTCACATACTCCGCTGGATCGGCAGAAAAGCCAGCAGACATGAAGATCCTCTCTGATTACTTTCAAATGTTGGGCAAGAAGATTCAGGCTGGAAAGAACATGGCAGTAGCTCCTGTTTGCAACTTGGACAACGCGAAGATGCCTGCTGCTTGTAAGTACCAAAGGACTCGTCACATATGCGCATACTAATACTTTCATAGCTCCAACACCACTACCAGATGTCACTGAGGGTCTTTTCTTGAAGCATGTAGCGATTGGAAGAGGTACACAGAACTACACCTGCGATACTAAGAACACAACCGCCATTCCAGTCGCAACGGGAGCATTGGCCACTCTCTACAACGCTTCATGTGTCGCCGCATCATATCCAGATCTGCTTGCTGCTCTCCCAGACGTCGCTCTCCAATTCAACCTCACAGATGTCAACCAAGCTTCCCTCTCTCCATCCAACCTCGTTATCAGCGGCCACCATTTCTTCTCCAACGGTACCACCCCAGTCTTCACCTTGAACTCCGCCGGCAAAGATCTAGGCACCGCACCCTGCCAGAAAAACGCCGCAGTGCCCGCCCCAGCTGGAACGACCAAAGGACAAGGCAATCAGGGTTTCGGTACTGTTGCTTGGTTGAAGCTCACTACTCGGGACGGCGCAACCGGTGGTCTGCAAGAAGTTTACAGAATCAATACTGCTGGAGGAAACCCACCTACATCATGCACCGGCATGCCCGCTTCCTTCGAGGTCCAGTACGCTGCTGAGTACGTCCACACCCGTTCCTCAAACAATCTCTTGATTAATACTGACAATTTCCAAAGGTATTGGTTCTACGCAGTATGAAACCAAACAACTTTTGCGCACACACATCATAGATGAGAGAGAGAGAGCGATAACCATATAATTTACTTCCAAAACTCGGCTCCGCTCCGCATCGCTCGCGCGACATTTGGGGCGGGCATACTTTTACAATACCTACGAAGAAGAGGGATACGATACGATAATTCATCACGCTGCTACTTGTTACCTCACCACCCACCTTGACGACTATCTACCTATTCTGGCGCACGGAGCAGTGGCAGCGATGAGCATGCAGGGGTAAATGGTGTTCGTGGGTAATTGACGGAAGGGTGGTCGCGATGCCGGGCTGGGCTGAATGTGGGACATGGGTAGGGTTGGGCTGGGCTTGGGGCTGGGCTGGATTGATTCATAGCAGGGCAATTAATAGCATGAACATATTCTTCGAACCTTCTTCCGAGTCCCATCCAGTTTCTTGCATCGCTTAGTGAACAGTCCGTCCGTCGAATACGATATCATCTAGTAAAGTCTTGATCCAGCCAACTTACTTCAGGATCTCTCTCTCTCACTTGGCAGAGCCGAAATAAGCTTCTCAATAACCTTTCTCCAAACTCTTCATCCAGAGTCAATGTCCAAGTGCAGTTCTTCCTCGCTACACTTGGCGAATCAGAACCATCCTCTACAAAGGTACCTACGTATCTGAAACACTCTCATTCATAGAGTGTACTTGTAAAGTAAGTACAATACTACGCTTCAGAAGTACCCGAACCAACAATTCAGCCGAGTTGTGCCTCCGCACAGGCAGCCCAGTGAATGAAAACCATATTTGTACACACGAGAATGGTACGGTACCGTTGCATACCAACACATCTCCATGCTGTTTGTACGTACAAATACGCTCGTGCAAAGTCATTGAACCATAGCCAAGATTCGCCCATACCGCACTGTCGTCGTTGGATTCCATCCCATCTCATCTTCAGTTCTCCCGGCACATGAAACATGTGGAGGGGTGCAAGGGGAAGGGAGATCAAACGGCTGGGATTGGGATGAGGAATCGAAGAGAAAAGCCACGGCCAACTCCCGAACCGAGTCCTGCTAGACTACTAGACTATAGAATCTGTGCGTGCTAGAGTGTAGGCTGATGTTTCGAGATGTCTTGAGGCTTGGCGGAAACATTTTGGACTCTCTCGGTGGGTGATATTCTGTGATTTAGAAAATCTCACCAGGGAGAATTAGGTCCGGTTACTTCAGGTAGATTATGAGGTAGTCAGTGGAGTCGATGTCATGTTTAGGGAGAAGTTATTATAGAAGTAACAGAGTGCCGTGTGTTGATATGACTCTTAGTAGCCTGAAAGCGACGTCCAGGCCATCTCATCCGAAGCTGATGGGAGGTGATCTAGACAGTTGGATGCTAGTGTGCAAGGACATATTTTCGGGATAAAAAAATTCTGTACTCGTTAAATTCCGATCTACTGGCCCATATTGGCTGACTGCGATGTCCATCACTTGAAAGAGAATAAACAGTAAAGACCACTATGATGGAGCTGTGAAAATTCCAATCCCGAACGAGTAGCAATGGCAACAGAAGACTTCCGAGAAGACTCAAGAGGGATAGAATCTCGGGCCACCTCTGCCGACTCCAATACTTGCCCTTCCAACATACCCTGGTCTTTAGGCTCGCGCTCGCAGTATGTGACACTCAGCCACGAAGCAGGAGAGGTGTCAAACCACCCGACAGACTTGAGTGAACAAACATCACTGCTTGTAACGCCATGACAGGGAAACCATACATCCGACATTTCCAAGTCTCGAACCGTCAGCTTACAACTCACCTATGCTTCCCGGCCACCAAAAGCACCCTCTACCTTCCAATCCCAAGCAAACCCCAAGTGAAATTGGGGGCGGCGCAGTACGGAAGGGTACGGCAAGCTCGTGATTACAATGCCGTGTTCAGGAGGCGGCGTTCTCAGCTCAGGGGTTCCGAGTTCTCATACTGTTTTTCTCGAACCGAAGTACATACACCTACCTGTATCAGAATGCTGACAGCCTTCTTTGGGCTTATAGGGGGCTGCATCTCGTGGGTTTCAGGACCCTGAATGTCGGAATCCGGATAATGGCGACGGGGATGGGTCTCTGATACAGTTATCAGGCGGTGCGTTTGTAGATCATAAGATTTTCGGCATCCTTGAGGGTTTGGTGAGAGATCTGGGATTGTTTCGATGTTTCATGTGGTGAGGTTGAAACGAAAATCTTGGGTGTGTTGGTTCGGATGGCTGAATGGGAAACACTGATTGGGAAGGTTTATGATAATTTGATCTGCAAGCACAAGGGCGAGAATAAACAATAACTTGGTAGTTTTGATAGCAAATATTTATGATGTTAGTCCAGAATTGAGAAGTCTCGAAGCCAAAGAAAATGTGGAGCTATAGGAAGTTCAAGTCCAGTCGCGCCAAGCATTTTAGCCCTGGCCAATTCGCGTCACCCAGCAAAGTAAATGTCAACATCGGGAAACCTTCCAACTTCACTTAAAGGACGCACGCAACAGACAATGGCAGATAATCACAACAACTGATCGGGTAATTATGCTGAAATCGGTATCATACAACCATCTCCCATCATTGTGCGACCTCATTTGCGCCCTATCTTAGGATTGGCGCAAAGTCCTCTGGACAGAACCAACAGACATCATGAGCGCGTCAATCAATTCAGATGTCACTCTCCTGACAGAGCACCTTACATACCGACCAGCTGCCCTAATTGATGACATAGTAAACAGGTCCGTCAATTCTCCAACGACACTAAAAGTCTCAATGCTTACACAACCTCAGCATTAACGTCCTCGCATTTAAAGCCTCCGAAGCCGTCGAAAAAGGCCTCCTCTCCGCCGACCCCAAAGACCTGGGCTTCAAGCTGCCCCCTCAAACCACATCCACATCCACCGACAGCGCCACTTCCCTCGCCATCGTCGAGAAAGCCAAGCACGAAATCGAGAATGGCGTACACCAGCTCGAAACCCTTCTGGAGGCGAAAATCGACAAGAACTTCGACAAGCTAGAAATCTACGCGTTGCGGAATATCCTCAGCGTGCCACCCGAAGTACGAGATTGGATTCGATTAAGCCATTATGAGGGGTTGAGTTTCGTGCAGGATGAGCAGGCGCCGAATACAGAGAGTGTTACATTGCAGAGGAGGAAGTTGAGAGAGACGCAGAAACTGCATGCTTTGTTACGGGCAGAATCGGCGAGGAATGAAGCGACGATACGATCTTTGAAATCACTGCTGTTGAATCAGGTAGAGAAGGTGGAGCCGGGATTGGAGGAAGCGCAGACTTCTGCGCCGTTTGCGTTTTTGCAGAAGAAGGGGGAGTTGACTGGAGATGTTAAACATCCTGTTACGACGACAACGGAGTTTACGATTTCGCAGCTCCCGGCGCTGAAGAGTTTGCTAGAGGATTTGAAGCCGAGGTTGGGTGAGTTGGCGAATGGTGGCGGGAAGGAGGGGTTGGTGGGCGAGGAGGAGAAATCGTGGAGGAGGGAAAGGTTGGAGTTTGTGGAGAGGGAGACGAAGAGGCATTTGGAGAATGTGAGGGGTTTGGAGTTGGGGGAGATGGGAGAGGTGAGAGATGGAGAGTGGCAGGGAGAGGGGCGGAAGTTGGGAAAAGGCGAGGTGGAGGATTTGGAGAGAGTGGTGGGTATGGTTGGCGGGGGAGATCCTATGGATCAAGGTCCATGAAGTATCTGCTTGTGTGAAAGGTTGGGAATGGTGTTCAAATGATTCACAAGGCTGGTTCTGGATGGCACAGGTCTCGGTTTTGCTGCCTATGGAGTTTTGGGATGAGTAATGATTCTGGGCAATGGTTTACGACTTGGTATGTCTTGAGTTCCAAACTCATGGGCTTGCCACTTGTTAGTTGTACATGATATCAACTATTCAGGTTGTAAGATCTTCTAATTTACAGCTTGGTGATCATCACTTCTGCGTGTCCTTAAGATGCTGTGCTTTGAGTTCTGGTCCCTGGTCAACAAGGCCAAAGCTGCGAGCCAGCCTCCAGAAGTCCCAGCTCAACTGCCGCTCATGACCCCGGACCTCAAGTGGCACAGGCGCCCCATTATCTATAACAGCATTGCTGACCAGCGTTCTTGCCAGTTCGGATTCTTGGTTCTCAACCAAGGCCAGCAATAACAGCCTCATGGCCGTCCAGCCTACTTTGCCCTTCGAAGACTGAACCCTTCCAAGTATCCTCATGGCGGGGCCGGTCTCGTTGAGACGAGCATAGCCCTCAATGGCCCTGTCCCAGAAAATTTCGTCGGTACCCCCTTTAGTATTGGATGCCCTTTCGATGGTGTTCCGCACGCCGTCCATGTCAGGGGGTTTCTGAGCAAAGTATTGCTCTAAAAGCATAGTGTATATGAAGGCATTGGGCTCTACGCCCTGCTTGCTCATGGTGTCAATCACGGCATTGACTGTAGCCAATTCTCCAGGAGCAACACCGTCATGGGGAAGTAGTTGACGAATGATTTTGCCAAATATTTGGATGTTGGGCTTAACACCGGCCAGTTCCATTTCCGCAAAGACACTCTGAACGATTTCATTGGCTTCTTCTGGTGTATATCCGTCCAGCGAACGGAAAGTTTCGTCAAGGATAGTCGTGAAAGTGTAGCTGTCTGGTTGCACGCCAGTCTTATGCATTCGCTGCAACAGTGCCATAGCTTCTTGTGAACGACCATCTCGAATCAGGGGTCTGAGGAGCGTGTTGTAAGTATCAACATTTGGTGCAATGCCAAACTTTCCAGCCCAGGCCAGGACCTTGTAGGCCGCTTTGGGCACATTGTTTTTGAACAACGCACCTATTGCGGCATTGATTACTTCAATTGAAGGCTTGACGGCGCCTTCAATATCGTTCCTCAATTGAAGTTGAGCCAGATCCATGCTTGGATACTTCTGTCTCGCAGCTTCGATCCATATGCGACCCATCTCATCAAGTGCCGCAACTCCAGCGTCGGTCTTTCTGCACGTGAGAAGTCCCCCGACTCTCGTCGCCCAGCAGATTGTGTCTGGCTCGACTTGTGCCATTTTCATCTTCGTCCAGACCTGTTCGAGTGCTTGGGGATCTCTAGCATTGATAGTGCCAGTCATCATTGACTCCCAGGTTCTCAAAGTTGGAGTCAGCCCGGCTTGTACCATATGATTCCAAACATCTATTGCACGGTTAGGTTGGCGAAGGCCCATGTAGACAAGAATCAGATAATTGGCCAGGGCGATTGACATGGTTCCTGGCTCGGCCGATGAGCCCTCAACGCCTGAGGTGTTGATTGGCCATTTTGATACATCTGCCCAGATCTCATCAACTTGCCGCAAGTTCTTTTTTGTGAAAGCCTCATGTAGTCTCCTATTGATGTAGCTTACACTGATCTGCACTGAAGCACGCGACATGCGTTCTGATTTGGTTTTATCAACCTCGGGATGGTGATATTGTGCCATTTCTGTTGCTCTTGCTCGAATGTCACTCCAATTTGTCTTGACATAGTCCGAACACTGAGCGACATTTGATGCATAATACGGCCAGTGAATTCTGCTGAAATCCAGACCGGGAATGCTGATCACTCTGCTCATGACCATCAATAGAGGTGACAAATCTACGTTCAATTCTTCTGTAGCCACAGTCCGTTCTGTCAAAAGTCCGAAGGTGGTGAGGGCAACTATAGGGAATGCTTTCAGACTTCCCAGTACGAAAGAAGGAGCCAAAAGTCCAAAGACATCGTGAGAACCTCTTTTCTTGTGTACTTTCATGGCGTCAACTGTCGAAATAGATGGCAGCGTTGACCAGTATAAGGGGGAATTGCTCTCATGAAAGTTCTCGAATTGTCCAATGCCTCGGCATGCGATATTCCAGGCACCAATTAGATCTTTAGTGAGCCGCTTTTCGAGTTCCGGGTCGTCCAACTCCCCGTTCCTCATCTTCAAGATGGTTCGGAGAGGATGAGACACCATCTCAATCCAGTCATGACCATTCAGATAACCTAGTTCCATAAAGACCCTTGAAATTTCTGTGGTGGTAGGAAGTGACTCTGGTAATGGGTGGCCATGTTCTTTAGCTTGTACAATTGCGTGCCACATCGAGCTAATTGTTGGTCGTAAGAATGAAGGCATAGATATTCGCTCTATGCCTCTCGATCGTTGCGCAATTGGACCGAAGTTCTCGACAAAGAAAGCCCATTGGTCCGGGTAAGGTGCTCCATCCTTCATCATCTTGCTTAACTCCTGCACCTTTTGGTATGGTTCCAGTATTGATTCATGATCTGTGTTTTGTTCTTCTTCTAATGGCTGCGGGTGGATGGTCTGCTCGAAGAGAGATTCCAGAACATCTCCAGGCACGTTCTTCCTGGTTCGGAAAGGTTTCCTCCTCGGAGGCGTATCTGGATATCCTTCATCTTCTTGTCTCAATTGGTCCCCCTTCGGCGAGCTGCTACCTGTCCTGCGAGGTTTATTGTTGCTGAGAGAAATGAAGGTAGCTCTGGGCTTCCATTGCACAACGGTCGTGGGACGCAGCTGGCGGATGGTTCGACGGCATGCCAGGCAGATGTGAGGGGAGCCCATTGCCTTCGCGGCTTCGAAGGGTCGGTATTCGCAAGAGCAGGTGAGTTGTGGTGTCCGCAAGTGCTCAGTTGCATCTCGTCCGGGAACTTTTCCCCAGAAGTCGCGACTGTAGGTCCTTGCCAAGCGCCAAATCCCTGCAAGCCTCAACTGGAGCTCTGGTGGGGGTTCCAACCTCAATTATTTTGGAGTCACAACCCGCCCACCTTTCATACCAACCTATTCTTCCAAGCCGCGGTCAAAGTAAATACATTATCCACTACATCCTATTCAGGCTGTTGGTGTATTAATTGTCAATCGCTATGACAACTCTTCAGCCACGGGGTCCTTACTCCCAAGAAGAGCTTCAGAAGCTCTATCCTAAAGGTCTGGACCTTCAGCTGGTTCAGGTGCTGTTACGTCACGGCGAACGCTCACCAGTCTCCGCGAGATTTCAGAATGCAGGACTTCATGCATACTGGCCTTATTGCTCTGTTGCTAGACAGATGATCAGCTCAACTTATGAAGCCACTGAAGGGAAATGGTCACCATTGCAATGGCGGAAACGGCTGGAGACCTTCGGTAGTAACGACAACCCCGTGATTGCTTCTGGACCTGGAGGACATGTTGACGCGATTTGCAATTTGGGCGAATTGACAGACAAGGGAAGGGAAACGACCTTCGAACTCGGCCGAAGGCTTAGACATCTCTACGTGGATCAATTGCAGTATATGCCGTCCATGATTCACGATGCGGATATGATATACCTACGAGCAACTCCAATGCCAAGAGCGCTGGAGTCTCTTCAGCAAGTTTTCTGGGGAATGTATCCTGCAAAAGTCCGGGCTGCTTCATTCCCGCCGGTTACTATCATCACAAGAGCTCCAGCAGACGAAACGCTCTTCCCAAATGACAGCAACTGTAGGAGATTTGCACAGCTTTCCCGAGCCTTTGCTCAAAGAACTGCGGATCGCTGGAACGAGACGGATGAAATGGAGTACTTGAACAAACTGATCAGCAAGTGGATGCCTGAGTCTAGTAAGCGTGTTGCGGTTGATTCTCATCCACGCCTTTCTGGAATTATGGACACTGTCAACTCAACCTTGGCTCATGGCCCCGCTACCATGCTTCCAAAGGAGTTTTATGACTCGAAGGGTAGGAAGATCATCGATAAGATTTCTGTCGAGGAGTGGTATAGCGGATACCAGGAGTCTCAGGAATATCGAACTCTGGGCATTGGTGCTTTGATGGGCGATCTTGTTGAGCAAATTGTTGGTAGTGTTCAACATAACGCCAATGACCTATATCAGGAGGTGGGAGGCAAAGACGGAGCTCTCGGACACGGAAGAGGGGGTGAGAAGGGTATCAAGATGGCCCTTCGCGGATGCCACGACACGACCCTAGCTGGAATTTTGGCCAGCTTAGGAGCATTTGACGGAGAGGCTTGGCCACCATACACGAGCCATATCGCATTTGAGGTGTTCAAGAAATCTGGGTTGGAACCACAAACTGCTATTCAACCGCAAGCCCAGGCCCCTGCTTCATCTAGCTGGTTCGGATCATTATTTGGCAGCGGATCAAAACCAGTTCCCACCGCCATAGCTAGGCAAAAGATCGAAACACTCAAGGAATCTGACCGATCAAAGCTGAATGGCTACTTTGTCAGAATACGATACAATGACAAGGTTATGTCTGTCCCAGGCTGCAAAGCTGCAGGTAAACACCTTGAAGGAGATGATACCTTCTGTACGCTTGTAAGTTGTTCTTTCTAAGCGAAGTCGACTACCATACTCACAATTCCAACAGGAAGCTTTCAAGAGCATAGTTGATAAGTACACCCCATCCCATTGGAAACAGGAATGCTTGAGTAATTTGGAGGCACCCGCATTTCCAGAAAAGCCAGAACCTTCAGGATACTAGATTTTCTGTCAAGGTATATATCATCTGATGCCATATATTCATATTCGTATGCTTAACCTGGCGTTTGGCGCATGCAGCAATGGCCGGTGTTTAAAGAAAGGCAACTTGGACATAGCAAGGACTCTTGACCTTTGTACATGGAGTGAAATCGTTCGTATGCATGGTTTCCTTATATTATTTGCCATGTGCCGGGGTATCTATCCCAATCCAATCGAACTATGCTCTCCTCTAGAATGCCGGAAATCATAAGACCCACTAATTCCAAAAATGTTACAAACGTGACGGGCTAACAGAAGTGTTCTGTGCCTTTTTGCCCTCGACCACAACTCCAAGGCCTGAGCCAGCATCCAACGAGGGCGCAGCTCCAGCAGTCAGATCAAAAGACTCATCCCCAGAAAACCTCCACCCTCTCTCCTCCCCTCCACTCAGGAAAGTACAGTCACCACTAACGGTGATATTCCACCCACCTGCCACACCCTTACCGTCCTTCCACTCCACCCTCGGAATGTCCGTCTCAGGTCCCTCCCATTCCTTGACCGCAGTCTCCATATTCTCCTTCCCCCTCCTCACAAACGTACTTAATCCACACGTAAATGGCCTGAAATCCTCCTCCGCAATATCCTCCGGCATCCTCCCCGTCAGCGCCCTCCCAATCGCAATCAGCGTCGCCGCATGCGTGCACAGCAAGATAGCCTTCACGCCCTCGCGATCACTCTGCTCAATGATCCTATGCAGCGCATACGCCGTCCTATCATGCAACTCGTCTATCGTCTCACCATTCACGCTCGGCTTAATCGCAGGTTTATACCCCTCGTCATAATGCGGGAATAGGTTTTTCAGGACAGCAGGTTCAGCGGGAGAAGGGTGGTCGAACCGCGCCATGCCGTACCATTCTCCGATGCCATTTTCGCCGCGGACTTTGGTTGTTGAAGGGGATGTGGGAGGGGACAGGGAAGAGGCGAGGGCGGTGACGGTCGGAGTGATGGTTTGGATGCAGCGGTAGAAGGGCGAGGAGTAGATGCGTTCGATGGGTGGTGAGACGGTGAGGAGGTGGGAGGCGAGTTCTTTGGATTGGGCGACGCCATAGCCGGCCAGCTCGGGGTCGCTGGCTATTCCTGTGGGCGAGGGGATGGATGTTGAGTATTCCCCGGTTTTGGGGTCGACGACCCAGTTGGAGCGGAACTGTGAGGCATGTTCAATACTAGAACAATTCTTGATGGGCTTCTGAAATGGATCTGGTATGGATTTTTTTTTGGAGGACTTACCCCATGGCGGGTCACATAAATTACTTCGAGACTCATGGTTGTTTTAGTTTCGAAGGGTTCGATGACGAAGTTTATCGAGATATTTATTTAGCCTCGGCTGTTCGATAAGGAGGCTTGTTTTGAGAGTGGGGGCAACACAAAAGTGGTTATACTCCTTGTATCATTAATTAACTGGTTTGGAAGGAAAGCACACCTGAAGGGAACCGAGGGGAGTCATTAGAAGAAGTTTGAATTCTCTTTTCTTGATTCTGTTGGTGGTGGCGGTCTTTTGACGAGTGTGTGCTGTCATTGGTTTGAGCATTCGCCGGAACAGATTTTGTTGTGTTCCTGCATATGTAGGTTTGCTGGGCTCTTGCAGGAAGTGGCTAGGTGTCGAAACCAACTCACGGTTGATTTCATGACCCAAAAGCTCCAATATTCGGGGTGTCCTAGAGTTGTGTGACCTAATATACAGTGGCCAAAAGCCATCATTTGTCTTTCTACAAAGTTTGTACATCCCCCAACAAAAATACATCTCATCCCTCAGCAAGTCTATCAACTCATGACTCTGCTTCAAGGCCCTTTCTGGTAGTCTCGTATCTATGGAAATGTTAGTGAAATGACGTGATAAGAAAGAGCAATATCGATATACCTCTTGCCTCTGAAAGCCCATACTCCCCAGTTACCGCAACTGATATCCTGAGGATCCAGGTCATTGAGATCCCATCTCAAACTTCGGAAACGATTCTCGCCTGGTTCCATCAACATATCCATCTCGCCTCCGACTTTCTGCTTGACCCAGTCGATATCCCTCTCCATGTCGTACTGCGTGTAACCTGTGACCAGGATTGGTACCTTGGTCTCAAGTAACTGAGGAATCGTCTCCTCCCACTCATGCGAGCTGGCAGGATGCCCAAGACCAGGATGGAAGAGCATGAAGCAGTCAAAATATGGATCGTATGGGTAGAAGTGACCAGCCTCGTGAAGTGTATGGTAATATTCAACATACGTGCTGATTTTCATGGAATTTGTAATTCGATCTTCCACAACTGCTCCATATGGGTTGCTCGGAGTTCTTTGTGGAAGCGGAAATTCGGCATCTCTGTTTGCCATACTTTCAGGACCAATGAAGACAAGGTGGAATGCAACTCGGGGGAAAAGGTGGGTCAATTGCACCCAGACTTCTCGTGGGAGAGAAGATTCTGCGCGTGCTCCCAGAATGAAGATTCTCATTGGTGGTGGAGTCGGTCTCAGTCCCTTCACATCCGGGCCCCCTCCTGAACGAGGTGGATGAAGAGAGTATCTCAGAGCTTGCCACTATTAGCTTCGCGTCTCCCAGCAACAGAGTATACGTACCACTCAAACTCTTCAGTCCCTCCACAGTCAAACGCCCTTCTTTTTTTATGCTATACGGACTGAGTTCATGTAAGATGCTGCCAATTGTGACTGGATATGTCAACAGCCGTGTCGCTTGTCGCAGGCTTCTCTCATCATTGATTGCCTTGAACTCTCTCGAAAACAGGAAGGTATCCCAATTGGTCATGTTGACCATTGCCTCCTCAATCTGATCGCCAGGGTATTCAAATTCTGGGAAGAACCTGCCCGACCGCAAATCGTGGTCGTCTTCATTGATCTCTCTCAGTGTATCGCAAATTTCCAGATGTGCCTCATAATCGTCTGCCCAATGTTCCTCCGAGCAAGAAACCGGTATACCACAGTCAGGACATTCAAAGTCCACATGTGCAGGAGGTAAGGGTCCTTTAACAGACTTTCGTGCTTCTGGATCATCCGGATTCATAGGTAGGCGGGTCTGGTGGTGATCAGGATGCGGGCAGTATGCATTCTGCTTCATGAATGCAGCTCTTCGCCTTATTTCGGGTGAAGGGGAGCTGGAGAAAGGGTGGAAGAGGTTGTTTGGCATCAAGAGAGGTCTGCCCTCGACCTCAGGAGCTGGAGTTGACTCGAGGCCACCAGGGGTCCGAAACTCGAATGGCTCATTCTTGACTTTCTGTCCTTGCCCTCCGAAGGACGATACAGCCCTTCTACCGATCGACTTCTGTGTTGTTTCCTCCCTTCCTGGCAACTTGGTTCCATTTTGCTGGCTTGTTGAAATTGTCCTTGCGCCAAAGGCTACTCGCGAAGAGATTATTGGTCTTTGTGAAATTCGAGACGTGTTTTTGAGAGCGTTTAAGCACCTGTGACAGGTATAAGAAGCTGAATTACGCATCTTAGAACGGTAAGGAGTTCCTTGCGTTGATCATGAAGCTCTGAATATTGTGGTACGAGTGATGAGGCCCTAGAAATATTGTGACTAGTACCAATTGGGAAAGGCGCGAGAGAGCTCACTGTAGAAAACCTCGAGACTGTTGGTGCGAAATGCAACGTCTCGACATGATTTGAGCTGCGACAGGCTGCCTTGTCAGCTCAATCAGCCAGAAAAAACCGTCAAAACAGTTTCAGTAGTCGCTCTTGTTGTCGAATAGATTGCGCAGACTGTCTGCGCCAGCGACAAGATGGCGACAACCTCTTCTATGTTCATGTACAGCTTGACGGTTCAACCTCCTACCGCAACAACCCAAGCTATTCTAGGTCAATTCACGGGCACCAAAGAGCAGCAGATTATCACTGCGTCGGGTTCCCGCCTCACATTGCACCGACCAGACCCGTCGCAGGGCAAGATTGTCACAGCCCTTTCGCACGATGTTTTTGGTATCATCAGAGCCATAGCAGCCTTCAGGCTGGCTGGAAGTAACAAGGGTAAGTCATTCGATCTTGTCATTTGAACTTCACTTAGTGATGATTTGAAGCATGGATGGCAGTACTAGAAATTCCACCATGAATCGTCACCGGCACAAAGTGGTATAGAAAACTGGGCAGTTTTGAAGAATGATTGCTAAACAAATTCTTTAGATTATATTATCATCACATCCGACTCCGGCCGAATTACAATCGTCGAGTTCCTTCCTGCACAAAACAAGTTCAACAGATTGCATTTGGAAACGTTTGGAAAGTCTGGTGTGCGGAGAGTCATTCCAGGACAGTACTTGGCTGTGGACCCCAAAGGAAGAGCCTGCTTGATCGCTTCTGTGGAGAAGAATAAGCTTGTCTATGTGCTCAATCGCAATGCGCAGGCAGAACTCACGATCTCGTCTCCTTTGGAGGCCCACAAAGCTCAAACTTTGGTATTTGCTATGTGTGCTTTGGACGTTGGCTACGCAAATCCAGTTTTTGCTGCCCTTGAGGTCGATTATGGTGACTCGGATCAAGACCCAACAGGTCAAGCATACGATGAAATCGAAAAGACTTTAGTCTATTACGAACTAGACCTCGGGCTGAACCATGTGGTTCGGAAATGGTCGGATCCAGTGGACCGGACAGCCACCATTCTATTCCAGGTCCCAGGAGGTACTGATGGTCCTAGTGGAGTCTTGGTATGCGGCGAAGACAACATCACATATCGACACTCGAACCAAGAAGCTTTCCGAGTTGCCATTCCTCGAAGACGAGGAGCCACTGAAGATCCAAAAAGAAAGCGGGTCATCGTTGGAGGTGTCATGCACAAGTTGAAGGGTGCAGCCGGTGCATTCTTCTTCTTGCTGCAAACTGATGACGGAGACCTTTTCAAGGTCACCATTGAAATGGTTGAGAACGACGATGGCCAACCCACTGGAGAGGTCAAACGTCTCAAGATCAAGTACTTTGATACCGTCCCTGTCGCCACAAGTCTCTGCATCTTGAAGAGCGGTTTCTTGTTCGTTGCCAGCGAATTTGGTAATCACGAATTTTACCAATTCGAGAAGCTCGGTGATGACGATGAGGAAATCGAGTTCATTAGCGACAACTTCCCTACCGATCCCACCGAACCATACACGCCTATCTATTTCCACCCGCGCCCAGCGGAAAATTTGAGTTTGGTGGAAAGCATCGACTCCATGAATCCTTTGATGGAATGCAAGGTTGCGAACTTGACTGAAGAGGATGCGCCTCAAATTTACTCCATCTGTGGCACTGGAGCCCGGAGTACATTCAGAACATTGAGACATGGACTGGAAGTTTCCGAGATTGTCGAGTCCGAATTACCTGGTGTACCTTCTGCCGTTTGGACTACCAAGCTAACCCGAAATGACACCTACGATGCTTACATCATTTTATCCTTCACCAATGGCACGCTGGTCCTTAGCATTGGCGAAACCGTCGAAGAAGTGACTGATACTGGCTTTTTGTCCAGTGCGCCAACTTTGGCTGTGCAGCAACTTGGCGAAGACGGTTTGATCCAAGTTCACCCGAAGGGTATCAGACACATCAGAGCTGATCGTCGCGTGAACGAGTGGGCTGCTCCTCAGCATCGATCAATTGTCGCTGCTACTACAAACGAACGACAGGTCGCTGTTGCTCTTAGCTCTGGCGAGATCGTTTACTTCGAGATGGATTCTGACGGATCTTTAGCCGAGTACGATGAGAAAAAGGAGATGAGTGGTACCGTTACTTGCCTAAGTCTTGGTGAGGTCCCAGAAGGACGAGTTCGCAGTCAATTCCTTGCTGTGGGTTGCGATGATTCGACGGTACGCATTCTGAGTCTTGACCCCGATTCCACCTTGGAAAATAAGTCTGTGCAAGCATTGACATCGGCTCCTTCCGCCCTTTCCATCATGGCTATGGCCGATTCGTCATCTGGAGGTTCCACCCTCTACCTGCATATTGGACTTTATTCGGGAGTGTATCTGAGAACTGTGTTGGATGAAGTTACTGGAGAGCTCTCAGATACTCGGACCCGATTCCTTGGTCCAAAGCCCGCCAAGCTTTTCCGAGTCTCGGTACAAGGCCAGACTGCTGTTCTTGCTTTAAGCTCGAGACCATGGCTTGGATACTCAGATCCAGTCACGAAAGGCTTCATGCTCACTCCACTGAATTACCCTGGTCTTGAATGGGGCTGGAATTTCAGTAGTGAACAGTGTACTGAAGGCATGGTCGGTATCCAGGGACAAAACCTAAGGTACGTCTATTTCACAATACTTTTTGCGACCCCAAGAGATACTGTGATGATTTTCTTATCGTTAACTTCCGAGTCCAATGTGACCATGCGGATTAATTATTATAAATCCAATTGTTCCTTCTGAGCATCTCATAACCCACACATTTAGTTCTTTAGGCTTGAGAAATGGCAGCTACTGACATTCTCTACCTGCTAGAATTTTTTCCATCGACAAACTTACCGACAACCTACTCCAAGAAACTATACCACTCACATACACACCTCGACGTTTCGTACGACACCCAGAACACCCACTATTTTACACGATCGAATCCGATAATAACATTCTCTCCCCGGCAACCAAAGCTAAGCTCCTAGAAGATCCATCGGTGGTCAATGGTGATGCTGCCGTACTACCAGCTGAAGAGTTTGGCTACCCACGTGGCAAAAATCACTGGGCATCATGTATTTCTGTTGTCGACCCCGTCACAGAGAAGAGTGTTCTCCAAAAAATCGATCTTGATGAAAACGAAGCTGCAGTCAGTATCGCCACGGTTTCTTTCGCCAGTCAAGATGACGAAGTCTTCCTGGTTGTCGGAACAGGTAAAGATATGATCGTCAGCCCCAGATCTTCGACATCCGGTTTCATACATGTTTATCGATTTCATGAGAACGGCAAGGAGATTGAGTTCATTCATAAGACGAAAGTCGAAGAACCGCCAATGGCTCTTCTCGCCTTCCAGGGTAGATTGTTGGTTGGCATTGGCAAGGACTTGAGAATTTACGACTTAGGTATGCGACAACTTCTCCGGAAGGCTCAAGCCGAGGTCGTGCCCAACTTGATTGTTGGCCTTCAGACACAAGGAAGCCGGATTGTCGTCAGCGATGTCCAAGAGAGTGTCGTGATGGTTGTATACAAGTTCCAAGAGAACAAGCTTATTCCCTTTGTGGATGACACTATTGCCCGATGGACTTCTTGCACGACAATGGTGGACTATGAAACCGTTGCTGGTGGCGATAAGTTTGGGAACTTGTGGCTTCTTAGGTGTCCTGCGAAGGCAAGCGAGGAAGCCGATGAAGAGGGCTCTGGAGCTCATCTTGTACATGAGCGGTCATATCTCCAAGGCTCACCTCATCGATTGACGTTGATGGCTCACTTCTTCACCCAAGATATTCCAATGAGCATTCAGAAAACCAATCTCGTTGCCGGAGGACGAGACTGCATATTATGGAGTGGGATCCAAGGAACTCTCGGTATTCTCATCCCATTCGTCAGTCGCGAGGATGTGGACTTCTTCCAGACTCTTGAGCAGCATCTCAGATCAGAGGATGCTCCGCTGGCTGGAAGAGATCATCTCATCTACCGGAGTTATTATGTTCCAGTCAAAGGAGTCATTGATGGAGATTTGTGTGAAAGATATACCCTCTTGCCTACGGACAAGAAACAAATGATTGCTGGGGAGTTGGATCGGTCGGTCAGGGAAATCGAACGGAAGATCTCTGTGAGTCGCTGTCGCTGTCCAGCATCGAATCCCAAGTACTAACATCATTCCAGGATATTCGGACACGTTCAGCATACTAATAGGCGCTTTGGGGTGGTAAACTTGGGTTATGTGTACATTACAGGGGCGTGCATACGGTCTGCACCAGTCATGAAGATCATGACATCCAATCAATCAGACTATGATACAAAATAGAAACTCTTGAAAGCAGAATGTCTATCCTTGTCAGTCCGTGCAAATTCAACAATCATCTCTGGCCAGTAAATCTCCTCTTTCCAACATCATGCCTCTTTCCTTTCCCCTTCACATTTGCCTCTATCGGATGCTCTTTCTCCCACCTCTCATCTTCCCTATATGCCTCTATTGCAGCTTCTAAGTCGTAGTCGACCTGTTTCAAATATACCAGAGCGACATCATATCTGTATTTCGGAGCAACACTACGTCGTCAGCCTCTCTTCCTCTTCCAGTCTTCTCAAGTGAGCTAGAAGTACGTACTCCGAGACTTTACACGCCACCATCCACCTTCTCACGATTCCTTTCCTCCTCTCCTCTTCTTCTCCCTCTACCGGCCGCGGACTCAAACTCACGCCGCCTTTATAAAATTCTCCGGGTATGACGACCGTCCGTCTGGCCAGCAGCAGATGGTCTGAGGTAATATTATTCGCTTTTCTCAAAGCTGCTATGGGGACTCCATAGCGGAAGGATAATGATGTTAGGGTATCATTTTCGTGGTCTAGAAAATGGAGGACGTCTTCTGCGGGTGCTGTATCGGAGAATTTCTCAGGGAGGACGGTTTGAGGGTTCGTGAGGGAGGAATAGCTAGGGAGCTCGTCGGAATATGCGGGGGGTTCTTGGGGTTGTTTGGAGGTTGAGGAGGGTGGTGTGTAGGTTGGAGGGTCGCGAAGACCTTGTGGCAAGGGGGATGGTTTCGTGGATACTTGGCAGAAAGGACCTGGAAGCTATCAATTGGTATCTAGAGAAAATGTCTAGCAGGAAGGGGGACTTACAATAAGTAGCAAATCGCTGGTTGTCCTAGGTATCAAGGTATTAGTTCTAAGAAACACTGAAACATATACATCTGGCCTACAGCTATGCAGTTCCCACAAATGACCCTCCCACAACATTCCAGTCGTCGGTCATGACCCTTCGGTTTCTCACTCTTCTCATCGTATTGCGGCAGCACGTTCTTAAGGAGTGTTGCGCAAGTACAACAGCTTTCTTCGGCCATCGTTGAGGGACTTGGACACTGGTAAATTGATCTGGGTCTTGGTTTTGTTGTTCATAGGATTCCGGCAAGGTGTGAAAAGGGCGGTTCTTGACTAGGGGCATAAGGACTTGGAGTCCGAGATAGGTAGAGTATATAAAATGGAAAGATGCCGGATGTACGTTGATAGGTAGAATGCGGGTTCGATATCAATGACGCTTGTTGCCTGTTTGGGCTTATCTCAACCCGGACGATTTCAACCCCGCAACGCCACTCTTTTAAGCCACATATTGGCCCCTCTTTTGGTGTCGCTTAATTTCCTTGGGTGCGGATCTTCATTGTTTTGACAGCTCTCACCTGCGATTCGAAGTCCTCAAGGTTATTCGTAAAATCCCGATGTCGAGGGGCGCATCGTACCAAGTCTCTTCTCCCAGGCATATGCCAAGCTCTTCGCAACTGCGATCTCGATAACAGAGGTTCGTCTGCCTTCAATCTATTTCACTTGTTAGGCAAGTTGTTGCTTGCAATCGGTCTAGTACCAAACTGGAGGTTGCTTTGTGGTGGTTTCGTGATTTTCACTTGATTCGCTTCTTGGTTGTATAAAGTCGTGCAGAGCAGTATCTTATCATTTGGGATTTGTCAAGCGTCCTAGAACTTCGTGTGCCAGAGGTTCTGCAAAAGTGGGGGCGGCTGCAGTGTTTACCTACTGTAACTACCCTTCTAGCATTTAATCCAGGAGCAACATACTTCGCTTAATTCAAGTGACCCATTCCTTGAAGTCAAATACACTCCAGGCATCTAATACCAACCTCGACTAGACTGCCTGAAGACTTGAGGGATTGCAGAATCATTCGAGCCAAAGCGAGACCACGCGATTCCAGCAACGCACACGATGTCAAATGAAGCGTTTACGGAGCCGACCACGGAGTACTGGCAGGAGATCCTTCCCGAGACTGAAGTAGCTCCATCTCCCTGGAAGTTCGGCTATCCTGCTCGTTTGCCAGATCAAAGAATTCTCAGGCTACCCATCCGAGCTCTAAATGCGGATGAAGCTGTTGCATCGCTAATCATCAACCAGGCTGCTATATGTGTCACGGATGAGCTTAGTGGCTTTTTGGTCAATCAAGTACGGCCATTCAACCCAGATATTATTGTTGGACTTCCAACCCTCGGACTCTCTCTTGCTCCCATAATTGCCAAAGGTTTAGGTCATAGTAAGACATTTCTCACTATTACCTCTATAATAATACAGCTACTTACTTCATGTAGAACGATATGTACCTTTGGGGTACTCCCGGAAGTTCTGGTACGCAGACTCGCTGTCCACGGAAGTCTCATCTATCACTTCTCCTTTGGGCGAGAAGAAACTCTATCTTGATCCGAATCAAGTCTCGCTACTGAAGGGAAAGAAAGTCATGATCGTCGATGATGCTGTCAGCTCTGGCAAGACCTTGAAAGCTTCTTGGGATTTCCTGGAAGCAGTCGGATGTGAGGTCGTTGGCTGCGGAGTTGTAATGAATCAGGGCAGCAGATGGAAGGGTGTACTGGGAGAGGAGAAGGCTGGGAAAGTTTGCTGGGTCTTCGAGTGTCCGTTGCTGAAGAGAGTGGACGATGGATGGGATGTTCGAGAGTAGTGTTTCTTCGCTTGTTGACCGGTCATCGACTCATGCTCTTGAGCGCATGGTCAAAATAGTCGCATTATGAAGAGGAATCCTTTTCTGGACCAAAAGCAGCAGTTTAACTGATGAACCACCTGTTCTAATTTCTCTTATGCCGTATGTGGCAATTAGTCTCCTTCTTCTAAAGCAATCAGGTTACTTGAGTAGCTAAAGAGCCGGATATACAATTTTCCTGTTTCCGTACATATCATATGGACGAGCACCAACAACTAATTACCAGTCTCTTAAACCTTGCACCAGTTGCACGGGAAATTCTAGCTCGCTCGATACGTCCCATGTTGATATTCGCTTGGAATCAGGAACAATGGATTCTGTTTGATTGCATATTTTCGGGAACCAGAACCTTTCTCAAATGAAATTTTTTCCTTGAAACAAGGTCCATAATGATCTCCAACCAATACTTTAGACAAATACCAAGCAAATCTCTCCGTCATGAAAGCAGAGCCATCCCTCTCTTCGTGTGTCTCCTAGTCACGTGATTGAGCAACAACTCTTGGCGAAACCCCTGATCGCGAAGTGAGTCGCGTCTTCTGAAGATCCAAAGTACACATTGCGCCTCACACAACCACTACTTCAACATAATTCTTTCACCTACCGCACAAGGTCCATCCATCTGCAAATCTTTCATCCTACCTCAGAGACCCAAAATGTCCTCCTTTTTCGCCCGCCGCGCACTGCGCACCGCTGCTCCCTTATCCCGCACCTTCTCGAGCAGCGCACTTCGATCGTCCTTCGCGAAGATGACCATCGTTGGCAGACTCGCAGACACTCCAGAGCTTCTGCCCACAAGCACGGGAAAGGAGATCCTTAGATACTCGGTCGGAACAAATAGTGGACGTGGGGACAACCAGAAGACGAACTGGTTCCGTGTGACTGCTTTCTTGCCCGAGGGACCGCAAAGGGATTTCATTGCAGGCTTGGATAAAGGGTATGTAAATTCAAAGTTAAGGTCCCGGTTATTGGGTAGGTTGGTATGATTGGTACAGAGGGACGGGTTGAGCGGGACCTGACTTCAATGAAATTTCGGTGTACTTGCTAATTTGTGCCTTGCTAGAACCCTTGTCTACGTCGAAGGAGAGGCCTCGATGAGCCAATATGAAGACTCCGAGGGCAAGCCAAAAAGCTCTTTGAGCATTGTCCAGCGTACAAGATTTCCTAGCCCGATTCCTCGTTGACGAAAGACCTAACACATTGCAGGACAACTCGATGTTCTCTCTCCAAAGAAGCCCGCTGCTCAGTAAACCGAACTTCCACGAATACCCGTTCTCTGCCTACATGGGCCCCTGGCAGACTGATACATACTACTTGGTTTCCTTTGTCGATCGTTACTTGGTACGAATAATTCGGCGTTGGCGTGTTCGGTAGGGTTGGCTGGACTTTATGTGAATCTCACTTGTAAGATTGGAGGGTTGACGGACAGGAGGGGATGCCAATGGTAGCGTGTGTCTGTTTGGAAGCAATGAATCTCTTCTCACTCTCCAAGCCGTTTACGACTATACATGAGTGTGCGACATGGTCGGTATCTGCTCTACAGATTCAAAGAATGATGCGAACCCAGACAATACGTCAAACAGGCAGGAAGGATTGAATGCTATCATCCGCCACCTAACGACACATTCCAAGTGATATGGCAACATGAGGTATCGGAGATCTCTCTGTTCGTTATGTTGCCACTCGCTGCTCTCTATTTCCTGCAGGCATGCCGACTGACGTAGCTTGAATGTTCAGTGCTCTGTTATATATTCTCAGCAACGCAACCAGGCATACAAAAGTTTACACAATATCTGTGCTTCCAGGTTGCGGCATCATGTGATATATTCACGACGTATAGAGTCGTACATAGGCCATGACAAGGAGGTAGTCGAAATCTGTGACCAAGCTCCCAAAGTTCAGTGGGTTGAATTTCTTCCTCTTAGTGGTCAGGTTTCGCGCCGACCATAACTTCGCGAAGGTTCATCACAACTCTACGAGAATGAAGCATTTACTTAAGGACTCGTGATAATTCATGCTAGAATTCTAATGGCTTCCCCCTTCTTCAAGTCTCACTCAACATCTAAAACGCAGGCAAGATTGAGACGTACCTGACAGCCAGCTCAATTATCCTGGGCATGAAAAACCAGTCAGGTAATGTGTGTGACTTTAGCATATTAGCTATTTTTGACTGCTTTCTTTGTTGCTAAAGACAATTTTATCTTCGAAACCCTTTGTCTTCCTATCTCCTGCCAAGGTTTGGTGTTGTCCAGCCAGAATCTCGCTTCGCTATCAACAAACACCAACCGTCTTCAGGACCAATTCTCAAAAGCTTCATACTGAACACATCACCATCTCATTTCACTATCAACAAGATGGATACATGAGAGAAGTTTTAAAGAATGATAGTTGATTGTTCTATTGCCCCTTTGCCCACCACAGGTCAGAAACAATATTCCACCCAACAAAGTCCAACCCAATGGTCATCACTCCATCGAATCTAACTCGTTCTCATCCAGGATTTTCTATTTTACATGCTCTCAAATGAGGGCAAAGTACAAAATAAAATGCAATAGGAAATAACGCAGCACGGAGAATATATGACTCTATCCGGCTTTCTTCTGGACCCTCGTAAACAAACTTGGTGAAGTACAAATGCAAAAAGAAATAAATAAATCATCAAATAATTTCTTTTTGTGATTGCTTTTCTGGTTTTCGATTTTTCTTGGTGACTTGATAGAGATTTGGCATGATCAGGTAATACTGATGATTGTTGACTGCGTTCTATGTCGGATATGTTGAGAATCGATGTTGTCTGATGTGTTTTCCATAGGCATGCCATTTCTCAGGTCAAGTCGATTTTTTGGGTGGGAATTTTTCTTTGGAATTTCTGGGTGGGGATAATTCTCGATACTGTTTCTTGCTGTGTGGCCTCTGGTCAGTAAAGAGAGAGGGTTAGCGTCAAGAGCTCAAGTGTGCGTGGTCAGAGGTCATAGCCAAGGTCGAGGATGGACTCGACCATGGCCATGGAGGCGGATGTTATTTGTAAGGGTATTGCGCTCTGTATCTGGCCTATTGTGGAAGAGTACATGGCGCAATTTACTCCTTATGGCCGGTAATGACTGATTGGAAAAGCTACTCGTCCTGTTCGGAGTCCTCTTTGGAGTCCTGGTCGAAGTTCTGTTGGCGACCCCGTCCAGCCCTCGGCCCCCTTGCTGGGCCACGCCCTGGACGTTGCGAAGGCTCATAGGCTCCTGTTAGACGCCATATGTGAGTTCTTCTATCCTGGTTGATAAATTGGACCTCCCTTGACAAGGCCGCTCGAACGGTCTGATTTTTTGTTTGCGCTAGAGTGGGGACCCATGCTTTTCCTAATTCAACGATCCTTGTGAGAGGCAGGCAGTATCCAGGAGCTCTGACCAGAATCCCCCAGGCAACCCATTTCCATGAAGGGAGGCCCTTTGTAAGAGTTGAAGCAGGTCGCTCCCACACTAGAGGGTCTGCTATCTCGTCACCCCTCCAAACGCCTGAAGTGAGACCCATCGAGCGTAACTCCGCTACATCAGACGCCGAGGCTACAAAGCTCGCTGGTTGAGCTGGATCAACATCAGGTGCATTTTGCGTCATAGCCATTGCCGTGTTCTGGGCGTTGTGGGCATTGTTTATTGACGGCGTTTGCTGAGAAGGTACAGTCGATGCCATGGCCATGGTTGAGTGCTGTAAACTGGCTGCTGGAAGCGTTTGCTGAGAATTCAAGGATGACGAGTGTGTCATTGTCTTCTGCCTCTTTGAGCGCTGTGTTGACGACTGACCGGGAGCTGACTTTCTCTTCGTACTGGCAGGCCCCTGCACGACTGGAGTGGTAGGATTGGCATCGGAGTTTGTTGTCTTCTGCTTCTTCGAGACGTGCGAGCTCTCTGCTTCTGTATCTGCCCTTCTATTCAGCGGGAATTTCATGGTCGGCTTCTTCTTTCCATTAAACATCATGTAAGTTGGCTCGATAGTAGCCTCTTTATCGGTAATTTTGGATGCATTCTTGGCATCTCTCCACTGAAGGTATTCATTCACGTTGTAAGGTGGAGGTCGGCTCGTTGGAAGAAGTGTCCTTCCCTTCTTGACTTGGACCTGCTGAGAAATATGACTCTCTTCGGTAGGTGTATATCCTGCGTCGCATAGAGTTGCTTCAGCTGGTAGCGTTTCTTCAGCAGCCGGTAGAAGTTCTTTGCGAGGTGGAGTTTTTTTCACAGAACTGTCCTTGGTAGGTGTAGTCAGCCTGGGGGAGATGCCTGCTTCAGTCGGACTGTCTTCAACATCATGATTCTCATCTTGAACTTGAATGATGGGCTGTGCGATGATTGTGAAGCCGTCGATTTCCATTTGCGAGCCATCCATCTCCCAACGACCAGCAGAATCGAGCTTGCTGAATTGTGAGTACAGCTTCCCAGCGAAATGGTCAGCTCTGAAGTCCTTTCTGGAATCCTCGGAGACTCTGAAGTAGTTGACATAGCCGCAACTGTGTGGATACATCTCATACAATTGTTTCTTCAAACGTATCAGCTCTCCACGCTCATGGGCGGCTTGATCGGCGAGCTCTGCTTCCTGAGCCACATAGGCCAGGACCTGTTTATCCGAAGCGTTTTCATGTAATGCTTGCAGTTTCTGGCAGGAAACCTCTCTGTGAAGTTCAGGATCCTTAAGAACGCAGTGACAGGCGTCCCACGTGTGATGGCGTAGCTTTATCTGTGGACAGGTAGCGCATCGACAGAGACGAAGTCTCTCCAATTTCTCGTGGCAGTCGCATGGAGCTTCGTTTTGATGCTTCTCTTGTTTCTTTCTGGCGACTGTGCTCTTGAGAACATCGAAGGCAGCCCTCATTGTTGTAAAGTCATCTCTTGGCAGGGGTTGATGTGCCAGATCAGCTGGAGGACATTCGTCGCGAGCGGAGGAGAGTTCATGAGTCAGTTGAGCAGATTCCAGTTCTCGTGTTTGCACCCTCATGTCGACCAAGATCCTGGCGACAGATTGTTCTTCTGTTGAGCCTCCTAAGAACTTGTCCCAAATGGCTGTCTCTATATCTGCGGCTGTTGGCAAGTCTGCTTTCAAATTTTGCTGGTATCCATAATTCTTGTCTTTTTTGAATTCCCGATCTGTCTTCGAAGGCAGACCATTGATATTGCGATACCAATAAGTACGAAATGGCTCTCCAGTTGGTGTTTCCGATAAATAAGCGAGGTGTGTGTACACATTCGTGTCTGGGAGTATCATATTTGATCTGCTGGCATAGTGTTGGAGGTCCTTCGGGTCGTACAATTTGACTTCCGGGGCGGTTTGAGAACTACCTTGACTGGGTTCCTGAGATGTTACCGGATATGTTCTGGAGGAACCATTCGAGCTCGCACCAGTATTTGTACTGGTGGAAGCCTTGGCGGTCTTGGTGGGATTTTGGCGTAGTGTCGGCATGGTGGAGGTATTCTTTGGTTCTTGTTGTGGACGAGGAGAAGATATGTTGGTGTGGTGGTGGTGGTGCTGGTGATGGTGGTGATGAAGGGATGGAAGTTCGGTGATCGCAGAAGTAGAGTGAGAGTGGAAGTGTGTAAGTGGCAGTTGATCAAGTGGATAAAGCAAGAAGGGGGAATGTGAGAAGAGAAGAAGTTGAAAGGGGTGATTAGAAAAGTTGAGAATTCCAGGGAGCGGTTAGAATTGATATACCTGGGCAATTGGAATCTCAACTGACATACATCTTCCAGTCTGAAAATGGGATAATCTACTGCCAAAGTCATTGTGCGTTAAGCGTACCTACTTTGGGCTCAATGATTGGGTTCCGAGCTGGTTCAGATCCTTAGATCGTGGATGTTTTGACCAAAACTTCCATCTCGACTGTTTAGAATACTGCTATACTAGCCTGATTGATGGCAGTACCAAAGAATTGTATAGCTGCTAAGGGGTCCTCCCGAAAGCAGATATCTGACAAGCGAAAGAGTTAGAGCGCGCTGGAAACCCTGGAACCAGACTTGAATCCCAGAATGATAATTGACATGTTCGTGACAGGCGGGAATGACGAGTGACAGGATAGGCGATTCATGGGAATCGCTGCGCTATACTAGTGGCAATTCTGGAGGTACTCTGCCTGTGTACATCAGGACATAGAATTTGATGTTGTAAGCGGGGCACGTTCCACAAGTGGGAGAGCTTTCGGTAGCTTGCCCCCGCAGCAACATATTAATCATCGTGTACATCTAATTCTTAGAGTACTAATTTGCCCTCTTGAAACTCAGAATGAGGATATATTCTTCAGGACCGTGTCTTGAGCTTGATTCTTCACTCAGAAATTGCCGATAGAACAAAATGTTAAGCGAGGCATCTGTGGGACTAGAGCAGGACTCGAAGCCGGCTACCCATCAACATGGTACACTAATATAAGAACATCGCAGAAGATAAATACTGAAGTGAGTCAGAGATGAAAATAAACTATATTTGCGGTCCCAAAGATCAACTTTCAGGCTCTAGAAAATCTAGGCCTAGACGTATGATGATTGTTCAGAGCTTTGGGTGATGATTGAGTGGCTCGGGAGAGAGATGTACTTACAGTGTGCTGACGAAAATCGAAGTGTATGACAGGATGTTTCTGCGCGATGGTAGACGAATTCTGGCTCTCCTTGAATATCATTCCGGAACATAATCAAAAGATCTTGAGATTGGAAATTTAAGCGGTGTCACATATGAGCAATATTTTGAGATGATACTTTCATCAGAAAGCGCCAGAGACTTGTGATAGCACAGAAACGTTGTTCACGGTATTAAATCCACAGTTTGTGATATCTCCGCGCCTGCCCTGTAGCAAGAACATTGTCAGGCGATTGGCCGGCATTTACTTTGGAAGCCTGTAATTTTCTCAACCAGCGGTTGCACAATGAATCATTGTGGAAGCCGCGATTATTCTGTGCATGGAGAAAAGTAATCATCGACTGAGTGGGGAAGGGGCGGAATAAGAACCTCGCGCTCCGGGTCCTCTCTTTCCCATTGCATTGCCTGCTCCATGCCAGAAGGAAGCGGCGACCATGATGCTACGGCGATCCTTGAGAAGCGGTAGAGACACAACAGCACAGAGGAACCGAAATGCCAGGTGCTACCTCCAAAGCTACAGCTTCACAGATGAGAGTCGCCCCGCGTGGCTCAGCAGGCGAGGCATGTCTACAGGGCGACTTTTGCGACAGCCAGCACCCCATCATCACTACAGTGCAACAAAGATCTCTCAGTCGTTTCTCGTCCACGGACGACTCACTGATTGGCCTAAGCACCCACAAGTGCGCAAAGGAATTACTATGTAGAAGCCTACATGTCTAGATTCTATGCCTACTGCCGATATGCAACAAAGCCTTGCGATGAGTTTGCCTGAGTTTGTCTTTCATGGATCGGCATGTCATTGGGCTTCGACTTTGCAAGCGTGGGTTGGGTAACCTCGGGTTTACTGCTGATTACATCTAATGAAATGGCTCGTAGAAGGACTAGGCCTAGAGACGATGTACAACAAATTATGTCGGAATACCCAAGTCTGCTGCTCAGAGACCTGAAAGATGGCTGATGAAAGATTCAGGTCTAATGACGATGTGTAACGGAGTGTCTGACGTGCTCAGTCTTAATACTAAAACAACTAGAACTTCGGCCTGTATAAGTAGCAGACCCTGGTCACGATGTGCAACAGAGTTTCTGGGTTACAGCTAAAACAGCTAGAGGGTAGGCCTGTATACGCAGTAGGTTCTAGTGACGATGTGCAACAGAAATCTCTGGAGGGTTGAGAATCTTTGGGGGGCTTTTTGGGATCCCTGCAAGTTCAGGGTGACTAGCAGTGCGCTGTGCTGGTCTGGGTTAGAAGGTTATGGAATGAGCGAGGTCTGGGGAGATCTGGCCTGCTGGCGATGTGCAACAAGATTTGGAGAAATCATGCATTTAATGAGAGGCGACTATGAGGCTTCATGCTGTTATGCCGTGGGCAAATTGCTGCATTGCGCTGCAGCATTGGTGCCGCTGGGATTGCCGGTCTGAGTGCCTCGTAGATTGTCAAATTGCGGCTTGCCCCAGTGGGCGATGAGACTTCGAGAGATATCTCGATATTGTATGCGGGTGAAACTTAAGTGCGCACCGATGCCAGCGAAACAGCGTACGACGCTTCCTGGCAATTCTCACCATGAAGACAAACATATGGCGGGCAGTGCGATGTATGGTGCCACTGAATCAAGCAGGGGCAATAGCCTTGATGAATGGTTTACTGAACTACGTCCAGCCTCTGAGTATCAGGGAAGGGAGGCATCCCTTTGAAAGTCAAGCCTGGCCACGCTGCAGCAGAGACAGACAGGGTTCTTTACAGTGAACCTCGCTGTGAGTGCCTTACGATACGGCCGAGCAAGCGTACCTATTTCCTGAAAGGAAGGAGCTACCTATGACCAGCACAAGCTCTCATGAGCGCACAGACTAGCCATGGCCTTCAAAATGGTGCTAGCAACACAGTGCCAAGAGCGCGGCTAGCTGATTTGAAGGCGCGAGATGCGAAGATATTCAAAAAAAAAAAAACCTTCCAAGCAGCGAATAGATGGCAACTAGATAGCATTTTTTATGTAATAGATGATATAAATGGCAAAGAAGTACAAGATATCGAAAAGCTGGAACTACCAAAGAAGAAAACTGGGAGGAAGGATATAGGGAGTGTCGGGCAGAGAGGGTTGTGCATGACTGGCAGCTGAAAATCTCGAAATGATAAAATGGCAAATAGATACAGTAAAAGATGACGCAGAGATTGCAAGTATGAGAAGATGGAACTATCCAAAGAAAGTCATGAAGGGAAATAGATTTTGATATAGGTGTCAGGCAGGAAGGAAAGAAGCATATCCTGGGCAGCTGAAATATTCGCAATAATTGTGGCTTACTACCACGTAATGCGAAAAGGCTTTTTTTTCTCCTTGGAGACATTTGGGCTCAAGCTACAGACTACCTACAATAAGCTTGCAGCCTGCAGATGGAGGCATCATCAGGCCGCAATAGCGCCCAATTCAAACCAAGCGGCAGCTGTCCATACTTCCGAACCCAGCAGCAACTCCTCCCTCTTCGCTCTTGTCGCCCTTGGTTCGTAACAAGTATCCCGCTTCCTCGTTGTGCAGAATTTCCTTCGTGGCTTGATCCCAGAGACATGTCCCATAGACTCCGAGCTCGCAGATGACTCCGCCTTGCTCCAGGGCGCCATTACGAAGGATGATGTTTTGTACTGGAGGCGGAATGATTATCTCCATCAGAATGAACGACTTCCAGTGCGTCTCTGGAAGAGACTTTAGGAAAGGTGGGATGGCGCTGCGGTAGATGTTGTTCCCTCCTCCTTCGCGCTGAGGCTTTAGGACGTAGCCTTTGCACTTCTCGGGATCGATGGCAAGTTTGCGGGCTTCTTGACCGGCGGGTGTGTCGTCGAGGGGGAAGATATTTGTGAATGTGTCTTCGAGACCATGAATTGAAGGATCCTCGGCTTCTATAAAGCGGGTGAGAATTGATAGGTTAGAGGATGATGTCGGTGTTGCGAGGACTTGCTGGACCTTCTTTGCACCTGCGAGCTGTGTGAGAATTGTTGGGCACTTGATTGCGTTGGAACGCTCGATTTGGAGACGTGCATTCCATGCAGATGCATCTGGATAGTCTCCTGGTCCATATCCGGCACGGAAGTAAACCACTGCAACTTCGAATACCTTCGATGGATTGCTTGGCAGGTGATAAAGGAGCTGGCGTTTTGATGTCTCCGCAATAGATGTGCGAGTGAGAGTCTCTGCAAAAGGAACACGGAACACCGAAATCGGTGATTTGTGTTGCTGCAGTTCGTACTCAAGGTGGCGTTGATCGAAGATGTTTCGCTCGGGATCTTGTACGACGAAGATAATGCAGCACGGGTGGATGTTTTCGGATTTTGTGTATGCATCATATGCAGAACGAAGGCCTAACGCTAGAGATTTGGTGCTCTGGTTTTCCGGAAGATCCAACTCTGTGGTCTGCAGAGACTTTTTAAACAGAGGATAGTCACTGACAGCAAGGTATCTAAGCGGGAATTAGTCTCATGGGTCCTGAATGACATACTGAGTAATGGTTGAGATAGAAATGCTTTACTTGTGGAGTTTCGATGTTTGAGAGGAAAGTCCGCCGAAAGAAGAAGCAATAGTATTGAATTCAACTTGTTTTATTGTAGGGATCTCCTCGGCGGTGCTTTGGTGAACCATGTAATCAGACCGGAACAGGCCAAGAGAGAGATTCTTCAGATGTTAATGGAATTCTGATATGAAAGAATGGCAGCATACCTGAACATAGCCCTCTTCTTTAACCTTCAAATGTACCTGCCATAGCTCGGCAATGAAGTCGTCAACTTCAATGATCCTGAAAATTTTCGGTTACTAGGCCTATCATAGAAATGGCGCAGAATAAACTCGGAATTGACACAACGGATATGAAGGAACTTACTGCTGAACGATCTCTTCTAGAAATCCCTCATCTTGAGCAATGGAGGCATAGAGTTTATTGTAGGCCTTTTGTATAGACTTGGCTTGCTCAAAACATATTCGAGGAAATGGACTGGGAAACAAAGTCACTGGGACAGTTGTTGCCAAAATTCCTTGTGGATCTGCTTCTGCCGAGATGACAGCTGGCGGTGGTCTGACTGCCAAACCATGGGCTATCGACCAGTCCTTTATAGTAGCAACCAGCTGCTCAGCTTCTGATGGATGCAAATTTGGAGGGTAAGGCTCTGCCGCTCTACTAGGAGCCATTTTGAAATTTTCTGTTGAAGGTGACAAGCTGAATCACAGATTCCCTTTATTTCGCCACTTTCTTCATATAGATGCAGAATTGAAGCTCAGAATTGATAGGTACCAGTAGTTGAGTGTTTGAATGACGTCCAAATTTGAGGCTGCTTTGTAAGACATCCCATCCTAGATCCCGTCGAGCTTGTGGTTCACCCCCACAAAATCTCCCACTCAAGCTCTCACGTGATAGCGCTCCTTATCAGCGAAGTAAGCTAAGATAAGAAGCGCGACCGCGATTTGGAGTTTAAGGTAGCCTCGTCGACTTCAACTCTCCCGCTCTCTTTTCAAACATAAACACCACACTCCTTCCTTTCCTTACTTCCTCACTCAACCTTCGTTCTGTTTCGCGACAGCACGATTAATTCCCTTTCACGAAGTTCACGATTTACGAATTACGTACGCTTTTGCGCCTGCGCTCTCACGGTTGACTCGATCACCTTCCAAAAGATTGCGCACTTGCGCTGTGCCAAACTCGAGACAAGACTTGAGCGCAACGCGCTGTCCTACGGATACCCGCATGAATTCTAAAGATCTTCAGATCTCGAAGCTTGCTTTTCTTGCTATCATAGTAAGTTCGCACATTCTTTTGCCCCAAATTCTCGAGTCTACACCTTCACCTCAAACCCCGCGATACCTGGGCTTCTTCTCAACTTCACCCATACAACCACTCTTCCTCTTCGCGAACGCGTCCAAAACCGCCGCACCATCTCCATAGTCAATTCGAAAACTTCGACTTTCCTCTCTTGAGCTCAGTTTCTTCCACCTAGTCGTTTCTTTGGTTGCCACCGACTTTCCCCCTTCGTGTTCCGTTCTAGATTCACGGATCTTATGGCTAATCTTTACATTGCAGGTCAAGGGAAAGCAAGCATCCTTTGTCAATCCCACCCAAGAGCCCTCCGATAAGACCTTTGACCTCATGGTCACCCTCTACAATGGTCACCAATAATGTGGACGACCCATGGTTCTGGACTGTGGGCCGAGTTTGCCAGGAGCTCACCACGAATAATCGGTCCTGGACCCCTTCTGCACTATCATCACCTAATCTCGACAACCTTCGTCAAAAGCTACAACAACACGGTGTGACTGGACATATGCTTCTGACATTCGACTTTAATCGGAGATACCTGAGCCTTACCTTCAACATCTACGTAGTCAATCAACAGAGCTGGTTCCTGAATGCCATCGGCCAGTTCCGAGCAAGAAGCCCGCAGTATTCAGCAACCCACATACCCCCTATCACTCAGGATCAAACAATTCAGCAGCTCTTACAAGCGTATGCCACCTTCAGAGCATACTTACAAACCCTTCCTGAATATCAGAATCACCCGCAACTGCAACCAGGATCTCAGCTTGGTTTTCCCGCACTCCCCGCACTTCCAATCGCTGCTCTACTTCCTGGCGTAGTGGCTAATACCCCTGTGGCCCCGCTTCCTTTTCCTGCAGTTACAGTACCCGCTGTGGAATCGAATTCTCCACAGAACATATCTCCTGTCATTAGCGCATTGAATGTTGATGGTGAACAACGTGATGCTGCGGAGGGCGAAGCAAGCGGTACACAAGAATCAGATGAGCCTGCTGCGAAGCGTCATAAGAGCGACAGTGCAGCTCCTGCAAGTGATTCTGCTCCTCTCTTCGCGAATGGCACTCAAGAAGACGCTGCATATCCTCATAGTGAGAACGTTGCTCCATCACCAGAACCTAGCACCCAAGATCCAGAATCGAGTATTGAGCCAGTCGAGTCTGCCGCTGAAAACCATACCCATGGCTCTTCTGCTCAATCTCACGCTTCTTTGAGTCTGGAGAATAATGTCGAAAGCCTCAACGCTGATTCTGCTCATGCCGACGAGTCCATCAATCAACTTAGCACTCCTATGCTTCCTGAGGCTACATCTGCTGTTCCTCCAGTTCAGGACGATGGTAACGTCTCAGCCGCACAATCAAAGGTTGAACCACCTAAGCAGCCCAAGAGACTGGCTCTGGGAATGCTCACTCATGTCGGCGAAATCGATCCATACAGAAATCGCGCCGTTCCAACCTACGAGGACGATATTCTCGGACTTGATATCCCCGACTCTAGTACCCTCAACCAGAAGAGAGTCGCTCCTCAACTACTGCCCGTTGACAGCGAAGTATACGCGAAGTCTGCGTGGGCAATGTCCGATGGAGAAGATATCGGAAGCGAACAATCTGATGTTGAGGCAGCCGACCAAGAAGGTTCTGAGCCATCAGAACATCCAGTCATTCTCGGAACCGTTCTCCCTACTCCGCAGCCTGTAACTCAAACACGTTGTCGTCGCACTCGAGCTGCCAAGTATCTGCAAAGAGAGAAGTTCACTGTTGATGACATATTCTACGGCAAAGTACCATTTGGTGCAGATCTCCCAGTTGACACCATTGAACCTGAAGACAAGTACTTCAGTCATACAAAGTTGCGCCAACTACCCCCCGGTCAAGTCCAGTATGTCGGCAAGATGATGCGAAACTTCATGTTGAGCAAGCAAGATCTGAACAGAAGACCAAGAGTCTTGGGCCCAAAGTTCTCGACTACCTTATTGGCCGTTGACGTATCGCGCGATGCAGATGGCAAGCACATTCCACCTGTACCCTTCGATTGGGAAGCTTATTTCGCGAATGGTGTCTGGGAAGATTTTGTGCCAGAATCCGATGAAGAACCCAAGAAGGCACCAAATCATGAACTCCCTTCCAGAGAGTTACGAGTTGTATCTGCTGCAACATCTGAGCAAGAGCCAACTCCTCTTTCTGCAGTTCCTGCAGTAGCTTCCAAGACAACACACTCTGGCGATGGTATTTCGGAAGAACAAGTCGTGGATGACAAGGTGTATACCCGCTTTACTGCCGTCCGCACCTACCCTGAAGGCAATGGGAAGATCACTTTCATGAACTTGCTCAGCACTCCTTCCTTCACTCTGTACTATACTACCCCAGAAGGCAAGATTTGTGCTCGTCGCGAGAAGCTTGTGGATTGGCCGGAGCTCATGGGAAACCAGGATCCGAAGAACTTCGTAGCATATAATCCCTTGCAGCTCATCGGCCGCAATCTCGACAGCTGTAACCCCTACGCCGAGCCTGATGCCCTTCGACACTGGGTTACTAGTAGACGAGGTAGAAAGGAATTGCCGTTGTGGGGTGAATCTGGGAATGAAGGTTGCTACGATTCGGCCACATGGAGAGAGATTGACGAAGAGCGTGCTGAAATTCGTCGTCGGCGTACCGGACAACCACTCACTCGGCTCAATCCAATCCAGCTCCACAACATCTGGAACCAGGCAATTAGTGATTACACCCAGAAGTGGCATCAGGAGAAGCTTCCGAAGCTCGAGAAGACAGCCGCTGGCATCTGGTTAGGCTCTCGCCGAACTCGTACGAAGCGAATCCAAGTCAAAGCTGCTCAGAATGATATTCAAACTCTTCAGATCCGCCTTGCCAACCTACACGTCGAATGGTCTAGTGTCCACTGGGTCAATTTGGGTCAAGCTGCCAGAGGCTGCAGAAACATAGAGTACACTGTATTCGGCATTAAGACTCTGGAATGGACTATCGATACACTTCAGCAGCAGACCAGCCCTGGAATGCCATTCGTGCGTCCCTCAAAGCGCGTCTCAAGACCAAAGATTGAGGGTCCCAGAGCTTCTGAGGCAGAGGACACTATCGATGATGGCATGGGAGACTTCATCACTGATGATGACGAAGCTTTTGATGCAGAGGGCAGTGAGGAAGAGGAGATGGTAGATAACATGGAAGACTCGGATGATGAGCTTGTCGAAGGCGATCGTCCCACACAAGCTCAGCGTACCCTGAACAGCTCAACCGAAAATCCCAGCACTCCAGTGCGAAAGTCACATTCAACAAAGAGAACTTCGGAGATCATTGATCTGACTGACTCACCGCCGTCAGGACCTATCGATCTTGTCACTCCCGAGAAGACGTCGCCTGCTATGCCTAAGGTGCCGAAGGTGAAGCTGATGAACCGAAGCATTAGCCCTCTTGCCATCTCCAGCGATTCCGACGTAGAGTTGCCACCATTCAATAACCCAATGGCTATTGCAGAGTTCCCATATGAGTTTTGGCAGAAGGCTAGAGACACTGAGCGATTGTTAATCCGTGTCTTCTACAAGCTCCGAAATCCCCAACACATTCTTAGTCTCTTCGCTCACTGCAATGAAGAAAAGCTCTGGGAACTCATGTGCCAAGTTATTCGGGCTCTTAAAGTCGGTAACGAGGAGGTCGATAGAATGACTTCTACCGATTTCGATAGACTTTACGCGATTGCCCAAATTCTTGCTATGTACATGGAATGCAAGTTCACGGAATGGGGTCGAGAGATGTCTAAGGGTTTCTGCAATGTTTTGTTGAATGCAAAGGGTTGGTGGCACAGCTTCTACAAGCATTGCTCACGCATGGAAAAGTTCCTGGATGGTTCGTATGTTTCTGAACCTGGATCCCCCTTGCTGCTAAGCAATTTTGCCAATCTCAAGCCTATGAAGCGCCAGCATCTCGAGAGCGACGATGATGACGAAGGCCCTACTAAGCGTCGGCGCATCAGAGACTCGACCACAGCCAGGGAGGACATCCCAGAACAATTGTCGCCCAACATGAAGCGTAAGAGACCAGTTGCAGAAGATCTGAATGCTCGGAACCTTCGTACCAGAAACCATGAACGATTGGCTGAACAAGAGAAGCGACGCAGAGTTCTCAAGGCTGCCCTTGCACAGTCTGGTCACACCTTCGGCACTGGTAAGGCAAAGTACATCATCAACGATGCCGCCGCTCTTGACCAAGGACATGTCTACGTCAACGAAGACATTGCCAGTAGTATCAAGCCTCATCAAGTCGAAGGTGTGCGTTTCATGTGGAACCAAGTAATCCCCGGTGCAGACGATGCTTCCTCTCAAGGCTGTCTTTTGGCTCATACCATGGGTCTTGGCAAGACCATGCAGGTCATCACATTACTCGTTGCGATCGAAGCAGCAGCTTCATCCCCTGATCCATCCGTCTCGTCCCAAATTCCCTCGTGCCTGAAGGGTAATACCAGAACTCTGATTCTTTGTCCACCTGGACTAATTGACAACTGGTGGGATGAATGCCTGCGTTGGGCTCCAGAGAACTCTTCGAACGGTACTGTTCTTGGCGGTCTATACAAGGTCAGCAGTGCACTTTCGATCGCCGAGAGACTGCAAGAGATTTATGCTTGGCATGAGGCTGGTGGAGTTCTCATTATGGGCTACGAGATGCTGCGATCTTTGGTCCAGAACAAGGAGAAGACCAACAGCGTAGCACCCCTTACGAAAAACGAGCACGATCAGGTTCTTGAACAGCTTCTGAGAGGTCCCGACATGATCGTCGCCGATGAAGCCCACAAGATGAAGAATGCAAAATCTGGTCTTGCCGTAGCTGCCTCGCAATTCAAGTCCACGCGCCGCATTGCTCTTACAGGTTCCCCGCTTGCCAACAACGTTGAGGAGTATCATTCAATGATTGACTTTGTCGCACCAAACTATTTGGGTAGTGTCGTCGAGTTCCGTGCTCATTACAAGGAACCAATTGAGGTATGTCTGATATTGCTTACCGAACCTCCGTCTCTCAATCTTGTGAGTCTACAGCTGACTTTTGCTTCTTAACCTAGGCTGGCCTTTTCCAGGATTCGTCCCCTTGGGAAGTTCAGCTGTCCCGCAGACGCTTATGGGCACTCAATGAGGAGCTCAAGCTTAAGGTTCACCGAATGGATATCTCTGTTCTAAAGAACGACTTGCCCCCCAAGAAGGAGTTCGTGATCTCTGTCCCACTTACCGACCTCCAGCGAAAGGTTTACACATTATACGTAAAATCCTTGCAAGTTGATACTCAGCAGCTCACAAGCGACGGAGAGGTCAAGCAAACGACTATCTGGCAGTGGCTGTCAATGCTTACTCTGCTGTGCAATCATCCATGGTGTTTCAATGCCAAGGTGCAGGAAGTTGCGGGAGCGAAACCCAAGTCAACCACTCCGGATGATGCCACTGATGACAACGCCATTCCTGGCGCCGTTGATGGCCCACCATCGAAGACCGCATTATCCACCGCTTTCGTTGAAGAGGTTACGCAGTTATTCGAGAATTTAGACCTGGACAATATTGGCTTGTCTCACAAAGTTATACTTCTTTGTCAGGTCCTACATGCTGCAAAGATTGCTGGAGACAAGACCTTGGTGTTCTCTTCATCGATTCCAACCCTTGACTTCCTCGAGAAGCTCCTCAAGGGACAAGGTCGATCATTCGCTCGTCTTGGTAGGTTCAAGATTTCGTCTTCTCGCTGGTCATTGAGAAGGCATCAAGAGCTAATGATATAATATAGACGGTAAGACCCCAATGGCTAAGCGTCAAGGACGCATCAAGGCTTTCAACGCCGGTGATCAGGACGTCTACCTCATCTCAACCACTGCGGGCGGTCTTGGACTCAATCTGCAAAGTGCGAACCGTGTTGTCATTTTTGATTTTAGATACAATCCAGTCCACGAGCAGCAGGCCGTCGGTAGAGCTTTCCGAATTGGACAGCAGAAGCCAACATTTGTCTACCGGTTTGTCTGTGGAGAAACATTTGAAGCAAATATCCACAACAAGACAGTCTTCAAGTCACAACTTGCCTCCAGTGTCGTTGACAAGCGCAACTTGCGTGGAGCTGCCGAAAAGCGCATTGGCGACTTCCTCTTCGAGCCCAAGAACATCCCACAGAGAGACCTGTCCGAATTTCGAGGCATGGATCCTGCCGTGCTTGACAAGATCTTGAGTTTTCAGGCTCAGACTGCCACAATCCGCTCTATTGTTCAGACAGACTCGTTTGAGGTCGAAGATAATACTTCACTTTCGGTCGAAGAAAAAAGAACTGCCGCTGAAGAGTCCAGTCAGCGACTGAAGCGTCCTGCCAAAGCTGGCCTACTTCCAAGCCAGCAGCTTCAAGCCCAGCAATCTGCTCAGTCCACGATGCAGCCTGATTCATCTGCAATCACACAAAGTCAAACACCGCGTCCGCGTCATTCCAAGATGCAACCAGGCCCAACTACCGCTACGCCGTCTTATGCTCAACACGTAAACCAGTCTGCGAACCGACCTGCTCCTCCTGTGATTTTTCGACCACAGTCGAATGACAATGGCAACCCTGGCAACCAAGCCTCGATCCGTCCGCCAATGGGAGCTACCCAAAGACCCTCTACTCCACCTTCAAATGCCAGAAGCTCATCTTTCGCTTCTAGTGGCTTTGATGGCAGCAATCCGCCAATCATGGGTGCAGGAACTCGCGCTCTGTCTAAGCTCCCATCTCCTTACAGAAAGGCTGAAGAGGTCCGCCGTCAAGCAATCATGACATCTAGTGCTCGTACTGCCAGTGGTACTCCAAACCAAGTTGCTCCTCTGCCAGCTTCCAGTGGTAGATCTAGTCAGTCAAACGCGCGGAAGGTAAGTGACACTGAAGTCCATCTGATCAACTAACAGTCAGGCTGATTTGTCCCTTAGTCTACATATTCATTCTTTCCTAAGCTCGCTGATGCCTACAAATCGAGCGACCGCATTGGGTCCAGTACATCGCGACTTTCCGACGCTATCCATACCAGAGCAATGGCCGTCTCCAAGGAACTCTCAGCCGCCATCGCCAACCGCTCAGGACTGGCTGATAGGAAGCAGCAGGAGCAACTGGTATCTGAGATGCTCGTCGCCAATCCTGAGATGGGTCGCCAGCTAATTGACTCCAAATTGAGCGTCGACGAATTCTTCCAAGGTCTAAATTGCCGAGGACTGGGCTCTGGTCAACACACTGTATGCGATACTCAATTTTCTCTGCCCTTACCCTCTAGTCCTTTCCAAGATGAGGCACATGCTGTTGAAAGTTCTTAGACTAGTCTGATGACTTCAACTTCACAGCCGATATTACTGCCCCAAGAGTCCTTCTTTGAAGGACTCTTCAATGATCTCTCTCAAAGTGAACTCGAGCGTTACATGTGTAACAATTACTTGATCATCGTTGGAGGCAGATCGGATTCAGTAGATTCCTACAGAGATCAAGAGCAAGATTTGATCACTGCGAACGATACGAGCGACAGAGTGTTGGCTGAACAACGTGATGGAGGTACAGTGAAGGGCGTTGCTGCAGACTTAACATTTGCCATAGCTCCTGCCGTGAACTCTGCTCCTAGCGAACGTAGCAACAACTTCACACGACTTCTGAAGCGGATATTCAAATCTGGGTGCTAACATACCTCGATTTTAGTCCCCTTTGTTCCAGGCGATGAACAGTCAATTTTCAAGCTCGGGCTCTCGCAGAAAGGTCAAGACTCACAAGGTGACTAAGAATAGCGATGAGGAGCTCTTGGCCCGGATCAATCGCAACCGTCTTTCCAAGGGCGAGCCTCCAGTCTCTAAGTCAGCCTACGGTCATGAGCGAGTCTCGGAGCATGCGGATCTTGGTGCAAAGCAGGCGGAAGAGTCTCATCGACCTGGAAGCCCCGCAAGCTCCTCCACCCGTCCGGCTTCAACCTCTAAGAATGACTAGGCACCCACACCTACCTTCGCATCGACCTGGAGCTTTAAATTTTCTTTGCTTTTTTTTACCCATTTCCCCATCCTTCATTTTGTTCATATCAATGATCAGGTTGATCGAGGCGTTGATGGAAAAAGATACCCCTGCATGGTCTCGTGTTACTTCAAACGGTGCATTGGTGGACTCTAGGAAGGGATCCTGAGACAGCTTGGCATTATTTTCGTTGGATTTACCAGATGCGTGTAACTTAAATAGTGTTGGCAGATGCATTCGTAGCGTTACGCTCTCTAGGACCATTGGTCAAGGGGTTCTCGCGCATGAGCGATATGCAGAAAATGGCCATCTACTTCAACCCAAATTGTCATTTTGCCCACTTCCCAGTTGGTGAGACCATCTGTAAAGTGAGAACCAACCATGGTCCTCGACGTCTACAGTCAAAATGGTGTCGGGAGTGAGCAGTTGTTATGTGTTGGGTATTAGGGGTATCAGTAGAATGTTTGGCCATCATTCATTCTTTCCCTGTGATTGCAAATAATGAACAAATCTCATCACATTGGGCAGCGGAATTAGTCACTATAAGCAGGAGCGGTGAATCCATGGAATGGCACGCCACGTCAAAGTCAATAAGTATACTTGTCATGGTGTTATGGAAGCCATCACGCATACGATCTTCCCAAGTAGAGGCCGAAACCTCGAGAACGGTTTATCTGACGAATATGTAGAAAGAGCAAGAGCCTGTATGGTGGGAAACATCGCCGATCCCTCCTCCCGGGACAGTGGTGCTACTACCATTTTGGATGGAAAAATTCGTCTGTCTAAACTCATTATTCATAAGCGTCATTGTACTATCCACAGCCAAGTTCGTACTCTCAATCTCGACCTGGGGAGTGTGTGCAGCGGCGATACTCCACCACTCTCCCAGCAGACTCCAACCAGCAAGGTGACACGTTTGTGCAGAACGGATAATGTCCTCGTACGAGCGCCAAGGTTTGCTATCGTGTCTCTGGATGGACAGCTCCAAGAGAAATGGCGCTGTCCTGGAAAAATTGATAGAAGCAATTACTGCTCGCATTCAAGATCTCAAAGAAGAGGGGACAAGAGGGACTAGTCAACAAGTCAATTTGACAGCCATTCCGTGGCTTGAATTATCCTCATAGTCATGTCTTTGTACCGTGCATATAGACCATGTGAGGAAGGTCTAGCTTATGACTTCTTCTCCAGAGGGACTTCTTGCTATCTTCAACGTGCATCTGCTCCTTTGAGAAGTAGCAGCACAAACACGAATTGGCCTTGTGAACATATGTGATGAGATGACGTTGAGATCGAGGCTAAGATGAAGGCAGATCTTCCGTTGACTTTGCAGTAGATAGTTTCACAAAAAAACAAGCATCGAGAGATGAAGACTATCTTATCATCAAAACATCATTGAGTTCACATGGGCGTGGTGAGGATCGCGCGGAGAAGTTCCTCGTCACCCACCCAAGTAAAGCCATGCCGCTAAATTTTGGTAGGCCATACGTATATCGAAGTAAGCGAAAACGAACACGCAAGCAGCAACTTGCGCGAGGAACGTCTTTATGGTGTACTCGTGCGGGTGCTGTCTCATACCGTCTCTCGTGCATCAGCTCCGCTCAGAGAGGGATCACACCAAGGGTTGCGAATGAGTGTCCGATCCTCCATTGCTTCGCGTGCGGCAAGGAAGGAAAGGTGCGTATTTTTTTTAGTTTCATTTTTATTTTTATTCCAGGCCTCGCTTCGCGGGTTTGGGTCGCAGTGTACGTGCCGCACCTCACGACAGAATTTTGTCGACGCGGCAGCTTCCCGGTCGCGCGGACTAACCAGCCGAGGAGCTTCTGGAGGATCATGAAAAGCCCTTCCCTATGTTGTTGTCAAAATTAAGGACATGCGCAAGGACGTTCAACTGTAGAGCCCCTTCAGGATCGCACAGGCCGCCTCATTAGCAGTGTCAGTAAGCTACACCATGGTAGTCTGGAAGGACATGTGACTCCATTTCAGAAGCAATGCAAATATGGGTACACGATGTGACCTCAGGGAGAAACACGCAATGGTGCTGTTCATTTTGCTATGATGGTCACGGATCTACTTTTGGTTCCTATTACGAAGAAAGAACATCACAATAAATCTGAGCTTCACTGCTCCTCACGTCACGAAGACCATCCACTGGTACGGTCTCCGAATTCGACCATGGAACTTGTCGTGGCACGCCCAACAAGGCTCTTCACGAAAGAAAGAAAATGGAACAGGTAAGATCTTCTTCTTCTCATGAGTATATACTAATTTGTCGAAACATAACGCGTGGTTCAATTCAATATTTTTTTGCTTTTCTTGGGGCCGGCCTCGCTTCGCGTGTTTCGTCTCGCCGCTTTCCACGTCAGTATATTGCCGGTGAGCCATGGTCGCGATGAAAAGAGACCAGATTCTGGCTTTGAGAGTGTTCGTTCGGAGTAATCGTTCCCACGACTTGTTTTCCTGGAGGGCGGCTGCAGCAGGTTCTGTTCTGGGTACGAAAAGCATCTCTGTTATGTACTGAATGTGCTCCAGGACATTGAAAATGACGCTCACAAGAAAACAGCTCCAACTCCAATCCAGAGCGCTGCACCAATGGCATGATTTTTTGGGCTCTGTGATGTTGCAGGCGAGTTCTTTGCTGCATTTAGTAGGTAATACTCCAAAAGCAGGTTACATAGCACCTTGATGATCCTCGAGTCTGTTTCCAGCATTATTACAGTTATTTATTTGCTTGCGTTGAATTTCTTAGAGATTTTTTGGTTGACTTGTGGTTGATTTTGGCAGCCGATTGTTTGTTTGCTAACGTTGGCTGAGAGATCTCGCTTAACCTGGACCGGCAGAATATCGGCTTGCGACTACCTTCCCCCACGACGGTGCCAGCGATGCTTCCTGGGTGCGAGGTCTCATAGGACTATGCTCGCAGGGCTTATCCATCATAAATCAATTGCGATCAGTTCGCGAGGTCGATGGCACATTCCATGATCTCAAGCACTTCAATTTCAGGAGTCTTGGTGACGGATGTCTCGCGATGAGAGGAAACATTGTCGAGGAGATTGCCAGGGTAAGGGAGTACAGCGGCGAAGGGATTCAATTCAAGAAGAGCTTTGTTAGTAGAACTTTTTCATCGGTGACTGAGAGTTGATTTGGAGCCAGTACGTAGGATAGTAAGACGCAAATTTACAATCTTCACCAATGGATAGCATACCAGTTACTCTATCACTCTCAGCCCTGGCCAGAAGAGCTGTGTATAGATGGCGTATTGTCTCGTTCCCATTCCATGTGTCGGTTGGAATACGCCTAAATATAGAATGAGATAAGCATAATGTGGATGGCGTTGCTTTGACACGGCCTATGAGTAGAGCAGACCACTACCGAAGATATACATGTACCTAAGTCCATACATGCAAGCAGGTGCTAATTTTTTCCGTTTGTTTCGTGACATCATGACATAGACATGATATCAAAATTTACTGTGCACCACCGGCGCGCTGGATGCACGCAGCACTTTGCCGCGATGGCATGCAAATTGAACCACTGTATTAGTCTATTTTGTCTATCTAGTCATACACATTCTCTTGAAGGTTTCAAGATTCGCGGGACATTTCTTCATTACCAGCCTCTTTCATAAATCCGCCATCAGCTCCTTGATCCATACACCGACCTTCTCTGCCACTGTCTCGCTATGACCTATTTCGAATTAGTACTGTGAAAGGTGTGCGGAACGAAAGCACTTACGAATACAAAATCCATGCGGGATACCACTCTCATCAATCATCATGATCGGCTTTGAGCTCTGCCTGTCTCCTTCTTCGCGGCCTCGTGCGGCTATCAGCGCATCGCGAGTATGGTCGGCTACCCAGTGATCCTGATTCTTGTCAGCGAATGAAAAGGACAAAAATATTGTAGGGGACGAACGTTCTGTCCAAAGTAGAAGATCAAATTTGGTGATCTCGACTTCGTGTCAGGGTCCTCATGCTCGATACCCCAAATATCCTCATCCCACTTGTCTTCGGTGATGAAGTCCATTTCATCTTTAGCCATGTGCCTGGGTCAAGTCAGTACATGCGTTCCCTCGCATCCGTGACCCCACTTACAAAGCCTGCCAAACACCCATCTGACTCCTCAGAAAACTCGTTGTCACCTCCGCAGCTTCCTTCGGCATCCTCGCCACCAAACCCACAAGCCATGGCAACACACCTCCAGGGGCCAAATACACCAGCCCTTTAGCTACAGTTCCCACTTTCTTTGGAAAATCCGGGATCCTGAACAACGTGCTGATTTTGCCACCGCTAGGAGACTTGGCGATGTGCGTGATGGTTGGGAAGAGCAGGATACCAGCTGAGATCCTGACAGGTGAAGATTTGCCTAGTCGTTTGATGATTTCCAGCAAGATATAAGAGCCGACTGAATGTCCGATTAGAATCACGCTATCATAGTTTTGGTCTTTCTTCGGTCCGGACAGGACCCGTTGGGATTTCAGTGCTGAAAGGGTGATTTCGATCTGTTCTTCTAGACTATATGGTGCTGTTCTAGTCTCAGTAGCCGAGTCGACGAAGCCGGCTAGGGATTTTCCATGGATGTGGTAAATGGTTTGACTTGCTTGGGCTGTGCTGAGGATGCTGTGAAGACTGTGGAGGAAGGTGTTGTAGTAGCCGATTAGGCCGGGATTGCCGGTTATGAAGAATATGAGGTGGTGCGAGGCGGAGGGTAAGGTGGATGAGGGGTGGATGGATATTTGGGAGGGGGTGTTGACTGTGGTGTTTGGCGAGGTTATTTGGAGCGAATGAGGGGTTGATTGGGCGGACATGTTGATGTCTGCTGAGCACGTTGTGAGACGGGGAGTTTGCGGACCAATGCTCAAATGCAAACAATAATGTTGTCAGTACAGACCCGGATGCCTAGTGGAAGACGTCAATGCATGGCAAATAAATCTGGTTAGAAGCTAAGGCCTGATATCAAATTTTGGCCTGCTGCAATGGGAAGATGGAGATGGTAGGTAACACTGGTTCGAGGTTCTTATGGGAGAGTTCATTAGGGTAGCCGAAAGCACGCGTAATGGCAGAAACGCACACCTGTTCCTCGATAGCGCTTTTCCATTTGTTGTCTTCTAGGTGACATCTAGAAGGCAAGATGCAAATGCCAAACGAAATTCTTTTAAAGAGAAGCTATGTCGACTTCGCAGAATTACTATATTTATAAGGCCATCCACCTGCATTTGAGCGAGCCCCACGTGATATAACAGAGCTATCGCCGTTTCTCCGTCTGATTACCATTTGCCAATCATCTGCGTAGCATTGTGTATTGTGTACCGCATTGAATGCCCCGTGGAGTTGCGACTTCCTTAAGTAGTATTGAGTTCCGACATGTCGGGTGAATTCAGCTGGGTAGCGCAGAAAGCAGCCTGGAGAACGCCAGAGCCTCATTCACGTGACAATGACTAAGACTATCTGCTTAGCGTGCTGCAAACCTCCCTATGCTCACAAGTCCCGCCGTTTGGCCCAACTCGCCAGTTTCTCCATCACAACTCCAGGTCCATCCACGAGCAGGAGGCAGATTCTACCGCGACGAGACCGCTTGCGCCGCCAATCCCCCCTCCCTAGCTTCAGTATCCAGACTTTTGACATTCACCACGTCGCATTCTACGCGACTGCTGGTCGCATACCCTATCCCATATACCCTTTTCGACGGAATTCTGCCTATCCCCTAATATCCTTCGATTCGGCCATCCACGTCCAACGACAGGAAAGACATCGCGCCAAGCTCGTGCATCTACAAAAACTTGTTGAACATCAACACTGGACGCGCCGCACACTTTCATCGCGCGACAAATCTATCCTTCGCCTTCCCGACCCATTATCGACTCTCGTTTTGGCCATTGCCGCCTTCGTCCATCCGCGTACCAACAAACGGCTTCGTCTGTCACATCAAACCTGATGCGCAAGGCTGGATCCTGATATGCGCCCAAGCTAATCAGCACAACCACGATAGCCCTCTGCAACTGATCATCCATTCAAGTCGCAATCATGGCTTCTGTTCAGACCGCGCCGCCCGTTCAGCAGCCTGGCTCTGCCATGCCCATAGGCACACCAGAAAACATGAAGAACGCTCTTCAAGTAAGTAGTCAATACACTTGAGGACACCTGCTATATACTAACTCATAGAAGAAATACAAGGCAATGAAAGATGCAGGTGTATCAGAAAAAGACCCTGAACTCCTTAAACTTCACCAATACCTTACGTCGATGCAGCAACAACGCATATATCAACAACAGCGGGCTGCCTTTCAGCAACAGCAGCAACAACAGCAGCAGCAGCAGCAGATGATCAATCAACAGAATGCATCCAGCTCTGTGGCGAATGGTACGAACGGTACACGAACTGCTCCTGCACCATCTGCCCTTCCTACCACACAAGCTCCTGCCACAACCTCGCTTGGCCCATCGGCAATTCCTGCAACAGCATCGCTCGCATCTGCGCAAAAGGGAGGCGTTCAGAGATCAACAACGGCAGGAAGTGGAGGATACTTCTCACCCGAGCAGTTGGGCATACTCAAGCAGCAGATCTTTGCCTTTAAGTGCTTGTCGAAGAACATGGGTATCCCACAAGCTGTACAGCAACAACTGTTCACATCCCAGAAAAAGCCCACACCTTCAGTTGATGGTGCCCCGGAAGTCTCAGCGACCAAGGCAGATGATGCACAACCGACCACAAACGGAGTTGATGGAGCTGCCGGAAACAAGGACGTTGATGCGATCAAGATCCATGAATATAGCGGCTTTGCGTCACCACGCTCAGGTCTCAAGGATAAGATTGGTTACTCTAGCCACCAGAAGCGTGAGACGAGACCTCTGATTCCCAGCATTATGCCATCGGGTGTCAACGTCGAGAAGATCAGACAGGAACGGGAAATTGTTATCTACAACCGTATTCAAGCTAGATTAGCGGACCTCAAAGCTCTTCCGGCCAATATGGCACATTTGGAAGTGCGAGGTGATGAGTTGACTCTCGAGGAATCCGTTAAGCGTAAGGCTTTGATTGAGATGAAGATGCTTGGTCTGGTTCAGAAACAACGCAATATGCGGGAGCGAATCGGANGCCAAATGATTCAATACGACAATCTTGCCATGACCGCCAACCGAAGCCACTACAGGCGCATGAAGAAGCAGACTCTACGTGAAGCACGTATCACAGAGAAGCTTGAGAAGCAGCAACGCGATGCTCGGGAGTCTCGTGAAAAGAAGAAGCACAACGACTACCTCACGACTGTGCTTAATCATGCCCGCGAGGTCAACATTGCGGCTAACAACCAGAGAGTGAAGATTGGTAAGCTGGGCCGCATGATGGTTCTACAACACCAAAACATCGAGAAGGAAGAGCAAAAGAGAATTGAGCGAACAGCCAAGCAACGTCTCCAGGCTCTGAAGTCCAACGATGAAGAGGCTTACCTGAAGTTGCTTGACCAGGCAAAGGATACTCGTATCACCCATTTGCTCCGCCAAACCGATGGTTTCTTGTCGCAACTTGCATCTTCCGTCAAGGAGCAACAAAGAAAGGCTGCCGAGCGCTATGGGGACAATGCCGATGATTTCCTGGATGACTCTTCTGATGATGATGAAGAAGAGGAGCAAGACGTCCGCAAAATCGACTACTACGCTGTTGCGCATCGCATCAAGGAAGAAGTCTCAGCACAGCCCTCAATCCTTGTTGGCGGCACTCTCAAGGAGTATCAAATCAAGGGTCTGCAATGGATGATTTCTCTGTACAACAACAACCTGAACGGTATTCTTGCCGATGAGATGGGTCTTGGAAAGACGATTCAGACGATCAGTTTGCTCACCTATCTTGTTGAGAAGAAGAAGCAAAATGGTCCTTTCCTTGTCATTGTACCTCTGAGTACTTTGACCAATTGGAACCTTGAGTTTGAGAAGTGGGCTCCCTCGCTTGCAAAGGTGGTTTACAAGGGTCCTCCCGCCACTCGAAAACAACAACAGCAACAAATCCGATACGGCAACTTCCAAGTTCTCTTGACGACCTATGAGTATATCATCAAGGATAGGCCTATCTTGAGCAAGATCAAGTGGATTCATATGATCATTGACGAAGGTCATCGTATGAAGAACTCCTCTTCGAAGCTCAGCGCCACCTTGACGCAATACTACAACACTCGGTATCGTCTTATTCTCACTGGGACTCCGCTACAGAACAATCTTCCGGAGCTGTGGGCTCTTCTCAATTTCGTCCTTCCAACGATTTTCAAATCCGTCAAGTCTTTCGATGAATGGTTCAACACACCATTTGCAAATACCGGTGGTCAGGACAAGATGGAACTCACAGAAGAAGAACAAATTCTTGTCATCCGTCGTCTCCACAAAGTTCTGCGTCCATTCTTGCTCCGTCGTCTGAAGAAGGATGTCGAGAAGGATCTTCCCGACAAGACCGAGAAAGTCATCAAGTGCAAGTTCTCTTCGTTACAATCTCGTCTTTACAAGCAGATGGTTACACACAACAAACTCGTCGTCAGCGATGGCAAGGGAGGAAAGACAGGTGCCAGAGGTCTCAGCAACATGATCATGCAGCTTCGAAAGCTTTGCAATCATCCTTTCGTGTTCGATGAGGTCGAAAACCAGATGAATCCCTTGAACACCAGTAACGACCTCTTGTGGAGAACATCTGGCAAATTCGAGCTTCTCGATCGTATCCTCCCCAAATACCAGCGTACTGGTCACAGAGTCCTCATGTTCTTCCAAATGACTGCAATTATGGACATTATGGAGGATTACTTGAGATACAGAGGCATCATGTTCATGCGATTGGACGGTACCACGAAGTCTGATGATCGTTCAGATCTTCTCCGCGAGTTCAATGCGCCCGACTCGCCTTACTTCATGTTCTTGCTCTCTACCCGTGCTGGTGGTCTAGGTCTGAATCTGCAGACAGCCGATACAGTTATCATTTACGATTCTGACTGGAATCCTCATCAGGATCTTCAGGCCCAAGATCGTGCTCATCGTATTGGTCAAAAGAACGAGGTCCGAATCTTGAGACTCATCAGTTCGAACTCGGTGGAAGAGAAGATCTTGGAGCGTGCTAAATTCAAGCTTGACATGGATGGCAAGGTTATTCAAGCTGGTCGTTTCGACAACAAGTCTTCCGAAACTGATCGTGACGCTATGCTCCGTGTCATGCTGGAGACTGCCGAGGCCGCCGAGACTCTGGAACAAGAAGAGATGGACGATGAGGAGCTCAACGAGATCCTTGCTCGTGGTGATAATGAGAAGGCCATCTTCGATGAAATGGACAAGGAACGAGCCAAGGACATGACCTACGGCAACGGCCCTGGAAGTAAGCGCATCCCACGTCTGATGGCCGAGAGCGAACTTCCTGAAATATATATGTCTGACGGCAATCCAATCTCGGACGAGCCAGAGGAGATCAAGGGTCGTGGTGCTCGTGAGCGTACTCGTGTCAAGTACGATGATGGTCTCACTGAGGAGCAGTGGCTTCAAGCTGTGGACGATGACGAGGACTCCCCAGAGGCTGCTGCCGCTCGAAAGCAAGCCCGCAAGGAACGTCGCGAGAACAATCGACTTAAGCGAGCAGGCGAGCTCCCTGGCTCCATCGAGAACTCGCCCGCCGGCAGTCGCGACAGTACCGAGGAGCCTGAGCCTGAGCCAACACCAAAGAAGGGACGTGGTCGGAAGCCTGGAAAGGTTGAGAAGCGCAAGGCTGATGACCTTGATGACGAGCCGCCTGCTAAGCGGAAGCGCGGCCCAACAGGTCGGCCTTCTAAGGGAGGTGCTTCAAACGACAGTATGACTCCTAAGCACCGAAGCACCCTCCAAGCAAGCCTACGCAAAGTTTACGATGCCGTCATGAAGATCACTGTCGTCGTGCAGTCTGAGTCCGATGAAAGCGATGAAGAAGGCCCCAGTGATGAGAACAAGGGCCCATACGTTCTCGTTGGTCCTTTTGTTTCTCTGCCATCCAAGAAAGCATTCCCAGATTACTACGGCATCATCAAGGAACCAATTGCCTTGAAGACTATGGAGAAGAAGATCAACAAGGAAGAATACTCAAGTCTGGGCGATTTGTTGAGGGATGTTCGCTTGATGGTCAGCAACGCGAAGACATACAATGAGGAAGCTAGCGCTATTTGTATCGACGCTGTCAAGATTCAAGTAAGTTCATACCTTGGAACGTTCAACAGATCAACAGAATGCTAACGATTGTCAGGATGCATTTGAGTCTATGATTCAAGATGAGATTAGGGAGCATCCTGAGCTTGGTGATAGAGAGGACTCCTCACCAAATGGCGGCTCAACTGCTCCGACGACAAATGCGGGCACTCCAGTCCCGGGTCCATCAAACGGCAAGATTAAGCTCGTCTTCAATGCGAATGCACTTGCGAACGGTGGGAGCAGTGGTCGTCAAAGCGATGATGAATAGATTGAGGGTTGGTCTTGAAATGGCTGGAGGGATACGATAGGGTGATGTGTTGCTTGGGAGGAGGAGTTTGCATATCTGGTGTTGCTGGTACGGAGTGATAAGACTTGGCGTTAGGCGAAAACATTTGGAGATCAGTAAAATCTCTCGCCGTGGGGCTCTGGAGACTTACTTTGGGCTGAGATCGCCTAGACTGTACTTTAGAGAGACAATGAATATGTATGACTTGTAGTGCATTGAGTGATTCACTGGAAATCTTTTTCTCTGTCTGTTTGCGATTACGAGGTCACCTATTTAGTTCTATTTAGGTAACTACTGCGGTGCTTCGAAGGCCAAAAGCATTCTTGAACAATGATTTCCAGAGCCTATTTGTCTTGTGTGAGTTGTTTTGGTGGGGTTCATCTCTGCCGTATCAGTTCTTCACTTTACAGAGTTGAAAGTGTCACTCTCGTGGCCCGGGTATGGTGATACAAGTGTGGTGTTGCCGATTTCAAATAGGCTTAGCTCGAGGCTGAAAGCTGAAGCGCGACTTGGGCGGACCCAAATTTCTTGCAGCCTCACGAAAACAATACCATCAACCACAACCCTTTGCGGACTCTCGCAGACAATAATTCTTCATTGCTGATCAACCTATTGTTCTGATCAGATGTACCACGTCCATTAACTCGCTCTTTCCCTCTTCCGAAAGCGTTTGCGCCGCGACGCGCTCGAGCTCAAGTCAACACATCTCCCCATCTCGACAAAGTTACATCACAACCTACACCTACAATGGCGGCTGTTGAGAATGGAGCTCCGAACGGCGAACCAAATGGACATACTGCTATCTCTCCTGGGCATAGGGTGATGAGCAAGCGATTCTCGGATATTCCCTCAGCGGTCGATATTCCCGTGCAGGGCGAAGACGATGATCAAGCTGTCGAAGTTGATCTCGAAGATCTGCTGGATGATCCGACGGAACTTTGTACACTACTGGAGAACGAAGGCGCTGCAAGAACATACTGGATGACGGTGTCCCTGGCATACGCGAAGCAGAAGAAAGTGGATCACGCAATCGAAATGCTGATCAAGGGAGGGCAGGCCATGAAGGGCGGACCAAAAGAGAAGCTCAGTATGCTCACATGTCTATGCTGGATGTATCTGTGGAAGAGCAGAGAGGCTCCCCGAGTTGCTCCGGAAGGCGCATTGGTGTCAGAGGCGAAGACGAAGGAATACTATCTACAACTCTCGACTTCGACACTCAATGAGGCATTACGAATCAACCCAGGATTTCCTCCTCTTTTCCTAGCACGCGGCGTCCTCCAGCTCCTCAAAGCTTCTCTACAGCCTCCGTCGAAGTCTTCAGCACCTGGCGCGTTGGATCAAGACAAGGCTGATATTCTCCGAGCGTCGCTCAAGTCTTTCGAAGATGCCCTTCGAGTCTCCGGGCAGAGAAATATGATGGCACAACTGGGCAAAGCTAGGGCATTGTTCTCGTTAGGGAAATATGCGGAGGCTCTGGAGGGATACCAAGATGCTCTTCATAGGATGCCAGATTTGGTAGACCCCGATCCACGAATTGGAATTGGCTGCTGTTTCTGGATGCTGGGATTCAAGGAGGACGCAAAGACCGCCTGGGAGCGTGCCTTAGAGATCAATCCAGAGTCGAAGATTGCGAATATTCTCCTCGGCCTCTTCTACCTCGATTCCAGCTCTCACGTACCGACAAATNGACCAGAGTTCCTCAAACTATACAAGCGCGCGATGACGGAATATACACAGAAGGCGTTCAAGGCGGATAAGGACCTTCCCTTGACTTGTGCGACATTTGCTGGATACTTCTTATCAAGAAAATCCCTGCCGAATGTTGATACTCTTGCCCACAAGGCCATTCAGTACACAGATGTCAATGCCATTGCAAGTGACGGATGGTATCTTTTGGCTCGAAAGGAACACTATGAAGACGACTACGAACGGGCAGCAGATTACTACCGACGAGCCGACGAGGCCAGAGGTGGTGCTGATCGTGGATATCTTCCTGCAAAGTTTGGCGCAGCTCAGCTTGCAGTTCTGAAGAGCGACTTTGGAGAGGCTAAGTTGAGATTGGAGAAGATCATTCAGCAGTCGAAAAACGTCGAAGCTATGATCCTCCTAGGAACTTTGTATGCTGAAGAGGTGTTCCACAGCCAGCCAACTGGAGCCAAGGAGGAGAAGTCCACAGAGTTCAAGAAAGCTGTTGGTTATCTGGAGAGTGTACGAACAGCCTGGAAGGACTCGAAGAAGAATTTGGTTCCGGATGCTTCTGTACTTCTGAATCTGGCACGCCTCTACGAAACTGACCAGCCCGAGAAGAGCTTACAGTGCCTGCAGCAAGTTGAGCAACTCGAATTTGATCAGATCCCTGAAGACGAGAAGCCCAAGGATCAAGAAGAGGAGACCACTTTCAAGAGTACTGTCCGAGAGGGTTTGCCACCTCAACTTCTCAACAATATCGGGTGCTTTTACTACCAAGCTGAGAAGTACGACCAGGCCCGAGACATGTTCCAAGTTGCTCTAAGCGCTTGTATCAAGGTTGGAGAGAAGCAAGAAGAGATGGACACAGATGCTCTTGTAACGACGATCAGCTATAATCTGGGCCGAACTTATGAGGCTAGCGGACTGCTCGATGAAGCCAACACAGTCTATGAGGGACTTCTCACCCGTCACAGCGACTACACTGATGCTCGAACTCGACTTGCGTACATTGCTCTTCGTCAAAGTCCAACAGAGGATGGCCCCAAAGCTATTGCCAAACTCTACCAGGACTCATCTGCAGATCTCGAAGTCCGAGCTTTGTATGGCTGGTACCTCGGCAAAGTTCACAATAAGAAGAAGGCTCACATTTCCGAGGATCCTGAGCTTCGTCATTACAAGCACACCCTGCAGCAATATGAGAAGCACGATCGATATGCCTTGATTGGTATGGGCAACCTCTATCTGGCGAGCGCTCGTGAGATGCGTCGTGAGACGGAGCAGGAAAAGCAGAAGCGCAGCAACATGTACATGAAAGCCGTCGAGTTCTTTGAAAAGGCACTTCAATTAGACCCCCAGAATGCATATGCTGCTCAAGGTATTGCCATTGCCTTGGTCGAGGACAAGAAAGATTACAAGACTGCTTTGACGATTTTCATCAAGGTCAGGGACACTGTCAAAGACCCGAGCGTATTTGTCAACCTTGGTCACATATTCGCAGAACTGCGACAGTATTCTAAGGCCATTGAGCATTACGAGCTTGCGTTGTCAAAAGACCGATCACACGATGCGCAGATTCTGGCTTGCTTGGGACGGACGTGGTTATTAAAGGGCAAGGCAGAGAAGAGTTCGCAGGCATTCCGCAATGCTTTGGATTACTCTCAGAAGGTTAGTTGTCCATTCAGTATACCTTCGGATTTATGCTGACAAGTTTTAGGCACTAGCAATCGCCCCAGATCAAATCCACTTCAAGTTCAATGTTGCCTTTGTGCAGATTCAGCTTGCTGCGACCGTCTACAGTCTTACCGAAATGCAAAGAACACTAGCTGAGGTGCAGGCCGCTGCTGATGGTCTTGAGGAGGCTATTGAATCGCTAGAAGCTATCGCTCAGCATCCAGCGACACCATACCCGAAACACGACATCGAACAGCGAGCTAACATGGCACGAAATACCATGCGTAAGCAATTAGAGCGCTCAATTCAAGCTCAGAAGGAGTATGAAGAGAAAAACGCCGAGAAATTACTCGCTTCGAAGCAGGCCCGAGAAATTGAGCTCAAGAAACGCGAAGACGCCCGAATTGCCGCCGAGGAGGCCGAACGAGCACGCAAACTAAAAATTGCCGAGGAGAGACAGAAGATCCTCGAGAGGGACCGAGAGCTGGCCGAGGCACGCCACGAGGAAGAACGAGCTAGAGAAGCTGCAGAGCTCACTACTGACAGTGAGACGGGCGACAAGGTCAAGCGGAAGAAGAAGCCTCGTACTGGTGGCGCTGGTGGAAAGCGGAAGAAGAAGAATGAGGACGGTATCACAGATGATGAAGAGAGCGGAGCTGAACCCCGAAGACGGAATCGCCAGAGAAGTGGTGGAGACAGCGACGAGGAGAAGCCCAAGCCAAAGAAGAGAAGATTGGCGAAGAAGGCGGCCCAGGAGAAGCCCAACAAGTTCAAGAGTAGCGAGATTGTGGTGGAGAGTGACAGCGACGATGATGACGGTGCAGCCGCTGCGGCAAGGGAGATGGACAATGATGTTGAGGATGAAACAAACGGGATGGACGTTGATGCAGCAAGTGAGGACGAGACTGTTTCCGCTCCTGCAGCCTCGAAACGCAAGAGTCGACGGGCAATGATCGACTCGGATGATGAGGATGAAGATGAGGAGGCTGCTGCTGCTGCTCCTGCTCTCGAAGCTGATGTTGAGGCTGCAAAGGAAGACTCGCCCGCAACGGCTAACGGTGCCGATACACCAATGGCGGACTCAGATGACGAATAGATAGCCTTCCTGCTCACCCATGCAACGTTCTTGGAGACGAGCAAAATTGCAAGATCGCGTTCTAGGATGTCACGCTGCAATGACACTGTTGGGAATTGATGGAGAGGACCAGACCAGAGCATCGGGGACAGCGTCGCAGTATGGCTGGAGTAAGAAAAGAATGCAAGAAATGATCTGACATCCCCCTTCTCTTCCTTGCACAGCTGAGTGTTGCTTTGGGGCTGCCTTACGTCGCATCGTATCGTTGCGTTTCAATAGTGGCGACGTAGATCATTGGGGCGATTGGCAGCCGGACGGAGGCATGTATGTTTTTGTTGTAAAAAGTATATGGAGATCGACCGTGTTTGGGACACAATTTGGGCGTGGGCCTCATCTTAACAGGACTCCAATATAACCTCAATTCTGATACCAACCGATGCTCCCTCGCTTACAGTGCAGTAGCACCTCTAACAGTTCTAAGTGCACTACATGAGCATAGTATGATATGTGCATGCGAGATTTGAAGTTGGTTGGTCAACAGACATGCACATGGTGCTGGCTTGAACATTCCCGGGAACGGCACTTGCTTTTTCGGCGATCTGACAGGGCGGTGCTTGCGTATTTTTGCGATCTGGACTGTTACTTCTCAGAATCCAGATGCGATGCTGGGACGGGAAGGCTCTGCCGTGCTTTAGTACTGCAACCCTATACATGCGAGGAGCACTTCCCGTCTAGGGTGCTGATTTCCGTGTTTTGTTTTTTTCCTTCCAAGCGGAATGAGTGCTTGTCCCGCCCGTGTGTGATTTATAGACCTGCTATTACATATGCGGACCAGGTTTTCGGGAACGAACGCCCCAAGACCATCACCGAAGAACGTGCAGAGAAGGGAGAGCCATGCCCATCCCATGCCCATCCCATGCCCATGCCCATGCCACGCGCAAGCCTCAATACCGGCATAGATGACCTATTGCGCTATCTGTCCGATGCAGTCATTGATGATTGAGGCTTGGTGGCTTGCGTCGATGCAGCTGCTGCATAATGTATGTATGTCGGCATGTAGATATGTAGGGGCGCGGTATGAAATCTGTTTTGTGTTACGGCCATCTCTCCTCGGTGGTTGCTGGCTTTCGATATTGGTACTCTATGGCTTTTTCGGTTTCGGGACTCACGAGCTGGAGGTTGTGATTGGTTTGTTCACGAAGTGAAGAACGTGTTGCTCATTGTGTTCTGAACGAATTGAGGTTGGGATTGAGGTTCGATCCGTTGGCAGTGTTGGATTACGTCCGCTTGCCGTGTATTTCGTGTCTTGCCGTGTTGCTCATTGTGTAAACTACTAAACTTATAGCATCGTCGGCTTGTAGCGTAGACTTGCGGATACCCACCCCCACGGATCTGATACCAACCCGCGATTCTGGTATCGGATGGGAACACATTACTGTTTATGGTAGGGCTGGCTCTGATGATGATGCATATCATGCAAATGTAATCTTGAATTTGATATTCAGGGAGTGGGGGAAAGAGAACGTGAGCAATTTTGCATTTTGGATGGCCGCTGGGCGGTCCATGGGAGTGATTGGCAGTGATTGCTGGGCTGAGGCTGAAGATTGAGGTTGAGATCGTGAGATTAGGGATGTCTGTGCGGGTATCATGCGTGAAGGCTGGAAGTTGGAAGGGCTGTAAGGCTGGAATCAAGATACGATTGAACAGTGGAAGGAATACACGGGATGAGAGGGACTCAGGCTAGGGGTACTGAAGATTCATAAACAGACCTATAGTAGATGTACATGAAGGCGTTGAATGAGGCTTTCAATGCCAGTCATGTTACACTTGGCAAACTTCTTTCGTGGCTTGGGTTTGAGGATGGCTTTCGAATAAGAATGTGGACGGCTGGTGCTATCAGGTCAGAAATGTAAACGGCCGACTATATGCAGTCAGGTTGAAAGAGCAGTGTTTCAGAGCCTATCTTTTCAAAGTTTTGAGTCTTAGATGTATGCAAGGACGTCCGATGAAGGCGGAAGGTACGGAAGGTGGAACTGCCGGATCAGGCAAGTTACTGGAAGCAGACTTCGTGGGATATCTTCTTCTGAGTGGGGGGGACTGAGACATTGGGATATTGAAGCAGGTACGCTGGTACTTCGAAGTCAACATGATGGGAAGGTGCAGCTTAGTCTGGATTATCAATAGCAAATGAGTTCGGATGGAGCAAGAGAAACGGACAGGTTGTGTTTTGATATTTTCGATTTTCGAATCCCGCCTAAAGAGGCCCCTAAAAGGGGTAGAATGTCTACTGTTTGCTGTCTGTCTGTCTGTCTATAGTAACAACAAGCTCCTCCAATGCAGCATAAGAAGCTGAACAATATCTTCCTCCTTCCCCGTGTCCTTCTTATCACACAAATAGTCCGCCTTCAAGAACTACTCTCTGTCTGGCGAGCACCCTCACCATCCTCTCTCTGTAAGAGAACAAATGTCATCTCATTCGTCACCGTCCAAAAATGCCCATCTCCATACCAGTAAGCCGATCAACAAGCCTTCGTGGCTTTGCTATCTCAGATGGGCTTGCTCTTGCACCACCCAGATGCCATCTGTATCCTGTTCGCACCTAGCATTTTCCTTTCCCAGAATTCGGTCCTACCCAGGCCCGGGCCCTGCCCAAATGAATACCCAGATCCATACCATACAAATGCCCATCCTTCGCCAACAAATGAAAGATCAACAAACGAGATACCCAGAAATAATGTTTGGAACAAAAAGGTCGATGAAAGACAGTCGAGAATAGTGGTACACAGTACAGTCTCCAAATACCTAAAAACGCAATGCTGCTTTTCTCTTTCCCGCAAGCTTGACCCAGCTAGCTTTATGCCCGTCCTTTCTGATACACTCCAAAAGCCAGCCCGGTATAATTGACACACGTGTGTGCGAAAAGGGAGAAACGATAACAAGGGAATACATAAAATCATATCAAACATTTCAATCATCGCAAACTCAGACATGTTCTGGGTTTGCTAAGGGTGCTTGTGTCGCGCAATATTTGGCGCGGTTCATATCCAGGTGAGTAGATATGAGGTTGTTTATATTTGGGGGAAGAGCATGTAGCTTCCTCTTCGTTTTCCACCGACAGTTGAGGCTCGGGCTCGTCCTTTGAATTCCCGGAGAGGTGCGACTGCCTCTGGTGCAGAGGTCTTTCTTCCGTGTACCAGTGACTTGCCCTCAGCAGGTGCATGAGGGAACACCTCTGCAACTGGGCTCAGGCTACTTAGCACATCGGTGTTGTCCTTCTTCTGCTCTGCGGAATTCGAAAGGACCAACTGAGTCTCTCCATTGCGGAGCTCTCTCTCGAGAACAAGTGACTTGTTGCGGCGGTGTTGCATCGAAGCAAGAGCAGGATGTGGACCTCCGATTTCTGGAGAAGGAGCAGAGTCAACAACCTCATCCGAGACCGTCAACACAGATATGCTTGTAGACAAATCATGATCAATTTGACGAAGTGTTGAAGGGACAAGGTCTGGGAGAGAGGAATTAGACCCTATGCTATGGTGGGCATGGGTCATGCTCGATGAGCGGCGAAGCAACATCATCGAATCCTGGCTTCCTCTCGATGTACCAGACGCACGTGTGCTTGATGAGCTGCGTGCAGAACGACGGGAGAAATCAGATGAGCGATATGAATAAGTGCTTGACTCGCCTTCGTCGATGGGAGAGATGGCATGGACATAAGAGTCTTGCATGAAGATAGCACCGTTCGACGAGTCGTTGCCGTAGTGCTCAGTGTAAAGGGCATCTTGCTCCATCTGTGACTGGAAATCAGCAGGAATGAGGAGCGTAGGTGAGAGGTGGAAGCCGTGAGACTCCTTGAACGACGAAGCATGCGAAGGAGATCGGATATGACTTGGTCGCAAGAAGTTTGCGGGTGTTCGGGGATCGGATGAAGGGGTAGAGTCATTGGAACTTGGCGATAGCTCAGGTGCATCGAAAGCTGACGACACCAAAAGTGAAGGTCGAAAGCGTCCGCGATAAGTACGCTCTTCTGTCTGAAGGCTCAATTGAAGCGGTTCTTCAACGACTGTTGCGACAGTCTCTGTAGGAGTGTCACCCTCCTCAGAGCAGTGGTCATAATCACAACTTTCTTCCCCATTCTCATAACACCAGTCAATATCGGACTCCCACGAATCATTAAATTGGAAGCCGGTCGGTGTTTGGACTTGCTTGGGGGCCGAGAATGCAGCTGCGGTCAGTGGTTGTCCCAATGTCGTGGACATGCGTGCCTCGGACCTATCAACTTGCGCCTGTGACTTGAGTCGAAGCGCTGGCACGGACTGAGACATTCTCAGCTCGGCGCTAGCGGTCGATAATCGCGACGACCTCTTCGACATAATGTCCTCTTCTTCCTCCTGGACGTCGGCCAGTTCATTACCAAAATTTCCAGATAATGATGCTGTCAACGGCCATGCTTCGTCCCCTGGTGTTGTCACCGCATGCGCGCCATCGTCTTCCTGCTCATCCGAAGTCGGTGGCGGCGAAGGAAGAATGAAAGGAGCTGGCTTGCGGAATCCGGCATTCGTGTGAGGTCTCGTAATCGTTGTGGTGGCGAGAGGATCGAATGTGTCGAATAGCACCGAAGCTGTGCGTGAGGATGTCCTCGCTGGCAGCGCAAGTGGACATGTTGGCGACAGTGGAGAGCGAGGCGGCCGAGGCGGTGCTATTCTCAGATTGTCATGTGATTTTGTGTACAGCATTGCTCGCTGGGGAGATGTTTGCGCTGGTTGAAGAGACTTGCGAAGTACGCGTCGTTGAGGACTTGTTTGAGGAGAAGTTGAAGGAGGAGCTTCTTCGCTTGGCAGAACGCTCAATGCTTCCGACGAGAAGTTCTCGAAATGCAAGTCCTCAGCTCTGATACCCTTCAACTCACCATGCGTTGGTGCTTGGGAGGCTCGAATGGCTGAGAATTCCGAGACGAGTTCGGTCCTGCTCGTTCGTCCAAGGTCAGGAAGATGATCTTGCCGCGTGTGAGTAACATGCTGGAAGTTGTATGGACCTGAGATGAGATGCCGACGTCGGGAATTGCTCTTCTTGCCATAGTAATGATCCTTTGCAGAACCCTCCTCAACTACCATCTCATCTAGACCGAGTGAAGATGCACTGCGTAGACCGAGATTGTGTGCGTCCCTTTTCGTCTTTCGTGAACTTCGGGAAAACAGCGATCCGAATATCTGAACACTCTCTGGTCTGTCATGGCGAAGCATACTGCTGGCGTTGGATCGACTAGATGATCGTCTAGACAAGCTTACATTATCCGTTGAGGCAATGGTCGATTCGCGAGAACGGGACGAAGAGGCACCAGATGAAAGTGTATTCGTCCTGGAATTGTTGCCGAACAATGAGCTCCGCTTCATCTGCTCGGTGTAGGCTCGTATCCGTTCGGGAGATGGCGGTCCATCGATTGCAGGCTCAAGAGAATCCGGAGACGAAGGAGTTTCTTTTAGAGGAGACGGGGGAGGAGTGTCTTTCTTAGATGACTTCTTCGGTGAGGTGACGGTGTAGACAGTGGGGTAAGGAGCCTTCCCACTTCCAAACGTGAACATGTTGTTAATCGGGTAGATTGCAGGAACGACAACTGGCGAAGTCAAATGCGAATAATTGGATCCAGGTGGAGAGGAATATTTAAAGGATTGATGATGGAACTGGGGGGACCCAACCAATATGCCGGAGCTAGTGTGTTGGATATTGCTGTCGCGTGTCGGCTCCAAGGCAGAGGTATGGACAGCCTAACAACTGTTTTCCCAGCACGCTGCTTGAGATATATCTTAGAAGTCTTGGTCGAGGTCGTTCCGCATTCGATTGTCGAGCCAGACGGCGGCACGGGTTGATAACCTTCTGCTCTTGTACAAGATGGCGTCCTGGCTGGGGTGTTCTTAGTATGCGGGCCCTATAACGATCGTGCTATAACATGGATGTGATCGAAGGTTGATGTTAAGGAAATTGATTCCCCGTGGTATACCCACAAGGATGATCGTGTCCGAATGGGGCAGGGAAGAAGAAGAAGCAAGAGATGCGATGTTCGTCTGGCACATCTCAAGCACAAGAAGTCTGATATAGGACAGGAGTGAGTAAGGAGTCAAAGTGTTCGTACCTGAGTAGGGAGAAATAGTTTCAATACAACATGCTATAAAGGACAATGCAGTGCGTAAACGAGACCAATGGGCGTAGGTCGAAAGGTTCTGGTGGGCTGAGATGCGAGAAAAGCTACTGTTGTGAGGGAGCTGCAGCAGTGAAGGGAGCTCTCCTTGACGATGCAGATTGGAGTAAGCCCTCTTTCATGCAAGGACGGAAGCAGGAACCTCTCGCGAACAGATCTGCTTCTCACTGACCGGCGACATGCAGAGGAGTCTGACGGTACCAGAAGTGACAAGAGTAACAAAACAATTCGTAAGATATGCTAGCAGGATGAATCTCCGAGCAAGATTGGGCGGCTGCAAGTGACCTGATATGAGGATATTTCCAATGTCACATTGACTTCTGGACGCCAGGAACAGTACAGACGACATTATTTCTGGAAGGATTGGCCTATGTGGCACTGATCCCAGCTCGCCCTGTGCGGGCCAGCACAAGCCAGGTCTTACCTGCCTTCTAGTTTCCTCTAACTGGCCCTGGTCCTTGAAGAAAACCAAGACCTGGGGGGACCTTCTGGGACCAGGTACTGCAGGGAAGGAACCTGGTGCTTCGGCCCTGAGGGCCAGAGGAAAAGACAGAGACAGGGAGGGGAACAGGGGAGCAAAGACCAGGGCAACGTCAACGCTGGGGCTGGCGAACCAAACCCATGTCTTTGAGAGCGGGATGTGCTTTTCTCGCCAGCGACTGGGGTCGGAGAAGTGAGGCAGGGCAGAAGAGTGGATTCGTAGAAGTAGATGTAAAGTGGACCTGACTTGGAGGGTCGTTTGGTGGAGTGAAAGAGGGAGGGGAGGGAACTTGAGCATAATTAATCGAGCAGCTCCAGGGGCACTAGCGAGCGATTGTGATTTGTTGTGAAACGAGACTACAGCTGCGGTGGTTGGCTGTGTGGGCACTAGGAGTGGAATAATATTGGAGCCCATGCAAGGTCCGACTTTACCCCTGAGGCCATATATCGCCAACGTTCTGGGTACTTGGGATGGATTTCGGACAAATTGGGAATCATCGTGGCATCCAGAAGAAACCGGTAGGGTAGAGGAATACAGGACATCTGCACTCTTGTTGCACAGAGAGCGGGGCGACTTCTTCCTCCCATCATCCCATGCCATGTCCATCACTCAAAGGATGAGGGGCGAAGAACGGTCTCGTCTTCTCCCCCCTTCGCTCATCCCCCATTTACCCATGCTCCTCTGCCTCCCCCATTTTGCACTTAAGACAACGCCAGCCGCCGCTGATTGTGAAATGTCTCACTCGGAGACTTTTGTTGCACTGACTTCCAGTTCACTTGACGTGCTGTATCTCTTGTCGATGGATAATGGCTGTAACGGCTATCCAGCCCGCCACGATAAAGATTTGCACTCCTGAGTCTTGAGTCTTGCGTGGCTATCATTCGGGATGATTGTACTGGAGATCCGTTCAGGCAGGAGGGAGACAGACAGAAACAGTGTGACCTCGGCGAGAAAGGTGAGAAGACAAGCAACGCAAGCACCCGTGAGGCGCTGCCGAAATTCGATGTGGCATCGCTTTGGTTGGAGAGAGAGTGCATTCCTTACCCTAGGGAGGTACCAAATCACGAAAACAGTCTTTGATAGAGCCTGAACTGCCTTGCTTGGTGGGAGCTGAATCACCTTTGCTTGCTCCTGACGAAGCAAAAATACCAAACGTCAACTCTCGCTGATTTTCACGTCTGACGGTCTCGCAACCGATCCCCTTCTCAGAACAAGTTGGTTTTATTAGCTTCGAGATCTTCTTGTCTCCCCCCCCCCCTCCCTGTGCAGCAGCTTCACATCCAGCATCCGTATCAATGCCGGTGACTACAGAGAACTCCAACCTCCTGCAGAAAGCCCGCACTAGATACAGCTCCACCAGCGTTTTTAAGGCCTGTGGACTGCTCGCCTTGCGTGAGCGCATTGAAGCTATCCACACCCGGGTGATAGGGTCTCTCTAGCGGTGTGCCTGACAGCAGCAAGAAGCATGAGCGCAGCGTACACGGCCGCAAATCCTCAAGAGTATGCAAGCTAATACTGCAATGTACTCAACTGCCACAGCCCACATGCGCAGACTTGCCTACGCGGTCTCTCTCTTGGCCCGTCCAAAAAGTAGACTTCGAATGCATGTCTTATTCGAACCTGCGCCGTCTTCCCACGGCTTCGGTACCTGCTCGCGCTTAATGTAGACCCCTGGAGCAGACTGACCGGTGGTTGGTGCAATCTCACCACTATCACCACACCAGCTTGTTCGCTCGGTTTCGCAAGAACCGTTCTCCCGTCCTTGCCGTGTTCGAGAAAGCCGCATCCTCTAGCTGCAGAACTGCTTGAATAATGGCGGCCCGCAGCGAGAGGAGGGAGAGACTTTGCAAGATGTTCGGGACACGAAATGGCGAATGGCAGATGGGATCAAGCAGACACGAGAGCAAAATGATGATCTTAAGCACGCCTTTCTTGGCCTGCGTGAGCCAGCGTGCTCCTCACGATGTTGTCATCTCCCTCTGGACCCTTTTGGCGCCTTTGGGATTCGAATAACGTGTGAGAATGCGAGCTGTCATTATTTCAATCCTCATCCCTTCCCTTTTCCAAAACTGGGACACACGGGAAATCCCTGGGAGAATCCTCAATATTGTAACAGGCGTGGAACAGAATTCTGCGGTATCACTCGCCCTTTGCATCCCTCGACATCTAGGCTCCGTCGAACTTTGTTTGAAAGGACGACGAGCAATAATGTCCCATTTTGGATGAATACGTCTGGCTCTTGTGAGCTTCCGTTTCGAGGCCTCATCTTCCGAGTCTTGAGATTGGACAATTACGCAGCTTTGCAGAATATTTCCAAGCTACTTGACCAATACAGCAGCTGCAAAGCTGATCAAGATAACAGTGAGCTCACGATGCCCGACAAAAAGCTGTTGAACAGCCCGAACTGACCAATGAGACTTCTTCATCTGCAAGTAAAAGTTATTCCGTTGTCATCCCTTCTTGGTCTTTTTTTCTTGAGTTGCCATATGTGTCCTCGCTCTCTCGTCCGTACCCGTCAAGACGGACCAGCGGTTTCCATCTGCAGGTTGGCCGTATGCAGAAGTATGCAAGTATGCAGTAGCATTCGACGCCTCGTCAACCAGAGCAGCGATTTCTGTGGACGCGAGGAGAGCGAGCAAGGGACGGACTCCTCCGCGGCGCACAGAAGAATGGAGATCATCAATCATATCACAAATGAAGCTTGGATGCAGCTGTAGCACCGACTCCTGCAGCGAAGAAACACCGGGGGGAGAAGTGGAGGTGGCATGGCCTTGGGCTTTTGGAGTTTTCGCAGGGTATGCTGAGCGTGCTGCCCTAGCTCGCTCAGAAGCCTTCGCGGTTGTTTAAAGCCCGAATTGGCAAATCACAAGCCAGTGCCTAGAATGCCCCCTGCCTGTCACTTTAATAACGACGTCGACCCCTGGTCCAGGCCTTGGAAACCCATTGACATACGAAAACGAGGATGACAGATGTTTGGTCATGATAAATTACTTCCAGTACGTCCAGATTGTCACTATTGTACCATACCATCATAGATGGCTGAACTCTGGCCATGGCCACCGCGTTTATCAATCGCTCTTTGGCGCTGGGGGAAATGGTTGGCAGCCGCACGTCCATCTGGTGGCTGGAAGTGGATTTGCTTTCGGCGGATGGGGGATGAGGGAGATGGTCGTTGCTCTCCCTGCTCTCCAGTCTGTTCGTTTCCCGGCATCATGGGAAGCTCCACCCACACCTCGCCGTCGTCGAATCTCCCACAGCTTCCCCACTGAAGGAAGGCGAGCCCGGCTTCATTAAAGGCAGGCATGACCTGGTCTGGAAGGAGGTCTTTGAGGATGGTCCTCGGCCAAGCAATTAACGTTGAATGAGCAGCTTTCAGGGTCCATCGCGATAGTGATGTCTCAGATGGGTCTTTTGAGTTTGAGTCAGTTTCTACACGAAAGTGGGTGTGTTCCTGAGCAGCTTGGCCCGGGTACTGGTGTTAATAATGGATACTGTACGTACCAAAGACACCAAAGGTCTCTCCACCTCTGCAGCTCTGCCCCTAGGAAAGCTACACTCTCGCCAGCTTTCTCTTAGTAAACTGGTCAAGATCATCGTAATGCGTGAGGCTTTTAAAAGCAGGTGGAGATATGGAGGAGACCATGCAATTAGTAAGAGTAGATGAGCAGATATGAAAGTGGATTTGAGCTGCTGCACTGCAACTGGACTGGATAAATTGTTTGGAAAGCCCTGGAACCATTCTCGGTCGATGTCGATACGCTGGACCACTGGTACCGACAGAACTTCCCAGCACCTGCACGAAGCTCAAGATGGTTTGGCCTGCATGCCAGGTATGTCGTTGTACGTCAACGGCGACAACCATCAACGAGGTCTGGTATTGTACTGTGGTAATATAAATTTACCGTCATTAAGAAACGGTCTTATGACGTTGATCTTTCCATATTTGCATCCGAGATGAATTCTGGTCGCCGACTTTCCCCACTGGGGTCTGGAGTACCAGAAAAGTCGTTCCCTTTTACCAGCCGACTCAGCGTCCATCGTGCTATAGAGATCATCCCAATGCAGCAATAATGAAGCCGTAATATTGACACTTCGAGACTGGCGACGCGGCGCCACTGTTGCAAACATATTGCGTCAACCAAATCGATTCAGAACCACGAGGAAACCTCGCAAAATTCAACGCTCTTCGGCGTTCTCCTCCGACTTTGCCTTTCTACCCGGAAGGCCCCAATTCTAACTTGTGGCATCTGAAAAATAGCTTCCGGAAGCACCTGCCGCGAAATCACTGAAACGCACATTGCCTCACTAGACAGCGTGCCATCAGAATTGATTCACTCATCTCATAATAATTGTCACATAACAACACGACTAGCCTTCAATTCTATTCAACCATCGTCCACGTCGAAACAAAATGTCCACATCCATGCGAGGTCCAGCCATCTGGACTTCTTTCCAACCCCCAACATCTGAGCGCCGCACAGGCTCTTCGTGGCTTCTAATAATCCTCCGACGCAAAGAAAAACTACATCGATCAAGTTGACCTCTCAGACGTTTCTTTGCTTTTCATGACGCCAAAGATCCGACCGAACCCAGCCATTCGGCCCCTCCCCATCATTGCCTCCCCGCTCGGCCCAAATCGTCTGACCTCGAGATCTTATCGACCAGCCACCAACGGTCCCCCTTGGACTTGTCTCTCACTGAAGAAAATCCGACGATCTGATCTGATGAAAATCTCAAACCGGACGACAACTCAGATCATCCATCCAACCACCGCCCCAGCCCCAATACAGGAGCCTCGTCCACTTCCACTTCCGGTCTCAGAAAGCACCAAATACCGAGACCTGGCGTTATCACTAGGATATGATATATGATCCAGCCATTTCCAACCTATTCCTTTTGCTGAGGCTGGAACCTACTGGATTCAGGGGCAGCAGCAGTGCACCAGTGACCTTTTTCCTTTTGCATTGATCCAACAACACCAAACCCTCATCCCAACACCGCTCATCCGAAGATCACACCCACAGCCAAGCTCGAACTCTGTGAAAACAAACTTTCTGCCATCCGAATAAAAATAACCTTAACCGATGTATTATCGCGAGCCATGCCAACATCCGAAAGCACCGGCTTTGGGAGTTGTCGGTCGGTGTAGGGATCGGCTGGTCTGGGCATCAATGCATGAATCGTCCGCATTTAGTCAGCCCACTGGAAGAAGGAAAACAGCAAGTTGTTCTTTCCAGTTTTCACCAACACCAGAATGCCAAAAAAAAATTCACTTGTTCCATATTCCTGTCGTGCAACACACCTTTGATCATTCTGCAGATGCCATGCATGCACACATGCAGGAGAAATAATTGTCAAACGGCCCCAATTCAGCCAAATATATATCGCCCAGTACGCGAGGCCTTCTGCATTTTTGGTACCGAAGAGGTATCTCTAGAAATTCAAAAATGCTGGGAATAAGAAATATAGAATAAAGCAGCATGCTTGAAAGATACATGTGTAGATGGCAAAGACGACTACCCTACCTATGCTAGTCTTCTATGCCACAGCTCTTCTAACAGTAGCACCATCTTGTGTTCCTCCCCAACGTCTTGGAAGCTAGGGAATAAAAAGAATGCTCCGCACTTTCTCCCGTAGTCGTTCTCGTAGCATTGAACACTCCCGTTTCCTCTGGCTTCTTGGTCTTGAACTTCGCCTCACCATTGCTTAGCTTGCGAGAATTCTCGAGGACTAAGATCCAGTGCCGAAAATCCATATAGTGAATTCGAAAACACCTCGGCACTTGTGAATTGAGAACGAAGGAAGAGAAACCATGTCCCCATCTCATGCATTGAGAAAGTACCGAATAAACCTCGGCGATTCGGGGGTGACAGTTGATAATTGCCTGGGTGGCATCTAGAAACAACGAGACAAGAGCGAACACGAAGTGCACGAAGTGAAACTTTGAAAGTGCATTTCCACGAGAAGCTACTGCTAGGGGATCTTCAGAAATATATCCTCAACGATCGACGATTTGAGACCTTCCCCTCGGCAAGATACGTGTACTTTGCTAGCAAGAGAGCATCTTTGCCCGCGGGGGAATAATGGCAATGGTGAGACAGCGGAAAGAAGAGCGGGAATCGAGAGACACTCGTGTCTTTCGGGTCGCTCCGGTGACTAGAGTTCTTTTAGATCAACTATTTTGAGACTTCAAGTCTCCTGAAACACTCCAGACAACGAGTGTCAAGTACGAGTAGCTCTTACTTTGGTAGCTTGCGCTTGCAAGTGGCTCGCCGACGGCCATGTAAAACAGCCCGCAGGCACAACTCTATTCCCGCTGGATTTCTACCACGCGACACGTGAGGGCAGACGATGCTCGATTTGAGTGTCCGATCGAGACAACGCGTAAAGGCATTGGGGGAGTACGGCCAATCTGCGAGTCCTGAATTATACTGGGTAACGGACAGCAGAAGAAGAAGTTCAAAGGAAACCCGGTTTCTGGAAGTTGAGTAACGGTGAGCGTGACCCTCGAACTGCCAGCAAGTACTTCCAATCCTATCCTGAATCGGACTAGCGTAATGTTGCTCAAGTTGCTCCTACTTCTGTGGCCATGTAAACGAAAGTAAACAAACGTCTATTAATCCGTCACTACAGGGCAGTATTCTCCTTGCTCTCTCCATACACGTACTGACTTCCTTTACCTGTTGCTTTTGTAAGTTCCTGGTTTTCTTGAAGCCTCTAGCAGCAGCCCTGTTATGTCCCCGCAATTCAAGCTTCTCACTTGCAGCAAGAACAATTCGCAGCTCATTGAAGATAGAGCAAGTATATCGCATCTGATCAGTGCTCCAAGATTCGTCTCTACTTTCATTTGGGTTCATTTTCTTTCTATTGCCTTTGTCTCTCAGAATCGTTCAGCCTCAACCCAAGAAATCTTACATAGGTGCGACTAAACTCAATGGGGAAAGAAGTGGGGTGCGGTTTCCAACCTCATCGCCCGACTAGAGTATCGCAGATATACTGAATAGTAATTGCCTCCTCCATATGAACGTTTTCCTGCTCCCATTCTTATTCCGACGCTCATATTCTACTACGACTCCCGTCAAAATGGCAGCTACCAAGAAGGTCTCTGCAGCCGTTGCGAAAGCGAACGACTTCATCGATTTCGTGAATGCTTCACCTACTCGTACGTGTACCCCTCCTTCGAATCTCTGTTCTGAAGTCTGGCCGCATCTTTTTCTAATTCTTTAATAGCCTACCATGCGGTACACTCTGCAATCAAACGCCTGCATGCAGCGGGCTTCTCGGAGGTTAGAGAGCGGGATAGTTGGGCGTCGACTCTCCGCCCTGGCGGGAAATTCTACCTCACTCGAAACGGATCATCAATTGTCGCATTCTCGATCGGACACAAATGGAAGCCAGGCAATCCTATTGCCATGATTGGGGCACATACGGATTCGCCTTGTCTGCGGCTCAAGCCTGTGAGCAAGAAGACTGGTGCTGGATTCATGCAAGTCGGAGTCGAGACGTACGGAGGAGGAATTTGGCACACTTGGTTCGACAGAGATCTCAGTATTGCTGGGAGGGCGATGGTGAAAGATGGAAAAGGCAACTATGTGCAGAAGTTGGTCAAGGTTGAGCGGCCGATTCTGAGAATCCCAACTCTGGCGATCCACCTCGACCGTTCCGCAACTTTCGACCCGAATAAAGAGACGGAGTTGTTTCCTATCGCCGGTCTCGTTGCTGCAGAACTGAATCGTACGGGAAAGAAGGAGCAGAAAGAGGAGGATGAGGGAGAAGATGCTGCGGAATTCAAGCCTTTAAAATTGATGAGCGAAAGACATCACCCATATGTCCTAGAGATCATCGCAGAACATGCAGGCGTGGAAGTAGAAGATATCGTCGATTTCGAAATGGTTCTCTACGATACACAGAAAGCGTGTATTGGAGGAATCAACAACGAGCTGATTTTCTCTGCAAGACTGGACAACCTCGGCATGACTTACTGCGCCGTGCAAGGTCTAATCGAATCTCTTTCTTCACCTTCTGCGCTTGATGATGAGTCCTGCATTCGCTTAACGACATGTTTCGATCACGAAGAGATCGGTAGCACGTCTGCGCAAGGAGCCGCTTCCAATCTTCTGCCTGCTGTACTTCGGCGTCTCTCCGTCCTCCCAGGCAATCACGATTCCAAATCCGATAACTCCTACGAACATGTCCGGGAGCAGGAATTAGATCTAGCCACTGCTTACGAGCAAAGTCTCAGCGCATCGTTCCTCATCTCTGCGGATATGGCACATAGCGTAAATCCCAATTATGCTCACAAATACGAGTCCGATCACCGCCCAGAGATGAACAAGGGCACCGTAATCAAGATCAATGCAAACCAGCGATATGCCACCAATTCTCCAGGTATCGTCCTCTTACAAGAGGTCGCTCGCCGCGCCAAACCTTCTGCAGACTCGACTACGAGTTCTGGTGTTCCGCTGCAGCTGTTCGTTGTGAGAAACGATTCGAGCTGCGGGAGCACAATTGGTCCAATGCTTAGCGCTGCCACGGGTGTCCGTACATTGGATTTGGGTAATCCCCAACTGAGCATGCACAGTATTCGTGAGTGCGGCGGTGTCTACGATGTTGAGCATGGCGTGAGATTATTCGAAAGCTTCTTCGAGAATTTCGGAGAGTTGGAGGAGAAAATCTTGGTTGATTAGACAAAGACAAGTGGCTTGGAGTCTGGCAGATGGGATGGAGAGAGAATTCTCAGTGGGCCTCTAAACGCCCAGACGATCAGCAAGGTTTCCCTGCTCGTTGTACACAAATTTTGATTACAGCTTAATGTGCACTCAGAATCATGGCAGTGAGGGCATGGGGTGCTTGCTTGGTGACAATTGCAAGAATCATCACGTCTCAAAGGGAAGCAGCTATCACGAGCAAGTTTAATCTTGAGGTTGGGATTGATTGCATTTATTCGTTCCGACTCCTTTTCCGCCACCTCTTGATCGCTCCTGTGTCCTTCAAGCCCATCTCCACCAAACTTAGTCATACACGAACTCGTCGATGCCCATCTGAAACCTCTCTTCTGAATATAGATCTCCTTGATCACGTTGGCCACTCCTCCAAATCTTCTAAAGTGCTCGCACGGCGGAATATCATCGCCCCAGGAGCTTTCCATCGCCGCCCAATCGATGAAATCATTCACCTCATAACACCCAATTTTCTTCTTCAGCCTTCTAACCCACCAAACATGCAACCTATACATCTTGCACCAGTAGTCTTCGAAGTGTTCATCCAAGTACAACTCCACGATCCTCGTCCACGCCGTCATCAGTCGTCTGAAAAAATCCGGGTCTCTCTTCCCATCTTCGAGATAGCCCATTTCAATGAGACCACCCACATCCACGCCTCCGCCAAAAGTAAAGCAATACCCAGCAATCATCCCAAGTGTATTCCTGCTGTGTTCTCTCATCTGAGCTATGTCTCCTTCCTGAAGCACCCCGTTTTTCATGTAATGCTTCACGACTTGGTGTATATCCTCCATGATCGCAGCTAGTTCCTCCACGTCCTCCACCTTGAACCACTCTTCCTCATTGTCGGGATGGAGGTGTTGCACAGTCGAATATCGAGCTCCTCTGAGCTGAGGAACACCTTCTTCTCGTCTCGCCTCCAATCTGTACGTCCAATTACAGATTCGTCCCTCGAATCCTGGGCCGTTGTATGGTGTTATGAAGTCCAGATAGTCGGCTAATGGTGTGAGCCATTCGATAACGTAGTTGGCGTATTTCCAACCGGCTAGCTGCATTACTGTCTTGGTGCCTCGTCTGATGTAACTGGTGGATGAGACGATTGCGTCTAGAGAGACAAAGTCCTGGAACGCAGAGTTGTTCTTGGTATCGTCCTGTGTTGGGTTGGTGGCTCTTGTGGCGGTATCGTCTTCGAAGATGGCAAAGTCGCCCTTCTTGACAGTCTTCTTTCTGGTCGCCTTGATCTTAGGACGAGGTCCATGACTGATGGGGTCGATTTTGATGTTGCCAAGGTCGAATTTCTTTGCAATGGGCTTTCGGACGCGACGGAAACCGGTGAAGCGAAGAGACTTTATTTGCTCTCTGTTTGGTCCGAACCACGTATCGAGAAATTCGTCCATGCTGAACTGTTGTTCGACGGTGTTGGCTTTCGCTACGAGAGTCTCCTTGGTCGCTACCACTGTCTCTTTTGTCTCTCCGACGGGACGAATACATTGTCTTTTTGGACTTGGCTCTTCATTCTCGGACGCGAGACCTCTCTTGGTTGTTTTGCCGAAGTAGCTGATGGGATGAGACACCTTAACTGGCTTCGTTGTCGTTGTGGTCTGAGCTGTTTGTGTGGTACTTGGCCTCTTGGTTGCAGGGAGCTCTGCATCCTGGACCGAATTGATCTCTCGCTTGCTCATCTTGGCTGAGTTGTTGGATTTCGCTTATTGTGTGATGGTTTGAGTCTCTGGGCTTTCTCCCGAGATCGATGAGAGATTGTTGTTGATCCGTTGCTTGAAGTTCGGAATTGTTGTTTGAGTTGGACTTGAGAAAAATCCTTGACTAGAGACGCCAATATATAAGATAACTAGAAACTGTAGTGTCCTACTCCGTACTGTGTGTCGCTTAGTATTGTGGTTAGACTTTGATGGGAGGTGAATGGTATGAGGATGAGATGAAATCCAATTTAGCGAGATGAGTGTTTCTTTTTAAATACTTGTGAGTCCCTTTCAAGATTGCTTTCCAATGCAGAATAGGGGTCTGTTCGCTTAAAGCCTTCTGGCGGCAAACAAAGATAACTCCGGGATTCATCCTCCACGGCTGTTAAAGAGTTCTCATTTGACAGTTGCATCAAAACGGGTTTGATCGTAGACTATGATGCTTGTGGCATACGGAAGTAACGTTCTGGCAAGTTGATCGTGTTGTTAATCGTGTGCATAGCTTTCAAACACATCTTTCGCCGATATTAACAACAAAAACAGTATGACATGATGCTTGAGCCAATACACATGGCTCAGACCCTCAAGTTTTAAGATTTCATGTATCGCTTGAAAGGTCAAGAGAATGTTCTACTGGCAAACTCCGCCCGCATGGGGCTAATCGCTTGGATAGGCGCCATGAAATATTTGATTCATACATCAAGAGAACAATAAATGGCAAAATCCGTAGTTACGAGCGGATACTCACGTAGCGAGGTTTGTTTAAAAACTTGTCTCAATGTTACGATGATCCATGCCGCCAATGCCTTCAAATAATCAAGATCCTCTCACGTTGCACAACTCCTACAAATTCTTTTGGGGAGCCTCTCCCTTTCCGTCGCCATACTTTCTCACATGCTCCTTGCCGGCAATCTTGTCAGCCTCGAACGCCTCGACTTCTTTGCTGTCCATGTGCTTCGCCACCTGATCAGCCTGCCACTTCTTGAAAGTGAAGCCAAGTCCTTCGTGAGAGTAATCCTTGTCGTTCGCTTGATCTTTGTGGTACTTGACCCTGATAAAGTCACTGTGGACAGTTTCTGGGTCAAGTGAGAGAGTCACGAGAGCGTTGATAGTTGCAGTCTTAGGGATGATCTTGAACGTCCAGGACTAGGTGTTGTCAGAAAGTGGCGTTGGTTGCTTTGGGGAAGTGGTGGGATTTACCTGCTCGTTCTTGAACTGGATGACTTCGTCGTCACTGCGAACGATCTCATAGCCTTCATTCTTGGAAGCTTTGAAGAGCTTCGGAAGGGCAAACCATTGACCTGCCATCTTGTAGCTAGCCGATGTTTAGCTCTACTCTCAGTAGCGGGCAGGGAAGCTTACCGATCATTGGCGTACACAAACTGGTCATCGTACACACAGTCGGGAGTATATCTCTTGACTCTTTCGATTGTCGGCTCACAACTGTACAGAGCAATAATATCATCAATAAGCGCCTGTCTGGCTTTGTCCAATGGGAGGGACTTGGATGGCTGTGGCGAAGTCAGTGGCAGAACCCCAGATATGTGGCTAGCTTCATATATTTGGATTATCGGAATAAATGTCTCCTGGTGTCTCCTTTCCGATTACTCACATCTGGGTGCCAGTCCTCGGTTGCTGATGTTTGCCGAACCTCAAAGTTCTCTCCCGGGATAGAAGCCTGCGCCATTTTGCGTGATATGATTGTAGATGGTTTGTAGAAAATTGATCTTGGTGTATGCTTATTTGTCTTGGTGGTAAACATCGAGAAAATGGCTGCAATGAAAATGGTAGTCGTGGTGATATTTATGTGCTGCTGTGATAGTGATGCCTACCGCGTCTGTTACGCGAACGAAGTGATGATGTCAAATGCAACATGTCATCGACTTTGTTTCTTCGGGGTGCGGGACGCATTCAACGCCGTAACGAATGAGCCTGCATTCCCAAGACTCTAAACTATCGCATTCGGAGATTTTGTTCCGGAAATATGCGCCTTTATTGATATTGTGGTCTGCGCATGAGTGGCGTAGACAGGTGTCGTTGTCATGAGGTCGAGGCGAAGCGAGGATCGACGACGTGCGGCGTGTCGTAAAAGTGCCTCAATAAAGTCTTGTGAGTCTTACTCTGTTGTATACAATTCCACTTATTACTTGTTTTTGTGTCAAAAATTACAACACATCTTCTATTTGCTCTTCTCTTCGTCAGTTAACACAGGATGGATATCAACCACCCACATTCTCTGCCACCAGCCACTTCCCTAATTATTGAAACTGTGACAAGGTGCACAGTCTCACGAAGGCCCATAAACCTATCGCCTTGCAGATATCGGTCTTTCCTTCCTACTGGATATTGTAGCCACTTATTATCCGAAACAGGGAGGGCTCGCAACGACTCCTCCACCCCGTGAGTTGAACAAAGACAGACAGGATTGAACCCGTCATCGAATCCGATCTTGAATACAGTATATAGACGTTGGTCCTCTGATTCGTACCAAATCCTGCCTGCTGTACCACATTCTCCCGTTTCAAGTTTGAGAAAACGCTCCCTATCATCCCACCTATATCTCGATAGAATTTCCTTTCTGTAAATAGGTTGATTGCAGTCCGTTGTAGCAAACCTGGAACCTTTTGCAAACATGATCATTGAAGGAAGAGTTCGTATCCAGAAGCCATAGAGTCGCTCTGGTTGAGGAGGAACGGTCCAAACTTGTTGACGAACGTATATCTGCCGAAGATGAACTAGCGGAAGGCTCCTCACCTCAAATGTCTTGAAGTCTGTTCCATCCAAAGATATTCTAGCAGCTTGATCCTTCTCTGGTAGTAATCTGAGGTATACACCGATCCGACTGTCATATTTGTCCTCTCTTTCACAATCGAGTGCTACAAAATATGTCTCCATAGCCCAAGGCACGAAAGCCAATGTGATGGACAGCCCAAAGTTTGTGACAGAGTATGGAACATGGCTGAGTCTATTGATTGAAGGGACGACATCGTGCGAATGTCGAAAGTTGGCAGGAGATTTTGGCAGGAGACCTTTATCACCCTCTCCCTCAACGCTCCATGCAAATAGAGAGTGATCGTTCGAGTGCTTCATGATTTCTTCCTGCAATCTAATGAAAGCTCGCTCCCATCGCCGTATAACATCGGCATATTGCCAAAAATACCAAGGAGACTGTATGCAACATCTTCAAGCCTCGTTGTAGTCCTCTTTGATGCCCATGACGTTCTTTGGGCAATACTGAACGAGTCCGGGTTTGCTCCGACGAGCATCTTACTGTGTTTACCTGTAATCGTTGTGGTCAGGTCAACCAGGTCATGATTCGATCCGAGAAAGCTCCAGGTCGAGTTGTAAAATTCTAAAGTCGGTGGTGCAATGAGCTCTTGCAGTGTCCATCCTCGGGTCCACCACGAGCTGCAGCTGAATTGCAAACCAGGCTCCTCTGTATTCTGGGTACCGACCTCGGACTCATCGACATCGAAAAGATACACAAAACATACTTCTGCATCTTGATACCATTGATACATGGAATTTATGGCTTCAGTCAGCTCTGCGCTGCTGCTTTTGTCGATGCAACAAGTATCAATCCAGACATATTTCAACCCTTGCTTCACGGCCTCGCGACAGCACATATCAATCTTGCTGTGTCCAGCTCTGTCGGATGCTTTACCCTTGATCGCATCTTGAAAGGAAACCTCGTCATCTTGCCACCGATGGGAAAGGATCGCGTATGCTGGACGGTCTCCGATGATTTCTTCCAGCTCCAAAGTGGTGGTGTTAAGGAGGCGCATTCCGAAAGTGATTATTGTAGATGTAATGAGTAATCTCTATTCTGCATTCAATTCAAGCCAATTGAAAATTTATGAAGACTTTCGATCTTGAATCCGATCAGGCCGGATGAAGTTGCAGTCAACAGTGGAGGAGCCAACATGGCCCCACTTTTAGGACAGGTGAGTACTGAATGGCAACTGAACTTAACCACACAAGAAGCTGCAATTACAATCAGCATACGAGCCATGCTGTTTGAGTATGTTACAGCAAAAGGGGTATCCAAATACTGCCTCGCATAGACCTAAGGTGACCAACAGAACTTGAAAACCTCGACGAGGCAAACTTGGGTACAAAGGAATTGCGAATCGATCTTTAAACGTCTCTTCAACGTTGAGTAACGCAAGCAAGCATGTCAGTTCGTGATACTGATGAGACAATAAGATCAACCATCGTCGCCGAATGGCTCTTATCCATGTGACGTCTCACAGTCAACCATTTCTATAGCTTCTCGAAAGCTCGACGAATTGTTGAAGGGATGGCGTTATGCGTAGCTGAATATCTTTACGTTTCGCTGAGCGTGGAGTATGTCGAAAGATATGTTCAAGTAGTTAGAATGATATGCTCTGTAGCAGCCCGGACAATACACTCTCCTTGCACTTGCAAAATACGCCTAGGTCAAAGACAGAATGATAGACACATGCAATTATATACGAAATGGCTGCATACCTAGAGGGAGAAGCAAAATGAAGAGGAAGATAAGGACCTTCGTGAATGCCCGCTTCGACTTGAATGTCTGTGTCCTGGAGAGAGCACAACCGAGAACAGATATTGAAGGAGATGCTAAGGCCAGGACAAATTTTGGTCACATGATGGCAGGTCATCCAAAATCCCCGCTCTCTCGCAGCTCGTACATGTTCTAAGAGGTTTGTTTATACCCCGCCAAACATATCAAACCATGATGTGATCGTCTTGCCATGTATCTATCTTCTGAGATGGAGTTCGGCACCTACTGTCACGATTCTGGCGATTCTCGTTGAGAAGACATGAGACGACGTGGCCTCAGCAAGCGTCTCGTTGGTGATTGAGATCTTTTGAGAATTTCCACGACAGCCGTCAACAAGAACTCCTTTCAACTAAAGACTACTCTGCTTCGTGCTTCATTCCGTGGCCTCGTTGCATAGCACTCGAGTGTTTTTGCCTAGTGCCCGTTACCCTACTGGAGCGCAAGTACTTTTGGCCATTCCGGAGGGGTGGCCAAGAAATGTGGGGGATGGCAGTTGCCAGTTCCTCGCCTTGCGACGACACGATCCAGTATCAGGCAGTGCCGAGCCTTACTATTCAGCGGAATATTATCTGTCATTGTTGACAAGAGCGTGTCAGGTGGCCAAGGCGCCGGCCTGTGATCGACTTCTGTCGGATAATCACCTTCTTTCTCTCTAAGTTCTGAGCCGACGTTGAGCATGTATGTTGGATCTCCAAGCCTCCGTCCAAGAAAACGATAGCTATGGCACAGTGTCTTAGCATTCACTATCATGGAAAGTCACCTTCCCTCTATGCTCAGGTTTGCCACCCCCATCGGAGCTCTTTAAGTCATGACCGTACCTTTACAGTATTGGCATCTTCTCTCCTCACGATTTCATTTCTTTGCGGGGTAGTATTGTGGGGTAGCTGAACGTAACATCCCGTTCAGAAGTCTGTTGAGAGTCATCTATAAAGTCAGGCCAGGCACTGCAAACATAGACATCAAAATCAAAATCAACCTCATCACTTTTCTTCAAAGCAGAAAGGCGCTCGAAAATCAAGATGAAGTTCCTTCTTACCTCAATTTTGGCGTATTCTGTGGCTGCTTCGCCTCTTGACCTCGAGAATCGACAGACTGGACGGACAGCTGTTGTTGATCTGGCTGGACGACAAGGTTCTCCTCAACAACTTGCCAGCGGCATCATTTATGGGACACCCGACACGCTCAATCAGATCCCAGATAACTTTTATACTGGTCCGAAATTGAAATACTTCCGCGCAGGTGGTGCCCAGCTCTTCAACGTTGGTCAACGTGGCTGGCATTGGGGAGAATACGGACCACGGTTTCAATCGACCTTGAGTAATTACCAAACTGCCCGAAAATACGGAGGAGAATTTCAGCTTCTTGTACACGATATTTGGGGAACTGATACAACCAACATTTCAACGGCCTGGCCGGGTGATAATGGCAACTGGGCTAGCTACGATGCCTTCCTGAACAGGCTCATCGCCGATATTAAAGCGAACAACATGCTTCCCGGACTCAAAATTGATATCTGGAACGAAGCTGACAACACTATCTTCTGGAAGAGACCATTGTCCCAATACCTTGAGACCTGGAAAAGGACATACCAGAGATTTAGGTGAGTCCCCTTCGCATCTGGAATCTGTTCTAAGCCTACAAACTCATACATTTTTAGAGCCGACGGGGTCACGCGAGCCATCCCTCTCATCGGCCCGTCCCATGCAGCCGAGCCAACCGACAACAATCCCTGGTGGACTGAATTCATGCAGGTCAGTTCGCTGCTTCTTTTGTACTGCTTAGCCTTTCAAGAAGATGTAATTTATGTTCGATTTGCTAACACAATCTCAGTACATTGTGGCTCAAAATGTAATCCCGGATCAATATACTTGGCACATCCTTGCGGCCGCTACCAACCCTGTCTCTGACCTTCAGGTCAATGTTGTTACAATGAACTCATTCTTCGCCCGTTATGGTGCTCCAAGACGATCATACTGTATCAATGAGTATATCAATGCCGGCGAAGATCGAGTTAATTCCGCCAACGTGTGGCACATGGTTCGTTCCTTCTCTCTCCTCTTCGATGTCAGCTATTGACGTTGTTCCATCAGGCACGACTCGAACGCTACAATGCAACTGGACTACGAGCAAACTGGCTGAGCCAAGGAGAGCTCCATGATTTCCTCGCTGAACTTGTTTATCGACCGAATGCACAATCCCCTTATCAGCCCAATGGTCAATGGCAAATGTACAACTACTATGCACAAAGTATGACTGGGACAAAGTTAGCGACAACAGGCTCAGGTGATCGTGCCTTTGATGTCTTTGCTACCATAGGTTCCGACAGAAAAGTCCGAATCCTCACAGGTGTCCGCGCTCAGACGGGAAGTTGGGAAATCGAGGTTCGAAATCTGGGAGCACTTGGCCTACCAGCAGCTGGGTCTATCACCATTCAAACACTGGGTTTCGACGATCCTGGTCTGCGCAGTGTCGTCACAGGCCCCAGCAACCGTGGACTCTACACTCATACCTACTCTGGAGGTGTACTCCGGTTTCCGGTGTACCAAACACAAGCGGATGCTAAGACCGCTTGGGCTTTTGAGTTCAACATTTAAAGTTACTATCATACTCCGAGATCGAGAATGAGAGCATTGAGCGTATCGCTATGGAAGTCTCAGGAGAATCGTGGGATGATCCCACATTGGTGAATGTATGTGGTCATTTATGTCTTCGGCCATGAATGAGAAGGGAAAGAACTTTCCCTTTGGACTTAAATCAAATCCACGCTCAACCACCGATTGACGAGCTATTTACTGTTCTAAAGTGCCTGTAAGACTCGGTCAACCTACTCACTCACTAGGGAACGGCGATGTAGACATACGGAAGTCTTCTTTGCCTGCATTAGAAGAAGATGAAAGTTCCGGGCGAAAGAAATTTTACGGAAGTCGCAAAGTCTCGCCGTTTGAGGAACTAGTGAAGGCTTAAATAATGAATACTTAGGTTCATCACCGAGATTAAAATTGAGAGAGCTCTTGCCTGTAAGATTCAGGGGGGTTCATGGTCACATGATTTCCTTCTTTGCCCAACCCTGAGTCAAGATTGAAACGTTGGCCCTTCCCTTGAGGGGTCAAATAGTTGCCATTGGATCATTATCTTCTACGAGGAAAGGACTCTCGGCAAAGGCTACTCTTCTAGCAAAAGTCACATTCGTAGGGGCTGGTCAGCAGACCTCGCTAAAAACAATTCAAGGTTTGTGTTAATTCGCAAAACTCTCTCTCGACTTCCTGCTCACTAACATTAGCATCTCTCAGGCAAATGTCTCCGCCGTCTCTCCGATATTCTACCCCGGCTGTACTCTCAGAACGGTGATGTGACACTGCCCGGTGTTGCTCATTGCGAGTTGCGGCCGCAATTGGGAGGCCCTCGACTTTGTTTTCTGCGCGTTTCTATCTCGACTGCGACGAGATTTAGAAATGAGTACGGACCCACCGAGTAGGCAGACTTCCCATCTCTCTATTCTGCCCTACTTGTCTACCCTGGAAGCACATCTCCGAAGTTGAGAGATGCTGCTGCTTTTGCTCTCGGATGCTGGGTGAGCATGCGTGCGAAGGTCTCTTCACGGGTCTCATACATCATTCGTCTCAGAACTTCTGCAGAATGGCAGCGCCTACCATCTGGGGAGCTTAAGAGGGAAATTTCACTGCAAATGAAGCTTGAAAGTCTCAATTGCTAGCTGCACTTCCTGGTAGCCGCTCTATTCCCGTATTCCTTGGCCGGTGGTCGTGTATCTGGTGTGGCAGTCGAGGAAGCCCGCCCCGAGTCCGACGCGGTCAGGCGGTTGAGCAACATTTCCTCCAATCTGCTGTGCTCGCTGCCTTCCTTCGTTTTCTGTTGGCTCTTTCGTTTGCTGTCGTATCCATGTCCTATAAAAGATGAAAAGAAGACGATTGGTGGGAGCTGCGGCAGGACTGTCGTATCTAGTCGGGACTGAGGTGGAGGGTGTGAAAGAGGTATCATTCGTCAGGACTTGCAGAACTAAGAGCTACAAACATTGGTTCTAGTCGAGTACAGCGACCCCTAGAAGGACTCAAGGATGGATGTGATAGGGAGATCCGCAAGCTCCTTTAGGAAGTACTTCGGTGTGGGCTTTGGGCCCATGTGGAGGTAGGAGTGGCCACTGGGGCAGCGAAGCAAGTCAGCCTTCTAAGCCTCGTTCAAAGATCTAGATAAAAAAGACTTCCAGAAGAAAGCTCTCATTGTCTTCGTACCCTCCATTTATTTATACTTCTCTTTCCAATTCCTACATTTCATCATGTCACTCTGGAACGCCCGTGCTGTCCTGGATGTCTACCCCGAAGAGCCTGACTTCACTTGTATTGGAACCACTCAGAAAGGCTTGCGATGCAGAAATTCTTTCATTAAGCGCCAACACTTGTTACAGGCTGGCCATGTTCTTGATTCACTCTCCCAGATCTCGTTGGTGCGGCATGTAGCAGACGAAGCTCGGCTACTAGCAGTCCTAAGCACCATTTCATGGCTAACCCTCTGCCCTCGCTGGCATCAGAAGCCAGGTCGGCATGGACAAACTGACGCTGTGGCACATAAATGGTTGCACATACTTCGATCGGAAGCGGAATCTCATCAAGGACCACTTCAACAAATCAGAAGTGTTCCAACATCGTCTAATTCAACACGGTATCTTCCATCGCCTCCACCAACTCCATCAGCCCAGTCCTCACGATCGCGGATGAGACGCTCAGCGGCTCCTTCACGTGAAACAAACCATTCTTCTGGATCTTCGCATCCATCATCTGTTACAACGATGACATCTTGGAGCTGGCTGCCGTCTAGAAGAAGCTCAACACAACTAACTGGCCCAGAGCAGTCTTCGCCGACTCAGTCGATCACAGGCTCCTCGCTCTCATCAACATCAACATCACCATCATCGATATCTTCTCGGCGCACACACGCATCCACTCGATCGACTCGTGGACATGGACCAGTCGTTGGAATTGCTCTATCAGGATCTGTTCAAGCTGCAACGGACGTAAATCTGAACGTCACTATAAACAATGCACATATCAATCAAAGTCATCCACAACCCCGCGGAACTTTACATGATAGTGGCACCGATCCAGCACCGCCGTCACGAAATGGTCAAATCGGCACACCGCCTCTTTTACCACCAGCTTCAACGACTCACCCTCCATCTTCAGTTAGCTCTGGTGAGTCAACACTCGTTGATAATTCACCTATCACACGCAACGGCGTACAACTTCTCTTGAATCGTATCGAATTTTTGGAAACTCGGCTACTGCAAGCCAACAACGCATCATCATCACGATCGTCGAGGTCTTTCGATATATCTTCTCGACCCATGCGACATACTCCTAGCTCACCAGCATTGAGCACCGCCTCAGATGTATCTATACCGCAGCCGAGGAGCCCAAATTGGTTGTTCCTATCTTCTACCCAGCTTCCTCTTTCAGTTCCAACTGGTCCACTGTCAATCTCATCCGACTCTTCCACATCATCAGCCATCATGACGCCGCCTTCTACTCAGACTTCATCAGACTCGGCTACCTCATCAACGATCATGACTCCATCATCTTCTGGGACGTCAACACCCACACTTCGTTCTCCCTCATCGTCATTCCCACCTGCATTACCAACACCATCAAGCTGGTCCATCCTCACTCGCCCCGGCGAAACAAGCATTCGCCCTCACCCACGCCCCAGTACCAACACATCCTGCCACATATGCCGTCAACCCCTCACCACCATCACCACCACGACAGCTCACTGCCGCAGCCCCAACGGCTGTAGTCAAGTATACTGCACTCTATGCATCGGCGAATGGATATCCAGCCAGCTCGACTATACCAGAGAACCTTCATGTCCAGCATGGTACGTACGTCCTCCTCTAGATCCTAGCATTTTCTGTATTGGAACTGATGTCGTGGCAGTCATGCACCGTGGGTTTTCTAATAGCGATTGAGATGCTGGAGAATTTGTTTTGGAGGTGTGAGGGCGTGGAGGATTTGGTGGTTGGGTTGAGGAGGTTTGTGAGGGGGTTGGGATTGTTTGATTTGGGGGTTTTTTGTTTGGGATACTGCTTGTGGGATTTGATTTTGGACTTTTGGGAGAGAAGACAGCGAGGAAGGGTAATTAGTGATGACGCAAATCATGAGTGTTGTGTATATCTTGAGTTGAATCATACTTCCATGACTATTTTTGTATCAAATCTGAGGACCCTCATTGCATGCCTCTCCGCGACTCATGTTGACTACTTTGAAGGGAAATATGGGGTTCTTCTATTCGGGCATGTTGCGAAAGCAAAAGGGGCAGGTGGCTGCTCTCGAGAACGTCGATATTGCCAATGTCTGATTGCTTGTCTGGAGAGGAAATTGTAGGCTTTGTAGCGTGATCAGATTCGACTAACTACATAGTCTACACTGAACAGTGAACTTCTCCTAGGAGAATATTCATAACAATGGGAAGGCAGGAAGGGAACAGTGGTGTCATGACTGGTAGGATACTGATACATTCAGCGAGCGAATTCCTAAGTGTAATGTTGTTATGCTTGTACGTTCATCTAGAGCGGAGTCTTGGATGTCGATCTTGACATTGGAAATAGAATGGGAGAATCTACCAAGATTTCAACCTGAATGCTCGCTGAAAGCATAAAATAAGTGACACATAGCTGGCAAAACGCAGTCTTGAATAAGCACTCCCCAGTGTCGCTGGATCATATGATACAAGTCACAATATTTAACACGACACCACCCTTTCATTCCTCCATCTCGTCAGAGTCATCACTCAACTCCTTCCCAATACCCCTTGATATCATATCCGCTATCGCCATATTCGTAATCATCGGATTAACCCCACTCGCGCTGGGAAACACACTCGCATCCGCAACATACAGCCCTTCCGTTCCCCATACTCTTCCCTCGGGATCAACGACGCCATCTCTCGGATTGACACTCATACGATTCGTGCCCATCTGATGTGCGGATGCAAATCCTGCCATAGGAGGTTTATTGCCTATCCTCTGGATTTCCGCCACCCAAGCCGTAAAGTCCGGGTCCGTGATCCCAGCATTCGAGGACTCAGACGATGATTCCGATCTAATAAATGGCTTCACCCCCGAATTCACCAAATGGATCTCCTCCGCGCCCTCCACATACGCAATCTTCACCAGCGCCACAACGCCCTCCATGATATTCGCGCGGTCGAACTCACTTGGCGTATACTGGATGCGTGGGGTCCCGCTCACGGGATCTTTGTATACGCGTCCTGAGTCCCGATCGCGGGCGATGGAGATGTAGCCATTGGTGTGCCGGAATTTGAGGGCGTGGGATTTGTATTGGGGGCCGGAGGTCCAGTTGTGGAGGACGAGGGAGAGGGAGGGGAGCATGATTGTAGCTTCGAGTTTGGAGCCGTGGCCGTGGCCGTCAAGGTTTTCGAAGGTGGTGCACACGCTGGTTAGGATGCCGCCTGAGGTCGGGGTGTTATTATTTGGATTCAGTGAGTGGAGGGAGTGGGGGGGGGAGAACATACCTTCCCATGGTCGGACGTCTTCTTTGAAGACCATGGTGACCGTGTTGACTGGATGGAGGTAGAGGTTTTGTCCGATTTGGGGATTCTGGAGGGTTTAGACGTGCTCTTTTTGAATTGGAGATAAATTACTGACCTTCAGACCACTATTGAGAAGGATGATAGGACTCCATAGACTGCCGCATGAGATGATGACCTTCTTCGCTCTGACGATAACTTCTCGTACTGTTCGTCCGGAAAGTGGACCTTCCACACCATCATTCGCGCTCCGTGACACCCACTTCCCTTTCACTCCCACGGCTTTCTTGACGCCTGAAGACTCGTCAAATATGACATGGTCCACCGTAAAGCCTTCCATAAATTCAGCTCCGGCTTTTGTAGCATCTGGCAACCAAGACACAACTGGACCTTGCTTCTGGCCTGAGCCACATCCCATGGTACAATGCCCACAGTAATGCTCTGTACCGCCAGTATTTTGCGGTACAGCTTTAGCATGATACCCAAGCTTCCTAGACCCTTCGAGGAGCACACGATTCCCATGATTATGACGAACATGCTCCGCCGAAGCACCCATACGATCACACACTCTATCAAGACATTCCTGAAATTCCGCAGTCTCGAAGAACGTAAGACCCATATCCTGAGCCCATTCCTTCCGGACGAAGCTTTGCGTCTGAAGACTTGCGGACCAGTTGACGGTGCCTCCGCCTCCCCAGCTGCTTCCAGCTACGATGACTATTGATCCATCATCGCTGTATACAGCACCTCCGTTCTCGTATAGGTGGACACCGCCTGCCTCCTCGGTCATGGGAAGCTGCGATGCAGGAAAGTGATATGCTTTATCAGCAACCAGTACACGATGACCAGCCTCAGCAAGGTTCTTAGCACAGACCGCTCCACCACAGCCAGAGCCGACAATTACGACATCCGTTTCGATCGTTTCTGGTTCTTCCCCCGGTGAAAATTGCAGAAAATCGTACTCGTGACTTGACTTGGGCTTGACATGGTGCGGGAGAGGCGTGTACCCTGTGACTTTTGGGAAGGTAGGACTGGTCTTGAGCCAGACATGTTTGCCTAATGCGGTCATTTGTTTGTAGACGAGGTTTAGTGGTGGGAGATAGGAGAGCCGCCATCGCTCGAGGATTTCTTCTCGGATGAGGATGGGCTGCTCGTGGAAGAGGGTTGTGTAGCCGGTGAGGATGCGGGATCCTACCCGGTTGCTGTATGAAGGTTAGCTCTGGTATTTGGCTTCTCTGACTGTATGTTTGAGAGATGGGGAGGATATACTTGAGAGATGAGAGGATGAAACCTAGTCCTTTCCTCGAGTCTTCCGGTGTGTAATGGGCCAGCATTCGTTTGAGAAGTTCGTGAAATGCGGGAATGTCCGAGGCGCGCTCATTGAAGTAGTCATTTAGATCTTTTTCATTTGGTGGGTCAACAACAAGTTGGTCAACAGTCGCTTGGTATTCGGTCTCGGAAATTGGTCTTTGGTTAGAGTTGCTAGTTTTCTTCTCTCTGCTGATCGAAGGTATGACCGTATCCATTATAGCTAGCAGTGTATTCCAATTAGCTTCTGTGAAAGGACTTTCTTCTGGTCCATCTGGAAGAAGTGTTGGGAGATGTCCAACGACTTCGTTTACTTTGGACGTCATATTGGTCTTTTTCGGCATGATTGCTGAGGCACAGCCCCCCTGAGCTCTGGAGTTCCACAAGATAACGTGGGGTAATGAGCATCTAATGTGAGGGTAAGGATAGATACATCCAGAGTTCCACGAGTAGGTTATTCTGACGTGAGATACCCGGCATAAGGGTTTGAAAATCCATCAGGAATTGAAGAAGAACATGACATCTTGACCATGTTTTCTTCTTTTGACGTTGAACAGGTGGAGACCGAGGTCCACATGTTCTTGGAGCTCTTGCGACCCAGCGAATGAAAATGAAGAGTGGCTGGCAATAGTCACTGCGGGGACAAGCGAGAAGCTTGGCGGGGTTGAACCCGGGATGCAGATTCGAAGACAACGATGCATAGGCTTTCACATCTCTACCAAGTGAAGGCTCAACCTTCCTTTGGGAGAACCCAAGAGTGAATCAAGTCAGTAAGACCACCAAGCTTTGGCAAAGTAATACGATTGTGACTTTGCGCTTGAGAAGAAGATTGGCCAATTAGGTGCTCGTCTGAAGGTTAGAGTAACAAGACTAGTCGCTTCGACCCGTCCCAGGACAGTATCGCATTCCAGGTGACCTTGAAAGCTTGAAGGACAAACGATATTCCGATACAGTTCTATTTTCAGTCGAGAACGAAAGCATATATTGATGCCAAAAACTCGACCTCCTCCCACCTTGATATTGATTCATCAACGCGGATGGTAATGTGATAATGTCACTGGACGGTCTCCACCAATTGAAGTTATTTGAAGGTTCTGAGCTGGTCCCATTTTTTCGCTGCCAGAGTGCTGCAGCTCCTCTTCTCAAGGACACTGGGCTGAGAACTAGCAAGTGCCTCTAGGTAGTGTTCACAAGCTGAAAAGATATTTGATCCTCCCAGACCCAGGTATGCCAGAGTTCGCCGGCCGTAGAAACTGGACCGGGTTATGACAGACAGTTGAAAAGATCTTCGTCGATTTTGGGGAGGAGAATCGCGTTCGGTTTCGCCACTCCTTCGCTCCAGCCTTCTTTTTTCTGCACATAGATCAAGTACCTCCGTTTGGTGAGAGGTACTTCGGCGTTCTCAAGCCATCTTATATCAGATTGGACGAAACTGGGATCCAGATTTGGACTTTACCCATATTGAGGCCTTCAGCTCCAGCCAGTTGAATCTCGACCTTATTTTGATGTCGACCATTCTCGCTTCTTCATTCCACGATAGGCAAGTCAAACAAGGTGTACAGAATAATCGCCTTCGACGGGCATGCTACGATCTTCGACGTCTATTCCCGTCACTTTAAGATCTTCACAGCTGCTTGCAGTGCTCTCGAGGGAATATGATCGAAGGACTAATGAAGGCTCCACCATTTATCCTCGACGGTCCGATCAACCACCTCATTATCATTTCGACGAAGGATTGCCGGCGCCGTACCTCGTACATCCTTTCCTCACCTATTAGAGCGTTCCGGGTCAGTTACAAAGATACTCCCATACCACCAAGTTCGCTTGTACTACCATCCACAATAACACTAGGGCGTCATTTCATGGAATATTCGATTGCTTGGACTCGTCAGTTCTTACCACGGCTCGACGCCTTCTCTCGCGTCCGAGATTGCCGGTATATCATCTTTCACAGCATGATCCAGTCAAGTTTCTTCGAAGTCGTTGGGCTGCCACACCCTCGGCCTTTAACCGGACTCCTAATATCTCGATCAACTCAAACCCCCAAGCTTCCCCACAACTCACGGTACAGTCCCCCCAGAATACCGAAAGATGTGCCTCCGTCGCAGGTGTGATAAATTAATGAAGGGATGGAAGCGGCCTCCATTTGGACGACGGAGACGGAGGTACATGAACGACAGCGCAGCCAGCGCAGCCCCTCAGCCACAGAGCGGCTTCAATGCGCCCCCTCCATAGCCGAGGGAGTTCGCCCAATATTGAATTGAGTTTAGCTGCATGGATTCGCGGCCGAATAGCGGGTTTGTTCGCGTGCCGTTAATAAAAAAAGGTAGCGACCCTATGACGGCGTTTATGATGACCTTTCTCCCAAACGGGGCATCTTTCGCAGTTCACCGCCAATGACAGACCCGCGGACACGAGTCAGATTTGCTCTGTCAGGATGGTTTCGAGAGATGTTAAAAGTGCAACTCGGAGACTAACGAGGAGGTTCCTGGGAAGTGAGGCTCTCTCCCTTTTCTGCTTGTATGGGCCATCATCGAAGTGGCAGCGATCGTTTTGATGAGCATCCACGGTTTCCCTTTGCTGCAAACATGGTTGATGGATGATGCAGCGAATCGGTAAGATTAGATGCAGCAATCGGAGAAGAAGGTCGACGTCGTTCTCGTCGCAAGTCGCCTCTTTTTTCCAGCGTCTCGTCCACTGGCTGTGCTGCTTGGCGGGACAGGACGCTGCAGAGCTCCACCAGTGTGCAGCAGTCAAGGTTCCATTGTTGCCCCTCGCTCGCTCGCTCACTCGGCCGGGATGGCACCGGCAGGACAGGGGACAGGCAAGACAGGCAAGATGTCACTGCTTTTTGCTTCTGGCCACTCATCTCTCAGCGATAAGAACGGCCAGGCCAGCCAGTGAGAAGCCTCGTAGCCTCTGGTAGCCTCTGTTGGACCCTTGGCCGAGGTTTCTAGCGTGCTGCACACGCGACAGCATTTTGTTAGTGGGTCGCAGACTGGCAGACTTGCGGACGATCAAAAAGTAATCGAGATTATCGATAGCGCTGGCCCCTGTCCGACTGCCGCTCCAATGGGCCGATTGTTTCGATTTTCATACGCAGACGTCGTGCGGCTGAATGGAGTTGCTATCGTGGAGCGATGTGAGTGAGACATGCTCTCTTTTGAAGGTCGAAACCTGGGGGAAAGTTGAATTGAAGCAAAATGATTTGGACGGCTTCAAGCCCGCTCGTCTGGTAGCCCGTACTTTGCACGTGCGGTGTGGCTGAACCTTCCCATCTACCGTCGAAGGCCGATGCCACCCTGAAAGTCTAAAGTTAATTGCCAGGGATCTCGAGAGATGCGCTCCGATGTTGCCCCATATCCCTGTTGGCTCCCTTCAGATGGACGAATCACAGGCAAACCGTTGATAATTTTGGGCCCATATCAACTGAAGGGGCGGATCTAGTGCTTCGATACTTTGCAGCTATTATGTACTTGCACCCGAGGAAGGACCCTCCCTGCTCATATCGACAGCCCTCCTCTACGAGGACTCTACCGTACTGTACTCTGTCCCGCCGTGAAGTTCATTATTGACAGCCAACACTTCCCTCACTTCATACTCGCAACAAACCCAACATTTGCTTGTGCAGCCACTTTATCCAGAGCCCCTTCGTCAAAAATAGCCTCAGAGTTGCCCGTCTGCTTGATTGAGCAATTACCACGAGGCTTATCAACGCCTTCGTCATTCTTAGGCGCGGTCCGAGTCCAGATCCTCGCTCACCTTCGAAGCACCAAAACACCAGGAGCAAGCCACGATAATTCATCTGCAGCGACATTCCGACGTAACACACTCGAACACTACACGCGAACGTTACAACCCTCTTGACGTATTATCCGCAGATCAATCCGTGGATATACAGGTCTGCAAGGAACGTGGTTCTCGCTTTGCCCACTCTTGCTGCTATTTCATCCATTGTACAACTTCAATTTCGACAAGGCTGTATCAGTCGCTAGGCCTATGATATCCGACTTCTGACTCTGACTCCGTGAGCTGACAGTGGCACCAAGCTCTTGTCGCATTGTTGCGATAATACTGCTTCCGATCTTGCCCAATCTTATGCTCAGTCTCTCTGCACACCGACTCCCGTCTCCCATCTGAATGTTTCTCGAGAAGTCGGTTCAGCAGATCCTCCCTCCTACCTCCTCCACGTCAGACGATAATCTCGAGCGCTCCCAGAAAACAACACAGAATATGGCAACGGATTTCGCGATGCCTGTGCAACAGTTCACAGCGTCGCCGACTCAGTATAGTCTCTTCAACTCACAACAAACCTCTCCGATCAACTCTGCGACTGCCACGCCTAATAATACCTCTCCCACATCTCCTCGAGCAGGCATTCCTGCGCACCTTTCAGCTCATACCCGACAGCTGCGTCCACCAAAGTCTCCCCTCTATGTGCCAGCGGTCTTGCGACCTACAGATCCTCCCAAGAGAACAGCCAAACAATCACCCTTGACCCCACCACACAGCAAGGACAACAGTTTCGATGACTCGGACACTCTGCGGACACTGAGCAGACGCTCGACTGGTGACAGCGGAAAGGGTGGCTTGGGCGCAATAGTTGAAGCTGAATGGAGTTCTGAGGGACTGGAGGGCTTCGGCAAGGTGAAGGGCATGCCCACAAGAGAACACTGGAAGGTACGTTAGCAGAATTTCTCAAAACTAGGACAAACCAAGGTGGGGATACGCTTGGGTATATATGGTGTCTCAAGGTTGATGTCGCGATACCTTGAGGGGTATTGCGTGCTGAAATAATGTTGTGAAGGGTATCAACCCATGCAACAAACATTCTCAGCGCATCGCTTGGCCAAACAAACGCTCGCGTGCCCTGCAGGTTTTTCCAGGAAATTGCATATGCTCACGCCCGAAAGCCTTTGGTTCTCGTTGCCTCGTCTCTTCCCATTACGTATTTCATGCTAATTGCCTATTTCTCCTGCAGCCTGATTCTGAATCCGTTGTTTGCGACGACACAACCTGCCAGGTCTACTTCGGCTTCCTCTCTCGAAAGCATCACTGTCGACGATGCGGCAACATCTTCTGTGACAGACACTCTAGCCATGCTATCCCTCTCGACGAAGATGCGAACTACCACCCTGAAGGTGCCAAAGTTCGTGCTTGTGAACACTGCTTTACAGATTACTTGAGATGGAAGATCGCACGCTCGAGCCGTTCCAACAGCGAGAGCTCCCACGATCAGGACACACCTTCTACACCCACAGTTAGCTGTGCAGGCAGCCGTGTCAGCCGCATTGGCAGTGTCTTTGGACAAAAGAATACCGGCGTACCAGAGAGTCTGGGAGCAAGCGTGCCTCGGGATTGGAACTGGAGCACCTTTTGAACATCCTTTACAACGCATAAGGATGCAGCACACATACGTTACCACTTTCACGACGAGAGGGCCGACTTCGAAACGATATGATGCATGGATGAATAGATACATGTATTCGATTTCGCTCTGTCCTTGGGAAGTTGGAAATACCACACACAATACACACCATACACGACGACCGAGAAGAATGGATACCCGATTGAAAGCGTGCGTACCTCTGATCTGATCTGATCTGGCGACGGATCAAGATCACGATCACGATATTTTCGAGCTCAATACCACAAATTGCGTTGCTAGCGTGCGCTGGTTGTTACATTTTTTTATCTTTCGGCTATCAAGTCAGCTTTTCGGATGTTCAGCGGCCCTCTGGGCTTGCTTGCTTGCTTTACTAGATATGAGAACAATTGGTCCTCTTTTTTGTGATTTAGCGATGCGATAGATGGATGGGATGGGATTCGATGGGACGGGAGGGGTAATTCTGGCGTTTTCTGGATTTGATTCTGGCGTTTCTGTAGGCGGATCCGGTGGAGGGTGGTTTACTTGATAGGAGGCTTGGGTTGGAATGGATCGCGGATGGATTGGTAGGAGGATGGAGGGCAGCTTTGTTAATGTGGTAATGATGCCGATGGTATCAATGGATAGATGCGTAGTCTCTACTACAGCAGTTAGGGAAGCAGAATGCAATTCGATGAAATCCAATCTGTTTCGGACATGAACTTCAATGCTCTATGATTCCCGCAATATGCTATTGCAAAAAGGTCAAGACACAATCGAGGCCTGTCGAGCTGAAGTCCGCTATCTAAACAAATTCTTTCCCACGTGTGAACTGAATTGACTTTTCCCGCTATCGCCCTCCTTTCACACACCAGCTTGAGATTCCAAGATACGATAGCGCAACACGACTGGAAGCTACAGTGACAGTACCCCTCATCCCAATAATCACAAGCTAAATCTCCCCCTTAATCTACCTATCCACCTATCTCTCTATCTCTCATCCTATCTATCAATCTTTACCCCTCACTAGCACCGATAGGCGCTAGTAGTGGGATGGTGGATGTGGATGTGGATGTGGAAGTATGTCATGGCTCAGATGCAGCGAGCGGGATAGGGAGAGAGATAAGCGTTGAAACGTGGGGGTTGAGTGACCCGACAGACTGGATTTCTCTTGACCGGCTGGGTTGTTTTGAAGGGTGACTTATCAGATATCGTTTTTTTGAGTCTATTTCTATTTCTATTTTTGACCAAGAGAGAGAGAGAGAGAGATCCTTGCTTCTGCGTAGGTTGCACAGAGCCTTGTGGGTTTGTTGTACTGGATCTTGCGTGTGGAGTAGAGTAGGATTTGAAAGTGCTTCCTTGCTTCGGGCTTTGACGCATCTGGTACCTGGTATTTGAATCCTGGCAGAGGAGATTTAAGCCGATTGGGAGATACGAGGATTGGGATTTGAGCTGGAAGCTGAAACTTCTGGATTGGGTTTGAAGAGAAGTGCAATATGGATCCGAGGATTAAGATGTATTTGGAGAGGAATAGGTATGTCTGCCATATTTCACCTAATTATAATCCATGTCTCCACTACAGATGCAAAGGCATCCTTTGCTTGGCTTGTCGATTATTTCTATCCTTCAGTTCTAGTTATCTCTGGATATAGAGGAGATGATGTTGATGTCGAAACAGGGAGTGGGCTAAGAGAGAAGATTATGTGCCGCCTATACCGTTTGTGGAGATGCAGAGGAAGGGGAGGGAGAGGGTCGATGGGACGGTTATTGTTGGTGGGTTTTATGCTCTCCCCTTTTATATTTGGTTTAAAATTTTGTTACTTCTGTTTTTTTGGGTTGGTAGCTGTCTTTGTCACGGAGATTTCGCGACCATGTATGTGGAAGATTTTCAGTTTCTTTTTGCGGTAATGTTGAGTTTTTGGGTTCGCAAGCAGTCCGTGTATTTATTTACTTCAGATGAGTGAGAAAGGATCTTGGAAAGGGGAGGGTCAGTTTACCCTCCACGCTCGAATGTTGCCTTCCTCTACTTTCTTGGCCTGCTGTTCCTATTCTGTTTCTATCCGTAGGGGCTGGATCGAGAAGGTACCCTGGCTAAGTACAAATTGTACATCTTCCACCGAGTAAAGCTTGTCTGACGGAAGGAAATAGTGGCATGTACAGACCCACGAGTAACACCAGAAGAGTTCCTTGGTATGGATTCATCAAGTAGTAAGTCTCTCACTCTCATCATTTTCTCTCCCCTGTATCTCCTCTACCATTTCGCAGGTTTCATATTCTAACACTACCTTCAAGAAGCAACCGTAGTACGTACAGCAGGCGGCCGTGTTCACGCCGCCATGTCTACTCTCCTCGTCCTCTCAGCAGTAGGGAATCTGGGTAAGAAAGGTGTTATTATGGTTGTACATCATACGGATTGTGGATTGCAGACCGCGGACGAGGAGGCAATCAGAGAGGCTTTGAGAGGTGGTGTTGATGCTGAGGCGGGGAAGATTCTGGATGGGGTGAGGTTTGGGGCGTTTGTGAGGTGAGTTTCCTTTCTGTATATGAGATTTTGGGAGAGGTCCGGGAAATGATGTTGACGAGAATAGCCCCGATGAGAGCGTGAAGGAAGATGTGGGTATCTTGAAGGAGAGCCCTTTCTTCAAGGGAATGCAGATTTTAGGATTCGTTCAGGATACTGAGACAGGACTGTTAAAAGAGGTAGTGGGGGCCGATTGAGAGTACGATGCAGGCTCAGCATGCGAAGTCCTATATGCTTGTACATATCTAAAGTTCAATCAATTCATGAGATCCAATGCCTCTCCTTCTAGTCGTTAGATGCCTCTGATTCAGACCATTCCGAACGCCTCGCTGTCTATAACTCCAGAAATCCACAACCTGTCAATCATCACCTCATAACTGGCGGCCTTCCCTCTTTATTCCATTTCACCCTACTCCTCACCCACTCGACTGCCTCCTTGACTCCGGTCCCAGTTAAGGCGCTCACCGGCAACACCCTACTATCTCTAATACTCGCCCCCTTCTCCCCCTCAAAAACCTTCTTCACAAGGCCCTCCTTAATCCTTACCACCTCCACACAATCCTCCCTATCCTGCTTATTTGCCAACACCAACAGCGGAACCCCTTCCGTCTCAGAATGCTGCAGCACATCCTCCAGCACCAATCTACACTCCTCCAACCGCCCGCTATTATCGTGCTCCAGATTCCCGTCACCAATATCTGTGCTGTCGATTATGAAGACGATGGCGTGACAGGACGTGTAGTAGCTCTGCCAGAGCTTACGGAGACTGTGCTGTCCGCCAACGTCCCACATCTTGAGGTACATGTCGGGCATGGTGATTGTAGAGACATTTTGGCCGACTGTGGGAACAGTTTTGAGCTTGGGGTTGGGGTGTGAGGGGAGGAAGAGTGATTTCACTTGTTCGTGGAAGGTGGTTTTGCCGGCGTTGTCGAGGCCGAGAAGGAGGACGGAGTACTCTGTTTGGTGTTAGTAGTTGCTTGTTAAGAGAAGAGGTGAGAAGAGCATTGGTAGGAAATAATTGGAAAGAATTTCGGACGGAACGGGGAATGAGCATGGGAATGAGAGATGAAGATATACCTTCCTTGCTCGTCGCATACAGATATAGCCCTTTCGCTAGATGATACATCTTGAATTGTTTACTGCAGCGCAGAAGAACAAAAGGAGAGTGAGGCCTGCACAAATCGAGTTTCCACTGTCCAGCTTCACAAATGTCTTGCTCATAGGCAGCCTCGCCGGATGCGCTGTATGGGAGTCCAGCTCGAGGGTCGTGGCCCTTGTGTCAATTGGACATTGAACCCCTGCACTCCTGCAAGGCTGAGGCGGAGCGGACTGTTGTCGATCCTTGGCGAAACGGTCACACGTGATCAGTGCCAAGTTTGGGGAAGTGACGGGTTCCAACACTCCTTCTTTTGGTGACGTGTGAGGGTGTGAAGAATAACATTCCAACCACCAACAAAGGTTGCGGAGATTTTCATGAAGACAACTTATCTCTTGACTTTGCTTCCGAAACCTTCGAGCTTTCCGGCCGTGGATACATCTCGTGCTGAGGATAGTAAAGTGACCGAAATCATGGCACCGGTTCCTCTTGAGTCGTCACCTAGGTAGGTCTTGAAAAGAGAAATGCATATAATCAATTTTCAAAATGATGCTTCCATAGCTATTGTCAGGCACTGCTTAAAAATGTATTTGCTCTTTCTGGCATGAATGACTGACCTCTGAATAGCTACATCCCCACAGCTGTGGTGGGAGCTCATCTTTTCTCGGTCGTGTACCTCACACTTGTCGCGAGTCGGACCATCTATCGCTCGTACCTGGCTCTTCCACCATCTTCAGCTACTAGACATCGGGAACCATTGCGGAAAGGATATGTCCAGACTTTCTCCATTTTAGCACTTGTCAGCCTCATCACAGCTGCTTTCTTTGGGGTGAAATTCTCCCTGTTGTCCTATCGAGTTTGGGCTACTGAACGAGGTGTTGATTTGCCTGAGAGGTTTGTGGAAGGCCTCCGTTCAATGTTGTAGATATGCTAATCAACTATTAGTCTCTTCGGCGACAAAGGTGCTTTCAGAGCAGGAGAACATCCTGGACGCTTTCATCTTGTGAGATGGTTGAATGATACACCTTTCTATCGTGATTCTCTTGAGATTGTGGCCGAGAAGGTTCGTCACTTTTGGTGGGGTCAACAGGTCAACCTTGGACTCATATCTTGGAGTACTTACTTAGCTCTTGAAGGCCAGAGACGAAAGGTACGAATTTTGAAAAGCTTGAGAATTCAACTTCGAACAGGAAGAAACTGCTGTACCCGAAGATTCGCCTATTGACATGTTATTCCAGATCTCAAATCTCTGGGCATTTTTGGCCCTTGCCAATCTCGTCAATTTGTCATATGCACAGAACCTCTTCTTCGTCGCCGTGCTCCTCACTCCCGTACCGCTCCCCGGAAACGTTCGCGATATCACAAGAAGCTCGATTCCGGTCACTTCAAGCAGGTATGACTTTCCCTCTCCTGAAAGTACCATTGCTAACTTGAGATAGATATTCTCATCTTCTTGAGAAGATAATCCCAACGAGAGAAGATGGGTTCCTTCCAAAGCCGGCTCTATATATCTCGCTGCTGCTCACTTCGTTTGCTACCACGTTCCTCATACCGTATGCTGCAAACACAACATCGTTTGTGAACGTGTCTTTGCTCTCAGGGATATTGCCATTCTGTTTCCTGCTCCTACCATACGTGGTACCTGCAGCATGGGGCACTGTGGCAAACCACCCTCATGATTCACAACGTACTTACACAACTCTGTTTCAAATTATATCGACCCTGTCGGCAGCTCTTCACCTAAAGTCAACAGCTCTCGCAGTCTTTTATAACGCACCAGACAGCACTTACTACCGACATAGCCTCTTACATCCTTTCAAAGAGGAGCATCGTACGACCTTGGGCCGTGGATCCACGGCGATCGGTCGAGTTCTTGGAGCTATGGGCGACCATCCTGCTGTAGGATCTGTGTCTTGGGATGTTCTTCTCACCGGTCTCAGCCTTGGGATATGGGCAGCTACTAGAGGTCTAGATGCGATGGAGATGCTAAGATCAAGCATGATTCTCATGAGTAGCTCGAAGAAAAATCCCTCTGAGGGTTTGGTCAACAGTGAGTCTGGGGATATCAAGACAAAAGCAGATAATGCAGTCCGAAAGTATGTACAGATGCAGACCCCTCCTCACCACAAACCCAATGCTTACCACAGGTGACAACTACAGGATTGGTGAAATGTCGGATCGGGCTCGTAAAGGTCCTGGAAGACCAAAGAAAATAGGAACAAGCAAGAGTACAGGAACGCATGAAAAAACACCATCCTCAACGGTGACACGACGCGGCGTCCCAGCTAGCAGAAATGCAACAGATGATGATGAGTACTCTCCATCAGACGATGAGAGGTTTGCGGAGGGCGACGAAAACACCGAGGAACAGTTAGAGATTGCTGCCCTTGCATGGGGCCTTTTGTCGGTCGGAGGCTTAGGTATGGGTAGTGCTGCAGTCCACGGAGCGGAGTCCACATCGCGTTGAGAAAGTTTGGCAACTCTGGTCGTGCCTGGACTTTTTAACCCCAGCGAGCATTGATAAAGCCTGTTGTTTGTGTTGCCTGTCGGATCTCTTTATAACTGGTGTTGGGAGGAAGCAATCGGCCAGTGCCACGTAGTCTCTTACGCTTTGGCTCAGGCTCCTGCGTAGACTCAAGTTCGGAAGCGGGGTAGTACTCAATCCAGGCGCCATTGGGCCTATGGAAGAAATATCGTGTCTTCAACGTTCCGTCCTCGTCCTCAATAGTGTAGGCTCTCACGGAGTCGGCCGCAACATTGAAATCCTGAGGCCAATCGTCCTCAACGACACAAATCTGCTTCGCTCCAGCAGGAAGTGGAAAATCTGGGATCGATTTCCATTTGGCGCTCTTGTTCGTTTGCTCATATCCATAATCCACGTTCTCCTCGTCTGCAGAAGCATCCTCATCGTCGCTTTTGTCAGCGCTAGAGCGTTCCGATTCGCTTTCATAGTCTTTGGATCCAGCATCGTCGTAATTTTCAGACTTCGAGGCCACAGGCTTAATTGCTGGCTCAATCTTGGCCTCGACTGCCTTGAGTATAGGGTACGCGCCCGGGGTAGGTCGTTTGCGATTCTCCTAGGATGAAGTATAAGCATCGATTTGTCAGCGTCCATATTTTTTTGGGCCTTACCTTGGAATCAACATGTTTCTTGGGCTTTTGCACATCTCCTTCCAGCCTAATGTGGTTATTAGATGTCGACTTCTGAGCCTTCTCAACAGTTGGTGTGAATATGTTCTGAGCCAGTGGGAACGCTTTCGGCTGGCTGTACTTCGCATAGCCTCTTAGCCTTCTTTCCGTCTTATGAATCTCCTCTGCGCTCAAATCGATGAACTGTTTCACCATCCATTCCACGTCGTAGTTGTTCAGTCCTTGGTACTTGGATACGAAGTCTTTTGCCACGTCTGCTGGAGATTTCTTCTTGTCGGCCATCCAAAGGGCGAAAACTCTCCAAATACCTTGCACAGGTTAGCATGAGCAGTAGCGAATAGCTGCAAAGGAGTTCGACCTACCTTGATTACAAATGACCACTGGTTTCGCTGAGATTTCCGCGCTTCCATTGCTCATGTCCAAGATGTACAAGATCCATCGCTTCTTTTCGGTTTCCCAGGCGAGCTTGGCTTCGAACTTGCGCTTGTTTCTGCCCTTTTTGTTCTTCCATTTCATCTGTCCGAGTGGCGGAAACTCCTTTCCACGCTTGGAGTTTACCCAACGGCACATATGTGGATTCGCGAGGACGTAATTCATCCATTCTTGGTTGATTTGATCCATATTTTTGGATGGCATGTCGGCTAGCTACCAAGAGGCAAACAGATATGAGATCGAGGGTGGGGTCCGAAAATCTGAGGATGTGAAATGCGGTAGGAGGGGAAATGAAGCTGCGTGATCACTTGTCTCGATTGCTAGCAGTAGCTGCGAAGTCGCGTATGATGCCGTGTGTTCGTGAGTGCAGAGATTCGGTGCAATTTGCCTGATAGCGAAATTTGAAGGGCTTGTTGTGTTTCGTCGCGAACTTTTCTGGGATTGAGGACGAGGGGAGTTGGAAATTGGGAGGCGAAGATTGAGCAAGCGACATCGAAGAACGAGGCCACGCGACGAGGCTGAGCCCCTCGATCAGAAGGGTGTTATAAGAGCGAGAATGAATACGCTAGCCGAGCTTCCGAAAGTGAGTCGCACAAGTAGCTGTCTACTTTGCCAGTCAGCTGCAAGGGCTGCTGAGATTCACCAAACAAACACATTCTCCGCGTGCGACTCTGGTCCCTGTAATATGACCAGGTCACCAAAACCAAAGGCAAGAGATTGTGGCTGAAGCTCGTGCGAGAAGAAATAGAAGATAGTAGCTGGCGGAAGTCCAAGCGTCTGCGTTTCAAGCTGCTCTGGATAGCTCGAGGTCCTCATGCCCTGATTTTCGCATGCAGATTTCGCCCAGAGCGGCATGCTTCTCTTGTTTCCCTTGCCATCCAATTCTGGGTATATCCTCAACATGCCAGAATTGATTGTTCTGTGTGGTTATAAGGGAGCTATGATGTCTGGAAACCGCGTGTTCAGCAGCTTCATTACCTGCACTCAGCTCCTCAACAAGCGAGGCCGAGGTTAGAATGCCATATATATACTTGTTGCTGGAATTCATACAAGGGCTTTATGATCGTCAATCAAAACTATCCAACCTAGATACAGCTTTAACTTTACATTACATCATACCAAGATTTGATTAGATGTATTCATCCTATCTTGCTTCATCTCTCTCATCGATCAGTCTTTGATGACGGACTTCAGCATGGACTGAAGCTAAATCACAGATGGTTCAGGCTTCCACATAGTTGACCACCCATCTTTTTTGATATATCTCATTTGTACGAACTACTGTTCCGATCAATCTTATCATAAAACTATAGCCATCTGGAGTGGAATCACACTTGAAAGATGGACTCTCTCTGAGCATTGTCACTTTACAGTTCCTGACTAGGTTGCTTGATTGATGCAAATATCTCTGGCTATTGTTTGAGGTGGTTTAAGCGTAGGTCGTAATGTACGCGAGTGCTTTGGGAAGCACGCTGATACCAAGTGTCGGATCCATGTAAGCATGCTTTTTGAGATTTAAATATCGACTGCTGGACGTACACTCGCAAACCTTTCAGAAATCACCCGATTCATAGCTGCAAGGCAAGTCTTACAATTATGCATTGCGGCCAAGACAAACTCACTTGGGTTGATTGGATATTCTCTCGTCTGTCAATGTCTACGTTATTCTGGTCGATTTCTGTCTCCCCGTTTCTCACATTCGGTTTTGTTGATCGTTCAATAGGAGCTCGCTTAATGCCGTGTCACATGATTGCGATTCGGAGCAAAAGTACAGGTTGGGATACCTAACCTGACTAGATTGCGCAACAAGTTGCAGCCAGGATCTGGGAAATTGAATCTGTCTGGATATATACCTACTTTGTATTTACTGACAGCCTTTTGGCCTATATAATCCTGTGATGTTCAGATTCGCCCGGGAACACAGGCAAAGCACGACGACCGCGACTGGAACCGATGCATAACACTCCAAAGTCATTATGTTTTGGCTGAAGAAGTACACAGAATAGTGAAAGCCACTAGGCTAATGAGTCACGTCAGTGTTATTGATGTTACCGATTTATCTGTGACGCCAAAACAAGAACCCCTCCTCGCGCATTCACATCCTGTGACCATGACACTTCTTCGACAAAGACTGTGGGCAGTGGAATCCACTTTTGACTGCAAGTTAATCTACTGCTAGGCTTGGAATACTGAAAGGCTGCACGTATAGTCACATTGAATGTCTACATCTCCGATTGTGTTGGCACACCTACAGACTGAGCGTACAGTCTTCTCCTTTTCCGAGTTATGAGAAGAGACTGCTGGTTGCAGAGCAGGTTTACTCGTTCAACTGTATGAAGAGTCTTCATAATAGGTATGCTATCGAGGGGCCAAGTAAACTTTATGTGCGGGCAACAATTCATTTGGGTGCTCTCGCTTGCGATGCTATCAAGCAATCTCATGAGGAACACGCGAGAGCCAAAAAAAAAAAAAAAAAGCCAAGTGGGAAGAGACCGTGTAAATTGAGCTAATGGGACACACATTGAAGTGCTTGCGCAAGGATATACGATGTAAAATGGAGCTGGGCTGACCAGACGCAAAAAAGAATTTTTATTGTGGTTTGCATATCAAAGTCAGCTGGCGAATATGAAGAAGGAAGGGGGGATCACCAGGAAATGGGAACAGAAGGAAGCAGCTTAGAACGATCTTATAGACTGGAGGACTTGAACGAAATCCTTGATCTCAACATATGACTGAAAACTCCTGATGGACCCGTCAATTTCGTTACACAAAGATGTGCACCCGGAGAAGCATCGATGCAAACTGTCGAAAAGATTTAAGTTCGGTGTAGAAGTCTACCACCTGTAACCCGCTTGCGCTGTTAGTTGATCCTTGCTTTTGCAAGCGGCCAGGTTGTCAGACACAGGCAGATCAACCGACAGCGTTCGCGAGGCATATGAGAGCAAGTTTGTGCCATTTTCTGCTTATTTCGCTAGATAAAGGGCTGCCTGGCCGATCTGAAATGGTGAATTGGACCGGGGCAATATCGGCGCGACCTCGCTAAGCGGCAATGTCAACAACAACACGTAAGGGGGAAAAAAAGCCACTCCACCACAAAATGCGACCGTAATTGCAAATCAGCTTTCCAGCGCAGCTCTTATGCACAGTACCTTCGACGTGCCAACTTGCGGTATGATGGTTTTATGTGGAAATCCTTCGTGCGTGAGTGGTCTTTTCAAGACTGTCATTTCCTTGCTTGTCGCGAAGCAGGAAATCGGTGACTCATCGGTATTATTCACGCGTCACAAGCTTCCTTTCAGCCCTCTTTACTACTTTTTCTTCTTTCCTCTACGTGAATTTGTCAATACACGAATATTGCGATTTGGCGCGCGCGAAGAACTAGGGTTCGGGATGGAATGCCAAATCCTCATCATCAACAACGGGCACTCCTCTTGAGCTGGCTAGGTACGAGTGACCGACCATTTTCGGCTAGATTTATGTCGGATCTAGGTCTTGAATCTGGGACTCTGCGCGGAGCCCTCAATGAGACAATGGTACCCATAGTTTCACATGCGTAGGGAAGGAGGGGAATTGGCAGATATACATCACTACTCAGAACCTCTTCCAAGACTGAAAACGCAATTGGTCGCCGAAGGAGAAGCGATGCCAAAGAACACTTTATTCCAATCAGACAAAGTTCACAAATTGCTCATATTGAGCCTAGCCGGATAGTAGTACAACACAATCGATGCTACGAATTGGCTTACGGCAACTTCTCCCTGAGGGTATTCCTCATTGTAACAGACGAAAATATCCAGCTCAAATGCCCTTCTCTCTCGCACTTTCAACATGGTTGGCGCTCACATCCATCGTCTTGTCATCCATTGCATTACCGCTATAAGTGATGGCCTCGATCTTCTCAGCAGAGGTCTGCTCCTCGCCTGCCGATACAGCATCGACTTCACCGAAGAGTTTGTCCATACGCTCGAGCGAGATTCCCTTTGTTTCCGGGAGGATGAAGATAACGCTGATCTGCAAGAAAGAATTAGCACCGGTTCGGGACATTGATGGGTGGGAATGGAGGGGTTGGATCATACCATGGCAACCACGTTCAAAGAGAACAACAGCCAGTAGGACTTTGGCCCAACCTCTTCATTAAACTTCGGCCAAGGCTGGGTCAAAGCCAGCAAACAAGCAGTCTGACCGAGTGCGGACAGGCCGAAAGCTTTGTCTCGCACTTCCTGTGGGAAGATCTCCGAGGCAATGGCGGGTGGAATGGGACCGTTCGACCAGCAATAGGTCAAACCGACAATGAACAACATAGCAATCTCTGCAACGGCGGCAGCTTTATTGTTGTTATCTGGAAAGCTCGTCGTGAGGGATGAGAGTATCAAGAGTGCCAGGGATTGGATGGCAAAGCCAACGATGAGGAGGGACTTTCGACCGAATCGATCCACGGTAAATGTGTTGACAAGGACGACGACCAGTTGGAGTGCTGCTTGGATACCGTTGATGGCAAGCGCTTGGTGGCCCTTGTCCCAGCCGAGGGACTGGTAAATTAAGGCCGCATACATTGTGAGCGCGGCGATACCTCCGAATTGCTGAAGACCCATGGCATAGACACCGTATGCGAGGCGCTTCCGCATGCCAGCACTGGACAGGATACCCATATAACCGGTCTTGAACTTCTTTCTGTATTCATGGGATGAGACCAACTCGTGGAACTCGATTCTGATACGGTCGTCGTCGGCTGTCCCCGAGCGAAGCTTGGCCAAGGCATTGAGACAACGTTCAGGAGTCTCGGGGTACTTCTCGAGGAGCCATCGGGGTGACTCGAGATACCAGAAGGAGAGAATGATGAAGGTAAGACCGATTGGGATCTGAATGAGGTTGGAGACTCGCCAAGCGATGTTGTAAGGAGAGTGATGGTAGGACATTCCGTAACCCGACCAGAACGCGATCAAGGTTCCAAGTTGGTATCCGAATTGCGAGACTGTTCCGACGAAGCTGCCACGAAGAGATCGAGGTGCACATTCAGCGACGTACAGATTCGTTGCGATGTATACACAGCCAAACCCGAGCCCACTGAGAGAATGTTAGTTTCGAAAGACAGAAGGACAGGACGAGGGAGACTTGCGTGATGAGGCGTCCTACAATGAGAACGGCGTATGTATTTGGGACAACTTGGACAACACTATCTTTTTATTAGAAACGCCCTGCCAAAGCAATATGTAGTAGCGAAGACTTGCACTCCAATAATCATGACCGAGATTGATATTCTCAGGGCCCAAAGTCTTCCTACTAGACTTGCGAGAGTTCCCCCAACGAACAGTTGCGCAAGACCTGGGATGTGTTAGTTTTGATATGATTGAGGATAAGCATACTCTCCCCAATCCCTTCGAAGCAGCCAAAGAGAAGTAGTTTAGGGATTACAAAAGAGGTCAACTAACCAGTTGAAGCCCAGGGAATAGTGGCAATGACCCCGCTCCTGGTCGAGTCAACATCATAATAGTCGATGAACTGCTTGTCCGCAAGGATAACAGTCATGATTCCAGCATCGTAGCCATTGAAACAGGTACTGAAGACCATGCCATACAGCATCAAAGCTGCAAAGCGGTCCTCCTTCGGGAGAAATCTTTGAAAGAACCCCATACTGAGCAAGTGTACTTAGAAATGTTCTAAAGTGAAGGAGAGCAAGCTGCTTGCATTTATCGAAGTCAACTTATGCGTTCCATAGCGACGATCATATACTCTTTGAATTCCCCGCGTGGAGAGAAGATGGAGTGACAGGTGAAGGGATTCTATTGTGCAGCCCACCGGAGTGGCACTTTTCCTCGGCTGGGTGCCCTAAGCTTTTACTGTACAGGTGCCCGGTGGGTGCGGGGTAGCAGCGATCCCAGGCTGTCGGTAGCCACTGAAAGGAGAACGCCACTGTGAAATTGGTGACGTTGGCGAAGCGAAAGTCAATTCCAGTGGGGGAAGTAACTTACAGCTTCACCTGCATTATTCCGGTGGGGTATGGAGATGTGTTGGTCAGCCTTGCCACTGAAAGGTAGATCGAGCTGTCATTCTTTTAGCTACCTCGGTTTTAGGTAGCACGAGGCTGTCTGTTGCATATTCTCACTGATTTTTTGTTAACTATTTCGATGTCATTCGATCTTCAATTCAACCATGGCATATCCTCAGAAAAGCTTCTCGAAGACCTCGTTTCCGGAATCAAGTTTTGTCAGTCGGAGACGTCAAGTTGTTTACGACAATACTTTGCTGTATCAATTGAATGTTTTGAAGACGACTGGTCGATATGATGCATTCAAATTGAAATGGCACTCCTCATACAACGACAAACCAGATGTTTGGCCCGTACCTAATCACTTATTCTGGGATTCGGATGTTGCCAAATGGATCGAGGGTGCCTGTTACTTTCTGCAATGGAAAGAGAACTCTGAGATCGATGCTGCTGTCAGGGAGTTGGTCGATATGATCAGATCTGCTCAGCAGCCTGATGGATATCTCAATATACATTTCACGGTTGTTGAGCCCGAAAAGCGTTTCACGAATCTGCGTGATCTGCATGAACTGTAAGATATACTCTCAAACTCCCTTGTATCTTCTAAGATCACTAACCATGAATCAAGATACAATGTAGGCCACTTGATTGAAGCTGCACTGGCGCACAATGAACACTACCAGAACGACCTCTTGCTGGAGCCAATCCTCAATTATGTTGACCTGCTATGCAAGACTTTCGGTCCGGAGCCACAACAGAAGCATGGTTATCCAGGCCATCCAGAGATCGAACTGGCACTCTTGCGGTTGTATGAGAAGACAAAAACACCAGAACATCTCGCTCTAGCTCGTTATTTTATTGAAGAACGTGGGAACCCCACAGGACAAGACGGAAAGCATTATTATGATGTCGAGGGCGAAGCTCGTGGGGATCGAGAGAATGAGCGGCCAGTTTATTGGCCTGCCAATCGCAGTTACTGGTAAGCAAGAAGCTGTGTATTGGTGCGCATTGTGCTGACTGTCCGGATCTCAGGTACCAGCAAGCTCACAAGCCCATCATCGAGCAAGAGACAATAGAGGGGCATAGCGTACGAGCCATGTACCTACTTACTGCGGCGGCTGACCTTGTACGACTGGAAGCAACGAATTCCAAACCAATGAAAGATGCTTTGGAGAGGTTATGGTCAAACATGACGGATAGGAAAATGTATCTGACTGGAGGCATCGGTTCACAGAAACAATGGGAAGGTTTTGGCATCGACTACTTTTTGCCATCGTCGACTGATGAAGGCGGGTGCTATGCGGAGACATGCGCAGCAATTGGAGTCATGATGTTGGCTGAGAGACTTCTTCAGGTACATTTACCTTTCAAACTTATCGTATTGGATGCTTACGTCTAGCAGCTGGATCTCGATGGTAAATATGGCGACATCATGGAGCTTTGCTTCTACAATGCTGTGATGACTGGGATGTCAACGACTGGAAAGCAGTTTACATATGTCAACCAGCTGGCATCAAGTGATACTGATCTCTCGAAAAGAGCAGAATGGTTTACGTGCGCATGCTGTCCGCCTAACGTGACCAGACTTCTCGGGTACATTGGGGGTTACCTTTGGAATTACGACGTGCGCGACGAGAAATCGGTGCAGATAAACGTACACATGTTCTCATCGGCAACTCTGAGCATTCCGGTCAGTGGTAACGCCCTGGAGTTGGAGCAAGAATCGAACTGGCCATGGGAAGGCAAGGTCAAGTTCTCACTTCGGAACGCCTCCAACGTGTGGACGACCATCAAAGTTCGCATTCCAAGCTGGGCTGAGACTTGGGAGGCATGTTTTCCCCCATCGTCTCTCGATACAATTACTGACTATCTCAGATCACACCAAAGCTCACAAATCCTCAACTAGAGAAGGGGTATCTGACAATTCCCGCAGATTGGGTCAACTCAAATCCTTCTTTCGAGCTGAACATCCCACTCAAGCCACGATTCATCTCGCCCCATCCATACACCAATCAGGATATCGTTGCTCTGGCTCGCGGACCTCTCGTATACTGTGTGGAAGACTTCGATAATGCCTGGGTTGAAGATCATTTCAAAAGTCTTGTGCTAGATCCTTCCAGCATTGTTGACGAAACTCAGGTGCCTGAGAAGGAACTCGGGGAGCCATATGTTGCTTTGACAGTTCAAGGGGTTCCTTACTTTCTCGACGTTGATAGAAACAAGGCACAAAGAGGTCCATTTGGTTCTGTCGCTTACAAGCAAACAAAGGTCATAGAGAGTCTGCGATTCATTCCATATGCTCTTCGGGATAATCGGGGTGGGAAAGGACATATGCGGCTTGGAATTCGTAGGAAGCATTAGATCCTGCATCACACAAGTGGTTTGTACATTACAACATGCAAAAGCAATAGAGTTCAAGCATGAAATCTAGCAATTCCTCGCAAAAAAATCCTTCTTGCGCTTCAGACAGCAAATGTTCGTCGTTGGCAGGCGTGTCTCACAGGGGCAGAAGACAATCACGAGCTCCACGAAGCTCTCTCCACAATTCTAGCTGCATTATGATCGTGGTGAAATATTACTCAATGACGAATTGAGGGATGTAGGGATGTACGACGAACAGGTCAGCGGTGGTTCTGCTCAAGATGAGGGCATTCGCGCTCCAATGAGATGCGGGCAACATGCTAAATCCACAGCCGAGTGCCGGCTCCGGTGGGGGTGGAGCAGAAGCATCCCTACCTCCCCGGATCATTCTTCAGGGAAGTCTCGAAATGCCTGCAAGTGCCGGGACAGCAGGCAACACAAGAGTCGATTCAGATTACGCCAACCCCAACGGAGGAACTATAACATGGGGAAGATGCGGGGTTGAGCTGTCTTTTTGGGTGCCGATCAGGGACCAGCTTGCTACCAGGTGCAGGCGGTAAGGGACGTATGATGCTTTTGGCAGTAGATATCGAAGGATGGAGATCATCTCCGAGCTTCTGTTGATTTAATTCTTCCGGAGTGAGTCTATATAAGGTTGACCGAAGGATACCTCTCCTCAAGTCTTCAGTTTCATGTTGAATTATCTCTCAAGTTGAGGTCTCATTACAATCGTCAATCTCAAGATGTATCCACTTCTCACTCTTCTTCTTGCCGTGTCTGTAGCGTCCAATCCTCTGGAGAAGAGGGTTTCCGGCACATCAGTAGTCAACCTGAGCAACGTAAGTCCCTTGGCGCAGTCAATCCTAGCACGGCAGGATCACCTCTCTCAAGTGTTCCAAGATAGATCAAGACAGTCCAAGTCAAGTGCTAACTGCCCATCATCCAGAACACCGGAACTCCAGGACATCTGGCTAGCGGTATTCTCTATGGCATACCAGACACTCCCAACCAGATCCCTGATCACTTCTACACGGACATTGGGTTCAACTATGCTCGTGCAGGTGGAGCTCAAGTAGGAGCCCCAGGCCGTGGATGGATCTGGGGCTTGTCCGAATACAAAGTGGGTCACCACATCTCCGTTCAATGTCGTAAAACAAACTTCTGACATTCCTAGGTTCGATTCGCTTCGGCGTTGTCCAATTACAAGACCGCACGAAAGTACAATGCGCCTTTCATTTTTCTCATTCATGACCTCTGGGGCGCAGATGGTACCCAAAACTCCTCGGCACCATATCCGGGAGACAATGGAGACTGGACATCTTGGGATAAGTATCTCACACAATGGATATCGGATATCAAGGCCAACGGTGCCACTGCCGGTCTGTCAGTTGACATCTGGAACGAGCCAGACTTGACTGCTTTTTGGAATCGAGGGCAAGCACAGTACATTCAGATGTGGGGTAGAACATATCATCGTCTGAGGTTTGTCAATCTTTTGTGCGAAAACCGCAAGAACTTGATTTTCCTGACAATATTTACCAGGAACGACTTGCCCGGTGTACTCTTGATTGGACCAGCATACGCTGGCCAGCCAAGTTCCAGCAACACATGTCAGTCCCGAGCTTTGTAAAGAGATCAAGGCTAATTGTCGACAGGGTGGACAAACTATCTCAGCTTCGTCAAAAGCAACGCAAGTGTTCCAGACCAGTATGTGTGGCACATGGAAGGTGGTGGAGGGGACATGCAGGGAGGGAATGGAGCACTGCAAGCCATGCTGAAAACGTATGGGCTTCCGCAAAAGCCTCTAAATATCGATGAGTATGCCACATACGCCGAGGAGTGTCCATCAGGTGCAGCTTGGTGGATATCTCAATTGGAAAGAGTCAATGCGATTGGTCTTCGAGGCAATTGGTTGAGCGGAAATCAACTCCACGATTTCATGGCCTCCTTGATCTCCAAGCCAGATGCAACATCCAACTACAGTCCAACGTCCGGTGGATACTTCCCGAATGGCGAATACCAAGTCTATAAGTACTACAACAAGAACATGACTGGTTACCGTGTCGGTTCTCTTCCATCCGCAGACCTCAAGCTGGACACCTACGCCACAGTGGGAACTGATATGGTCAGAGTGCTTACTGGGGTCCGCATTACTACCGGAACATGGCAAATTACAATCAACGGCCTTTCTTCCGTTGGCTTGCCAACATCCGGATCTCTCAATATCCACACTTGGGGTTTCCCATTCACGGGTGGCCATTTCGGAGAGGTTGACGCTCCGAATGATCTTGGGTATTACTCTCATGATTATTCTGGAGATAGCGTCACATTCCCTATCTACCAGACTGATACTTCCACAGCATATGCTTTTGAGTTCGCCGTCAAATGAGTTGAAGGGTTTAGTGAAAGGTGAGGGATGTCTCTTAGGCAAGGATGGGAGGACTTGACTTAGCTTCCAATATGTAAAGCAAGTTATCATGATCCCAATGCCTGCAATCTTGATTGTGTAAACACGTACCAAAGCCAACAGCCCATCGCATTTGTTTTCAATAAGATCTCAATAATGTGACAGTACCCCTGAGGCTACAGTATCGGCTGTCGTTTGCCGAGCAGTGGAGCCGATTGGGGCGCTACAGTAAATTACCCCACTACTCCAGTCTCTGTCCCCTCATGCCTTCGATGGACTTTAAACATCACTTGCTTCAGGGACCCTTCATATCCCGACTACTTACAGCACATTGTCCTTGCCTCACGGCCCCAGAGCTACCCCACAAGAGAAATCCTAGTACGAGGGACAGCTGCCACCTCCAAATCAAGGTGTCCTGACTCCCCGAAGGTTGGTACAGGCTGCCGGTACATGGTATGGAAACGATCCCCAGCTCCTGAATAAAGTTCTGAAGCACTAATACGTAACATCAGATGGAGTATGGATCTTCACGCCAGCCCGGCTGAAGTTACTCAGCCGAGTCAAGCCAATCGTTTTCAATGCCAGGAATGTCATCAGACATTCGGACGCGTTGAGCATTTGACTCGGCACTCACGAAGTCACACAAAGGAACGCTCTCTCAAGTGCTCTTACTGCCGAAAAGGATTCTATAGAATGTATGTTCAACAACCTGGACCAGTCCTTCGTTCTCTTCCAACGATCCTGGCCATCGTTCCACTAGAAACGCCCAGGCATTCCATACGGTCAACCCTCACGTGACTTCAGTAGCTGATAGTTCTTTCCTTTAGAGATGCGTTGAGACGGCACGAGCAAGTCCACAAGGAACCGAAACGAAGCTCTCTAGGGAAAGGCGCTCGGGCCTGTGTTCCAGTAAGTCGATGTTCGCGATGTTCTATGGTAGTGCCGTTCTTTCACAGACTCGATGTTGTCAAATACAGTAGCTCAGAGGACATGCTTGACATCATTGCTAACATTGGCTGTGCAGTGCGCAACTGCTAGGAGAAAATGTACAGGAGATAGTCCTTGTATGGGTTGCCAGAAACGCTCATTAGAGTGTCAGTACCCAATTTCTGCGCGAAGGAGCACCTCGGGCCAGCCACGTACGGACGGCAGTATGGACACGCCTAGAGATGAGGCATCGCCACAATCAGCCTTTGACCGACACACGAACCAGTCCCAAGAGTCTCCAATGTCTTGGTCGAATGCCTCTGGGTCTCCAGGTCAAGTCCAAGGGTCGTTAAATCAGGCAAATGCATCACAAAATTCCTCTGGTATACAGCATATCAACTCGTTCCCTTCTCCAGCAGACTGCATGGAAAATCAGACCTCAGCCAGAACAAATGATAGGAGTCGTCTCCGAGACATTGACTCACCAGGTTATCATACGAGACAACAGCTCATCGATGGAGACCAAACGTCTCATCCGCGGACTTCAAGCTATGAGCATCCTCAATTGCAGTCCCTGAATCCTCATGGCGGCTTGCATGCCCACAACTCGGATCCGCTTGCTACACCATGGCTTAATAATTACCAGTCCATAAACTGGCTCCCAGAAGGCTGGACCCCGGACTTCCAAATCAGTGGAGAGATTATAGGCTCATTTGACGACAATCAAGTGGTCTCCTATACAAACGACGTTACGTCAAACTATCAACAAAATCCTAGAACCTTGAGTTTGGGCCAATCTCAGGCTATGCAAATTCATAACCATATGTCTCCTCGATCAGGAGATCTACATGAAATGTCGAGTCCGGGGTCACAAAGCACACAATCTGCGGGCCGTTTCTATGTCGATGGAGATGGTGCGCGACTCCCAAGAGTTCGAAAAGCGCCGTACGGGCAGTTAGAAACACGCCCTGATAACCCCGCAAATGGCATTAAGAATGCGCATTCCGTCCTCATGTTCCCGGACTTGAGTCATCTTCCCATAGCGAATACGACTGGTCCGAATTTTGACGAGCTTCCAGTCAGCGTGTACGATGAAATAACCAGGATTTTCCACCTGACGTGTGTATCATCGACAATGTACTCAAACTTCTATGGAGACTCTTTCCCATCGCTCCGAGCTCTCAGCTATTTTGTACATCTGTTCAATCGAAATTTTCGTTCCTCGCTGCCATTTCTGCATCCAGCAACATTCGATATTTCCAACGCACATTGGCTACTAATATTGGCGATGTCTGCACTTGGCAGTCCCTACGCTGATAACGAGCCTTCCGGGGTCCTTGTTGTTGCTATGTACGAGTTCATCAGACGTGCAGTCGCGATGGCTGTAGGTACATTACCCAATAATCACATCAAGAGACTAACAGGCCCCCACAGTTAGAGTCAGATAGTAACTCGAAGCCCGGGAAGCTCGTTTTGACACAAGTGAAGATGCTTTGTTGTGTTGCAATGATGTATTGTGGCGATGATCGTCTTCAATTACTAGCGAGGAGCTATCACCGCGATCTAGCAGCGTTCTGCACGGCCGATTGGGTAGATTCATGTTTTGATATCATCTCGCGGCCTTCAGAAAGGTCCGAACAAGGAGGCTCGGATTGGCACACATGGGTCAAAACAGAGACCACAAGACGAACTGGATATTGCATATGGGTAAGCTTCGTCTCTGTCTAGATGGTATTTGACTCACATTCCCATAGCTTCTGGATTGCATGTGGTCTTTCCATTTCCAGATGCGGCCATTATTGACACTAGAAGATGCTAAAATTCCAATTCCATGCCAAGAAGTACTTTGGGAAGCAGAATCCTCTCTGGATTGGGAGCAACTTCACGCATGTGCGGCCCGTAAGTTTTCCGTTGGATTTATAACCAGCGTATGCATCTGCTCATCATCTCCCAGCAAGTGTATCTCTTCACGACACGATCAAGCTAGCTTATATTGAGAAAAGACTTCAATCATCAACTGGAGAATTCAGTCGAATTCTGTGTGTGCACGCCCTCTTCCACAGGACCTGGGAAGTCGAGAAATACTTCACGCAACCCCTCTCACTATGGACACCAACAGCCGAAAAGCAAAGTATCCAAACGATCGAAAAACGCATCCCCATCTGGCTTCCGGGGAATCAAATATACTCGAAATGGCGCAATTCGGCATGCGACTGCCTCGATATACTTCATTGGCATGCGAACAGCGTTATAGGTGCAGCTTCGGGGATGGAGCACCCAACAGTGTTACATCTCCATCTGGCTCGTGTTATATTACTGACACCGATCCAACAAATCCTTGACCTGGTGAAGTTGTCAACAGACACCTCGACTCCACCAAATGAGCTCCAGACCACCACACTGAAGAAGCATGTCCAGCGATGGGCCCTTGAAGATCAGCATAAAGCGCGACTGGCCATGATCCATGCTGGTGTCCTGTTCTGGCATGTCCGTCGTTATTCCTCCGACGCGTTTCATGAGCCTTCATCAGTGCTCCTAGCCACACTTGCCCTTTGGGCCTACGGCACATTTGCCCCTCACACACCTGCAAAAAAACCCGCCATCAATAACACCGCGTCTCCTAGCAGCGCACCGCAAGACTCTGACCAAGATACGGAAGCCACCTCACTCTTCCCAACCTCGATACAGCTCGACCGCCCTGCCGATGATGAACTTGTACAGCTGTTCGTCAAAAGAGGACAGAGTATGCGTGCGAATATTACAGGCGTTGGAAACTTGTGTAGTGCGAAAGGTCCTCTGCGTGTTCTTAACGAGGGGCAGAACCTCCTGAAAGGCTTGAAGATCTGGGGTGAGAGTAAAAGAGGTATCGAGAGGTTGCGAAAGCTGAGCGAGGTTTGTATGCAGGAGCGGGAAGGAGGGCGGGTTGGATGATGTGTACGGATAATATTTTGTAAGAGAGCAGCCATTCGAATGTTTGTAGAATCTGAGCTACCCATGATCACAATTATCGGGGCCGTTCAGCAACTTTGCAGGATACTCTCTGCTTCTTAGCATGCGTGTATGAAAAGTTTGAGTATTCGAGCTCTCGAGAAGTGTTATCTCTCTCTTCCGATTCTAAAACCACTATATTGCATGACATGTATACTTATACTAGAGACTTTGTCTTTGTAAGTGAGTACGCAAAATCTGCTTCTTGGGATGTGCCATTTGCGGGTGAAAATTGCGCATGGCGGGGTTTATTTACTTTGCGTTGAAGCTTAGCGAGCTCGGACGAACATCAATCCGTCAATCGCCAGAGCGCGCCCTGCACCGGCAAGATCATCAGTTCAGAGACTATTAGATCGCTCATATTGTTGCTCTTCAGCCGTTGAGCTATTCAAAACTCGTGATGTGGGTGGGTCAACGGTTGTGTTGCTTCCGGCGTCAACAAATTACCCCGGTCTCGAGCTAAGGCTATTTCGAGATGGCCTCGAATTTCTTATCACCTTCTATCAGACCTCGCGCTTGGAATCAAGAAACTTCAACATCTCGAGTCGCGTCGCTCGAACTGCTTGCTTTCCTGAGCAACGCTGACCTGGCTTGCATATCGACGTACACAATGGCGCCGGTAAGTCTACTCTTCTCGATCGAATTGAAATCAAGCTGACGTGACACGACAGTTTGTTGATCACTTAGATCCGTTCGTCCTCTATGGACCAGCTCCGCCTGTACCCATTGGAGAGCATCCTCCTCCTAGTCTCACGTAAGTGCTCTCTAGATCTGTCTCTTCCATTCACCCGCTCGATCGCGAAAATGACAACTAATCGTGCAGCAGTGACCATCTCACCACCGTTACGCTCACCATAGGCCAAGGCTCGAACATGCGAACCTACACCTTGTTCAAGGAATTCGCGTCTTACCACTCCCCAATGTTGGCAGCTGGTTTCAACGGCCCTTATCGTGAAAGCCAGAGCGGAAACATGACCATCGACGACTTCCAATGGCCAGAGATCTTCGGCAACGTTCAGCACTGGATGTACACCAAGGAACTCCACGGCCCCAACGATCCCAAGCTTCTCACCTCCGGTCTCTGCCTCGTCTGGATCCTCGCCGACCGTCTGATCATGCCCAAGCTGCAGAACGACGTCATGGAGNAGCTGTTTGCTAGGAGAGGTCCCAGCCGTCCATTGCCATTGATCTGCTGGCTGTACAAGATCCCCCTTCCTGATGGAAAGTTGAGACAGTTGTGGGTTGATCGCTGGGCTTTTGAGTGTAATAAGGATGGTGTTGAGGGAGACACGGGAGACCTTGTTATGCCGGCCCAGTTCTTGCTTGATGTCTCGTTGGCGTATGAGAGGGATAGACAGGAGTTGAGTCATGTTATTGCCGTTGGCGGAGAGTGGGGACGGGCTGCGGGTGGTCGTAGACTGATAGTGGAGGATTATTTCGTTCCTGAGCATTGATTTAGATGGATCCGAGGTCTTTGAAGCGTCAGCTTTGGTGACTTGGGACTTCTTTCTGATGTGAGTACACGCAATGTAGTATGATGGGTGGGGAACGCTAATAATCGTTCGTCTACAGGATGCAGAGCCGTCTAGGTTTCGTTGCACGTGGGTCTACAGCAAACAATGGACACTATAGACAAGAGAATCGCAATCCTTGGTGAAAACATAGGTGAACATCACGTGAACACGTGGTTTGAGTCCAGTCCAAGGTTCTGATGTCCCATTGAAGCAGAAAAGGACGTGAATTAGAAATTACAGCTTTTCCAATTCTAGTTCATCCCAAGACTTCCTCTTGGCAGATAAGTGGAGTGAATGCAAGATTGTATCGCGGCTAGAATATATTGAATTCTTAGCTTTCCCTACCAGCGGCTAGATAATAGTCTAAAATTCCTCTGAACTTCCTGGCTCAACTCTCTGTAGATCAATCTTGCTTTCAAGACTCTGGCTCCTAGACCTCCATCACAGAAGTGTGCGGCCTTCTCCGCTCAACGACCACCTGGATATCTGCGAAACACCTCGAGACTCCTCCTGAGTCGTCACTATGGCGGTCCAGAGACCAAGCCCTCACAAGTTCCTCGAGTAAGCCTCCCCTATCCAGAATCCGATCATGCTACTAAAGGAATGCTGATACAAGCTCATGTACAGGATGATGTCGAGCGAGAAAGTCAAGATCTATATCGGACAGGAAGAAAAGCTATACCAAGTCCCGCGCGCGCTCATCTGCTACTACTCTACATCACTGAACTATCACTTCACCAAAGACGTCTGCATCAAGAAAGCGAGCACCTTCCACAAGGCGAAAATGGCAAAGAACAACGCTAAGCACCTCTACGACTGCCAACCCGAACACTTCGACATGATACTCGAGTGCATGATGCAAGGTAGCATCTCCAAGCGCTGGACAAACAGTCGTGAGGCGATTGAGAAATGTATGGGACTTGTTGAGTACGCGCCCAAGATTGATATGGGAGGGTTGGTGTGCGAGATTGTGGTTGAACCGCTCCGTCAAGCAATCAAGAGTCCTACGCTACGACCTCCTCCAGCCAACTGCAATGTTCCGCGACGCGACATCCCTCAGCGAGGCTTCACGATCAACGAGATAAAGATTGTTTTCAAGGTGACGAAGCCTGGGAATTTTCTGAGAGCTTTGGTGGCTCAAGATGTGCTCAGTAGACAGGGACTGAAGGGAACGGGTTTCGAGGACGCGGAGAATAATATTCCTGGGTTTGCGGCAGAGGTATTGAAGCAGTTTCGGAAGTCTGCGAGCTTTTGGGCTTGGACTGATCCGATTAATGGGCTTCAGAGAACATTTGATGGGTACACTTGAGAAGTAATAGGGAGGCTGGAGAAGCATCTGGGTCATGCCTCATTCCGAGGGACCTCTTGGGGTAATCTCAGAGACATGATCGTCAAATCACGGCGAATTTTCCTTTTTCTGTTTAACACAATCACTAGCCTTTGGACAGCTATTTGCTTGCCTCTTCTAAAAACTAGAATTCCATACATTGCGTTCTTTCCCATCTTTAGGGACCTCAACTCTTAGCTCTCAATATAAAGGTTGAATGGGCTGGTTTTTCACCCATAGAAAGAACGTTGGAGGATGCATCAAAAGAAAGCAAGAGGAGGTCTTCCTCTAATTATTGGCGTTGGTCGATGGTCAATGTTTTCCTTCTCGAGCAGCCTCAGAGAATACAGAGCACCTCGATAGGGTCAGTGAACTTCTCGAAGTCCCAGTGCTGAGAAAGCATGTGACACTGAAGCAGGCGTTCCTGCCGAAAGTGGAAATTCAGCACCACTTCAACAGAGCAGCAATGAAGAAGTACCTAGGTTAGCGAGCACGCTACCTTGTTCCTTAACTTATTCTCATTTGACCTTTCTTCTTCCTTTTCCCACCACCCAGACTTCACCTCGCACTTGGGTATGCTGATCTGTGCCGTGTACATCAGTTATCGCGGACCTCCTATCAGAAGCCTACACCGTCACGAAACACCCCAGGCTGTCCACCCCGAGTCCTCAGCAGTTCGAAGTCTTCGATGACCTTGCTGCGTCTCATTCTCAGCCAAGTCAGTCTCCGCATCGTCTCATTCTTCTGACGCCATGGCATCTTTAAGAGCTCCGTCAGAGAAACCTGACAGGAAGTCTTTTCAAGAGTAAACTTTTATATTTCTTTTCATGAATGACATTTCTCTGACGTGCAACCTGCAGAATGATGAGAGGGCTTCAAGTTGTCATCTACGTTGGCCCCGAGAAGGATTACAGTCCGAAGAGTCTTCTCTGCCACTACTCCCCAGTCTTCTGCGATTGGTTGGAGGTCAAAATGGAGGACGGAGACGAACCGAAAAAGACCCTGCCAGATGACAACGTCGATGACTTCGAAGTTCTTGTTGAGTATATGCTCAACGGGAATGTTGCAGATATCTTTTCGGTCAAGGAGGCTGGAGAGAACGCCGTTGAAAGATGTGTCGCCTTTCTCCTCTATGCCAAGAAGTTTGATTTGGGCGATATGACAGACATCGTTCATGATCCCTTCAAAGCAGCATTGAGCAAATTTTGTGAAAGTGCCTTCAAGCCTGAGCACATCGGCGTCGTCTTCGGCACCACACCACCAGGTAATTCTTTGCGCCGACTTGTTACCCAAGCTGCTATCTCTACTAGCGTGGTGGGTGTCGACAGACATAAGACATACAGATACTTGGAGCGGGAGGCTATTGTGGAGGGATTCGCATTCGAGAGCCTTCAAGCTATTCGAGGTTGGTCAAAGTTCATCGAGTTTCTGGGCATGACTTCAGAGCCAGCAACGGAGCGCAGAGAGCTTGGAGTTCCCAGATATTGACAACGAACAACTAGATCGTGTCGTGACTACGAAGAACAACGGAGATGGCGAGGTGTATTTGCTTGGTGTCTACTTGAGAAAGGGCCTCTTCTGACAACAGATTTGCAGAATATATGAATATATAGCTGCGCAGGAAAGATCGCGCTGACTTGGAGCTGGAAGTCAATTCATACCTTGTGCATATACCAAATCAAATATTGCCCAATCATTCACTGCTCTGGACTGCTTGTTCCTTCATCCAAATCAGACTACCCACAGAATGCTTCTCGCTTATATAGCAGAACTTAACTCCCGCAACTCATTGTCCCAGTCAACACAACACCTAATCATGGACACGCAACACAATCTCTCCACAACTCTGCCTAGTCCCCTGGACACAGCATCAGCACCTTCTCGTGTCGAATCTATCGGACTCGCTAGAGACGCCGGCGCACCATGGCGTCTCCATCGACGATACCCAAGAAGCCAACCGCGGTCGAGCTCCTGAAGTAAGCTTGTCCTACAGAGACACACTCTCACGTTCAAAGTTCGTATTCCGTCACAGGCTGATTTCTGTTCCCCGTGTTGACATCTACGTCGGCAAGGACAAGAAACACTATAGTGTTCCCAAGGGCCTCCTTTGTTACTATTCGACCTACTTCGATCGGTGCTTCAACGGCAAGTTTAAGGAGACTAAGGAGGGCAAATTGGAACTCCTTGACGACCAAACCGATAACTTCGAGCTCCTCCTGGAGTACTTCTTGCATAGAACTGTACCTTTGGGCGATGTTAAGCCTAGATCGGAGAAAGGCTCGAAGCTCGATCTCGTTGGTAGATACATGGAGCTCCTCGAATACGCCGACAAGTACAACATGCAACACTGCATTGCCGAAGTTCTCTTCGCTCCTCTCAAAGACGAGCTGATTAAAAAATCCGACAGGCAGAATAATGGATTGTACCATGTCCGAACAGGCTGCGTAGAGCTGATCTTTCGGGGGGCAAAGGCGACAAATTGCGGACATTGATCACTCAGGCTGTGCTGTCACAACAAGGTATCAACGGTATCACTTTTAAGAAGCAAGAAGAGGATATTCCAGACTTCGCGCAGGAAATGTTGAAGCAGATCCGGGCCGCTATTTCTGCTCATGGACCGGAGTACTGCTATTGGCGTAATCCTCTCACTCTCAAAGGGAGAAAAGTCTAAGGATGTTGATCTGCGAGTTGAAGCTCTTGTTTTGTTTGGAATCTCACATAGAAGATAGCTTGGGGATGGACTTATTGAGATCTTCAGATCTTGGGAGGCGACGCAATGTTTGCGAAATGGTGCTGCTCGGGCTGGAGAGATATTGAGGCATAGTCATGAGAAGCAAAAATCATCGACTGTGGAGCCAAAAAGTTCCTCCATATCTGCTTCATTATACAATTGACACGTAATTGTTCACATTCGACCAGTAAAAATATGATCGAGTCTGGTGGTAGTAAACGAATGACTCAATAAGGCATACTTGATGAACATCTTCCTCATCTTCCTCGGTCTCAAGGACTCTCCTCTCGCCTTCATTTCTCCAGACATTGAATTCGAGATGGTTGCTTCTTTCTAAGTTATTAACAAGCCTAGTAGATTTTTATTAGGTGGTTTTAAATCTAGTAGATCAGGATTTACTGTACGAAGAATTTCTGCCTCAACAAAAAGCAGCAAAGTAGAGCCAAGACCGACGTCAACAAACCATCTCATCCCCCTCGACTTCACCTTTTTACAACCTCCCTTTCCTAATTCCAACCACAACACAAGACATCGAAGGATCGCACGACTACTGGTGTACGACTCGAAGGAACACTTCCACAGCCAAGAAACGGATCCTTCACAAGTCTTCAACGCTCAAGCCCCAAATATCTCGAATCTAGATACATCGTCGACCATGGCATCTGCAATGAATATCCCGCAGAAGCCAAACGCAACGGAGTACCTCAAGTAAGACTCTTCAAGCTGCAGCTTTACTTGCAAGAGACTGACAAGCCTGACAACAGCTTGATGAGCGGTCCAAGAGTTGATATCATCGTCGGAAAAGACAAGAAGCATTGCAGCCTGCCCAGAGATTTACTGTCCTACTACTCGATGTACTTCCATCGCTGCTTTAATGGTGCTTTCAAGGAGGCTAAGGAGCAGAAGCTCGAGCTTCTGGAGGATACCGTAGACGACTTTGAGATTCTTCTCGAATACATGCTTCACCACTCGGTCACGACCTGTACGGAAGCTAAGGCCAAGGAGAAGGGTGGTATGGTCGCTGCATATATGAGCATCATCTCCTACGCCGACAAGTACGCCATGGGCAGCATCTTCTGCGACCTGCTCTACGGCAAATTGAAGGAGCGTCTAAGCGGCTACGCACGAACAAATTACCAAGACAGACCGAACTTCCCCAGAAAATGCTGAGCTTATTTTCCGCCTCACTCCGGCTGGTAGCCCGATGCGGACTCTGGTAGTACGAGATGCCTTGTCAACCGAGGGCCTTAGAAGTGCTTCTGTGAGGTTCAAGGATGTCGAAGAAGAGGTCCCTGGCTATGCTCTCGAGATGCTTCAACAGATCCGATTGAGCGTTTCCAAGGGTGGTGGCTTCACCAGCGAATCTCTCCCATTCACCGACCTGCTCAAATCGTATTGAAAGCTGGTGGATGGCTGGAACGATACGAACATGACCACTTATATTGCATTCCCTTCGCAGATGCTTTCATCGCCTGCTATCGGTTCTGTGAGGATATTACTCAGTGTTTCGGGGTCCGCAGGAGTCCTCCGTTAGCAGTAGCATCGTATAGATCTTCTATGGATGATGTAAAAGGTTCTGCGCAGAGGGTCAATGCTTGGTGGGAAGACTAAAAGACATGTGGCATGATTTGCTTTTCTTTGAGACGAGCGATTTACATGAGTGAAAGGAGATGATACATTTTCATGCAGACACTCGACTTTGTGCAATTAAGCACGAATTTGCATCAGCACTCGCTCTGCTCTGAAAAACACCTCCGAGACAAGAAATCTCGTGGCTCCTAGATCTGAAAGTGGAGGCTGACAGGATGGTACTTTTTATTGGATTGGATCTGATATCGAAGGATCGGAGGAAGAAGATGCACGCTATATGCAATGCCTCTACTTTGCTCAAGGAAGCGCAAATCAAATAAAAAGAAACCCCGAATGCAAAGCCTAAATCCCCTTTAGACCTTCATCTCAACCAGACCGTGCTTCCAGACAGTGACGAAAGGAGTGACACCATCCTCACGGTAGTTCATGAGAACAACCCTGGCATATGTTAGTATGTGTTTTATAAGCGAGGTAAGGGTGTGCTGAAGACGTACATTCCGTCAGGGTCCATCGACTCGCCAATGTAGAAATCGTAGTCCTTGAAGTTGGCGACAATCTTCTTGGCGTAGGCTTGAGCACCCTTCTCGAAAGCGGTGATGGTCTCCTCTGGGGCATTCTTCTCCTTCAAAGCCTCCTTGACCTTCTTCATGTAGGCTACCTCCAAGTTAGACGGCTGTGTTTTTCTGAACGGGGGACGTAAGAGACGTACTCTTAAGATGGCTGAGATATGACTTCTTATCGAATTGGGTGGAGTTGAGACGGAAAGAGTTGACAACGTTGTTGACCTGGAGAGCACCATCCTCGACACCCTCCTCGGCCTCCTCAGCGGATGCGTTGGCACCAGTGTCTATATTTCCATATCAGCGGTGGTCCTTGTCCCAAAACCTTCTCTCCAAGCCATAATTTGTATCGGTATCGATTTAGGTGTAGGAATACGTACTGACTTCGACAGCGCCGAGGGTAATCATGGCGCAGTCGACCTCGTACACAGCACCATCGACCTCCTTCAAGTCGTAGGAGTCGGAGATGATCTCGTCACCGGTGAGAATATCCTACATTGGCATACGCGGTCAGTTACTGTTTCCCTAGCACCATATCATCCATCCCCCACATGTTCTCCAACTCCACTTGTGATCGGTCAAAGTCGCAGAAGCGGGGTCGTTCTGGCAGGATGAAATGCATTGAGCAGACAGGCATAGGCAGGCAATGCTTACCTTGTAAATGATCATATTGGCGGTTTTGGTGGTTGGAAGATGTGTGAGGATTTGTCGGAGAGATTGAGATAGAGGGGAAATTCTAATCTGCAATTCTGCGGTGGGTGGGCTGGGCTGGACTGGGAAAAATCGTTGTGGAGGGGCAGAAAGGGCGCTTGAGCAGAATTGGTTGTAGAAAGGGAGCTTGTACAGAATGGGTTAGGGGAGAAGAGCAGCATTCAGTGCACTGGCAGCCTGAGACTCTCAGGCCGCAAATTTGCCACATGTCAGCTGGAGCTGGGCCGCAGACCAACGAGGTGGAATTGGAATGCATGAGCCTGGTGGGGCTGAGAAGGAAGTAAGAAAAGGAGTGACGTGCATCTGCGCTTGAAGCGGTGAAGTAGAGAATTCAATTCCTCATTGGAAATGAATTGATTGGAAATAACAAGAAGAAATGATAAACACAAATCTCCTCCTTGCCTTTGAGCTGATTCCACAAGACTCATCACTGGCAATAAACTGTCAAAAAAGTCAGGAGGCTCTTGAACAGGAGATCGCGGGATTAACGGATAGAAAAAGCTTAAGCGAGATTTGATAGGCCGCCGATTACTGTACGAGTACGGTGGTACTGTACGGGACTGACTGTGGCGTGAGCGAGGAGCGAGGATTCCCATCATCATACAAAACAAACTTACTTCAGTCCACTCCCTTTTCCTCTTTGCACCTTCCTCCGCATTCGTCTCTCCTTCGTGCGCACCACGATAACTGCCTGCCATACTCACTTTCTAATACTTTACAATGGCAAACATCAGCATTGCCGCAAACACTTCGGCGATGAACGATCTTCCACCTCTGCCCGCCTACACACTCTCTCCGGTACCGCCGCTCATCTCATGGATGCCCGATTTCTACCTCTGCTTAGTCGTCCCAGTCGCCGTCTACTGGATAGTATCTATGTTCTTCCACCTCATCGATGTCTACGACGTATGGCCACAGTACCGACTGCACACGCCGGCGGAAATCCTCAAGAGAAACCATGTCTCGAGATATGAAGTGGCACGCGACGTTATCATACAGCAGATAATCCAGACGGTGGTGGGAGCATTGATGGGACTTACGGAGCCAGAGGATCTGGTTGGAAAGGAGGAGTATGATATTGCTTGCTGGGCGACAAGATTACGGATTGCGCAAAGGGCTCTGCCGCAGCTCCTCGGCTTGATCGGTCTCAATGCAGCAGCCATCTCGAAGAACATGTCTGGGACACACCCAGTACTGGCGGGGGTTCTTGCAGGTGGCAGATATCCTTCTCTAAGCGTTGGCTTGGATGTGGTCAGTGGAGCGCAGGTGGCTATTTTTGCGAGCTGGGAGATGACTGCTGCGAGGGCTTTGTATTGGTACATTGTGCCTGCGATGCAGTTCTTCCTGGCGATTGTCATCGTGGATACTTGGCAATACTTCCTCCATCGTGCTATGCACGTCAATAAGTGGCTTTACAGTAAGCTTCCCGTCTCTACTCTATCCCAAGTTTTCTGTTTTGCAGTCGTTTACTAANCCGANCCAGCACAATTCCACTCCAGACACCACCGCCTCTACGTCCCCTACGCATACGGAGCCCTCTACAACCATCCTTTCGAAGGCTTTCTCCTCGACACCCTCGGTGCAAGCATCGCCTACAAAGTCGCCGGTCTCACACCCCGTCAAGGCATGGCCTTCTTCGGCTTCTCGACGATCAAGACCGTAGACGACCACTGTGGATATGCACTTCCCTGGGATCCTATTCAGCACATCACGAGCAACAATGCCGGATACCATGATATCCATCATCAGAGTTGGGGCATCAAAACGAACTTCTCGCAACCTTTCTTCACGTTTTGGGATGGGTTGTTGGGAACGATGTGGAAAGGCGATACCAAGTCGAGATATGCGAGGGATAGGAAGGCCGCACAGTTTAAGGTTGATGCTGATAAAGTTCAGTTGTGATTAAAGAGCAAGAGTCTTCGCATACCAAGGAATTAGGAGGATTGTACTATATTTGAAGACAACTGTGCAGCATTGGGGTTCTCATTCTCGTCGTTCGTTTACGAGGGGTGTTTTGGTTGGAGGTATTGGATTGAATGGATGGGATGAACGGATGGATGGGTGGATGGGCGTTAGGGTGTGCTCTGATTACTTGCTTGATATGTGTATAAATACATGTACAGACTTGGGAGGTGGGAGATAGCTGTCTGTCTGTCTGGCTTGTTTGTTCGTTTGTCTTGCGAAAGCCAGAGGTGCTGGATACCTAATAATAATATACCTATTTCTTTCTTGTTGATATACATCACAACTGCCTGTACTCCTAGTCCCCTTGATGTGATCGTCCGTTCCTTGGAGTAAGCTCGGGGAATTTCGATGATAGTCCTCGGTCAGTACCTTCGACGACAATGACGTTCGTCTAATCGTCGAGTCAGGCATTTTGCAACAAGAACGAGTCATTCCGTTACAGAACTCACTTCCTCAAATCTCAACTCAATCTTGCATTTTGCATTTTGCATTACCTTGCCTTGCATCACTACTCTATCTGGGTACTAACTCCCGGCAAGTCCCAAACGAAACAGCTCTGAAGAAACTTCCGCTCTTCTGCTTCGAAAACATTCAATGCAAATTCAGTCAGGAGTACATGACGAACGTTATCATCTAAAGTGTAAGGAGCAAAAGGTAAAGGTAAAGAGTGAAGGTAATCGCAAGGGGATCTGATGTTTCTCCGCCTGCTGCAGTAAGTAAGTGGTTTACGATCGCGATCGTCCGATTGCGGGAGGTAGATTGGCGAAGGGCATGTGTGATGTGATGTGTGGAGTGATTCTGGAAAGGGAGGCATCCCATGCCATCCCATCTGTTCTTGAGACCGGTACCTTAGTTGAAACTGAAGTGTTTGCTGGAGTCATGTATGGTATGGCGTGGAAAGAACACGCGATCACCTGATACCCCTTTTGCTACAGCATGACTTCTCTTGAAGTCGTGCTATGAGGTGGTGGCTGTACCCCATTCGCTTATTGGTTTTCCAAATATTCGATTTAGCAGTGGGTGGAGCGATCAGAGGAACGCCATGTTGTGAATTGTACGAGTAGTCAGCTCACTAAGTCTTAAAAACTTCCATTGTCCCGGCTATTCGGGCAGGTACTGAGTTACGAGTACGTTGAACCGCGAGCAGAATGAATGGAGCCCGCCGACTTGAAGATAGATGTTCCTGCGTGTTGGAGGCGTGTTCTGGAGTGGTACGGAGGGACAGAGGTATGTCAGTCATATGTTGGAAGCGTACTTGCACTTCTTGCTCGTGAGGCGTGATTCCCAAACTAGGATATCTGGCCTAGAGTGAGTGAGTAAATGAACAAGGGACAAGGGAGTGACGTGACTCTGGAGTTCGCGTGTTTGCTACTCTAGAGTACACAAACAACGCGCGAGAATACCCGGGAGGAGATAGATGGAGTGGGAGAACAAACAAAGAGGCATCTGTTTCCCGCGTAAGTTGTACGTGGAAGTTGTATGGTAAGGAACGGGAACGGAAGAAATGAATGCTGTGCACTGGAAACATGTTTGCTCGATATCTGGTCCAGATATCGCCAGGCAATGGTATCCTGAATGATCACAATCATTCACGAGAATAAACCTCCAACTTGATGCGAGGCTGAACTGAAGCCAGCGTCATCTTATTGAACGCATTCTGGGGCATATGCGCGGGGTCCAGAAAGATTTGCCGAAATAAACAAGATGGAAACCGCCATATAGTCAATCAATGAGATGATGGCGTACACTTGAACCATGTCTCTGCTCAGTGTGACACCAGCCTGAATACAATCCCGACTTTTCGGGTGCTGGAACAAGGGACTTGTTTACGGAGTGAAGGAATTGCCGAACTTAGCAATCTGGACAAACAAATCATCAACAATCCGATGCTCCTGGTTGTTAATGGTTCTGTATGAAGCCACATATAAGCCGAAACGGCCAGATTGAGCTGCACTGAAATTAAGGGTGAGCGAAGAATCAGACAATAGCCAATTGCTTCTGCTTCTGCTTCAATAAGCAAAGATGGGAAGAAAAATGACGGAACGGAATAAGATGACGTGAGATATGAGATGAGATGGGATGCATGATCTGTGATGCCAATTCTCGGAACGAAAACCAAAGCAAATACACAACGTGATACAACTAGGAAACAATACTTCGGACCACACGATGTCGTGCTCTCTTGTCGGAGCCGGCACCGGGAAACAGGAACAGAAAATCGCCGAAGAAATATAGTCTGACATCAGATTATCAATCTTCTGAAACGAACCGAGGCCGGCCGAAAGACATTTAGAAGTGGAACAATCAAGCGTCGGAGACAGGAAGATTCAAACTTTAAATGATTGCAGGATTTGTTGTCTCATGGCTTGCGAACCAATCAGTTGGTGGCCGAAGATCAAGGTGACGAGAAGGTTCGTTAGGTACACCATTTGATGACGGGAAGGATGCCCAGATATCCAGATATCCAAGAAAAAATCAATGTTTACGAAGATTTGAAATTTTAAAGAATTGAAATTAGAAGTGAATTTTGCACGCGCTGTCTAGAAACTCAGACGCGCTGGACGCGTCGTTGGCTGGGAAATGATAGGTCGAACTACCCGTTCATTTAAACAAAAGTGGAAAAGGGGTCTTAGTGCGGTGCGCTTACTGAAGCGTGAGCACCTTCGCTACCGTCGATCAAGGCGGCAGAACGAACATGGGAAATCGAGGTTGCATGAAGGAACGAATTGGAACGCGCAGGGCATGAGATTGGGAGAGCAACTAAACTGCTTCGAGGTAAGGGATGTCGGAATTAGGGTCTGGACATCTAAATGCGCTCATCGGCCTCGTTCTGCTGTCCAACCTGTTTCGACCAACAGGACACAGAGATGCATCGCACATGGCTGAACTGGTTTGATTTGGCTGTGAAGTGCTCCCCAAACAAGCTCCGCGAGCAGGGTATGAGATGATCTGAGCGCAGACGTGGGCCGTACAGGGCCTGTATTCGCGAATTTGCCGAGATGCCAAGACGACTGACGAGTGATGACCGAACTGTCATGGTGCGCCGACGCTTTCTCCCGATTGGCAAAAGGAGGCTATTGACACTTTACTGGTTTATGGGACATGGAAGTCAGCCCCCTCTCATCTCAGCCAGCAATTGTTGTTCATTTGCTCTGAGGAGGGAGGTGGACGCCGTGGACGAGTCGACGGGCAGCAAGCATATTCGGATGGCATATTCGAAACGAGAAGCAGCTCTTGGTGCGTGGGTGATCCATCGCATGTCTGTCATGCTTTCATGCATCGTCCAAACCAAACCTGAAGTCGTCTCCTGGTCGTCCGGTGTACTTGCCGTCTCCCACCGATTGGGTCTGGCTGGTGTCTTGGCAGTACAGCCTTGCCTTGCCTTGCCTTGCCTTGTTTGATGATCCTCACCTCATAGTGGGAACTGGGAACTCTCTCCTGAGCAGAGCAGTGAGAACCTGGGACCTGAGGTGTTCCTTCAGCTTCAGCTCCAGCTCAGCTCGTCAGCTCCCGTCCTCTCACGCCCACCTGCACTCACACAGCTGTGAGTCCACTGTACTGTATGTACTATTGAAATTTGTATGCCGTGCTCGGGGAGGCAGGCATGACATGCTATGCTCGACTGCACTGCACTGCACTGCACTGCACTTCTGTGTCTCTGCTCACGGACGGCAAGTTCATGGCATCCTTCTTCACTTCCTCATTTCTTCTTCTTCTTCCACTTCTCCGCTCCTTCCTTCTTCCGTACATAATTGTTCTTCCATGCACATCACATCACATCACATCACATAACAATCGCCATTTCTTCTGTCCGAATTCTCCGCAAGGACAATTAAGCTCGGACAATACAGATCCACCTGCACATGGTTCTTGTCTTCCTGGTTTATCTTCAAGATCAGATCCAGTCCAGCCCCCACATCGCTTCCATTGGGAGGCGGCTGCAACGGGATTCCACGAGGCTACCTCTAACTAGAGACACTAGAGGAACCACAACTGACCTATCCCATCCACCGAAACATCCTCAATTTCCTGTTTGACTCTCCTGTTCATCCCGTTCGGTCTTGTTGTTCAANAAAACTGTACGTACCCCGCCATAAAGTCAGGGAACCCGGCACCGACTCGAGGATCAAACACCCTCTCGTCACCACTGCTGCACACCCACCACTCCTACACCTCAGCGTCAAAAGGATCTCCAGACCTCAACAATGCATCATCCCATCTCTCACTCTTAACCTGCACATCCAAAACACCAACTGCATTTACCGAATCCTCAGCGTCGGGTCTCTAGGCGCTCAATCCGGCAATCCTAGCGATCCTCGACCATCACGGCGCTTCCGACCCGGATTCCCATTGTTACTGGTCCGAAGAACATTACCGCAATTCCATCACTCTTCCAAATACGCGCATCTCAAACCTCGCGGCTATCCCAAACAGATCTGAAGACGGCAAGGGAAATACCATTCCAGAGTTCGTCCAATCCTTCGCATCGGCTCTTGAGTCCCAACACCGGCTACCTAAGCATGCAACCTCTCGTTGCTACAAGACCTTGACCAAACCCTCCCAGAAGATAGGACCTGCGCGTCGTCGTCAAATTCAACGTCCATCAACATAATCTTAATACTTGCTCGGGCTGGTTCTCGGGTTTACATACGTCAATATGGATACCGCACTTATCACTTTCATGATTTACGTACATTTCCCTGATTTGCCTTATTTGTTGTTTTTCGATGAGTTTTCAATGAAGCATTCCTCGTGCCGCTGCTCGAGAATCTTCTTCAATTGGAGATGCTTTTGACTTTCGATCGAATGGTGTGAAAGTTCAAGATGTGGCTAGACATACCTGGTAACTGCCAGAGCTTATTGCGAATCCCGCGAAAATCCAAAACACGGACATTGGACTTTCGGAGAGCAAGATTATGTTGTACCTCCGACAAGTCTCATCCGATGTTCAGAAAGCATGACATGCGTCTGCGATGCAGTCTGTCATCTGATGAGTACCCGATGCTGCATTCGTGTCTGCCCCGACTTGAAGCATTGAATCTTGAATTGCGTAGTCCGCAATTATTTGATCTCCGAGGAACACTCAAATTGAACCGAAGAGCCTCTTGTTCTTCATATCTTGGCGTCACAGGCAGTTTCTAGGAAATTAGTCGTCTGGCTGAACTATCTGCCCAAACATCCATCTATATACCAAACGGTGTTATACTTCCATTCGGCCATCCGAAGTTATATGAGCGGGGAAGTGTGCCGTTTCATCTTTACCTGCCACCGATCTTCAATTAATGAGCGACGTTTCCCCACGGATTTTCAGATCGTTACCATTTATAGTACCGCGATCCTTGTTTCACTTGGCTAACTTACCACAGTCAAACACCCCACTCCACTCAGTCAGTTCATTTAATTGGATCATGGGACAACTTCACCAAACATTATCCCATGGAACGCGACATCAGACGGTCACGATCCCAGTGGCGCGGCTGCTATGCTTTTGAGGACATCATTTGCGATGGGGATGGGCAGAGTAGTCCCAAACGCACGGGTGGTTTGAAGATGGGGTCCACTTATTATTACTACGTATGTTTTTCTATCCGAAACTTTGACAAACATTGAAGCTCATGACATATATAGTACGAGCTGGACGACGGTACCGAACACTACGACGCGTCGATACCGTCTACCACAACTTGTCCTTATCTACCAGGTCAACCGGTCAATCTTCTCTTCGTCCCAATTGAAGTTCAACCTCTACGATACCGCAGCGCATCGATGAGTTCAATGACCAACGGAGACGTCAAGACGATGAACCCTGCTGATAAGTTTATGACACCGAGAGCTCCGCCACCACCACCCTCACTACCACGTCTGAACACCTCTTCATCAGTACTCATGAAGAAACGATCCGCACGTTCGCTTTCACCAAAGCCCGAGAAATCGGCATGGTCACCAAGATTGTTTTTCGGGCTTCGACTACCAAACCAGCCTTCATCAGCATCTGTTGATACTCGTGGACGGTCCTCTTCGCTGAGCAAGGTCCACAACGGAAGGGTCAATGCAAGCACACCGAATTTGAGAGAGGAGGCAAGGAAGGCGAAGTCTGTACCACATACGAGGGAAACATCACCACAATCTTTCAGGAGAGTGCAGTCGCGTGATCCTTCGCCATTACGACACTTGGTACAAGAGAACACCATTTACAATACCACCACTCTTGAGATCCCAGATGAGATTGAAGAAGAAGGCGAGGATGATGACAACTTCGCCAGTCAACTTAGTCGCATGTCGTTTTCCGAGAAGTGCATTACACCACTTGCGCCTCCGCCTTCAGGTCTGCGCTCTCCGCCAGCTCGTCTCCGATCTGCAAGCACAGCAAAGGATATGCAGAAACCACTTCCCCAACTTCCCGAAGAAGAACTTCTTCCTCCACCTCTCCGCCTCCGACCCGCCTTCTCTGTCGCCGACCTACCACGCTCCCATTTCTCTACCTCCACTATGGCGTCCTCCATCACCTCCCCCACCGACAGCCATTTCAGTTTTACCTCCGAGCATTCCATCTCTTCTGACCTCAACGATGACGACGAAAGCCTCGCAGCTGATGTCGGTTCTGGTGACGAATTCACCTACAGTCCTGTTCTAGCCGACATTCCGGTTGGAGGATTCAGTGGATACAGCCTCCCAGAAGCCGACTACGCCTCTGAGCAGACACTGAGAAAGGAGACTCCGCTCTCGCAGCTCTCACCAACAGCTAGCCGCGCCACATTTGGTGCTACGCGTCAAGCTACCTTCGAGCCAGAGGCCGAGCAGATGACTGCTCTGCAGCAATTGCTTAGCGAGATGGGCTATCTCGGCGATGTCATTGTTGGGAAGTGAGCTGATTGCTCCCTCTCTACTACATACGTTTATGTCGCCGTTATGACAAAGTTCTTGTACAAATTGTTTGTTGATTGATTTCTTTCTTTCGTTCTTTGTTCACTTGTTGTATAAGCCAGGAGCTAGAGCGGAGGGCAATGTGCGATCTCTGTAGCTTGCTTTGCTTTCCTCGATATTTTGGTGCGAGCATTTAGCGTGGAGTTCTGGGACTGGAAGATTGTGTGGGCAATTAGCGTGGGTGGGTCTATCAGATGTCAAATTTGACGTCTCGGCTGTATGAAGCTATCTTCTGTTGTGCTATGCGAAATGCCTGGGACGAGAGGATAGGAAAATGGAAAGGAACGGGAAAAGGACGGACGATACCCCATGACTTGACTGGTTTCATTTGTCGGAATATTTCGTTGATGAGAACGAGATAGGGATGAGAAGTAAATGCTTAGATGAGAAGGGAGAAGATGAAGATGATGGAAATGAAGATGGACGTAGATGGGCCTTTGGGTTCGATGAACCTGGCCAGACCAGGTCGATATATAGCCCTGCCGATGCCCTACGAGGTATGTAGGCATGAGTTAGATGACAAGAAAGAACATACAAAGGTTTTAAACAATGTCTCGTGCATTTGAGATTCAACTCCAGCGTGACATGATTTGTCTCATTGTACACTATCCCTAAGTTCGCTCGCTTGACTTACGTAGTGCTGTGATGTGATGTGTTCTGAATTCTTACCTGTAGTAAAAGAATTCTTTGACACTCACTTAATTGGGCAACACTCAATAGCTTCACAACGGGGTTACAGTATGATTGAAACCTCACGAACACGATCTGACCACTGACCATCACGCGAAAGCAAGACTTGAAGAATTTGCAAATGTACTATATATATCATACTGTTTCTTTTTCTGTAAGCTAAGCCCTGCGAAATCATTAGTAGCAAATCTCTCTCCTCTTTCCTCTCTCTGCTCCAGCTTCCGCTACTGATGAATGCTTCCTTAGGGGAAGACATCCACAGTGCTGGAGAGCCTGTCACTACCACTACCACTACTACTTCTGCTGCTGCTGGTGATGCTGATGCTGATGCTATGTACATGGTTATCGAAAAGGAGGCGCTGAAAATGAAATTAAAAATAAAAAGGAAGAAATGAAAAGTTGTCTCTGCACCATGCGCCGTTCTTTTGGGGGCGCCAATGATTACCTCGACCTCGACCTCGACCTCGGATAATCGAACGTCTCTTGTCGAGCAAGACTCGATTGCGAGAGAGGGATGAGTTCCTCTTTCGAGGATTTCACGCTTCTTCTCATTCAATCGTCGCTCATCTGACACTCCACACCACCACAAGCACCACCTCTCTACACCCCATGATACAAATAAGCCCAAGCCAATAGGCAACTCATGTCAATCAGATTTTTCATCAAAGTAAGCGGCAAAAGCTTTCTTCTCCAAATCATCGTGCTTGCCACCTCTCTTGCGCTCCTGTCTGCGGAAATAGACTCGCTTAGCCCACTTCCAGGCCTCGACGCCTGCAAAGAAGAGAATAGCTTCGATGAACACGATACCCCATTCCCAGCTAATGCCAGTGTGCTTGAACACCTTGTGGTTGATGACAGGGATATAGAGAGTAGGGAAGATAGTAACGAATCCAGCAATAACAGCCCAGAAGAGGAATTTGTTTCTCCAGACGTCGATAGCCCATTGAGTGAAATACTTCGTGCTCTTAGGTTGCATGCGGAAGAACGAACGACGCATATTGACCATCTCCCATGCGAGGAAGAGCGCGAACCAGGTAAGGCAGACGAAGGTGGTTGCACGTGCTCGGAAGACGGTGTCGCATTGCTCGGAGTAGCTGTCGTTGCAACCGCTTCCGAGGTTACCGTCGCCGAAACCGAAGAGCACGAGGGAGAAGGCTGAGAGACAGAGGGCGGCCATCCAGAGTCCGTAGACGAGCATATCGATCATGACTTCCCAGGCGAAAACACCGACTTCCATTGGGTGGGGTGGGCGCAACATAATGTCTGCTGCTGGGGCTTCGAAACCGAGACCCATGTCGGGCATTCCTGGGAGGGTGTCAGTAATCCGTTTACAGCTAATTCGTTCTGGAGAAGTACTGACCTGAAGTAATCATAATAACCCACAAAATCTCAACTGGTGCAAGCGGGAAGACGGAAAGTTGGCTATCATCCTTGAACGCAAGACCGATAAGTAGAGTGCAGGCCTGTGCAATGTTCTCGGCCAATAAGTGCAGAATAAACTTCTGGATGTTATCGAACATGCGGCGTCCTTCTTCGACAGCGTTCAGAATCGAGGCAAAGTTGTCGTCCGTGAGCACGATATCAGAGGCATCTTTGGCTACATCTGAGCCTGCCAGACCCATGGCAATACCGACATCTGCGCGCTTGAGAGATGGGGAATCGTTGACACCGTCACCTGTCATAGCAGCGAACTTTCCGCGTCTGTGGAGGGCTTCGATCATGTTGACTTTGGTGGTAGGCGAGCATCTGGCGATAACGAGAGGTAAGAGTGGTAGAGCATCGATTTCATCTTCAGAAAGCTTATCGAATTGTCCAGCGGTCATGACCATAGCTGCGGCTTTGTCTGCAGAGATAGCTCCCATGTTCGATGGTAAGATACCGACTTGCAGGGCAATAGCTCTAGCAGTACTGGGGTGATCACCAGTAAGCATGTGAACAGCGATTCCGGATGCGTGACACTCGGTGACTGCACCTGCGGTCTCTGGGCGAGGAGGGTCGTAGAGTCCGACAAGGCCACGGAACACCAGATCACATTCGATGGTGCTACGCTCTGGTACCTTGAGCTCATCGACAGAACCTGGGAGTTGCTTGCTAGCCAGAGCAAGAACACGCAGACCTTGACTAGCTAATGCCTCCATGTTCTCAAGAATTTGACTGCGGATCTCCTCGGTGAGTTCGGTCTCGCCGCTAGGAAGAATGATGGTAGAGCAAGATTCGAAGATTCTCTCGACAGCGCCCTTGGTGAACACCATGGACTTTTCCTTAGACTCGAAGATGACGGACATCTTTTTAATGGTAGAATCGAAGGGGTATTCGGCGCGCTGCTTCCAGATAGCATCGTCGGCATCCGAAGTCCAGCGGGAGCGGTTCCAGTTGAATCGTGCAGCAAAAACTTGGATTGCGATGTCAGTGGGGTCGCCACGTGCCTTCCATTCGCCTTCAGATTGATGTACGTTTGCGAGGTTGGCAAGAGCGGCGATGGTGAGGAATTGCTCGAGATCGTTGTTGTCCTTCAGAAGCTCCTCGAATGGAACACCGTCTGGATCTTGCTTTTCAGCCTCAGTCTCCTTTCTTGGCTCAACGTCACTGATGGACAGGTTGCCCAGGGTGGGATCGATGGGGTTGTCAGAGGTTCCCACGGAATAGGTGCCTTTGCTGGGGATCCAAGCCTTCTTGACCACCATCTTGCCCTGTGTCAGAGTTCCAGTTTTATCGGAGCAAATATCTGCGGGAGAATTAGCCAGGTGTGTCTCAAGATCAGAATCTTCTTAAACCTACCAGTAACACCACCGAGTGCTTCAAGCGAATCCAGACTTCTCACTACGACGTTTCTTTTAATCATTCTTTTGGTTCCAGCAGCCATCGTAATGGTCAATACGACAATAAGCGAAGCTGGAATCATGGAAAGACCGGTTGCAACTGCATAAATAATAACCTCGGTGTTGTTGGAGAACTTATTAGCTCCCAACACAATCAGGGCGCAGATAACAGCGATTCCAAGGAGCAGGAGTGCGAGCTTCGAGAGCTTTCGTTGCAGCGGGGTTCCAACATTAACACCAAGAAATCGTCCAACGAAATCGGTAGATGTAAGGGCCCATGCTTGAACGTAACGATGTGGCTTTGCAGTTCCGTCTGGTTTGCGCTTGACTTGTCTTCTCTTGGAGTTTCCTCCTCGAAGTGCTGCTGCAATAGATCCGATCTCGGTATGCATACCAGTCGCGAAGACAATACCGCGACCGCGGCCCTTGGTAACGGTAGAAGAACTGTAGATGACATTGAGACGATCACCAGGTCCAGTATCGGCATCGAAGGTGGCAGCTGCTTCTTTTGCAACGGGAAGTGATTCACCAGTAAGAAGAGCCTCATCGGTCTCGAAGTTCATGGCCTCGACAAGTCTGGTTGGAATTAGCGCTGAAGGTCGAGGAGTCCACAGGAATATGACTTACCTAATATCTGCGGGAACAGTGTCACCGACCTTGACCTCAACCAAATCACCAAAAACAAGTTGTGCTGTAGGAACAACCACATTCTTGCCCTCACGAATGGCATTGGCGGTAGGAGAGCTCAGGGAGCGAAGAGAATCCATAGTCTTCTCAGCGCTGTACTCCTGGAAGAAACCAACTGTAATGTTCAATACAATGACGGCAGTGATAACACCACCTTCAATGTAGGAACCGATTCCGAAACTGACAGCCATGGCCAGAATCAACACCTGTAGAATTGGATCAGAAAATCTGTGATCGGACTAGAGATGTGTGGTACGCTTAACTAGAGTCATTGCATTTGCAACCTGGCGCAGCAGGATTTTTGCGGGATTGACACCCGGGCCATCATCCAGCTCATTGGGGCCGTATTTCTCAACACGAGATTTGGCTTCTGTTTCGTGCAATCCATCGAGGAGGTCTGCTCCTATCTCGTTTGCGAGTTGCTCGGCTGTCAAAGTATGAGGAAGACCGGAGAGAGGCTCGTTGGCTTGTCCAGATACATGGGCTGCAGCCTCTTCTTTGCCCTTGCCATTACCCGCCATAGCTACTGACTCCTTCTGGGTTGGTTTGACCTGATTTGAGTTTGAGCCTAAGTTTCCTGTTGTTGTATTGTACTGCGGGCTGTTTGAAGCTGGCGTTGCAGTAAATAAAGATTAGCAATGACGTAGCGAGACAATCAGACAGAGGCTGAAGTCAAGTGAGTTTGAATTGACGTCGATTGATCAATTAGAGAAGGAACTCTTGTTGATTGCTTGATTGATCTTAGACAGAGGTAGGTCCAACCGGGCATTGGAAGTCTTTATACAGAGGTCCAGCCCTTTGGCCATCACGTCACCGCCTCGCCTTATCCACTCTCTCACCCACTTGGCTCTGCGCCAAGAGCCTCTAGAGGGAAGCAGCGTACCAAGAATCCAAAGCCTCTTTCGCGGCACTGCAGCGTACGGTTTCACAGACTGGCATGCTGCAGTTGTACAGAGGTATCTCGCCAGCCTGTAGCGCATCCATGTGTATTTTCCTGGGGTGACATCCCCCACCAAGACAACATCGCTGGGCGCGCATGTTTACAGGCTCGCTTACAGCTGTGGGGGCTTGGCCAGCCGCTCACAGCGGTCGAGGTTCCGATGTTCCGTGAACTAGTGGAGTTGAGAGCGAAGATTTTGAACGTCCAAGACCGCCAAGTAGGAAGTCGCCCTCATTGTGCAGTTGAACATTCTCGGCGCATGTTGGTGGGTTGATAAGGACGGTCTCGCCGGCAAGAGTTGGGTCCCGATCATATTCGGTCAACCTTGAATGTAGATCGTGGGATGACTCGCGAGAGCTTGAGAGCCGGCTGCTATGACGGGGAGGCGCACTATCCCTTTAGGGGACCACTCGCTAATCTTGTGGGGAGAGACCAACCAAAACATTGCATCTCACCACGGGGATTCTACCTTTAGCCAGCAATCGGACATTGAAAGTGAAGATATGCAAGCATCACCAGAAAAGAGGAGAGTAATGAGAGGGTCTTCTCGAAATGAGGTAAGAAAAGAACGCTTTACTCCCGTGCCAAGTAGTCCAGATTTCTTTCACAGCACAGCCGCAGACCTGTCATCCGTTGTTAGCCGACTCAATTCTACTTGAGTCTGGGCAGCGGAGACTACGGAGTAGAGACGGCATTTAACTACCTATACCAACTAGTACTAGTATGCGGTAATGCAATGTAGCACTGATCTTCATGACCCACGACTCAATGCTTGTACTCACGACTCAAGGACATAAGGACATGTGAAGCATGCATCATCAAATGTATCCAAAGCGATTCCTGGCTTTCGTATCTACCTAGAACTAGCTTTCTCTTCTGATCATGAGCTCGGTTTGTTTCAAATCATCCTCTGTAATCCATATACAACCATTCACTAGTTATCGCCATCAGGACTATCATCCAGCATATATTTGTTTTTGTGTATATAAGCTTTGAACCCAATATCTCTGGGCCTTCTTTCGAAGCTAGTATCCGAATTCACGTGTTCAATACAGACTGTCGGACGTCGGAAGTGTTTTGACTTTCAATTTGCTTCAACGCTAGCTGTCATTCTATGTCAAGTCTATCTGCTGTAGGATCTCATTCCCGAATGTGTCTGGTGTAAGAGCTAGCTTTCCACTTTCTTAAGTTTGCTCATCCATTGCCCTTCCACATCAACGCCATTCAGGTAAATAAGCCTCCAAGCTCCCCCCTTAAGGCCAGGTAGTCCTCAATGTCGAGCATGCGGGGGTAGTCAACGCTAGCATCTCTCAGGCCAACCTTGATGCCCAAAGCCACCAGCTACTCATAATGAGCTCTAGAAGCCTTGTTGACTTCATGGGCGAGTTCATCAGGCAAGCCGGAAGCTTCTTTACTCCACTTGTCATCCGCAAGCTGGAAAGCACACTGGTCGATGAAGAGCTTTCTGGCCTTGCTGAAAACCCACGAGCAGCGAAAGACGTACTGTGCAACAGGAAGGACCTGGTCAGGGAAGGGGCAATTGATGAGGGCGGCGAGGGAATCGTGCTGTTCGCTCTTCTGTCAACAGTTCCGAAACCGATCTGAGACCTACCTGAGGGCTGCAGGATCAAGAGCGAAGATTTTCGAGGAAGCCATGATGCTAGCCATGGTCTTTGGGACACCAGTTAGTGCCTTGAGTTCCATGTGCAGCTAGTGGAGAGAGCTTACCAATGACTTATTCCTCAGCGAAAGAGACTTGAGAACTTGGAAGAGGATATCGAAGTTGTTGCTGATGGTGGATGAAGTTGAGTTGTGGAGATGGTGAGGTCTTTTTGTATCTTTCTGGCTACTGCTTAACCTCATAGCAATCTGAGCTATCGCGTGAATACCCTTGTGACTTCATGGGAGGAAACCAAAGAACCAATTTCTCTACAAGTCTATAGATAGTCGTATAGGTCCCATGCTTTCCCAAACGATTCAATGCGCCTCACAGCTGACATCACTCTCCCAAAGTTCCTTCTTTCATCACCTTACAGCGCTCCTATCAATTTGCATGAAGTCAATCCTTAAGCCAATCCGAATGACCTGACAGAAAACTCATAGAATTCACCTCGAAACACCCTCAGATTCATACACCATGGATAATTTGAAGTGTCGGAGAATACAGGTGAAGCTGTCGTCTTGAGCTCACTTTGCAAAGTCAATAGTCGTAGTAAACTTGGCATTCCAATCGAGGGTAGCTTATTCATGATCAGATCGAGCGCAACGCAGGAAACCTGTTAACCACCATTCTGAATATTCCAGATGTGAGGGGAAAGTGTTTGCATTGTATCCAGTATTCATTGATCATAGCCAAAGGTACTACATAAGGCACGGACTTCGATTGTCATGCACTCTGTTTGGAAGTTCAACTCTGGTTCTGGGTAGCTTGTATGGCTCTTTGCTCAAACTCTCATGACCCTACATAGCCACCAATGAGACCAGATATAAACCAAGTGTGGCTGGCTTCCACTTCCTCCAAGTTTGCTCATCCAGGCCCAGCGTTGTCTGTTATCAACTTCCATGACCAGATTACAAGGCAATTTCAGGCACCATGTACTGCTGAGCATCAATCTTCCTAGGAAGTACTACGGCATAGCTAGAACTCCACCTAGCCATATGTTGGTACTCTTTCTTGTGTTCGGTAGCTACATCGGCCAGGAACTGCGGTGGAATATCCCCATCTCTATCTCTCGTGGCCCACAGCGTTGGCACCATCTCGAAAGCACACAAATACGCGATCAGTCTTCTTAACTTGCTGTCTGGCGATGTGTTTCTGTATATAATTTTGAGGTCTGGCATTGTGTCGAGCGTTAATTTCTTGGTGCAGAGCTCGGTAACGGCCTAATTTTGCAGCTTAGGGATCAGGAGCCGATCGGCGAGGATCCAGGCTACGCAACAGCTCGTTACTGTCAGTGGTCTGCTAAGGAGATGTTCGATCTTCATCGTGTACATCGAGCACTGTAGAAAAGCGAAAGCCTCCGTAAATGGAAAGTCGTCGATCGTCATCGTATTGCTCTTTCCCTCGATGAACGGTCCATTGAATGCGTCGAGCATTGGCGAGTAGTAGCACGCGAACTCCCTGTAAACAACGTACTCCTTCTTTGTCTCTCCACACTTCATGATGACCGTGACGGTAGTCAGGGCGTCCCTGTAGAGCTCTGTCAGCTTGATCCCAATCGCTTCGGAAACTGAAAGGATAGGAGAGGCTTATGTCACTTTGGGGACTGTCTTGACAGCCTTAATTTTCTATACGGTGAGAGCAGGCGTAGTGGTAGTGTCTTTCGCAGCAGGAGTAGCTGGAGTTGTCTGCGTTGTGTTGGCATCGCTACCAGCTGCATTGCGGACGACTAGGGCTGTCTCAGGAGCAGCTATAGGAGAAGCCATATCGATCTGGTGTGGGCGTATCAGCACAAGTTCAAGCTTCTCCACAGAAATACAGTCCGAAAAATCAACAATCAAGCGTACCATAGGCTCACCGCAAACTGAATGCAAGCAAGGCGAGCTCTGATCAGGATATTGAGGAGGAACGGCGGAAGCAGAATGACGCCTCTACGTGATTCTGGAGTTGAGTCAAGAACGATATAGAGAAAGTTCGAGGAAAGAGTAGACCACTCGTGAAATACACAGAAAAGGGATCCACATTTATTCGACACGGAGCTAGTCCTCAGCACCACTACCACTCGGTAAATGCCAAAAATCATCCTACGAACCTGCTCAGGCCAATCTGAGAGTGTTCAATTCACTCAGAACCTCACTGGACGTCCGATTTGCTGGTTACAGGGTGAACACCTCAGCTTCCTCCTCTCCTAGCTACTTCCCTTGTAAGCTGCCTCGCTTAACGTTCCAAAACAACAATGTCAGATATCAACAAAATGGAATTCAATATACAGCACAGCTTGCTACATTACAAATAATGGAGCATCCATATGGTAAGTACTGCTCGAGAGATACCACGAACGGTCCCATCATAAAAGATCTCAATTCCAGTCCAGGCAAGAAATGGTGACCTTTTCTGCATAGCTTTTACGAGACGACCGTACCTGACACGGATCAGTACTAACAAGAATTTGATGCTCCTCCGCTTCTGGCGAACATCGACGTACACTCAAGAAGAAGCCAGAGAAAGTTCCTGCTTTCGGAAGGCAGAACGTGTTGGTCAAATACCGTGGTATTGTATTTCATTATTTACCCTCCCAAAATCCATATATTATCTATACCATTTTATGCACCAGCCATAACCCGTCCGCATACAGTACAATGTCCATAGGTCTGTCTACCTGTACATGATATTCCCGAGCCACATGATGAACAGAATCAAGCAAACCCTCAACTTCAAGCTACCACTCAATCTCCCCAGAAAGCCAGACGAACTGCTGTCGCCTAGTGAAGCCCTTTCATCCATCGATGATGACGACGAAGAGACATCCTCAGTCTTGACTTTCGGCAGCAGGTATGGCGAGTTCTTCTCCCCATTCACGTCTTCGTCATCACTGATCTTTCGGGCCTGTGCCGGACGTCCTACTGTGTCTCCTACGATCCATCTTGTCAAGGTGTGTGTCGCTTCGGCTGTGTGCCAGCTGACCCAGAAGAAGACCGCTGTCAACACTACGGTCTCGATGCCAGAGTCCCATAAGCCAAGTCGGAGTAGGCCCTTCGTATCGGCCGCGAGCCAGATATGATATTGCAGGACATATGTCTCGAGTGAGCAGCGGCCCAGCCAGGCAAAGACGGCGGAATGATAGTTACGGAACACTCTGAGTGCGTTGCGAAGGACGATATAGCAAAGAATCGGGATGGCAGAGATGTATGGCTGCCACCAATTGTAGTCCTCTTTGGTGTGTGACTTTCGAAGGAGGCCCCACATTCCAGGTGGAAGGCCGAGAGCGAGTGCCAGAAGTGCAGCTTGGAAGAGCAGGCGAAACTTGATGGTAAGCTGGATTATGAGGTCGATGGCTGATTTGGGAGTGACGGCACCGGTCTCTAGTCGGAAAGATCTAAGTGCGAGAGCTGCGATGAGCATTCCAAGGTACACAACATACAAATCAAGGGAAGATCGGAAACGCCATTCGGGAATGTTCCAGGATATAGCGCAGGTATAATGCAGGACGGAACCAACAAACTCCAGAACTCCGGGTATCTTTGTAAAAGCAGTCGTAAGCGATGCTGAAACGAACATCTTTCCGAGGAGAAAGATCAAGTTCGAATTCCTGCTATGCCCAATTCTGAGCGTGGCATAGATAATAAAGAACCAGAAGCTGACGAGAGGCGCAAAATAGTAGAACAAGTAGTTGGTGCGCATCATATACGGCAACACACAACTCAGCAAGTTGATTCTAATCAACACTGCGGCGCATCGCTTAAAAGAGTAGTCTTCCGTTTTCAGAAAGAACATAGTATGGCCGTACCCAGTCATGAAGAGATACGCAGCAATGAGTAGCCGAATGATCTGATAAATGCCCAGATTGCTGGATCCATGGGTATAATGATAGACGAGAACGATAAACTGCATCCAGCCTTTCCATTCGTCTGTCTGCTCACGAGGCAGGAACTCAATGTCCTGTGGAGCCTTTGCGCTGGCAATTGGGCTTTTGCTTCTCCGTACGGAAAAAGCACCCACAACCGCTGCTGCACCACATGCAGAAAGGAACTGGCTTCCCTCAAACTTCTTATGGACTTTATCAAAGATCTGAGTCCTGTCGGTGTAAAAACAATAACACACAACCAGGCCAAAGACGGTCAGGGCAGTCAGAACCTCCGTTTGTGGCAAGAATCGTCCTATCTGGGCCACATGTCTCCGACGGGTGAACAGAATCGCTGGCAGAAGTAGCATTCCACCAAGAATCAGCATCCATTGGACACCGCCAGGTTGGGTGTAGTTGCTGCAACATGTTCGATCATAGGGATAGCCTCTTTGGGCAGCATCGGCGTTACAACGTAAGTTGAGAACTACGTCTGCTTTTGCATTTGCTACGTTCTCAACGACATGAAGTCCACTCTCTTCATATGGCTCGTCTCCATCAGAGGTCATTAAAGAGTAGCTCCAGACGATATCAGCCCTTGAGTGCGCTGAAGCTTGCTGAAGAAAATCGTTCATTTGGTCAATCTTCTCTGGAGTCATAGTTTCTACTCTCGAAGGGGACAGAGCTTCGTATCGAGGGACCTGGATTGGTGCCAACAAAAGAAGATTAGGTGACTCCTGGCGAGATGCCAGCGTCATTGGGACCGCCGGGAGCGATGTATCATTCTCGGTTAGGTGGTCCATGTACGGGATGATAGCGTCGATTGAGTCCCTGAAGTCTTTGAAGTAGTTCTCCTGGCCATGTCTCGCGTACCATAGTCCGGGAGTTCCGAGCAATAACAGGCCAGCACTCTGAGGACCGTCTGCCTTCGCTGGGGAGTAAGCTTTGAACAATTTCAGCTCTTCAGCCAATGTCGTTGAATTTAGCCATGGATCCCAAATGAATTGAACCTTAAGACCATCCGACTCAAAGGCAAGATCCGTATGCTTCTCGTCCAGGTCCAACGTCTCAATTTCCTTCTGGGCCTTCTGCTGATCCATCTTTTTCGCAACCGCCCAGTATATCTGCCGCGTTGTAGAGTCCCCAATGAAGACCAGCCGCCTCTTCTGGAAACATTCTTGCATATCCCTCTTCGTGTATTCGTGCATCACACATCCCGGCGGCTGCCAGCTCTTGAAAGCATTCCGTGTGTTCCACTTGGTGCCTGGGTCGAGCCATTCTCCTTTATTTTGTAGGGCACTGCATTTGAAAGGGTCGGATACGTCTGGACAGGTAAGTATTAGCAGGTACCTTCGCAACAATCGTACGAAATTTGGGGCAGCAGCCGTGCACGTACCAACGTAGCAATATCTGTAGATAACGCTCACGATAATGACACCAAGAAGGAATTGGAATGCCCGCTCAACGACAGCTGAGGCTCGATCGCGTATCGAGTGAGACTTGAATTTGGACCGCAGCATTGCTCTTCATACACCGCAGACCTTGGAGTACCTCCGCATTTGACTGTCCGCGCCGGAAAGAGTTAGAATCCGAAGAAGGCTGAGATCATGGACGGCCGTGTAGTAGGATGTGGTAGAGTCGGATCTGGAGGGATGGAGAAGGAGGAAGGAGCCGCTGAAGGAGAGCCAATTCTAGAGGATTGAAGGAAAGGTTCTCTCCTTGAAAGGAAGGAGAAAGACATATTGGTGGACAGCTCGCGCAGGTCGGGAGTGGTGGTGGAGTGCTCCTTCTGGGTCAGTTCAGCACAGTAGTGGGCTGCGAGCATTCTTGGCAGTCTGGCAGTGTCCTTGGTGGGTGGTGGTGCTGCATTTTGCTTTGGGTTTGGGGTCAACCAAGACGGAAAGCCACATCCATATCCAGAACCCTTGCACGAGTTCAGTGCACTTTCTCTCCGCCCGCAGATTCGGGTCACAAACCTTCGAACATACATGAAGATGACGACGTTCCAATCAAACGGCCATACAACCCTGTCATTGCTTACCGGAGACAGTCCAGGCAATATTGTGCAAATAATGGCCTTTCAACATGGAGTTCCGCGTTTTGGAAACGAGCCAGCAGCATGGTGGTATGTGGTATTTATAGCCTCACGAGCGAAGCAGCAGGATTGGAGTATTCAACCCAGAAAGACGGCGCGCTCCCGCTGTCTTGACTTACTGCTAATGTACCACACAGACTGGAGTGAAGCTAGATATCGCATCTCTTTATCATCCAAGCTGGAATCTACAGTACCGCCCACAGAGAGAAAATCCTACTGAGATGCGATCCCGAGCCAATGTTCACAAAGATATGCACCTCCTGCAGCCGCGTCTCCAGTAATCTTACACATCCTTGATGGTCGTGTGTCCACCTGCCAGAAGCAACAACCTGGAAATATCAAAGGAGTGGGGAAATTGAGATGATAACAAAAGAGGTCGGCACACGGGTCCGAGCCTCTCACTGTCTAATCTGATTGGCTCGCACCGGGACAGGTAATCGGCAACTTCCACAGCCAAACTCCGGCGCTAAGAATATCACAGAAAATTTAACGTCCTGCTTTGCCTTTGTTCTGTGTTTGTTCAGCAACAGCGTTTCTGGTTGTCTGCTGCTTACTATATTACAACATATATCCTGGTTTAGGATCATTGCTTACCGCTCGTACTCGTGCACCAGATACGAACTTGCAGCGCAGCACAGCAAATGATGAGCCTCACACACGAGGGATCTGCAACCGCAAGGCTTTGCTCTCAAACGACTTCGTTTTGTACGCAAAACACGAGTACAAGCAGCATTGATGAGCTGGCTTGGTTCAGCGCTTATTTGTTCGAGCGAACACTAGAGCATCGGTCTCCCACCCTTACTTGTGCAATGGAAGGTCCTCTTCTAAATGCAGGCGGTGCACAAGGCTGAAGCAATTGTGGCAAAAAGGATCTTGGCTCTTGCCGGTAGCCGCCTTGGAGTAATATCTGTCCAAAGCCAAGTCTCTTGCACGCTCTCAATTACCCTGTTAGTTTACACTTACTGTGTTACACTGCCCCCTTGCAGCATTCCATACTATTATTTTGCCCTGCTTTGTTTGCATTGCTGTTGGTCGAATTCTTGACCATTTGTCTTCTGCCTCGCTCGGCCAGCTGAGTTCTTCCAACTGCTGGTCTTGAGCTGGATACTGCATTCGTGCATTTATTAGACTAGAGCTACTTCCAACGACCTTTGAGTGCGGAACCTCCTTATTTCTTACGTAGGTGGACCTTCGCAATTTGTCTGTTGGGACATGAATATTAATGTCGAGGATGTCTCTTCGTTATATGGAGAGCTTAAATACTGGCCTTCTGATGGGAGTTGAGGGATACTTGGTAGGTAGACCTCGAGACATGTTTTGGATTTGGACGACCTGAAGTAGGATGACGCTCATCCCATTGCTGGGAAATGATGGTTGCATAGTGGCATGTGGAGCATTAGCATTCTGTCGAAGACAAGTTAGAAGGATACCAAACTGGCGCCGATCTACCGCGGGCTTTGCAAGAGGGCGGTGTACTCGTTTCTGTCTTGGAACAAACCATCATTTTAGCCATACTATCTCTCCATGGCAAGGCAAGCCATGTGGGCGCTCAACCCCCGAGAAATATTTCCTTGATATTAGACCATGCCTGCGAATGACCACTTGTAATAAACACCTTGATCATGTTCCCTTGATTTTGATACGACTGTGGAACTGGTCACCATGAAGTGTAAATTTGCGAAGCTTTAGTCCATCCCTTTTCACCAGCCAACCCAAATGTGCAAAGTTTCGAAACCCCCTCTCCTCTACAAGGGATCAGTCCACATTGACGAAGTAGTCCTCTAGCTTCATGTCCTTCTTTGTTGGCTTGTCGGCGCGGCAATAAACATACAGCGTGTCTAGAAGGAGTTCCGAGGGAACATTTGCATCTATCCAAATCTGCTTGTCGAGGTTCCTGAAGACGTCTGGCGTGCTCGCAGCACATGATTCGGCCAAGAAGCTTCGCAGCTTGCTTTCGGGCGAGGAGTTTTCGTAGGCCCATATGGCCATAGGAATTGAGATACAAGTCGCGCTCCACAACAAAACCATCACCTCGTTCTGTAAAGACGGCATGATTAGACGATCAGCCAGCACCCAAACATAGTACAGTCGCGCGTTGTACTCATTCGCCCACTCTTCCTTCCAGCCATCGGTCTTCTGTGTGTACATCCAGGACTGAACAGCACCGAACGTATCTGGGAACTGGAAATCATCGATGGTCATGGTTTGGGTTTGGCCCTCCTGGAACGTGCCATTGAATGCTTTGTCAAGGACAGGCGAATAATAACACGCGACGCTTTTGTACATGATGAACTTGCGATCCGTTTTGCCAGTAGGGCTTTTCATGATTATGGTAACCATTTCGTGATGCTCATCGCTACAGCGGCGTGAGTGATCATCAACTTCAGAGGTAGCATTCCTGGCCTGAACTCACCAGAGACTGGCTGCTTTCTTGGATTTCTTCGCAGAGGGTGGAATCAATTCGGAGCAACTGGCAGGCGTAGAACCCGCGGCAGTCGGAGCTGGGGATGATGAGGAAGACATCTTGCGACTCAAGATTATAAGGTCTGTTGGGCTGGTCAGCTCTGGTAGGAAGGAGGAGGAAGAGGGAGAAGATCGCGAGGTAGGAAAATCTACTAGCCTCACGAAGTTGAAGGACAGCCGAACGCTTTCACCTTCAAGTACCTCGATCACCACCACAAATACGCCTCACTACATTCACTTTACATGGTAGCCGGTGCCCAAAAAGTATTAGGCTCAAGGTAACGATGACCTCGTTTCTTCACCTCATCTCCGAACTCTCGCTCACTCAAGAAATTTCATTTTATCGATTCCATCCATCGCTTCGTGCTTCGGTTCATTCCCAGATGTCGACCCTCTGAGTTCCTCTGAGTTTCAATCGGTGGCGCTCATATATCAGCAAACGATCCAGCCTACTTATTCTGTCGATTCAAAATTCTTAAAGCTTCTCCATCAGTTCTCATAGAGTCAACAAGTCTACCAAAGCTACAAGTCGAGACGAAACATGGGTAAATTAAGTCTGGATGAGCATACTGATAGCAAGTACTCTCAATTCTTATTTCCGGAGCATTTCAAGCCTTTGTGGACATACAAAAGCATTTGTAGTCATCGACAACATGAAAGATGCTTTCCCGACAAAAGTAACAGGGTGCTTAATGTTTCCTTTCTTCTAGCTTAATAAGTTGGAGGTGAAGATAGGCAACAATTCACTTCTTTGGAGGACTCCTATCATTAGTCACAAGACAGCATGTGCGCAATCAGGAGGGCTGGAATATTCTGGATCAAATATATATACAAAACAGATCTGTAGCCCGGAGGAATTTATCCAGGGTGCTTGTGTAAGAGCAAACACCTTCAACTTGAAGACAATTTTGCCAAAGACTTGCGTCACTCATGGGCTAAACATCTCCATTGATTTTATGAGTGCAAGGCTAATCAAATCGACACCGATAGAATCGGTAACATAGAGGAACAGAAGGTCTGCACAGAGAGAGTGATATGTCGTTGGAGAATCTTTAAAAGCACACCGAGCCAGTCTATCTACACCCTAATCTGATCTGACTGCCCCACTTCAACCACACGTCACTCTCGCCGGGCTTCCAGAACAATTCTCCCGATTTCAGTACGACGCCAACATGCCGGACTTCAAAGGCATCGCAAAGGGGGGTTGGCATCCCAAGGGTAAAGACGGCAAATCTAAGGAATCATGGCGAGGAGATTTCAAAGGCATCGACCAAGTTGCGGGGTGGATGGGCAAGAAGAAGGGTCCTGGTGGAGCAGACGAAGATGAACATATATCACGACCACTTCATACCTTGAAGGACCCCTCAGCCTTCGGACCCCCGCCGAAGAATGTCAACTACCATGGCGGTGCAGCTCTGCCAAACCAAATTACACCAGATACTGGTGGATGGGGCGCACCTTTGTCGAAGGAGGAAATAAGGGCAAAGAAGGAAGCGGAAGAAGAGGAAGCACGAAGGGAGGCAGAAGAGGCAGCGAAGCCGAAAGGTCCGCCAGTGCCTTATAGAAAGGACACGACAGGGCTTTCAACGGCACATCTTCCTCCTCCGCCAGGGCGCAAAGATGGAGCAGATGGGAGGACGCCTCCTCCAGCAGACAAACCCAAACCTCCTGGGCTTCCGCCACGACTCCCACCGCGGCAGAACTCAAGTAGTTCTGCCACTCCACCTCCCCCATATGCTGCGAATACACCTGAGCCAGATGCCCACCGCGGGATTCTCAACCAAGGAGCCTTGAACAGACTAGGTGCTGCTGGCGTATCTGTCCCAGGATTCGGCATCAACGGGGCAAAGTCAAAGCAACCATTACCACCTCCTTCTCGATCTCCTACACATAGCCCCGCACCCACTGCCTCTCCCGCAGCAAATACACAACTCAACGAACTCCAATCACGTTTTTCCCGAATGTCGTCCTCATCCTCTCCCAAACCCGAAGCACCAAGTCAGGGCACAACATTCGCTCAGAAACAAGCTGCGCTTAAGACAGCGTCCTCGTTTCGAAACGACCCATCGTCGGTATCACTAAGTGATGCTAGGACAGCAGCAAGTACAGCAAATAACTTCCGGGAAAGGCATGGAGAGCAAGTCAAGACTGGATGGCAGTCTGCAAACAAACTGAATACCAAGTATGGTATTGCAGATAAGGTCGGGGCCTTTGGAGCGCCAGCGAATGCGCAAACACCGGAACCTCAGAGCCCTCAGATTGATACGAGGGATAGGGGGAGCCCATTAGCTGGGCCCCAGGGAGGTGTACAGGGGAAGAAGAAGCCACCGCCGCCTCCACCCGCCAAGAAGAAAGAATTGATGGGTAATGGAGTAGGAAAGGAACCTTTACCGCCACCGATACCACTGTCATCTAAACCTAAGCCTCAAGTAAGTGATCGTTAGCGTGTTATTATCTTGTCTACTTAGCATCTATCTACCAAGCAAGGGGTTTTACCTTTTACAATTCATACATGTCATCCAACACCAGAACAGACTCCATGCCAGCGCTGAATCTGTATAAATATAGCATAGTCTGTACAAGGAGATGACTATGAATGACATAGTCTTTAGTTTGGACAATTGTGACTGTTCACCTGTTGGCACCTTGCGATCAATATACATTGACTCGTTCTTTCTTAACCAAATTGACGAAGCCTATTGAAAACATTTCGCAATCTTCTACTCTCCAGACAATGTTCGATAAGTTGCTACAGTACTTCCGAGATGAGGAGGCTCAGCCTCACCGCAAGCAATTATCCCATCAACATAAACCCAACGCTGCTCCTAAATCAAGTCATTCTCACCAAACAGCAAAGCAATCTCATAAAAAGCACAAACATCGTCCCAGCACCCACCCGCTAACAATTCAGCCATCTAGATCCACTCCTAACCAACCCGTCGATCTCGACTTAGATCTCAAATCCCAATGGTTCGTCGAAGGTCAATTCCCACCTCGAACCGTACCTACAAAATCCTTCACCACGTCCTCAGGATGGAGTTCATCCGGCAGCCGCAAATCCCACTGGCTCGTCGCGCACATGCGCTTCCCTGATCTGTCGAGCACGAAGATCCGCGTGACGTGGGATGGAAGCAGTCCAGAATACACAGTTAAGGCAGAGCAGAGACATTTCCCTCCTCCGCCTGCGATGAGTAGAATGGAACTGGAGAATTGTCGAGAGAGGTATGTTATATAGCCCAGTTCTCGAATTCCTCTTGACTCTAATTTCTGACACATTCGAAAATAGATACTCCGACTCCATAGCATCATGGAGCGAATCCCAAATGGGTACCAAAGTCGGCAACGGCGAATGCTGGACCCTCGCGAATGAAGCCCTCAAAGCCGTTGCCCAAACCTGCCTCTCCCGCAACCAAGAAGCATGCATGTCTTCGCAAAGCCTAGTACATGGTCACATCCTCTACACATACATCCCGTCCCAATCATCGCAGCCTGTGCCTGCAGGTGGAGTCATAGAAGCGGGCGTGGCGAGGGGAGACATCATTCAGATCTTGAAAGCGAGGTTTGAGACGGGGAATGGGGGGTGGCAGACTGCGGGTGATCCGGATCATACGGCTGTTGTGACGGCGGTGGATAGTGATGGGACATTGAGGGTTGTGGAGCAGAATGTGGGTGGGAAAAAGGTGGTTATGAAGGGACGGTATAACATGAAGGAGATGGTAAGTGGAGAGGTGAGGATATTCAGAGCTGTGGGTGTTAGTTGGTTAGGTGAGCTGAATACGGAGTGGTGAGATAATGCAAGCTTGTGGTCTTGCCTGGTATCAGTCCTGTTCATTGTGATATAGGGAGTATTGGGAGTGGTGATCCGTTTCAGGGGAAGCTTGAGATGAGCAGAACTTTGGAGGACTCCTGTTGTATACTTCTCAAACCAACGTGTTCAGGGGCTCGCTAATCCTGCCCCACTTCTCTTCGCATTGCAGTTCTGGGACCCTGGTCTGCCTTGTCCTAGTACAGTACGAAGTTCTAGAAAATGGCTGGTACCACATTGAGGTTGTGGGGCTTGTAATTATCTAGTAGTAGCGATCTCATGTGCCAGGCTTTGGGCCCCAGCAGATTGAGCAGCCTTGAGAATATGACAGGTCCTGAAAGACGGAGGAATGCCGGGGATAGAGCAAAAGGCTGGAGAGCCGTACACAGCAAGAATCTATACAGGCTATTGCCTCTCAATTGTTTGGACCATGACAGCAGTCATTCTTCTAATTTAGAAGGAAAGCTTCTGGTGGCATCACTCTGTGCTCGTGACGCTGGAGAAGTAGGGCCCACTCGAAACTCCCTTGGAAATACCTTGGAAATGCATGAGCTGTGGGAAGCCTTTTGAGGACATGTATAGCAACACCTGCAACATCTTGGCAGCCACTCATGCTCGCTTAGCCCCTGATTCCAATTTTCAGACAAAATAAACACGACAAAGGAAGTGTCCCTAGACGTTGTGGCATGAATATTAAAGCTTCTAGAGGCTGTCAAATGCTGAGTAGGGAAGTTCCTGAGAGCTCATCATGAGACGAGCCTGTATCAATTCCATTTGCATTCACCATCAACGTGGTCGCATGTGAGACCACTGCTCAGTTCGGAATAATTCAACCCTCGGCATTGATCTTCAGTTATATGAGATCGTCTTCGCTGTGGAGATTTCTTAGCAAATCAATGGTTTTCCCGTAGTCATGGGCCTCTCACTTGGCTCCAACTCGACACTTTGGATAGGGAAGCTGTCACAAGCACTTGGCTACTAGCATGTACTGACGACTGCTGCTCTGCTTACGATCAATATAGTGGAGCACTCACGATACAGGCCCTTGATTGGGTAAAGCATAGGAGGTACTGCTGTCTAGAAATGGCTTTGCCGTGATGGAGATTCCAGATAGCGCAGGATCGCTCTATGGCCATGTACTGCCCTGCAATGTTCGCCATGTATTCAAGTTTTTTGGTGACGCGATTATGTAGAGAATGTAATATTGAATGTTGCTCACAAACATTTTCGTCGGGCAGAAGCTTGCTTCACACCAGATGGGCCCATGCGTGGCAGCAGCAGTCTCAGCACCGATTCTGCCAGCGTTCCGTCAATGGCTTCTGTGATATCCTATATATGGAGCAACATTCGTTTATAAAAATGCTCATCATAAGCTATTTCGCTGTCCCCAAGGGTTACCAGTGCCAGGAGTATGATTGTGCCTTACCCTTCATTTCCCTGTGGGTCGACAAGTAAGCCTAGAAGAGGTGTTGAGTGGATTTCTCCATAGGCTCCATCTTGTTTGACGTGATTTCATGAAGACTGTTGCTGGCAATTTGTTCCATGTCATATTGCTTCTGTGAACAAGCGACACTCACTAAGTGACGCTTGCTCGAGACGCACTTTCCAGCACTTCATACACAATTTAACAGTGAAGTTATTGTACTCTACATCCAAGTAAAATATCCACGATCCAAGAACTAGGCTCAGGATCTGGCGAATTGGCCTTATATCAGTAAATAAGTGCTCAAACCACCCTTTTGTTCTGATGTAACATCTCTTTTAGACTGCAAGAGTGCCCTATGCAATTACTGATTGGTCCCCTCTATTCGCGCCCAAATGAAGTCTAGAGAAGTGGTTATTGAATAGCGTCGCGCCACCTCCCGCCTGTTTCTGAAGTTCTGCCCGAGCAGAAAACCCATTTCTTGGCGTCATGACTTCTCAATCACAATTGTTTTCCAAAGAACAAAAAAATAGACAATCAGCGAATTGGATTNTTCTTGATACATACTCAATTATTAAATATCCATCGCTCATAACGACAAGCTTAATTCAATGATAGGACTTTTGTCGATGTTGAAGTCTTCACTAAAGTCCCATGTACTGGCCTCCTCGCCAAGAATTCCACTCTAAGAATTGCCGACTGACAGGACCAGCTACCCGCATTGGCATCCGTCACTCTCCTCCGATTCGCAGTCAAGAACTAGGGACTACCGTATCAACGATCTATATATTAGGACCTGGTAGCTCATCTCCGAAACATTAAAGCCTTCTCCAAGATTTGCCTCTTTTCTTTTGTTCTTCGTCCCTTCTGGTTTTCAACATGCAGAGATCAGACGCGTCCTCAGCAACGGATGTTCCTAGTGGTATTACAGTACCTGGGACTCCAATGATGGATTCTACTGCAGAGAAATCTCAGTCAGAGTCACCTCAGAAAGACGAGCCGACGACGAAGTCAAAGTCCTCGGATTACACGTATGATGGAGTGACGGGATGGAGGAGGTTTCGAGTATTGCGGCCGTGTCGAGGAATGTATTATGACATTCGTCGACGACTTCCATACTACTTGAGTGACATTACGGATGCGTTCACATACCGTACTTTTGCAAGTACGGTGCGAATGTACTTTGTCAAGTAAGTCCATATCTGCGAATGCACTCACCCAAGAGTCGAGACTAAAAAGTCGAAGTCTCCTTCCAGCCCTAGCATATACGTTGGATATGCAACGTCGAACGGATGGATTCTACAGCGTTAACGAGTCACTTTTCGCGTCCGCTCTTGCAGCCATGGTTTTCAGCACCATCAGTGCCCAGCCTTTGACCATCGTAGGTATCACTGGACTGATTTCTCTCTTCAACTACACTATCTACGACATCATCAAGATCTATGATGTCACGCTTTATGCTCGTTTCATGGCTTGGACTGCGATTTGGGCTGCAATTTGGCATTGGCTGGTTGCGGTTTGGAATTTGTGTGATTACATGCGGTATGTGACGGATTTTTCGAGCGAGACTTTTGGGATGTATGTTGGGATTATTTACATGAGTAAGTCTTTTACCCCTTAACAAAACGAACAGCACTGAGAAAAGAACAGTCAAGGGAGTGGAGGAGCTGGTCAGTTTGTTTGATTCTTTCGGAAGTGTTGACGGCTATCTGAGCTGCGTCATTGCAATCCTCTACTTTGGAACCGTCTACGCCTTAGAGAAGATCGGTAGTGGCGTGTTGGCGAAACCATGGGCGAGAGGACTGCTTGCCGATTATGCCTATCCGGTATGCTTGAAAATTCTCCTCCGAGAACATTATGGATGCTGATGACTTGCACAGATTGCAACCATCTTCTGGGTCGGCTTTGCGCACATTCCGGGTACGATCAAGAGAGCAAACATCAGCACTCTGCCCATCAGCCGAGCTTTTTACCCAACGCAACCTCGGAGTTGGCTGATCGACTTTTGGACACTCGACGTGAAGTGGGTATTTGTGGCTATGCCGTTTGGATTTTTGGTCATGCTGCTCTTCTACTACGATCATGTGAGTTTCCCTTTGGAGCATGTTCTGGTTGCATTGAATTGACTTTGTTGTAGAACGTCAGCAGCTTAACTGCACAAGCTAAGCAGTATCCATTGAAGAAGCCTGGTGGATTCCATTGGGACTTCTTCCTTCTCGGTTGCACCACCTTCGTTTCTGGAATCATCGGCATCCCATTGCCAAACGGTCTTGTACCACAGGTAAACACCTCTCCTGGATAAAATGCCGCGCTTGGTGCTAATCTAGTTCACCCCAGGCGCCTGTTCATACCGATTCCTTGACAGTCTTCGAAACCGACCTCCAGATAATCTCTACCGAAGAAGGCGAAGGAAACGAGATCCGTCGTCCCATCGTGAGAGCTACCGGCGTGGTTGAGCAGAGAGTCTCGCATTTCCTCATGGGCCTAGGTATAATAGGCACCATGACCGGACCTCTTCTGATCGTCCTCCACACCATGCCACGGGCTATCTTCTGCGGAGTGTTCTTCGTGGTCGGGTGGGGATCCATTGAGAGCAATGGTATCACGAAGAAACTGCTTTTCTTGATGAGCGAGCGTCGCTTCGTCCAGCAAGCTGAGCCACTCCTGCAAGTCAGACGACGTAAGATATGGCTTTATCTTATGTGTCAGATAGTCGGTGTCATTCTCCCAGTTGCAATTTCACAGACTATTGCAGCAATCGGTAAGCTCCGTAGCCCCTCTTTTGAAATGCTAAACAAGCTGACACACTCCGATAGGCTTCCCAGTACTGGTCTGCGTACTGATTCCCTTCCGCTGGAAGACGATGCCGAGGTGGTTCACTGTGAAAGAACTCGAGATTATGGACGACTTGACAGCAAACAATGAGGTTGTCCTCGCGAGTTTCGGTGGCGCGCCAAAACTTCCCGGGTCTTCAACGGCGGATGAGTATGGTTTGGAACGTAGATTCAGTGAGAGAAAGACGGGTGTGCCGAGACAGCGGGCTGGCAGTCATGGTCGTTAGGGAGCGTTGAGATTAACGTTTGGTCCGATGATGTTAGACTTGATTTGAATCCACTTGCTTGGACGCATAGAGCTGGCAAGGAGGGGTGAGGTGGTAATGGCAATTTTGAGGTTCGAGTTGGGATGGAGAGTAGATGGTGAAGGTAGATGGTGAAGTATGCTAGTAACCTCATGAAGGTAGAGCAGAGAGATAGAAACATTTCTAGAGATATCCTGAATCAACCCGGCCGAATTCTCCTGAGGTAACGACAACATGGCTCTCCGCATAAGCACTCTTTATCCAGTCCATCCCAATACTCGTGTGAATAGTCAACTGTGACCTCCTCGCCAGCTTCGACGCCTCGTGAGACCAATATTATGCGCTCGGAGCCTAGCCAACAAAACTTCTGGAACTGACTGTTGGGTGCACACGAGTGGTTGATGAAACGTGTGTAATTGCCTTGGGTGAGAAGATTAGCAAGAATTGGGCAAAATACAAGATGGACTGACCCATTTTCCCTTGGTATATCTGATATCGTCTTTCATCCTCTCCGCTTTGCATCACGTCCGTACCGTCCATTCCTTTGGTGATCAGTCCTGTGAACTCTCCGATTGCTGAACCACGCGGGAATTCCTGCCACCCGGTCAGAAGCGAACTTTGCGGTGACGGATAGAGGAAACTTACACAGCGAGCGATGAGTCCGTTGTTCTTCCCAAGTGGTGTACGGAAAACTTGTACAGGGATGGGAGCTTTGCAAGCTCCGTAGAGTTCTGGAAAGCATCTGCATTCATTCGAGGAGACATTATTTGACTGGAAATATCCGCAATCGTTGCAGAACGCAGTGTTCGTGCCAGAGGTCTGTCTGGGGTCGTCCCGTCCCCATGCAAGCTGGTCAAGCACTGAATCCTCAAGATGGGTAAAGCTAAAATCTGGATACCACTGAGTGTATGTGGTTTTCAGAGCCACAGGAGGCATTCCATCACACACCACCCAGTCATGCGGATGACCGGAGTAAAGCCTTTGGGTGTCTTGACCGATGATGGCAAGTAGTTTTCGCCATTCGGGGTGGATTGTGTCTGCTGCAACTTCCAGACTCGGTCGCAGTCTGCCAAGTCTTGTCGTGAGATTCTTGCCGAATCCTCCTCGGTATTTGCAGAACCTGTAAATCCCCGAGCCCGCGAAGACCAGGCAAGCCCATCCGCCGACGTCTTTGATTTCCTTGTAGCCACGCCAGATTGACCTACGGGGGTCAGAAAATGGACATTTTTATATGAAGAAGATATGATGAGCAGGTATTCAGAACACCTACAATCTGTTCCTCAACTCCTTTTCCGACCACTTGAGGATGGCGCAAGCTTCCCTCAAAGCAGACATCTTAGTCTCAGTGCCGGACATGAATGGCTTCTCCACACCAATATTCTTGACTCGAGCCTCGAAGCAATCAACCCAGTGAGCTTGGATGATAGTTTCCAAGGCACGGGAGCATCTGCTCATCTTGGTCACTCTCAGACAGAGCGAATTTATCGCTCGGAAAGCCTGGAGACATCAGCCATGTTCGATATACCACCGTTTGTACTGACCTCGATATTGCCACCAATGCTCACTGAACTCGCACTTGACATGTTCTCCTAGCACCTAGGGTCAGCTTTAAAGAAGACCACAGAAGACGACTGAATTTACTAGTGACGATGGACTCAATTCAACGCTGCTGAAAACTTGCTTCCAGAGCCCAGCAACGAAGCGTTCAACTGAAGATGGCTGTAAATGATGGACACCATCTTCATTCTTCTTCTTGCGCTGGGGGAATTCTCGAGGCTTTGTCTGCAACTGCCTGGCCGTCGAGCTTCCTGGAGTGGGTGTAGGGGACCCAGTAGGAGGAACTGAAAGATTGGTTTCGGTGACACGCAGAGCACCAGCAGTTTTCCGCTTTTTACTGGAATGCGTTTCAGAAGCTTGTACAGTGCTTTGCAAAGCGCGAGGTTGCCCAGGCGACATATCTGCTGTAGATAAAGAGCTTCGAGTTGGGCTTGAGACAGCCAAATCTTCCCTATCAACAGAACTTCGTGCCGGCGTCGGTATGCCATTGCCGTTGAAGTGAAGTTGTAAGTAATCTTGAACTTCAGTGGTGTTGAGATTGATCGAGCCCTGCAATGTGTTAACATTGCATTGACTTTCTTCCAAATCTTCACGAGAGAACTTAGCAACTCACCATGTGAACCGGAGGGACCTGGATTGCTTCGGCGTCATCGGAATCATGAGAATCTATACATATCTCGGCATTGATCTTGAGTCTAAGTGAAGAACGAGGCTGCAGTGATGCTAATGTAGAGCTTAAATCAGTCGTAAAGTCGTGACCGAGGATATCCATGAGTTGATGAAGCACGTCCGTTGTGGGGAGTAGGCCTTCCCGTGTACGCTGCTCTATTGCCATCGCTACGAAGCATAAGAAGCGAGTAAGACGTGTCTAATGGTCTAATCGCAAGCAAAATCAGCGCAGAAGAAGTTTTGATATGTTTTGAGTTCACAATACGAAGAAAGCGGAGATGAGGGGATTTGCTCGACCGATTAAGCGACCATATCTTGGCAACGTCATTATTGGGCTCAGGTGGCTGTCAGTCGTGGCAAAGTTCAGACTAAGAAGTATTCTCAGGGAATTCAACATGGCAACGATAGAACTTCAGGAGATACAATATAAATTATGGAATGCTGAGTTCTGTTTTCTCATCATGGTCTTAAAAAAACGGAGAAATTATTCTAGTAAATTCAATTTCCACGGCCAAGCTACTGGAATGCAGCGTGATGTTCACGACTCGGGGCTTTATTTCAGGGTTCTGTCGCTAAATTCTCGAGCCATCTAGCCTGAACTACAGGCATTAGTCACTGAAAAAGCAGGCCCTCAGACAAAAATAGCTCTCGAGAGCTCAGTAGTCAATGATACGGATATATGCGGAGATAAATCTAGCGTAATTTCAGCCTGGATGACATCTTTATTTCCCATCATCTCTAAATGGAAAGTCAAAGGCGACCAGTGATGCATCTATGCTGTGCACTTGTTCCCCTCGCTTACCTCGAAACATTGTCAACAAACCATGACTTTCCATCCTGTGTACCGAGAATCAAGAGAACATCCATGGTGCTCAGCATAGTTTGTAGGCATTATAGAGCCTGTCGAACTATTGTATTACCCTTACTTGTGTTGACGATCTGTTCTATCCCCAAATACGCCCACCCAAGTGTTATGTAATTCCTTAAAGCTACTTCCAGACAACGGATCTTGAGTTATCTTAGCTCCTCAAGGCTTTCAGAACCAACTGCTGAGCAGCCTTAAACAACAGGCCCAGGCTCTTGGCAGTGTAGTACAAGTGGATGCGTCAGACGTAATAGTACCTGGGCTTGTACAAAACATTCCCAGTCCCGGCTTTTTTCTCACCCGACATTATCCTCTACTCCTTTGTTCTGAAGACAAATGAACTGTAGTCTGTCAATCTCATGAAGATATCCTTCTTCAGTAGATAATCAGTGGAAATGCTAGATTCCTCTGGGTTCTGCGACTTACTCGCAAGATCTTGTATACCAAAATATCTAGGTGATTAATCTCTACTAAGGTTTGAAGTATGGCACAAGAGCCAGACCTGTCGTACGCGGAAAGCATACCAAAAGGATAGACTAGTTGGAGCTATTCGTATCAGATGATTCTTGTGCTTTCTCATGCCCGTGTTATTTCTCAGTTCCAGGAGCCAAAAGACAACGCCCAAGTCGCAAATGCGGGGTTATCCTCGCTTGCCTGTGTCACCTCCAACTTCGTCAATACGACGCTCAACGCCATCCATTTCAGCTCAGACTATCCCCGCAAAAAACGTTAAAAGATTCTTGAAGCTGAAGCTTCATTAGAGATCATTGGACGACCCAGGGAAGATTCGAACTCCCCTGTGAACCTATTAGATTCTGTGTTGCTAGAATGGAAATGACTTTGAGGTACTCACAATCTCTAGAGATATGGCTTACACCGAAATCTAGCGCCTTAACCACTGCGTGGAGCATTAGTCTTGTCGTAGGCCAGCAGAGCGCGTGTGTGGTACTTACTTAGGCCACTGGGCCGATATGTCACGGTCTTTTGCAAGAAAGTGCTTATTTCACTTCTCACCTGCAATAACACTCTGGCTGACAATTGACCATAGAAGGAAGGAAGATCCCGCCGGTTTCGGAAGATCCTGTGGCCGATCAAGGGACAACACAGAATGCGTTTGCTCGCAATGTCAAAACAGAGGTTTAGGAGAGACAAAATTTCAAGAAGGAAACTAGAAAGGATCATTGACGGCTGCAATGTCTGAATATAAATATGAGCGGTACGAATTATGGAGCTTCTGTTGATCCCTGCAACGTCTCCAAGCGAGATCGGACTTTATCTCGTTAGAGCTGCGAGCTGTGACGAGAAAACACGACCGTGTTTGGGAACTAAACATTTATCTTCACCGCCACGTCCAACCTGTCCACGTAGGTAGACTTTGGGCGCAGGGGCTCAATTGGCTTTATCTTAAGGATTCCTGTGTCTGCGAAGCTCACACCTTCCGACCCTCGATCACAATGTCGGCTTCTCTCCCAGGCGGTCGGGAGCTCCCCGCATCACAATATGACTTGCGCACTTACTGGGGACGCGTTCGCCATTCCGCCAATATTTCAGATCCGAGGTGAGGAGGGCGTGGTTTATTTCATTGAAGGTGTTTTGCATATCAGGAGTTAATTCAATTGGGCCCTGCTGACTTTGGACAGGACCCTCCTGGTGAACAAAGCAGGTCTCGAGCATGCGAAGGGCCTGGTAGCTGGTTACAAGCAGGGGAAGATAAATGAGATGAACGAGGAGCTATGGAAGGCGAAGAAGATTGTGGATTCAACATTACATCCTGGTAGGTGCTGCTGGAGCGCATTGGGTCGCAGATATTGATTTGGGCAGATACTGGCGAACCAGTCTTCCTACCCTTCCGAATGTCATGCTTCGTCTTGTCTAATTTGGTGGTTACGGCTGGAATGCTTACGCCTGGGCTTGGAGTGAGTATACCTCTGCAATTGGTCATCAAAACTAACCTGGTGGCAGACGACCGGAACTCTGCTTTGGCAAATAACAAACCAATCTCTCAACGTCGCAATCAACAACGCCAACGCCAACAAATCCACTCCCCTCTCTACCTCGAAGATCGCACAATCATACTTCCTCGCAGTTGGAGCTTCTTGCTCAGTTGCACTTGGATTGAATGCCCTCGTTCCACGATTGAAGCGAGTCAGCCCAGCTACGAAGACGATCCTTACAAGACTGGTCCCCTTCGCCGCAGTGGCAAGTGCTGGTGCTCTGAATGTGTTCCTGATGCGCGGAGAGGAAATCAGACAAGGAATTGATATCTATCCTGTTCTTTCGGAGGCAGACAAGGCCAAACTGGCAGAGGAAGGAAAGTCGGAATCTGCTGTTGCTTCTCTTGGCAAAAGCAAAAAAGCTGCTACTCTCGCCGTCTCCGAGACTGCTGTCAGCAGAGTGTTGAATAGCTCTCCGATTATGGTCATTCCTCCCTTGGTACTCGTCAGACTGCAGAAGCAACAATGGCTGAAGAACAACCCAAGATTGACTATGCCTGTCAATGTTGGTCTGATCTTCGCTACGAGTCTATTCGCTCTGCCACTGGCTCTTGCGGCTTTTCCTCAACGACAAGCTGTGGATGCTTCCAGCTTGGAAGAGGAATTCTGGGGTAAAGGAGGAGAGCATGGCAAGGTTGTTTTCAACAGAGGCATATGAAAAGCTTTGGCAGGATACACCGAAAGACGCAAGCATACATACACGTCTTCTTCCCGAACACCAGGGACAAGAAAGACCTACGCAGAAATCCGAAGCAGCTTCCTACCGCATAACAGCATGGCGTTATTGTGAGATGGGACTTCGGCGTTGAATTTTACTCCCGACGCAGCAGCTCTTCGTTTCGGAAGGAGCTTCAGATAGGTGTCGAATGAAAATCTTCGAAGATTTGAGATCTATTGCAACTCATGCCCTGGCCCCCATGTGCACTTCTTATATTTCTGGGTCTCAATAAAAGGTACCGTAGTCACTCTTCAACCCTGCTTGGGCAACAGATATCTCAGAACAGCTCAACCCTCCATAGCGACTTACAGCGGGCTATAACGACTGACAGTTCTCTCCCAAGTAGCAAAGAAACTACCGCTTCCATTTCACAGTGCATGTCTTAAGATTTTTGCCGTCAGAATGTCTGCAAAGTGCAGTGTATCAATCTGTGGCCTCAGGCAAGTTATTCGCACGCATGCGGCGAATCAAGTTTCTCCCGGAATGATGCGACGAAGATGCCCTCACTCCGGCGATCACACCTCTCGCACGTCCATACAAGCTTTCTAGCAGAAACGTTTAGTTCTCTTGCAAGAACGAGATGTTTCTAAAGGTCTGGAGAAAAGCTACAAAAAAATTCCCGTGAAACTGGTCTCTACAGACATCGTTTTGTGAAATTTGCCACCCGGGAAACACCTGAAGCCTGGGCCTCCAAGAAAGGTCCAGCGGTGCCAGTGGACGAGACGGACAAGCCACGGCAACGGAAGAACGCGTGAGAAAAACTAGGTTCGACGAATCGAACGCCAGGCTCATCGCGCAAACCTTCGAGTGTGAGTGGGGACGAATGATACGGTGATCTGATATGGGGTAAATAAGCCCTTCGGTCAAACGTGATGCGTTGAATAATGAGTGATCTTGGCACTCTTGCTGCAATACTTCTGGATCACCCGTTTTGAGACTTCCGAAAGGTATGAATAGATGCATCGGGGCTTCGGCCGGCAAAGATCAATCAGTGAATGAATCGAATCAATCAGAGGAAAAGCAAGGCTGCAAGGCGGGGAGTTCGGCTTTTTTAACTGCCCATTTGTCCAGCTGAGCTTACCTCTGCGGCAAAGACAGGACAGGACAGGATTTACGCTTGATATCAAATCGAACCAGTAAGGGTTTGTGGTGTTGTGGTGGGCAGTGGGTGCGGTGCCTGGAGGTTGACATGGAAAGAAGTCATGGAAGTCACTCTGTACATTTATCTGGCTGTTTGGTAAAAATTCACCCCTGCCAGCTTGAACAGATTGGATTGGAGTACTGTGCACTGCGGTGCAGTGCGTTGGATTATGAATAAGTGAGGGGAAATGCTGCGTAATGAGCCTGGTTGCCCAGAGCGATATAAGGGCACTGTCTTCACACGCCGGAGATAACGCAGCGAAATGACTTGATCTTGATAACTTCGAGATGATGATCAGTACGTGATTCGGCACGTCAAGCTGTGTTGTAGTTAGATAGTTACTTGCTATTGTGTAGGATTTCGGGCCATGAAGTCGTGGAGGAAGAAGAGGTGAAAGCCGTCCTCAGGCTTGCCTGCACCCTGTCCCAGAATCAACACGCGCACTAAGCCTCGCTTCTGATCGATGGCGAGAGGGTCCCAAGTCGTAACTTCCTGAAAAGATCCCACTTGGAATCATTCTTCCAGGACGACAACACTGCTGGAAATCGAGGTGTTACTCGTGCTCTATTGTCTGCAAGACCGTCCAAGCCATCTCTATACCACAATACTCGACCGAAATGCCCCCTGTCTGACTTGGAATCTTCCTTTCAGCGCCTTCCGCCCACGCGCCCGTGGACGACCACCCGTGCCAGACTACACGTCAACCGCGCAATTCACCAAAAATCGTCATCCACTCAGGGTCTGCGAATCCGCAGATTCAATGACCTCGACCTGACTTCAACGTCGAACCTCTGCCAGCGACGTTGAGACGAGTCTTCCGATTCTCGGTCAACTGAACCCTTCCGGGTTCGAAACGATACACTTCTCACCACCGTGCAATGTCGACGCCTTCGACCCTGCCTCCTCACCTTCACAACTACGGATACTCTCACCATCAGAACTACCAATCCACCAACGCTTATCGAGCGAACAACAATACACTCTTGAACGGCGGTAGCCGGTTGGGAGCGTCATACACCTTCCCGACTCCTTCGAGTAACGGCGGCACATCATCGACCAGCGTCGGTGTACCCGACCCCTCACGATCAAGTCAAAACACAACACATTCATCAAGACTCGAAACGAATCCCGCAGAAATGCCTACATCATCTTCCGCGGTCACAAAACAAAATTCAAAGAAGAGACAAAGATCAAAAGAGCCTCGGGGTCCCGATTGGAAAAAATTCTATGAGAATGGCCTTCCCAAAGAAGTCATTGTCATAGATGACTCTCCAACCCCGGAACCTTCTGCTTCTGTCGTATCAAATGCCCACGCAGGTCGCTCTGCTGCTGCGGGGAATGGCAGACACACAGCGAAGAAGAGGAGATGCGATGACGTCGGAACACCATATGACCCTGTCTATCATCTCGAGCCTTCATATTCGAATAATGTCAGCCCAGAATATAAAGATTCCACAGGGTCTGCTTCTACCGATAGGACAACTTCCGCCATTCACACCACTGCGGCGACATCCTTGGGGTCACACTCATCAAATGGCCAGAATGGCTACGAGGTAGCTGCACAGGCTGGCACGAAGAGGAAGAGGCAGACAACTCGGCTGCAGACAACCAACGAGGCCAAGAGAAAAGAGCTGGAGGTGAATGGGGATGCTTTTACAAATTACAAGCCTCCACCTAAGCCACCTATCAAAGCCCCCGATGTTCAAGTCAAGCAGGTTTCTGATGTGAGCATCCAACCCGCGAGCCTGCAAAGCTATACTGACAGTACGCAGAATTCATATACCAAAAATACCAAGGTGGATGACGATGATGGCCATTATATAGTCGTCCCAGAGTCAGATCTCACAGAAAGATGTACGTGGAATGACCCCATTTTTGAAAGCCCATTGCTAACTGGCTATAGACCAAGTCTCGAAATTGCTTGGACAGGGAACCTTCGGCAAAGTAGTTCAGGCCAAGGATCGACAGAGCAAGAGGGCAGTTGCCATCAAGATCATCCGCTCTGTTCAGAAGTACCGAGATGCCTCGAGAATTGAACTTCGGGTCCTAGCGACCTTGAAGGCCAACGATAAGGAGAACCGAAACCGATGCATACACCTGAGAGACTGTTTCGATTACCGAGGACATATCTGCATTGTAATGGATTTGCTTGGCCAGAGTGTATTCGATTTCCTGAAGGGCAACTCATTCGTTCCATTTCCGAACAGTCAGATTCAGAGCTTCGCGAGACAGCTCTTCACCAGTGTTGCTTGTAAGTCCCCAGCCAGCGCTTGTCGCATCATATGCTAACATCATTCTAGTCTTACATGATCTCAACTTAATACACACGGATCTGAAGCCAGAAAACATCCTTCTTTGCGACAGCGCATACCAGGCTTTCACCTACAGCCGCAAGATCCCATCGTCTTCGACAACAGTTAATCGCCAAGCTGCGCAGCGCAAAGTCCTCCTCGATACCGAGATTAGACTCATTGACTTCGGTTCTGCTACCTTTCAGGATGAGTACCACTCCTCGGTCGTATCAACGCGCCACTATCGGGCTCCTGAGATCATCCTTGGCCTTGGATGGTCGTTTCCCTGTGATATTTGGAGCATAGGCTGCATTCTGGTTGAGTTCTTCACGGGAGATGCTCTGTTTCAGACACATGACAATCTCGAGCACCTAGCTATGATGGAGAGCGTCTGTAACAAGAAATTGGACAACCACCTCATTCAGTCTGTCAATACGATGGCAAAGAGAAACGGAGGCAACCCAGCTGCGAAGTAAATCATCCCCGATTGCACACTCAGTCTCATGCTAATAGCGGTATCAGGTTCTTCAAGCGATTAAAGCTTGACTATCCACAACCCGAAACCACCAGAGCTTCAAGACGATTCGTGAAGGCTATGAAGCATCTTAACGTGAGTTTCGTATGACAATGTTCTTACAGACCACCGTTGTTGACCACAGTGTAGGAAATCATCCCCGACAGCAATAAATTCTGCAGAAACTTCTTGGACCTTCTAGAGAAGATCTTTGTGTATGATCCAGCAGAACGCATCACCGCTAAGCAGGCCCTTCAACATCCTTGGTTTAAGGAAGCAGCAACACCGGATGATGGCACAGAAGCCGCGAAGATCCGGGCGAACAGACAAGCTGCACTCGCTGCCGCTGGTCAACAAGCACCAGCACCTCCGCGCAGTAATGGCTACCGGTGAAGTGAGAAGGAAATTACATAATGCATGAATGACGGCGTCTGGGTATGGGGGGATGGAGTAACTTCATTTTTACGCACTTGGATGATTCAACCTGTTGGTTCAAGGCACGCATGGTGGAGTGATAATCTGTTCCGATTAGGCATGGTGTTCTGTCACAACATTTTGCTTCTGGAATCGCTTCTAGACGTTGTGCTTCTTTCCACGGCGTGGACAAAAATTCTGAGTTGTTCTCAGGTTCTATGTAAAAAATTCACAGAAGCCTGATTCTCCAAAACTGCCAAAAACGAGTATTGCTGGATTGACTGTATGTTTGATTCATTCTTTATGGACGGCGGTGACAGTGCCTTTCCATGTCTCGGGTCACTTGGGAGGACAAGGAAGGGACAGCTCAACAAAAGCAGATGGAGCTTCTTTGTAGGGAGAACTCGGCAGGACCAATACGAAAATCTTTTAAGGCCAAGCACTTCACCGCGATAGTTGGATTATCATGCAGGTCATATCATTGCCCTGCATAGCTTGATACTTACATAGGTTCTGATACCATTTGTCAGCTTCTAGTTCTTGCGACAGCGTTGCGACTTTGACTTCAAATATTCAAGGGAGAAGAAGTTGTGGGTAGTTTGCGAGCTGTGAGATGCAGTTCCTCTCCTTTTCTACCTCTCAAGCCTCAATCTTTCTTTTGGAATCATGATCTTACCTCATGGTGAAATGTTAGGAGGTGTGGACTTGAGACATGTTATGGAGCTGTTTTGTGTATTCCCGAACCAGTCAGTAGAGCCAATTTCGACGTTCGACATTCATGGTATCTTTGTCGTCTGCACTTCTCCAATTACCAAAAGCCCTGACTTCAATCACTTACTACTTTCTTGATCATGCAAGAATCCAGTTGAACGTATGCCCTTGGGATAAATATGACACTTGACATTTGATTGGCTCAAGGGCACGAGGCTGCATATTCGCTTCGGTCTTGGCACTGCAAGGCGCTGGCATAATTTTGAACTGCAGGTACGCGAAGTCCGCTCGAAGAGTCATGGAAAGTGCGCCTCCCCTCCATGATTATCAGACTCTTATCTGCAAAGAGGTCTTTCTCCCCATTCTCAGATAGAGGAGTTCGATCATTCGCACACCAATTTATTGGATCTAAATCCAGAGCAGGTAAACGTCCGTGGACTCCTCGAAAACCTCCAAGCCTGAATCGAGTATTCCCAGGACCAGTGTTGAAGGCGGACAAGCTAGGTGCGGGGTCCGATTACTACATACTCTTCGACGAGAAGAAAGAGAACGGGGTCAACAGTCTCGCCAGGGTTTGGAAGCCGTACGTCAAGAAGGATCGGGGGAACTTCAACAAGATGAAGTCATGGGTGCAGATTCTGAGCACGCCGACAGCAGACACACCAGGGACTACGCTGCTTCTGCATTTCGATAACAAGAGGTATCTGATTGGGGATGTAGCAGAGGGGACACAGCGAGCCGCCATACAGCGGAAATTGGGCTTGTCGAAGGTTGCAGATGTCTTTCTGACAGGTACCATTGGGTGGGGTAATTCTGGAGGCATACTGGGCATGATCCTGACACTGGCGGATATTGCAACTGTTACCTGGGAAGAGAAAAAGAAAGCCGCTGAGCAGACCAGAGCGAGAAAGGGCTTGGAGCAGGCTGAGCAGGTCGACAAGCAGTTCTTGAATATTCATGGGGGCAAGAACCTTACGCATCTGCTTGCCACTGCAAGGCGATTTGTCTTTCGGAAGGGCATGCCGTTGTACACGAATGAATTTAGGCCCAAGTCAGATGCGGCGAGTCTTGTCGAACCAACCTTCAAAGACGAACAGATCAAGCTGTGGGCCGTGGTTCTCGAGTCCGAGAAAGGCACTACAAGATCGAGGAAAAGAAGTCATGAAGAGTTCTCTGAAGAAGGAGCTTCTACTTCAATAGATGGCAAGCAAGAAACTCCAGAGGAACAAGAGGACCGATATGACCAAATGAGGAAATCTGTCGTATCTGCCATGTTCCAGTCAGAGTGGCGTCTGGATGCTTTGGTCAAAAAGAAGCTCTCTGAGGTCCAGAGACCTGCTGCGATCTTCTTTAGGAATGACAAAGGCGAAATTCAGAAATACTACGGCCCGACACTAGATGAAGATCCAAATACGCCCAACATTGATGTACTTGTCCGTAATCCTTGGCCAGGAGCACTTATCGAGACACTACCACCCACAACACCATCTGCTACTTCCGTTTGCTACTTTATCAAGAACCATCCACAACGAGGGAAATTCAACCCAAAGGTAGCAAAAGATCTTGGTGTTACTCCAGGATCGGACTTCAGCAAGTTGACAGGAGGTCAAAGTGTCACGACAGCGGCAGGTAATGTTGTGACGCCGGATATGGTTATGGCAAAGGGCTCCGAGGGTGGCGGATTTGCTGTCATCGAACTACCCGATACCTCATTCGTTGGGCCACTTATTTCTCGTCCCGAGTGGACCTCAAGTCATGTCATGCCTGGCATCGGTGCAGTAATATGGATCTTGGGTCCTGGCGTGGTTCAAGATTCAAGACTTCAGGCTTTCATGAGAGGTCACAGCGAATTGAAGCACATTGTTTCTTGTAAGGACACCTGCGCAAACTACCTTGCTTTGGAGTCGCCGGCTGCAGCTGCTATCCGCCTCCATCTCGTTGATGCTGAGCGCTTCCCTATTCCAAAGTTCTGCAATGACCCTCCTCTGCCGCCGGTCGAGAATCTTCCTTATACCAAGGCCAGATTGGGCCAGACAATTCAACTTGAGCCAAAGGTGGATATACAGGATACGTCCATTATCCAGCATCTCGACACTGCTACTGTTATCAAGGAAGCATCTTCCGAAGTCAATGAGCTTGCTCAGACTGCTCGTAAAGAAGTGACAAGTGCTGAGTTCCTGGCACGCCTTGAGGAAACTCAGGCGGATATTCCTTGCAAGGATGCGGAAGTGATCACTCTTGGTACGGGATCAGCTTTACCATCAAAGTACAGAAACGTCTCTGCTACTCTACTTCGTGTTCCCGGATATGGTAACTACCTCTTCGATTGTGGTGAGAATACATTGGGACAGTTGTTCCGAGTCTTTGGCGACGATACGCCAGAAATTTTGCGTGATTTAAGAGTGATTTGGATCAGTCACTTGCATGCAGATCACCATCTTGGCACTGTCCGGGTGATCAAGGAATGGGCTCTGGAGACTGCAGTAACCGAATCAACAAGGAATAATTCTTTGGTTGTTGCATCTCATGATGGGATGACCAATTTCCTCAAAGAGTACTCCGAAGTCGAAGACTTCGGTTATGAAAGAATCCAGCCAATCGTCATGGAGAGAAAGAATGGTGGGTACTACCATGAGTTCTCCGAGGAGCAGACTCAAAAAGTCGGTCTTAATTCGATAAAAGCCTGTGGGGTTGAGCATTGCCACGGTGCTTTAGCTGTCGCATTCAACTTTCCCAATGGCTTCAAAGTCGCCTATTCCGGGGACTGCAGACCTTCAGAGCGCTTTGTGGATATCGGTCGGGATGCCACTCTGCTTATCCACGAGGCTACATTTGACGACGAGCTCAAGTCAGATGCAATCGCCAAGAAGCACTCTACCACCTCAGAAGCCTTAGGTGTTGGAGAGAGAATGAACGCAAGACGTATTCTCCTTACGCATTTCTCGCAGAGGTACCAGAAGATTCCGGTCATGAAGACAGAGGGCAAGGACCAAGTAGCTATCGTTGCGTTCGATTACATGCGGTGCAAGATAGAGGATTTCGCAAAGTTTGAAGCGTTCAAGCCGGCGCTGGTTAAGCTTTACGAGGGCAAGAATGAATAGATCAACATCTCCACTTGTGGTCTGTTAGTCTGTCGATGATGGGTTCTGGCGTTTCTAGGGAGCATTAGAAATGGGCAAGGTCTCACAACTCTGTTGCATATGGGAGGTGTTCTGAAATGTATACTATTGACAAATGATACCACCAAAAGCTCTTGAATCTTGTGTCGCTGAAGGTTATAATCATGAATATTGCGGCTCGTGTGCAATTGGGAGTCTAAGGCGCACGCTGAAAAGTTCACAAGGGGCCATTGGTAATTCGCTTTGGCAGTAACCCCGCACAAATTATTCTGGGGGCTTCAGCATATGCTTTCTATAGTGGCTGTTTTGGTTTTACTACTTTGGAAATAAGTATCTTTTACAATGCTTTGTGGGTTATGGTGAAGGCAAGAGTCAGTGGCGAGGGTTGATACACATACTATATCAAGCTGCCTCTTGCAGGGCCTTCGTCGAAGGAATCTCGACGGCCGAAATACGAGTTCAGTCCATACGTGAAACCTATATCCAGACCTGCTAGCTCTGCCTCTACAAATGGCCGCATTCCCCCATTAAAGCCTGGAACCATTTGCGTCGCAGTGTCAGTCATGCCATCAAACTTCGGCACAAAAACGAGATTATACTCATGTCTACACAACGGACAAGTCTTCTTCCGCTTATCAAACCACGGCGTTATACATTCCACATGAAAGTGATGCTTGCAAGGCAGTTGTCTGATATCTTGACTCACCTCCATACTCTCAGTACAGATACTGCAATTTTCACCACTTCCATGGACCCGCTCGAGGAGATGGCTGCAAGGTAGATCAGGTCGATACACCAGCGGCTGATCCTTAAAAGGCGTCCCAGCCGCCTCTGCATTCCGCCGCCGCCGCTCCTGCTCGTGGAACCACGCCTCTTTGCGCTCCTCCCTCTTTTGCTGCTCGATCTCTTCCGCTGCTCTAGCATTCTCCGCGGCTGCTTCCCTCGCGGCGTCACGAGCATTCTGCTCATCAACCCTCGTGCGAGAATCAGCTCTGAGTCGTTCCAGTTGTCCAGGCGGGTAGGGCAACCCGCGGGCGAAGTCGACCTGGCAGTTGGGGCAGTGGCCTTGGAGGTGCGTGTAGCGGATTTCAAGGCTGGGGCATTGGAAGGATAGTGATGGGCGGTCCGAGGGTCCATTCCATAGTGAGCAGTTTCTGACGTGGGTGGCATCTGTCGTTTGGTGGCCACAGACGTCGTAGAAAATTGTCGAGTTGGGTGCACGGCGCTGCCATTGTGTTTGTCTGGACCTGGGAATCTTCAAGTAGTAAGTATGTTGCTATTGATAGTCCAGATATTCTCTGCAGATAGTTCCTCAAAACGTTGGAAGAGGAAGACAAGTCATGGGTATACGCTTATATCCTGCCGTTGAGGAGGTTGTAGGGTTTGTGTAAGGTTGCATCCTATTCTGGCCTTGATGATGAGAACAGTATTTCAGAGCTCTGTTCTCCTAGCTACTGAAATGTTCCTAGGTGTTCTATAGCGAATGTGGCTTTGATGTGCTCCCCAGACTGAGAGTGTCCGTCAGGAAGCCAACAAAGGCCAATGACCTGATGTAAGGATGAAGATTAAACATGACGCACAAACAATGGGACAAGGCGAGCAGGGGGCAAAGCAACAGAAGCATTGAAGAAACGATCTCGTCTAATTATATACAGGGAAGAGAACATTTGAAAGGAGACAAGGACTTGAAAGCTTGAATATGTTGAGTAATCGTTTGCGTTCTTTGTTGACTTTTCGCTTACGCTTTCCCTCTCAGATCCCAGCCAGAATTTCTCGCAGTTGAGTGCCACGTTACTAATAGGTATTTAGAGAACTTATTTTGGGTAGCTAAAGCGACTGAAGTATGCTGTGTTGATTGTTGCAATATAGGAGACTGCAAGGGTTTGCATCGTGTAATTTGGTCGAGAACGAAAGCATCGCCTCGAGCAGCAGCCAGTTTTACACGGTTTTCATGATTTGTCCGGATAATTATTCATTTACATGACATGGAACGGATGGTCGGAGCTACTCAGCCTTCCAGACCGCCAGCCTCTCCTCACTAAAGCCCTTCCAATCCCTATCCGCATACTTCTCTCCCGCCTTCGCAATCGGTCCTTCAAAAGACTTCCCATCGCGGCTCAACTTCTCCATCGCCTCCTTAGCATAAACGAACCATATCTTCGCCGCTTCTACTGCAGCAGCGTCCGCCTCGTTCTTCTCATAAGCAGAGCGCATCGCCCAGATAGCGTACAATGAGAAATCAAAAGCAGGGATCGAGAGCGACAAGGAGAGCGCAGTAAGACGTGCGACGAAACCGTTTAAGTTGGTCCATTCAGAAGCGGAGAAGTCGTCTTTGCTACCTGAGTTTGGAGCTGGGGGTGTGAGCATTACTTGTACCGTGTTTTCATGGGGGTTGAGTTTGACGTACCTCGATTCCATGCCGACCGCATACTTGCTCCTAACAACGGCATGTCTTCCCATACTTTCACTTGCGAGCTCCATATCGTGATGATTTTGGACTTCTCATCATCACTAACATGTTGCTGCTGTATTGCTTTGACAATATCGGCAAGTGGTTCTTGAGACTGGTGGTCGGTTTTGGCAGCTGTGTCGATGAGTACACGCCAGGACGAGGAGAGCTTCTCTTCCAGTACTTCTGATGAAGCGTCAGAGTTAATGGCGGTTGTTGTAGGCTCACTGAAGGTGCGAGCGGTGGCTGTGATGTCGGAGTTTGAGGAAAGCGCGGATGCGAGCACTGAGGATTGTGTTGATGCCATGGCGGCGTGAGTGGTGGTATGACGAATAGGTGGTAGGTGCGTGGCAGAGCAGGCTGAACCTGAAAGTATGTCCCGAAATCTGGCTGGTCTGGTGAAGTGATGAGAGGCAATCCTTCGAAAACGATGTATCATGAGACTTCTCGCGCAATCTATCGCCGAGGTAGAAAACTTAGACAGCACATTTCAAGCTGGATCACTTACTGGTACGATCTTCCTCTTTCTCTGTCGGCCTCAAATTTCCCCTTGCTGAGGTATTCAATCTCCCGTTATCAGCTATGTTCAAGTTTATGTTGCGATGCTGCACCTGTGGTTGAAAGCAACAGGAGACGGAGGCGACATCCGACACTTCACGATGTCGAAGGATAGGAATCTACCGAGAGCTGCCACCGAATACCGGACTATCACTTGCATTGCCGTCGAATAGTCGACAAGTGCAACTCACAAATCGAAGATCATCGCTACTTAAAGCTCTCGAGCTTCCTCTTCAGCTTAGCGCCCCGAGCCGACCCTGGTACGTGGTGAAGTATAGATGATATGCATGCAGCCGTCTCCCTTCAACTGCGACTCTCCACCAACGGCACTCGCACGCCAATGCCAAGATGTGCAACACCTGCCGCTTCGAGGGAGGCGATTATCTTATCGTGAGGGTGGTCGGTGATGTTGAAGCTTAAATTCGACCCCTCGATTGCCCCTCCTTGCCCCACGTTCCTGGTGGTGTGAATTTGGGGATGGTGATTGGTCAAAAAGGAGGAAAACTAGCCAGGAAGGGCAGTTCGGATAATTGCTTGGATTCGGCTTGTGCGACAACGGGTTGGGCTTGTGAGGTATGTTGATAGTTATTAGTCGAGAGACTCGAGATGGCTTGCGGTGTGCAGACGGAGGATCGACTAAAATCGTCTTGTAAACCCTTTAATGTTTCTTGGAAGTTGTCAAAGTGCAAAGGATGAGCGGCCAAGGGGAATCCTTTTGTTAGTATATGAAGCCGTCTCCTCCAGTGGTACTTGGATGTAGCAGCGAAATCCTCATCATTACAATTCCTTAGTCTTCACAGTTCGAATATAACTCTTCAATAAGCTTGCAATTTCGCTCATCATGTTTGGACTCAGGGCTCTCCTCCCTCTAGCGCTCCTCATTGCTACCTCGAGTGCTATTCCAGTCCTCGAAGAGCGAGCAGCAGCAACTTGTGGTTCCGTCTACGTGAGTACTTTCCGTATCAATTGAGTGTCTTCAGAGCGTGAGACACCAATCTTGAACTCCCCTTGCCTCGGAAATGGATACTGACTCAATTGTCCTTGGGAAAGTACTCTGCCGCGGCAGTAAATGCTGCTTCCCAAAAAGCCTGCTCTTACTACAAGGCTGGCTCAGCCCCCGGCGGCTATCCCCACACGTACAACAACTACGAAGGCTTTAATTTCGGAGGGCTGGCTGGTCCTTACCAAGAGTTCCCAATTCTTGCAAGCGGTGCTCTGTATAGCGGTGGTAAGACCTCTCCTCCAGCATATCGTAATTGAGAAAGAATGGAGCCTGACATTTCTCCAGGATCTCCTGGTGCGGATCGTGTGGTTATTACGGTACCAGCATGCAAGCAAGCAGGAACTATTACACACACTGGTGCAAGTGGGAACAACTTTGTTGCGTGCTCTGGAACGAGCTAGATTTAGAGTGAAGAAAATGCAAGCAGCACATCACCTTCTGTAGAGGAGTGATCTATGTTCTCAACACTTACAAGCTTCTCTGGTGCTGGTTTCTCTCCCGATGATCATGCTCTTCTAGGGAGATGCTCCATCTATTGAGCGGTTACAGAAAACACCTCGCTTGAACTCAGGTAGCGATCAGGGAGCGACATGAACATCACCTACTTCCACTACACGATCCCTTGACTAGTCTGGTGTAGTGTCAGAGTTAGCCTCTCTTATTCTCTCATCTGTAGTCCAGTCAGCAAACTGTGAGTTGTTGTATTCAGAGGACAAGACGATTTTGGTCCTCTTTCTTGTAAACCATATGTGTGACGTCGAGGAGAAATGAAGAAAGTCATAAATGAAGGAAACTTGTAGAACAGTGGCTAAAATGCTGGTTGTGATGTTCAGAGAGTGCCAACAGAGGCGCTTTGATAAGCAATTGCGTTTCGACTTCTACTTTTGAGTTGAATCACCTAGCTAGAACAATGATACTGCAAGATGAAGTAACATGTACGCAGTTACTTTCTCAGATCTGTATGAAGGAGGCTCTGGAGCCCCGTGGGAAACGCGAGAGGTGTACTTTAGTAACCAAAGTAACCCAGATACCAGTTGTCTCTTTACCTTTCTAAGGAATCCTTCGTAACCCCGTGACGTGAATGCCCAGAACGATCCAGAGCTTTGAAAGTGAGGCGGACTACCGAGACCCAAAAGGTCAAGTCACGTGGTCAAGAGTGAAGTCAGAATATAGGTCTTTTCTCATGGCTTAACCGTGGCCTACAAGTTGCCGTTGATGCATGTTCAATTTGGTATCGAAATAATCACTTTTCAGCTCGGAACATACAATCATTTTGGCATGGGAATGGGAAGTAAACAAACCCGTTTAGTTTTAGAGTGAGGCGGACTAGCGAAAAGCTGCCAGCGCCAATCAATAACTGAACCTGAGTTTAGTACTACTACTCAAAGATCAAATCGATTAAACTTCAATAATACTTCTCGGATAATCTTACAAAAGGAAAATTATGGGTAAGTGTTTTGATTCATCACCTATAATGTCCTAATCAATGGTGTATGTACGAGTTATAGAGAAGCTGTCTGTTGATATAAAGATTTCAAATTGGGTGTTAGACGCAGTTGTATTTTTGCTAAAGAAAACTAGCTGTATCAGAAACCAGAATGGCCGTTATTTTCGGGACTATAAGCACAATGATTGGTGCTGGATGTCTTCTGATTGCATATTTGACGTTGAGAGCTATGGAGGAGATACGCAAGTGTGAGTTCGCAACGCCGAACTCGTATAAGGTGCGAATGCGTAGCTGCTAAAACCTCTGCAGTTGGCCAACAGTCTTTCGAGAGCCGAATGGATTTATCACAGCCGCAGTACCACCTCCACGAACATACAGTCGTAGCTCGCTCCGACGATAACAGCCAAGGCCTTCCGCGAAACAGGAGATATGTTGAGTGCTGAAAGACAGCACTGTCATGTCTCCTTGGTGAGAGAATTGCTTGGAAAGGAGGTGCTGGAGTTTTCGGATGCATAGGCGCTAGATGATTCCAAAAGAGCAATGGAGTTGGATATGTATGCAGCAAATAAAATTCACAACTTTGCACAACTTTCCCTGATACTTGGCTCTTCCAGCTCTGAAGACGGGTCTACTGGAAGGAATGCTTCAAGTCTGTGAATTTCTTCAACATCACGGCCTTCTTGTACCACTCGGTCAATAGCCCCGTCGTCAAACGCAATGCCATGCCATAGCAAAACTCCAAGATCTCTCGCAAGCTTCACAGCTTCATGAACATGACTTCGTCGTAGAGCAGGTATATTTCTCCTTAGCTCGGCCCAAAACAGGTGTCTCAATTCTTCAGCATCTGGCCGGTATTGGTATCCAGTGGGTGTCATTTCTCCTAGAATCTCTTCAAGTCCGTACAGACACGTTCCAAATGGAAGGATTTCAGCTTCGGCCCAGTCTACAAGACCAGTAAGTGCTCCAGACGAAGGATCCACCATGATATTCGCAGCTACGATATCGCCGTGTGTCAACACCCAGGGAAGTGCTTCGACACGATGTAAGTTCGCCAGTACATGCCGTGCACTGGCCCGGAAACGAATTGGCAAGTCCTTGCAGAGGGACATGAGGCGTGGACGTATGCTTCTGCCTACTGTCCCCAGAGACAGGCATCCGATCGAGCTTCCGTGCCATGATCTCGAAAGGAAGATTGCAAAGTCTCTGCATAGCTTTGTCCGTATGGATGTTGACTTTCCAGGAACTGTGCAGCTAGCTCGCAGATCCTTGAATGATATGCCTCCAATTTTATCCATCTTGTAAATCAACAAACCCGATCCTGGATGTGTAGCAATATATTCCGTCCGGGGAGCATGTATGCCATAGACATGTCGCGCCGTCGATGTGACTCGGAGATCCAGTCGATAGCTGGCAGGACGGAATTGCAGGACCGTATCGTCGCCAACAAAGACCGTCATTGAGCAGTATCCCTGGCATGATGCTGGCGAAATGGACTCGCCCGGGTAGAGCTTCTGGATGAAAGTGTAGCAGTCGAGTTGATCTTGGGTCGTCAACCTGGAGCGGAGGAAGAAGTTATTGATGGATTGCAGAGCTGCCTCCTGTCCTTCAGACATTCTGCTTCATGTTTTTTCTCCATGTTGAAAGCGTACGGGAGAGGAAGCCTTATGAGGGGCAGTGTATGACGAAGAAGAACTTCAAGGTCGATTTACCCCACGCTTTCTTTACATCCTGTCCTATCGGATTCTGTCGGGTGACCTAGAGATAAGACATACTTGCGAAGGCATCGGGCGGGAGGGTGTCTCGGCTGCAGATAATCTGTAGGATTCGGGAGACCTGGGGATGGAGGACGCGCGAGAGCCGCTGTTATGTGTCAATACAGAGGAGTTGATGATGGGAGCTCGAGCTGGTAGTTCACCAAGCTTCCGGGCACGGTCCACTTTTGTACATGCAGCTAGGAATGTGATTAGAACCTTGGATCAGGAATCCAGCTGCCTTGAAATGTAAACTAAATATATAAAGAGATCAAAGTTTCGATGTTCTCTTCTTTTTCTTCATCATTCTTCTCTTCGGTCTTCTCGGTAGTGCTGTTTCTATCTTATTCTGACTTTCTAATTTACCACGCAAGAGTCTCCATTATCCTGCAAGTTTTTCGTCCAGTCTTTTCCAAATATCCAGGCATTGACCAAGTAGTCATTAGCAAAGTTCGTCCAAACATCGAGACAGGTGCGATTAGATCGAGATCACGTATACTTTTCCAGCCTTGTGCTGAGATATCGGACGATGGAAGGCTCAGGTTCTTGGGATGACCTGGAGACATTAAGGCTCTCAACCCTGCTCTGAGCAAGTGTTTATGAGCACGTTCGAGGCAGCGAAGATATGTACAACGGGTTATATTCATTTCATTTATGGCAATCTTGTAGCTGTCATGTTTGCATAGACAGCAGATGTTCAACGCTTAGACTTCCTCACGGGACACAGCGCACTCGCATCTCGAGTTGCCGTCGCATCGACACCACGAATCTCCATGCGAGACATCAGCGGCAGGGGATTTCAACTCGGAAAGGTCAAGCGACAAGGGACGAGATGGGTCGTGTTACTTTCGCATCCAATCAAGACCGGGATAGGATGTCGATAAGTGCCCAATCATTGCTGCCCAGCATCTTAAGACACCCCAACCTCCCCGGTAAGGCTGTGGTAAGATTAAACAAATCCACCCGGTATTTTCTTTTCAGCCTCAGCTTCTGTACCTCGATTCCGTTTCTGCTTCTTCACCAAATTCCGTACCATTTCGTCATTCTTGCAATCACCATCCTGTAATTGTTCGACTCAAGTATCAGGGTACTTAGGCTACTCCTCGTCTGATCAACGTGATCAGACCATCTCTGCCCAGCTCGGCTCAAGTTACCTTTGGTACCATTCTCACGTATTTTCGTGCTGAGGCTACCTTACACAACTGGAAAGTCATGGTTACGCCCGGCGACCACTTCATAATCGACCAAACTTTCTACGAGGAAATGGACAGAAGAGCATGGCCGCACCTTCCCTAAAGCGAGGCTTCCCGCCAGAACTTGAACAACATCAGTCATTGCTGCAGCTGACCTTGAGTCGGAACCGTGGACACTTCTCTTGAAAATCTATTTCATCAGGCTGTGGTTCATACACATCGAGCCTTACACGACGAATTGTACAAATCATAATCTTCTCCCACACTCATTTTCTTCTCTAATTCGAATTTCATTGCCTTGATCACAGTCATGGCCACCAACACAATCAAGCGCTTAGTAATCTGCTGCGATGGTACTGTAAGTACATCAATTACGTTCATGTCTGCCTTTCGAGCCTGGTACCTCCTGAGGCCATTGCTGTGCTGTTTCTTTCCCTCCAAATTGGCTAACCAGATTTCTAGTGGATGGACAGGTACGTGCATGAATTCGAAATTCCCAATCAGCACTCTATGGTCCCCTCCCCGGTTTCGTTGTCTAGTGCTTTTTGAGGACATTGCTGTATCTGTGTTTCGAGCCCTGTCCTATACCTTTTACTGACTCATCCAGTGATGACGGATTCAAGAAACCAACCTTGATCCCCTATCAGCCAACCGGTGTGCTTCAAGTCCCCTCAAACGTCACTAGAATTAGTCGAGCCCTCAGAAGGATCGGACTCGATGGCATTCCTCAGATCATTTTCTACCATTCTGGAGTTGGCACTGGCTCCAGTAAGGTGGACATGCTCACTGGAGGCCTCCTTGGAATAGGCATTTCAGAGGTCAATTTCCTGCTTCCTAAATAGATTGTTGTGCCATACTAATTTGAGTGAAGAACATTCGTGAGGTCTACAGTTTCATCGCGGCCAATTATACACCAGGAGATGAAATTGTTCTCATCGGCTTCAGTCGAGGGGCTTTCACCGTCCGCAGCGTGGCTAGCATGATCAGAGATATTGGACTTCTGACCCGTACTGGGATGAACGATTTCTATCCCATTTTCAAAGACCAACAGAATTTCAAGAATGAGAGATACCGGGACATCTTCCCTGACATTCCTTTCTCGAATAAGCCGACCGGTCCAAATGCTGTTCACGAGTACAAGCAAAGACTTGAGAGGGTTGGTATTCATCCATGATGTATCTCCAAAAGCTAACTCTTCAGGATGGCTTCACTAGAGTCCGCGATCCCAATGGCAATAGAATCATGATCCATGCAGTCGCAGTCTGGGATACTGTCGGATCTCTCGGTATACCAAGCATTTCGCTGTTCGCAAAACTTGGACTTCCCCACTCGACGATCGAGTACAAGTTTTTCGATACCAACCTCTCAGGAAACATCAGACATGCTTTTCAGGCTCTGGCCCTTGATGAGCGCCGATCTCCATTCAAGGCAGCTGTTTGGGAGAGAGCAGATTCACATCAAACGACGGTTGACTTGCGTCAAGTCTGGTTTCCTGGAGCACACTCTAATGTCGGAGGAGGTTACGATGATCAGGAGATTGCAAACATTACTCTAGCTTGGTATGTATCACCGACGGCCTTCATGATTACCAGCTACTCACAGTATGTAGGATGATGGATCAGCTTGCATCCATTGGAATTGCCTTCCAGGACGAGTACATTGACAAGGTTTTCATCCAGAATGTCCGATACTACGAGAACCCTCCAAGACAACAAGCCAAGCTCTCGAATATGATTTCCCGCACGCCACAATGGGCAGTAGACCCAATCTATGAGAAGCATAAGCCTGTTCGTCCTTGGGGTCTCGGCAAGATTTGGGATTCAAAAAGTAGTTTCTGGCATCTCAGCGGAACAGGATGGCGAACTCCAGGTCTCAACATGCGAGCAAATCCTGACACTGGCCTACTCACCAACGTTCCCATGAGAGACACGAATGAGCGCATTCATAGCTGTGTTCGCGTTCGTCTCGAGCTTGACGGATTGGGTCTCGATGACAAGGGACTTTATGATCCTCAAGCACTGAACAAGAACTGGAGACTTCGTCAGATGCCCCTCAAAGTCCACGATCCCATTCCTTACAACGCATCTTGGGGTCCTGGAGCTCCTGGTCCAGAGGTAGGGAAAGCTTTTTTTTTTTTTGAAAAATTTGGTCATCTACTGATTTTTTCCCACAGGGTCCAGGTCCAAGAGCACTCCGCTGGGTATGGGAATACATTGGCCCAGAAGAAGACGCACCAGTGGAGCGATATATGGTAGAGGAAACTCTTGGTCCCTATGAGCGTAAGCTCCTTTTGCTGAACAAAGGTAAGGAAATGTTGAGACTGGTCACTGGCGATGAATCCACTGTCATTGCCGTCAAAGCCTCGGAGCACACAGAATAATGGCCGATGGAGACTCCCCTTCTTGCACTGCTATAATTTCCCAACAAATATCACAATGCTCTGCAGAGATATCGATACGATACCTGGCTTGTATTCGCTCTCTTCATAGTTCTATGTTTCGGATACTCTCTGTAAAGACTAGACTACAGTCCAAACTTTTTTTCTCATCATTCTAGAGCGCTACTCAGAAACGGAAAGCCAAACATGGATCACTAGCTAACATTTATTCCCCACCAGGCCGCAAATTCTACAAGCGTTTCCGACGACGAAAACGCCGCAGCCGGCCAGACGACGACTATGACCACGGTCAATACGATATCGAAGGTGATCTCATCGAGGATAAATCTGCGCCTCCGATCCGCAGCAGCCACACTCGAAGTAGCAGGAGCGGTACTGGGACTGGGACTGAAAGGCGGCGGAGGAGGAAGGAGCGACCGATTACAATTTCTGGTAGCGAAGATCTGGAAAGTTATAGGCTTGTGGATGAGAAAGAGAGGGTAAGGGTGAGACCGGCGAGTGTGCGTCTTGATAGGGATAGGGGCAGTGTAAGGGGTGGTGGTGAGAAGGTCGTTAGGAGACCTGTTTCGGTGGCGTATAGTACGAGTGTTAGTGAAGAGAGTCTGGTGGATGTGGATGAGAGGGAGGTTAGGGAGAGGTTGAGAGAGAGGGAGAAGGGGAGGTGTAGAGATCGAGAAGAAGAAGAAGTGTTTATCGAGAAGAGAAGAGAGAGTCGAGCCCCTAGTCGGGCGCCTAGCAGAGCCCCCAGCAGAGCTCCAAGTAGAGCTCCAAGCAGAGCACCGAGTAGGATGCCCGAGAGAGAAAGAGAACGAGAACGAGAGAGGGATTATGAGGAGATTGTCGTTACGGAGGAGCTTGATGAGAGACCTCCGAGGGAATCAGGTAGATTTGTGGGGAGGGAGAATGGGAACCGGGGAAGCTTTGTGGATGGGAGGAGGTATTGATATGTGTTGGATTAGCACTGCGGGACAAAGAGCCCGAGGATGGTAGTACGAATGGTACGATAGGTCGGTCAGATGGGGTGTATTGTGTACATCTGTACTTTGGGCTGGGTTACAAGGTCGGGTGGGACTGTATGTTGGGATGAATGCACAGCGCAGGTGTCACCGTACGGAACCATCAGAAAGATTGTACTTGTATATTGTGTGATGTGTAATGTCTGGCGGGTATACTTGCAAGTCTCGGATACCGAGCAGCAGGACTCTGTACCCATGAGGTTGAGGCTTGTAATGATTGATTGGGTGGGTAATATAAGAGACCGGGGAAAGACTTGCCCCTCTGTCTAAATATCAGCTCTCAACCAAATGAAAGTGGTAAAGAACCAGCAAGTGTTCAAGCTTACATGATTGGAACAATAGTCGTGTTCAGGAAAAAAGGTAGTCTGAAGCTCCAAGCGACGAGAGTGGTATGAGCTCAAGTGCTGACTGCCAGCGCTGCCAGCTCCTGCAGCGCTTAAGCAGCCTTAGCTCTTGAGCATGTTGATTACTCTTTCTTCATCGTATCGATCGTATTACTTCATATTATATGGCTGGTGAATTGCGACTCAGTCGCCTGAAAAATAGGGGCTGGAAGCGAGGGATGATGTCACCTTGGCCTTGGCGAGGCTTTTGTTTGAAGAGGACTTCTCTCTCGAGTTTCTAACAGCCGAATTGTCGATGATAGTCAGCCATTAAGTATTCTGAAGATATCGCAGCCGGGTCTCTGGCATCCAGTTGAAATCCTGTGATTACAGTTGTACATATATATAGGACGACTGGGGTTCAAGACGGACGTTATGTCGACCACTCTAACACCTACTTCGTTCCTCCCATATCACGAGCCAGGAATCGTGACGATCCTTATCCAGACATCGCTACTGCTCGTACTTAATGTGGTCAACACCGTTTTTGATCAATTGATCTTTTGCGGTCTACTGGGACAGGTGTTCGTCGGTGTAGCATGGGGAACGCCAGGTGCGGAATGGCTCGGCGAAGAAGCAGAGCATGTTATCGTGCAGCTGGGATATCTAGGGTTGGTTCTGCTAGTTTATGAAGGTATGTAAAATTACATTTCCGTTGAAGGACTAGCATTTACCTTCGAAACAGGAGGACTCGATACGAACTTTCGTTCCCTTAAGGCGAACCTATTCCTCTCAACGGCCGTGGCAATAACCGGAATCGGCTTTCCCATGGCCCTCTCGTTCGTCCTGCAATCCCTTTCAAACGCAACACCACTCCAAGCATTCGCAGCTGGTGCTGCACTCTGCTCTACGAGTTTAGGCACTACCTTCACGATCCTCAGTACCAGTGGGCTGTCAAGCACGAGGCTGGGGACTGTGTTGAGTAGTGCAGCGATGATGGATGATGTTGTAGGCTTGGTTATGGTTCAGGTGATCTCTAACTTAGGCGAGTCCAGGGACTCGTTTGGTGCCGTCACGGTTGTGCGGCCGCTGGCTGTTAGTGTTGGTCTCGCTATTGCTGTTCCTTTGATATGTCGATTCATTGCTTTGCCATTGACTGGTCTGCTGAATGGCATGCGAGAATCGAGTCCAGGAGGCATGCTTGATACGGTTTGCAGGGGAGCACATACGGCCTTCATCATCCATACGCTTATTCTTATTGGACTTGTTACTGGTGCTACGTATGCTGGTACCTCCAATCTGTTCGCCGCGTACCTTGCTGGAGCTTCCGTTAGCTGGTGGGATAGTGAGGTACCCCACGTTGAAGCTGGAAAGAAAATTCCTACACAAGCCAGCGCGCAGCAAGACGCCTCGGTCACTGCACCCGCATCAACCGAGACTTCGAGGCAAGATAATGTAGCAGCCGATTCAGCTAGAGCCGAAGCCACGGCTGCAGAAGGTGCCCACGGGCCAGTTGCATCAACTGGAGCTGCTGTATTCCACACATACTACAAAACCGCCCTGCAAAGAATCCTAAAGCCATTCTTCTTCGTAAGATACCACCTGCACCCCGTCTCTCTTCCCTATATTGACCAAAACAGGCATCGATCGGCTTCGCCATACCCATCACAGACATGTTCAAAGGCCCAGTCGTCTGGCGCGGAATCGTCTACACAATCCTCATGCTCTTCGCCAAGCTCGTCACAGGCTTGTGGCTTGTCCGCCTCGATGTGTCGTGGCCAAAAGTCAAGATCCCAAGACTTTTGCGATCGATTCTGAGATTTCCAGCTTCGTGCGTGGGGATCTCACTTTCCAAGAGAGTATCGAAGGACAAGCCGAAGTCCGGTGCACCAGCAGGGCAAGAAGGAATGGAGCTGAGCCAGGAAGCTGTAAGCCAGAAAGCAGACCAAGGAACACCGAAAACACAGCCAACCGATCAGCCTCCCCAAACATCCACGCCGACGTCCACGACCACCCCATTGCCTCGCTCGCAACCTCCTCCCAAGATCAACAAACCCCTTTCCCTCTACCCAGCAGCCATGCTCGGCACCGCCATGACTGCACGAGGCGAAATTGGCTTCTTGATCGCATCGCTAGCCGAAACAACTGGCCTCTTCTCCCCTTCTGGTGAACCTAGCGATCAGAGTTCGGAGATCTATCTCGTGGTGACGTGGGCGATTGTGCTGTGTACAATTATTGGGCCACTGGGTATTGGGACGCTGGTGAAGAGAGTCAGGAGGCTGCAGACGGAGAGGAGGGAGGGGAGGAGTCTGGCGGCGGATCCCCTGGGGATTTGGGGTGTCAATTGAAAGAGCTAGAAGAGGTAATTGTGCGACTGTGCTATTAAGAAAACCCTTACAGTGGGCTGAAGAGGAAGGAGAATGGCAAACGGGAAGTTTTGCTGCATGTATATAGCGAGACACCTAGGCTGGATGTCAGGCTTTGTGATCGCATGGAAGATAGAAGTCAGCATGCATGGCTATGCAAGTCTCAACGTACCCTACAATAGATGTAGCACACATAGTCTGTTACTCTGTACGACTCTTGCATGTCTCCATAAAGCATGGCCATGCAGCATGGTGCAAAGGACTTTGTGAGGCTTCAGAACATTGAATTAGAGAAATTCCTCGAAATACTAACGAGAATAGCCTCGCAAGACGCGAGCAAGCATATCGTGGTTTTCATACCCTACTTAGGTAACCTACACGATACCTGCACCATTATGTCCAAGTTTCAGATCTACGCCCCAAATCTAGCTCACACCCTGCAATTCCATACCTTCAGCCCTCTTACCTTCTACAAATACCACAGGTGGAGTGTAATGTTTGCGCCCGTGGACCACATATATAATGCCACTTAACACCAACACTCCTGCCCACACAGCAGGAGCCCAATTCGCCGAAGATGTATCCACCGGCAACTCAGCTGGGAAACACGCAAACACCATCACAAACCCGCAATAGAAGAACGCAAACATGTTGATCGGGATGCCGAAACGACCGAGAGACCAGCGAGCTGGTGGGAGAGGTTCGCCGAGGAGTCTCTTGCGGAGAACGCAGCCAATGGAGATCATGTAGGTGGAGAGGAGGGCAAGGAGAGTAAGAGAAACAATGATGTTGAAGGCGAAGGTGGAGCCGAGGTTGATGAGGCACAGGATGCCAGCGATGACGGATGTAAGGTAGACGGAGTTGTCGGGGACTTGACGTTTGTGGTTCATCTAAGTTGTATGTAAGTTTCGTGACATGAGAGGGGCAGGAAAAAGTGTCTATGCGCACCTCTGAAATCCAGCGTGAGAAAGGGAATCCCTTATCACGAGAGAAAGCCCACATCTCTCTAGACGTAGTCGCCAGAGCAGTGATATTTCCAAGCGAGATGAGAAGGAACAAGATGACAAGCAGAGCAGTGGCTGTGGCATCTGATCCAGTGTTCTTGAAGAGTGCGAGATATGGTGACTGTGCTTCGAGAACGCCGTCCAGGGGCCCGATGCAGAAGAGCATGACGACGAGCATGGAAATACCCATTGTCAAATTGAGAATATAACTCCACCACATGGCTCTGGGCACATTTATAGAAGCATTCTCGACTTCCTCGGAAATGTGGACTGCACTATCGGAACCTGTACCAATTATCAGAAAAAGACTCGATTCTAGAAAGTATAATGTCGAATGGTTGAACTTACCAAGATTGCAATACATGACCGTAACCTGAGCGATCAAGCACGAAGTCCCCGTACTTTTCCAGCCACTGCTATTGACAACCTCTGTAAACACTGCCTTCCCTGAATTCTTTGGCGCCATAACGAGAAGTGGAATCATCACTACGAAGAATCCGCCGAGATGTCCAAAAAGTGAAAGGACTTCGAGTTTCGGCAATGTTTTGGCTCCCCAGGTATTGAAGAAAATTGTGATGATGAGGAAAGCCAGCATTATTAGTGTGTATTGCCAGGCTTTGAAGAGGTAGTCGGCGTTGGAGACATCGATTATGGCTTCGATGAGACTGGTCATCACGAAAACACTACTAGATACGCTTGCTAGCCATCCAAGTGTACTCATCCATCCTGGCGAAATCAGTGACTGTGACTATCAGCAGTAAAGACAAAACCAACCTGCAGCATAACTTAAAAACTTTTGTTGTCCGGCAGGCGCAAATTCCGAAACCCAATGGTATTGTCCTGTTTCCATTAGGATCTCTTCTTATGCTCTAAATTGGCGTCCGGAAACTCACCACCACTGGTTGGTGCCATACTCGTCATCTCAGCCAGCGACGCGACAATCGTGCTGTAGCATGTAACAGTTCCAATGAACACCCAGAAAAGACCGCCGAATCCTCCATTTGAGAAACCTGCACTCAAAGAACTGCAATTTATCAGTTCGGTTCTCGATCAAACCATTGCTCGCACCAAAACTTCCCAACCAGACTAGGGAAATGGAGAAAGCAATGACGTACACAAGCACGAATTCCCACGTTGCCATATAGATGCTGATGAAACCCAATGTCGACAGTAAATTGAAGTTTCTCTGTCCTAGATTTAGTACTTGAGATATTTCAAGACTCTTTTTCCAGAAGGAACATCGGCCATACCTTAAATTCCTGCTTCTTCCCCAATCGCAGCATATCTTGGAAATCCGCTTTGTCGCCGTGACTGACCGGGTATGCTTCAGATCCCATCAAGCCAGCCTCCGGATTTCGAGTCGACTCCCTGGAAGAAGAATCATATGGGCTCTTCACGTCGCCCGAAAGTCCTTGGGCAGCCATGATGTCGTCGCGGAGTGTCACAGGGTGATCGCATGGGCTGGACAACGAGCGTGGGAGAAGACTCAACCAAAGAACGAGACGCAAACAAGAAAAAATAAATCAGATTCAACCCGATATAGGATTTCCCTCTGAGGAAGTGACTGTAGGAAAGAAAACAATTGCCTAGGGATTCGCCGAAGTCTTATCTCTCTTGACAGAACCCTGCAACGGACCTAGGCCAGACCACTGCTAGATTTAAGCTGCAGCTTTAGCGTACAAACTGGCACGCCCCGCAGCGAAAATACTGCCTGCCATAGGCTACACACAATAANCNCNCCCCGCCACAGCACTATCCATCAGCCATTCCCTCCCCCGTCCGCATGGCTAGTATGCACGATGCCGCTGGATCTTGTCTTGTCCCACCGACGCGAGCGTCCCTCCCGAGGCGATCGAGTATTTATTGGCCAACCCTCCTACATAAAACTTAGTCGCAATCCCTGCCAGTAGACAAATTCGCCTAATCGATGTATGGTTGAACGTGCATCGTTGGTGGAATCAACGATGCGACGTGCCAAGCTCAAGTTCGAGCCGAAGGTCTTGATGGGCAAAGGAAAGTAGTCGACAGTTGAACTTACAACCTAGGTAGATCAGCATCGACTGATATCAGTCAGCTTCTTTCAGGACATCGATACATCCTGATCCAGGTCTCCCTTGGAAGGATCCCTGGCCGCAAATTTTACAATCTTGTAATGAATCCTGTCCTTTCCCAAAAGGAACAATCTCCGCAAGTCTTCCTTGCCCCTACTACCAGCCTTCCCCCGAACCTCCATCTTGTGAGGTTTGAATGAACCATCACCAGGCAATTTGTGCCTCGAGAATCGCTCCAAAACGTCTCCATTATTAAGAGATATAGGAATTGTCGCGTGGCCATGAGGAGTGTAGCTTAATGGACATGCTGTGTCTGTCGAAGCGTAGCAGAGGCTCAAAAGACTGACAATTCCTGGCCCAGTCAGCTTGCTAAACGTTAAGGCTGTGGATGCTGCAGCGTACCTTCTAAATCCCATAGCACGAAAAGGTTACTATCGTCAAAAAACTTGATGTCTCGAACTTGACCAGTGCCAAGCTGAATTGCGGAGGTTTCTATGCTGTGCTGAGAACTGATGCCGTTCTCGACGGATAGCATGACGCGAACAACATGAACTTGATTCAAATTAGCCGATTTCATCGATTGCCTGTACTAGATAACTCACCAACATTAGATGAACCTTTTGGCACAAATGCTACGTGTGTTTGGGAGGTGTTATTGTCCTAAGAAGTAATTAGAAGTGACTGAAAAACAGCTAGACCACTCACCTTTACACCCATCCACATATCTACCGGTCCATCAGCCTCCACGACACCGACAATTTGGGGCTTCCCAAATAATACATTTCGTTTCTCAGCCTCTGCAATCTGACCAAAGATGGAATGTGCTTGTTGTTGAAGAAATTCACAAAGGAGGTCAACGCGAGGAAGTGATCGTATATACGGTAGGCCTTGCTCTTGCTTTTGGAGCTCCTTGTCCAAAAGGTCGAACATCGGCAGACCATATTTGGAATGCGTCCATGTTTCTTCGTAGCCATCTGATGGAATGTCGTTGAGATATGTTGCCAAAGGGCTGGATGTCATGGTAGTCTGGAGATAGAGGAGTACTTTACTGTGGTCAATCGACGACTCCTTCTCGACATCTTCATTTGGTAAAGAAGAGTCTGAAGCGAGTCTGTCAATCTCATGACGGAGCCACGTAGAGAATGAAGAGAATAATTCGAGTTCGTCAACGACTTGAATCAGGATTTTGGAAGAGATAAGGTGCAAACAAGCGACGGTGTCCATGATCAGATTGATTTGCTGGCTTGTGAAGCCCATTGAGCTATTTGAGCCTTGAAATTTTACGATGCCTAAGAATCGACTGAGGATGATAGAGCATCTTTCGAGTGCTGGTAGCATGTTTTCGTGAACAAGACGCCGCAGATTTTCCAAGCCTGTCGTGACTGCCTTGTCCCAACGTTTGTGACCCTAAAGACATTAGCGGAGTCATAGAAGACAGTAGTGTAAGTCATACCCTCTCGGAAAGCTCATCAACAAGCCATTCTTTAACGGATGGAAAGGTATGGCCGGTAGCCACAGAGTGGTACAGAGCCTGAACAATGTCTCGGTTGTCCTCTTTCTCTGCAAGTGTCTCATTGATGTTGCGCAGAAATCTACTGGGTAGTTCCTGAGTCGACTTCCACTCGCTGATCATCAGAGCTTGGACTTGATGAATGTATCTTAAGAGATTGTTGAGAGTCGTAGATCGTGATGCTAGTAAGGAGAGATATTCGCTTGATGCGGAGATAAATCGGAGGTCCATGGGAACAAAATACAATGACTTGCCAGACACTGGTAGCTCCATGAGTAAAGCATGCGTAGAGAAGTCTGGGTGAGATGCATGACGCAAGAGATGACAAGGAGCTCCGTCGATGGTTATCGGTGATACAAAAGACCCAATTTCGAAAGAATCATAGATGCTGAGGTGTATGTTTCCCTCTTTGGTCCCTACAACCATGACGTTGATAGAGGAATTGTCTTTGGGGTCGAATGGGCGGAAGAGAGCATCAAGAGACGACCTCGAAGAAAATACATCATCCCTGGGCATTATCAACACGGAGGAGATGCTGAGGCACGTATGCGACTTACGAGTTTCCAGCAGCTGCTAGGACGCTAAGTTTCGGGAGACTGATTTCGATGTCGATCAAGGAGAGGTCTTGTGGCAAATCCAAGGGAGCCTTCTCGTCGGAAAGATCGCCATCTTTAGCCAAAAATGCTCCCCAAGATTCCACGGTCCTCGAGCTCGATGAGCTGAATCTGTGTATTGTATTTGTCGACCAGCTCATGCACGTGACGCCTCCCACGTTATCGCCTGCTGAGAATTGAAGCACGATCTTGGAGCTCTCAGGGCTGACAAGTCGTACGGATCCATCGCTCCAGGCAATAGCGAGCAATTGTCCTGCGCGGGCATGGTCAGCTTCTTTCACAGCAAATGCCAGCGGTCAATGTGGCGCACCGTTCGGCTTCCATCGAATGCTCTCGACTCTCAGCTTATCACTTTTTTGTACGGCGCCGTAGACTCGCTGTCCATTCAGACGGTAGATGAAAACTTGTTGATCTGTGGTTGCAAGAGCAAGCAAATCCATCGACGGGCAGTAGGCAATGAGGCCGGGGTCAGCTGCATGGTGGAGCGCTTTTTCGCTCACAACCTGGAATTCCGAGGCTGTAGCCATGCTGATGGTGGTATTTCAGCCGAAGCAGTCTAGAACGTATTCATAAGGTATAAGTTGAATCACACAGCATATCTTCAATTGGAAGTCCTTGCATTCGAAATGTAGCTAGTCGTATTGTCAAGAAGGAAAGAGCCACCAAAACGCGTGGTTCGCGTTTTTACCTAAGCGAACAACATCAAAATGAGTGAGCGTGTGCCAACAATGGAATCGAACTGAAATTATTGAAGTTCTACAATTCTTTCAAATTTTGTTCATTTCTCTAGTTTCAAGTGCCAGATTGGTCTAGGTCACGATGATACCTAACATGCGCCATGTCCAGCCCCGATTTATTTTTGCTTCCGTCCCAAGCCCATTATTCAATTAAATAAGAGTCCGCAACAGATTTGATCTCCTTCGAGAAGGTAACAGATTCATCCATCTCCAACAACGTCACATTTGTAACCTATCCAGATTATCAGCAAAAGTTCAGGAGAAGGGGGTTACAGAACTTACGTCAACATCAATGAATGGCTTTGTTTTTCCGAACTTGACCTGCATTGGGAAGAACTCGTTTTCATCGCCTGCTTGTGCCTCAAACTCGAATGATCCAGTAGCATTGTCCTCATCGACTAGACCAATGGTCCATTCCAAACTGTCTCCCGAAACCTCGTACTGTGCATCAAAGCTTGAGACGGCCGGTTCGCTGGTGGCATAAGGAATTATAACAGTGACATCCTTCAATGAATCGCCTCCAGTGAGTTCGTACTCCACAGTAATGTTGTAAGTATCATCAGATCCCTTGTTTACCCAGACCGTGAACGAGATGGGCAGGGCACTCGAATCATCGGCCTTGGGAACAGCTCTCCATCGAAGCACGCCAACGGAGTTGTTGACGGGAAATCCCTTTGCCGTGTTACTCATTTGAACAGCTTTGGAAGTATTGAAGAGAGCCTTGTCGACATTGGGGTGCGTCCGGAACTGAACACCGTGGCTCGCGTTTGCGACAAGATCCAGCTTGACCTTGGTCAGTGTTGGATCGGAGATCTTCAACTGCAAGTCTCCCTTGATCTCTATCGAGTTCAAAGCACCTTCTCTCGACAACTTGGCCGATATCGTTTCTGCGATTGTGACATGGATTGCATCCCGATCCAAAGACGACGAGATGCGGGAGGCAGGGGCTGGCGTATGTTCGACATGTACGGGGTTATTGGGGACTAATGGACTCGAAGCTGATTCCTCAACTTCCGCACCCATTTCACCTCTCACGCGTTCAAACATATCCGTAGTCTTTGATTTCTTGCCCAATTGCATTCCCTTGCCTTTTGGAGCAGACCTAACACTCAGTCAGAAAGGAGAGTGAGTAATTGGTGGTAGAGGGTGTACTTGAAGGATTTGTTCTTCTCCGCCTCATATGAATCGTAGGTCTCCGTGACAGCGGAACGGGCAGGTGGTGTATATGTGGGATAGACGGGGGCTCGAGGCACGGCGTTTCTGCCACTCCTTGAGACTTCCTTGCGCTGCATCTCAAGTTGCTTTGCCTTGCGTTTCCGTTCTTCGGTGGCCTCCAGTTCCTTGTTCTGGTGTTGTTTAGCACGCAGCGTTCAGACAGAAGCGAGTGTCCTACCCTTGAGATGATCTCTTGTATGCGCTCCTCATGACTCTCCATTTCCAAGAACGTCTTGATCTGGCTTATAGTAAGATTTTCCCGGTACCCCTGCGTAACAAGCTCATCAAAGGCGCTGAGGAGTTCATAGGCATTCTTCAAAATCTCCCTCTCATCCAGTGTCTTGCATGTGCTACTGACGACTTGTGCGAATAGATGGAGCGAGTCTATATCTTGGAGGATGTTGGACTGGCGGTTGGTAATAAGCACCATGTAAAGTTCGTCCAGTGGCTGGTACACAAATCGAACGTTGTCCTGTTCTACAGTTGTATGCTGGGTTCCAGTATCTGCCAGCTTGGGGAAGGACGCCAGTAAGGCTTCAATTCGAGATCGTTGCATCTCTCGAAACTGTCTGGAAATGATGGCTTTACCCCCGCGGGTGCAAATCGAAGCGGCTAGGACGACCTGAGGAGGTTAAGTAGGGGCTTTTTGGTCGGAATCATAGCTGAATATACGTACCATGTTTGCGACGGTGGACTACAGTGTCTGTAGAGGTTATGGTGGAAAGTGTCCAGCTTGAGTTGTGATGGTAGCTGGCCAGAGTGTGTCCACACCCGCCCTTGTCTCGAAGTAGTCTAGTGGAAGAGATGTGCCAAGCCTACGCTAACGCAGCTCGAAGGCTGCTAACAGCATTTCAGATTGAAGACTCCAAATAATACATTCGAGAAAGCGAACGACTTGTCAACCACCTTTTCGATCGCGACTTCATTACCCAGTCTTTTGTTTTTGCGATATCAACGCGTCAGGTCTCCAGGATATTATGCGCGACTCTATGGTCTGTTCATAACGCGTCAGTTCATCCTTTTGAGAGCGTCCTCTACTTCACACCTTTCTTTGTCTGCCGCTGCTTGTCAGACATCAGGTAGAACACCTCCATTGTGTTTTTACAGGGGAAGGTACAACACTTCGCACGATATCCTTTCTATCGCCTTGAATAACCCGGTGGAAGCTATCCACTTGATTCATTCAATTTGTCACCTTCGAACATTCTGGACTGCAAATCATAACTGAAGATCAACACCTCGAATCTATTTACACGAAAGGCATCTGGCCGTGTCCAAGTTCCAGGAAGTCATGGTAGAAGACATCATGGAGATCTCCTCTGACCATGGTCATAATGATGAACAGGGCGATATTGATCTTGACATTGATCTGACTGGAGACCCTGGTGATGAGGACTTCATTCTCGAAGATGTCACCTCCCATGTTGACTTCGGAGACGATTTCCACCTGCAGCCTTCAGCAGCAGTAAACGACGACGTAATGCTTGACGATGACAATGAGTCCTATCAGATGGAAGACGCAGAGATATTGGAAGAAGAAACGGAGCATATCATTGAGCAGGAGTCAATGTCTTTCGCCACTGACGGAGAAACCTCTTACTACGGCGTCGATGGGCAGATCAGAGATCAGTCTCTCGCAGATGAAACAAACGGTCTTGGGCACGAGGGCCAGGGTTACGACCCGACCAATGACGAGCAACTTGGGTTCGATCTCCAGCAAGACCCAAAGGTGGCCTTCACAGAGAACGATCTTGAAGCCCCAGATGACTCCCATACGCAACATGGCGCAGAAGGTGATGTTCAGAACACTGCAGGTCAAGGATCCCGAACTTCCAGTCCCGGTCATGAAAACGCTTCCCTTACAGCTCCAACTGAACCTAGAAGCCCTCCGGCTTCCATTCTGGAGCCTGGTCCCAGTCCTGCTCACAGTGCACAAGACAACACTGACACAACACATCTTCAAGATGCAGACGACAAGACAGTTGATCTCTCATTGATCGAAGATGCTTCCAGTCTTCAACATGTGGTAGTTGTATACCGAGAAGTAGAATACGCACTCTTTTCCGCTTCGGAGCATGATGACCCGGATCTATTCTTCCTCTCAGACAAGACGATAGCCGAGAGACCTCTCAGCGAGTTCTTCAAAGCGATCCGAGAGGTGATTCACAACGACCTTACAGAAGAAGATGAATTGTGCCTCGTTGTGGACAGCCTTGGTCTTCAAGCTGAAGAGGTTAGTCTTAGGAACAGCAATGACTTGAACGTAAAGCTAACCACCCTCAAAAAGGTATCTTCGTTTATTGAAGATGTAACTCTTCTTCAGGTACTGAGCCTACATGCCAAACTAGTAGAAAATGATGGCCTCGAAGACCCCGGAAGTTGTCACATCACGTTGAAGACGAGAAACAGCTTCTCCCGCAGATTTTCGAATCTCATGGCAGGTGTTGCAGAAGGCAAGGGTTTGTCCCACTATGCATATTGGGACGACCAGAGCATTGATTTAGACGACTCTGAGGACCCAGGAGAGAGCAAGTATGATTTTTACTCGAATGGCCAAGTCCAAGAACTTGCTGAAGCCACAGAAAATTACCATGAGGAACTGCAGCACGAGAGTGCACAAGTCAATGCCACTCGCCAGGATCTAGTTGCAGAAGCGGACGAGGAAGTTGACGTGCAGAAATCAGAAGAAGATTCTGGTACCGCTTTTCACTTGGGTCTTCCAGAAGCAACCAGCACTGGTAGTGAGCCAGCTGTGATGACCCCGAATATGACAGCTTCCAAGCCGATAGAGAAGCAGCAGGAACGTGAGAGCGATGTTGATGAAGACGGAGATCTGATCGATTATTCAGAAGACGAGGATGTGAACATTGAGGGAAAGCAAAAAGCTGCTGTACGAAACACTGACAACGATGAGACAGCTGCCGGTATATACACCGATTTCTTTTATTCCACATGTTTCTTGCCCCAAACTTGTTTCTGTTCCAAATGCCAACGACTCATCGTAGAAGAATTCGAACAACGAGATGAGCTTCTACGCCGCCGTTCCCTCGACAGGCGTCAGCCATCTGCTGCAGCCACCCCAGAGGAGCTTGACGAAGAAGCCGAAGAGACAGGGGTTGGACATCAGCCAGCGGATCGGAAAGCGGAAACCGAAAAGGATGCGCTTGAGTACCAGCAATCGAATGATGAAGGCGAGACAACTTTACTTGCTGAGGGCGGTGTTGATGGAAACGACGGGGACAGCCGTACATCTGAAAAGGAAGATTCTACTGACCTGAACGAAATCGGTTTTGAGCAAGATGAAGTCCGAGAGGGAGAGGACGTAGACAACAACGAGTATGGCCACTTCACCGAAAGTCATCTGGATTATGGCCACGAACAGACAGATCGTGATCCATTGGCACTGAGCGACATTCCCAAAGTGGATACCGGGAACGACGAGAAGAATGCTCCCTTGGAGCAATATGGCGAGGTTGGATACTACGATGATGCGGAGCTAAACCACGATTACGCAGCTGAACAAGGTGCTAATCGCGAAAGTGCCATTTCAGAGTTCGAAAATAATGGCCTTGAGCTCGAACTTGAAGAGAGTTTACTTCAAAATGACTCAGAACAAGACAATCATCTTCTCGGGCCGGATGAAGCAAACGGACACATCATCGCCCAAGATGCTTCAAAGGCAAGCAGTCTAGATGCTGTTGAGACGGCAGAGTCAAGTGTGACGCTGGGTGCCGATGAGATCCAGTATGGAGATGACCTGCTTGGCGAAACCATTGTGGCTGAATCTGAGAATAGCGCTATCTTGGTTGCAAGTCCGGGGTTTCCGAACATCGCTGAGCAGAAGGATGAGATTGACTATGAAGATGATGAAGAAGAGGCCGAGCTGCAATCTCCTGCCGCTACATTCAAGGCTCAAGGTTACCAAAATGCAAATGGCAAGAGATCAATCGCAGATGTTGAGTCCAATGACCTGCAGATTCAGGCCAATGGTATGCTCAGGCCTCCAAACAAGAGACGAAGAGTTTGCTAACATAATCCAGATGCTAAGCGTCCACGGTCATGATCTACCCTATCATTTGGAGGCGATACTACAATCGATCCTTCTGATTCAGCTTCTGGTTAATCTCTGGCATCTCGATTCCCTACAGGATCTACTGCTGCACCTGTTCAATCTCGACTTTCCTATCGACCTGTTCCTTGGACATCGCTCTTGGATGCTTGACATCGGAGGCTCCTTCGCTTTCCCCAGTCGACTCACCATATCGACCACCATGTACGATTACTACTAACAGTGCCCTAGGAACCCATGAAACAGTAAGTCCGACAGGTATACTCATGCTTTTCCCCGTTGCACTCCTTTACGTTTCTCCCTTCCAAAATTACATGATACCCGTGACACACCAGCTTCACACTTCAAGGTCTGGAGATTAGCATAGCACGGCGTTTTTCTTCGTTGTCACTTTGCTTGCAAGTCCGGACGTCGGGCTGCGCCTCTGAAGGAGGGTTGACGCCAATTGCCCTGGGTGGGATATTTCGGATGTTGTTAAGTGGACGTCGCTCGACGGTGGAATACTACTGTCACTGCAATCACTGACACCGACGAGTGTTTCTGACTCTTGAGGGCTGGTTCGGTGTGCCTTCACATATGTAGGAATAGAGAGATATGAACGTTGGTGAAGAAGGGCACATCAATAATGATTGCAAGCAACTCAGATGCCGTTATAGCCAAGCTTTCAATCCTTGAAGTGAACAAAGAATCAGGAATGGAACGAGTCATCGTGGGTCTTTTTTCTTGCGTGTTTCCTCATCAGCTGTCTTCCTTCTGTTTGCTGCTTGTATGAGTCGCACACATAGGCACAAGTGGACAGTCTTGAGCATATAAGTATTTTCCATGCTTGAGGGTGTCAAGATACATACATCATTCTTCGCAAGAAACCAAATCCCGTTGCTCCACTGCAGTGCGCGTCTTTGCAGTGATTTTGCTGGATGCAGGGGAATAGGGGTTAGAGAAAGAGGGGCGGACAACAGCGGAGCGCCGCCAATACACTAATAATAGGCCAGGCTCGTAGGCCGTCCGATGCTGGTTCTGGACTGGACAACGTGACAAAAGTTAAAGGGTTTCACTTGAACGAAGGAAAAGAGCAAGAGCCTCAAACCAGACCAGCCAGCACTTCTCTCCTCAAACACCTCGACTCATCTCCGCCTCGTACGCGAACGCACACACCAGCGTGTCTGCTTTGTGGCCTCATCTCGAGACCAGCCAATCCCTCGAACTACACTCACTTACTTCGTCCTTTAATGATCGCGAAATCCCCAGCCGCCAGCACACAAACCCTCGCCTCGGCTTTCGATAACAGCAAAACCCACGAGCATATCTGAACAGGGGCCTGAAACCATCACTCGACGACCTTTTCAATCTGCGATCTACGACTTTATTTTCCGCACCGTTTCGGCATATACAAACCTCAGTACGATCATCAAGGGCCTGAGGGAGCCCCACGGTACGCATCTGCGTTGTGCTTGTTTAATCAGATCCCTGGACGGCATCCCTTGAAGACGAGCGAGCGCGAGCTCAGCGACACATACACACTGGAATCGATAGGAGGGGGAACTCTGACATCTGCGCAAAGATGTTAGAAGACAAGTACGTTGGCATAACCACTGCCAGTCATGTCGCGCATTGCTGGCGCGCAAGATGGGGGATGTTCAATAGCTGATACAAAGATAGATATATTGGCCTGGCATTGGCCATTACATCTACATTGGCGATAGGTATGAAATGCGGCCACTCTCTTGCAGACGAGTACTAATTTTGTGTTAGGAACAAGTTTCGTCATCACAAAGAAGGTATTGCACATTCCGAGCCTTGGATAGAATCGACAAGTGGCATATATTTGGAGAACCTTGGCGCTAACCACATCAGGGTTTAATTGATGCTGAAGAAAGGCATGGCTTCGAGGGAGATGGATTTTCATATCTCAAAAGCCCCATATGGTGGGCTGGAATTCTAGCTTGTATGCGCTCAGCCAACGCTTGCCCGTGTTGCAACAGCTAATATTGTGTAGTGGTCGCTGGAGAAATAGCCAATTTTGCGGCATACGCGTTCGCCCCCGCCATTCTGGTAACTCCTCTGGGAGCACTTAGTGTTTTAATTGGCGCTGTATTGGGATCATACTTCTTGAAGGAGGAGCTGGGAACTTTGGGGAAACTGGGATGTGCGACTTGCCTCATTGGATCTGTGATCATTGTGCTTCATGCGCCTCCGGACAAGGAGATCCAGACTATTGATGAGATCCTTCACTATGCAATTCAGCCTGGTAAGATCTGATTCCCGTATCGAGATGTATTCAGTACTAACTGTTCCTAAGGTTTCCTGCTCTTTTGCTTCGCCGTGGCCGTTTTCGCGGTCTTCATGATATACAAAATTGCGCCGAAGTATGGGAAGAAGAACCCTCTGATATACCTGTCGATTTGCTCTACCGTTGGAGGAGTTTCGGTCATGTCTGTTAAGGCGTTTGGAATTGCTGTGAAGTTGACCCTGGCCGGCAACAACCAGTTCACACATCCATCGACCTACGTCTTCATTATCTTGTGCTCCGTCTGCATTATGACGCAGATGAACTATTTCAACAAGGCTCTGAGCCAGTTCCCCACATCCATGTAAGCAATTTCACGAAACACTATAAGAAAATCGAGCTAATAGTGGCACAGTGTCAATCCGCTTTATTACGTTACATTTACCACTGCAACACTTACAGCTTCTTTTATCCTCTACGGCGGTTTCAACACATCCGATGCTGTGAACACAATCTCCCTACTTTGCGGTTTCTTGGTCATCTTTACTGGGGTATATCTCCTCAACATTTCTCGTGGAGATCCAAACGGGCAAAGGATGATTGCTGGAACAACACACGATGGAATCGCTACGGATATCATTTCGAGCATTCAGACAAGAAGGAGCATGCAATCAAGGAGGAGCCTGGATCCCCACAGAATGAGCGTGGGCAGCGGATACGGCAGAACGGGAGATAGAGAGGGACTGATCCACGCATACGACGACGAAGAAGGCCTAGGCCTTACAGAGTTGACTGAGGACAGCGAGGACGACTCCCATATCCATGCCAACGGAAAAATGAATGGTAATGGTAATGGAAGTGCCAGTGCGAGCAAGAGAAGCTTCAGCGAGCCGATAGAGCGGCCGAGGAAATCATCGTCCAGGTGACCTGGAGTTCCGTGTTGAGATTTTGCATGTTCAATATTTGTATATGGTCAGCGGGAGGGGAGCTTTGGTTCGCCCAATCATGAGATGATGGGTCTGCAGCATGGTCTGCAAGAAGAGTCTCTTCATACGATTGCATGAGTTACGGCGTTTTTGGGTCTGCTTCTGTACTATAAGAATGAAGACATCTGTGTATGATATATTGGCGCTTGGTTGCCTATAGCATGGAGGGGAGGGTTTCAAGAAACTAGAATTGAGAGTATTCACATATCGAAATTCGTTGTTCATCAGCTGTACTCCTGTTTGTGAAGTTTCGAAAGCCTGTGTTTTTCATTTGCAATGCATTACAAGCCCACAACCGAAAGGTCTGCAAATGTTCCCACGCGCCATATCAAAGAATTTCCCCCAACCCAGAAGTCTATTGCTCCTCTGCTGGTGCCTCCTCGCCTTGCTCAGTCGCACGTGCAGCCTCAGCAGCGGCCTGTGCAGCAGCAGCCTTCGCACCGTAATCCTGGGACATTGGCTGGACAACGCTCTGCTCCTCCTTTGGCTCGATGATAGTAACGGAATCTGGCAATGACTTTTGTGGTCCTGACTTTCCTTCTGGGTCTGATCCTCTCATGATCTTGACCTTGATACCGAGAACACCTTGTCTGAGGAGGACGTGACGAGTGGCGGAATCGATGAAATCCTTGGCTGGTTGACCGGAGTGGATCATGAAGCCGTCGGTGAACTTCATGCTCTTCGCACGAGCGGCACGCAGCTTTCCAGAGACGACAACCTCGCAACCCTTAGCACCACTCTCCATGATGAATCGGAGGACACCATAGCATGCTCTGCGGACGGCAAGACCGTTGAGGAGCTTGTATCTGAGGGACTCGCATTGGGCGACAGCGGAGAGACCACGGTTTTGAACCTTAGCGGCGTAGAGGGAGACGGAGTTCTCTGGGAACTTGAATCGCTTCTGGATGAGGGAGGTAAGTTCGCGGATTCTTCGACCTTGCTCTCCGAGAACTTCTTGGGTGTGTGTTGCGCGGATGATGACTATAAGGGAATTAGCATTCCGGAATCAATGTAGCAGACCCAAAGAGGGGAGTTGTGAACCTCCGCAGCTTGAGGAGGATTTGGTGAAGAAATCTAGATTTGAACTTACTGTCGGTGACTGTGGGTGTAACTCGGACCTCAACACCAGAGTATCCCTCCTCAGCCAACTCGCGCTGGAAGAACTCGTTCAACTCAGCGAAGAAGACACCATCGGCCACGAACTTGCGTCTCTTGGAGCTATTCGAAGGTCAGTATTCGAAGTTTCCCGGAAGTTTCGACGGCGCTGGAACGTTGCGCAAGCTGGTGGAATTTCTTACATCGCAGCACCAGGAACGGACGAGGCCATATTGACGATTGTATGTGTCGATTGAACCTGCGAGAAGAGGTTCAAGTCGTTGTTGGCGGTATCTTGGTTGTCGAATTCAAGAACTTCTCAGAATGCGTCGCAGATTCCGAGATTGTGCGCCTCGCTTACAGGATAGCCAAAATTGCCCCGCCGGATCAGGTGACCATACTACAGTAGCTTCTACAGCCCCATATGGGAAGCGGCAGAATTCAGGATATGCGAAACTCGAATTTTCCACAACCAAAATGTTATAAATTTGATATAAAATCAGGAACTTCATCAAATAGTCTTAAGATATCGACTTGTTTTATTTAGAGGAGAAATTATCAGTAGTTGTGAAGTTAATGGCACTCGAGTATTCAGTGTTTTGGTGCTGTGCCCTCAAACCCGCCAATTCGCGTGGGGGCCGACAGAGCCCATCGAGGTCAGCCGCAAGGCTACCAAGCAATGGGATCTGGGGTTGACAATGCTCATGTTCATGTGCTCAGAAATAGAGAGGACTTTTAAGACCACTAGAGATTATATCCTTGTTTCTCGTGGAACTACCCTACCCAGGTAGGCGTCAAGTGAATCTTTCATCAATATTAGCATTTCTCTACAGCTGTATCACTGACTGTGCTGCTGTCTACGAAAGACCGGATTCCGAAGCTAGAAGAAAGCTGCCGCCAACACAACATCAACAACACCGTAGATTCCAGGCAGCACCAACAAAAAAGATTTTATGCCCTCGAGAAACGACTGGTGGATGCTAAATAGAGTCTTGCCTTTCGGAAGCGCGTTTGGGTCATGAGAAGCTATTCATGTGTTGTTCTTGAAGTACGAGCGCAACGTCAGCAGAGGAGGACAAGATGGCCGACAAGCTTAGGATAACCAAGGTCAGAAGCAAACTGGACTTTTGCACTGGTGCATACTGATCGTCGTTTCTCAAGATCGAAAACGTTCAAGTTCTTGGAGGAGGAGAGATATCCACAGTAACTTTACACTTGACGGCGCATCATCTCATTCTGGTTCAAACCATCACCCCGCCATTGCCGCAAGATCATACTGCACCCCCACCGAAACCAAGGACAAGAGAGTCATGGATAGCATATCCTATGATAGGCTTTTGCACATTTCGTCCAACTCCGCAAGGGTCCGGGCTAGCATCATCCATACGACTGCGAGGTCGCGACTTTAGATTCTTGACCTTCAACTTCGTGGACGATAAAGAAGCTAGGGATGCTTTCGAAAGCATAAAAGGAGCGACTTGTAGGCTTGGAAGCATCGAAAAGCTATACGCATTCAGCTACCAACCTCCGCCCCCCGAGAAGAAGATAAATGGATGGGAATTATACGATGCGAAGGCAGAATGGAAGCGCCAGGGTATCAGCGACAAGGGTGTGGATAGAGGATGGAGGATATCGAAAATCAACATAGATTATGGCTTTTCCCCCACCTACCCCGCGTTACTTCCGGTTCCCTCAACGATCTCCGACAATACTTTAAATTATGCTGGGAGATATCGGTCAAGAGTACGGATACCTGTCTTGACATACCTTCATCCAGTCAACAACTGTTCGATCACCAGAAGTTCACAACCGCTTGCAGGATTGAGGGGAAATCGCAGCATACAAGACGAAAAACTTGTTAGTGCTTGCTTCTCTGCTTGTGCTCAGCCAGATGAAATCGAGGTTTCTTCCTCGTCAGTATCTAGAACAAGTCCGGCTTCCAGTCAAGCAGACTTTGGCTCTTCAAGTACAGATGGCGAGTTCTCAGAAACAGAGAGACTGGAGGATGAGCTGATTTCTTCCTCAACGATAGAAGTTGTGGGCGACAAACCCCATATCTATGGAGCACAGCAGCACAATCTCATTGTTGATGCTCGACCTACGGTAAATGCATTAGCCATGCAAGCTGTTGGACTTGGCTCGGAAAATATGGACCATTACAAATTCGCTACAAAAGCTTACTTGGGCATTGACAATATCCATGTCATGAGATCATCTCTGGAAAAGGTGATTGAAGCCATCAAAGATTCCGATATCTCGAAATTGCCACCGAACCGAGAACTACTTGCAAAGAGCGGATGGCTCAAGCATATTACAGGCTTACTTGATGGTTCTGCTCTGATTGCTCGGCAAGTGGGCATTCAACATTCACATGTCTTGATACACTGCTCGGATGGATGGGATCGAACGAGTCAACTCAGTGCTTTGTCTCAAATCATGCTTGATCCATACTTTCGAACGATAGATGGCTTTATCGTACTTGTGGAAAAGGACTGGCTAGCATTCGGTCATATGTTCCAACACCGTTCCGGCTTCCTCAACAGTGAGAAGTGGTTTCAGACCCAGAACGATGCTCTTGCAGGCTCTGCAATCCAACCAGGTGGAAATGGCGATGGTCGAAGCGATGCAATTGAGAACGCATTACTCAGCGCCAAAAGATTCTTCAACAAGAGCAACCAGAGTCAAGATGCCATAGCAGATTCTGACGGAGAGTTCATCGCGCCAGAGGACTTGCCAAAGGTCAAGAAAGGCTCTGGCAAGGACAGTCTTGCAGATAAGGAGGCTACGAAGCCTAAAGAAACAAGTCCAGTGTTCCATCAGTTCTTAGACGCGACTTACCAGCTTCTCCACCAGTATCCTACTCGCTTTGAGTTCAACGAGCGTTTCCTCCGGCGACTGCTATACCACCTCTATTCCTGCCAGTACGGCACATTCCTGTACAACAACGAAAAGTCCCGGCTGGATGCTCGACTACAGCAGCGCACTGCGAGCGTCTGGTCATACTTCCTATCCCGACGCGCCGAATTTACAAACAAAGATTACGATGGTGGCGACATAGACGATCACGTCAAGGGAAGAGAACGACTTCTGTTCCCTAAGCTGGACAAAGTAAGGTGGTGGAACGAAGTCTTCAATCGTACGGATCAGGATATGAACGGCCTCATGAACGCTGCATCTGATAGGTACCTCGGAACTCAAGATACGGTCGGCGTAGGCCGTAGCGTTCTCACAGGCGTGGAAACAGCGCATACTGTACTCCCTGCAGGTAGTGCTGCGAAGCCTGTCCCTAATGGAAGTACGCCTGCACCTGGCAGTTTTGCGAGCTTGAGAGAGGGGATTGCTGGCTTGGGTATTGGAATGGGGAAGGGTGGGTCGGGGTCGAAGAGTCCTTCGAATGGGAAAGATGCGTTGGAAGTGGAGATGCAGTAGTTCGAAGGATGTTGGATTCTTGTTATTTGGTAGCTAGGCTTGGGATGGCGTTGGGCAGAGATCACGAAGCGAGGGACGGTGGCAGGATTATCTTGCTTTTGTTTGTATTGGGATCATACATGCGATGCATTGCGGTAGGGGCATGGATGGAGTTCAGTTAGAGCAGGGCAATGGATGATTCAACGAATGCAACAAGTTTTATGGTGTGAAGATGGGGTTTGACTTGCAGCCAGGCTGCACGGCATTCAAATGAAAATGGAGTAAGTGGATCAACAGATGCTAATACCGTATGTCGGTTGGAGTTCACAGTACAGCAAATACCACTTGGACGTCGTTGGCATCAAATTATGACTTCAATTGCGCTCATCATGCGTGGAATGCAATCTACATGCTTTTCGAGTAACCCGAAATAAGTACTTCCCGCCAGATCTATTCTGCGACATTAAGACTTCTATAAGAAGACTTCGAGGTTGATCTCTAGAGTGCTGACAGGATATCTTTTCGATGTTAGCCCATTCTTCTAGTCGCAATAGAGTTGGAACTTACCTCAACTCGAATTTGTCAAGAACAGTAGGATGCAAGATACCAAACTCGCCAATACGCTCTGCCCTGCCATTGACACGGAGATAGATCGCAGCTGCGTGTCCAGCGAAGAAAGTCGGCTCGTCAATCTCCTCGATCCAGTACCCATCCACCTTCTTGCCCTCGAGACCTTCCTCGTGAGTAACGAAAGCAGTCTTCAACATCAACAAAACACGATCCAGTAGCCCATGGACAACCTCGAAACCACTGGTCTTGCCGTACCACGCAGCTGCGAAATGTCTCTCGTTTCTGCTCTTGCGCTCTAGCGATTCATCCTTGAAAGCTACGTCTGAGACTTCGAAGACTTTGATGGGGACGCTGTGCTTCTTATTCTCGCGAATCGTCTTTAGGAGACCGGGCAGGAGAGACGTGCGGACAACTTGGTACTCTGCTGTCTTTGGGTTGGCAAGTCGGACTGCTGTCGTGCCATCGTCTTTGCGGTTGAGCCAGCCGAAGTTCTCATCATGTGAGCAGAGGATGAGGGGCATGACTTCGCTCCAGCCTGCCATGGCGGTTTCCTGGCGGACGATATCACCAAGCTTGTTGATCATGAGAGGTTGGGCAATGGTAGAGGCTTTGTTGGGAGAGGTCCGAGGAAGGTTGTTGAAGCCGTAGGCTATGGCTACATCTTCCATGATGTCGCATTGGTGGAGGACATCGGCACGGGTAGGTGGTACGGAGACTTCGATGATGTTCTTGTCTTTGGAGGAGGGTTTGGCGGTGTAGCACATCTTGGTGAGAAGCTGGCATATCCGCTCTGGTGACTCCTGGAGACCGCAGCAGTTGTTGATATAGTCTACTTCTGCTTCGGCTGTACGTGGGCTGAGGTCAGGTGTTTGGCGAGTTTCGTTGTTGTGCTCCGAGATAATCTTCACTGGCTCGATTGTGAAAGGTTCAGAGCAGTACTGAGAGAACATGGACACAATAATATTGTTCACAATCTCCAGTTTTGTTCTGTCGGTTCCAGTCATCTCAATGAAGACGTTGGTGGTGTTCAGCGTGATCTTCGAGTGGTCGCCGTTGATGATAGGAGGCATCGAGCAGACAATCCGTTGCGAGTCGTTGATGACTGGGTATACTGGCTTATCCCGAATGATGTGAAGGTACTTCCCGAGATGCTTGTCATTCTCGTAGAACTGCATCATCTCCTCGGCATTCATCTCCTTGGTTTGGTTCAACGGCTTGAATTTGATGTCCTTTGGTGGTAATGCTTCATATGTGAAAGGTCCCTTAACCGTATCCAAATCGTGAGTTCCGATAGCAACCAAGGTCCGATTTCTCGCCAAATTCTGGTGCAGCTTGTCTTGCAGGGAGATGAAGGAATCATATGCCTCTTGTGTGAACTTTACGTTCCGTAAAATGGATCCAGAAACATATGGTCGGACTTTGAGGGTATCTGGGTGCACCGTAATTGTCTGGATCTTCCCACTCTTTGGCGCAACTAGTTTGTAGTTTGGAAGCGGAGTCTTTTCTCTGAATATGTTGAGCATAAGAGCTATTCCTTCGAAGCACAGCATATCATATCTGTTCGCGGGGATCTCGATTTTGAGTTCTGCGGGCGCCTGCTTGCCATTGACGATGGGTCGTTCCGAATTCGACGTGTCCTCATCCAGCTCAATACCAAACTCGAAGCATAATTCCTCAAACTCGGCGGTCGTGTATCTATGGCGGGGTTAGTCTTGTCTTTGAAGGGGAACTGAAAGCTTACTCCTGCCCCAGAGCTTTGTAGAGCTCAGCCTTGTCTACGCTAATGGTAGGCATATTTGCGGCACTAAATGGCTCTACGACCTGTTTCAGAAGGTCTGCTGTATCGAATTGTCTTGAAATGTGGTGGCGGGCCTGTTGTTGAGGATTGGCGCGGTGTGAGTCTGGTGTTGTTCAAAAAATAAAATGCGAGTCACAGCCGAGCACTTCAACTTGAGACGATGTACCGACTTAATATAATCAACTTGTATATACTACCAAATTAACATAGAAAGCACGTGTAGACCCGAAAGGGGTGGGTATTCTGACATTTACAGCTTAACTTGTTTACACCAAAAATTTCTAGAACTTCTGTATTTGAAGCCTCCAATCGAGGGGTAAGTTCCAAGATTGCGCTGCTCCTCTCAGCCTTGTGTTGGCCTGAATTTCGGCCCTAAAATTCTGGTTCGTAGACCACACCGGTCGTTGGCCTGCCGTGGACTCTGATCCGTGAATGGAATTGTGGTTGGGCATCCTGGAGCCGCTCTCAGAGTTAATTTCCTCATCAACACCACAACTCTTTGACTTTCCCATACCTATCGCGCCTTCTCGATCCACGACGTCCACGAACATTCTTGTGCAGGTACGTTTCAATTGAGTTGCCGCTGTCGTGCAGCCAAGGCAACCTTTCCTGGAATAGCTCCGTCATTATAACACGGTCCCCCACCACCTCTCCAACATTTATGAGCTCCCTGATGCGCGTCAACTTGCCATACTGATACTTGAAGATTCAGATACTCTCCGTATTCGCCTCTTCTTCCACCCTTTTGTACTCGGCCGATTTACGACCCTTCAATCGAGGCTAGGCGGCCCAAACACGCGATCAGCCTTTGTACACAAGCACGAATCAACAGGTCGAAGACAGGCCGATTTGACCTTTCCACGAACCTGACTTTATCACGAAATAACCCCGAAAACTTCACGATGTCTGACGGCCCTGATAAGACGGACGAGCTCTACCCAATAGCAGTTCTCATCGACGAGTTGAAGGTACATTGGCAGAATACAGCTTCGCATGTGTGGGGAAGCTCTCTAGGCGCATTTGCTCACTATGAAATAGCATGATGATGTTCTTTTACGATTAAACGCCATTCACCGCCTCTCGACCATTGCACTTGCTCTAGGAGCTGAGCGTACCAGAGACGAGCTGATTCCATTCTTAGACGGTAGGTTCAGGCGTCCGTGATGGTATTCTCCTCGTGCTGATATTTGCCCATAGAATCCGTTGAAGACGAAGATGAAGTTCTGACTGCTCTGAGTGGGGAGCTTGGTGGCTTTGTCGAATACGTTGGTGGTCCAGAATGGGGTCATGTTCTTCTGTCGCCTCTTGAAAACCTTGCGGCAATCGAGGAGCCTTTGGTGCGAGAGAAGGTAGGCTGGAATTTATACACTGCTGAGCATTCTATCTAATACTTCCTAGGCTGTGGAATCCCTGAACAAGATCTGTGAAGAACTTTCGCCTCAACAGGTAGAAGAATACTTTATTCCTCTTACGATCCGACTGTCGAAAGCCGACTGGTTCACATCCAAGATCTCCGCGACCGGCCTCTACAATGTTCCTTATAAGAAAGCCTCACCACCTATGCAAGAGCAGCTTCGACAACAATTCGGACTTCTCGTTCATGATGAGACTCCTATGGTCAGAAGACAGTCCGCGAACAACCTCGCAAAATTTGTCAAGGAAATGCCAGCTACAATCGTTGTCGAGGAAATGATACCCCTTTTCCAACACCTCGCCAGCGATGATCAGGATAGCGTGCGGTTATTGACAGTTGAGATCCTGATTGCGATTGCGGAGGTGGTCCCCAAGGAGCAACAGTCAAGTCATGGTGTCTTACTTACGGCACTGAGGAGTTTGATCGACGACAAAAGCTGGAGGGTTAGATATATGGTTGCGGATAGATTTGAGAAGGTTGGAAGAACCGTTCGCGTTTGGAATTATGGCTGACATTGGTTACAGATTGCAAGGGCCGTAGATGATGAGGTTGTCACAAGAGATCTTGTGCCAGCTTTCGTTAAGCTTCTCAAGGATAGCGAGGCTGAGGTTCGGACTGCTATTGCTGGACAAATTCCAGGTAAGAAGCCCTTGTTTTTATTTATTATCCCACGTGCTCACCGAATCATAGGCTTTTGCAAGTTGATTGACAGAACGATTCTACTCAATGATGTGATGACGACGGTGGAGGATTTGGTATCTGATACCTCTCAACATGTCCGTGCAGCGCTCGGAACCCAGATTAGTGGTCTCGCCCCGATTCTTGGCAAGCAAGAGTAAGTTTTGCTGCGAAGCCTACCTGCGGTCGGTATATCTAACGTCATTCAGGACAATTGATCACCTTCTTCCCATGTTCCTGCAGATGCTGAAGGACGAGTTCCCAGATGTCCGTCTTCACATCATCTCCAAACTCGAATTGGTCAACCAAGGTATGTAAAGTTAAGTTTCTCTGGTAACGTCGCTAATTTGTATAGTCATTGGCATCGAGCTCCTCTCTCAGTCACTCCTTCCAGCAATCGTTCAATTAGCAGAAGACAAGCAATGGAGAGTTCGATTGGCCATCATCGAATATATCCCTCTCCTTGCAAGTCAACTAGGTGTCAAGTTCTTCGACGAGAAGTTAGCCGCCCTCTGCATGGGATGGTTGGGCGACACGGTCTTCTCCATTCGTGAAGCTGCAACACATAACCTTAAAAAGCTCACTGAAGTCTTTGGTGTCGAGTGGGCTAATGAAGCCATCATTCCAAAGGTCATGGCAATGGGGGCACATCCTAACTACCTCTACAGAATGACCACCTGCTTTGCCATCACTGTAAGTACTCATTGTATGCTTCGCGGGGACAGAACTAATTTGTCTAGACTCTCTCAACAGTCGTCAGCTTAGATGTCATCTCAAAGTCAATACTTCCAATGATGGATAAGCTCGTTGCTGATGATATTCCAAATATCAAGTTCAACGTCGCAAAGTCATATGGCGAGCTTATCTCCGTTCTGAAACGCTTGCCAGAAGAGGGAACCGTCTACTCACTTGAGAAGGCGGGTGACACCACTCCACCGTCAGCAAGAAGCCAGGCACTCATCCAGGAGAGAATCCTGCCCAACTTGGAGAAGCTGCAGAAGGATGATGATGTTGATGTTCGTTTCTTTGCTACGACAGCTGCGTCTTTGATCGAGGGCGAACCCATGAACACATCCCCATAGATGAGATAATAAAGAAGCGCTTGATGGAAAATGCATTGTTTTGGGCTTACAGTCATGCCTAAACTGGAGGCCGTGCTCGTTGTTCTAGATTTGGAGCAGAATACCAGCAGAGTCCCTTTTCTTCTATTCGGTGGTGTTTCCTGTATAATAATCGTGACTTTCGAAATTCGATGAGACTTTTCCTAAATCCCATACCCATCCAAGTCGCAGTGACCTCACCGCTTCCGAATTCGTAATGGAGGGGTAATTTTCTGCCCCCTGGACAACCACAAATTCTGTCCTCAATGTCCTCAGCCCACCTCACGACATTCAGTCTCACAAATCGGATTGGGAGGACGTGGAACGAACGGAAGCCCGGAACCATTATTCGAAGCTTCTAAAGCTTCGAGCTTTCGTGATGACCTTGCCACCTTCGAAACCAAACCACCTCGAGCCGTCGCAGCTGGGCACAAAAGAATAGTCAGTAAACACCCCTGGCATTCTGCATCTCTCGGTCAAGTTCGCGTGCTAACACTCTTTCATCCTGCAGCTGGGACAATCTGTATATCACCGAACTCTCAAACCACGCCCTCGATCCAACCGACGAAGGCACGATCTGGTTCGACGACTCCGCTGCCGAAGATAAAGTCCTTTCCTTCCTGCAGAAGAAGATCGCAGAAGAGCAGATCCTAGGCACTAGTATCTCGAAGTCGAATTGCAGTTTCTTGGATCTGGGTACTGGCAATGGTCATTTTCTGTTTGCATTGAGAGAGGGCGAGGAGGACGGCGAGGATGAGGAAGAAGGAGAAGGAAATGGATGGGCGGGCAGGATGCTAGGTGTGGATTACTCTGAACGCAGCGTCGAATTCGCCAAACGCATTGCTGGTGATAAAGGGTACGGAGAAGGCAGTGAGAAGGAAGTCGAGTTTCGGAAATGGGATATCATGACCGAAGATCCGTCGGGCGTGGTTCTCTCTGGCGCGAATGAGAAAGGTTGGGATGTTGTACTGGATAAGGGAACGTTTGACGCGATCAGTCTTTCAGAAGAAAAAGATGCGCAGGGACGGAGGATCTGTGAAGGATATAAGGAGAGAGTTGTGCCGCTTGTGAGAGAAGGTGGGATTCTGCTGGTTACGAGCTGTAATTGGACGGAGGAGGAGCTGGAGAAGTGGTTTGCTGGGGGGGAGTTGGAGATACTGGGTAGGATTGAATACAGGAGTTTTAGCTTCGGGGGAAAGAAGGGTCAGACCATTAGCAGCGTCTGCTTCAGAAAAATTGGGTCGCCTTGAGCTCTTTCAGAATTGCCGTTATGCTGTGATCACATACGTAGAGCCAGGAGCGAAACTGGGATTCAAGTAAGTTGAGTATCTGAGCTTATAGTCCGCGGTCTTTAGGTGCTAACGATCCTCAAAGAGATGTAAGAGCCGCGTCTCCAGTTCATCTGTGTGAAGCTGAAGTCAACAAAAGCTTTGTTTAAGCGAACGTACGAAACGACGATAGTCACTCTAAACAACCATGCTTTTTCCCTAATTTCGCCACATATTCTCCGTCTTTCCAGACTGTAACTTGAGGTCATTCTCCCTTAAAATGACAATTCACCAGCAAAAGCTGCGGTTCTTCCAAGCAGAGCGTCATGGCGCAGTGCTCATGCAAGGCTGCTGCATGGTGGGCTGGCTGTGTTTTCAACTTCTTGTTACCAACCCTGACCATCACAAGATGATGTAAAACCCTCCCACGGGACTGTAATAGAGCGATCCCCATTCAAACTCACAAGCCGAGAGCAAGTCACCCCTCCACGTCTGCCGTTTTGAATATGGCGACTTCACATGTGCCAACTGGCAGTATACCTATGATCACGGCCCTCGTTATCTCCAACGCAATTCCCCTTTCGACTGACCCCAACATCAACAACTCTGTCTCTAACTCCGTTCGTCTTTCGGCCGATAACATCACAGGCGGCTCTATTTCTGCTTCCACTCCTCAAGCTGCCGGCCAAAACATATCTTCAGCTCAGGCGACAACTTTTATGGCAACAACCGGCACAAGCAGCAGGCGTTGCTTTTCACTTCCCAGTCTTCCCAAGATGCTTGGTTTATTTACCACCATTGGCTTTGGGGCCGCTAGTATGTGGTATATGTATAGGGCGGACAGAAATCAAGTCTGCACTACCAAGAAGGACGAGCGGGAGTACTGTGAAGGTTTGAAAGTACGAAGTCTCAACTGCAGACGTCCTAAAACGCCAGCTGACATCGATAGGACATATCAATAGCGCCACATTGCATTACTGTTCTATCGATTCCTCTAGAACCCAGGCCCTACATGACTACGGTCAAGAGATGGACGCCTAACTTTATACATGAGACTGGTCGCTCGTCAGAATTATTCATGAGCATCCATGTCTCAACGACCATCACACTCGCTCTATTCCTCCTTCTTTTCGTCTGTTTGAAGAAATTTGGAGCACATTATACGGTTCAAGCTGCTGCTTGGACCGCCATACAAGCCTTGATACTGGCTCGACGAAATTCGGCGGGTTCCAGACCAAGTTCCTAGCGACGTCCCAAATTTCAACCAGGTTTCGGGGCCTTCTAGTATTCGATCCCCCAATTTGACCGCCTCGAAAGCCTCGTTTCTGGCCCAGAAACTGCTTGCTGAAGTCTCGCGATTCTTGGAGGAGGAACTAGGTCATCTTCTCAGTGACACGAAAGTTTCAATTCTCCGTCGACGAATCCAGCGCAAGCCAAAACGTTGCAAGTGGTCAGACATTCTCTTTTCTGGGGCTTTCAATCGCTCTTCAGTAGCCTCCTGGGTCTCACAAGATGACTGTCTCTTTGCTGCGATCCAAGCTGCGGCCGATCTCCTGGTTAGCGATCCATTTGTTGAAGAACTCTCAGGCCTCGCGAAAGGCAAAATAGGTGATCACCGATTTTGTCTAAATTTTGAGCGGCTATTGCAAAGATACGCTATTGGACTCGAGACCGATGCGAAATCCAAATGGCATCTACAAGCCATCAGACTCGTTGATAGGAGCAGCATGAGCATCGCCTTTGTTGTTCTTGACCTGCTTTATCAATTGGATACACTACCTAAATGTGGTGGTGATATTCCTAATCTGCATAAAGACCAAGGAAGGAGCTTTCTTCAGGACGGGTAGACAAGTAGAATTACCGCCTCCACGCGTCAGACGTCTCTTCGCGAGCAATTGGGAGACTTCCTGGAGTCTCAAGATCACCTAATCTTTGGTCCAAAGACATCTTTGGCGATCAGGGGAGCTCTGCGTGATACTGGTTGCGGTGATTATAACGATCATATCAATGGTTTAGAACAATATGGCTTGGATGCTGCAGCGATTGAAGATGTCACCGAGTTCCTCACAACGACCCAAGCGTTTTGGAATCTGAGGGACATTTTCACGAAGGCTCTCTTCCCTACATCGTGGACCGCAAATCAAGACGGCATACGAAACATTATAACTCACCGTCCGCCCAAGAACACTGCTTATGCACGGTATCCAGATCAGTCGAAGTCTAGGAAAGTCAAACTGAGCTAAGCTAAGCAGCATGACTTCACTGATTCAGCGTTAGCTGCAGGCTACTTTTGCTGCGGACTTCAAGAGCGATGTATTGAGCAAATGGTGATCTTCCCATTATCGAGCCGTAAGGATGGTATAAATTAAGAATGCTCTATCGGAACCTCTTCGTAGCACCTGTTAGGTTATTTTTACGAACGAGCGCGAAAGGTTTCTAAGGGCCGAGGAGACCAAAACTGGTCCAACCACTTTCTTTTAGACAGTTTACAACCCCTACGCTATGGTAGGACAGGATTGACTCGAAAATTGAGAATGTTTTTCATGTCCTTCTAAAAAGGATTTGAAGACATTCATTATACTGTAGTAAAAGTTAGCACACGACTAATTTATGATCTGTTGCTAAATAAACACATCAATTAATGATTAAATCCGTTCAAGGTTGATGTGAACGAATCTTACCAAGTAGAATCATTCACCAATGTAAGATCAGACGGACATCACCTCGGTTTCAAAGCTTCTATACACACAGGTAATTCATTCACTGGGTGTCCACTCTGGTCAATGTTCGTCTGTTTGAGGGCCTCCCCTTGCTCAATGGCTTCAGGCAACTCGCTCTCGACCTTTCTGTACCTCCACCAGCTGATTTCGACTCCAATTACCAGCTCTAACGACACCAAAATAGCAACTAATAACGTTGATGGAAATTATTTGCGGCATTTAATGCACTACAGACCTGAAATAACTTATAGAACTTCAAGCTCGTCTCAGAATCAAGGATTTTAACTAATCCTCCCTGATATCAAGCTTCGCTGTTCCGACATCGTATATCTGGACTTTACTCCGACTTGTGCGGTCTTTTTGATGGATCCGGGAAGAGAATCAAGGACTCAAGCGAAATGCTCATTCTGAGGGGGGGCTTATACTCGGGGCTAAATCTTGATCCAGACCTCAGTTCTCGTTCGCTCCTTCTTATCTTGTTGAGAGAGAGTTACGAGGTCACGAGTAGAGCAAGCACGAAACAAACACAGCCGCAATTCGGAGCAGAAGAGAAGGGAGCAATTGAGTTACGCTGTGTATCTGGTTATCAACAAGCAGGTGCTGCTTCTTCAAGTGAAATTGAGCCACTTCATGCGTTCGCAAGTGACTGCTTCACTTCCTGGGTGATGATATTTGCACGCGGACTTGTCGCTGTTTTGCGAGCACTAGCTACTCAGTCTGATGTGATGCGTATCTTCTATAGTTGACTCCCAAGATTTGTACTTCCGAAGTCGAACCACCACCTGGGCTTTATGGTGCACGATAATTTGGCGGTTCGCGTGTTGCCATATTTCTAACCCTTTGGGTAAATTGTCGTCCCATATGAGCATATTCCTCAGATAACGAAGGGAAAGTAGTGAAACATTTCGGTGATTACAGAATACATAAATATCTATTCCCGTTGCAAAATCTTGGGATCGACCTCCAAACTGCCCAATCGAAAATGTAAACAAACTCAAAACGCAATTTTCCCGCCTCGAAAAGCCAATACCACAGTTCATCCAAGCCTATCCACATCCCAANCATTTGCGTATCCTCTCATCTCTTCCCTCTCAATCTCACCGACTTCTACATCTCCATCGACACGATCTATGGCCATCGAGCCCAACAGCCTGGCCAATTCCTCGAGCTCTGACCCCTCACTGCTCGGGTCTAATCCCAGGTATGAAAGTGTGTAGGTCATGGCACTCACTAGTTGTGAAACCTCACTTCTCGCCATCTGTCGCCCAGTAACTTTGTTAATAGTCAGACTTCAATTCGGTAAACTCGTTCTCCAATGGTTTGCATGACGAGGTGATAGGGAGAGAAAAGTAAGGGCAACGCACGAACGCGTTCGACTCTTCTCCAAATCATCCTCAACATCCATTTTAATGATCTCAGGCTCTTCGCATTCAGGTTTCCGTTCCTGCATTTCGACTTGTTTACCAGCGTGTTTTGGAGGGAACTGTACCCTTCCGTAAGAGAATTCCAGGTCTATGGCGAACATTTCTACCTTTTAAAAGTAGAAAAGTAAGAGTCAGGAAACACACCTTTTGAGCAATGCTCCATACAATCTGCTGCAGTCTAGTCCTCTCCGGAACATCTCCCTCCTCGGCAAACACATCCATCAACACACAAGCCCTTTACATCTAGTCTACTATCCGTGCTGAGCAGAGAATAGATGTTGAGTCCCAAAGGTAGGCTCAGATCCCAAGCCTCTGCTAGAGAAGGTGGGAGTTATTTTTGGAGGAGGATGGAGAACTCATGTAGGGTTGCTGAAGAAACCATAGTGCCGGTGTTGGCGATTGGTGGTGATGGGGGAGAAATTTCTGGACTTGGTGTTCGCGGAGGGGAGGGAGGTGGTATGGTGAAGGCGAGGAGTAGTGGTGGTTCGGAAGAAGTGCTTGACATAGTCTTAAATATTTCGGGGCAATGTTCGATTTGAACATTGACAGAACATCTTTATGTTGCAGAAAGAAAGGTAGAATACGGTTCACTGTTCTGAACGGGTTGAGCGTTGTAGGGAAATAGAAGAAGAACGTAGGTAACGTCTTCCAAAGTCGGGTATGGGACTGCGTTTGTTTGTTTACCTACTCGGCTTGCTCCTCTTCCCTGAAGTCAGGTTTCGTAGGCTGCCGCCACCTGAGCCCAGACCCGGTATGTTGCATGCTGTAGAAGAGATCGAGTCTTAGCTTGCTTTACATTGCTCTCTAGTGCTATTTTCTCTGGATGGCTTTCCATTTCCTCTACACCAGCAAGTTTGAACCCCAACCGACAATCAGGTCATTGACAAGTACTATTCAAGTCACGAACCAAGTCCATGACTTTCACTTGACGGCAAGGTGGAGCGGATGGATATGCTCAGGATACTCTAGCCGGAGCAGGTGCAACCATTGCTGAGAAGCGGCAAAGATCGGGACACAAGTCAACGTTGGGATACGAAGAATAAGAACGGAATAGACAGCAGCTTTGGCCAAAGTACGACGGGGAAATTCGAGGGCTTGGTGAGTGATCGTGATAATAAATTACTTTATTGCTTTAATTTCCGGTACCTGGGAGCTGGTTCCCACCCAATTTCTATTTATTTCTCATTAGTCATGAACGACAGTTTATCCACCTGACGACTTTCAGTCCAGCTCCCATGAGCCTTCGAAAACATCTCACTGACTTCCCTCCCCAGCAAATGTTTTCTGTTCCTCCACCCATCCCAAACGATACGAAGCTGAACTACAGAGCCTGGCTCAAAGGCAGCTTCCTCGAACTAGAGCCGACATAAACGGTCTTGGGTGCATCAGTGATGACCCAGTTCTGCGAGACGGTATCCCAGTTGCTGAGATCTCGTCGAGTAATATCAGCAGTGAAAGTAGCCGATTCTCCAGCATCGATGCTCAAGCGTTCGAAACCGCGGAGAACGACCTTGGGTTGGTTGGATCCACCAAGAGATACATAAAGTTGAGGGACTTCCTCGCCATTGACAGAGCCGGTGTTCTGGACAGTAGCTCTGACGGTATACAAGACATCCCAGAGTTGAGGGTTTCCTCCGGGGGCTCCACCGGCGCCGAGAAGGGGCTGGGGTGATCCATCAATGGCTCCTGGAGGCATAAATTGGTCGGCTGTCTGACCATAATCGGGATCTGCGGAGGCAGTTTGGGCATCGCTGCTGTTGAGATATGGGTAGATGTATTGCCAGATGTGAGGGAAGCTTCCATTGGGGAACAAGTAATCACTCAAGTTGGTGGAGAAGTTGCCAAGGACTGGCGCTGCTTGAGTCGTTCCTGTGGTAGGTGTGTAGGCAGAAACATTGTGTTTGGTCACGGTAAGGTCCGAGTACTCGAAAGTGGTGTATGAGAGACCGAATCCAAATTCATAGATTGGAGTAGTGTTGGTGCGATCGAAAGCTCGGTAGTCGATAAACACACCCTCGGTAAACTCGTCTTGCGGTGCTGCTTCCCCGTTGTTTGGTTCGTAAAGAACGTCAGTGCCATAGCTCTCGCGGGTAGTACCCCAAGTGAAGGGAGTTCGAGCTGCAGGATTGACCTTTCCGTATAGAACATCGGTGATACTATTTCCACTCTCTTGACCTGGAATACCTGCCCATAGAATGGCTGTGACGTTCGGGCTGTCGTACCATTCGGAAACGAGGGTCGGTCCTGTAGAATGGATCACGACTATGGTGTTGTTGCACAAGGCAGACACATTCTTGATGAGATCGTCTCCCGACCCCCAGAGTGTAAGATTCTTGCGGTCGCCCTCGTTACCGTCGACATTGATGTAACCTTCACCAGAATTTGCGTTGACGAACACAATTGCTGTGGCATAGGCTTGAGAAACCAGAGCTTCAATCTGAGATGTAGCATAGTTGTCCAGGACACTCTCATACCTGGTGCCGTCTGCAAGTGCTTGATTTTGCAAAGCAGTATCCGGAGTAACCAAGTAAGGGAAGTTGGAGCTGCCGGAACCCCACGCCATCGCCAAGGTCCCATTGTCACAGCCACGATCTGGACAGCTATTTGGGCCATTGATGTTGGGTCCAGCATCATCTCCAATCACAGCCAAGAATCTCGGCTTGTTGAGGGGCAAGGTATTGTTGACATTCTTGAGCAGAACTGTGGCCCTGGCACCGATGTCTCGTATCAACCCTGCGTGGTCACCTCGAACATCGACATGCCAGTTGACTTGCTGGATGTTGGCTCCAACGGAAGCATGTAGCGGACCATAGGTATCAAGTGTCCAAGAGTCGAAGTTAATCGGTGGCTCATTGAGAGTCAGACCAACTTTGAAGTAAGCAGCCATGATTCTCATAGCCATATCGTCGATGCGCCATTCTGGGACTGTGCCGTTAACAACAGCAAGAGTCAAATTTGTGCCCCAGAAACTCAGTCCAGTGTTGAACAGAGTGTCTCCAGGCATGGTCACTACAGAAATCAAAAGTCAGTATTGCTTTGTGCATTGGGCTTGATGACCGTGACCCCGCTTGTCACAGGGATATGCCTTCATCCTCCGAAGCCCGCCTAGCGAGTGAAGGAAATGTGTAAAGATTGAGTCAGGATATTCGTAGGAGAAGACCCAAGGATTTTCAAAATGAAGTTGGCAAGTAGACTAGGCAGTACTTACTATCGAGACCAGCAGCAGCTGATGCAGCTCCAGTGTGTTGCGCCTGCCAATCACTCATGACAAACCCCTGGAACCCGAGCTCATCCTTCAAGATGTTGTTCAAAAGCTTCGAGTTCTGGCAACCATACGAGTTGTTGATCTGATTGTAAGAGCACATAATTGAACCAACACCAGCACGGACTGCATCAGCGAAAGGCCAGAGGTAAAGCTCATGCATGGTAGTATCATCGATGTTCGAGGACAACGACTCAGTAATGTTGTAACCGTATCCAATGGCTTCTGGAGCTTGACGGAAATGTTCCTGGGTTCTTGTGAGAAGATTGGACAGGGTACTGAGCGTCTAGCCAGACTCACCTGCTCATTGGCAATATAGTGCTTAGCACAGGCAATAATTCCTGCATCTTGTGTGCCCTTGACAGTCTCGGCGATTGCAACGCCAGCTGAATCTTGTCAGATGAAGTTTTAATAACTGTAACTGAGAACACTTACTCAGATATGGGTCAGGTGAGAATCCCTCCCAGTTGCGACCTCCTTCAGGCGCTCTGCCTAGAGGGCCAGCAACAGGACCAAGTTGAACAGTGACACCTTTAGCCTTATGCTCTTGTCCCATAGCATGACCTCTCGCATAGAAAAGACCTCGGTCAAACGTCGCAGCAACAGTCTGTCCGGACGAGAAAACACTGTTGTAATCTGTGAATCTCAATCCAACAGGCGCATCTTGCATACACAGTGATCTAAATCCCAGACGGGGAATGGACCCGACCTGACAATGTCAATATCTGCGTTGCCTGACTTTGACAGGAGTCTCTCTTACCTGTCCCACACATTGTTCGCCTTCCCATCCAACACCAGTTGTGAGATTCACTTTCTCCAAAAGTGTAAGTTGTGAGACGAAATCCCTGGCTTTCTCATAGGCATCTGCCCACTCGCCCTGTCCGTTCATCCATGGTGAAGGATAAAACGGGGGTGAAAACTGGTTGTTTCCTGAGCCGGGGGATGTGTTGTTTGGAACTGCCTGCTGCTGTTTTAGTAAGAGATCTGTACCGCAAAGATAGCTCGCGATAGCAAGCACCAGTGACTTCATGGCCAACATGACCAGTTGGTAAGATTTGTAACTTTGAGTATGCTGAATAGGACTTTATCGAGACGCGGTGTGGTGGTGACTTACTTGTCTTGGCAATATGTGAGTAGCAGTAACCAGGTTGGTTGCCAGCACGGCAACGGCGACCAAGGAAAACATCATAAACCAATCGACCGAAATGACACAACCACAATCACAACAAGACAAAATTTAGGTTAAATGTCAATTTTCAAGGAAACTTTTTGAAAGTGGCAGGCAAGCTCTTCTAATACCCTCGCCGATCAACCCACCCCCTCGCAGAGAGACGCAACCTCTTTCCAGGATCATGAGCTTCCCCGCCGTTAGCCATCTTTCGAGCTTCCTTCTCTGCAGAAGCTCGCAAGGTACTCAAACCACTTCTGGCCTAGCAAGGCGGCTCCATCACACAAAAAGTTCCTGGGATCGACAAGACTTAAGCCACCATGCTTATTCCGGGATTCCGCTGTCGAGGGAGGGGAAAGGGAGCTGGCTCCGGTCATGACGGTGCCGAGTCAAAAGCTGAGGGACTTGGTGGTCTAAGAAAAATAGTAGGGCCGAAAATTCGAGGGGATTACAGAACACCCGAGGAATCTTCGATTATTCTTCATTTTAACTAAACAAGATCTTTGTTTTGTTTTGTCTGCTTTCGCGATTCGGTGTGTCCTCGTCAGAAGTGCTCGAGACGAGAGTGACTCCTTCATCCCATCATCAAAACGTCATGAAGAGCCACTACCGGGCATCCCTGTTTACATCCCGGCGTGGCGTACGGGCTGGCTGGGGTCTCCACAACTTTTTCTCCATGTCTCTGCATGAACCGTGCATTTCGTGTTTCCTATTCTCCACATCTGACAACATCTCAGCAAAATCTCACCGAGTGAGGCCGTTGTGAAGCGGAGCTCGATTATTCTGTACTGTTACGAGCTGTCGTTTGCCAGATTTGGAAGTTGAGATACTGTCCTGAAATGATCAGCCAGGTGACAGTTGAGCGGAATGTTCGGAGTTTATTGTTTACTATCCTCACATGAAATTAGAAATTTTCCAAGTCACCGTCTCATCCCAAGCCACACAGCGGATGAAGCTCTTTACGTACCCAATTCTGGAAAACAAAAACTTGAATCTTGTCTTGTCCTTCACTTAGCGTTGAATGTCTTCCTCACCGGACGAAAGCGCCTTTGAGAAGCTAGAAATGGATAATCCTCGGTATCTGTAAGTCAGTGGAGAGACTGGAGCACTTTGGAGACGAGGTGGGATATAGTTGTATTTAGCTTCATAAGCTATTATTAAGGTACGACTCGGTGCATGTTCTTCCGCTCATTGCTGGGAATAGATCTTCAAATTAATAGTCTGGATCAACAGGTACAACACTCAAGTACATAATAAACCACCCAGATGCTGGAATACTGTATATGTTTCAAACTCAGGTGAAGACATGCTTAGATCTACCTAATTGCCACAGTCGAGACACTCGAAGCCCATAATATCCAGCATGGAATTGTAATCTGACACACCTCCGCTTCTCCATCCCACACCTCAAGAGCAACCCCGCTTCAGCACCCCGCCTCCAAGTCACTGTCTTGGTCTCTTGGTCACCCGTACCCGCTCAATAAGAGTCGAGCTTCCCGGAGTCCCGCAGTCAGCTAGACGTCTTATGGAGCCGTCTTAGAAGTATCGGGCCGAATGTCTCTTGGGGTTACGATCCTGAGTGGCATGTCACATCTGCAGCTCTACATCATCGGTACCAATTCGGTAATTCAGTTGTGCAGAGCTCTGAGCGAATGGAAACAGTGCACGTTTGATTGAGAAATGTCATGAATTAAGGAAACGACATCCCCATAAGCTCATTGTAGAGTAAACTACCTCGCTAATGCAAAGCAAATCAATCATTAAACTGGTCATCGCACTGACATCCCAGTCTAGCCTCGAAATACATGTCAATGGTAGAATGAAATATCATACAGCTTCAAAATAAGCCTGCTCTACAACCCAGATGGAATACTCGCTTCCTAATAGATGCCGGGTATGATTCGATATTTCACAATCTCCCGATACTTGTTCCAGTCATCACCATACTTCCGGATACATTTCGCCTCATCTCTTCTTTCACGATGGATCAGGAGGATCGCAAAGTACAGGACGTAGAAGTATGTGACGATGATGCCGTATCCTCTCGCAGAGCCCTGCAAGACCTCGGTGTGCTCTGTTGGTCCGCTGTACACGAACGATTTGTTGGCAAGCGACTGGCCAGTGGCAGGTGCAGTTGAGCTGTGCTGAACGAGGTAGCCTGCGACACCAGTTGGAAGGCAGTATGCCCAGGACTGGAACCAATCACCGAAGTAGTTGATGTGGCGGGCCATTCCCCACCAGCCAGAGATCAAGAGCCTGGAGCCGGACTTTGTCTCGATGTACTTAAGGTGGGCCACACGAGGGTCGTTGGGATCGGTACGGAATCGATTCTTCTCGTTGTTGGCGCTGCGGAAAATGTAGAAGCCAGTGCTTACAACTCCGAGAACACCAGCCGTGCCGAGAGGTCCCAAGCTCAAGGGATATGTAGCAAGGTATCTTGCTTGGAGGGAGTAGACAAATGGAACCCAAACAAGGTCGCCAAATGAAAGCATGAATCCGAAGCCATCGGTTGTGATATCCATGGTTGTCAGGATAGCATTCTCCATCCAGAACGAATCGAGGATATAGAGGACTTGGAACGCTGTGACGAGCAGAATGCTATCAGTCACATAGCCGTATGACCTATACTGGCGAGCAATGAAGGTAAAATCCAATATAGCCCAGCCCATCATACCTGGACGCAACTCCATGAACTCCTTGATGTCGATTTCGCCGATCAAAGGGAGGGTCACTCGTGGATTGAGCTCGCGACCGATGAACCAGTCGTATAGCATGTTGCCCGAATGCCCACCAGCTGCCAATTCGCGAAGGTCCGAGTTGCCAGCCTTAACGCTGAAGCTTCGAACATAGACGAATGTTGCGAGGAAGTAGGCAATGAGGATGTTGGCGGTAGCGATCTGGAGGAAATTATCGTAGATGTAGGTCCAAACAGGGAAATTCGCGCCTTGGTAGGCTGTTCCGGCCGCGAGAATGCCAAATGTAACCATTGTCGAGGACCAAGCTATGAATCATTAGAATTGCCTGTAAGACCTTGGGCTGGGCGCATACTGTTAAATTTGTACTTTAGCTTGCCTCCACTTGCAAGTTCAACACCCAGCTTCTCCTCTCCAGGCAACACACGATGAAGTATCGCACTGAACGAGTAGTATCCAATCACTTTCAGAGTCGCATCCCAGCTTGCAAGTCCGTATATGCCATTGGCGGGCCAACCTACATCTCTCTTCAGTTGTTCGATGGTGGCTGTCGAAGGGGCGAGAACAGAGGGAACTGGGCAGCCAGAGATGTCGTTACAGAGAAAAGTGAAGGCATAGACGACCAGTGGAAGACCGAAAGAGATAGCGAATGCGCCAGGACTAGTACCAGTCAGCATACAGTCCAATGTACAGTGAGGCAGACATACGGCCCAAAGAATTCATAACCATGAGGCTCGTCGTGCTTTACAGCTATGGCTTTCGAGGCTTTAGGCGCCATGTTGAAGTCGAATTGAAGGTCAGTTGAATCAGAATCGTTGAGAGCTCAGAGGGCCCGTCCAGGGCAATTAAGTAGAGGGGTAGCTGAGGTCGGTGGCCGAATTTCACCGTTTGTTGACGATGGGCTCATCCGGCTGTCAAGATCCCGTCGTGTTCGTGTTTTTAATCGATGATGACTTCAAGGTGTGCACTGTTTGCCTAGAGGTCTGTGCTGAGGTTGTCGTGCAGCATGCAGATGTGGCTTGGCTTGAATGTCCCTGATCGACACAGGTCTTTCTGAACAGTAAAAGTTGACTGCCGAGGAATGAAAACGAAAGCAATGCACTAAGAGGTTAGAAATCAAATATAATTGGATATCGGCTTCGTTATGAATACTTGGTATGCAAGAAAATACTGCATTCCATGTATGCAGATTTCACAAAGAGAGTGCTGGTAGCAATTGCCAGTACATATCTTTTTCAAAGTCGGATGGACAAGATCCCGAACTTGTCAAGTCTTACGATGACCTATTCTGTATTCGCATTCACAGACCCAAATGGGACTCAGGAGCTGCTTTGCCCGGCCGCATATTAATAGATCGAATCCGTGGAATCCGATGAATGCGACGAGATCCATGTTTTGTAGATAGATTGATTTCTTGTCTTCGCTCAGGTCAGATACGAGTAAGATGTGCAATTCGTTGGAAGAGGTTTTGATGCCATCTTGCCAATGGTTTATTGTGATCAATACCTAATTTGAAAGAGACCAAAAAGAAAGAGTCAATGATAGACATGTTCCTAAACCGAGAAACATTTCGACGATCTCCCTTCAGACATGCAGAAAAATACTCCGGGGAAAGGGGTCAGGGGTATGATGTCACGTGTACTCCGAGGTCAAAACGCCATCTGTTAGGTTCGCCAAAATGAATTCAATGATGATGCCGAAGCTCTTAATCATAACGGCTGCTGGACAGTAAGCTGCCCTACAATCGCAGTGCATACAGGAATAACCACGTCTATCTACGCCTGCATTTACTTATCGCGAAAGCCCCTATCCTGTTGCGCCTGCAGGCGCTCTGCCAAAACCATCGGACGACATATCACAATGCACTTCCCAACACTCCCGACAAGCTTGCTCGTCACTCTGGCATTGCATTATGGAGTGAACGCAGCATCCGACGAGAAGGTCTTAGAGCCATGTACGATATCATCCTCAACGGGGAATTTCTACGATCTCAGATCATTATCGATATCTCTGCCGACGGATGACAAGAAACCAGCGAAAGGGGAGAAGGTGGATGACTGGCACGCTCGCGGATACGACTACCATGATGGCGGTGCGAACTTCACACTGAATATATGCGCGCCGGTTGTAGGGAAGGTAGAAGATGTAGTGGGGGTGGATCGGAGCCTCTGGAGGAACGTCAGTGCATATTATGAGCTGGGTTCGAAGAAGTACTCCATTGGGTAAGGCAGTCATGACGGGCAAGATCGATATCATACTGATACCTGGCGCAGGCAGAACTCTTCGGAATTGACCCTACGAGGAAGGCGGCTGGTTCTCCAATATACGAATGGATCGCCATGCGATATCGAGAAGAAACGATCGAGCAGCGAGCTTGAGGTAGAGAAGAGCGCCGACTCAGATGTCCGCCGGAAATCCACTATAATCTCCTTCCACTGCGACAAAGACCCTCTCGCAACCCAAGCATCTGCTACATTTGTCGGTACCGACCCAGACGAATGTTCCTACCATTTCGAAGTGCTCTCCCGAGCAGCTTGCATCACAGCTGAGCCTGCGAAACAATCAGTCGGCCCCGGCGCCGTATTCGCCATCATCGGCGTCATTGCCATTATGGTATACTTCCTCGGCGGCGTATTTTACCAGCGGAATGTAGCGCACGCGCGCGGATGGAGACAGTTGCCCAATTATAGCATGTGGGCGGGAATAGGCAGCTTCATAAAGGTGAGAATCTGCTTTTGTGTCCAGCGGTCGAGGCAGAGGATCATTCCAAGGGTGACATCAGTGCGGGATGGAATCCTTCCTACGATGGAAGTGCGACCTCCATCGGCAGTAAAGAAGTCAAGATCACATATGTCAAGATCGTCTTGGGAATCTTCCCATCTCTCCTGAGCTACTCGGATCTCAGCCCATTGGCTGCATTTCGAACTCTTGTACAAAAGCAAAGCGAAAAGCGAAGCGGAATCCATTCCTGGACTCTCGCAGCCTGTATACCCATCCTCCTGTACACACCTGTCTTTCTTTTTCTTTCTTTTCATGCATAGCTTTTCGGTGCTTATAGGATAGAAAAGAAGCATACAGCGGCGTCTGGAATCTGAAAATGCAGCCCTATCATACACATACATACCTGTTCCACTTATTCTCCGTCCACGAACTCGCTCTTAGAATAAGTTTGCTAACGAGACCATTACAGGATATCTTCATCATAGCCACTTCATCATGTGCTCGTTTCATGCCAAGCAGAAGAGGGTACAGCGCATTGTCCGTTTTGGCAAACGGCTCCTCCAACGGCAGGGGAAGGAACAACCGAGCAGAGGACGAGAATCGTTTGATTGATCAGCTGGATGAGGAATGGGATGACTAGATCAAGATCAAGATCATTTGACGGATATGAACGAGCCAGGTCGCCGGGGAAATCATTGCATGGAAACGGCGTTAATTTTTGGATTACCGGGATAGAAGTTCGAGGTGTAAAATTAGGCGACTCAGTTTGTTTGTGCCCCTATTTCTCTTGTGAGTGCTATGTCTAAATGTGAATATTTATATTTGTGACACTGGCGTTGCATCTATCAACAATATTACAGTATACTTCGACAACGTCTATTACTACTTCTTGGCCCGCTTCACATGTCCGTCCAATGTCCCTTGACCAGCTTTCCTCTTCGTCCCAGCTTTCCCCTTGTCACCACCTTTATTCTCACCTCCCCTCTCAGCGGCACCACTTTCATCCTCGGCCACTGCACCATCATCGTCATCTCCATCCGCATCCTCACCATCCCGTATCTTCTTCCCGTTCCCACTCATCGCATCCTTGAAATTCTTGCCTTCCGTGGGTCCCTCCGCTGCGTCATCAAACAGCGTCCGCCACGTCCCATCAATAACCTTCTCATGATCTCCATAAAGCCCGACATGATAAGCGTTCTTCATGCCGTCCAAACAGATTGTCCTCCTCTCCGAGAAGTCAAACATCGGTTTCGGGTACACACCCTTCTCCTTAACCTTTCCATCACCTTTCACACTCACGCCTGCCTTCTTCTGATCTGTAATCGGGGCTTTCCAGGGCTCATAAATATACTTCTTATCCAATTTCGCCAGCTCGGGCACATACTTTCGCACAAACTCGCCCTCTTTATCCCACTTCTGCGGGAACGCAATGGGCGAATAGCACCTGTAGAATTGCGCGAAGAATGCTGTGCAGGATAGCCACTGCCAATTCCCCGCATTACAAGCCGTCTCATGGTCAAGCAGTAACTCTTCGAAAACTTCGGCGCCTCGCTCCCAGGATATGTAGCAACCGCCACGAGTAAGGAAACAGGCCACAGCGTGACGGCCAAGGTGATGGATCCATCCCTCCTGCCGAAGCTGTCTCATCAGGGCGTCGATCCATGGAAAGCCCGTCATACCGTTCTTCCAGCGCTGGAACCACTCGTCCGCTTGCGGAGAGTCAATGTGATATTCTCCCGTGACGAGTTTGGTTTTGTGGTCCACTTTGCTGGGTAAGTGCCATGGTATGAATCGACAATGAGAGTTGTGCATTGTCTGGCCAAAGGAGTATCCCAAGGCGGCTTGAGCACCGAAGTACATATCACGGAAGAGGAGTTGGCCAGTCAGGGAGACGGGAGGTTGGGATGACTTCCCGGAGAAATTGTCTACGATATCCTGGACCCGCCAGTAGAACTCGCGAATACTTAGACTACCGAAGTGAAGGTGTGGGGAGAGAAGAGTCGTAGATTGTGGCAAGAAGGCGGTCGGTGCTGTATTTGGTTTCTCGAATGTCGCTGTGTACTTTTCGTTCGCGATTATTTCGTCCAGGGCTTTCAATGCGACTGTTTCGCCGCCTCGGTGCGAGGTTGTAGCTGCTGAAAATCCTAGCTCTTCCAGGGTGGGCACTGCAAAGTCTTCTTTGGGACCGGAAATCTTGTCATATGACTTATCGTCGTGCTTTCTCGAAGTACTGTTGAAATCTGGTGACATTTCAGGCTGGTCTTGCCCGAAATCCAGACTTGTCTGTCCTGGATTTGGTATCGATTTAGGTGCAGGGATAGGTCGTGGAATAGGTCCGACTTTTGGTCCTGCTGCTTGCACCTGGCTCATACTCATCGTTGGTTTTCCATGGTTCTTCTTAACAAGCTCGTCGCTATCCCAAAGTGTTCGCCCAGATCGAACAATAACTTCCACACCAGCCTCTTTGGCTGCTTCCATAATTGCCGCATCTCGATCTCGTGCATAAGCATCTGTATCTTTTTCAAAGACTAAATGCGTAATTTTCCAAGCTTTGAACAGTTTTGGAAACAGTGTCTGTGGCGCTTCCCTTATGAGAAACAGCTTAGACTTTTTGTTGAGTTTGGTGATGGACTTGGATAGGTCGTTCTGGCAGTCGATCCTGGTCGAAATGAGAAATCGATTGAAGGTATCGCAGCAAAAGTAGAACTTACAAAAATTGCCATCTGTTTGTTCCGACTCGCGCTCTATACACATAGTGAGGATCCCATGTCCAAACAGGCCAGAATGCCTCCGGATTCAGTTCCAAAGCCGCTTTCAGTGCAGGAGAATCGTGAAGACGTAAATCGGTTCTGAACCAGTATATAACTCTAGGTTTCGCCATTTTGAAGAGGCAGTTCTGTCAACTGTGCAATTCTGGTGTTCCCCTGAATCTTGTCGTGTTTATACTTATGCAGGGTCTTTGGTGTTGATGACGATGACGATTGCATTCGCTAATCTGGGGAAGTTTCCGAGACTAGCGTGCTCGGGTAGCGTCGATCAGGTACTAGCGCCGCGGCTTTCTTGCTACTATCTACTGTAATCAAGGGTCAGATTACTTCAGTATCATCCCATACTGGACCTTATAATATCATCTGCAGTAGGCCTTATGACACGTTCCAACTGCCGCATCACGTCGACTTTCATCCATAATGCTTGGCCTTGCTTCTGCCAAGTCGCTGCCCAGAGGAAGTCCTTCAGTACCAGCTCCGCCTTTCTCCCGTATGCCCAGGCTAAGCATGTCGCAGTATTTCGGCAGTTGCCTATCGAACCATTCCGTCTCAGGACGAGCCTCAGCAGCGATACCACCGATAAATAGCACCCAAAGTATAGCTTTGACGGTCTTCTCGTTGGCGTCGTGCCTGGAGACATCGTTCAGAACCATGGTTATAGACAACTGGAGCCTCGTTACAAGTCTAGCTATCAGTCGGGTATTGAAGCCAACCCCACGAAGGTGGTTGTCGAGGTCTATCGTTGCCGCAATGCAGGCGGAAGTTGCGAACTTTCCTGGGCCCCAAGAATTAGCGAGGATTAACAATTTTCTCTCCGTAATGTAGAGTTTGTCGCTGTGCACAATTTTCACTTCTTTGCCTCTTTCAGTCATATCCGCGTCTATATCCACCAATTGCTTTAGGCTGGTGAAGTTCTCCTTCAGTACCACAGTCAAGGCTTCTGAAACCTTCGCATGAGGATGTTCGGTCCGAAGGAACTCAGTGCCTGTAGTCTCTCGTCCGCACTTTGTGATATTGGTAGCAGAATTACCATCACTCTTCAATAAGTCATATACCGTCATACTTCCTAGGGCATTTGCGCAGTTCAAGTCAGCCCTGCCAGGATTGTGAGCTTCAAAAGACTTGACAAACAATTAACAGCACCCACAAGATCAAGCGTTTTGTGAAAGGGTTGATGTCAGCCTGGAGGCCGCCACGAAGTGCGATAAGTCGTTGAAGCCCTTTCATGTGGGTGTTGATTGATGTTAAGCTTCCATTGGTAGCCTGAAGGGAGCAATCAGCCATCGACAGAGCGAGCATTGGGCATGATGCTTCCACACCTCGTAACTTGATAAGCTTGCAACAGTACGCAATGTACCGTCTCCAAAGCTACCCCGACATCACCTAGTCGCTGATTGACCACCCTCATTGCTTCCATCCAGAAGCGGAGTGCTTCCAGTGGGTCACTCTCTTGATGTGCGAGACCATAGTTGGCGGCATAGTGCGAGAGTGCGATATGGAACATCGCAACATCTTGAATAGCTAAAGATAACCACTGGCGACTCAGAAGTCAGTGATGAAGCGGACCACTATGAATTGATATGGGTGGCATTGTGGATGGCCCACCTCTTTTCGCAACTGTCCCATCAGTCGTGACGATAAAACCCCTCGAATCGCTGAAAACACGTCAGTTAGATGTCTCTGGGAAAGTATGCGCCTTCATACTGTATATCACGGGGCGCCATAATGGAAACAAGATAAAACCAGATGGTCAAGTATCAGAAGGGATGTATTCACTTACCATAGTATAATAGAACTTGAGTCCGAGGTGATCTTGAAGGAGGAAGTGTGTTGAAAGGGTCGATGTTAGACCATATGTGAAGTGACGCGGGCCCCAAATGAGTCCGAATGTGAGATCTAGGGAGCTGGTCCGAGCTGGGCTGCCCGGTATCTGAGTTATAATAAGTAACCTGTCCACCGAACACTGAATTGTTGGACTAATGGCTCCTTCTACCGTACTTCGATCGAAGCTTCGCGGTGGGTCTTAGCGAATGAGAGTCACGAACGACATCATGAGTATACTCTGAGGCTTGTCCTGCTGCGGAGATCGACGTTGCAATGGACATTTTCCGGTGCGGTGCTTCATCTACAAATTCCTGCTTCCGGCGTCTCTTCTTGATTTCTTGAAGACCCTCTTCTCACACTCTGAACCGATGTGTCTCCTGAGCTGCACCTTCCTTCTGAGATGCTGCAGATGTTTTCTCAGGTAGTGTACTTGGCCGTCTTCGATTGTCTCGCCGGTCGTAAAAGTCTCGCATGACACGTGAGCGTATGGCAGACCTGGCTTCTTCGCCGCCGGTTTGTGATGGCTTCCCAACGCGTACGAATCGAAACGAGTATGCACTTTGGGAATCGGTCTCCCGACTCACCGCTGATGACAACTTCGCAGTCTCCTTTGTGGAATTGGCCATGTGTACTCTAGTATATCAGTTTACTTTTGCAATACAGGCTGTGTGAGCATACCGTCCGGTAACAATTTCTATTAGCTTGCTGAATTGCCCGATCGGGTAATCAGTAATCTATCGATAGGCTCTAGTCCAGTATCACAATAGAAAGATGATTCCAAGTGTTTGCCGTACCCAGTCTCAACTTGAAAGGCAGATTTGCGAAGTCAAGAAACCTCCACAGTCACCTGGACACTAATATCCTGTTCCAAGTCCTGCAGCACAATAGTTCAGTTGAGACCTTGTTGCTGGCGCAAACCGAGAGACATAAACACTTTTATGTGCCACTGGCCGAGATATCAATTTCCCCAATTACAGGCAACGACAGGCTGGGAGCACATCGAACTTTTGGATGTCGATTCGAGTGGATGAGCTTCCGGTGAGGGGCTGCAAAAGTTCGGTCTAGAGCAATGAGGCTTGTTGTTTTGGTTCGCCAGAAAAGTGGGCTTCAATCAACCGAGGAGACGAGGTGGTTGGCTGCACCAAAATTTCCTCTTTTGGGCAATGCTCCAGTAGGGGTCTAACAGAGAGGCTTGTCTGCGAGTTGCAAGACAATTCCCAGGTTTTCAAATATGTCATTTAGTGTGATATCTTGCTAAGGTGTAGGGGATACGCCAAGAGTCTGTTTGGGTGTCGTTCGAAGAAGACATGGGGGCCAACATATGTTTGTAAGCAGATAACGCAATTTCCGCTTAGTATGGAGTCACTGCCGGAAGACACTTTTGAAACAATGTTCAACCCTGTAATGCACGTGAAGCAGATAGGCAGACCCTTGATGAGTTCTCAGGCGGCTGCGAAGTCATTCTTTAGGCATGAAAGTCAGCATCGTGCATGTGTAGCATCGAGTTCTCGAGGAAGCTTCCATTCAAGAACATTCATCTCACCTGTTGCAAGGATTGGCTCCGGTGAGAAGTCGCCCTCGATCACTGGTTTAGAATTGAGACAAGGTGGCATGATTTCGCTTGATCTAGTACACATGTCGAAAACGAGGACCTTGCATTCTTTTCTACTGTGTGAGGAAGAATTCTTTGCGCACATCCAATCTCTATTCTACTGCAAAGTCCTCCGGCCTGCCAAAACATTCAACTTAGCAGTTGTCAGTGGAAAGAACTTTTATTCGGGCAGATAACACGATTCAGCTGTTTCCGGCTGCGGATCGTACTGAAAGTTGGAGTTCACATTGGTCAGTACACCTCACACAATGGGTATCGCCGCACTTACAACCTGCCTGCTTACTCGGTATGGTAACGGCCTTTGCGGACCTTCCTGAGTGTTGTTGGACCTTCATACTCATTACTGGCTGCCCGAGTGGCATACCCATATGTTGGGGAAGCTGGTGGAGTGAAAGCGTCGGTCGGAGTGGAACTGGAAGACTCCTCGATGGTCGATGGCCAGGTCAGAGTTGGACCATCAGAGAAAGGCTCTTTGATTGTGGCGACCGTGGTGACACCAGACGAGTAGGGTGTGAAAGTCAAGCTCTCGAAGTTAGTTGGTGTGCCGAAAGATGAATTGGTGGCAACTTGACCAGCATCGGTAGCGGTGTTCAACAGCGCCGTGGATGCCGATGAGATGTTGCTCACAGATTAAGTCTCGCTGTAGGAGTAGCTGAAGTCATAAGAAGAGGACAATACTTCTGTGGTAAATGAGGCTTCCGAGGATGTCGTCGTGAACTGTACTTCCTCGGTTTGCGTCGTCAATGGCACGGGGAAATGATAAGTACAGTTGGGAGAAGAAGTCGAGACCGTGGTGAAAGTGTCCGACTCATCGACCGTGGTAATAGTGAAGAGGATACTCATCGATGCGCTGATCACTGATGAGACTGTCACTGATGAGACTGTCACTGATGAGACTGTCTCTGTGAAAGAGTCCGTAAATCTGGCTTGTTCAGAGCTGATTTCGGTGCTCGAAGATGTTGGGAAGCCCGTGGGACTTAGAGTCACGGCGGTCCCGATCGCTGATGAAGTTCCTTGGGCAGGTAAGCAACCACCAATTACATAGACTGTAGTTGTTACGATATCTGTACATTCACATTCAGTGGTGTATCCGTACGAGATGAGCTATGGTTAATATGGATGCTGTGAACAAAGGAGAAGGGGGGTGCACATACTGGTGCACATACTGGAGATCTAACAGAGCTAGAGGGAGGATGGTTTTGAGCTTCATTGTCGGACTGTCACTAAACTTGGAAAGCTGCGAAGTGAATGTGAACGTGAAGCTCTTAGTGGAGAACGAGTGTGGTGGTTGTGGAGGATCTCCTTGTACACGATGGGCTCTTTATATCGCAGACACTTCGGGGACATGAGGAAGCCCGATTCTCCGTAGATTTCAGACAATATGTTCTGATCGAGATGTGCAGATACGAGAGACATTTTATTTCGAATCATGTGCTGTTTATGGAAGGTATGGAGACCAGCAGATGAGAGCAGAACTTCGCCTTCTTCATGCAGTAGACCGAGCAATGCTCATCGTGGACTCGCATCCAGACTCAAAATACTACGGCGATATACTAGGTCTTACGGAAGGAAGGAGAATCTGGGATGTCCCGGCCTTGTGCGCTAAGCTTCAACTTGAAAACTTCCTGAGGCAATGAAGTGAGAGTGGCATGACTTGCACCTCAATGAAATGCGTTTGTCCAATTTTTGTACAGTAAGTACATGCTTTCGAGACATGGGCAGCCGGATATCTACAGACAGCACCAGCAGTATTTCGAGACAGATAAAGTTGTAATCTGTGGGCAGTAGTCTTCAGCATCTGGAAGGTAATAGACAGCCTGTTGAGAGACATGGGAACATCCTATAACATCAGCCAGCATAAGCTAACAGCAATGGATGAACTTGTTGAAACTCTACCAGAGCTCGACGGAATTGTCTTTCGATACAGACATGGAAAGGTCCTGCGATGGCTGCAGTGAGGCTTGCAAAGCGACCATGTTCTCAGATAATCGGAGACACACTTCAATGGCGATGAGCAGATCCCACTGCCTATTTGCAGCTGCTTGTGCTACAGGCGGAATTTGGGCGTCTCACCCCGGGATGATCTGAGGATGCATCTCCCCGTTACTACTGGAATAAATGTTCTGGAGATACGGGGGTAGGTATCGATCAAGATTTCAGCGAATCAAGATACTCGTGTCTCCCGTCGGAGGATTCCATCAGTCTCCCGTTTGTATGATCTCCGGGGACCGTTGCTTGGGTGACGACGAAGCCTTTGGCGGCTCGCATGCAGCGGGAAGACATACCTTCGCGATATTTCCTGGACTGCATTGGACTGAGAAATGACGCTGGATGTTTAGCCAAAGCTTGGAGTGACACTTTCGCAGTTTGTGTGCATACTAATGTGATCACATTGGTGCCCTATACCATGGCTCCATCCGTTGGGCAGTCTAGAGTGATCATGAATTGATGAGGTGGCGGTATGTTGACTTGAATCGTTTGGCGAACTGAAATCGCAACGGAGCTCGACAGTATCGGCTAGCGATGCTGGGAATCTCGTTTAGAAAGGTAAATTCAGGATTGCACGTGAAGTTCGGCTCTCCAGCATCAAAGACAGGCCACCAAGGCTCGGGACACTGGACTTCAATAGTCAGGACAAGCGCAAAACCAGGGGTTCAAAAGTACGGCCGTATTGAAGCCATTTGAATCGATATTGAGAACCAGGTTCTGCCCTCTTCGAGACTTGTGAGGACGGGAAGCCAGGCAGAAGTGAGGTGGCTTGAACCTTCGGACAAGCCTTTGTCGTCAATTGGACGGAAGCAATGCACGATTGTTGGATAGTAATCGTGATCGTCGAACCACACGTGAACCCGCGTTGAGCCCAAACACGAAACCCCTCACCGTTGAGATCTCGATTCTCGTTGAACGTGTCAGACGGAGGTTTTGTTCTCCCACGATCGGAATGTAGAGATCAGCAACAGAGAGACATATATCGACCAAGTGTCCCCAGATAAAATTCTTCTTGTCACTAGCACACGGTGCGAAGTCACCAAAAATATTCCAGATTATTGTATCTCAATTGCTTCGGGATTCACAACACAGCACCACTATCCCCATTTGCGATGCCTGGCAAGGTAAGAACAATCAAGCCCTTTGTGAATACCTGTTGTTGACTCTCTTCAGGTTGTCTCCCGAGAAGAATGGCTCAAGGCCCGTAAAGAACTCCTTGAAAAGGAGAAAGCGGCGACTCGTGCCGCTGCAGAGTTTAAGGCCCAGCTTCAAAACGACTTTCCAATGGTTAAGCTTGACAAAGAATACACATTCGAAGGCCCAGAAGGCAAGGCCACACTTTCCGAACTTTTTGGAGGACGGAAGCAGCTCGTGGTTTATCATTTTATGCTCGCACCAGGCCAAGAGTCTGCTTGCGAGGGATGCTGCTTCATGGCTGACAACTTCCCTTCATCGCTTGAACACTTGAACTCCCGAGATACGACCTTGGTAGTGGTTTCCCGCGCTCCGATTGAAATAATAGAGAAATTCAAGAAGAGGATGGGATGGAACTTTCCGTGGTAGTATGTCTGTCCTTGGCCAGTGAAACTAAAATCACCTGACTGACTTGCGACTTTACCAGCTCCTCGTTCAGGTCAGATTTCAACTATGATTTCCACGTGTCTCTCGACGAATCTATCGCCCCTGTAGAATACAACGTATGTTTTCCGAAATGAGACCCTTGAAGCCATACCGATGTACAGAAATACATTCCTGACATACCAAAAGTACAAGAGGTCTTTGGACCCCGAAGAGGGCGAGCGTCCAGGCTTAAGTGTCTTCTTCAAGGAGTCCAAGGATATCTTTCACTCCTATTCGACGTATTCTAGGGGCTTGGATCCAATACTCTCGACCTACGCCCTTCTCGACCTTACTCCACTTGGTAGACAAGATACCAAGATGAATCAGTGGAAGCGCCATGACGAGTATACCGAGGAGGATACGAGGGGGACGGCTCAGTAGCTTTGAGTCGTTATTGACTGTCAGACGGCATATCTTTCGCTAGTTCGAGCCATTCCGCGAAGCGTGCATGCACTATTTCTGTACTTTCCAATGTGTCCTTCCGGTTCCGGGCTGGATGAGAACAAAGGCTCAAAGAGTTGTTGACCCTGGCCAAGATTGTTTTGCTCAGCACAATGTTCCCTGCGTAACTAGTTTTATTTCATGTAGCTAAAATTCCTCAAGCTTGCTATAAAATGAACGCCGTGTAAGAACATCTAGATTGAGGAGCAGACGTACCAAAGTCCATGGAGTTTAGAGCCTGCATGGCCCCATGCCGATGGCTACCTTACCGAAGTAGCATTCATCCAGTCCATTATGATCAAACCACGATTTGCGCATTAGTGAGGAGATGGCGGGGATAGTTCAGTTTGTTGCCAAATGCATCGGTGTCAGCTTGCTGCAGCATTGTTCGGAGATAGCAGCTGGCCGAAATCCCCACAAAATATATTGGTCCACAGGGGAATGAGGCCAATAATCTTACAGGATTAAATAGCTCCGGAAATCTTCATATCCTGGAGGATATACTTCCATCTTTTAAAAGGCACATTCAGACAAGTAAGTCCGATTCTTTCGGGCAAGCAAGCTTACGGCCGGTTTCCAACAATTGCTTTGCTTCGAATCGGTCTCTTGTGAATACCATCACGCATGCTGTGCCTCATAGATAATTCTGTGGCCCATGGCGCTACAGAGCAGAGCAACACAGGAAAGGGATATAAGCACAGCTATTCCCATCATGTCTTTCGTTGTTTTCCCATCACATCACATCACATCAGCTCAGTTCAATCCATCGATTTATCATTTGACAACATTGCTCGCTGAAGTCCTCGAACTTCTCCAACCACTCTCCACAGCTATCATCGAAACCAACCATCTCAACCATCAATCATCATGCCTTCCTTCAACAAGAACACCACTGGTAACGAGGTGGTGGCTACCTTTGCGTCTTCTCTGACCGATAAAACAGGCAAGCATCTCCCCAATCCCACTTCTTTCAAGTGCTTACCTACTCCTAGTCCTGATTAGCGGTCCAAGTACTGGTTCAATCGGCGCAGAGACCGCCCTCTCCCTCGCAACCGGCAGCCCCTCAACAATAATTCTCGTGGGACGCTCTGAGTCCAAAGTTCTTCCCGTGATTTCCAAGATCTCCTCGCTAAATCCATCCATCACCACCAAATTCATTACCTGCGATCTAGCGTCTCAAGCCTCAATACGAACTGCCGCCGCTGAGATCAACGCAGCCTTCCCAAAGATCGACTATGTCTTCAACACCGCAGGAGTCATGGCCGTTCCAACGTACCAGACTTCCAAGGAGGGTGTTGAGATGCAATTTGCCAGTAACCACTTGGGGCATTTTTTGTTGACGAACTTAATCATGCCGAAGATCTTGGCCGCTGGGGAGGGTAGCCGTATCATCAATGTGTCGAGTACAGGTTTTGAGATGGGAGGCGTGAATTTCGAGGATGTTAACTACAATGTGAGAGATAATCATATTTCCAATGTCAAGATCAAGGTACTGAGTCTTGTCGATTCTCAGGAAGGCAATGATTACGATTGTTGGGCAGCATATGCGCAGTCAAAGACCGCAAACGTGCTTTTCGCTGCTGGACTTGCCGATAAGTTGAGAAGCAAAGGCATTCAATCATTTGCGCTGCAACCAGGAGGTATGAACTTTCCAGATACCAAAGTACGAAATATGAATATGAACTGACCTATGCTAGTGGTCACGGAATCGAATCTCTCCGCTCATCTTACGCCAGAAATGTGGGGAGTAGTGATGAAGGCTCTTGAGGCCTCGACTGGTGGTGATCCCACGAAAATGGAGGCGCCAAAAACCTTACAAGAAGGCTGTGCAACGTCTTTGGTCGCCGCTCTTGATCCCTCGATTGCTGGTATGTTCGACTTCTGTAGCTGATGTGCCTACGTGTTGCATGAAATGAGAGCCTAGTGTGCTGATTATGTTACAGAGCATTCTGGCGCCTTTTTGCAAGACTGCGCCGTGAGACCTGTCCTTCAGGAGTACGCCAAAGGAACGGAGAATATTGATAAACTGTGGCAGCTTAGCGAAGAGTTGGTCGGGGAGAAGTTCTCCTGGTGAATGGACTTCAGTAGGCGGGTTGGACAATATCTGCCAAACTTCCTCGAGTACCATAACGACAGTAGACGAGATAAATCTGATTTTGATTGAGGTTTCCTTCACCGTACCTCGACAGAGAAATGGTGATCACAGAGCTTGATGTGGTAGTACCCTGCCGCCAGCCGGCAGCTACTGTACCCCTTTCCCGTCGTATCTTAGCGCAGTCCCCTCGGTTAACTCGAGTAAATAGTGACGATCACAACAACGCTCAAATACTGTATTAGAGGCTTGAAAGCATTGCATTTCTGTTCTCCAGCAGGTCGCCGCTGTCTTGTTTTTCGTCCTAATAAACGCATTCCCATCGGTCGCCCGCTTGTAGCGTCAAGTCTAGCCTTGAGGCCAAAAGTTCTATGTACAATATTCATTCATGTATGAACAGCACTATCTTCCATTTTTCGTCCAGAGCGGCCTTTTGTTGTCTTCCAAGTGCAGAATGCTGTGCAGTCATCATTCCACCATCCGCTTTCCAGAGAAGCATGAGGTCGTCTTCTATATGCAGAACATTGCGCAACGTAAAGCCCAGTCATCAAATCATAATGCCATTCCCGTGAGCATGCCCTTGCATACCCTCCCTGAATCATCATCCCATTGTATGCTCAATTTCCAATCCTCTCCAAAGCCAATCGCAGGTCCTTTCCTGGCACTGAATCCAGAGCTCGCATGCAACTTGCACAAGCACTCAAGCAGCACCAGGCACATCTCCATCGCTTCTCCGTGTCCTGGCGTTGACAGACCATGCATGCGGTAGGGCACACCCTGTTGTTGGACCCCTTCATGATCCTGTGAGATTGATAGCATTCCAAGTGTATTAGATCCAACTCGGGACACGGCAAGATAGTGCCAGGCGGCGCGGGAGATCGAACTGTCGGGAAGTACGCGGCATGACAAACTGGAGAGGGAAGACTGAGAGGTGACGTCTTTCCTGATATTGGTTGAGGAGTGAGAGTATCGCTGCCATCTCGAGAATGGGCTATATTGACGGGTGGGTCGTTCTCTGGCGTTGGTGCATGAGGAGCAACAATATCACGCGCAACAACTGTGACATCGCTGCTGCCATGACTTGCGACGAGACTGCGAGATTCCGACTTGCGCGGCACGAGAGGAGGCTTGTCGTCTGGCGGAGTGAACGGCGAGACAGGCGAGAGTATACTGGGCGTTACAGGCTGCTGTTTGTCGGCCTTGAGGTAGTCGGGTGTAGGAAGGCGTTGAATAGACTCATATTGCTGAGAAGCCGGGGCAGGGCCTTCATCGCTGGAATCCTCCCTCGAACCCTTCTTCCTCAGCTTTGCGACCTTGTTACCCATATAAGGTGGATAATCTGGCTGTGGAGGAGCCGGACGGACAGGCACTGGTTTTCTCCCTGTGTGTGACCTACTGAGTGGAGGTCTGTCTGCTGGGAGTGGTTTCTGCCTTCTGGGTGGACTCGCTGTTGACCCGTTCGATTTCGCCAAGACTAGGCCGTTGAAACTATGTTCGCTCTTAAGCGATCTCCTACGCCATAATTCAATAGGATGGAGAGCGTTGTCAAAACTCGAAATCGAACTTGACGAGAGTTTGTGTGTTTGCGACTTCTCGTCTGGAGTTTGGCGGCCTTTGTCTTTCGGTGGCAGAGACGGCGTTTCCCCGTCCTCTGGTGAATCAACACCACTCAGAGAATCCTTCGTGCTGCTGCTACCCGACAAACTCCGCGAAGCTCTTGGGGAATCAGAATATACAGAGGATACGCTGGCGATTGATGCTGCTCTGGCAGGCTTCTCGTTCTTCACATCTCCGCCAGCCCCGCCGCCTACAGGTCGCCGTGGAATTGCCATTGAAGGCTTTATCGCGTCACTAGGCAAAGGTGGCAAGTCTGTTCTTGAGGATCTCGAGGGGATTGCTGCTGGCGGATTTTCTGATCTTGCTGGAGTCTCTCCTGGCGGTACGGGCAATACTTTCGAGAATCTCGAACGGCCTCTGCCTGGTGTGGATGGAAAGGATGAATACATTTTTTAGTCTGGCCAGCAGCAGCTGGCATGAGCGAAGATAAGTACCGATCTGTTCTCGGGATTTTGTAAATCACTTAGTTCAGGGTCATAACCGCAGCTCCACAGTACACTGTTCATTCTGGATTTCTCGATGTTTTAAGAGGACTCTGCTCAGGGGGGCTCCCAGCTCGTCTGGAACGCTGAAACACCACGACGAATTGGTGGATTATGGGAGGCCATCCGAAGGAACCCGGCATCGAATCAGAGCCTCTCCCACCACCGAGAGCACAGCTGCTGACATATAAGCATCTGAAGTCAGACTGCCTATTTGTTCGGAGAGATCATGCTGGGCCCGCTTGCAATGAAAAATATGAGGGGTTTCCATGCAGGCTCGAAGACACAAAATTGGAAAGGAGGGAAACAATTTGCCATCGAAACAAACAGCCGACGAGATAGATTGCGATAGATAGACCGACAATGCGACATCGACGAGGGCAAGTCGCACCAGTATATGTGACGAGGAAGGTCGTTGAATTTTGGTGATGGCGCCAGTGCGATACGAAAACTAATCAGGGGCTGACGATCTTGCGACTGCATCATCCAACAAGCCATGACCACTGCGAGATCTTCGCAGGGAAGATGTTTCTAGCCATGATCAGACCTTTTTCGTCCCAAGGGCTGAGCCGAATGGCCCAGGCGTACGGAGATCATACGTCTGGTAAGAATAGATTGGCTTAGTCACATTTAACGACCATGCGAGAGAATAAGAATTACCATACCTTCCACTTATCAATTCCAAACGACCGGCGATAGAGTTCGGTGTATATTTCACACACTCCAATTATCACTTGTAGTTCTTCATCCCACGATTACAGAGTTATCTTGGAAACTACGTACAGCGAGCCTGGAATAATGGCTTGAGGAGGTTCCACATATCATTAGCAAATACTCAAAACATGTACATGCGATGAACAATTAGCAGTACTCATTATTTCGTCAAATGATGATCGTCACACAAGCCTCATCCTAGATACTCGACAGCAGTGTCACAGCTCCAACTACTCTGCCTCGCCATTTTCCTCTTAATCTTCTGCCGCGTCGCCGTCTTCCTCACCCGGAAAGTATATAACAAGATCTCTTCCTCATCGCCGCAGTCCATGGGCATACCCACGATTTCTGCCGGAAACCCTAGGTTTTGAATGATGGTCCGAACTTGCTCCCGCGTCGGTTTGGTCACAGGACTACCGCGTCCGAACCAGTTTGCCTCCAAAAAGCCCTGGTAAGAATAAGTGCCCTGACTATTCTTTCTTTGAAGTTCTTGGAAGAACTTGTGACTTTCGCCGTGTAGGCCGCTGTAATCTCCTGGTCCCTTGGCTCCATCTGGCACCCAGAAGCGTTTGTTGATGCGGATCACGGCGTACAAAACCACTGCTGTAAGCTCGAACGCGAACCCTATTATGTAGAAGATATATTTGCTTTCCAACATCCCCGGGCTTTCTACTGGATGGTCCATCGCGAATGAAGCAAGCCTCACGACTGCTCCCGCCAAAAGTAGTACTGTAGCGAACAGTAGAATTGCCACCTTGCTCCTTGGTCTCCCGGTTCCGAATCGTTCTATGGGAGCAGAACACGGTAGAAGAATCCCAGGAACAATAAACAGGACCGGGAGAACGCTTGCGAAGAGTGAGTAGCAGAGCCCAAATAGCAAGCAAGCTCTGATGATGTACAGGAGATCTGCATCCAGTGTGTAGAAAGCGGCGACGGTGAACAATATGTTGTAGATCATGATGAAAGGAATGGAGTACACGGCGAAGAGGAAGAAACCGTTGAGCAGTGGACTCCAGCCAAAGTTTGGATGAAGCGCTCGTATCATCCGTTGTGTGAGGATTGCATTGACGGCAAAGAAGACGATGGCGCTGTCATGAACCGTTAATACGTGACTACAATTTATACCAGAAGTCGTACCCTGCATTCTCGAAGATCAACGCTGCAAGCACAATGCCATTGCTGTCTGGACGGAACGCCCATGCTATTCTCAATATGTAAGTGATTGTCCTGACAAGGCAGAAATCGAACATCAAGGCCGAAAGATGGAACTTGTGTTTTCTTTTCTTGTTTTTCTCGTGAAAATAGACATGAAATACACCCGCTACCAGGAAGAAAACAAGAAAGAAGCATGTGATCGGTACATCAAGTGTTGGATCGGGCACACCGCCTATACTGGCTGTGGGTGATTTGTAAGGGCCACTTGAGCGGCGTTCAAACGAGGCTCGAGGTATAGATATCGACATAGCGCAAGTGCAATCTCCTGTTCGTCACACATGCAAGACATAAAAGACAATAGATATAGACTGCGAGGGCAGTGGTGACTAAAGGCAGGTCAAGACTTCGGCCGAGCCATTATACCATCTTGTCGCAGCTTCCGGAAATGCAACAAACAGTAGGATCAGGATCTGATGGACAAGCAACTGTGCCTCCACCTCGGCATTTGCAAACCCAGCTGGGAAGTACTTCTTCGGAATATAGGCCATTTCATCAATTTTATGCAAGCCACATATGTGTATTCCTGAGTGACATTGAGCCTTGCATGCATAAACGTTGAAGCGTCCAGTCAGGAAGACGAATGTCGTCTGAAGGAGGCCTTTGGAAACACACGCCGGACTTCCACCATTATGTCCGCCGAAGAAGTTATTGTAAGATACGATGAACTGCATGAGAAGATGAATCGTATTGGAGGAAAGGAAAGTTTTCGTGTATGTGGTTCTTAAAAAAAGTTTATGCAGATGTTGGCTGCAGACTTTGGCATATCAAGAGTTTGAGGCCGATGAAGAGTCCCAAATTGTAATCCTTTGACCTTATGATGTGATAGTTGCCACATCGACAGCATAGTATATGTTCTAAACTCGGAAGATACTATGTCTGGCTGTCTGACTAGAAGCGCGCAAGGCATAGATAGGTCTGGATTGTTTAGGAGGGATCCTTGATGCCTAGGTGCGAAACTTCTTAGCAGACATGGCAACTTGAAAAGATGGGTCAGATCGATCTGAAAACTTTCAGATCACAAAAAAGCACGCTCGCTGGAGACACATCTTGACCATTGGCTTACTCGACGCCAAAAGTAAGGGTCAACATCGAAGCAACAGCAGTAGATTGCAGATAACACATCTAAGAAACTCACTGGGACCAAGTTACAACACGAGACTGTCTCCATCTTGGCGAGGCACCTCAAAAGTAGAAGTAGAAACCTTCTTATTGACTTAGCTCGCGATCAGAACACAATTCATTGTTACATCTGCTCCCTAGAGTCGGGCCACGACACTTTCAAGCAGCTTGTGTACAGTTGTTTCGTTCTTGCTCTGAGTGGGGTGGTGAATCATGCATCGAAGACATATCGATAGGGAGACTACCCTAGCACGTATCATGTATATCGGCGGGGAGTAATGCCAACCGTACCCTTCGGTGCCATACAGAACTCGTAGTTGCGCTTGAAGATTTCTTCATATATTCTGGACTACTTTGCTGGATTTGAGAGGAGGAACAGTGATGTTGCTAGAGCCGGGAAGCCCCTCTAATTCCCGAGACCCCTGAGCTGACCGCCTAATCCACTAAAAGTCCGCCCGCAAGTTTGGCCCCAGTCAAACATCAACAAAGCACCATGTCCGCCATTCCCTCGAGAACGAGATCGCTGCGCAAACCCGCGGAGTCAGGGTCCAGATATGATCGCACACATACCTCAGATGTGCCTGAACCTCTCACAGTGCGGCCAGAGCGTACCAGTCAATCTCCAAGTCGGTTACCTGTGAAACCGCCGACTCGCAGTGCTAGAAGTATATCAACAACATCACGCCCACCAAGTGCCACAGGCAGCATCGCGAGCAATGCCTCTATGCGACCCCCTCCGCCGCGGGCGAATATAAGCAAACCTACTTCAGCAGGCGGCCTGCAAAGATCAACCTCGAATCGCCGTGCAAATCCCCCGGCTGCGCCAGAAGCAGAGCCAGTCAAGAAAGACCGGTCAAGACCTCCGATCGTCACGTCTCGCCATCTTCGAAATGCTTCTACAAGCTCATTCTCTACGAGCACTGCAAGTTCGATAGGCCATGGAGGAAATGTGTCCAGCCATACCCGTACGAGATCCTCGTCGACCCTCCTGAACTCGTCTACCACGCTCCCACCAACCAAACGAAACTCCGTTGAAATACCCAAACTGCAACCTCCGACTGCCGACCCTCAATTGAGAAAACAGGCTTTCTCTACCTATCAGCAACATTTCTCTCCTGCGAAAAACCTTGCGCCAAAACCACATCCAGCAGCCTTCCTCGCCCCTCCTTCTCCAAGCAAGTTACCTTCGAACATAGCCATATCGGCGGAAACTTCGAAATTGCAGAATGAGCTACTCCAGTTGCATTTATTGCATAGAGACGCAGCCCAGGCAGAGAAAGAGTGGAAAGCTAGCGCGAAGAAGAAACTCGGAGACCGATTCCATTCCATTGTTGACAGGAATCAAGAGCTGGTACAGTTGGAGGTCGAGGAAACCGGCAAAATCAATGCGTTAGCGCTGAAGAAATGGCAGGATATGGGAACACCAGGCTGGGGCTTAGAGGAGAAAATCCAAGTCCTTGACGAGGTTGTTACAGGGGTATGGAACTTGGGCGAGTCTGGTGGGAAATACTCGAGGGTGGTGAGGAAATTCGAGAGGTGGTTTAGACGATGTCAGGATATCCTGGAGATGAGGGCTAACGATGAGGGGCTGGATGGTGACGAAGTTGTGTTTCTGGAGGAGCTGGATAGGGCATGGAAGGATGATTGTTTAGGGTTGGGAAGGAAGCTGGAGACGTGGAAAGACCAGCTGAGAGAGTTGGGCACGCCTGATGATACCGGGTCGAGTCTAAGCGTAGTGGTCAGTGGGACTCGAAGTCTGGTAAGAGGCATGTTGGCTGAGTTGAGCACCATGGCCCAGATCGAACGGGATGCCATGAGGATGGAGGTTGAATGGATTAAGAGTATGAATGATGATGTCTTGGACGATGATACGAATACCCCAGCAGGAGCGATTTGGAGATCTCGGTAGATCTCTTACGCATTAATGAATACCTAAGACCTCAAGCTATCAAGGACAGGAACCTAATTTTCTTGCAGATGATATTCATCATTCAAAATTGTGTAAGATTTCTCTCTGGTCTATTGTTTTCTACTCTTATATCAATAATTGTCCTCCTAGTGGAGCACTTCTATTCAAAAACGCCTTGCTTTGCCAAATTCCCAATGTCGCTAGTTATCCTCGAATCTTTGCTTGATGATTGTCTTCCAATTCCCTGTTGCAAATTGCATCGTGATGAATTGCCTGAAATCTACATCCTGGCCGGGAACCTCATCGATATCGAACCTGGAGAGAAAGTTCGCCGCCACCATTCGCATTTCAGCCCAAGCAAAGCTACTTGGCGTCAGTGGGTTTCTAGATAAAGACATCCTTAGTCAGGATGGGGCAATAGACTTACTTGATGCCAATGCAAGAGTGCTTTCCCCCAGAGAAGGGATAGTAAGCTGCCATGCTGTATCGCTTAGTACTAGCGAAGTAAACAGTGATTAAAGGGACTTACTCCGGCTCCGGGGCACCTTCCCTCTCGTCTCCATCCAGCCACCGCTCGGGCCAAAATCTTAACGGCTGAGGCCAGAACTCTCCATTTCTATGGAGCTGCCTGTAGCTTGCACTCACGACTGTGTGAGGTGGCAGATCATAACCCATTAGTGTTATCCACTCTTTTCCTGTCCTGCGACCCATCTCACTTGCAATAGGGTGAAGTCGCAAGTTCTCCTTGATACATGCGTTCAAGTAACGATAACTCGGATCGTTTCTGATTTCTCTACTATCGATAATCGGATCCTGTATACCTCGAACTGGGAGGCTGTCCAACAGCTTCTTCTTGACCTCGGGATTGCGAGCAATCTCTAGAAAGAGGCATGCAATAGTGCCAGATGTCGTCTCAGACCCTGCAAGCAGAATCTCGGACAGCTGGTCCACAATCTGGCGCGTTGACATCTTCGTCTCGTTGCCTGGGTTCTTACCCTCATCGATCAGATGCTGCAATAGATCCGGTCGTTTCTTCTCGACATCGACAATCTGTTTACGCCCTTGAACAAGCTTATCAATGGCGACGATCATCTGAGCAGGCCAATCCATCTCAATATTGATGCCGAAGGCGCGGAAAAACCGCTTGAAGTAAACATTCTGGTAACGCTTGGCAAGGCCATCGAAGATGGCTCTGGGGATGGACTTCCAGATCTTTTCCTCGACGCCGATAATTGCCTCTTTATTAGGGTTAGTCTGTGCGAAACCTTTGCCGAAGGAGCATTCGCCCATACTAGCAATGTCAGATTTTGTTTTGAGGACTTTGCGAGGGATATGCTCACATATCTAGAGCAACATTGTGCAAGTCTTCCATGAAGTCACTCTCGATGGCTGGACGTTTCACATCTCCTACCTTGGCTTCGTCTAAAGCCGTCTGGTATTTTTGTAGAAGATCTCGAACGCATTGCTCAAACAGCACTTCAAGCTTATCGATGTATGAGACGGTAAAGGCCGGAGAAAGGAACTTCTTAAGTCTGCGATGGGGTTCTGGTCGACTAGCATGACAACATATTAGTATTACCAACTTGTGCAGTCGAAAGACATTGTATATACTCACATCTCGCCGAACAATCCTGGATTGTATCTATCACGCGAGATCTCGGCATACATGGCGACTTTTGGCAAGTCTACCGATACCAGGATCTTCTTCATGCTTTCCTTATCTGATATCCATACTTGACGTGGGCCGAGGCGGACAATTGGACCGTAGTTCTTGTGAGAGGACTCTGCAAGTTTCCAAACTTTCCCTGTTGCAACTGTTCCTTGGGTCAGTCATGAAGACCAATTCTGCGGGCTCGAAAGTGAACTTACAGCCATATTTTAGATGCATAGTCGTCCATGATGCATACCATCTTTGCAAAATTAGCACAATTCGTTGATCAGTTGGAGAAACTACGTACGGCCCGGGGATCTTGGAAAGTGGAGAGCGGGAAGCTATGAACACGCGCCTCGCCTTTTGAGCAACAAGTAGAAACAGCAGCACGGCTGCTGCCGAATAGTACATTGGCCACGACATGATCAATACTCGTATGTGGAGTACAGGTGAAGACGCTGTAGTGGAGAATGATGAAGATGGATATGAAAGATGGAAACCTGATGGGAACTCGGGGCGACCTGTGGCTTTATTATTCGGAAGGTCAATACATCTCCCGCATGCTGCTCATGTCTACGCAGGACTTCAAACAGCTCATTGTGGATTCGGATATGAGGGGTGTCCTGAAGACCCACAGCCTGCGATTCATGACTTTGGCAGCTTAAGCTTGATCACATATAATCAAGGCCTCATATCGGCCGAAGAAGAGGACAAATTGTAAACTCTCTTCGACTTCCTGTCACGAACATGGAGTACTGAATCTCCACAAGAAGATACATGGTCCACTTTTCATCAGGAGAGACCGGAGGAAGACCATGTGCTAGTTTCGGGTGAATGTGTTCTGCCATCCGTAATAATTGACTCAAACCCGAGTTTCGGGCTTTCTGTCACTGAAGCACACTGAAGCACACTGAGATCATGAAGCTAGAAATCTGAATATATTCGGGTGCCGAGGACCGAATGTTGCAGGGGGAACGTTGGAAAGCATCTAAACTCACTTGAGGTCGATTCTCGGGTGTCTTTCGAAGCTTCTTCGTACGTTCTATTTTAGGCCGTTCCAGATGTCTTGACGCCTGATTAGACATTGGCCCCAGAGATTTGACCTTAAACAGTCCCCTTCAAGCAAGGTTAACACGAAGGTTCTGAAGGTTTGAAAGGACAGCGATTCAGTGAAACTAGGCAAGGACAGGCGCATCCCAAGTCCTTTTGGCGATTCAAGCAGCCTTAAATCGAAAGAAGCATGAAAGACGAGTCTCCGCCACGGGGACGGTTGAATTTAAGTTTCCCGAGGCAGGCAGTGGATCGTGCTGACCGCTGTGCCCAACGCTCGATTTGGCGGGGTTGTGGTGCTGGTGGGGAATACGGGGAATGAAACAATATCATTTCTTCAATAGCTACACACTCTCTACTCATGTTATGAAGACTCCTATCGCTACTCTCAAGGAGAAGACAATGGTTGATATGAGAGCCTCCCCTATTAAGCTTGTGTCAAGATGCAAGGCACAGCCATTCCACTGGTGGATTCGATGGAAGTCTCTTGGGAACTTTGAGGAAAGTTCGCTGACTCGAGAACAAATTGGATAGACTTTTCGATATGCTTTTCATCTCGGATTACTATAATCAGAGCGGTGAAAATACACTTCACATGAGACGAAACCTTTACCATGCATCGAACAAGAGAAGAGGGTCCGTCAAGTGATTATGCTTATCAATTGGAGGAATATTCTCATGAGTCGAGATGGTATCAGAGAAGGTTGTGATAGGTCGAGATACGCATCGCAAGAAGTTGCAAGAGATATGTAAGATACTTGAGAAAATCAACACTGCTTCGTGCTAAACAAGAAAAGACTCAGCTCGCAATATTGATACCCGCAAAGTACTGGCAAACATGGGCGACATTGGTGGCGAAATATCTCTTGATTCCGAAATGCCACAAGAATTGAACGACCTCTTGTCATTCGTTCGAGCCAACTCGCCATATTACCAGAGACTCTGGCGCGACGTACCATCTGATGGTTCTGCGTCTCTTGATGAGTATCCGGTAGTTGAACATGCCTTATACTGGGCTGCCAACACTTGTACGAACAGCCAAGTACTTACAGGTCCGCATGTAAGCGGGATAGTCCTCAAGACAGGAGGTAAGAATTCCCATACTCTGAGAATACAGTATCATGAAGCTGACCTGCAACAGGAACCACCAGTCATCCAAAAGTGACTTTCTACACAAAGGACGAGCTTCGTATGGCAAGTCAACAACTAGGCCTGGGCATACTCGCGGCAGGTGTTCGTTCTCACGACCGAGTTGCCAATCTCTTTTATGCCGGAGAGATGTACGGGAGCTTTCTGTTGCATGTGTTATCTATCATGGACCTGACAATTCCACTGGTGCACCTTCCGATAGGGGGATCTTGTACCCCAGAAACAACCATTCAGTACATGCGGGAATCTTCAGCAACTATCGTCTTCTCCACGGTCACAACACTTATCAAGCTCGCCGAATATCTCCTTGAACGGCAAGAAATAATGCCAGGTATCCGTGTATTGATGTTCTCGGGGGAGGCATTCTACGAGGACCAACGCAGTCGAGTTTCGCAAGCTTTTCCGGGAGCCAAGATCAGGTCATTGATCTATGGAAGTATTGACGCTGGCGCACTCGGATATTCAGCATCAGAAACAGATAGCAGACTGCATGCAGTCTCTTCGCCGTATGTTATATTGGAGATTGCTCCTGATGGTTTTACTTCGACCAAAGCCACCGGGGTTCCTGGATCCGTTCTGGTGACAAATATTGGCCGTCGACTCCAGCCTGTCATCCGATATCCTTCTGGAGACCTTGCAGAATGGGTCGACTATGAGAAGGGTGTCTTCAGAGTGCTCGGTCGGGATACAATTGGTGTCCGTGTAGGTCCAGTTTCGATCGATACAAAGCACCTACGCCAGGTTGTGACTTCTGCTCTGGGAGTATCTGGGGATCTGGGTGCTTTCCAGGCTGTGATATCGAGAGCTAACATGAGAGATGTGCTAACTTTGAGGGTTGGGTATCGACCTACAGATGAGGACGCAACGAGAACAGCTATTACGACAGCTTTGTATGATGCTCGACCAATGTTCTTAGATCATGTCCAAAGGGGACTTATTGGGCCGCTGCAGATTGAATTCTTAGCAGTTGAAAGCTTCAAGATCAGTTCTACGACGGGTAAACTTGCCGAGTTGGTGGATGAGCGCCCTACTGTATGAGATGGAACCAGAGACAGATCTTGGGGAATGGGATGTATATAAGATCTTGTGTTTCCATGTGATAGCCATGGTTGAACTCAAAGTCCGAATTGTTGGCTGATGCTTCGGAGTTCTTGCTTCAGAGCACACTACACAAACTTTGCAGGCGCTGGCTTGAACTTACTCCTGGACCTTTAAAGTATATTCTGGACAAATGTCCCGAACATTTCTCAGTACATAGGACACAGGCTCTTAGAACTCCTGCCGTCTTGCTCAGATTCCGTTCGGCCGTTCCAAAGACCTGATACCGTGCCTGCCCATTCCCGTCTCGCCAACATGGCTTTCTTCCTTTGCCAGACCGCACCAGCAGTCAGCCAAGCATATCTCCTTACGTGAGCTCCCAGGATTCAAACTCAAAACAAAAATACCCTGAATGATTGCGTGCTACAGCCAGCTCAAGGCTTGAAGCCATCCCCCTTTAGAATTTCAAGCTAGGTTTGATAAAGCACGACGTGCATCGATGTGTGGATGCGGTACTAATCCTCCAGATCGTGGTCTAGATTCCAAATAAACGTACCGGCAACTTGGAAAAGCACTAGGTATTTTGGATACGCCATTTCTTCAAGAGCTTCCACTGCTTTTTTTTTTTTTGATCGAGCATAAGGCCAGAATCGTGGTATTTCCTTATTGCTTCACCTAGAGGAGTTTCAGCAGGATTTGTTTGCTTCAGTGGCCGGCTTCAGTGGCGGTGGTAGTGATAATGTGGAAATCGTTGATAGGTTACACACCAGTTATATTTCCTTTTCTGATGGCTTTTGTTAGATGTTATCCATCCAAGAGTTCAGGCTATTATGCAAGCTTTCTCTTACCGCTTATCTCAGCTCACTCCTTTGACTGTCACACGAGACCCTGAAAACCCTTAAAAAGGATCGTCGATCTAATGCGAAGATAAACAACGAGGGGTACTTGCAGCCAACGGCAGTGTCTGATTCGATAGGAGCAGATTCTCCGGACGTTGGGTCTGTGGTGGGGTGAAGCAAGAAGCGAGACCAGGCCGAGAGGGTCAAAGTCGGCGGTGCAGAGCGAGTCGGTCGCAAATTTAAATATTTCTTCCCAGACCACTTTTCCTCTACCCTTTGCTTCGCAGTCATGTCATCATCTTTTCGAGGACGGGTACCATGGATAGCGACCAGGAGGAAGAAACCGCCTACCTACTACAGAAGCGTCGAGACGTAACGAAAGCCCTCCTCCACTCACCCTACGACCTCATCGCCTACATCGAGCGCGCGGAAGTTCACACAGAGCTAGGCTACCCTGATCTAGCAGCTGGCGATAGTTACAGGGCATTGCTTCTCTGCGACGAGTGCGCCAATGAAGGATTCGAATACCACGATGAGGCTCTGGAGGCCCTTCGGTCCCGCTCGAGTGATGGAACGCCAATAGCGCTGCGGGAGCCAGGGACCAGCAATGTCGATCTTCCCAGTGGGGTAGAGAGCATGAGCCTTGACACAGATGCAGATGCGGATAAGAAGACCCTAGAGCTCGCACGCATAGCCTCAATACGGTGCTACCGCAGCCTCGCCATCAGTCTGCTGCTATGCGGGTGCTTGAAAAGTGCGTACGACTTCTGTACGAGGGGTTTGGCGGCCGCCCCCGAGGATGTGGAACTTCTGCAAGCCAAGGAATACATCGAGAATATGGCGAAGAGGAGATTGAAGGCCGACGGTGTGGATATCAATGAGCTGCCTGACCAAGGGCTGGTGCGGCGCGAAATATATCCATGGAACGACCACGAACCGAATCGATTTGCGCAGGAAACGTTGGACTTTTTGAATGGCCAGTTGGAGCAGACAGCCCCAAACGTTGAAGTCAGGGTCACAGAACTCCCGACTTTGGTGGAAGCCGCTGGGAGCAGTGTGGATGGCTCCGGAACATTGCCTACAAATAAGCAACTAGGTCTATTCGCCAAGGTCGACATACAGCCAGGTGATCCTATTCTCAATGAGTTCTCGCTGCTAGCAGCCAACAACCGCCTGAAGGAATCGCTCTGTGATGCTTGCAGCTTGGAATTGCCGCCTCTTACTCCAGACAGCAAAGTAGTCGGCTGCCCAGAGTGTGACGATATCATGTTCTGCGACGAGTACTGCTTAAGTCGAGCACAAGAAGAATATCACCCTGCTGTGTGCGACAAAGACATCGACACAATAGCTAAAGATCCCGACCCAAGAGAAAAACCATTTGCTCTCTACCTCCTACTCCTATCCCGGGCTCTGGCCATGGCCGAAACTCAACAGATCCACCCACTGGAGTTGAAAGAGGTGAAATATATCTGGGGCGATTTCCTTCCTAGTGCAGCTAATGCGGTCTCTCTTTCGCCTAATGCTCCACCTCCTCCCGTCTGGACTCTTCCGTTTTCCTTTCAATACAACATTGCTGGCCCACTGCACGTTCTAGAGAAAATGGATATTGATATATTCTCTACGCTAGCCACTTACGATCTCTGGATCCTCAACACGCTCTACTGCAAGTTCCGCGGCACAGCTTCAGCTCGAGTAAACAAGAGAAATGGCCACCCTGAAGTTGCCGCTGTTCATCCTCTTTGGTGCCTGGCGAACCACGACTGCAACCCCAACGTTCAATGGGAATGGGAAGGACGCATGAGACTTTGGTGCAGGGAGAAGAGGATTGGCGGAGTGCCCGGTGGGATCAAAGCAGGAGAAGAGGTCTTGAACCACTACTGCGATATCGATTTGAAAGTTCAGGATAGAAGAGAATGGGCGCAAGGAAGTTTGGGCGGTTGGTGCATGTGTGAGAGATGTCGGACCGAAGCCGCTGAAGACACAAAGGCAGCGGCCACGAACGGTGTTGGAGGTGAGCACTTGACTAATGGGCAGCGGTGATAGTGGTGGATGGTTGGAGAGAAACAGAATCTAGATCAGATTAATAGATGATCGTTGTCAGGATCTGGCCAGTATTCCGCATGGCCCGATGATATTGGCCACTGTCTTTGCACTCGACCACCCCTTCGAGTTTAAGCTACTAGTGTTAACATGCTTATCGCAAATTATCTTCATCTCTCAACTTTCGTGCAAATGATTTTTTGGCGCCTCGGTAGAATGTTGGACATCATTGGACGCTAGTCCAAGGCTACCCCATTGAGACCAACTTCCGCGCCGGAAGTGATCAATGACACAGCTCTTTCACGTTGACACTGACAAACAGAAACCACCTGTTCAATCAACTCAATATCATAAACCCGTCAGGGAGCCGCGCGAAAAGGCCATAGCAGACCCGTGATTCATTAGATACGGAGGAACTCCGAATCCTCCATTTGCCAACATCACAAGTCCAACGCATCTGAAGAAGGGGGCTATAGACAACACTCCGGTTCTTATTTTTGAGGCTGGCTGCTGGTACAGAGTATAGCGCGAATCCCAAAGCGAAGCGTGAGTTTCTTCCAAAACCTGCGTTAGGGGCGAGGGAGATAGAGGTGTCGTAACAGCAGTGGGGATATGCTACACTCGAATGTCTGTATACAACACGAGATATAGATTGAAATACCAAGCTAGATAATTCTGTGCGGTCTCGGGTAGTCTGGGATCGACCAGGGTGCCGTGGGTACATTCTGGATCTGATGAACTTGGAATTGCGAGACACGAAATCAAGTTCTGACTAGAAGCAGGATGAATGGAATCAAATCCGTGCGGAAGTCAATTCATCCATAGCGTGCGGAAATTACTCTTACACAAGTACAGGAGACTAAAAGTATTAAAGAGATACCCGAGACTCGGAAGCTCGTCGGCATCGTTTCTCAAACAATACATCCGTCCTGATCACAGCAGAGTTGGTGATTCGGCACGCTCGCTTAACTCCGGCTCGCGAAAACAAATAGTGTTCGTAGGTAGAAAAATATTAAAATAAAATAAAATATATAATATCAGCCCTCGTACTACTTATAATTAGAACATCCAAGAGACTAGAATTTGGAAGCCAAGCTGAAAAAGAAAGACAAAAGGATATGCCGTTTTAATATTGACGAATCAATATTAGGTACCCTCATACCTTCGAAGTTCGCAAGTTCGCAAGTTCCGAGTCCGAAGAGACAAAACCTACTACGTCTTCACACCCTACGTCCGCGGACGAGCATCTAGCACGCTAGCTGCACGACTGATGGCAGAAATTTGCTTCTTTCGTTAGTTGAAGGAGCTCAGATTTTGTGCATTTTCGCGTTAGGCTGACGAGGCGAGGGAGCTGCAATAATCCCCAAAGGTGAGTTCCAGTTGCAGCTACCTTTTCTGGAATGAATTGCTGCCTAGAAACACACCTATTCGCTTTGTGATTAATGACACGTTCGAGTGTTTGCCCGAAAGTTTGACTTGTCTTTTTTTGGCGACTCTTCAAGTTGCTGATTTTAGCCTCCTCGTTGTTTGCTTCATCTTCTCGTCAAACACCCACTACAAACATTCTTCAAATAGACTGCCAATCATAGAAGCATCGCAGTTTTTCATACAACAATTCTCAGAGCACTTCAATAACAGGTCCAACGACTGCTAAAGCTTTCGCAGAACAGAAATCATGCCTCCTCGATCCTCTCAGTCCAGTGATCTCCAAGCTGAAGTCGCAAACTTGCCTCGTGACATTGGTCCAGAGAGCTCACCAACGTCAAATAAGCAGCTAAATCTGCCCTCTGAAATTGCTCTGTGGAAGAGCAATCCCAAGCTCTACATCCAGCAGGAGCGCCAGAAGACAGCGATACGAACTAGAGACTCCAAAATGATGGCCGCAGCTACGCTCGGATGAGGACCAGATTCTTATATGCCCAAGTTTCCGCAATTGAAGAGACTTTCCTTGGAGCTTCGACTCATGGTATGGGAGTTCAGTGCACGAGTAGCTCGAGTGGTGGAGTTTAACTCCTGTAAGAAGCGGTTCAAGCTCGCATCTCGGACTTCAGTACCAGCTATTGTTCATGTCAACAGAGAATCTCGCAACTTTGGGCCGAAGTATTACGAGAAAATCTCAATGGTAAGCTCTATATTGTGATATCATATGATTATGAGGTGGCAGGTAACACGCCTGTAGTATGACATGAAGAAAAACATCGGCGTCACCTACATCAAGTGGGAGATCGACATTGTCCTATTCACCTTGACCAAAAACTCTTGAGAGTTCTCTGTCACCATCAGCTATCCAAGTCAATCCAGCCTTCTTATGCCAGAATCTGGCCGTTCGTGTCGAGGACATCGACGTGCTCAGCGCAAGCCAGACGGCCCCCGGCACTCCACTATCAAGGCTTGCGGAGCTCATTCTCACCCGCAATAACAAGAAGACCGACGGGTCCACTGCAGACATCATCCTCTCTGGAAGTCCCGATTTCATGAACGACGCTAAGACGATCCATGACTTCATAAATATGATGAGACAACACACACTGCACGCCTCTGTTATCGTGAAGTGGGCAACTAGGAAGAATATTGCTGCAGATGTCATGAGCATGAAGAAGCTGAACGCAGTGAAGGAACAATATGATTCCGATTTGCTGTTCGCAGCCCAGTAAGTCTTTATCTTTGCGCGGTAAAGGCTTTACTGATGGTCTCGAAGGCTTCAGGAAGAGCTTGATCGTCGCACTTAGGTTGGAGGGGAGCTTACGAAGTCATGGTTTGGCTGAAGCGTCTGGCGTCGAGGGAAACCCGATTTTGTTCGAGTTCTTCTTTTCTGCGGACCATGGATCTTCACTTTTGAGAGACCGATGCATCTTCCAAACAAATTCAAGGCGGGACTTTGGACATGGGCTTGGGCTGGATCCGAGAATGTGTTCTTCTCCAGATGGGGTTTTCTTTACATGGGAAGGGTAGCTATCATTATGTCGTCCTAGGGTTCACCAGCAGTAGGTAAGCAGAGTCTCCATGTCGTACTCACATTGCTTTTCTCGACGGAGCAATCAAGCAGTCAAATACATATATGACTAGGGCCTTGGTGCAGACGTGATGGTAATAATAATTGCGGGAGGACGCTTTCTTGACCTGTATCCATTGGGAATTCTTGACACTTGTTGACAACATTGACGAAAGTCTTGCGACTTACTTCGTTACAACCAGCTCGAATGGTAAGCCATCCGCAGCAGCGACATGAAGTATGAATGCTTTATGATCTTCCACTCCGCCCTCCCCTGCTCCCAATTTCAGGATCGACCATCATATTGCCAAGCCGTGAGATCCGAATCACCACTTCTGATTTCAAATCCCGAGCAGGGAAATAACCCCGCCATCTTCCCCTATTCCTCCAAAAATCCTTCAGCCACTCGATAAGCTCACGACTTCCAACCCCTCTTGAATCTCAATGCCAAGAAATTTCCGACGCCCACATTTCCACTTCTCACGCCACTCTTGCCTGCGGCGAGGACAAAAGACGGCAGGGATCCTTGCATCGCGGCCCGTTTCGTGCTTGGATTCTGGAACCTGTCGGGTAGAAGACATAAGGAATTTGCTTTTGGTACAGGACACTGTGACAAACGAACGCTTCTTTCCGAACTGGAAGGTCTCGATTCGGGAAGGGCCTATCAGAGAGCATCGTTGCTGCGTGATATGCTGACTGTGGCCTATGAAATGACGGCTAGCTTGTCGTGTAATGACATTGATCAGATATGACTGCCGCCGATGGCTGTAGAGTGGGATGAAGGCGTGTTTGGGATGATCTAGATGCGGAGATCCCCTGATGGGATAGTCACCGCGTCGAATGTTGCGTGTGATCCACGTAGCTTCGACGAGGGGGTGACACTACTCTAGAGGATTTAAAGCCCGTAACTCACAGTGGCTTCTTCTCTCTGAGTTGTTCCCTCATTTCGTCAACTTTGCAGTTCAGAAACCTGCTCTTGAACCGCTGCCATGCTCGTGTCGTATAAAGACAAAGATCGGACTGTGCATCAATGTGCTCTTCAATATGATGTTCATATACCGTACGGCAGGGTCTGCCAGACCATTTTAATTACATGGATATATGCCTCCCTAACCACAAAACGCCTCCAAATGACGGTACGCCGCACCGAGGGTCTTGTTTCAAGTGCGCTGGAACTCCTCAGTTGTTTCGCCGGAACCCTGAGGTACCGGATCTTCGCTATATCAGGACAGCGTTCCTGTCAGCTACTCGAAAGCGTCCTATCAGCCCTTTCTAGAATCGACTTTCCTGCCAGACCGAGAGCTTCAACGATTCCCTCCATATTACGACTCTCTTCACGAACGGCTTGCAGCGCGCTTTCAACCTCAGCACACCGATTTCGAAGCCTTTGAATTTCCTCCTCGAGTCCCTGGTGTGAATCTCGCTGAACAACTTTCGGGTGTGAGGTAGGTCGGCTATCACTCGTTGCCTCCGACTTGAGCTGGGTCTGGTCATCAATATCGGAAGTTGGAGAAGCGACATTATTGAGAAGCTGCTCCGAGCCGCTGGGGGTAAGATCCATCCGGCTGCTGCCACCGCTCAATGCTTCTATTTTTTGCTCCATTTCAAACTTCAATTTGTTCCATCCTTTCCTCTCCTCTCCAGCTACTTCTTCTAGTCGAGAAGCTCTCCTGACAATCTCCACATACTGAGCTCCCTCCTGAACTGCAGCCTGCCTGAATTCATCCCGACTGCGTGCTAACTCTTCCACATCTCGTTCTAGTTCGACCACCTGGGATTGGAGCCTTAACTTCTCCTCAGTCAAGCTTATGATCTCGGTATCGGATACAGAATGCTTCTTCTCGAGCGCACTAGCCCGTGTCTGGGATCGTGAGAAGGCCGCAAGGAGCTTGTTATGCTCGCCTTGAAGGGATGATAATGCAATCTTCTGGACAGACACCTCGTGCTGTAATGCCGCTGTATGGGCTTGAAGGGCATCCGGAGAGTGCGACTGCCCAATCGGGGGAAGATAACTACTTGAAGATGAGTGGTAGAGGCCAGCCGGTGGGAGGTGGCTGGAAGGCTGAGACGAGGACCCATAAGAGCTAGCTGAAGGCGATGGAAAGTTCATCGATGTCGGTGAAGGCAGGGAACGTCCAGGAGGCGAAGGAAGCTGCCGGTTGGGAGCTACTGGTGGAGGAGGCGGGTTCATTTGAACCCTTAGGTTTGGTGCACTGCGCAGAGTTGCCTGTAGATGATGGTGCTCCTGAACGTTCCTCATCGACAAGAACTCTTCAGTCCCCGGTAGAGTTGTCTTAATAGACCGTGGCCGGGTGTGAAGTTTGGCATCCGTATTGGCGTCATCCAGGCTATCCCTAGATCTTTTTAAGTCTCCTGATTCGGCATTCATTCTTCTGTTCGATATGTGCTCAAGACCATCTTGAGCACTGTTCTCACCTTCAATGAAAATTCTTTCGATGCCCTGCGAAGTCTCTTGTGGTACATGCTGCAGGAGCTTTTCGGCAAGGTCATTGACGTGATGAATCCTATCCAGGAGCCAGTCCAGCGTATGTTTCAGACCGGCTTCTTCTATTGGAGGGCACTCGACTCTCGAGCTAAGATCAGTTCTGGCTCCCTCCTGATTACATTCCGGTCAGCAGAGGCAGTAAGGCGAGGTAGTGGGAGGTGCATCGGCTCCGTTAACTTACACGAATTGCACCCCGAGCCTCGGGCATAAATCGAGTTAGGACCAAGATTGTGTTATTCAGCAAGCTTGCAGAAAGTTTGAGAACTTCAGCCGAATCATTTTTCTCGTCGCCCAGACTTCCCTGCATAATCAGCCCTTTGCAGCTGGTACAGGCCTCTATTAGCGATACATTTTCTGAAGCTCCTGGTGCTCCCAGCTCTGCGGTTACCCGCACTTGCTCGTGCTCGCGGCGGGAGCTAGGCACATCCGGTGGGCTTCGAGTCGGAGTGTAGTTTGATTCTGTATGCCCTGAATTAGAGCTCTAACAACGCAAAAAATAAGAGTGCCGAAACCTTACGGGAACCAATGGGCTTGAGGAAAGTGCCCTTCAAATCCAGGTCTTCTTGAGGAAGTGAATTGTAATCATGTCCCTCGTATCGACTCCTCTTCACTCCTCCGCCGCTCGATTCTGAGCCATAATGATTCTGCCAGCTATCTTCGGTTTCGGTAAATTGTGGTGGTAGTGATGGTCGGCGGTATGAAGCGTCAATTGGAGGAAGTCTGGTTCCTTTCCAGACATTGACTTGCTCTGGCAAGACGTATTCCTCCTCCCAAGGACGCTTGATGCTCGGCCGGCGTGACTGGGAGTCTTCCCTTTCCCGAGCATCCATCACCACTCACCACTCTGCCAGAACCTATTTGTAGTGGGGGCGTATAGGAAAGTCCATCCATTCGGCCGTATCCCATGCAAGAATCGGTTTGGGCGAGGGTGGGATCTCGGAGAAAGGGCACGCAAGTTGCGGATCGTGTCTGCACAATCGAAGTTGGTGAGATGTCTGGAGATGGAAAGAGGAAGGCTAGGAAATACGATTAAGAGTCTGCTTACATACTCGCAGAGAATCCTATTCAGGCACAGGATTTGCGGTACATGAGCTACTTAGCTACATGTCCAAGGCCCAGGGACTGAAGGAGGAATGATTCGTGCCGACTGACAATCCCATAGAGTGATGTAAACCATGCACTTTTGCCCTCCTGGGTGGTGGACTGGCCCGAAAACATGGCTTCAGGGGTACAGCACCTTGTATCTCGCAGGGGTAGCTTCTGGAGCAGTTGGCTGACACACTGCAAGATGGGAAGGTGCCATGTGTAATGTAGGGTAGGGTAGGATAGTGTAGTAGTGCAATGCGGTGATGAATGGCTGAAATAACGTCAATAATAATCACTCGCGATGGTAGCCCGTCGGGAACGGGAATGTATGCCATGCCGAGCTCCAATTGAACTTGTTCGCTCGCCTTGGCCTGTCAGTTGCACCCTTGCTCAGTCCAACCACTTTGAGCAACGTTGAAGCTAGACATTTAAGTAAGCTGATGACAAAGAACTAAAAAAGTGGACGCCAACATCTTAGAGCTTCATCTCAGAGATTCATCCTGTTCGTCTCTGTAATAAAGACAGGCCACTTTGTCCATGACCGCCAGAGCGCCGCGTATGGTTATACAGCTAAATCAGGCGATTTTGTAAAGAACCCCCGCTGCCAAGTCATGGGCTTACATGTCTAGGCCATGTTTTTGCTTCTGTGATTCTTCCTTTGAGCGTTCCATGGCATGGTTGGATGCATCCGCGCGCGGACTGATGGTTGACAGGGGCATAGCATGTCATCCCAAAAACCACGAGCGCTTGTCGATTACATGATCATATCCACTTCAAAGCCAGGGTCTTGCTGAAGCAACCGGCAGATACTCCCTGTATGATGGACCAATCATGGAATGGCATGACTAAAGTATGCTTAGTCAAACATGTAGGAGATGTCCAAAACCAACAAAAGTACCAATACTACACAATCTCGAGGCATGCTAAATCATGCAGGAAAGGGCTCTATATCACGTTTTCATGGTCTGCAAAGAGGGTTGGCATAACTCAAGTCCATTCTTTTTGCTCTACCGCGGTAGGCCAGGTCGTGGTATCTTTGTAAATAACCTTTTGGGAACATCCTATCCGTGCCACTGGTGGACACGACAATAACGCTGGCTATTCGTCCAAGTGAAATAACCCCATAGCGCCTTCGCAATACTATACACGGCCCGCAGATTGATTTTAGGAAAGTCTTCTCCGCTTCGGTGGAGGTGATGGGCTTCGTCTCCTTCTAGGAGGAGACGGACTTCTTCGATGCCGAGGAGGGGTTGAGCTCATTCTTCTCCTAGGAGCAGGTGATGGGCTTCGACTCCTCAGCGACGGACTCCTCCTTCTTCTGGGAGCTGGAGATGGGCTTCCACCCCTAGGTGACGGACTCCTTCGTCTCCTTGGTGGTGGTGATGGACTTCGATCTGGTGTCCAAGATCGTGGGCGACTTCGGCGTGGTGGAGGTGATCGTGATGGGGAAAGAGATCTTGAGCGTGACAAGGAGCGAGATCGAGATCGTGAGAATGAGCGTGAGAAAGACCGGGACCGGGAGCTTGAAAGGTCGCGCTGCCTTTTGGTGACTTTGCTTGCCTGCGCCTTTCGTGGAGGAGTTCGGCTCAACGATCGACTCCGCGATCGCGAATACGACGAGCCTGTGTAGGAGGAGTAGCTTGACTCCGAATCCGATGAATCAGCGGGTGGTGGTGCTGGCAGAGCTGGCTTCGGTATGTTGGCCAGATACTCTCGCATCTCCTCAGTTACTGGGCCCATCTTGATCGAAGTGAAGTAGTTGATGGAGAATCGCGTATTCCGTGGATTATCGCGGGGAAAGATGCCTTCGAAATATGGACGAAGAGCATTATCCTTCAACCGAGCTTGCAATTTTGGCATACCCATCTCTTCAGCCAAGTCCTCGAACAGAATCTTGATGAAAATACGACTACTCGAAGTGGTCTCTTCTTCGTTCAAATGAATAACTGAAAAGACATGCCATCCAAACGCATCAGAACTGAGCAGGTGACCAAAAAATCGAGCGATATTTCGCAGACGATTTGTCTCGTACCTGTGAATCGTGTCATAGTATTTAGCAAATGACTGCTCAAATAGGTCTGTCCAAAGTCGGTTGATCTTCGAAAACCGTTCACCAATCAATCCATAAAACTTGGAATAAGTCTTCTCCTGGGAGCAACATTCGATGATCATGGATGGTAGCTCATGCTCAAAGCCTGCTGGCAGCGAAACTTTCATCAGTTTGTGGCAGCATTCCTCTGGGTCGATGCTGGACATGATCGTCAGGTAGATGGTTTTACGTAATGCTACCAGGTCAGCATTGCTCTGGTCCTTGATCTCAAGGGCCTTTTCTTCTTGTTTGTCCTCATCGTCTTCGCTGTCGTCACTGTCATCTTCGTCTCCTTCATCATCACTTCCTTCTCCAAGAATTTCAGCTTTCGTTCGCTGGTATAGCTCTTCGTTCTCCTCCCAATTGGCATCATATTTGAAAACGTTAAGGCCATCCTGCACATCAATTTCGTCGTCCAAAGAAATCCTATGCGTGATTTGATCGTCCTCCTCAACCAGATCCAACTCCTCCTTGATAGATGGGTTGTCCTTGTATTTGTCCTTCCGTACTTGGAAAAGAACCTCAATCATGTACTGGACCCTCTTATCGATGTCTTCCTCATTAAGGATGCCCCGAAATCTATCAAAAACCACAATGGATACCGCCATGTTCATTTCTTCGAGGTGGTGTCCGACTTCTCTCGTCAGACCAACGGCAATTTCAACGCTGTCGTCCGTAGGTTTGTTGAGGAGTAGCAACAACATTTGTACTGCTACCATCTCGTGTGCTACTTGCTGATTGCATAGATGCGCAATGAAGGTTGTGGCAGAGAGACAGACTGCTTTGTCGTTCCGTTTGAAGCCTTTCTTGAATTGCACAATCAGGCGCTTGAGCAGAAGCTCACCCACATTGGGGAGCTTTGTATTGACGATGGCGACCATAGCAGCATATATTGGTGTGAAGGGCAAACTTGCAGCTTGCGCTTTCATGATGCTTCTGCAGAACAGACCTCGACCTCGAATCAGGTTCTCGCCAAACAGCTCCGGGACTATGTATTTGATATTCGAAACGTTGACTTTGTTGATTAGTCCATTTATAGACTTCTTGAGAGCTTCCCATGCCATACGCTGATACTCCTTGCTGGTCTTGTCGGTGATCTGAGACTGAAGAGCTCGTAGTCGCGCTGGTGGGATGTACGTGCCGCCCGATCGCATCGTCAAGAGCTTCTCGTACTCTGCCTTCGCCGCCGCCTGCTTCTCGTCATCGGTTCTTCCGCGTGCGACCTCCATTGTTGCGATAAGGTGGTGGTGTTGAGTCGCAATAAGGCTGCAGACCAGACGAGGCAGGCACGAGGCAGGCAGTCGAAAAAAAGACGCGCTCGGGGAAATTTAGAGGTGGCGCAAAGTAGCTTCACGTGACGAGCGGGTATGCTTAATCAGAGGACCGCCTTCGGTGGGCACGAAGTCAATCAAAAGTTAGATATTCTATTTGTGACATTAAATCCTTGATATTCTGAAGCTTAGATTTGAACACAATAAGGTTCTAAGCGTTCGCTGTTGCCTCATGTGCGCGTTCCAGTTCAAGCCCGGCTCCAGATGCAGGGGTCGTTTTAGCGTCCCTAGAACATTATGGGGCGGAAATCCATCCCCTACAAACGATCATTCTACGACGACAGCCACTTCACTTCAAGTCTGGTCCCTCACACTCTTTAAAACTCAGTCCGCAACAATGGTCAGCTTAGATATCTTATATCATCAGCTTCTGAGCTAACAACTTGGCAGCTGGACACCCTGGTTGGACTCGCGATGCTGGTCGCTGCTTCAGTCGTTTTTCTCTACTACTCCATCTGGACACTTCTCATGGTAAGGACTGCACACTTTCCGCGCAACAACATATTTGCTAAGCTTGGTTTGAATAGCCCTTCGTCGACTACGACCACCCTTTGCAAAACTTGTTCCCTCCACGAGTTTGGGCGATCCGCATTCCAGTCATCCTCATCCTTCTAGGCTCAGCAGTCGTCGGTTCGTTCTTGAGCGTGGTTATGATTCGTAGCAACAGGAAGAGAGCAGCGAAGGCTAAGGCTGCGGGAAAGAAGAAGGCGTAGACAAGGCTCTGGCAGCGACCTAGGCGAAAGTGAACCATCGAGCAAATAGGTGTATCTGGAATGAGCAAACCATTTGTCTCCTTGGGCGTTTTGATACTGCAAGAATTGGAAGATTCGGGTTTGGGACAGTAGCCTGGACAATGATGCGTGTAACACTACAATATCCGGTCATGAATACCGTCCAGACATTGTCTACATTGAATCTACGACACCTTTTACCAGTTGTGCCGCTCCTTGATGTTTGTTGTGCTGGCGTTTCTTCGGGTGCGTTCTATTCGACAACCCTGTTAAACACGGCATCGAGACTATCGAGATGTTCCCCTACTTCTTGGGATGAGTATGCCTACAAAAGGCACATCTTTCTGATATCATGCAGATCACGCAAGATCATTTGGCCAGGCGTGCTGTGTCATTTTGTACGACTCCACTGTACCTGAATTCCTAGTTGCAGATAATCAGAATCCCGGCACTGATGTTGATGCTGCACCTTTGGCCAATCATAAGCACTTTGCTCCTGCGGCCCATTGCGTCCGGGTGCTGCCAGCCCCGCGATCCTTGGAGCCTTGCCTTCGGCCTCACGAAGAGGACTACTCACTTGCATCCCAATCAACCCTCAAAAACTAGAACAACCCAACTCGAGCTATAGACACATACTTCGCGCTGTATCTCCTCTCGCGCTCCTCCTGCACTTCTCCTGACCCCAGGAAAGCAAGCGGGACAGCGGGAGTTTGGTCATTCGAAAGCTACCTTCTGACCCCGCGTCATTGCTCCCCGACTCTGCCTCAAGAACCGTCCCAGTAAGGTTTCCAAGATTCGAAGCGTCCGCAGAGCATACCAACTCCGTAGAAGACCCAGAAGTCTTTTGAATGCCCCCCTCATCCGACCAAGATAACAACAACCTTTCGAACGGTAGCTCCCAGCCCTCGAAGCTGAGTCAGAAGGCATCAACGTCTGGAGTACAGATTCCAACGAAGAGCGGCAGAAAGAATGGGACGGCGAAGGATGGTGGTGGAGGAGTTCTCGCGGCGGTGACAAAGAATTCTTCGAAGGCGCCGTGAGTATCGACTTACTTCCTATGACTGCGCTGGGACATTATTAACCGCCATTTCTACCAGGAACGCGAAGCCAGTACCAGCTCAAGCACACCGCGTCCAGTCACCAGATATGAAGTCTACGGGGTCTCCATCCAACGGAAATCCCGTTACGTCTCCTCTACTCGATGCCTTGTCTTCGGCTGCTTTAGATAAGACTCCTCAGAATACAAACGAATGGGCACGAAATGTTTCCCCCTTCTCGAGCTCTCCAAGCAACTTGATTAATCTAGGAGAATCTCCGCCGACGTTTTCCTACGAGGACAGACTGGCGAATTTTGGATGGACTACACGAGAGCAAAGGGGGATCCCGGGCGGCTATGTGTCTTCGGCGTCTCCGCCTTCCTCCAGCAGAAGGAGACCACTGAGTTATCAGCTCGATAATAACTTCCCTCAGGGAATGGAAGATCATCGCTCGCAAGTATCCTCATACGCCGCACGACGAAGCTCGATGTATTCTCAGCATCCTCGATATGCTCAGCATCCACCACTTCCGCACCAAGCTCAAGCTCACTTCTACGGGGCGCCAGATGCCAATTTGCTGCTTTCTCCACCCATTCCAGGCCTCGTTCCCGGAGAAAATGGGTTCTACAGTGGCTTTGATAGCCTTCCAACTCAACAGTACCTATCGAAGCCAGCAGACGATGTGGTTGTCAACGGATATGAAGGAGGGCTAAACGTTTATTCGGTTACGAAGCGTGGCATCAGTAAACTATCTAGTAAGCTCGTTCTAAGTAGTGCTTAGCCTTTCCAAGTTTTCAAAGTGTATCCTCAGTCTTTGGCGCGATTACTAGCTAACAATCCGTGGCAGGCTTGGAAGGACTCCGAGGCGGCGTGTACAATGCAAAAATCCTGCCATGGACAACGCCAGGGTCACTCAATGCACCTCTCATTGCTCTGGTTATACATGGACCAGCACCGCGCTCGGATGCCTCTTCCAGTGGCGACGACCACACACCACCATCTGAAGGGAAGTCAGGTGCATCCAGCGACAGCCTTCAAGGGTCACCGAGAATACACGGGCTCCCGCTCGAAGAAACTGAGCCAATCGAGTACTACCAAACAACTGTGGAGGTGTACTCGCTGGGTACGAAAGCCCATGTCGCGACACTTCTTTCATTGCCAAAGACACGTATCGCATTGCCTACGACCAGCCCAGTGTTCAGACCACCCCTGCCTGTGGGATCATTGAGTATCCGAGCGGATAGCGGCAATGTTATTGTAGCATCCGGGACGACAGGCGAAACCTGGATATTCCGTCAAGAGGACAAAGAGAGCGGACTGGAGAAGTTCAAATGCATTGGCAAGATTTGGACCACGGTACAGCATGGTGTCACTGTTGAGATGGGAGCCTCAAACCCGTCCCCCGATGATTGGCACACGGCCGACCAACCGGTTCGTACGCAATATAAGGCTTCGATCGTATCCGTGAACGGTCGTTGGCTTGCGTATTGCCCTTCAGTTCCAACCTCCCAGATCTCTCTTCGAGCGAAAATTCACGGCCCTGGCTCTTTCGCCAAAGTTCCAGGAGTGACCTCGCATGCTCCCCCAAACCTGCCGAACGTGAATTGTACGGTCGACACACCAGGCAGGGAAAGTGTCATGAAACAGATTGTGCAGATCGGAACTCAGAAATTCATCGAGGCAGGAAATTACTTAACACAGCAGGGCCTGACTGCATGGAATAATTACAGAAACAAGCCTGCGCAGAATCAGCCAGCAGCCGGCCCGTTGCCCTATCAAAATCATGCGAATTTGGCTCAGCAGTTCCCCCCAACTCATGGCCTTCAACCCCCAGCTCCGCTGGTGACCAAGGATCCTGGTCTAATTTCCATTCTTGATCTAGAAGTCTTAGCTCAGCATCCCTCTTCCACGGGCTCATCACCGCATCCCTTGGCTACCTTTCGGGTCCCTCAGGGATGTAGCTTTTTGTCCTTCGCACCTAATGGACTAGCTCTATTCACAGCCAGTAACAAGGGCGATGTCCAATTTGTTTGGGACCTGATGCGTGTCCAGTACGCCAAATCATCCTTTCTCAAAGGTGGCCTGCAAGGATCGGGTGTTCCAGGTCCCCATGTGAGACAAATCGCTCAATTCTCACGAATGACCATTGCGAGGATCGTCGACGTTGTTTGGACTTCGCCTCATGGTGAACGTGCTGCAATGGTTACTGAACCAGGTACAGTACATGTACTTGATCTTCCAGCCAGCGCCTTCGCCTGGCCGCCACCCAGGCGCAGGCCGTCGTCACAGAAAGCAGGTGAAGGTGGCAGCGAGACTGTTGGACCAGCTCTCACTGCTACAGGAGTAGCTACAAGTGCGGTTAATTCTATCTGGACTGCTGCCCGGCCTTTGGTCAGCCGTCGCCGTCGAAGCAGCGTTGGAATATCTGCTAGGACAGTCACTGCCCAGGCTGGCCATGGGACACAAGCACTGGCTGCTGGGATAAGCAGATCGGTCGGAGCTGCAACTGGAAAGATGAATGAAATGCGCAAGTCTGCTAATACCAAACTTCACCTTCCTCCCAGCCAAAGTATCCCAGCGACGGGATGCGTCTTACTGCTTAACGGCAAGCGAAATGATTCGGTGATGGTTCTTGGGGGTGGGATTGTTCGAATTTACACTATCAAAAACCGCAGAGCTGATCGTCCTGTGGACAAACAGAAGGCATCAAGAGGTGCCAAATATGTCGAATTTCGGCTGCCTTCGCTCCCAGATATCAAGTTACCCGCAATGACACGGGACATCAACCAGATTGCGGATCTGAAACTCACCGAGAGGGACATTGAAGAATCTCGCTGGAAAGCTAGATTATCACCAGCACCCAATGCAAAGGCTCATGGAACTGAGTCATCGATTCCTCAAGCAGAGATTGAGTCGAACGCTCCATATCAACCGTTCCACACTGATAGACGGGTGGGTCTACACATATACTCCGAAGAACAACAGCCATTACCTCCTTCTCCATCTGTGTCAGCTCTCATCTCTCCACCTCGAGTGGCTGTCGAGGTCAAGATGGGCCAGACGAGTCAGTCTCGATCGCCCTGGGCGTTCGGAGGTCCCGTCAACGCGACGAAAATCGACGTTGGTCCACCGCAGGGCCCAGATGATGACTTTGATCTCTCGGCTGATCACCGGGCTCTTCCGTCCTCGGCTATCGAACGTATCATGAAAGTCACAGACAGCACCGAGGACATGGAGCAGATTGTGATCACCACCAGACGACGGAAGGGTGCCCCTCGTGCTGGGCCGGATAATACCGGTGATAGTAATGAAGAGGGATTCTTCGAAGATGATTGCGAGGTGCTTGACTTTGCGAGCCAGAGAGTCTAGTCCCTGCTTTTACATTTGGAGGGTCTATTGCTGAGACCGTGCATTACACTTCAGTCTTTTGTCTGGCGTTGCGTTATAGAAGGACGGCGATTTGATGCATTCAGCTGGTGTTTATCTCTACTCTGTTCATATGGGATCCCCATGGCCACCTCAACGGGTCAGCACCTCGATGGTTACTACGAACATTTGGACATTGCTTGCGCGTGAATTTGCTGGCGTTCAGGTGATTAAGACTGGGCTTGGAGAAGGATGGATGGATGGCATTGAACTGCAGATAGTACGAGATACCAACACAATAAGACTTGCTTTTTCTTTTGGAACATGGTTTGCATTGCTTGATTTTCTTTGGTGCAATCTTCCTTCTCATTTCTTTCTTGATCAAATCTATCTCAAGCACTCTTCCAGCCCCTCAACTCCCTCTTGGCCCTCTCGAACTCGCTCATTTTCTCCTCCGTCGTCTCCTTTCTAGCAACCCTCTCCTTCGCATATCTTCCTGGCAGCGAACCCCTTGCCAGAGCCTCTTCAATATTAATTTCCTCTTTCGGCTCTGGATATGTTCTTCGCAAGACGTCGATCTTGTGGCCTGTTCTCGGGCAGAGTTGTGGGATGTGGCAGTTGTATTTTCGGTGTGGTTTAAATTCTTCTGGTGTCGGAGGTACAATGTTTGTGGGTGTGGAAACGTTGGATGAGGTTGTGGATGAGGAGGTCACTAGGCTCGAGCTTGAACTGGAGCTGGTGACAAGATGCGGTCTTGGCTGTGGTGGTGGAGTGTATGTTGCTGCAGCTGCAGCTCCAGCTGTTGGCTGTGTGGTTGTGACGTCTTCCATTGTGCTGGGAGGTAGTAGCTCTCCGATGGCTTTATCGAATGATTGTGTGGTCGAAGACATTTTAGCATTGAGTGTATAATGTTATAGATGTGTAAACTTTGATTGACTGTAGAAGAAGGAATTATCGGAGATTCATTTGTGCGATCAAATATCATACTTGTCAAGGATGAGGTAGGTGTCTTGGGATATGGACTGTATGGGTGCAAGCTAAGGTTAGGTAGAATAAGGCTAGACGTAACGTCAGGTTAGAGAACATATTTTCTGAGGATCATTTGAACACTTTGTGTAGGCTAGATCGTCCTCTGAATCATTCCGTATGTCATATGGGCCATTCTATGTGGTAGTGCCCCTTAAGCTCCCGTCCGCTACCAATGTAGAATAAGCGAGACCTCGAAGCAACAGATGCACACTGGGATTGCAACACATTGGCTAAGCTCCAGAGGTAAATACAGCCACACCCAACAGGTTTATCAGTGGTAATTTAGAACCAAAGCAAAGACACAGCGGTGCAGAAGAAACTTGTCCTTGATACCGAGTCTCAATGGAACAACTTCGATGGGATTGAAAAAGCAATGCCAGCTCGTGATAAAGAACATGAGTTCGCTGTCATTTCCGTAACTTTGATTGATATTCTTAGAGATGCAAATTTGAGGAGTGATATTGAGGGCTATCGTGATGTCTGTCGTCTACCTCTTCGTTGTTCCGTTCTTCTTAGCCCCCTTCTTCTCAATTGCTCTCGCCTTCTCATCCGCCTTGTCCTCGACGATGTCGACGGCTCTCTGGTCGCTGAAATCTCCTGGAAGATCAGTATATAGACTGGGGACGAACTTCGAAACGCGATTCTGATATTCCTTGTACTCGGGGTACTTTGAGGCCGTGATGAGCTCGGTGAACCAGGTCGATGCCTGGAAGAGAATCAAGTATGACATAGCCCCAACGAAGGTCCAGTTATATAGAACGTCAGAAGTCCAGCAACCCCATTGGTAAAGTACTACCCAAATGGCTTGCTCTGCGGCGAAATTGGGGTGCCTGCTCCACGACCAAACGCCGGTAACCACGAATCCACGATCAAGGTCTTCTTGGTAAAAGGCACGAGGAACCTTGGCTGTCTTCAGATATTCTTTCTTGGCAAGTTGATAATCTATACAGTGTTAGCAAAGTACGAGCGCATGCGTGAAAAGAATGTGTGCACGAACTCCACTGTTGCTGGTCTGCGAAGAACTCCAGGAGTACCAAAGCCATCATGAGTCTTACGAAGACCATGTCGGCTGTCGTAAGCTCTCCTCCGATCCTACCTGCCAGGAGCATAACGTATGTAGGAGTCGTGATGAGGAAAAGTAGGATGCTTTGTGCGAGAGATATGAACAGGACATTGAAGATGAAGAAGAGGCTGGGATGAATCTTCTGCCTGAGTACTTCCCTGTTGGCTAGTTAGCTGACGAACTATACAGGCTGCGCGACTACTCCATACCATCGATAATCCTCTGATCCAATGCTGTATCCTCCCTTTCTCCAGTAGTTGAATGTCAACCGCAACTAGAGGAACATCAGTACTAATAACAAATGCTTATGTCAGAATCCTTACACTCCACACGACGCTGAAGGCGATCATATTATCTAGTCGCTTGGTATCTAGCCCAGACAAATGAGCGTAAAGTGTATAATGTGCATTGTAGATAGTTGGAAGGATGCTCCAAAGTCTGTCCACTTGCGAGTAGTTCTTGTTGATTTCGGACACGATGAGAAAGAGAGGAGCGAGGAACAGCGAGAACGCGCAGGCGGATATTAAGGGGTTCGTGGCTAGGTAGAGGTTCTTCAGGCCAGTCGGATTGTCGTAGGTTTGGAGGATCTGCTGAGGAAGGTCGTAGAGCTGTGGTAGGTATGGATAAACAGTCTTCTCGAGAGAAGAGCAGTCTACGATGCTCTTGATCACGGGCAATACCATGGTGGAAAGCAGGTCGGGCGTTGTTGAGGAGGGCAGACCAGGCGGTCGGTTACTATGTAGACTCGTTTCGAATGTCTTCGAGTAGATTTTGGACAATGAAGATAGTCTTGTTGCTCTCCAGATGAAATCAATGACGAGTGGGACCCTGCGCTAAGGTAAGTCGTTGCAACGTCCAGGGATTACAATTTGCTTGGCATTGTCGCTTCCGTTCAATCTAAACTTGGGGGCCGAATTTAAAGTTGCTCTGCATGGAAGAACTCTCAAGGTTAACAATCACGCGTCTTTCAGCCTCCAAGACAAGAACTCCTTGTCCATGCAGGGGTTCTCAACGCGTCGAGTAACTTGTTGATGCTACAGGATGCCATTTTGTGTCCCTGAACAGGTAATGGGCCAGACAGCCCTCAATGTACCCAGCAGGAGTGAACGCATCCACGTGACAGCGAAACCATGCCTGGAAAGATTCTCTGCGTTGCAGAGAAGAACTCTATCTCCAAGGCTGTAGCAGAGCATCTTTCTGGAGGCCGCTACACTACTGTAGGTCATCATTGTCTATGAGTTGTCAGCTATTCTCCTCACTTACATATGCAGGGACACACCAGGAACCAATTTATCAAGAACTACACATTCACGTTCGATTTTGGCCACCCATGGGGCAATTGTGAAGTGGTCATGACCGCTGTGTCTGGTCATTTGACTCAAGCTAGATTCGATGATGAGTATGAGCAGAATTGGGACCATCCTCCACCGGAGAGCCTGTTCAACGCTCCTGTGCGCGTCAAAGTTGATGATGTAGTTCTCATCTAGCTGGCAGATGATGCGAATGCTGCTAATATGTGATCAGGACAAGCAAGTCATTGCCGATAATATCAAGCAGCTAGCTAGAGGCGCCAAAGCTCTGTTCATATGGACAGACTGTGATCTAGAAGGAGAGCATATTGGAGGCGAAGTACGAACCGAAGCGCTAAAGGGGAATCGACAACTTGAAGTCAAGAGAGCAAGATTCAGCAACATTGAGAGAGCGTAAGTCGCCTTACTACCGCCAAATCCCCCACTGATCAGTTAGCCATGTCCTTCAAGCTGCCCGGAATCCTACAGACCTGGATAATCGCCAGGTCGTCGCAGTCGCTACTCGAATTGAGCTTGATTTAAGAATTGGTTACATCTTCACACGATACCTCACCAATAGTCTTCGCCCGCTTGGAGGACCCATGTATCTTAACGAGGCTGGTAATAAGAGAGTGATAAGCTACGGTATGCTTCAATCGGTGGCCTGGTCTATTTGTCCCTCCTAATTTCGATAGGATCCTGCCAGTTTCCTACTCTCGGTTTCGTCGTCGATCGTTACTTCAGAGTCAAGAACTTCGTGCCCGAAACTTTCTGGAGCATCAAAGTCACTCATAGACGAGACAACATTGATGTCATTTTCACCTGGAAACGCAACCGCCTATTCGATCGCGAAGTTGTCGTCATTCTATTCGAAAGATGCATCGCAGCAAAGATTGCTAAGGTCACTAAGGTGCAAGAGAAGCCAACGAGCAAATGGAAGCCCCTGCCATTGACCACAGTTGAGTTCCAGAAGATGGCAAGTCGATTCTTGCGGATGAACAGTTCAGTAGCTATGTCTGTAGCAGAAGGCCTCTACAACAAAGGATTCATCAGCTACCCCAGAACCGAGACCGACCGGTTCGATAAGGGAATAAATTTACGCGTCCTGGTTGAAAAACAGATTGCAGACCAGAGATGGGGTGGGTATGCCCAGAGTCTGATAAATGGAGGTTTCAATACGCCACGACAAGGACGAAATGATGATAAAGCTCACCCGCCCATCCATCCAGTGGCTTGGGTTGCTCCCGGTCAACTGAGCGCCGAAGAGCAACGAGTCTATGAGTTCATCGCACGTCGATTTCTTGCCTGTTGCTCCGAAGACGCAAAAGGCCAAGCGAGCGATGTCGAGATCGAGTATGGAGAAGAGACATTTGGTGCACATGGAGTTGTCGTTTTGGCGCGGAACTATCTCGATGTCTACCCATACGAGAATTGGAACAATAGTGTCACTTTGCCAAAATTTACGCTCGGCGAACGGTTCGAGCCCACAGAGGCGATGATGACGGAAGGACATACAACAGCTCCTGGATACCTAACAGAACCAGATTTACTCGCGTTAATGGATGCGAATGGCATCGGTACAGACGCAACAATGGCAGAGCATATCAAGATGATTCAGACAAGAAATTATGCATTCACAAGACCTAGAGGCGGTGGTGGTGCGAACAATGATCAACCTGCACCAGCTCGCGGAGGTCGGGGGGAACGGGGTGCAAGAGGTGGTAGAGGAGGTCGAGGAGGTCGAGGCGGCGCTGCTGCTCCGGCTGGCGGGCGAGGCGGCGTAGAAGAATTCATACCTTCAACACTCGGCGTAGCTCTCGTGGATGGTTATGACAGAATGGGCTTAGAGACAAGTCTGAGCAAACCATTCTTGCGGAAAGAAATGGAGCTGCGCACGAAGGATATATGTGAGGGCAGGAAGACTCGCGAGGAAGTTCTCCGGGAGAGTTTGAGGCAATACAGACAAGTCTTTGAGCAGTCAAGGGAGAGGCTGGATGTTTTGAAAGCAGTAAGTGTTGTTTTATCATAGGGTTTCTCAACCCTACATGCCCACTCCTGTGGCATATTACGTTGCTGACAATTAGCACAGTCGTGCAGAAGATACGTACTCAATGGTGGAGCAGTTCCTTGATACCATTTGCAGCACATCGACACGTTGGTGGCGGCCGGAGGATATTCCCTGAACGCTTCATGGCCGGAATCTATGATTATCTGGCACTCTGGACCAAAAGAGGACCGATGAAGCTACAAAACAGGTTGCAAAGCACAATTTTTTGGTTGATGTTGCGGGCAGATGCTGTTCAATTCTGACGGCAATTCCACATATTTCTTTTGATGCATTGCGTGGTATTGTAAAGCATCAGATACTCTCCGATGATCGGCAAGGCTGGTCATGCGCAACATATTTCGCCCATTCTGCCTCTGTGGCTTGACCATGCCGCCCTTGGTGCACGATGACAATCGAGTGGTTCATGTACTCTTATCTCGGTGGGTCGGGAAAGTTCGGAATTGTCATCCCACGTTGCTGGACTGTACGTTGCGCAACTTTGTTAGGGTTTCAACGTCGCTTCACCAAGAAGGCGAATTGCGGAGGGCAGACGTCAGCCATTTTCTAGCGGCCTGGCTGCAGAATTGCTATAGCCTGTCGTGGCAGCATCCAACAACAACGTGGGGTAGGTGCAGTTGACAATTCGGCCCTCGATAGCGAATGGGTGAATGGAAGAATTCAACGAGGAGTTATCTTGGCCATGGCTAACCCCTCATTTTGGCTGGGTGTGTCTGCTGATCGCCGCAGTTGGAAGCAACGTGGAGCGTCTGGTTTGTGAGCAAGCGATGTTTGGTTGAAGTTACCTACGGATGTTGTCTAGCAGGCAGTTCGGGCCCAGGTTACGGGCATGAGGGGGAACAATCATCAGGCGCACTCATGCCCACGCGCATCTCCCGTCAGGGCTGCTGGGAACTTGGGAAGCCAGAGTGGGACTCCAGCTCTAGGCCGTGGTCCACTGTGGCCCGTCGCTCAGTCGCTGAAGCGGAGAACAATCCCTGGTTGGTGCTCTGCTTTGCCCGTCCGAACTCCCAAACCATCTCGGTAACTTGCACGCACAAGTGGGCAGTAATCAGTACCTAACCAGGCATCCGAAGCTCAACGGATGCGAGCCAGCAATTGAATCATGTTTCGTCCAGCAATTGTTTTCTTCCCTCTACTTTTCTTTGTTTTGCTTTGCTCTATTGTGTTTTCACTCATGTAGGTACGACTTATTTTGCAAGGTCATGCTGTCTCCTATTTTTCGGATCGAGCGCTATCATTTGCTGGAGCAGCGCGCAAGGCAGGCCAGGCGAGACATGCGGTAATTTTTGATTTGGGTGTGTGTGCTGCGAGCAAGAGCAAGAGCAAGAGCCTGGGAATCTTCGATGATCGAGGAGGCCCGCCATATCGCCCCCTGCCCCCTGCCCCCTGCCCCCTGCCAGCCTGCCCTGTACGCTGTCTGTTCCAAGGTTGGCACCAGAATCGCGCTATGCCTGTTGCGCGCTTGGTCTGAATGCACCTGCCCTGCCTGCGCTGCGCTGCTGCACCCATCCCAAGCCGACTCACTCACTCACTCGTTGGAATCATTCCGACAACAACCAATACAACAATCAGATTCAGACACTCGCATTACCCTCGCTCGCAGCACACCTTATAGTCTTGCCTTCCCTTCATTCCCAACGGAATCTTCTTGCTCAGCAGAGATTCTGTCTCTTCTGCTTCGTTCACCAGCTTCCACCGTACATTATCGTCCACTTCCACGTCAGCCTCGTCCAGACATCGCATCGCTCGCGCCTTCGAAATTCGCAACAGCTTTCTTGCCTCGCCCGATAAGACTCAAAGTCGATTTATCTGCTATCACACGACTCGATAAATAGTTGCCTCGGGCTTCTTTGTCGCGTCCCAAGCAAAATCGCCACGTTTCTTTCGCAAAGTCGAGAGTGAGTCAGACGAGCTTCAGCTCACCCAGCGCGTTTTTATTGAGAATAGCTACTAATATCGTGTCGCGCACCTTCAGAGAAACGTTCAAATCAACTTCCGTCACTATGGCTAGCATGGCATCTTCTGCTCGCGATATCCCGAAGGCTCTTGGTCGAGACAGCTTAACTGCTGTAGAGGCCAGGAGCGTCCCAGCGACCAAAAACCATCCCCTTCCGACTCCTCCGAACTCCATCTCCCCCTCTCTGCCTGCCCATGGCGTTAAACCATACGGGACGCGTTCGACCACTTTGCAGGTCCTGGAACATGTTGATTCCGACATCGATTTGCAAGATGGTCAGGGAAGCGAGCAGGACAATATCGCCGGGCGTGGTCGTGACTTGGGATCGCCTGGATTCGACACGGCAGGAACTATTACTCCGTCTCTGTTGGCCAAACATCACCTACCGGAGATTCTCCTCAACCACGGTCCGCTGGCGATCCGACACATTATGGGATTCCTCACAACTGCCGTTCCTGGATTCTCTGGAATACCACCAGCGAAGGCTAGGAGGCTCGTGGTCGGTGCTTTGGAAGGCCGCGGCAGTGGTGGTGAGGGAGGTGGGTTGAAGGGTAATGTCAAGTTTGAAAAGTTTGGATGGGGACGTTGGGACGCGAGGTTGAAGGGACACCCTGCTAGAAGCAGCAGAGGCAGCCAACATTCGCCACCCCCCAGTGGACCATCTTCTTATTCCAGCGGCATGCCGATAGCCAAAAATGGCGGGTGGACAGCGGACAGAAGTCGGCTGAACGCACCGGATTCCAGCTGGGCTGGTGATTCGGCCGTCTTCTCTCACGACGATGAAATGGACGTCACGATGCTCGAAAATGAAGCAGACAAGATGTCCCTTGACGGTGATGAGTCATGTTCCTCCTCTGAGGCACCGCCTGAAGATGATATTATGGGCGACTCCGATGACATGACCGACGAGGAGGACTGGGCAGCTGTCGGAGCTGCGGCTCTACGTGCTGCTTCTTATTCCGCCTCGGGCCCTGGACGAAATTTCCTTTCTTCTCGCATTTATGGAGGATCCGGTGGTGGTCCTTCACTTTCAACAATGGCCAAGTCAGTGCCAGTACGTTCTTTTCAACCTGCTTCTAATAACATTGATTTTGCTGCTTTTGGCATGACTTCTGACCCTCAGGAGCGAGAGGCTGTCGAAGCGCTTCTACGACTCGGTTCTGTATAAACATTTTGCGGCGTTATGGGGATGGGTGCATAGAGCGGGTATGGGTTATGAGCGTCACGATCTGCCGGCGAGCATCGATCGATTGGTCTTTTTGAGCACGCTTCTATCACGAACTGAAGATGTTACTGGGTTAGTCAATGTTCTCACCAGAACTGGTGACATGGCGTTTGATTTGGCTGTGGATTTGATGATGACCTCGAGCCTGTGCTTGAATCTCGTGCGCTCGGTCTCTCCCCTCTTCAACAACAGCAATTACTTTTTGCACATACTTCTTATTTCGAATTGTATCGGATCTACAGGGCAGGAACAGTCTCTACTGCATGGACTGGGCCTTTCTTCGATTCGCAGCTTTATTGCATATACTATGTATCTTTAATATCATGGTGCTATGGATGTGGAACGGGCTTCTCGGAAGTCATGGATGGTGAGGGGATGGTATCACAGGACATCGACATTGATGTCACAGGGCAGAGGTGGTACGTGGTGGATGGATGGAAGGAAGAGAGCATAGCCCTTTTTGGCCTTTTTTAGGTGGTTTCAACACACCACGCAGATTCGATTTGAGGGCTTAATTGCTGCTTGAAACTTATAATGCAAGGTCCAGTTTGATTCTCTCTACCTACGTGTCTTGTTTCCCTATACTAGATTCCAACTGTGATACGACATGACTTGACTTGACATGACAACGACCGAACCCGGTCACCCAGTCTCGGGAACGCGGAAACGACAGATTCGCCAGCACACACGTTTGTTTCACACCCTTGCCATAATCGAACTGCCAATTCGTTTTATTCCTGTCCAGGATTCTGGAATTTCGTTCTGGACCTCTGGTACAAATCGCAAGTCTATCCTTGTAATATCCCACAAGGCGGATCATCCCTCCCTCCCGGCTTCCGCGGCTCCGCTAGAAATCCACCGCGCTGGTGGAGCAGGCTCGGATGTCATAGCTGGGCGGCCCCTCTTGGACGGATTCCGGTTTGTGTAGCCGAGATGAAGCCATGGCTGCCCGGGTGGAGTTTGAAAGACTGATAGGACTAGAAAGGGGTTCGTTTTGCTTTCATTCACAATCGACTGTGCTGTTTGATTACATTGTTGGTGTTTGCGAATGAGATAGAAGGGAGGAAGGTTTGCGCTTTACGATTGAAAAGAAGTATTGTGCTGCTCTCGAGACTTTGGCTTTGTTTGTTTGCGAGCTTGAACTATGGGTATATTCCCTATGTACTATCCGCTGGGACGCAATGGACTGCAATTACAGATGTTTGCTTCTTCGTCAGACTTTCTAGTGGCCTGTAGCGACTCAATAAAGCTGTAGCCTGCTGGCCGTGAAAGCAAGCTGCTCAATCCAGTGAGAGATGAATTTGTAGTTCGCCTGACCTACACGTTTCGTCATGATGGCGAATAACTCTGCTTCTAAGCTTCATGCCTTGAGGAGAATAGGTGTAGTATTCTGCCAAATCACTTGGAACAAATGCTAATTGGACAGATGCACCGTATAATAAGCCAAGTGTTCTGGGAATGTTACGAGACACTGTCAGGTTACTCTACCTTTGTTTTTGAGGTCCCAAGGTTGCTCAACACCAGCTCGCTTAGCTTCCGTGAATGATTGATTTGACATGAGCATCGCTCTTGTCTACAAAAGCTCTCTGGTGAATTCTTCTTTCGGAAATAGGTCAACCTCTTGCGCTTGCCACAAACTGGGTTCTTCCTCAGATTGATCCCAAAAGCAACCCTCCTACCAAAATACGTACCTCTGTGAAAAACACATAACCATGGCACCGTCTTCAACCCTCCCAACCTCTTCCAAGTCCACCTCTGAGCTCATTCAAGCCTTCGACCTATTCCACGCCAACCGTACCCTCTGGCTCCAGATCGAAGCTGACAAGAAGCGCATCCGAGATGCAGACAAAGCCGCACTGTTAGGGTTCGAGACCGGTCGGAAGCAGCCAGGCTTCACACTTTTCCGAAAGCTTCCTTCCGAGCTGAGATTGGAGATTTGGAGTCTCGTCGCGACACACTCCAGAAATGTTGTTGAGATTATCGCTCTGGAGGTATGCATATATGGCAGATGGCTGCCTCGCATCGTATCGAATACTCTGATTCCTGCGATACACGTCTACTTCGAGGCCAGAAAGGTCGGATTAGAGTGTTACACGGAGGTCAAAAGGTAGTTACTGACATGATTTGGATCCTAGCCTGTTCTCTTACTTGAAGGTGTACTAATTCAGAGAAAGAAATACGCTGGTGAGGAAGATGACATGACCATCGTCGGCATAATGTTCGTCAACTTCAACAGCGACATAATTCTGCTGGAAACTGCCAACACATTGAAGCGCTTCGAAAACTCAAGCTCCCTTCGGCTTGCAACTCTACATTAGAAGAACACTTTCACAGAAAATGTCAAGTATCTCGCCGTCGTCGAAGAGGACGCTGAAGCACTGCTAGCGCAATCGAGTAGCCCTTCGAAATTGGAACTCGACAAGTTGGAGACCTTGTTCGTCGTTGATAAGTTTACGTACTTGAGGGACTCAAAGACGGGTAGTCTGACCTTCATCGAAGTTCCGGAGGGATCGCGTGAGCGTGGGTTTACTCTGTTTTAACTCAGTGTGCAGGATCTGGTAAGGGTTGGCCCATGTCAAGTTGCAGCCTCCACTATCCATCAAGGGCGTTAAAGCTGTCAGAGATAATCATAGGTACGTCAATGCCCCTCTCGGTCTCCCAAACTTCCGAGTTTACTCTCGATTCTCTCGCATCTCATTGAAATAAGCCTACAATGACAGAGCAGTACTGAACTCAAGCAGATTGATGGACGAGACCTATCGTAAGGAACGCGAGGAGCGAGAGAAGGAGGCTTACGAGAATGATAAGAGAACTTAGAGAAGACAGAAGCCTGAGGAGAATTTGGAAGCAGCTTTCGATGCGCACGGTATTGGTGTTGGAGATGAGATCGCAGATGAGAAGGGCTTTGATCTGGGCGGTGAGGGTGTAGATGGTGCTGGGGAAGAGGTTGATCTTGATGAGCGATACGTTGCAGAGTGAGTCTTATCACATCTTTATGTCTGGAGATCTGGAACTAATTTATAATCAGGCTCCAAGCTCGTCTGGATAGGGGGTGGAGATTGACGACTTTTGATTCTGGCAAGAGGATGTGCGTGGCCGGCAGTAACATGGTGTCCTACTGCCAAGAATTAAGCGAGCAAAACTTGAATTGTAAACAAATTAATAATGCTTGCTTGCTAGGAATAAATAGAGTGGCACCTGCTGCAGATAGTAACAACCCGCCTCTCAATATCGCGGGAAAGCGCTCGAGGCAAATAGTACACGATATAAGCGAGGTATAAGAGTATGGTATGGGTGACTGACAGAGCACTTTGATGGATCACAGAGTGGTCCTGAGATGTGCCTCATTTGCCATTGATGTATTTAGTAACGTTTCATCATCCCCGAAGGCCCTCCTATAACTACAATCCTATCGCAAAAACGTGCGCCAGGTTTCTAAGGACTTAGGGAAATGCCATGGACCTAGGCAGGGGATATCCTATACGGCAGCGAACCCTTCCTCAGGAATAGTCCCGACCGGCAACGCGGCGCGTCATCTTCTGATAAATCTTCATCTCCTCCTCCCAAGCCTTTCTTCTTTCCAGATATTGTGGATTCCACCAAGCTTGTAGACGAGCCACAAGGTCTTTCGTGCTGCCGTAGTGATGAAAGCCCTTCTTGCGTGCGCTATGTCTCAACAGTTTCTTGGTGGGATTTTTGTATGACTTTCGACCGGGCTTCCTAGCCTGCGCAAACATCTTGTCGACCTTGTTTGCTTACTCCACCATGTCTTGCTGGTACTGTCCCATCTCTTCCGCGAAATGTGCTTTGTCTGCGGCGTCGAGTCGTGCGATTAAGTCTTTCTTCTGACCCTTGTCGCCGAGTCCGAGATTTTTGGCGGAGCTTCTTAGTTCCTGGTATAGGTATCAGCACCATTATCTTCTTTCTGAGCTGGTTTCAAGACACCGGGATTGTTTTGGAACATTTAGGAAGGATGTTTTTTTAGAATTTGTTCCGCACGAGGACAAAGGGACCGAGGGTGGATGAAAATGCAAATGCAAAATGGGTGAAATGCTCACTGGCAGTCTGTAGGACTTGAAGTTGATTCGTTTTGGCATCTCCGGCTTCGATAACAGCAACTCCTCATCGGGTTACAAAACCTCTCGACCAGTATCCTCTGGCAGACTCAGGTGTCGATCAGGCTCTCGGAAGATCTCATGACATTGATTTTCTCGAATCCAGGTATATGCCTTTGGAGAGAAACGAGACGGTATATGCTCATGCAAGTTCCATCTTTGACTGCTCGTGCGGCTCTGGGTTGGTCATCGGCGCAAGCGTAATATTTCCACTGAGTCTGCTCCATTCCCCGAAGCCTCCAGGAAACAAGAAGACAACTTCATCTAAGCTATTTGTATAGCGCCAGACCTGATATACATGGAGATATTGGTGATTCCTTTCAGGGAAGATGACAAGGCGACAACAGTGCTTGATGACTTCGCGGTACCGGAAGCGCCTGAACAAAGATTCTGCAAGGCAATGGACTGGTCTGAACCCGAGGTAATCGACATCCCAGTTGACATAATATCCTGTGAATATGCCATCGAAGATAAGTCTCTCATATCTCTTAAGCCCTGTTTCGAGGATGGTCGTTGTTCGGGCAAGGAGGCTCTCGTAGTCTAGACGGGCAGGCTTTTAATGGCGGGTGTGTGGCTTCACATCTGTGTCAGCTCAATTGAATAGGTCGTTACCCACAGCAGAGTTCCTGGTAATAGTCGACGTGGAATGTCTCAGAATGGTGATTTCCTCAATGGTAGTCAGCTAGCAGCCTGGCACGCAGCAGCGTCATCTCGCAATATCGAAGCCTTGCATTCATTTGACTGCGGACAAAACAAAGTATAGTACCAAGAATATGAAAGCAATCTCGTGCCGAAGATTCCATTTTCTTAATGAAGGTAGAATCAAAACTCTTCGATCAAATTTCAGATGAGCATGTCAAGATGCAAGCCAGCGAGAATCACGAAAATTTATCTGGACACAGATGAGGATTCAATATCTCCGCCCGAAAATCCTATGAAAGGTTCTCGATCAAGATCACAACATCTTGCTCTGTAGATGGAAAGTCCTACTAGCCTTACCTCCAAGAAACTGAATCCAGAGAACTACGGAGTATTCCCAGGTAGTCGCGGCTTTTGCAATTAGCGAAAGCTTGTGTTTGTAACTTCATCAACGTCGGCATCCTCTGATCAGCATTTCTAAAGTGGCCTCAACGACGACTTTCAAACGGCTTTCCAGAATCTTTCTATGATAGCTTATTCGTCTCCAAGAGAATTGTTTCCCAGTTTATTTATCCAAATCCGTGTTCGCTGGTCAGGCAAGAGTCTTGAGAACTGCTCGTCGCGAGGAGTACCATATATTGACTGTAAGAATATAGGGCCAAAGCTTTCCCTGCATCTTCAATGCTTATCCTGGAAGCGCCCAACCACATGCAGCACCTCAGGTCGTATGTTTTGCATAAAATAAAAAAGGCGGTGGGTTTATTCCGAAAGGAGAACGGGATCATGCTTAAATGGCAGGTGGCGTGCCGTTGAACAGCCGCGTGGGGGGGGGAAGATAGGCGATAGGGTCGTACTGGCAATTTCAGGGGAACTTTGTTACCCGAGTACGGAGTGCAATCTTCTTTTCTAGCTAGGCCTGGACCTTCTGAATCTTCGTACGATGAGGTCCTTTCAAACGCTATTTTGTCCGAATTTTCCAGTCTTTGCTTTGTCTGCATCGAGCATGGAGAGTTGTAACTTTGCCAGAGGTTATTTGCATCACTTCCCGGCTCGCCGCAGTTCGTGAGTCCAGGTCAACGTGTAAGCGGCGCTTTGTGCGCATTTGACCTGCGGAGAAATAAGGTCCAGTCGTTCCAACAGCGATCTTAGGATTCGAAGTTTGCCGAGTCTCTCAGACGTTGTCCTGATCAACCGGACTCGGAGGTCTTCGGAGAGATTTCGACGTTGTGCGCCTAGCTATGCGTCTTCTCAACTTATGCGTTGCAGCATTTTGGATAGCCAGCAGTAAGTTACAGATATCGTGAGAAGCATCAAGCATTAATCACGAATTTACAGCTGCCAATGCTCTCCGCAATGAGCACGATAAAGAGCCTTTCATTGAGCGGACTGAGGAACCGAGCCAGGAAAATGGGCAACAAAAAGTCAAACGAGGACTTTCGAACAACGTCACTTTGAGGATCCTCACTCTAGGCGCATCTATTGCTTATGGCTACCCCTCAACCAGCGGTAATGGCTTTCGAAATAGCGTCAGAAACAAGCTAGTATGGGACGGTAATCCTGTAAACATGGTGGGTACTGTCAAAGCAGGAAGCATGTAAGTCTGATCCCGCAAGAGAGGGCTTTCTACAATTCCAGGTCCTCGAATTTCAACGCCTTTGAGTGTCATGCTGACCTTGAGATCCAATAGGGCTGACAATGATTTCGAAGCATGGGGTGGCTTTGTGATATCTGAAGTCGCAGCTAAAGCAGAGAACTCTATCAAGTTCCAGCCAAACCTCGTTTTGCTGCACGTTGGAACCAACGACATGATACATAATATTGATGTAGCTAATGCTCACAATCGTCTAGCAACGCTCATCGACCGTCTGTTTGCTACGATACCTGGGGTCACCATTCTTGCCTCGACTCTGCTTCCCACAAGCGTGGAACCAGCCAGAGGTAAAATATTCAATGCCAACTTACCAGCAATGGTCAAAAGTCGCCAAGCTGCTGGAAAGAAAATCCTCTTGGTTGATATGTCAAGTTCTTTCTTCAGCATGGCTGATATCACAGCTGATGGTATACACCCCACAGACGCAGGTTACGAGAAGATGGCTGCCGTCTGGTATCAGGGGATCAGTGCTGCATCTGCTCGCAAGTGGTTGGTTGCTCCAACTCGTACAAGCTTCTCGGATGTCGTTGTAGGGGGCAACACATGCGATAAAACGGCTGGCAACGAGGTTGGGCCTTATCAAATCGATGCTGGCTCGGGACGGAACGATGGCGATTACATTCATTCTGCAGTGGCAGGAGGCGGATACCTTGGCGTTGGAAATCCTGCTCCTCTTGGTGTCAACTGTAAGTCTTGGACCTCCTTGTATTTCGGAATCATGTTTCAAGCACTTCTCAGAACATTATGCGGCCTGTCAATCGCTAACACTCCCGTTTTATAGGGGCGGATATCAATGGAGATGGGCTCGATGATTATGTCTATGTATCCACGAATCTGAACGGAGGGCTGGGTGTTGCTTTGAACACGGGAAATGGGATCATGGGTCCATACTTACGGGTTACAACATCCCCCGGATCCTGCCTACGAAGTGGAGTCCGTTTTGCAGACATGACGGGAAATGGTCGATCGGATCTTTGTTGCCTCGCAGCGAACGGTGACCTGAACTGTTGGAAGAATACAATCGGCTCAGACGCACGATCTCCGAATTGGGTCTCCATGGGCTATCTCATCAGGGACAAAGGCTTCACACAAGATTATGTTCGGCTAGCTGACATCGACGGTGATGGAAGAGCTGACTATGTCGGTATTTCGCAAGATGGGAGGATATCAGGTTGGCGAAATGCTGCTGTCGATAATTCCCAGCCGACTGCCTGGACGCCCTTCAAAGGAATCGCATCTGGCCTGAGTTCGACTTACAAGCCCTCACGTTGGAGGTTCGCAGATCTGAATGGTGACCACAAGGATGACTTGCTCTATGTCAACGAGAATGGTCGTGTTGAAACATTCATCAATATGCGAGGACTCAACGCGGGACTTGGTCCCGTGTGGAAATTTATGGGTGTCACACATTCTGGTGCAAGCAGTCCTGTAAATGTCACATTTGGCAAGATAATGGGCACTGGAAGAGCAGACTACGCAACGATAAGCGACAATCCAAGTACTGGGAATGTTTACGCTACAATTAACAAGAATATGGGCAAAGGGGGAACGGCTGTCCGAGGAGATGGCACTCGCTACTGTGATATGACCGGATTGGGCTCCGACGATTATATCTGGATATCCTTGATGGGAGAAATAACAGTGTATGGTAACAACCATAAATGGGGTACCTGGACGCAGTACGGTGTCGTCTATAACGTCAATCGATCCCGGAGAGAGGTATATTTTGCAGACTTCGACGGCAATAAGAGGTGTGATATACTTCTCGTCGACAAAACTACAGGAGCTACCACGGTGCTGCGAAACGACTTCGCCAATGGTAAATTTGCATTCACAAACATTGGAGTTGTGACTGGAACGGCAACATGCAAGGAGGGATATGGTTATGATCTGCACGATCTTGGCGTGCGATGGAATGATATTGATGGGGACGGGAGGGCCGACTTTCTATGCATGCAGTCGAACGGCCAGCTCTATGGCTATCTGAACAAAGGCGTGAACAACATGGTCAATCAAGGCCAAATCAAGCACACCGAAGGGAAAGAGCGGAAGACCCTACGACTTGCTGATATTAACGGGGATGGGCGAGATGACCTTGTCTATGTCGATTTGGTGGATTCCACAATCACGGCATGGAGTAACGAGGGAGCCACAGGACAATTTGGAGACGACGCAGCCGGAACCAGCTCTTTTCGTTGGGTACTGAAAGGACAAGTCTCTCCGGCGACCACCACGAGAGGTTCATGCGTGGAGTTCGCGAACATTAATGGAATTGGGCGAGCTGATTCGTTGCTCATCTATCCTGATACAAATCAGCAATTCGTGAAGCTCAATACCTGCCCAAGCCTCACGCCTGTGGAGCCACATTTACCTACTCCACCGGCGATGACTTATCCGTGACAGTTCAACGTCAATCTAGACGCTCTCGGAGACCCAAAGAGCCAACGACGGACGATCGAAATTCAAGAGGTGGAATTGTACAAAGAATGATTAATTGATCGGAATCTTGCCATACAAGATATCCTAAGCTTTCCTGCTACGGTGCCTCACGCGGTGTTGTACATACCAACAAGGAAGACTGTAGTGTCTGTGTATATATCAGGAATTAGAGACTGAGACACGAATATGAAGAACTAGTGCGGCTTCAAGCTAGCAGACATCTCAACAATTGGGCAATTTGAACGTTTCAAACGTCTTCCCCTCCATCCAAACGAGCTTGCATCCTATTTGGTATTAGCTAAATAACAGATTTCCGCTCGACAGGTGCATCTTACTCTTCAGCAATAAGCGAATCTGAATCGGTCCCAAGATCTTCGCTTTCATCCTCCGTCTCCACACCCTCGCAATCACTTCCATACAAGTCCTCAAGCATACTCTCGTTATCAGACGTACTCAACCCCAGCATATCAATGTCCAGCTCATCCGCGAGGTCATCGTGGAAAGACTTCATGACAATTTCTTAATCCTTCAGTTCCGCAAGGAGAGCCTCAGTCGTCTTTGGTGGACTTAAGACGTAGTCGTCCCTATACGCATCGACGATCTTGATGGATGGTCTCAGACTAGTTTTAGCTACGGTTGACTTGCGTATACGCTGTTCAAATTTCTGAGCAATTACTGCGATTTCAGTGTCATAGCTGTGAACTTTGGTAAAAGCAAGGCTTCCAGTTGTGGACGTTCCGCCTTCAAAACTTCGAATGATGTAGAGACTGTCTAATCTGTCAAAAGTAGGGATCCCGTCTAGTCCCCATGGAAACCCGTTGATGAAATTGGGCAATCCTGAGTCATAAGCTGCGACTGCCAGGTGTTTGAATCTTCTGAATAGATAAGTGTCTCGATAGAGTCCGCCAGTATAGCAGCAGGGAAGATCAGAAGAGACAAATATCTTCATCGACTCTGAACTTTCGAAGAGAAGGATGTCAGTCTCGAAACTCACGAATGTCCTTCGCCAGAAGATGCAATGATAACGGTCTAAGCACTTGCCATACTACGTGCCATTAGCAGATAAGTAGGAACATATGGACACGGTGACACTTACATAGCTGAACTCCGTGTAAAACTTCCTACCCACCCTTCGAGACTCGCTTGTGGCGTGCACAATAGCAGGAACCAAAGTCTGTGTGGGGAAGTAGCGAGAGAGGCCATTCTCGTCCACAAGCACTTCAATCACTCGTTGCTGGCGAGCTGCGAAGTTCCATATCATCTCTCTGATCTCCAAAGGCAATATGCGGAAATTCTGGAATTTCACGACCTCCTTGCCTTTTCCGAAGACCAACATCGATAACTTGTCATTCTCACGAATCTTCCTCTTGTTGGCTTCTATTTGGAGCCAAAGTTCAGGGTTTGCCTGATACAGTTTGAAGTCTCCTGATAGCGTGGACAAACTTGTAACTGACCCCGTAATATTCGTTACCAGAGAGGGAGTACTACTAGCTGCGAGGTCATTTTGTGCTGCATCGTGATGACACATTTCGACGCGAGCCAGAATGAATTCTGTAAGCGTTGGTAGCGCTGATCGGAGAAGTTCACGCAACGTCGGCCGGAGTGCCTGATTTGGCCATACTCGTGTGTTCGAGCGCAAATTACGACGTATCTGTATTGTCGTGTCTGAGAAGTTGGAGACTTGACGGAGAGAAATGCTGGGAGCTCTAGGCGTCGTATAATAGTCTGCCCATATCGTGGGCGAGCTGCTTAAAGAAAGAGACACGTCTGGTGAAGTGTTTATTACTGAAAACGGAATGCTCTCGTCGAAAGAGAACTCCTGAGAGATATCCATATTATCAAAATCCATGCTGTGTGGCAGTATTCGATGTCTTGGGTTTGTCTGAGACAATGAAAGCTTCGAAAATCATTTCTGCTGAAAAGTGACATATGAGGTTCGAATTTCCTCAATGAATGCTTTTCAAGAAATGGTGTGGCATACTCGATGAGGTGACTAGTATTTCCATGGTAAACTAGTCATCTTACAGCCATCTAACCATGGGTTTAATTGTGTTAGGTGCGATCCATCGCCCTTCATTCTAGTGCCTAAAGACTGAGACTTATCGAAATTGGTAGATCCATGTGAGAGTATTTGACTTACCAAGACGGCTTTCCGAACTTGTGTTGCCTTGGGGAGAGCCGGTTCCTTTTATAGCTTTCTAACTAGCTCGTAGTGCCTGGATGGCGTTCGTATAAGCCTTCTCTGCTAGCATGAAGCTTGCGTATCGTCCGGCTTTATTTGGACGTCAATTTATGCGCAGCCTTGCTCAAAGCCAATTTCGCTCGACCAGTTCTCAAGCTTTGGAAAGTATGCAGTCGACTTATACAAGAGTCCATCCTGGAGTCAGACAGAGCAGGCTCTAGTGGACCATCCGTAGCTTTCTGAGATCCCTCCACCGTCTTGACAACCACAACATCCGTAAGCTTCTCCATGCTATCTAAGATGCCATGTAGCGAGCGTTCTCTTTCCGAATCTTCCATGCCTAGAAGAAACTCACAGTCAAATGCAGCAAGCACCATATGATGCTGCAACGAGACTGAGTTTTTGATATCTCGAATAACTTTGCGATTCTGCATCACCCAGGGATCTGACTTGCCGGATGGTACCAAGTGCCTGCAGCCTGGTCCGAAGAAGATGGTGTCTCTCTCAAAATCGACGAGAATGATTTGAGAGCAATCCCCGAAGTTGACTTGCTCATAGAACTGGATTGTGTTGTATCGTGATTCTTCACATGCATGGAGAATGGCTGGCGTTGGTGATTTTGAAGTCACGGATCGGGCTTGGGACATCCAGGTCAGCTCGATGACGCGAGGTGGTGGTAAGGCTAGAGTCCACACTCTCAAGCGTAGCTCTGGGGGAAGTTGGCGAAAGGCATGGAATGAATGGGATATAGAATCCATATTGTGCGTAGTGTGATGGAAGGAAAACTGTTCTGATTGTAGTTATGATGAAGGTTGGAGGATGTGTGTGTTCAGGTGTGAAGGCAGCACTTGGGTTGTGTCACTTGAGCAAGCCACAAGCGTGATGCAAGGCTGATCGCGAGGCTTTCTGAGTTTGTTAGCAATTCAATGCGACTGAATTAGGCAGCGAGGAATGAAGATCAGCAGAATTCAAATATACAAAAAGGAAGCAATATCGTATATGGTACAACCAATGCAAATACCTCACTCGGCACGGTAAAGCTTTCTTCTACGTACCGACTTCAGTATTCTATAGAGTGGCTCTTTTGCCATTGGAGCCATTTCGTGTTATTATCACAAAACATCTTGAGGAGGTTTCGAGAAAGGAATCTCAAGATAAAAAGCTGTACTGCATACACAGCAAGATATGTAGTTGATTGCTTGTCCCCACCATGCCCGTCTACTGAATACGAGCCGCTAGAGAAACACCATACCACAAGGTCGCAATGAAGCCAGTTAGATTTAGTAGAGACGATATTCCGTGCATGCTACCAAATGACTTATTCAATCTCTGCATCTCTTCGCTATGTGGTGCGGGGTCGTAGTATTTCTTGCCGTCTCGGGTTTCTGATATTCACATGTCAGTCTAGTTCCTAGCTGACAACAGAATGGTACGAGAACCGTACCTTGATGCTTCCTCTCCCTCATTATCTTTGTTGTAGCAGGACCAACCAATGCCATATTTGCCAAACTCGTTACAAAGATGGTAGCAATTGGGATCAAGACGCTCCATCTGTTTACATCTGCGAATACGCCATGGAAACCCGATGATATTCCCAAGCCTAATTTTGAAGCAGGATATGTGAGAGCCACCACCACAGGAAGTGTAGTTTGAATGCCGAAGTAAACGGGGAACAGCTTCTGTTGCAGTTGGGAGAATTGTGGTCGCGCGAGAGCTTTGTAGCTTACGATTCCACCCACGAATGTCTATGAACATGTTAGACTTTGGAAATATACACGGGCCAGCGAGCTATTTGCTTACCTGGAAGAATTCGGTCCCAAGCAATGTGCCATATCTTCCAAGTCGTTGTCAGCTCCAATGTAAACAGATAGCTCCTGAAATCCGGCACTTACGAGATAATATGGTACGGAGCTGCAGTCTTGAAGATCGATACGTCTGACATGATAGGCAGATTATTATTGGAAGTCTCTTTACCTTCACTAGCAATTCAGGTTGGAGAGCAATGCTGTGTTGACAGGATGGTCTGATGAAACTGATGACGCCCACGACAAACTGCCGAGGCAGGTGCAAGCCCTGGGGCGCTTTGGGGCGCGGAAGACCGTGCTGGAAAATGCTCCATCAACCTGTGCTGCACCATTGTGAAGTTCACAAAACCCATCTAGAACAACCTGTGTCATAATGTGATGAGCAGACATCCAGAATGTTCCCAATGTCGCATCGCAAAATCAATGCTTAGCTCGGACAGAAGCACAATGCTGCTTCTGTTTTTTGGCTGCTCGCCAAGCATGGCCACCTGACTTCGCGACCCGCGTCTGCCTGGATCTGAAGCTCTTTACGCGTCTCAGTCAAAGTTGCTCCAAATTCAACATCTGTCTGTTGTAACCACCATCATCGACAACATGGCGAGCAAGGAAGCAATTATCTATGTCGTAGATCTGGGATCCACCACGGGTGACTGCCACAGTAAGCATTTCTATCCCTCGTCATTAACCAGATAATATATTCGTTGTCTCCCAAACGCTTCCCCTCTGATTGCCAACAATGGCACTTTCAAACGAGTCTGATGCTCACTATGTACAGATGGCAGAACAATCAGTGACCTCGACTATGGCATGGAATATGTCTGGGACAAGATCGCAACGATTATGTCTACAAACAGGGTCGGTCTCAGCGTCGGCGTGATTGGCTTCAGAACGGACGAAACCGACAATCCCCTTGGAGGAGATGGAGAGTACGAGAACATATGCGTCTTGAAGCCCTTGGGTACCATGGATATCCCGAGCCTCGAAGACCTTCGGTCAAAGATTCACAGCAGTTCCACCGAGATGGGAGACGCTGTATCTGCAATCGTTCTCGCCATCGACCTTATCGAGAAGTTTACTACCCTCAAGAGTGGAAAACCCGCGAAATCTGCTCGCAAGATTGTCCTGGTTACAGATGGGCAAGGTGGAATTGATGATGACAATATTGAGGTACCCCAACCCAATGCTCCAAAATTGCTTTGCCCTCTTTGGAACGGTTCTCTACTTATCGAGGGAGAACTATGGCCACAATTTAGATGAGCCACTCCATTGAGCACATGGCTAACCCTTCGCAGTCCATCGCTGAGAAGCTCAACGAGATTGGGATCGAACTTGTCGTACTAGGTATCGATTTCGATGACCTCGAGTATGGTTTCAAAGAAGAAGACAAAGCTTCCTTGAAGAAGCAGAACGAGGCAATATTGGCGAAACTTGTCGAGCTATGCAATAATGGGATGTTTGCAACGATGGCGGAAGCCCTGGCTTCTCTGGCGAACCCGACGGTCAAGTCTACCAGACCCTTCAAGGGGTACGAAGGACGCCTCGGTAAGCATACTCAGCCACCTCCGGGCGTTCCAGAACCCAGATCACTTCTTTGAGCAGTTGCTCAGACTACTGAAGATTTCTAACACAAATCCATCGTCTTATCTCGAATTTATCTAACGTGCTTCTCAGGCCTTGGTGATTTTGCGAAGTATCCCGAGAGCGCGCTGTACATTGATGTACAACGATACTTCAAAACAAAACAGGCAAAAGCTCCCTCCGCTAGTAGCTATGTTCTCAAGGCTGCCGCAAACGGGGAAGCAAGTGCGCAGTCCTCTCACACTCTTGAGGATACCGAGATGACAGATGCGCCTGAGCTCTCGGCTGTCAAGACGACCCGGACATATCATGTCAACAGCACCACTGGTGTCGATGGAACAATGAACGTCGAACGAGGGGAACTGGCTAAGGGGTACTATTATGGCAGTAGCGCCGTGCCATTTGGAGAAGATGAAGCAGACGTCACCAGATTCGATAGCCCTCAAGGATTCTCCATCATCGGCTTTGTGCCAAAAGATAAGGTAGTTTTGAATTACCATATCTCTACAGTCATACTGACACAATATAGTACGAGAGGTATCTTAACATGGGCGAGAGTTGTATCACCATTGCTCAGACAGTCAACGATAAGGCACGAATGGCTATGTCTTCTCTTGTGCATGCACTGCACGAGCTGGATTCATATGCTGTGGCTCGAATTGTCGCCAAGGAGGGCAAGGCCCCTCAGCTCCTGCTTCTGGCTCCATCGATTGAACCCGAACTAGAATGTCTCGTTGACGTTCCACTTCCCTTTGCTGAGGACATCCGAGTGTATCGATTTCCTCCACTGGACAAGGTAATAGGCTCGTCTGGTACCGTTATCACAAAGCACAGGTATCTCCCTTCGGACGACTTAGTCACAGCTATGAGTGATTATGTTGACAGTGAGTACATTATATGAAATGCCCGAGCAATTTCTTTTGCCTCCTCTTCTTTAGGGTTTTGTTGAACGTCAATTATGCTGACTGCCATGCCCAGGCATGGACCTCAGTACTTTCGGAAAGGATGATGATGGAAATCCTACTGAGTTTATGACCATTGAAGAGACTTTCTCTCCGACCGTCCATCGTGTGAACCAAGCAATTCGGCAGCGAGCCATCCATCCAGATGGGGAAGTCGGCGAACCAGCTCCTGTCTTAATCAAATGGTATGCGATCCCTTAACACTAACCAGATCTCAGAACTGATCGTGTTACTTCAGGTCAAAGCCACCAGCCGAACTCATCGCGAACGCGGAGCCTCAATTAGAAGCCGTATTGAAGATTTCTGGCGTGACGAAAGGTGAAAATGATCCGCCAGCCGATTCTTCATCAGACTAATGATCCTTCGCGTGTAGTACCAGAAAAGGCCAAAGGAAAACGAGGACGGGAAGTCATTACGCCTATGTCCGGTCTAGACGTCAATGAACTCTTGAACACTCGCAGACAAAAGAGCGACATTTCACATGAAAACGCAATCCCCGAATTCAAACAGTTGATGCAAGTAACTGAAAAGGACGAAGACATCTTCAAGGCAGTAAGTCAAATGGGAAAGGCCATACGACAGTCCCTCAAAACCGCCATGGGCAACGTCAACCATCCTGTTATATTCTCGCAAATCAAAGCCGTCAGAGACGAGATGATCGATATAGACATGCCAGAGATCTACGATGACTTCATCAAGGACCTGAAGACACGTATATTTCAAAAGAATGAATTCGGAGACCAGAGGAACTTTTGGGCAGATTTCAAATTTCAAAAGCTTGGTCTAATCAGAGGGTCGGGAAATGCTGGAGTAACTGAGGAGGAGGCTGCGGAGTTTTTGAAATTTGGATGATATCACTTTGATCAGTAATTATGTATGTGTGTACAGATAGTGACAGTGTATTGGCGTTTGGGATTTGATACCAATGAAAAGTCGGTTCGTGCCTTTTGCACCTGTTGCATTTGTCTGGATTCATGTAATTCCATTTGCGATTGCCATGATATGAGACGAGTAGAAATTGACAGCTGGAGTTTTGTGACTTGTTCCTCGACCCTAATCTGAGTTCCTTGCCAGTCAATGAAGCCATCTGGATGCGCAGCTTATGTCATGATGACATGTCCGGGCTGACAGCAGCCATGGAAACCAAAACGCCCCTATCGGGCGGGAGATAGGCTTCATCAAGGAGTATAGTCCAGAAGGGGGGCTGTTTGTTTATTCCTCCGTTAGTGTGGCTCGCTAGAAAATTTAGGTTCACGAAGTCAGAGGTCCAATCAAAGGAACCTCCGTGCAAGGAAATTGCCAACATCAGAAATCGCTAATAGCTAATAACATGACATGGTGAGAAATATTACAAGTGGTTCCGAGGTGTATCAAACAAGTATACTCGAGAATCACTGCGCAGTTCTGATGTTCTAGCTTGGGGATAGGACTTTGATCTCTCGGTTTCAGGCATCATCTTCGTGCCCACAGACAGCCCTTTTGGCCACTAGGCCTTTTGCCCTTTCGCCCTCGATCTCTCTTGGTACATCAATTCACCACCCACCCTTATTACTCTAACAGCACCGAAAGACAAAGACCTTGTCTACTTGGACCATACGTTGAACTAGTGTTTTTAGCGTCAAACTACTTATATTGCTACCAAAGCGTCGTATGGTCCTCGGTTACTTGCAGCAACAGCAAACAACGTCGCATCGCACCTTCTCCAATATGGACGAGATCAAGAAGCTCCACACTTTGAACAATGTCACCGGTCAAACTGGTGACATTGGTAACCCTCACTCAGCTATGGCTTCATCATCTAAGCAGCCCACGCGTGTGCAGCCGCAACAGAACGACCATAATCCTTCCGATTCGGGCTCGGATTCAGACGAGTACTTAACCAGCGGACGTGCCATCACCAAGAATAGTGATGTCGTCTATACAACCATTAGTACGTTCTTTCACGGTTCAATGTCCCACAGAACTCCCATGGCATTTACTTTCAAAAATTGACGTAGCTTTCAGGTGACGGCGTAGACAATCTAAGCCACGAGATCGCAATATATCAACTCAAGCAGGGACAGCTGACCACTGAAGGTGAAAGCTTCATACCCTGGGCTGCTGTGAAGAAGTATCCATATACCTATGTCGGTAACAATAATCGACAGCGGGTTGCTGAAGGATTCTTCGATCGTGGACAGATCTCCAACCAACCTTGGGACTTGTAAGTGGCTTGCCTTCCGTTTTCTTCACTTTCAATGTCAAGGGCCAGGCTTGTGACTTTTAGTCTAACCCATCTGTGGCTTTAATATTCACTTATATCAAAGCCCTTTCATTCTTTTCCTTTTGGGTCGCATGAGACTCCAAGTGCTCGTGGTTTCTTCAAGAGAACTGAAATCTCCTTGTTACGTTCCCTAATTGCCATATCTATTCCTAATCACTTCATTTGACACCATACTGATATACCTACAGCTTCTACATCTACCGTGGTGCTTCAGACTTGAATCTTCAGCCGATTCTGTTGGTACCCACACGACAAGTCGAGTCATTTCTCCAGCGAATAAATCTGGCAATCGGTACAGCTCTTACTCTGCCTACAGGTGGAGCAAACGGATCGTTCCAAGTCACCTTTACCAACGACGGCAACCCACAACCTCGATATCTAGGATACTCTGACAACAGCGAGATGGCCGAGAGTCTGAGAAACAATGTCCCTCCGCACTACTTCCAACCGGATGGTGAGCCAGGTGCTGTGGGCACACCTTCCGATCGTTCCCTGGCTGCTTTTCGTACAAAGATTGCTCTGATGACTCAAGCTCAGAAGGGAAAGAAGCAAGCCAGTAGAGAGAAGCAGAAGAAAGACCGCATTGAGAAGCAGCAGTCGTGGCACCATTCAATCAAAAGAGTGCAACGCTATCTAGGACTTCGCGAGTCCACGACAAGTAAGTCTTCCCTCGAAACCATGTTTTCAACACCCTCAATCCTTTCGAGGACACTCACTATTCTGGCATAGTCAGTAACAATCAACATCCGAATCTTCATGACCTTTGAGCTCGAGACTGATTCACTACTGACAGCTCGGATCGCCAACATCAAGGTTGGACTCGGTGAAACAGATCATGGCTGGGCCCGCTATGAGGATTCGGTCAAAGAAGCTTTGGCCAAAATGCCCCCTTCAGCTGTTTTTAATGCCGATGAACCTGCCCCATACCTTCGAGAGCATTCTGTGGTCTTTGTCTGCGTCGATGTTGAGGCGTACGAGCGCAGCTCAAAAATTATCACTGAAATAGGGATCGCCACTCTCGATACACACGATATCGAATCATTGGCTCCTGGTGAAGGAGGAGCCGAATGGATGAAGAAGATTCGTGCTCGTCACTTCCGAATCAAAGAACACAAACATTACAAAAATACCGAGTTCGTGACTGGATGTGCTGATCGATTTGAGTTTGGGTACGTTTTCCATGTCAGACCGTAAGCTGGTCTTAGAAAATAGCTAACACGACGTAGTGATAGCGAGTTCATCAATCTCAAAGATGCCCCTCATATCATATCCACCTGTTTCAAGCCACCGTATTCAGGTCCTGGCAAAGTTTCCACTGGAGACAATGAGCCGCCTAAGCGGAATATCATCCTGGTTGGTCATGATGTTGGAGCTGATATCCAATATCTACAGTCTGTCGGCTATGATGTTCTTAACCTTTCCAATCTGCTCGAGCAGGCAGACACCGCGATTATGTGGAGATATCTGAAGCGGGAGACCAACCCACGAAATCTGGGTAGTATTCTCGCTGACCTGGGCATCATCGGCTGGAATCTGCATAATGCAGGTAATGACGCCGTATACACCCTACAAGCCATGATTGGAATTGCCATCAAGCATATCGAGGAGAAGCAAAAGAAGCGAGATGTCAAGGATCTAGAAAAGAAGATTCGAATTTCTGAGTAAGTACCACCCTTCTTCACACTTGAGAACGTAGACTTATGTACAGTCAGATCTGTCAAGGAAGCTGTTGAGATTGCGGTTGAGAGAGAAGAGGGCTGGAGCTCTGGAGGAGAGAATAGTGATGGAGGTGCTCCAGTTCCTATCGTCCAGCAACCCTCGCCTCAAGTCAAGAAAGTGATCAAGTCTCAAACTTGGCAAAGGAACAACCCTGCTGCATCTACAGCGAGAGAGTCGCGAGGTCCATGGAAGCCAGAGACTTCATCTTATTCCAGCACTGCGTGGAGCACCAGTAACACTCAATGGGGTGCAAGCCAGTCTGACGTTTCGACTGGATGGGGATCCAACGATAGCCAATGGGGTACAGCATCATCCCAACTCAATGCTGCCACGGAAGCCTTCACTTCTATGCTGAGCAGGTTAGTATATGTCCTTCGTAATGAACTTGTGGCATATGATACTCTGGGCTTATTTCTTGGCAACTTCCTTCCCACTGACATATTCAACGTCACAAGATTCCCCATGAAAGTTGTGTACTTTACAGAATATCAGCTTACACCTAGTTAGTAACCAAAGCCGCAAGGATAGATCCGGCCCATGGCGATCAGTTTCCGCATCCGGACCCGTTGTACGTCCAGGTCCAGTTACTGACAGCTCAAAGACTGCGAAACTCGAGAGTCTGATGAAGAAGACAAGCATATCCAAAGAAGCTAGTGATCCAGCAGCAACCACTGATGGAAACTATGACACAAGTCGCTGGTCCAATCCAAACCCGCGACCTCAGCCTACACCAGAGTGGACGGTTGTTAACGATAGAGCCGAAAAGTGATGTCCCAGAAGTGCTTAACACTCTCAAAAATTGGACAGGTAACCCGGATATCCGGAAGACAGTGTAGACAGTTTCGTTGTGGGTACTCTTATGAGAAGCTTTCGGCACTTTGAGCTTGATCTGGGGGAGCATCGAAGGGGTGACGGGGAAGGAGACGTCTCACATGTTGCCCATGACAGAACTTTAGACTGCGCAACGGACTTTGCCTGATTCAATAGACAAGCGTTGATTTGCACTTAATCCACAGGCTTGAAAGTAACCGACAAAAGTCGATTCTTTCGGAGAAGAGATCTGCCCTGTATGGCATCCATTAAACCTCCAAAGAGCAATGCCACTAAACGCCAACGCTGATGCTTCAAATCCTCGGTATCGTACAGTATTACAGTGATATACATCTCGTCCTCTCGGCTCACCCGTTCAACCATTCCTCTCCAAGAATTCCTTCGCTTCGTTGACTTTCGTCGCTAGGTATGGACTTCCGCCTCGATCGGGGTGGTTCAACATCATGAGCGTTCGGTGATTCTTTCGTATCCGCTCCTTGGTAAGTTGACGTTCGCTAGCAATCCTCGTCAGTCCTTGTGCTTGTCATATTTCGATCCGAAGCAAGAATGCAAAGTGGCGTACCTGAGTTGTAAGATGAGAGATGCCTCTCTCTTGTTCATCTTGGGCTCGAATCCGCCCTTGTAAAACGCCTTGCCCAGCGCACCAACAGCTTCCCCTCGTGATCGACGTAATGCCACAAGTCCTGCTCTGCCCTGTGAATTGTCAGTGTGGCTTTATTCATCCGGAGAGTGTAGCCCATACCAGAAACGCAGCAACCGCAACACCAGCGCCCATTGCCAATATAGAAGCCATTGTTTTTTTCCTATCTCAGAACGAATGCACGATTTTGCCAAGATTCCTTCCTTTCCGAAAGCCTGCGAATTCTTCGAGTGTTAATTTGGACGGTTAGCGACGTCTTTCTTGACTTCTCGAATGGTCGTCGGCTGGTCCTTTGGTCAGAAGCCGACAACAATTTTGAAGCGCTTGGACCATCCGCTTAACGCGATAAAGACTAGCGCAATCTTTTATCGGCCTAAGCGACCATGAAATTTTGAAGTTCAAGAAAGTTATATTTTGTAGAAGCTCATTGACAAGGACGGTTCGACCATAACGACGTCGCCACAATGAGGATCGAGACTTGTTACTTCTGCTCGCAGCCGTGTTATCCTTCGGTACGTACTCGAATTCTTGGCTCTTAAGTCTGTGCTTGGACTGGTTACGACAAAGTGTGGGCAGATCGATCTAGCTCAGCACATCGTGAAGCTCCAAGCAAAATCTACAAAGAGTTTGGAGGCGCAATGCTAATGTTTGCTATAGAAGGGTATCACTTTCGTTCGTAATGATGCCAGACTCTTCAGATTCTGCCGGTCGAAATGCCACAAGAACGTACGACCATCGCTCAATTTCCCCTCCCAAACACCCTACTAACATGCAACCTCACAGTTCAAAATGAAGCGTAACCCCCGCAAGCTGAAGTGGACCAAAGCCTTCCGCAAGTCCGCCGGCAAAGAAATGGTCGTCGACAGCACTCTCACCTTCGCTGCGCGCCGCAACGTGCCTGTCCGCTACAACCGCGACCTGGTGGCCAAGACACTCAATGCCATGGAGAGAGTTTCCGAGATCCGCCAGCGCCGCGAGAGAGTATTCTACAAGAAGCGTATGGCTGGCAACAAGGAGCGCGAGAAGGAGGCGAACCGCAAATTGGTGGCTGAGAATGAGCACCTGCTACCGAAGATGCGTGCCAGTGAGAGAGCGAAGGCCGCAGAGATGGGTGAGGAGGTTGAGGAGGCGCCGTTGGAGAGAGAGAAGAGCAAGGTGTTTGGCAAGATGAAGGAGAGGAGGAAGGTGTTGGTCCAGGATGTGGATGAGGATGACATGGATATGGATTGAAAGGGCGACTCTGCTTGTAACTCTGGCTGAATGTGGGGTCTGGCGTTCTTGGGCTTTACAAAAAGGCGTTGGTCGGATTACATGGTTGCGTACATATGGAACTTTTCACAGCGAGCAGAGCCGATGGTCCATGGGTGGAAATCTCGTCGAACTAGGAGGTCCAACATGTCATGTTTCGTGTCTGAATGATGGATGGTTTCGTGGCTGAATGATGGATGAAGGATTGTGGCAACGCAACATTTTCGTCAAGATATGAAAGATCTCAAATCATTATCTTGAAGCCCGAAGCTAGATATTCTCCGGCTTTTGCAAATCTCAAGAGGGAACAGGACGTGACCATTCCATATTTGTAAGGGACCTAACCCGCATATTTACAAGCCGTCACTTCCCAACTGCTACTACACTCAGCGTCCCTCTTCAAACCTCTTCTAAATCTACTTCGCGTTCTGCATAGCTGCAGTATCCTGATCAGAGTGTCAGCCTGTGAATCCCCAACCCAGAGCGATTCCAAACTTTCAAGTGAGGAGAAAGCCAAACTCACCAGATACACCTGATAGAAGCTCATCTTCCACTGTCCATCAACCTTTGTCATCTTAGCTCTTCCGGCCCACTCAACCTGAAAACTTAGTCAGTAACTCTTAATATTTATAGTCCTCTGGTATAGTCGGCTCTCTCGCTCTCAAAGTATGAGATGGCAAGATAACATCAAGATACAAAGAAGTTAAGTAGGGAATAAACTCACCTCAGCCTTCCTCTCATCCTTCAAAACATACTTGACAGTCCCATAGAGCATAAGCTCATCAGCACCTGATCCGAACGGGAAAATTTTGACTGGTGTATGCAGACGCGAGGCAACTGTAGCCCACATGCCCTTGCGGATGGCTAAGATTTCTACATGGTAGATATTAAATATCAGCTTGACTTTTCCTGTTTCGCTATACTACATATGCACTGAGAGAAAGAAGGACAGTCAGATGGCATTTCCATTTGACCAGAAGCAGATTACAAAAACAACGGCAGCCACGGCAGCATGCTTTCATGAGAAAAGACCCCCAAGCCCTATTCCAGAAATAACAACAACGAAACAAAATTGGAAGAGAAAAGTATCTCACCATCCCTCCCCTTCGCCTTCTTACTGGCCATAATGAAATCCGCATCGGCAGTCAACGAATCCGCATACTTGTCATGAGCATCCGGCGTGTCACTGGTCTTGTAGAACTCCTCGAAGAAAGCTCGGATACCGTCGTCTAGCTCAATGCCCTGTGGGACTTCGGATCTGTAGGATTGTGACATTGTCTTGATACTGAACAAACTTTCGTATGTCAACAAAGAACTTGACGACATGCAAGTAGATATTCAGACGTTCTGAAATGGTGATGTGAGTGACGTGAGGATGGAGGGGTAATGGCGGGGTTATTGCCTGGTCCTTATCCGATGTCTTTGCCGAAGTGTAGGTCAACACACACACAATCGAGCAATTTGGATGTTTAAATTGGTTGCATAGTTTGCAGGACAGTTTCTTTGCTTGAGGAGTTATCATACAACGCTGAAGATGCCATTGGGGTATCAAAGCAAAAACAAAATGCTGGATGCCAAAAATCTCCGAGCAACACCTAGAACCAGCAGAACCAGCACGTCTCATGAAAGCTCTGTCGAATCACCGGACTTGAAGAACTTGTCTATCTTTGTCTTTTTCTCCCACCAGACCTCGGACTCTCCATTCCGGGGACACTTCTTGAAGAATTCGATTCGGTGCTCGGCAATAAACTCGTCATGTTGGGTATCGGTCCGCCAATCCGCCGCAGCCTTTTCTTGGATGGCTGATTTGAAGCGATCAACATACCCAATCCTAAATTCATCGATGTCGTACTTCGGATCATGCCTGAGAGCGCTCAGCACATCTGAGGCTTGTCTAAGTTTCCGAGTCGGCTCATTACTTGAGCGTTCTTGCTGATGATTCCTTTTTCTCTCAGGATATTTCCTCGTCTCGGACGTATCCTCAAGGACTGCGTTCCTCTTGGGACCATGGATGGCTTTTCGTGTGGTGTATTGGGTACAGTTGATCAAAGTACAATACATTGCTGCGCTTTCTACCACACTTGCTTCAATGAAGCATGAGGATTCATCACTTTTGAATTTCCCTGTTAGCACTCTTTTCTGGAGGCGAGCTCGAGGTATCACAACTATTTGGAGATAATGCAAATGGTAGAGATACGCATGCACTCGACATGACTGTTCAGGGTAGAGAATGTATCATCGTACTTACAATTCTTCTTGCGAAGTAATGCTGTAACTCCACTCTTCCACTTTAGCATTAAGCTTTGCTTCGAAAACCTACAACTCATATTAGCTCAAATGTGATTCCTTATATGATCTGTCCCGATGATGAGTAGAGAGTTGAGAATTCCGGAGAGCATACCGGATCTCCAACAGCAGCAGGCTTCAACCCCAATACATAAACCCAACTATTGACTTTGGACGAATCTGCGGTTATCTCAATCAGGCGGCTAGGCCATAGCACACATCGAGGCTTCTCGGTGGGCTCAGGATGATGTAGAAAACGCGAGAGATCTGTGAGCAGTGTAAGCATGAAAAGAACATGCCGGTTGAAACAGACAAGCCTCTTCTGAAAGTGTGCCTTCCTCTGGCAAAGGTGTACCGGACTTACCTTTCCGAAGCTTTGGGAGCTGTCTCTCAATCATGGACAAGAACGCTCCCCGCTGAACGGAGCTAGACCCGTTGTATTCAGTGTTTATTTTAACAAATTCTAAATGTCAGAGCAGTCAGCATCTACCATATTGTCCATATCCACCATGTGCACTCGAAATTTGCGGCCATTCAAATCTTCGAGGGAAAGCACCAAGGATTCCGCAGACACTCACGTGGATAGTCCATCTTTTCGTTCATTGGTAAAGCTCTCACTCTCATCAAAACTGACTGTGACACAGGCAACATTGTCGGAGTCGTACGTTCGGCCTCGAGATCGCGGCAAATAGGATCCGGGACAATATCCATTCGACTATGAAAATCCATAAAGTCGTGGAAGCATTCTGCTATTACTCCTTGCAGGTTGACGGAGACTTCTCTGGTGAGCAGAGACTGGACGGCGCGATACAAGAGACCCAGAATGTATTGGGCATGTAGGAAGGCCTTATCCCGAGGAAGGAGCGGAAGGTTGTAGAAAATACCTCGCTCAATTGCATGAGCCCGGAGAAAGTAAAAGGCCCTCCTTGTAGATTCTGGGTCTAGATCATGATTCAGATCTTCGAACAACTTGTCCAAGGTCAGGTTTGGTACTATCTCTCTGTAGACTCTATCGGCGTCAGCGCGTTCTTCGAGCCATGCTGGATCTTCCTTCACAATCTCAGCATATCTGTCTATCATTAGCGTATTCCTATCTACTAACAGAAAGTAGCTTGACCTTCTGGCGAAATCTTCGCTTTGAAGATACAAGAGATGAAAGATGTAGCCACCAAAGCGGAATTCGAAGTTGCCGTCATGAGCCACGTATACCTCCATTTGCGCGTCCTGGGATCCAGTGTTGACCTCATCTACCTTTTGCCAGAAGATGTCTGAAAATGTACTTGGATTTATAGTCCCAAGCGCGTAGCAAGGTAGAGCTTCTTCCATCCCGATGAAAATATTCCGGCGAAGTAGTCTGACCATAGGAAGTGCTGCTGCTCGGGCTGCAGCGGCTGTCCTGGCTTGCTCGCCGATGCCATCGTTTGCTTCGCCTCGACTAGAATCTACGCCTTGTTCTAACAGAGCTTTCAGGGCATCAAATTGATTCATCAGCCCCTCCAGCCATTCAGCAGGAGGCGTGTTGTAATTTTTCTGTAAAAAATTCTGCAACTCTGCAGCTTCTGTGGCAGTAAGGTCTCCCGCCATTGATCAAACTTTGCGACTGTACCGAGTGGAGACTGAGGACTGGATGAGTTTTCGTCTGTACTGGCGATAGAGGCGTAGAGAATATGAATAATCGTTTGAATAATCAAGAAATGAATTGAATGCGAACTTATGAAATTACCCAAACTGCTAGGAGTACAGAGCTCTTAGATATGGAAAGAGATGTCTAGGCATTGAGTCACTCGCCGTTGCTTTGATGGAAGGAGCGTACATCGTGTTCATCGTCGAGTAAACTCAGCCTCCTTATATGACTCAATGTGGATTTTAACAAGATGGTACCTATACAATGCTCTCAGTAAATTCTAGACATTGTGACCACTACAATCTCGTATTCATTAATCGAACAATTCCTCACCCAGGAACAATTAGGAATATGAATATCAAAGATACGATGAGGAGGATTGTGGACGTCGAGAAAGGAAGCCACGACCCAAGGCTGTGAGTCGTAGTCGATCCGGTGCGGTGGTGCGCTACAGACCTCCCAATTTAGCGCCAGCTCTGCCCTTTTTGCTGCCTCCCAACCTTCACAGCTACAGCAAGCCTCTTTCATCACACAAAATCCAGGCGACCCTTCAGACCGCGCTACAAATATGTCAAGACATTAAGGCTTCTTTGCGAGAACCAGTTTTCTATCATTCTTTGCGATATTCTGCTCACGCATCTCCGGGGAGTAAAGTGCATTTCCATCGTTTCTTTGTCTGCTTCCCCAGACCCGAGCCCATGTAACCCAAGTGAGAGCATGAAGGCCGACGGGTACCCTATGGCATCCGATTTTGTGCTTCGAATTCTGGAATGGTTGCTCACTTCTGCCTACGACTGGACAGCAAGTGCTTGACAAAATTGGCTTCTGTCATCTTACTTTCCTCAAGCATCCCAAGGTGGACAAACCTGCTTACCCGTTTTCAATCTGGCATCTCGTTGCTGGTGCTTCTTCCGTTTACCCAAGATGCCCAGGCTGTGGCCCAGGCATTCCCCATCATTGGACCTTTCTAAGCATTGGCAGCGTCAAACGGACATCCTGGCGCTGGAGGGACGAGACTCAAGGAATTCCTCTCTCCGGCGGAATAAAATTGGCACAGCCAAGGGCTGGGCATCTCAGGCGTCGTAATGACGCATGGTGTTTCCGGGTGGGATTGGAGTGGATTGTCTTGTCGTTTCCATTTATCGTGTTTTAGGGGGGCCATGGTTAAATCTGATGTGATCACACGAGGATAGAACGGCTCCTTTCTCTGCACACTTGGTTGATAATTATTGATAATTAGCAGTCCTTGGAATTCGCAGACTATGGTGCAGGAGAGATGTCCGTCTTCGAAGGATGAGTTCCTAAAGGCAGCTGGTACTTTAGAGTTCACCTGTTACTCGCTCAAAGGAGTGGAGCATGAAAAGCATCCTTTACCTGAATCCGACAGCGAACGAGCTCTTGAAGTACTGTAGTAGTCATGTTGCCTCTTTGATACGTTTCTGTTTGTCTATATTTACTTCCCGTGTTGCCAGAGATCTGGAAAGGGTCAGTGGTCCTTGGTTGTTTCCCCGGCGCTCCGATTGCCCTCACAACACCATCTCCAGCCCTCGACTCCTCCCTCCCTCGCCAGCAACGCTCGCTCTCCAGTCTCCTACCCTCTTCCCCAAACGTGCAAAGAGTGAGACTCGCCCCAGCCAAGGTGACTCCGTTGCTTGGAAGACGGAGGAAACCAAGAAAATGCGCTCCCGGAAGTCTTAGCGGCTAAGAGTTCCGCAATCACACAATAATTGGCAGCTAAGAGACCAAGACTGGGCAGTGCTTCTTGGCAATAATTGGCATTCCCAAAGTTCATTAGATGCACACCTGAAGCTGTGATGACGAGCATGCCGTCTGACCGCATGAGGCTATTGAGATATGCCGCAGCCAACCGAAGCGAGTCCTGACCGCTCGATGTCCATCCCATTTTATAGCCACACGGTCGTCGCTTCCGCAAAACACATGTGGTCGTCTGCCAAGGAGCTAAGGGGATTAGCGCAAATGCCAAGAGAAAAGTGAGAAGCGATTCCGCCGCTCAGAATCTACAAGTATTCGAGCGTCTCGCACTTTCCCCAGGCAGATTTCTTCGAGACGAAAACCCCTCCTCCTTGCCTTTGAGATACCCTCACCTTTGTCGTTCTTTGACATAAACCAGTCGACTTTTCAACAAGCAAAACTCGAGCTCAAGTATCACCAAACACACACCAGCCCACTAGTGCTTGCGCGGACCCTTCAAGTCGCGCCTGATTGGCTTACCCTACTCCTCTGTCAACTTACATAATCCACTCGCCCGAATCAAACTTCAAGTCGGGTCACCATGTCTGCTGCCCCCGCCCAAGAACCGCAGCCAGAAGCTGCCGCAGCTCCTGCACCTGCTGCTGCTGCTGAGGCACCTCGCCCAGCTATTGCCGCCGACGACAACTTGTCCTGTCAGTGGGATAAGTGCTCCGAGCGATGCCCTTCCGCCGAGGCTCTCTTTGTAAGTACCCACTGAAGCAATAAACGCGCCTTCAAACCAGCGCTTTTCCGCTTCCAACACAAACTAACATTCTTTCAGGAACACATTTGCGAGAAGCATGTCGGTCGCAAAAGCACAAATAACCTTAACCTCACCTGTGGTTGGAATCAGTGCCGCACTACTACCGTAAAGCGTGACCATATCACTTCTCACATCAGAGTCCACGTCCCACTCAAGCCTCACAAATGTGACTTCTGTGGAAAGGCTTTCAAGCGTCCTCAGGATTTGAAGAAGCACGTCAAGGTATGTTCCCGAAATTCGGAACTTACAAATCCCAATATCACATTCTAATCACATGACAGACACACGCCGACGACTCCGTTCTCCTTCGCTCCCCTGAACAACACGGTCATGCAGGTCAAAGCTCTGGATACAGGCAGGGTGGTAAAGGTATGTAGAGCAACATCAATGGTTGTTCCCCCAACATACCCACATCTGACGTAGGAAGTAGTGATTGCTGACCTGCAAAACCTTGCAGCTACCGCCGGAGGCTACTATGATCACCATGGTGCCCAGATGCATCCCGGCCCTGCCAGTTACGGCCACCACCCCGCCCACAATGGCTATTATGCTCCTCAACAGCCCGCTTCCTACGGTCCAGTTTACTATCCCGTCAGCCACGGAGGTGACATCGGCCAGCATGCAGCTTATGACAACCGAAAGCGAAATTACGATGCCTTGAACGAGTTTTTCGGTGACGCCAAGCGCCGTCAAATCGACCCTACTTCCTATGCCCAAGTTGGCCAGCGCTTGATGGCTCTCGCCGGTCTCCCAATCCACGGTGGTGGCATCTCAGACTACATGCATGCTCCATCTATGGTCCCTGTTGACGGTCACCACGGAGGTCACGGTGGTCCAATGCCACAACACCAATATGCCCTGCCATTGCCCAACCTGAGAACCAAGAACGATTTGATGAACATCGATCAATTCTTGGAGCAGATGCAGTCAACCGTCTACGAGAATTCCAATGCCGCAGCTGCAGCCGGAATTCAACAACCAGGTGCTCACTACACACACTCTGGTGTCAACTTCCGTCAAAGCCACTCTCCACCTCAAACTGCTCTGCACGGTCTCGGCCACATGGGTTCTCATGTATCGTCGTCTCATGTCACTGCTCCCATGATGGCTACCCACTCATCTCATTCAACCACATCTGGCACCCCGGCATTAACCCCACCATCCAGCTCCGTCTCTTACACTTCCGGTCACTCTCCCGTCTCATCTCACGGAATGTCTCCTACCTCAAGACACAGCTCGACCTCAGCAGCCTACCCAAGTCTGCCAGCTGTTTCCATCGGATACTCCCCACACTCTACCACGGCTCCTACTTCCACTCTTGGACCCAACTTTGACAGCGATCCTCGCCGTCGTTACTCTGGCGGCATGCTTCAACGCAGCGCTGTGCCTAAGTCTGAGATGATGGACACATCGGACAACGACTCGACCCCATCACCAAAGGAGACCACACCAACCATCCGTACTTCTGTTGTCTCCAGCAACATCGACCCTGCTCTCTCCGGTGTCACTTCTCCAAGCGCCCAGTCTGAGAGTGGTGAATCTGCCAAGGACCGCGCTGAGGAAGCCTGGATCGAGAACATCCGTGTTGTTGAGGCCCTCCGCAAGCTCATCCAAGACAAGCTTGAGCGTCGCGAGTACGTCGAGGAGGAAGATGTCTCCATGAGTGGTACTGAGGGTACTGAAGTCAAGGCAGAGGAGAAGAGTTCAGAGAGCCTTTACCCAGTTCTCCGTGCCGATGATGAGTAGTTTGATGATGTTGCTGTTGACGGTTGATGATGGATGATGATACCTTGACTTGTGTCTATACGATGGGATGGTTCATGGCGTTACGGACTTACTTGGCTTGGTCGGTGCTTTGAGTGATTTGATCAATACCACCCCCTACGGAACAATAGGCCTTCGCTTTGGCTTTTGAATTGCATGCATGCGAGTCGTCGTCTACTTTTATGGGTTTCGAGATATGCTCTTGGCTGTAGCTAGCTCGCTGCCTTATCTTTATGTCTGTACATGGCTTCTTTTCTACCAAAAAAATTCAGACAACGTTGATCCTACTACGATCTTCCCTCCATGCAATTGCACCGTAACGTGACTACAACCCTGTGAAGCTCTCCCAGTCTTTGCCAGAGATTTTTGAGTATAGCGATAGCCCACCACTTTGTGTAAGGAGCTGGATTTCGACATGCATTCGGGGGAGCAATTGAAGGACTTTTGGGAAATCGGTAAATGTCTATCTACAGCGTTTCGTTCTCAGCAATACAGCATCTCTACGCCCTTACGAACCTAAGTTCACGATTGAGGATTTGGCAATCACAATATATCAATCTGAGAAGACTCCCTCGCCTGAGTGCTTGAGCTCATGGGATATTTCGAAAAAGGGCGAGGTTGGGGTGAGGATTGAAGTTGTTTTTCAAATGTTTTGTAATATAAGATGATGAGAGTCTGGTATCATGAAGATGAAGATGGGAGAAGAGAGGTTAAAATATCGTGGAGAGATTGGGTGAAGTAACCAGCGAATAAGCACGTGGATAGAAGAGCAATGCAAACAAGTATTATTACATCGGCATGACTTTTGCGAGACCTGTATACTAAGCCGATTTCAAGTCTCTATTATTTGCCACTGCGTCAATGTCTGCAAAGCCTTCCTTACACCCAGCCATATGTAATCCACACATAGTTTAATACAGCAGTGGCGAACATGAAGAAGAAGATCTCCGTCTTCCAACAGACGTGAATTAGATATATGTTGCTAGCCTGCCCCCGCATAGTATGTCGTACACCATGTTTCATACAGTACATAGTCTATACAGCTCCGTCGTCCTAACGCCATGCATTTAGAAGCAAGAATGGAAAAGCAAAAGCAGAAGCCAATAACCCAGCGCCTGGTTGCCTGTTACAGCGTTTAAGGTTCAATTCTCGCAAGTGATAATCGTATGTCTCGTCCTCCCAATCCAGAATGCCGTCTCTCGTAACTCTCTGTCTCTGCCTGGAGCAACTACTTCTTCTTCCCGCGTGCTGTTACTTCGCCCTTCTCGCCGATGCCGAGAGTGACTCTGCATTCAGGACAATACCACTTTGTAGTTCGCGGTGGGATATCCGTCAAGCCGACGCATTCGAGATGGAACCATTCCTTCTCACACTGCATGACGATTAGCCTTTTGTGTCTCTCAACTCAAGTATACGACAACTTACATCATTGTTCTCACATCCAATCATGGTACCAAAGCTAACCCTGTTGCAGAGGCAGTATCGAGGCTCCTTCGGATCAATGACATTGCCCTCGTCATCAACCTCATCAAGAATTTCTTGAACGGCACTCCCTTCACGCCCATCTTTCTTCTCTTTCTTGGTACTGGCCTTCTTGCGAGTGGCTGCTTTCCTTTTGCCGACACTGACAGAGGCGGAACCTTCGGAACCAGCAGTGACAACTCCTGGTGCTGGGCGTTTGGTGCGCTTACTGGCTTGACGAGGTTCAGCCGGAGCTGGTGTATTGCGAGCTGTACTGGCACGACGAGGTCGATCAACGGCCGACGATCCTGTCAACGGCGCTGGCTCAACGCTAGGTGCTTTACTTCGGGACGAGGTTGGTCGTTTCAGAGGAAGTGGTTCTGGAATGTTAGCAGGGTCAGTCGCTACACCGGCTAGTGAACTTCTCCGCGGTCTGGTATTGGTGGCTGTCTCGGTGATCTTTTTGATCTCCTTCTTGATGCTTTTCTTTGGTTCTCTTCCAGGAGGTAAGATAGGCGTGGAGGACTTCTTGGGCGAGGGGACAGGAACTGGTAGAGACATCGGATCGGTTGGCACTTCGAGGGGTGTTGGAAGAGGGGCAGCTTCAGAGGTAACCGATGCAGCGGATTCTGGCGGCAATATGGGCGACTGTTTCGTGGCGATTGGCAGAGGAGCAGGAACAGGTGTTTCTGTCTTGTTCCTCTTAAGTGGTGGTCTCGCAGGCTTTGTCTCCCCTTCTGCAGGCTTCTCGCTCTCGGTCTCTGCCTCTGGTGGAGACTCCCTCTTGCGCTTTCGAGCAGGAGTTCTACTCTTGCTTGGTGTCTTTGCATTGGATTTCTGGTCGTCTTTTGGCGGTGCTTTGAAAAGACCTTTCATAGCTTCAGCAGCTTGAGCCATCTTACGAGCAGACTGCTCCGCCTCTTCGGCGGCCAGTTTCGCGAGCTCCTTTGCCTGATTCTCCTTCTTTAACTTCTTAGCCTCATTCAACTTCATGCCGCGATTGCTGAGTTGCGGGTCAGACGAGCGCAATGCTTCGACACTGATAGCTCCTTCGGCATGAACAGTTTCTCCTCTCAATTGAGGTGGTTCCGGCTTATCATATGGTACTCCGGCAGCTTCAGCTTCAGCCCTTGCTGCTCTGTATGCCTCGATACCACGCCCCAAGACTTTCAGCTCGCGAGCAATCATAGTGTCGCTTGGACTCCATATTGCATTCTTCTTCATTCTCTTCCTGAGAATAGCTAGTTCCCAATCGTTCAACTGCAGCCATGGAAGGGCTTCGTCGCCCTTCACTGCATCTGCTGGAGGCGGGCGAAGCATTGCTAGAGCATTGCTTGTAGAAATACCAGCAACGGCACTATGAACATTAGTACCCATCACTCCTGGTGGTCGAGGTTGGCGAGGAGGCTTCTGTGTCTTTTCTTTCTTTGCGGCTGGTTTCGGAATCTTTAGTTTGATCTTGCCAGTACCCAGATTCAATGACACTCCAGGTGTAGCTCGTGGTGTAATAGGCTCATTATCGTCAGAGTCACTGCCATCCGAATCCGACCCATATGATTCATAGTCCAGCTCATACGGTGCAAGAACCTCGCCCGGAACTGTGATACGCGGGGCACGATGTTTGCGGATACGAGCTGGAGCCTGCTGTTCACTTCCTACACGTAGCATGATCTTCGGAGGGCGTGTCACTGCTGGAGATTTCGCCTTCTGCGGTACCGGACTGGGCTCTCTCGATGGTGGGTAGTTTTCGGCCATTGCCTGTAGCTTCGCCAGTATGTTCTTCGCGCGATTGTAGTGACGGTCAACATTTTCGGCCATGCGACTTGCCTCCGCATGTGCCAGCGTCCGCGCTGTCACGGCCTGCTCGAGGTTCTCCGATATCTCTTTGCGGAGCTTCACGGGATCGGGCTTCTTGTCCGGCGCAATATTGGGAATATCCCCATACTTCTTTGTGAGGTCGTTCACTGTGCTGGACGCATCGGTATAGGTTTCGTCGAGATTTCGTATGAGGGTAAGGGAACGGATCATATCGGCAGGCAGATACTCTGTGAAGTCGAGGAAGTCGGTGACAGTCGCCTGCGCATCAGGATCGGTAGGCAAATCGAGGGCCTCCATACTGGCATTCAGGTTCGACATCGACTGAATAGCTTCTGCGATTTTGCCCTTATTGCGCCGCGAGCTTGGGCTGCCATTTTCGAGCGCGACGTCCATAGCGGTCGGGGGAGCCATGTGCGATGAGGACTCGTTGGATTGAGGATTCTGTTCGAGAGCTCGAGAAGGGTCGGGTTGGGACTGAGGTATCTTGATTCTACAGCTCCAAATGCCCGAACCGTCCAGCCATCTAAAAGCACCGTGGGTCAGCAACAGCAATTGCAGAAGATCGCAGTGCGAATTGTGGAGGACGTGTAAATCTAGTGCTGCCAAATCCTTGCTGCCTTAGCGGCCGTGGAGGAGCCTCACGCTTTCCCCGTCCCCGTCTCTCGAAAGCACGTGCAGGCAAGGGGGAGAGGAGAGGAGAGTTCAGTGAGGAAGTTGGAAATACCTTCGAGACGCATCAGAGGCCATTTTGCGGTCCATAAAAGTATGCGGAAGTAGGGTTGACAAATACGAGAAGGATGTTGTTGTGGTTGCAAGCCCAAGGTATTTGGTCCTCTGTCAATCTTAAGGAGTGTCGCGCTTGTTGTTTGGGTCACAAGATCCCGCCGTCAGAAAGAGAAGGCGAAGGCGCGTCTCCTCGTTCCTGCCAACTTACCCGCATCAACCACCTTCGCTTAGCGTGTCTTGTTATTAGTAGACTTAGCCAGGCTCTGCTTCAGCAAAGGTGAGATGTTTCATAATCTTTGAAGGCTTGTTGACTCATCTATTTCGCCGTATTGATTATCAGTACATTCACCCACGTCTCCCTCCCATTCTGACACGCCCATCCTCTCTCATGATATGGACCCCTAAGCATGAACTCCACCACTTGACCAAACAGGAAGCCCAAGATGCACCCATCCACTAGCCTCCTGGAGGACATCCTAAAAGCAATAATAAAAAAACAAGGTCGCATACTCCACATTACCGCATTATCCGTCCCATTCCCAACTTGATCTTACCCGCATGTGCTCGCTCTCGCTTATCTCCTCTATTGTGTTTGGTCCTCCCCCGTGGCAGACTGGGGTCTAAAGTCGTAACCTTGACTTGCCAGCGGGGCTCACACTCAGTTGTCAGCCTGTCTACACATCTCCAACCACGCCCAGTGTAAATCCAGTGACGAGGGCAGCAGCAACCCAAACGCTAGAGTAAATAACAGCCCCAGTCGCCTCGACGCCCTCAATCGTGACGAAAGTCTGCACGAAAGTGTTGAGCCCAGTAACCAGCATGAGGGTGGCAGTTCTCTTGATCACTACTTTCTTGCGGCTGTTGTAGCCCCAGACGTTGTACCAGAAAGTCTCACTGAATGTAGCTGTTTTTGGATTGAAAGCAGCATTCTTTGCATCTTCAGTAGTTGGCGCAGCTGTGACAGTAGGTGTGAAGATGAACGACTTTGCTGCAAGACCAAGGAGAAAGGTGGTTGGAAACTATGGAATGATGAGTTAGCATATACTATGTGGGAGGGTTGTGGATAGTAGAGGGTCAGATATCTCCAGGATATCATGTACAACTCTAGGACCTTTGGTTTTCAACTACTTACAATGGCGATTGGCGAGGAAGCATGAGCCGCAGCAATCGAGGGAATGCCTTCAAAGTACGTAACCAGATAGACAGGCAAGAAAGTGCTATATGACGTGAACAGAATCACGGCGTATATCGCGCCACCCAACAAGGTAGTATATGCCTGGATGCTGTTGGACGTGATGATATCCTTGTTCGGAACATTGACTGAGTATTTCGACGTAGAAGCCGAGTGTGCCAGAGACAAAGGTCGAAGAAGTCGGAAAGGGATATAGGTAGTCAGGGAATCGATGACAAGGGAGGATATGACAGAGACAGGGCTAACGTCATAGAAGCTTCCGAGTAAATAAAGCTATAGAAACATTAGCAGAAATTCTTCACGCGGAGATGCGCACATATTCCAGCTTACAGGAGGTCCATGTGAGAGTAGACTCAGAGATGCCAAATCGTAGCCGTCATAGTTTCCAAACCATCCAAGCCCAAGTTCGAATCTATATCGCGTCAGTACACGCGCCTGGTTTGATCCGTTTGCTCGTAACTCACGTCCTCCAGCCGACCAAGACGCTGACCTGCCACCACTGATCCAATGTTCTTGAGACCTTTGCCAAATCGCCCGATGTGTAATCCCCGGCAAAGGTATAAAGTAGTGCCGAAAGCGTCAAGCTCAAGGTAACAACGAGGGGAAATCGTAGGATGGCGGGGATCGTGGAAGGTCGAATGACTGCATCTCCCTGTGAAATTACTGCGGTCGCCTTGCTACTAACTCTAGCTCTCGAAGTAGACATCGTGAATGGAGTCTTATGAAATGCGCGTCGAGCGTGAAAAGATGTGGTGCAGCGCAAGTGCGCAGATGTTGATTCGGGGGTTTTATCGATTGGCGAGCTTGGAAGCTTCACGATGTTTACGGCTAGTGACGTCGTTCTGACAACAGAGGGGCTGTCGACCCTAGCAAAGAAAAATATCTGGAAAAGTCTGCTTCCCCAGACTTTCTTACTTCTTCATCACCTGCAGGCCGTCTCAATTAACAGCTGCCATTCAAGACCCAGGGAGACATGAGCAGAAATCTCAAAGGAATCGATCCTAGACAGCTAATATATTACCAGCTTCCTGTTTGCACACATTCTTGCTGATCACGACGTCAATCAGTGGGGTTTTAGTATCAGGTCAAGGTCAAATCACTCATCAACGCGTTCATACATGATATATGTCGACTATATGACATGTCCAATTCCTCCGGGAAAAAAATAACCCCTACAAATGCTGCGGCGTTTTCTCGACGCTCAAGGACGAACAATCAACTTTAACCTCGTGGACCACTGTCAATCCACCGGTGTTGAATGTCAGCCGCGGAGACATGCTCGCCGAAGGTATACATCAAAATACTACAAAGGAAATGCTAGCATTATGGACCAAAATTCATGTGGCCGGTTAAGACATTGGAGAAATGCTTCACTCCTCCATGCGACCAAAGACGCCCTCTTCGTCCTCGTCACTGCGACCTCTGGAACGTCGGTCATACTCTTCGTCGTCAGCAACGCTGTCCTCACTCTCCTCCATCTTGATATCTCTGTCGTGGATCTGGTGACGAGTGTAGCTCTCCGTGTGACGGGGCTGCTGGCTTGGAGTCAAAGTACTGCCCGAAAAGTTCTGGCTCAAGTATCTGGCAGGAATATGAGGTACTGGAGGAGCATCCTCGGGGAGGGTGACTGGAATGCTCCTTGGAGTCCCAGTACTGCCGAAGCTGCACGAAAGAAGTTCCACGGCCGCCGCCAGCCCATCATCTTCTTGGTTGCGACTGATGCCGGATGATGGTGGACGCCTTTCCTGACTTGGCTGACGATAATGACCAAATCCAGATGTACTGGGAACACTTCCGACACTGGGATGATTGGCAGAAGGCGCAGACTGGTACGACCTTGAGAAACTGTGCCCACTGCTGTATCTCTTGTGACGGCCGTTGTACGAGCCAGTGTTGTAGGCATTGAACATGTCTGCCTGCGGTGGAGGGGTGGTATCTGCAGAGCTCGTTCCCTCACGCTGTTCAGAGGAGCCTGATGCAGCCGGAGAAGCAGAATCCTGGTCGCTTTGGAAGTCCTTAGCAGAATCTGGAGGCGTAGTGCCATCCTGATTCATGGCCACAAGGACTGAAGCGGCTTCCAGAAGCTGAACCTGTTGATGCTTAGAAATAAGCAACTTTGAAGTCAAAGACCATTCTGGAGTATGTTCCCATCTGCAGTCAAAAGTTAACACTATTCTTTCCAAAATCCACGAATGCTAATCTCGACGGCTCTCATTTCATCTGACAGACAACATTCGCGGAGCCAGATCCCTTTGGAGCATGCAGGAAAGGAAGATGGGCACGAACAAATGCTTGGACAAGCAGCTGCTGTGCTTGTATCCCTTTCCACACTTCTCGCACTTGAGGTCATTGGCCTTCTTGCCATCCTTTGTGAGGTGTTGGCCTTCACTTGCTCGGCGCATACGAGCCAGTTTCGAGTCTTTCTCCTCATCGTCGTCCATCTCATCAAGTTGGTCGTCCTCAATTGCGCTCTCACTGCGATCCATCTTGCCATTTGCACTCAAGCGGAATCTGTGACCGGGCAAGCTTGCAGGTGGTGATGGCAGGCTTCCAAGAGCAGCAGATCTAGCAGACCCGCTCTTCGACATTGTGTTTCTGCGACCCGAGATAGGCATGCCAACAGAGGTATCTCCAGCTTCTCGAACAGCTGCTACCATAGCGGCGACATTGTTGGCCGCGTTTGATGACACGCTCTTCCGACGTGTAATTCTGTTGTTCGTGATCAAGGAACCGGACGATACCGAGTGTGAATGGTTTCGAGCATGCGATTTAGGGAGGGAACCGGAATGTGTAGACATGGAAAGACGATGTTGACTGAGAGGTCTGGAGGAATGTTGCTGGATTTCCTGTAAGTGACCATGATCAGCATTGTTCTATTAATATCTTTCGGAATGGCATGCGGGACCGGACTACCTTTGAAGAAGCCATGGCTGGGAAAGAAGTGGTGTCAAGACGGCCCTCAATCCTCGAAGCTCTGAGAAGCTGCGTATGAGGGCCGAGGAATTCTTCGGGCACAAGATTGTTGGATGTTTCGGCGGTTGAATTGTCGAAGCTCAAGCTACCTGCATGAACACGCGAGACAGCTCCTTGGGTGATCCTGGGTATATTCGTTCGTAAGGAACAGATTGTATGCGAATCGCAGATAGCGGGAAATGGGATTGATGTGCCGTGCTGTTTGGGAAATTTTGAATTGGTAGCGAAGACGTGCGACAGTTGAATGAAAGGTTTCCGTTTCGCGAGCTGCTGGAATGAAGTGGACTGGTTGATTTGGCCGAGAACGCGCGCGGGGTTGTAAAGGATGCCTGCGCCGGAGTTGCAGAATTGAGAAGCAGTGAAGCCCTTGACTACTGGCGTAGGTGCAAGGCGTTGGCGATAAAATGCAGTGCAGTGCAAATCAATGCGTGAAAGGAGGGTGGTATATGCTGTGCTGTGGTGTGCTGTGGTATGGTGTTGTGTTGTTGTTTTGGAAGTGTGAGAAATAATAATAATTCTGGAATTGTAGCGATGGGGAGCCAGAGGTAAGCCGCCTGGGGCAGGGCAGGGCAGGGCAAGAGGTTCCTTGGATTGGCCTGGCTTCAGTACCTACCTAGGGGGGGGAGGGTGGATTCGGTCTGAATAATGGTGTGCCACCAGTGCTGGGCTGAATGATGGGAAAGGGAAAGGGAAAGTTGTCGGTGCGTATCGGGCCCCCGGTGCTGCACCACTTTTTAGGCGGCTAGTAGCTGGTGGAGCTGGTGGTAGAGTATGGAGCGGAGCGCCCTGTGTGGGTTCTGGCCCTTTCTGTCTTGGTTGATTGAGTCTTGACCCCTCGGGCTGTTAGAGTTAGAGGGAGAGAACGTAGAGGACCTAGAGCTGGATGGATAGAAACACAGATTATTATTTCAAATCATAACATGTAGGTACCTATGTACAGTATGGCCTTTCTGTTTCCTGCTCTCTATCCACGGTAGGTAGGTAGTAACAAAGAGAACCTCAGGCCTTGTCTAGGAAGGAACGTCACGCAGTCAGCGATCGGTCATCCTCTCATCTATCTAGTATTAGAAACTGTTTAACAGCCTTCAAAGAGATCCGAATCAGCGCTTGGCCGTTCGTCAGCCAATGCCGTCCTCAATCCGAAGCATCTTTATTAGGATAATACCTGCTGTATTCTTGCCTCCAGCCCATGGACAACAAGAAAAGGCCTGCCCCACGTTCCACACCCCATCCTCAATGGAAGTTCATGGGCCCTTAGAACAGCGATCTTCACTAACCAAACAGAGACCTCCTCGTGATTGTCTAGGCCATGGACTCGATCAGCCAATAATCTGTGTCACACTCACTGTCTTTTAGGCACTGCAATGCGCTGTAAGTTGGTCTCGCAGCCCCTGGGGAGGCCACCATGGCGAGAGCGAGAAAGAAATCCCTGCCGCCTGACTACTGACTACTGACGATTCGGCAATAGAGGCCCCCTCATACAGCGGCGAGACCATAAGCTGGAACATGATGAGATACGGCAACGATATGCCCAACTTTGACAGGGCTGGTGAAGGGATTCAAGAAGCGCGAATTGCCGCCAGAGAAATTAGAATGTCGCCATCGTGGTGGACCGTGGACTTCAATCAGGCCTTTTGTGGATCGCATACAGGGAGTGGGCACGCAGGGTGTGCTTGATAACGAACGAGCTCCTCATCCTGCCCTGCTTCACTTATCGTTACCAGCCTCTGCAAGATACACACCTTCTTCACTCGCTGCTTTGGGTCGCCCGCAGCTGGAAGGTGCAAGAATCAATCAATTTTGATTGTCCCGGCTCTCCAGGTGACATACTGTACATCGCCCGCCGCAAGGTACGAGGAGACTTTCATTCGATCTTGTCCTATTAAGCCCCTCCGTCCATGCCCTGTTCCTGAGCTCCTCGTTGCCCATCCGGACGACAGCGGCATTCTCTCAGTGCACTCCAGTTCTAGGCCTTCAATTCAGAGTGTCCCGAAGGATCATCGCTGCTTATTTTCCTGATCAGCACTGCTACCACATAAGCTCATGGGCATTCGATTCGCCCATAACGGCCAAGATCGAGATTGAAGGACACAACTCCTGCTCTGGATCCTACCAAAGAGCTTCGTTACTGAGAGGGTGATCGTTGCCTTTCTGAGTGCTTCTCACGGCGGCTGCAGCAAGAAGCGGGGGCTTGCCCTTGTGTCTGATTGGAAACTACCCTAACCACCTCCTCAATGTGGGATATCATGCCCAGGCTGTTGCGGCAAGACAACCCCAGAGGATAGAGTCAACATATCGGCATGGAAGGCAGGTACGTGTAAAGAAGATTTGACATCGCCTTCAATAGTAGCTGTTGTCCTCTACTTTGGGACTATCTGGGCTCTGGAACATTTGAAAGACTTTGACTTCCAGTCTTTCTTTCAATCGATGCTTGACTACAGCAACTATACAAAGGCTGCTCTGGGTACCGACACTCCTCCACCGACATATAAGCGATTACTCCAAAGCCAAGCTGGACTTTATCCATTCCCCGAAACGTTAGAGATGCCATGTTGCTTTAACCTGGCTTCGACTTTACGAGTGCATCTATTGATTGACAGCTTATCCGAGCTGCGCAAAGTGCGCCTCTGATGCTATCCCAGCTTCTCTGCATGAGGCACAGCGACAGAAGCAGAGATCCAATGCTGCCGATCACGGGAGTATGGCACTAACTGGAGATCACACACACGTCGCACATGTTCTAGGCCTCATGATGTCCATCATCTCTAGATGCGGAGCACTTCTTCCAATTGAGTAACCGGGGTGTCTCTCTTTTTTAAATTTTTCTGTAACACTCACCAGGTTCTCCCAATAATGTATGAAGATTGTTTCCCGAAACACGTTTTTTGAACAGGCATGTTTCTTGAACTGTGGCTCGGATGAGGGGTACCGCACAGGACCTACTGGTTGCATCGTGACCTGCATGCCGAGAAAGGCGGACACGCCTGAGACACAGCTATGGATTGCATCTGGATTAAATCCCTCGTGCGGACCGCCGCCTTATCACAGCTGAACCGCAGTTTGAAGATTCGGCTGCCGAACATACGAATATTGATTTCGGGTTGCCAGCAAGCACTTAACTTTTACTACTGTGAGCAATTACATGACGAATTGAGGGAATTGGGTTCGACCTATAGAAGAGCATCTAATCAATCAAGTGTGTACAAACGTTCCCAAGATAGGTAGTACAAGCAGGGCCAGGAGACTGGCTCGGAAAAGCAGATATCCCTAACTAAGAGCAGTGCAACAACACACCAACCCTTCGGTACCAGAGACGCCAAAAAGACTTCCACGAAAAGCAGGTCATCCATCGGCCTAAGATATCACAAGATCCGGTGTCCGAAAGTCAACGTAATGGCCTTCCCCAAAGGGTCTCCAGCTTGTCTGTGGCTGTGTAATTACACAGTCAGCTGCAGCGCAAGCGCATGCCTTCATCAAGAGGCCGACAAAAAAAGTTTATGAAGGGTATCGTGGAGCGCGTGGCTTGGTCAGAAGGATGCCCGTCTCCATAATTAAGAGCTTTCTCCACGATGACGTTTAGCAGATCGTATGAAAGTTAATCTGCATCGAATCGGTTGGTACGGGACCGGGAGAGCCGGAAACTTTTTCAATTTGTCGGAGAGGCACGTTTTTATGGAACTGGACCTGCTTGGGAAGACTTAGAGCCTTCGAGAAGATGGGGAAGAATGCTTGCTGAATAAAAGGTACAGAAGGATATATTTGAGCATTGGACTGGTTCTGGGACGGCCCTGCGACGGCTCTGGGACGGTTAAAAACCGATTGTGTCTCTATGCGTACTTCCAAGTCGTCGTATACGAAAAGGAAGGAAGACACAGCCAACAGCTTCGAAATCTCTCCACTTCGATGGCAAACTCTCGAACGATGCTGTCTTGCGGACTGACGCGGCCTCGCTAGCAGTCTCCAACAGACAGAGACCATGATGTGACGTCTGCCTGCTTTAGCTGTGGTGCAATCACAACCAAATTACTGTACCTGAACGAGTGGCAGCTGTACTTTTATAATTTTCACGTCATACACGCCTTAAGTTGTCAAATGCTCACAGAAATAAAAAGTGGCATCCGAATATTACCCCGCCGGGATCGGCATGGACATGAGGGGTCCTGAGTGATCATCGGAATCAACGAGGAGAACTCCCTGCCCTGCACCTGCACCTGCAGTTCGGAGAGCCTGCCCTGCCTACCAATAAAGCGTGGAACAAGTATTTGGAAAATTTCTAGAATACCTACGGAGGAGAAGGAAAAAGCAATCCTTCTCGCAGAGCAGGCACCTGCAAAATTTTATCAGCCAAGATGACAATAGCGAATGAGGCAATTGATGCATGCAAAAAGCAAGGTGGGGCGTTTTTATCTTATCGGGCTGTGGAGCTACAAGCTACAGTACCTCGGGGGGCTGGAAAATGCACTTCGAGTTGGGAAGGTTTGTTTAAAACACCCAGCCTTGTATCTATGTGGGAAAGTGTATCTTGAAATCCAAAGCACAACGTTCAATCTCTATCTATATTCATATCTACATATCATCACAAATACATCAACATACTTCAAGCAGCAAAGCAATTGCAATACCTGAGAAAGCAAGCAAAGCATCAACCGCAACCATGAGTGACATTTACAAGAAGGTCGGAAGAGGAGGAGCTGGAAACTACTACAGCAAGCAAGATATCGCAGATGCTACAAAGAATGTAAGTTCTTCCTGCTCTCGAATGCTAATAGTCCATGCCCTTCTCTTCGCAACCTCCAATTCCACTACATTAAGCCTTCGCGATCCTCCCTTTCAAACATTTCTATTTCAAAGCCATCACTAACACACCACTTGCAGGCCACAGACATCGAATCCCAAACCTCATCACACACCCACACCCAAGCCCACAGCACCAGCTCCCCCGCCCCCGAATACCAACATACCGGCCGCGGCGGCGCCGGAAACTGGGTGCAACCCTCTGAGCTCAAATCCCACGGCCTCGCCCAACAATCCGAAGACATGCACTCTACAGAAACGACCAGACCAGCTGAAGCACCGGCACAGCGTGTGATGGGTTCGTCGAAACCGACGTATCGCGGTGGGAGAGGTGGAGCGGGCAATTACTTTGATGATGGGGAGGAGGCGAGGAGGATTGAGGAGGAGAGGGTGGAGGAGGAGAGGAGGAAGAGGGAGGTTCAGGGGCGGGTGGAGGAGGATGTTGAGAGGGGTTTGAAGAGGCCGGAGCGGGCTTATAGTGGGAATTGAATTGTAAATGGGAACCCGCTGTGATAGGAAGTGAAGTTGGAGAGGAGGTGTATATATCTTTGGTGGGGTTGCTGGGTACGCATTTGCATTGTATATTTAAGATGGGCTTTCAAAAAGGGATGTTGGATTTAATCTAGGTGGTTCCGAATCATGTAAATATGGCACCTAATCGAAACGAGAAAGGGAAAGAGAGGATTTCTACCTGTGATTTACATAATAATGATTTTTCGTATGTTGCAGCAACTAATGCAATTGCGGAGAAACATATCGACCAAGGTCATAACGAAGTTGTACACCATATCTGCAACCACGGTGAATAATGAGAAGTTCACACTCGAAATGTTGCTTCCAAAGTTCCAAGTGTTCTCTCTACCAAATCGTCTTCAAACCACGAAAGGTGAAGTACCGCTATACCCAAGAAGCCAGGAATCAATTGTCCGGGTATCTGCTCAGACAGTCCAGGATACATTTATTCTATTCTTATATCCTGATTACCGATTATGTACAATCTATGCACACGCTCTAATAGAAGAAAGAGATATGCCGCTCTAACGCCAGCCATGCATCGCTGAACAACAGAATCGCAAAACAGAAAGCTCTCGAAGATCACCGACCTTAAACTCCTCCGCACCTCTCTATTTTGCTTAAAGCTTCCTCGACTCGCCCCTCTCCAAATCGACTTCCTGCTCTCCATCCTTCTCGGCACTCCTCTCAGCCTCAACGTCCTCGCCATTCTTCTTCTCTCTCGTATCATCACCCAACTCTTCGCCCTCGCCTTCTTCTTGCTCTCGCTCTTCGTTCCGGTTTCCCTGCCCACCCTTCATCTGCTCCAAAAACGCTGCGGCCTCGGCGGCATATTTGCACCTCAGTCGAATGCCCTTGCCGTACTTGTAGAACAAGAATGGGAATGGGACGCAAGCTAGAGCGAGGAATGCAGGGATTGTAGATGCCCAGTGGATACCCAGGTTTTGATACATATACTGTGTTACGACTATTGTCAGCTCTCGATAAAATCAAAGTTACCAGAAAGAGTTATGGTTTGGAAAGGATGTGGTAAGCGAGAAAGTAAGCAAGAAGCGAGGTCAGCTTACAGTTGTAAACAATGGAAACGATGCACCGAATAGCGACCGTAACACTGAGTTCGCAGCTAACACAGAAGCTGCATAAATGACATAGGAGTCGATGAGGTAATTCATGATGCTCAAGAACACGAGCACCATGCCGAAGCCGAAAGGCGCTGTTCCGATGATAGAGACACTCCAATGGATGCTGGGATAGTTGGTCCATGCAAACCAGAAAAGCCCGATTGGGAGCGCGATACTTCCAATGAGCGCAGGTGGGAGTCGTGCTTCCGGCGGTGCGTTGCCGTTATGTTTCGCTTCGACCCTGACGTAGCGTTTGTTGTCGAAGATGGAGTAGCAGACAGCGCCAATCATGCCGACAGCTACACCAATGAAACTCAAACCACCGATCCCTGCGCTCCAACCACGCTGTTGTTGATACACGATTGGGAAGGCGCCGAACATCATGTACAGCGTTCCGTAGATGATGGCCATGTATATGCTAAGCAGGAGGACGATCGGTTCGCGGAACAGGAGGATCCATGGTCGAGAGAGAGCTGTCTTGAATTCTTGGCTGATGGTCTTGGTACCGTGGTTGATTTCCGTTGCAGATTTGTAGACTTTGCCGGTCATCTTCGAGAGCTTCGCTGCGCGGCGACGGAGGATAACAGGAGTGTAAGTTTCTGGGATCGTGAGGGATCCGATGATCCACAGTGCACCAGTGAAGATAGCCATTAGTCCTTCCACCCATCGCCATCCTTCTGTCTCGCCGAGGAATCCACCAACGATAGGTCCTAGATTGTGTTAGTCTCGAATTGAATGTTGACAAGTCTACCAACTTACCGATGACAGGACCGAGGAAAGGTGCAGCAGCAAAGATACTCATCGCCAACCCCCGCTCCGAAGCCGGGAACATATCCGCGATAACACCACCAGCGTTCGTCAATGGCGATGATCCGAAAGCTCCAGCGAAGAACCGCAAAATGATAAGCGTCTCGATGTTCTGTGCGCCAGCTGCGCCAGCATTGAAAGCTGTAAGAATAGCATAGGTGCTGAAGAAGAGAACTTGTCGACCATATAACTCGGATAGGGGAGCCCAGAGGAGGGGACCGATAGCGAAACCGAGGACGAAAAGAGATATTCCGAGCGTGGCCACTTCGGTGCTGATTTTAAATGTTGCGATAATTTCTTCGATACCACCACTGTATGCTGAAGATACAAATGCGACGGCCAATGTTGCCTGCAGGTCGCAGCGTTAATAAAGAACATTGCGGAACCGTACAATAGCAGATCCAAATATCAATATGTGAGTTTGATATAGAGAAGACTTACAAATGCCACAAGCAGGGTTATCATCCACTTCTTCCACTGAGGGAAGAGCATGGGATTCCGCCTATCATTTTCGATATACTCCACCACATAAGGATCCTCCTCTGTCCCTGACCCTTTGTAAGGCCAATTTAAAACCTCTGGAGTAACATGAGTCTGATCGAACACAAGTTCCCAATGCGCCGCCTTCTTTTGTGTCGGTTTCTTCTGGGCTTCAACATCCGCTTCTGGAGACGCTTCGGTTGCTGTTCGCGATGACGCAGAGGAAGAAGGTGGGTGGTGCGCCGCCATCTTCAAAGCCAAGCACTTGCTGATAAGAACAAGGGAAGTGAAAGAAAAAGAGTACGAATGAGATGTCCAAGAAAGTATGGCCAGGGGGCAAAGGCCTTTTATTAAATTATTAAAAGGGGAGGATTTCTTTCCCAGCAGAAATTTCTCGCCGCGACGACTCAGAATAACCAACGTTCATAACTTCTATCATGGAAGAAAAGTGTCCCGGATGTAATCACCAAAGTCCCCTGCCAGCATCCACAATCCCATTTTCTGGAAGAACCATCATGAAGCCCCACTGACTTGTGAACAGCATAAATATGCATAGCGGTGCATAATATGTATCAGCTAGACATAATTCAGGCATAATTGCTGCAGATCAAGGAGACCTGGACCGTGGAAGGGCGTTCGGAGCCTCAACTGAACCTTGCCGTGCCGTCATCCCGAGTTGGCGTCAAGTCCGATTTATAAGAAGTCATACCCTTAACTTGAAAACGCCGACGCCGACTCTTAATCTCGCCCAATCAAATTCACAAAATCTCAATATCCTTTGTGAAATGGACTTGAGGAGGTTGCGCGCCGCTGACGCACAAGCCACGGTCATATCTCCGTAGTCGTGTTTGTTCATATCTTTGCACAATTTTCGCCTGCGGGGGTTCGCGTGGAGTTAAGCATTAAGACCGCTCGGTACCTTTGTTGACTTCTTGCACAATTTAGACCGGCAAGTATATTAGGTTTGTGCTGGAGAACGTTCAAGAAAGCATGTACCTGGTGCAATGTCATATAGATGTCAAACAGTGTTCAATGAATACGAAGGCAAGAGTGTTTCGACATGGGAGGGCGAAGAGCAAGTAACTACAATTGGCAAAAGCAAAATAATATGAGTTTGAATGCTTGTCAAAAAGGCAGGCCACTTGAAATGGAAAAGAAGATACGCCACGTACGAGAATCAAGAGCCTCAGCTCCTTTGAAAGCCTAGAAATTCAAGAAGACGGATAGTCTCAATGGTGAAAAGAAACACATGCAAAGCAAGAATAGCGACTGTGCAAGATTGTCCGTAGCCTCGGCCCTTTCGGCTGAGTGACATCCATTGTATTGAAAGCATGCCCTGTCTTGGAGGAGATACATGAATCATCATTGACCTGGGACATGAAAGAAAACCACTTGCACTGTGATATCGTCTCGTATACTTCTGCAAAATGGAGTGCCATATGCAAGCCGTCCTTGGATCATTTCGTGATGATTTCCACCCAAAGCATTCCGTACCAGGTGCACTGCGGCATTGCCGTCTTGAACAGTAGTCCTCTTCTCATCAAACTCCTCTTTCCACTCGTACTTGGTGAAGTCGTACGGTTCATACTTTGGTTCTGTAAGACTCTTGCTCAATGCGGTAGGTTTTTCTATCCATTTCACAACAAGGTCAACAGCTTGCTGGCTTGACAAGTTGTCCCATAGTCCATCTGTCGCCATGATCAAAAACGACGGCTTGCTCGGGTCGATCTTGGTGCTCGTAACAACGGGTTCCGCGGTCAGATATGGCGGTGTTAAGATTTTATACTTTGGCATCAAAATCGAGGGACCATCAAATTTCTTCTTCAAATCCTTTTGCAAGTCAACCGGCCACTTCCATCGACTGTCTCCAAATGCTCTCGAGACCATGATTCCCAGAACACGCCCGCCTGCAACAATCTCCTCTTCACCTGGGTGTTCCTTCTTCAGCCGAGCGATCTCTTCTTGATTGTCTCCAGTCTGATCAACCGACAGAGGTATGGCCTCCCATTTTCCCTCGGCGTTCTTCTGTCCAAGGACTGCTCTCGAGTCTCCAGTACAAGCTACATGTAATTTGAGTGTTGTTGGATCATAGATGGATAACAGAGCGCACGAGCCTGCAAATGCCGGTGCCAGATTCGCCAACTTATCTTGAAGAGGCAGGTTTCCTTGAGATGCTTCCACAGCCGTCTTCAGAATCGACTCGTCGAGATTGATAAATGCTTTCTTGATAGTGTCGCTGACCTTCTCGTCAGAAATCTGATCCGATGGAGACTTGATCTTGTCAAGCCCGTGCCGCACGAAAGGTACCAATTGCTTCTCGAGGAGATCCGCTGTTTGCCATCCTGCATGACCATCTAACACTCCCCATGCCATCCATGTCTTCCCATCTTTCCATGGTGAAGGAAAGGTTCCATGAATGTACCGATCCTCGGTAGGAGAATTGGAAGCAACTCTCGTGCCATCATACCTGTTGACACCACCATCTCTGGGTAGGAACGAGTATTCTTCTTTCGAGATCATTCGAGTCACTTCTTCTCTGGAAGGTCCTCGAGCGACTGCCAAATTCCCCGATTCAGGGCTTGCCAGATGTGGTGGCACTTCATTGCGGCCGTTTGCAAACCACCAAAGGCCTGGTGCACCAACCACACCAGCACCAGCAATATATTTTGTCACTCTGGTGAAACCTGAGTTTGAAGGTCTTGATTTCGTAGAATAGTGAGTCCCAGCCCAGATTTGCCTCGAGGTCACGCGACCTGCACGCCTGTAAGCCATGTGCAGTGACGAGCCTGCTGACATCGTCAACTTGGGTGAGATCTGGCGGAAGAGCAATGCGCGAAGTTAGGTTTTGATATCTTGTAATTCGAAGTGGGGTGCCTTCATCGCATCGAATATCGAGGAAGCTGGCGTGAGTTGAGGTAAGATGCAGTTGAAGTGCAATTGCTTCAGAAAGCTGGATGCTGACACGCTCGAACGCCCGGCTAGATAGAGGTGGCTGGGGAAATTGGTTGCAAGGATCTTGATGACTTTGATGGAGGCTGTGAAGATAGGCCTGAAAAGGGAAGGAGTGTTCTGAAGCTGAACGACAAGATGCATATGAATGTGAGACTGTAGGAATTCGTCCGGGAAGTCCAAAGCCTCTACTGGGCGAGGTAATTTCTCGAGAGCACCAGGCCACACTTCAGGTGAGACATAAATCAGGACTCGAAGACTAGATCGAAAGAGCCCGGGCTGTTAGATAGCCCAACAGTAATTTAGTGCATTCAAGGTAAGAATTTGTTGCATTTTATCCGGTGGTTTTTGTGCCACGCGGATTGAGAATAGGTCAAATAGTTCTCGATTCGGCGCAGTTCACTAATAAATGCTCTTTGAGCATATTGAACCAACCTATGGCTTTTACAACGTAGCTGAGAAGCAACAATTTTTTTTCAATTGCTATGCTACTTTGATTTCTTTCTCTTCTTGTCTGGCTTGACAAGCTGTGTCCGTTTCTTCAACGTGCTATGAGCGTGCTTGTTTACGGGGGCTTTGGCTGGTTTTGAAGGCTGTTCTGCTGGTGGGACGGATGTCTTAGTAGCCTTTGCGGTCGAGACTGTTTCTGGAATCTCTTCCTCTTCATCAAAACCGCCCCATTCATGGTCTTCCTCAGGGACATGGGATTCCCCTTCGAACCCTACCATTCCAATGTCCTCCGCATCTTCTGTGACATGTACAGGGAAGCCCATTACATCTCGCACAAGATGACCCCGCTCATCTCGAAGGAACTTAGCATCCATTTCGGCCGGCGGACTGACATCTCTGACGAAGGCAGCCAGAAAGAATCCCATCGTACCATGCTCGTCGTCCTTGTTCGCCCTGATGCAGCTCTCTGCAACCTCTTCATTTCCACCACAAGCGTCTTGCGATCCTCGAACAGGCCATTCCTTCATACCTCTTATTTGCTCTTCGCGCTTCAAGATTCGCCAGCCCGCTTGCTTAGCGGACGGATGCTCCAGGGCTTTCTGGACAACGTTCTCGTTTTCCTCGGCGTGTATTGAACATGTTGAGTACGTAATCTTTTTTGCTGCAGGAAATTTGAATGCATGAAGAAGAAGCTCTAATTGGAATTTGGAAAGTGCCTCTAAGCGATGTCGCAAGTCATCTTCAGAGCTTATAGCCGTGACTTCACCGTCGTCGTCTACCATAACATCCATGGAGGGGTCGTGATCCTCACGCTTTCGCTTTCTTGTGTCAGTGGCTGGATCTGTCGCCTTTGCAGCCGAAGGCTTGGCAGCAGCCTTCTTAGGAGGTCTCGATCCATGTTTTGGCGCTGCTTGCTTGAGGACAGGTAGGTGTAGTTCTGGAATATCGTCTCGGCCAATAATTCCGCTTCCTGAGCAACTGGGATCGAGCAGAAGAGCTCCGACATTCTTGAAAGTCATGGAGTTTGGTTGTGACTTTAAGAAGTCCTGTCCCGGGTGGAGCTTGGTAAACGTATTTGAACCAGCCAGGTTGACCATCTTCTCCAGCGTCTCGGCTCTGCCTTTATTCTTTTCAAAAGCGTGGATTGTCTGTGAGCACTCATCGGGCTCCGAGCTGTGTTCCAACATGATTGCAGCAAGATGCGTAGTCTTATTTCCGGGAGCAGAACACGTATCGATGATATTGCCATCCTGTGGGAGAGGATCAAGCATGTACGCTGGGAAACAGGAGGCTTTGTCCTGGAATATGATCTCTCCAGCCTTATAAGCATCACTCTTCGACAGATCCACACTTGGTGAGATTGCAATCAGATTTGGGATATGCCCGTCAATGAAGAGCCGCTTGACTCCACGCTTTCGTACAGCTGCGATTGATGTAGCACGCTCTATTCCAGCAAAAGTCGTCTCCAGTTGGTCCTCCAGTGATGTCTTCAGAGTATTGATTCGAACCCAGCGCGGATATAGGGCATCTGACGTATCTGTCCCATCTTCCAAACCTTCTTCGATAAACGCCTTGAAAGCCTCCACGGAGCTGACCTTCCTCTTGACTCGAGCCTTCACAAACTCTGCCTGCAGTCTGCCCTTGTGCCGCTCAACACTTGTCCTCAGTCCGTGGGTCGCGGGGAGAGCAATTCCTCGTTTTGCTAGTAAAAGGTCGTGGACGAGAAGAATCGAGAGAATCGGTGTCAACTAAAGAGTCCCAGGTTAGTACAAGTAGACAAGTGAGTTGAGGAGTGAACATTACTTTGTGCTCAAGGCGTAGTATTTCCGCATTTTCAACAACTTCCTTCAGCACGGAGCTCCATTTGCATGTTTCAATGGCGAGCGCATAAACCTGCGCAGGCTGTGACTTCAAATCCTTCTTATTGAATATCCTCGACTTCAAGCTTCCACCTGCGTTAGTAGGAGCTGTCAGTAGGTCAGCGGCCTCGTAATATAGAGACATAGCACCACTCAAAACCAAATCCGGGTCAGGGTTGTGTCCAGAGTTTCCAATTCACTCCAAATTCTTGTCCGGCACTGCTGTTCTTGTGTCGCGGGCGCGGATGGTGTTGTGAAGGTCAATTGAGGCGGGGATGTTCTCCAGAACTTTTATTGACAGGGAAAATTGCAAGTCCTCATTGGGGCAGGTTTGCCGAGATGCGCTAGTGTAAGAATTACATTATCTGGGGTAAATGTCCTGAGCATACTTTGTCACTTTCTGCTTTCTGAAATATGCAATTGATAATTAAGGTAGGCATCTTCTGGTACAAAATCGAGCTTTATGACATTACTCTGCAAGATCTTAGAAGTAGGTAAAATAACATACTAAAGCCACCCCACATGCTTGTGCAGGGACAGTCTCTTTGAAACAAGCCCACCAATTATCCAGAGCCCTATCTGCATGGTTCTCAAGTAGACCAATCTATCACTCCCTCTAAAACCTTATGCATGTTGCTGAGTAATAAGCCTCTATGTGCCATTGGAAGGTAGCTTCAAGTTATATATACCTGTTAGTTAGAGGAGACCTGCAGTTGCTATGTCAAGCTCACCACCTTTACGAAATTGTCAAAATGTCTACAGCCACAGATTCGCCCGAGACTATATATGGGGCTTGTAACTGTGGAAAGATCATTGTTTCACTTCCTCGCACGTCGCTTCCTAGCACTAGTACACTATGTCATTGCTCAAATTGTCGTGCATCAAGTGGCTCATTGTAAGTACTTATCTGCCTCCAATATCTGACGACTTATTGACAGTCTCAGATTCGCGGTGAACTTGCTCACTCCAACTGCAGATATCAAGATCGAAGGCACTCCCAAGATTCATGTTGATATTGCTGCATCTGGCAATACTGTAAATCGACACTTCTGCGGCGACTGCGGATCGTATGTTTACCGATGTTTGTGAGTGCTCATGTGCTAACGGGAAGCAGTGCCATCATGTCTGTGGTGGCTGTACGCCCTGAGAAGAGCATTCTCAAGGGCGGCTTATTCGTCAAATCGGGGGTTGGTCTTCCTGCTCCTGGTCGAGAGCAGTTCTGGCTGCGCTCAGAACGGTGGGAACATGGTCATCCTGGACTTACACAACTTGATTGATTGCATAGCTAGCTCATACCAGACGAGAAAGTAAATGTACTTTCAAGTATCAGGCTGCACTTTTGAAAGTTCGAACTCTTGCTGTATGGATCAAGCTCTCATAGGCAGTCCAAGTCCAAGGAATTGCTCCTTCAACCACCCCACCACCGCATCCCCTCCCTTCATCGCATTCAGACCTGGAGGAATTGCAACGGATCTAAGACCCGGAATCAACATCTTCGCGAGCTTCTGAACTTCGCTCTGCTGTGTTACATTCCACTTGCTCGAACAGATCTGGACAGTTAAAATTCAGTAGAGTCGATCGAGGAAGAATGGCAGTGAGATGTACCAGGACTTGTGGAACAACAACTAGGGCTTCCAATAGTTCCTTGACCCCGAAAATAGATTTATTGAGTCTGTAAGCATTTGCGCTCCGCAATACAAAGCTACCTACTTTCCGTGTTAGCGACGTGTATCAAGTTGTATTCCATTTTAAGTTCCGAGGGCCTGAATCAGCCGTGCGGATTTTCTTCAGATTGAGGGACCTTTGCCTACATCAACGAGAATAGCAACTAGCTCTCTGGCTCTGTGCGGAGTATTGTTCATAGAAACGACGTAAATAGGTTGGGCAGCCATCGTGGAATTGAGATCTTGATTCGAATCGTGATTCGGATGGTAAGGAATATTCGATTTCTTTCTATAAATACTTCTCCGAAAGGTATCCAATTGCCACTATCGCACAAACCAGCTACTCACATGCATCTCAGATTTGCTATCTCCGCCCATGACCAAATTGGCTGATCTGAAGAGTAAGGGCGTGAAAAGTCTACTGACATTGACTCGGCTACGTTCTGGTCGGGCTTAATGCAAGTCTCTCTTATGCAACTGTGCTACAAGTTCCCAGCAGATGCAATGACATGCAATGCGCACTAACGCCGATGCAGATAAATCTCAACGAAAGTAGATGCTTGGCCGACAATTGTGAGCTTCGTCAAACGTCAATGAGTAGGATGAAACACTGATCAGTCCTGGAGAAATCGTGTCCGAATGATGTATATCGACTGCCAGGATACGAAAATGAATGTTCCCTGGATGGTTGATTTGATTGCTATTCGACAGATCAACCCATAAGCTGTCTAATGTCCTCTGGAGGCCAGCGAACTTGTGCAAAGCTCAAGCATCGCTTAATGCTCTGCAAGAACTTTCTTGTAACCTCATCTCCCATAACATGCCCCTTATCACTCTCATGCAGCTTCTCCCGGGCACTACGCTCGTGGATACCAACCATGGTGACTCCGATGGGCCATGCTGCTTTACCGATACTGAGTCTCAGGTATCCATCGTTCGCATCCACGTAACGGCGTTCCTGAGCTGCCTTGACGATCTCAACAATAGGCTCAAGGACACCTTCGTCGACGTCGCCTTTCTCAAATTTGCGAAATAACTTGTCAGAGTCAGCTTAGATCAGATGAAGAAGACATAATGAACTTACCGGCGTCATGTTCTCCTTGCTCTGTGCCATAGCATTATACGCCGCCTTGCTCGCAAATGTGTCTCTCTTCTCCTGCTCCAGAGCTGCCTCCCACTCCTTCAAAATCATGGTGAAGTATGAAGCCAGCTGCCTGAACAAGAACTTCCTCTCGGCCTCTCCTCTTGGTACAGTATCGACCTTCATATCTTTCTCCTCCACAAGCTCCAAAGATGTCGGGATCGGTCCAGTGGTCATAACAATTCCGAGCTTCCTGAACCTCCGTAGCCTTTGTTTATGACTCTCCCCGAACAAAGTGATAGGCTGACCCATCTCTCTCAACTTCTCGACCAACTCCTCATCCTTAATGTCATCTGCATCGACCTCCTCGCTGGTCTCCTTGATCAGCTCGGGCAGACCTAGTCTCTTCCTCCTAGCCCTCTCCTCTTCAGCCTCTTGTTCTTCCCTCCGCCGCCTAGATTCTTCTGCGAGTTTTCTCCGCTTCTCCTCCCGCGCTTGTTTTGCCTCCGCTTCCTCTTCTTCCCGTTTGCGCTTCTGCTTCAGCTTGGCCTCTTTCTCGGCTTCCAGCGCTCGTTGTTCGGCGAGGTATTTTTGTCGGCGTTCTTCCTCCACCTCAGCGCGCTTCATGTACTTCTTGGAAGGCTCAGGCTCTGAGGAGGACTTTGGTTTAGAACCAGAGATGGCCTGGTTCATGAGAGCAGCGAAGTCCATATTGGCGGTATATGTGGCGAGGCAGCTATGGTAGGGTATTATTTCATGGGGAGGTTGAAGATTTCTGAGCTGTTAGGATCTGTGGCGCCCAAGGCGGCTTGAAGTAGGCGCAGGAAGAGTTCAAGAGCAAAGCCTGCACATATAATCACAAGCCTAGATTCACTGTCCTTTCTCGTTCTGTTGTATGTTACTAAAGGTGAAGTGACGATTAAAGCAAACACAAATTTCTTGGCGAGTTTGCATCTCGAACTGAACTTTGGAAGATCGCAAAGAACACCACTTTGCGCCGGAGCTTCGAACACAACCACAACAGCCCAGAATGTTCATATAAACGTGCAATTACAATCTCCATAAAATAATTATTGCCATGGCTTCTCCTCTAGCAAAGACCGACCGCCAAACTACAACACCGTTCCACTTGAAGCTCTTCTACAGAAATGGTTCCTTCAACAGGTTAGTTCAGCCTCGTCCTCGAATTTCTACCTAGCTAACATCTGGCTTTGAGGCTCGATGAATTCTCTCTAAACTCGGAGCTTCCTCCTCACGTCCAAATCTACACATGGCCATCATGCACCCTCCGCGAACTCTCTCACCTTCTCACCTCTGCTCTCCCTTCTCTACTGCCAGACCCAGCAATCGGCACGCGTCTCTCCTACCGGCTCATCTTCCCCGATACGCGGAATTCCAGCCAAGCGTCAGGTCCAGGACGATATATGACGAAGGACTTGGGCAGTGTGATCATTGGAGAAGGCGGTCCAGGTATTCTACCAGATGAGGAAGAGGCAGCGATTGTGAGGGGTGGACAAATGGCGGGGCCACTTGGAGGAGACCCAGAGAAGACATTACAAGATGCGAGATTCGTGATTGGAGACTACATATGCTGTGCCATTACTCCACCCCCAGAGAACGGTGGTGCTGCACCTCCTCCATCGGGTCCTTCGCGGAGCGGCTTCGGTCCCGGTAGAGGTGATTATGGAGGACGTGGAGGTATGGGCCCAAGAGAGAATGGATTTGGCGGTGGCTTCAGAGGAAGAGGTGGTCCTAGAGGAGGAGGCAATTTTGGGCAAGGCTTTGTCCCTAACGGAGAGTGGCGTAGAGGAGAGCAGGTACCTGACGGTCCTGGAGGAGGAAGAGGACGGGGATTTGGTGGGGGCTTTGGGGGTGCTAGAGGGGGCAGATGGTGAGCGAAGGAAACAAATGATACCATAATAGGGACTGGGTGGATGTCTACAGGAAGATTTTCGGGCATGAAGGCGTACGGCGTTGCATATCAAGGCAATAAGTAGCCATGAAAGAAATATGGACCGTTTCTCCCCCTTCATCCTTTCCGTTTAGCTCGCCGTGTTGCAATTCATCGCACATATCCAAATCCTTTAGATGACACCTAGTTTGCATGATTCGAGAAACTTGCGGGCAGTTCTGGTCCATTCCGCCATTCCATTCCTATCATATATACATCCCAAACCCCCGCCATGACTTCCTAGTACTCCACGATGGTATCTCCCCTGCGCTTGCCCCTCATGTCCCATTTACCCTAACAGAATCAGTACTGAATGCCCGTATTTCTCTTCCAGCATAACTTACATCTGTCGTGTAAGCCAAGTATCCGATCAACGCTGGGAATGCAACGACGTAGGCGAATGTGATTCTTGCGGTTCGTCCGGTCCATCTGAAATACTTGTGTCGGTTGATCCACATGTCTGCCGCCAAATTAGTATCTATGCCAATGTCTGATCGATCCGTTAAGAAAAGGTGCTGGCAGCTATGGTGGGAGGTATATGGAATTGTGCATACTGTTGTATTTGACTAACGCCGGGTCAAGGGCGATCGCTACAGAATAGAGTCAGCTTTGAATAGTTAATTGGCTCATGAACCAGCTTACGGTGATTGTGGTGGCCCGCCATGATGAGTGTTGTTGACGCCGCCGTCGATTGAAATGATGGCTTGGGTTCTGGAGCTTCAGAGCATGAGGTTCAAGATGCAGCCAATACACGATGGAATAACAGTTTATCCGACAACATTCGGCAAGAAAAACGGGATGCACGGGATATGTGGATCCATCCCGTGGGAATCGGTGGTTTGAGACAACCTCGGCCATCAGACTCGTCATGGCGGAGAAATTCATATTTCGTTGCCTTATTCACTATTGCTTTCATATGATTCCAATCTTGGCTATAAAATAGATCCTCTTCTTTTGTAAATCAGATTTGTACATATCCAACATACCTGCCAATTGTATATACACTCGCACATACCATGGCATCAACTCCAGCAGCTTCTACGGAAAAGCCGAAGGTTATCTTGTATTGGTAAATCTTGTTCGAATCTTCTTGTGCGGTACAACTCAGATTGACGATTTCTATGAAAGGCTTGAACAATCTCGCTCGCAACGTATTCTTTGGCTCCTGGAAGAGTTGAAGGTGGAATATGAATTGAAGATATTCCATCGCAACCCGAAAACTCATCGTATGTTGACTTCCTTCTTCATCCCCATCGGGGACCTCTAGTCTCGCGAAGACATATTCATATTTGGCGCTCGACATACTCCAAGAGCTGCCTGACATCTCATTCCTTGATGTTATGATCCGCACTGACATTCATGAAGTGGCACCTCCCGAACTCAAGCAAGTCCACGCTCTTGGGAAGTCACCAGTCATCTCTGTTCTTTCTCCTGGTGCAACCGAGCCTGTAATCATTGCTGAGAGCGGCTTCATCACCGAGTATCTCCTCGAACATTTCTCTGAAGGAACCAACTTGTTGCCGAAGAGGTACAAGGATGGCCAGGAAGGAAAGGTTGGGGGCGAGACCGAGGAGTGGTTAAGATACAAGTTCTTCATGCACTACGCAGAAGGCAGTCTCATGACTTTCATGTTGCTTGCTCTCGTTTCTGGAGGTAAGTTCTCTTCTTTGTCCTCATGTGTTCACAATCACATGTGATATTTCGAAGTACACGCCCAGACTAATCTCGCTTCACTAGAAATCAAAAACTCACCAGTCCCTTTCTTCATCAAGCCAATCACTGGTGCTGTAGCAGGCAAGATCAACTCCAATTTCCTGGACCCGAACTTTAAGACCCACTTCAGCTTCCTCGAATCGCAACTTGCTTCCTCTCCTAATGGAGGCAAGTATCTCTGCGGCCCAAACCTGACTGGCGCCGATATCCTTCTCAGCTTTCCCCTGCTTGCTGGGAGAAGTAGAACTGGTTTGACAAAAGAGAAGTACCCAAAGCTGTATGGCTACATTGACATGATCGAAGCGGAGTCAGGTTACAAGAAGTCTGTGGAAAAAATTGTCGAGATCGATGGGAAATTCGAGACTACGATTTAATCCTCATGATGCAGGCATAATGTATTACATCATCTAGTCTTTCCATACAATCAAGATATACGTTTCAGTATCACTGCTCTATCTTCTCTGATACGTACTCATTTGATGATGCGTCTCGGTAAAGTAAAGCCTCAGTACGTGCATATCCGCGGTACTGCACCTGGCAATAGCATATGTCTACAATTTATCTATAATTCGATAGCATGGCGAACAGACTTAACACTCACCGTAATGGAGGAGAACTGGCTCCTCAAAGCCCACTCCAAATGAAGTAGATTGATAGAGCGATTTTGTGGACACTCTCGTATGAATGGCACGTCCAGTCCAGCTTTCTATGTCATGCCCATCTTTTAGCGACCCATGACTTCGAGCGCACACAAGGGTGAGAAGAACAGACCAAAGACTGGACACTATATTAGCAATATCCGCTGCTAAGACCAAGCCCGACAAACTCTGACTTCCATAACAATCTTCTCGAGTCTCAGGTCAATTGTAATATAGAACATTTAATATTGTACATTCTAACTCTATGCTATGCTTTAAATGCTGACTGGTACGATGTTTAACACCCTATTGCAATGCAACCGTTCAATCATGACTTCATCTCCAGCTCTTCCTTTTCCCCACTTCAAGCTAAGCGAGAGGCCTACACAACGACTGGATCTGACGCTGCACCCAGTCCGTTCCCTTTTCCAATCCCTTTCGCCCTTCCCTTCTGGACAGCTTCGATGGCTCGTCCTACAGCGTTCAAGTCTCCTAGCAACGTGACATGGCCACGATCGCTGGATATGCGGCCCCCATATGCTGCTTTGTATCCTTCGGGTAACATTGCCTCCTTGGCTAAACACACTCCATCGCCACTTGCAAAGGCCAGATTATCATACACGTCTGCGCAAGGTATAGAATCTCGGCCATCGACCTTAGCTCCAGCACAAGTGGGGATGGCTTTGCCATATATCAGCGCGAGAGGTGGATAAGCATTCGCGGCGGCGTGCTTTGGGTTGAAGTGCAGTTCCTGCTTGAACTGCTTAGTTTCCTTGAGTGTGCGTTCAAGATAAGCGATCGCCTTGTCTCTCGGAATAGTAACCGCTGTTGAGACGGACGAATTCGTGGCCTGGCCTTTGTTCACTGGGTTGGATTTGCTGCCCATTCCGGCCAGTTGTGGTGCCAATGTTCTGTCAGTGCCACCTTCCATGCCTCGAATGGCATCTGCTGCGCGTGTTGTCTTGGTAGGAGGCGATGGTGAAAGCCGAACATCCTCAGACTCAATGCCACCATCCGAATGTGGAATGTTTGGCGTTGATGTTCCTGAATTCGATTTCTTATTGGGTATCGGGAGGTTCAGCAGGCTGCCGGGCATGTTGAGCAAACCTCCGAAAGCACCGGAAGCTGGGTTCTTTGGTGGCAATGGTGGATCAGTACAAGGAGACCATCTGTATTTGATCCAGTCGTCGATGTTGAAGAAGTCGACTGGATACTTTTCTTTGGTTTTTATATCGACGAAGCAGCCTCCATCCTCAGGAAGCAATACAAAACTCGTCCGAAGTGTGAAATTTACTTGGGCAGTAAGAACCCGCGAACTCAGTAGGACCGCATCCCCGTTCCTGAGAGGCCCCAGGATATTTACACAAGCTTGGGGCACGCCCGCATAGATGACACCGGAGAACAGCTCAGGTCGCTTGTTGACGACATGACGAGTGATGAGGCCTCCCAGACTGTGGGCGATAACAAGAGCGCCACGTTCAACGCCTGTAGGTGTAACTTTGCCCAAATTATTTGACGGAAGGGTCTCAAGAAACTTCTGTAACTGTCGGCTCAAAAGATGAGGACTTAGGCGCCAGTCGTAGCCATAATCCCACACTCGCAACTTTCCACTGCGGGCATTCTCACTCTCTGCCAAGCGTTTGAACAGGCGCTTACTGATATCGACAGGTCCGATATTCTGTAACATACCGGACGGATAAATTGTTTCCTGCATGCGTTCCTCATCTTCAGGTTCGAGTCCAACCTCCAAATCCACCTTTCGAATATTCAACCCAACCTTCACGGGTACCCAAACCTGTCGATGGGTTTTGGTTGAGCGAAGAATTGAGCCTCGGTATCCCCCCATTATTACTACATCTCCTGTCAAATTCTCCATAGCCCGGTCCAGGTAGGTAGCATTCGGACCGTCCGTGGTGGTCCGAGCCGTTTCAAAGGCTGCTTCTGGTCTTGATACTGCCGCACCGATTAGTCCAGGGGAAATAGCAGGAGTTGCTATAATTGTTTTTCTTTTCGCACCAGTGCCTGGAATAATGTCTGGCATATAATTAGTCTCTGTTTTCCATCTGGCAGGAACATTCGCTGAGTTCAAAAAATTCATGTTGAAACCAAAACTGGAGACACGAGGCATACTGGGCATACTGGGCATGCTAGGCATACTGGGCATCTGAGGCATTCTGAAGCTTGATCGATCTTGTAAAGAATCTCTGATGGCTTTGACGCGTGAGTTGACTTGCTCCCTGTGGTTTTCGAAGCGAGTATCGTCGCCAAGTGATGATGCTCGGGACAGAGAATGGTAGAGCAGGGAGTCGTCCGATGTTGATCTACGTAGAGCGGCTGGCCGTTGTTGTCCAACTGGTGTTCTTTGTCTCGTGACTTGAGGACGAGCAGCAACTATTGGCTCGAATGTCCTCGCTCGGGGAGATGACATAGGGGACCCTGGGCCAGAAGAACTTGTTGACCGAACCGTAGTCGACCGGGACGGCTCTCTCGGAAAACTTAAAGAGCCTCCAGACCTAGGCTTCGTACTGCTACTTGAAGAAGATCCAAACATATTTCCAACCTGAGCCATTGACGGAAGTCCTTTTGGCAGTAACTTCCTTAACGCCTCCGCGCCTCCTGATAGAGACCTTGTCCTTGAACTGTTCCCACTAAAAACGCCAGCTAATGATGTTTGGTGAGGAGCATCTTTGGGCTGGAAAGCAAAGGGCTTCGGTCCTGGGTGCCATGGTGTCGGAAGTGGAGGCTCTTCCAATTTTGGAGAAGGTAGATTACCAAGTGATAGCCCCTCAATTGGTTTGGATACTCCAGATGTTTCTTGCCCAGGAGAAACAGAAGGGTCCAACACCCCGTGCGACTTTGGCGTTGATATTTCCTCCGAGAAATCTTCATCATGTGCTGGAGGAGTCTCGGTATCGCTATCAAAATAACCTCCTCCCTCAGTCTCCTCCATTGCAGCTGCCTTTTCATTCGCTGGTGTCCTAGCGGATTTTAGACGAGTGGCGACCCTGCTCATTGACAACTCAATGAGTGACTGGGCGTCCTCGTTTGATAATGGTGAGACCGCCATGGTTTCTGTATCTTCTTCGTAGTCATCGGAGACTTCATAAAGGTGTGGTGAAGAAGAAGGTACGGCGGAAGGCTCAGCTGTTGTGTTGCTGACATCTCCCAAAGTGACGGGACCGCCATTCCCGGAATCCGACATCACGTCCTGAGCCTGATAGCGGGGACGAGTGAGGTGTAAGTCTGGAAACGCCGTACCGTATCCACGCCTTACGAGATACGATCGGGAAGTTGCCAGAGGCAAAGTGTGTGTGTGGGTTCTGGGCCTCGGTGTTGGTGAACAATACTGTAAGACCCACGAGCACCGGATGCGCGGGAATGAATGGGACCGATACCTAAGGTTCTCAGCTCCAACATCTGCAAATTTCGAATTTGGGAAGACTTACTTTCTTATGTCCCGTTTCTGACGCAGTCTTTTTGTAGTGTCAAATCACAAAGTCCGCCAGGCACAGCCTGTCTTTCACGTATGTTGGTGAATGTTTTGGCGGCGCAGCCGAATTCATGATCATTGATCATCACAGGGCAAGTACGAGTACTTGTACGGACAAGCGTGTTGACGTCAACCGATGTCTGAACATCACTGCCGACATACTCTTCACCACTTCGCAACCCTTTAAGTACACTGCGCAACATGCTGCGATACGAATCTCTGACATAGCAAGGCTACGAAAGGAGATAGCATCAATACGAGGCGGCTTAAATCAGACCTCAGGACTTCGCAAGGCTGAGAACGGCGATGCTGAAACCAAGTCCTCAATCAGTGCCTTGCATCGCGCCAATTTATGCAAAGCACCAATCACCCGCTTTCCATTTACCGAGATATTTGTTACTTGTTGTTGCGTTTCATCCGATGATAATTGGGCTGTCTTTTATTCCGTCGCAGGAATGCGCAAAGGCTGATGATCTAGACATCTCAATAAACAAAAGAATGTTCTGGTAGCAGTCCATGGGATATATCGAAGTGAACAACAAGTGAGGATTTCTGTGATAAACTACTTCGTACTCCTCATACACGAGCAGAACTTAAGTGGATCTTTGAGCAGGCTCTTACAGCTTACAAGCATCTGACGTCTTTCACTTCTTTCAGCGGCGTTCGAACAGATTTTTGCAGAGTCCTGCGCTCGGTCGTGGTGATATACTGATGATAGCTTCTGTTTCTCTGAATTTCTCAAATGCACGTCCTTCTAATCGTTCTGTTCCTCAGTCTGGCTCTCCTGTTTTTATTTATTGTTACATAGTTGTTCGCAGTCTTGATTCATTTAAGCAAGCTCCAGTCCGGCTGCCACGCCATTTATTTCGATAGAAACGTTCCCGAGCTGGATTCTGCATCAGTCGCCCTGCCGTTCAGGAATCAAGATCCCATTTCCGAAAGCATACCCTCCGCTGCACTCCACAACTTCCAGAATAAATCACTCGAACCGCCCCATCCCTTTCTGTTTTGGTAGGTCATTTCCGCCTCTCCTGCGCAAATAATTCAACACAAAGTTATCCATGCTGCACCGCCTCTTCATGTAGTTTAGCCTGTTTCGAAGTTCAGATGCAGAGATTAGATGACAGGCCACCCATGAAGATCTGCAAACAACGCAATTTCAATCTTGGAAAGACCCAACCGAATGACAGGCAGGTAATGCGATGTGTTTGTGTTTGGGAAGGAGCCAGCCCACGAATCGACTTCGCATTGCTGCAGAGGGTTGAAACGTAGAGGGTGCATTCAACGTCACAAAGCACTTTCAAAACTTTGCAAGTTGAATTTTGGATGTTCAGAAAATTGAATTTCGGACCGGTTACTAGCTACCTCAGGTGGAGAGATCGAACCTCTCTCCCATTGTCGGACAAAATCTCGATGATACTTGACTCCAACCCAAGACGCTAGAAAGTACTGCCAAAACCAGCTACGGCCCAGAATTAAGAAATTACATAGTATGTAACTCGGACCACAAGTCGTGCTCCAAATCTAAGGTTTATAAACGCGCGAATCCCAATTTTCGTTAAGCCATAGCCTGAGCTCGAAAGACCGGTTGAGTCAGGCTTCATATGCAAGCGATGACTTATGCGAAGATGAAAGCAGCGAGACCAGCGAAGGCAACCATGACGATTGAGCCTTGGACGTTGGAAGCAGCTCCAGTGAAAGCAGTTGGGGTAGCAGTGGCAGCTGGGTAGGTGACGTTGTGGGGGTATGAGATGACACCTGGATTCATGTCAGTTTAAGATCCGATGATATTTCTTGCGAATCAGATTCAACATACCGGTAGCAGATGGTGCTGGGGTGTAAGTAACAGCTGGTGCCGTTGGGGTAACGGTAACAGTGGAGTAGATAACAGTTGGCACACAGGTGGAGATGGTCATGGTGCTCAAGACTGGGCTGGATGAAGCAGGGTACGATGGAACACCAATAGCGCTTGAGGTCGAGTAGACTGGGACAGAGACAGAGGCGGAAGCAGTTTCAGCTGGGTAGGTTGGGACAGCAGGGCTTGAGACGTTGGCATAGGTGGTTGGGTAGACTGCTGGGGCAGAGCTGGTGGTCATGACTGGGTAAGAGGTGAGGGAGGTGACAGTCGACTTGGCAGGGCAGTCGGTGACAGTTGCGGCGCTATTGTTGTTGTTAGTATCCGAATTCCATGAAACTATTCGAGCAAGTCGCCCGCATTTGATATAGCGTACCAGGAAGTGATGGTGACCTCCTCAGTCAAGTAGACGATGCTACCGGCGGAAGCAGCGGTGGCCATGAAGGCAGCGGCGGCGATGGAGAAACGCATTTTGATTTTGTTTGGTTGGTTGGGGGGAGTTTGGGAGGAGTTTTTGTGAGGAGCTGAAGAGCGGTATTATTGAGCTGGTTCTGTAAAAGAATGGACGACCGAAGTCAAAGGTATCAAGAAGATGATGTGAGTTGAAGATTGGCTGTTGGGCTGAAGAGAAAAGAAGAAGACTTGGAGGGAGAGAAAGCTATATAAGAGTGTTTGGGGAGATTAAGCCCTCTGGTCTTGCAAGGAAGAGCTTGCCTGTCACTTAATTTAGCCACCTATGCTGGGCCCCCATGGTGATGAGATGGGATGGGATGAAGATCGAAATGAGAATCCAATCGGCCGTGGGTCGCACGGCGGCAATCCTGCAGCCACGGAGCAAACAAACTGAGGACTCAGGGAGGAGAGTGGCAAGATAGGGGGTGAGGACGAGTAAGCGAGATAGCTAGTCAGGGCCATCTCAGCCACACCCTGCGAAGAACAGGGCAGAAGCAGAACCCTGGAGATTGTGGCCGCCGAGATTGGGCACTTTGTTGATGTGACAGGGTGGCAGAAGAGCTTATTCAGGGATCACCGGCCGTTATCTAGACCCTCTAATGCAGGAACCACACAGCAAATTCCCCTAGCTGACCACTCACAGCGCTGTCGCTTCAAAGAATCCTCCATCAGAGCCAGCGATCAGGATGCCTCAGAAACACCCGCCGGTGGCCAGGGCAGGCATTAACATGGGTATGGGCCCAGAGAAACAATCGAAAGGAAACAAAGTGGATGGGGCGATAGTGATGATGGCGGAGAAACCAGACCGTTGGCCCGTTGGTTGTCCTGCTGTAACCCAGCTCATTTCATCTCATCTCATTTCCCCAAGCCTTCTTACAGCTTGTGTACAACTCCAGCATGTGAGTGCCCGTTACTGTCAGACACCCAGAGTCAACCTTCGAGAAGCCTCAGTCGTTGTAGTCTTCTGAAGTTGTCACTGGCTGCGGGCATATGCCAATGCGCTCGCTCGATATCAAGGTTCCCTTATCTTAGGGCACGCGCGGTCTGAGGGGCCAGCCCGTGGAGACGGTCTCGCGGTGAAGAAGTGGTTCGCAGATTGTCCAAGACTCCAAGCCACAAGAGGAAAGACGCAAGAGATCTGCTGGAGCCCGTGGGGACATCAAATCTCGGCAAGGCGAGAACTGGCCCGCACTCTCTATTTGTATCTCTTCAGAAATTGCACCATGATGCAGTTGCGGCCTTCTAGTTCCTGTAGATGAAACTTATGGCCGAGTCATTTCTTCATTCGGGCTGCCAACTTCCACTGATCTTCCGACGTTCAGGGGAAGTGGATCGAGCTTTTGTGCGATGCGGAAATGTGTAATTGATGCCAGCAACGACGTTCGTTTCCTTATCCAATATTGTTTCCTTCCATCCAAGGCGTCTGGACCGTCAATCAACATTAAGCTCACGCCAAGGGGTCTCTTTTGGGATGAATATTGCCTCGGAGAGATGGCGGTAATCTGGAGTCAAATGTCCAGACCGATGGACAAGTACACGGGCAAAATTGCTAAATGAAATGCCCTGCGGCCACTCGATTATTCAAGAGTGGATGGTATGAAGTGGCTGAGGAGAGTTGTTGCGATCCTCGGAGGTATGCTGTGGGGGCACTGAGATTTGCCGTTCAGTTTATTGATAGTCTTGAGCATCTTCACTTCTTCTGGACTTTGACCTTGAAGCATTTGAAACGACCGTACCATTCCACTGTGCTGATCTCTTCTTGAGATCATCTGTTTATCTTCGAATTCCAACGTCATAATCATGCGAGTCGTCTGCTTTATTGTTTGAAGATAGGAGTTGAACCGTTCTGGGCAGTCCTCGATTTTGGGAAGCGATACTACAGAATTCAAGGTCCGAATATGTCTGACTCTGCTTCTGTCGCTGTCTCTCCTTTCAAAGACATGTTAGCGATCTCTGATAGAATGAAAAGGGCCAGCTCTTGAAGGTAGGCAAGTTCTCAATGCCTGTCGGAGCCGATTCTTTACTTCATCATTTAGTCTGCCGTTCAGAACTCTTGGGCGGCACACTTCTTGCACGATGCTGCCACATGTCCTCGAGCTGCCACTGCTCCAGCTCGTCTACATCCTGATCTCTTCCAACCGGGATTCCGGGTTCTTATTCAAGTAAATCGCTGCATTTCGCCGGGCTACTACCATACATTCTCGATTAACGAAGTTACCCATACACATTGAACCCGTTTTTGCGACGGTTTGTCCTGTGCTCAAAGTGGCATGCTGGATAACCTCTGACTATCGAACCATCCCCTCTAGCCATGTCACAGGACTGGCTGATTGTTTTCGCCCTTCCATATATCTCCACCGCCGATTTCGAACCTCTCTCTCGTCAGTAGTCACAATCAAGATGCTTAATCCTGGCATGTAATTTACATCTCCACACCGGGTCAATCTTGACGATATAACGGGAGACGCAATTTGAACTGTCTGTCCGGGGACTACTGGGCTCGCACGGTTAGCATGAAGTGCCATCGGCTTCGGTGGAGAGTGCTACTTGGAGTGTGAAGCTGCAGGTGGACAAGGACAAGGCAAAGACGATATCATTGATCACTCGCAGACCTGTTGGTGGAAAGAGCCTCAGCCTTTGGCTGGCATCTTCGAAAGCTATGGAATAGTCTGGCTAGTTGAGGAGCGTTCAAAGAACCGTTCGAGGTCCGAGAAAGTGGCGCTTCTTCGCCTCACTCAGGCCTTGCAAAATTCGGACTTGTACAAGCTGAACGGGTTTATCTTCACGCGTGACGAGAACCGCTGTGGAATGATGCAACGTAGGATACTATATCAGAAGGTTATTGGAATAGGCTACGGTGGTAACACTCCACCACCATTACCACCATAACCACCCCCAGCATCAGATGTAGCCCCTGAGACAGGTCATTTTCATTGCTATCTCCCCTTTCCTGCCCATTTCGGGAAATATTCCAGTTGCCACAATAGCACAATGGCAACAAGCATGTAGGTAGATTTCCGTTTCCACAGTATTGCCGTTCGTACGTGTGCGGGACTACGGTCGTTCTCTCCCGGACAGATCTATTGCGATTTCTTGCATAAGTAATTTGGCTCAAGCTCTCCGGGCTCTTGGGGATCAGGGTTGACCATGCCTGCTTCCATGCCGAAGTCTTGTTTCGGGATACGGAGGGTCCATACGCTGCATTGTTGATGATCAGATGATCCTCCTTCGATGAAGATTCCCTAAATCTGATTTGCCTCAAGCGTACCCGGGCGGATAGTCACCAGTATCAAGTCTTGACGCGGTATCATATCACTAGCCAACGCTTTGTGATCTGTCTGGCTAACTCAAAATTGCCGGCTGTCGTATACATCAGCTGTAGGTTGTATGCAGTGTCGACGACAATGTCCTCGCGCATCGACCGTGGCGTTCCATGAGAGACTTCATCCAGTACCTTCTGGTAATACGGAAGAGCCAAGTGCGGAAGGCCAAGCATGTGATAGGCTCTAGCCATATTGTAATGAGCTTCTTGCCGCTCTTCGAGATGTTCTGACTTCTTGCGGGACTCATAGTATGCAAGCAGAAATGTTGTGCCCTGGAGAACGCTGTGCTGTCTGTTTTCGGTTTGTCGCTTCAGGCAGTCAGAAATGTAAGCGAGGCCAATCATGAGGTTGATGACTGGGTTTTGGGGTTCAAGTGCATAGCAACGAAAGAAGTAGTCTGCATCGCAAGTCAGAATTTGTCCATGCCGGTAGTCATGATTGATCTTACTGAGGGCCAGCGAGTAGCTACTGCTGGAGTACAGAATGTAGCCGTACATCATCAGCAGATTGATGTCCATATCTGTATTGATAATAGGACGGCCGTGATCATCTACAGCAAAATAAGAGCCTTTCTCTGTGATTTTCTTCTTTCCCTCTTCGTCAACGAGAGAATAGTCCATTGCTTTGATCTGTCGAAGTATGTACTTTTGCATCGGGCCGCCGGTATACCACGAAATAGGTGAATGAACGACTCTTGCAAGCGCAGACGTCAACCGATAAGAGTCGGTCGTAAATTGGAAATTCTTCGTGAAGTGCTTAGCAGCATCCAATGCGGTGCGTTCGTCGTTAGCAAGAATGCTACACACTTTCATTGGGTCAGTGTGCCTCTGATGGAAACCAATACATGAAAGCTTACAGCACATGCACAGGTGTATGACAAACATGTCGTCCTTTGAATGAGACCAGATGACTGAATCGGCGGCTGCTTGACACGTCGAATATGCCTTTTTCAGATCGCCTTGTCGTGCATGGAACATTGCGAATTCCATGAAGAAGTCAAGCCACGTGGCGAAAGGAATGCCGCGATACTTGTCGGAAATTTCGAACTGAGATTCGTTGCTTCCTTCAGGCTCAGCAGTAACATCTGTCAAAACAAGTCAGTAAAAATTGGGACAAGGCGTGATCAGTGTATCATACCTTTATCGTTAGACAAGCGCTCTGCTATGGCACTCAGATCATCAGTCAACGATGCATAACCCTCCACGAAATTTGCTTTGCTGTATCCTGTAAACCTGACATACGTCTCCCAAGGATAGAAAGCCTTGAAGCTCTTGAAATCGTTTATGAGTTCTTCGGTCGCCTGAACCCATTTAGTCGTGCCTCCTTGATCGCCTGCTCTCATCAGATCTCTATTCCCCTTTGCGGTCTTGAATTCCTCCTGTAAGCGTTGTGCTTTTACTATTGCATACCCATACCCCCATCTGTCTTTGGCGCTGGACTCTTCTGATCGTTTCCGTCCTTTGTTCTTTCTCATGACAGTGGGTTGGAGGAAAGACTCTGCTCCTTCTTCCTCCAAGACCCGAATCCGTTCACTGGTAGGAAGCTTTGGCTTTTGGCGCCGAAATCCTTCGGGGAGAAGTGCCGTATTCCTATTGAGCAACACAATTTCGTTGATCATATTAAATGCACTTTGCTTATCTCCCAGAGCATCGTAGATTCTTGCCAGTGCCGATCGAGAATCAACGTCGTCCGCATCAAGTGCTGCACCTAGATAGTACTCTTCGGCCTCGCTGAGAGCATGCAATTCGTGTGCGCATTTCCCCATGCTGTTCAGCATTTTGGTGTCGACTAATTCAGGGACTTGTCTCAGAGGTTTGTAAAACAGTAGGGCTTCTTCGTAGGATTTAGCTTCATATAGGGCATCCGCAACTTCACGGAAAAGTTGTGGATATTCGATGACCTGTTGCTGTCCACTATCATCGTGCGGATCGAGATGATAAAAGTGCAACTGCGATGTGTCAGACTGATGCAAGTCCTATCTGGGTAGTCACTTACCATTGCCTCTTCAAAGTGACCGATATTCAATCGATTGATGCCGAGCCTCACTCGGAGTTCCATGATCAAATTAGCACCATACGTTGACAATGGATGGTTGACAGGATTGAATCCTGGGATGTCTTTCCTCCTGGAATCATCGACATCCCACTCGCAATCGTTGTCTACGACATCGTCCCAGAAGGTTTCATCTTCACGACCCAACAGCCAACGAGAAATAGATTTAATTTCCTTGATCGCTTCCTCCCATTGATCATCGTACTCGAGGAGCGAGATGTATAGTACCGTGTCTTCCCATGAGAACTGAGCCCCGGTCTCATCGGGAGCCGACCGGAGATGAGCAATCGTCTTTTGGTACTGGGCAATGCCATCGGTAGTTATGCCGTATTCAAAGCAAGCATCTGCTAGCTCTCTAAGAACTTCTCGGTCATGGGGCCTGAGCTTGAGCGCTTTATTGAAGTCTGACACTGCGACCTGATACTTGCCTCGGATGAAGTTCAGTCTGGCTTTCTTGATGCGAGGCTCATAGGAGTTCGGAATCTGCCTGAGAGCAAAAGACAAACACTGGCTAGCAGTCGGATAGAATGATTCCTTAGCCTTTCCTGTCCGCTCCAGGCAATAATTCGCCGCAGTCATCCACGCTTCCAAATGTTTTGGTCGAAGATGCGCGGCATAGAACAGTGCATTGGCGGCTTTAGCCAATTTTCCCTCGTCGTCCCAAATAGTGGCCAGCAGAAGCCATGCTTGGTAGGTTTCGGCGTTGATACGAATGACATCTGACGCAACTTCGACGGCACGGTCGAAATCTCCTGCCATCCAATAGCTGTTGGCCTCCCCCATTCTCTTGGCAACATCCGGGGCCATTGGAGCTGCTTTTCGGGGACCTCTTTTGGTACCTGTTCCAGGACCTCTCGGGCCGAACCAGCGTCTTTTCTTTCGAGCCGGCTGGCCATCCTCATCTTCATCATCTTCGTCGTCACTTCCGTCTTCGTCCTCATCATGCCCATCCTCATCATTAAAATCACGCATACCGAGCAAGCTCTGACGCGCTGTCGGAGGGACTTTCCTTCGGATCGAAGGCTTCTTGGATTGCAGAAGGTTTCTCTCGAAGTTCATCAAGGCTGTAGGACGGACCATTATATCTGGACGTTCAACATCTCCACCCTCATCGTCGGAATTCACATCGCTGAAAAAAATTGCTCAGTAACTGCTCACATGGGGGCTCGAGGCTCTTGAACTTACCCAGGTCCGTCCGCAAATATGGTATCTTCAGGCTCTGGATCTCCCTCCGGAGTCCCCTCCTTATCGTCGTCATTCTGGTCTTGAAGGCCCGGGTATTGATCTGCTCGAGCCTCAACTCCTGCTCTGCCTTGACCAGCTGTATTCTCCGCTGGTGCATTCTCATCTTGGCTTTTATGAGCTGAATCATATCGTAGATGGAAATCGGTCGGAGCTGTCTGATTATTCATCCATACCGACTGGACAGCAAAGTAATCAGGCTGCCACGTCTCGCCTTGCGCATTATGTTGGCTCATCTTCGCGCCACTTGCTACTGTCGATGTGCTACGTCGGTCGTTATCGAAGTGATCGAGTTGCGAATGGAGGGAGACTTCGTGGATTAGATCTCCAAAGGATCTCTGCGCGGCAGAGGAACCCAAACAATAGGTGATTATCAGATTACATGGCAAGGAGGTGGGTTCCAATGCGATTCATGTTGGGTCGAACGTCGTCTGAAGTTGGCGAGGCGAAATTGGAGCCTCGTCCTCAGCTCGCGAGGCTTAGGTAGTGGGGTTGGTTCTCACGAAATATGATTGGACCAAACCTGGTCTGTCTGCAAGAGCATATGCATAAACAGATCTGTGCAGCACGTAGGTTCGAAGTAGATTTTACGGCTTAGATAATAGCGGACAGATGGCTTCTTAAAGGATCTTACAATTCACGCGTCACTAGAACACATAGAGAAGACTTTTTTCATGATTTGCGACAAATACATTTGTAATACTCCACGAAACCTGATGATTACCCGTTTCCAATGTCCTTGCTCAAGCCGCGAAGAGCATATTGGACCATGCAAATCATTCTAGTATGTCATGCAACATATTACAGGGGCGAATGTATATGTAGGCATACCCAGCGCCATATCCTGTCGATGTTGCATTATCCTCTATTTCACTGCACAACCGATAAGCCAACAATTTGCCCACCAATATTCAAAGATGATCCTTGTTGACAAGCAAGATCACGCAAGCTTTCCCTCTGCCTTGGCTTCTGTAGAATTCATTAGCATCGCATTCACACACAGTTGGTGGGAATAGTTCCTACCCTTGACTTGCTCGAAAACCTTCAGCATCTTTCTCCTGGCACCCAGAGCATTGACACCTCTCTCCTCCAAGGCCTTTTCATCCAATTCAACCAGCTCAGTCCAGTTCATGTCCTTGAGATTATCGGTGTACTTGTGAAGTCTCAAACTTCTCAGCCAGCTGGGGATGTCTTGAAGCAAGCTTGGGTCAGTTGGATCCTCCGGAGGCTTCGAGCTACCACGTCGACCGCGTGGAGATCTCCCTCGGTTCATATCACTGTGATCGGAAACGTAACCCTCATGTCCTCCACCCATACCGAAAGAGCCAACATTAAGAGATCCCATGCCGTTATTCATGAGTGGCGAAGAGCCGTCATAAGCCGCAAGGAAACCATTGTTTTGAGGAGAAGCAAAGCCCATCTGCCCAAAACCACCACCTTGCATTGCCAAACCTGGGGAGCTAGGTCGGGATCGACGGCCGAAAGCGGCATTCTGTTGTGCTTGAAGCGCAATGATCTGTTCTCTGGACAAGACCTGACCATGTTCGTTGATCATGACAACATTGGCGCCTGGCATGTTGCTCTGAAGACCTGGAGAAAGGGGACCCTGTCCGCCATCATTGGACCTAGCACGGCGATATTTGCGAACATCATCTAAAGCAAACCGATTGTTGACTGTTGAGAGAGCAGCCAGCTTCATAGCAGTAGCATTTGCAACCATATCAGCCTGTGATGAACCACCCTGGTTGAAATTTGGGACCATTGGCGTATTGACCATCGAAGCCCAATTACCGTTGCCGGCGTTGTAGGGCGAAAGGAGTGGCATATCTTGAGCTTGGTTGTCTGGCGCAGAAATCGTGGTATTTTGCAGATTAGTGCTGCCCGAGATTTTCCCTCCGGAAGGCGAACGGAGAGCAGCAGATGGTGCTGGTTGCATGAACTGGCCCATAGGAGGTTGTCCTGATGAAGACTTGGGTCTGGAAGCTTGATCATTGCTGCGGGAGCCCCATGGGGAGGGTGGAACTCCATTGTTGTCACCATCGGCTGGAGCAGAAATTGTAGGAGCAGTGAGAGAAGACCGAGGGTCATAGGCTGCACTGTTGCGGTTGGAAGATGGCGGAGCGCCAGTTTGCTGAGTGAACTTTGCCTTTTCGGTAGCAATAGCAGCAGCAGCGTCCGGGAACATAGCGTTGATTGTAGATGGGTCGAGTCCAGAATGTCTCTTCGCAGCTGGGGTAGGTGGAGGTCGAGTCAGAGAGTTTCTTGAGCCATCAACGCTGAGCTTGCCCATAGCATCGCTGAGGCGGTTCGACATAGGATCTGTTCAAGTTGTTAGGCACAACTCATTTTCAAAGGAATCTGTACTGACCTTTGTCAAAGTTTGCAGGGGACAAAACTCCAGACATTGGATGATTCTTTCCCATCTGCTGGAGAACCTGGATGAAGAAGCGGATCTGGACCTGAGTTGTTTGTTGAAGAAGAGCATAAAGAGCAGCAGTACGCTCAGCCTCACTCAAAACCCGGAACCACTGCTCGATGGCGCTCAACTCGTCCTTAAAATCTTGGTCGAGAGTAGCAGCGGCCATCTCCTCCAACGTGGTCTCATACTGATCGATATCCGCAATCCATTGCTGGGCTATCTTGTCTGACGCATCATTCTCTCCTCCTTGTCCCTGGCCTTGTTGAGTTCCGTAGAAGTCTGATGATGGTCGGATTGGTCTCGAGGAAGGAGCAGCAGAGAAGGCGGCCATGTCTGCAGATGCACGAAGATGGTGGTTGTTGGAACCTATGGCACCGGTGCGTGGAGGTCGAAGGGAGGAGCTGTTCGACTCGACAGGAGTACTGTTTCTGTTGCCCACGGCAGACATATTGAGCATGATAGCGCTGAAGCTGTGGAAGCTGGAGAAGCTGATGCTGTGTAGAAAGGTGAGTTCTGAGAAAGGTGTCTCGGGAATTTCTGAAACGAAGCTTCAGATCTAACGCGGTGTCGAGTGTCAGTGCACCGACGAGGATTCAACAGCACTTTGGGCAGTGTGCGGCTTGTGGATGCAGCGTTTCGTAACGAGGATATCAAGGACCCCAATCAATGCATCCAAGAATAGTGACTGCAAGAGTAAAGGAGCGGCGTATGGGGGGTTGCAGATTCAATTCGATATCGCGGGAAATAAAGCAGCCTGCTGCAGATGTCTGGTGGGGAAGGGAAGATGTCAGCTTAAGTTCAGGAGGTCAAATCAACTTTGTCGAAGAGCAAAGTGGGTTCAGCAGAGTCAGTCAAGCCTGCTCCGCCGAAAAGGCTCTGGAAAAGTCGACTCGATCTGATGCACGGGGAAAGGCCGGACGGTCAAAAGGTGAGCGCGAAGGGGCCGACTTACAGCAGAACGAAAAAAAGGAATGCGTCCAGCGATGGAACTCGATCTGATGTTGTGTGTGAGGTTTGGAGATTGCAAAGAAAGGGCTGTACCGTACCGTATTCCGGTAGCCTAGGAAGGTCGGTACTGTCAGCCGTCGCCGTCCTTGTGAAACTGAAGGGCGACCAGATTCGAGGCTAGTTTCTTTGTTCAGCCCCAAGTATTCTACACAAAACAACCAGCACTCAGTGCCATTGGTGAATCGTCAAATCATGGAACAGTTCTACTCAATAAACTCAGCCCAGTCTTATCCTCGGGCTCGCCTTTGTGAGTCTCTCGGAACCTCGGGTCAAGGAGACGAAAACGACAACACCCAGTCTTATGAAATGACGAGTTCCCCTGACATACAGGATACTGACTCAAGAAGCACAGTTAGGAGCAGAAATGAAGGACATGCCATGCACAATTACCAGAATACGTGAAGGTGTTGTAAGATAAAATGCGATTCATATGGAGAGATAGCGGCAGAGCGGGAAGACCCTGAATTCATATTCGTCCTATCGAAGCTGCTATCATTGATTCCATTCCAACGAGTCGATAACCAGGCATGCCAGATCACAACCCTTGCAGATCTTCAAGTCCTTCCAAGTCGCTCACACACTCCACGGCTTTTGCCTGGCGTAAATGACTTCGTCGCCCTGTTATATGTATGGCGTGCCGCATTTCCTTCGAGGTGCAAACCCCTCCACGTTGATGAAGCTTTCCCTTTTCGAAATAAAGTGATCTTCGATGGTTATCTTGCCCATAGCATCCCTCCCTGACATCTTCCTCGTGCTAGAATCGCGTTTGTCAGTAGATAAAATGCGATGGACGTCTACCACTTGGCAAAACCAGGATCAGTCGCAGTCCTAAAAAGCCCCCAGAGGAATATTTGTAACCCAATCTTCATGCACCATTACCTCATAGAGTATGGAGGAAGAGGTGTTTGGTAATGAAGGGGTCTGGAAGATGATCTTGCCACGAAGATAATAACCTTAAGCTGAGGAACATTGAAGAGTTCGTAAAGCTCTACACACAAATGGCTGCTGCTCGTTTCATTCTCTCCTCAGTCACACTTCACCGGGGTATGGGTATGGGGGAAGAATGGAATAGACGACTGTCGAAGTATTTCGTGGATTGGTACGATGTTGCTCATGTTGATTCGTGAGTCTGATCTACCGCCCGGAGCACCTTGTTGCTCATGTCGATTCGCCCCAAAGTACAATGCGACCTTGCCAATGCGATCCCACAGCCAAATCCCGTAAAGAAAGAACCTTCGTTATGAAATTCATGCCGTCTCCCGCTTGCCCTCCTTCAACTCCTTCTGTGATATTCATAAGTAGCGTTCGATGCTGCGCGCGCAGATATATCAACGTACCAAGGCCTTCATTGTTCCGTGCAGAGCATGTCTGTGGTTTCTTCGGAACTTGGGGTCGGTGCCCTTCAAGGATGGATATCTTGAGGTCTTTGGCTTCTTGATACCGTTGCGATGGGCCTTCTTAGACTGTAGCGGGTGTTAGAACCTTGAATTACCATTCTCGGGGGTCGATGATCGTACTTGATTATGCTGCGAACTATTCTTAGACTCTATAAAGACGGTCAGTAAAGATTAAATCGTGTAGAGCCGCAGCTGAGACGTTTCCTCTATTGCGGTTGCAAGGAGTCGAGAGGTCGTTAGAGTTGCGAACAATTCTGGTGGAGGCGCTCGTAGGCCGCAATAGAATAATCAGAAGGAATAGATTGACTTACTCGCCATTGTGCCGGTTCTCAAGGAGTTGACTTGAGGTTTGGTTGCGATGTCGTAGGGTTGAAGGTCGGTCGTTGAATTCGCTGATTTGCAGCGTGTGCGGATGCCGTGCTTAGCGAGAACAAGTGGAGCAGAAAAGTTCCAGTGTTACTGCACGTGTAAAGATCACGTGCTATAATTCTTTCTCAAATCCAGCACGTCCTCTTCCGACCATTTACTCATGGAGGTGCCATTTTGTTGTTTAAATACCTTGTCGCTTTCAATGTCCCCAATCGAACCTGGACATTGTAGAATGAGCCTACGACATGTTTGTGCTTGCCAGAATCCCTAAAAGCTGAACTCGCTGAGATTGAGAACCTCATCTGCTGGGTCTACTCGGGGTTTGTCTACATCCGACATCTAGCTGAATGATTGATGAAGATTACTAGCTGATGTAGGATATTTCTTGAATTTGCCCACACATTTCAGGAAGCATTTACCTCGTCTGGCCGGCATGTACAGTTGCAGCCCCGTACCCATTTAGACACTCCATTTGCATCTTTTGATATCTACAAGATCCTTCAGTAAGTACGCTGTAAGTTTCAGAGCATCATTTTTAAGGATGAGCTATACAAATCCTCGAACGCCAAATTAAGTAAAAGAGATCTGAAGTCACCACCATCTTGTGAAAGATTGTCGAAACGGTTCACCAAGTGGAGACATAAAAACCAGGACATAATGAGAGGATCTTATAATATTCGACAAGAGACTATTCGCTATTGTGAACAGATGCATTCGAGATAGTTAAGAAAAATTTGACTTAGGCACTGAATCTCTTACAGACAAGTGATGTTTACATGAAATTATAGGCGACCTGCTGTGTCGAAAGGAAGGGCTCAGGTATGGTTTACAGTGACGCATCTATCTGCTGGAAAGGAACTGTACCTAAAAAAGCTGATCTTATGACAGAAGAGTAAGGATAGAAAATTACGATCTTCTGAGGCACTCCCATCGATGCATATGATTCTAAAGAGTGTTACGATATATCCAGACAATGAAGACACTTCTGTAAATCTCCTTTACAGTCCACGAGTCTGAAGAAGCTCTCTTATACGCCAGTACCGAGCACACTTTCCGTGCTTTCTGGCAAATGTTTACCTCAATTCCTTTTGGAAGATGGAAAGAAGATGCCACTGGAAGCAACAGGGCATCTACAATTAGTCGGAAGGAGTTCTCTAAAACTATCTAAGAATGGCATCGGATCTTATTGGGCAATTACTTCCACCCAGAAGACATTATTTCCTTCGGTAAAAGCATAAAGGGGATTTCATGAGCATCCAAGAAACACAATCAATTACCAGAGCTCCTCTGCACCGGTGAAGGTCAGAAGAAAAGTGGTAGGTTACAACGAAGCATTGGCAATTGAATTACCGAAGCCATTGTCTGCACTGGCAGATAGGAAGAGTTGGAGAACCAGAAATGCCATATGGTGACTAGTACCATTTATGACCGGTATGCACCGAGCTGAATGCAAGATAAATTGGCACCTTTGACCTGATGATATTTCATGGGGAGTGATCCATATTATTTCCGCGGGTGGCCAGCGCCTTTGAGGTGCCCTTCTTCTCCACAGACAGCTACTTCCATTCGCAAGATCACTTATTCGCGGCAATTGTACAAAAGCACACGGGAAGTATTTTACCTTGGAGGTTTCTTAGAGACATCAGCAGTGCCAAGTGGTATTCTGATAAACCTGGACAATCCTGACTTTCTGGGACTTCCAAGCACTTCCCTTACTCTTTTTAGGAAGCGGATATTCAAAGGTCAACAACACAGTGGCATGCAAATACTACTGGTTGTTGAGATTACGCGAAAATACTGAGACACATCCTTGAGCACCAATGTATAGGCCAGACGTGGATGCCCGATCGACGAGTCTTTAAGTTGAAGGGAAACCACGATCAAAGATGCTTTAACCATCTCCATTCTCAATACAATCTATACCTCGAGCATTAGTCATCAGTCGTGAATCGTATATACTTCATTCTTCTCTGCATAATATCTACAAAACTCCATACCAGCTCTACCAACCAAGCAGCAGGGCAATCCAAACCAGACCGAGAGCCCACCGAATAGAAAGAAACCCACTCTATACTTCTAGCATCTACTTCGTAACCAAAGGAAGTGTCTCTTTCGCCTTAGCTGCTGCCATCTCTGCAACCTTCTTGAGCTTCTCATCCCGGATCTTGCGCATGTAGCGGAATAGAATGATGAACATGAGTTCCATGCTAATAGCCGTTAGTAGTTTTCTAACTTGATCCGAAGCTGCCTGCTTACCGTTCCTTGGTCATCATAAGAAGACCTTGCACTAATAGACCTTTGGTGATCTGAGGAGCAATGCCCTTGAAAAGTCCCAATGGGCCTTCGTTCTGAATGATGAACTGCATAACTTCAATGAAGCTCTTAAACGGCTTTCCTTGTCTGGATGGCGGTGGTTTCGATTGAAGTCCGACCTTGGCCACGATAAGAGGTTGTGTTGCGATGGTCGCAAGAGATTTGGACATGGCTCCCAGTACTAAATAAACAATTAGCCGGATTCAGCGTACGTGACACTGCAACTTACAGAATGCCTCCCCAGGTCTCAAATTTAGCTTTCCGGGAAACATGACCTCCCGTAATCTCTGATATGCGCCATATGTAATGGCAGGGTTCACAACCAGAACCAAACTAGCCTTCAATCCTCTCCAGAGACCAGACCATCCATCTTCACTATTAATGACATCCTTGGCCGTATCGATCATTCCCTTTCTCTCGCCCTTCTTCTGCGTCTGCTGACGTGTGGTCACCACTGCCACCGGGATCGTAAAGACCTGTGCGACAGCACCTGCAACTGCTCCAAGAGACAGCTCGACTAGTGTGCTTGGAGGGGTCGGTAGTTTCTGCTGTGCGAGGTACAACGTCCGAACGACCGAATACCAGTAGAAGTATGCGAAGTTCGTAGAGGCAACACCGATGAGAGCACCATTCATTCCATTATAGAGACCCATGATCCCATCATCTGCTACTATCTTCGAGATCGCATCCCAGGTGGAGGTGTAGTGGACATCATCGCTAGTGGTCACAGCATCGGTAGGTTTCCTTTTCTCTTGAACTTGGAGACGGGTCTTGACACTATTCAAAAACGATATTAGCTACTGTACTTCCATGCTGCAGAGTCACAAAAGCAAAGACCTGGTTTGGATCACTTTCGGCTCCGAGAATGCCAAACTCACATGTCCAAAGGATACACCATCGCATTGGCAATGACGGCACCTGTAGCACCAGCAACTGCCAGACCCCATGGAGGAATGACTGCCTCCTTCGACTGTCCGGCCATTGTATTGTGCAGGTGGAGATTATCCTCGACGCTGGGAAAGATTCAAGTTTCCTGAATGCCGGAGAGCTAGAGCCGAGAAATAGCCTGGGAGAGAGGGGTCTTTTGCCTGTCTAAGATTGCAGTATCATATGGTTTTGAGGATACAAAGCACAAGAAAGGAAGAGTAAGAAAATGTGTCTAGGAAACTCCTGGGTCAGCAAAACAGGAAGTCGAAGAGGAAGAAAGTTATGAGGGTAAAGGCCGGAAGCATCACGGTTGGATGCCGAAGGATATTGTGAACCTCGGCTGTGACCCATAGATTCATCGGCGTGTCTGTAGACCGCACCGACGGAATTTGTATGCACTGTGGGGCTGAAGCTGGCCCCGCGAAGCAACATTTATCAATTTTAAGACTGATATTAGACATCCGATATCGTGTCGCGGGGTGAAGGAACGGAACGCGTTTACCTACGACAATCGCTGCTTGAGAAGTCCGTGTTTGGTTTCTTATCGGATCTCTTCTTGATATAGTACTGGAGCAGGTACATAGCCGAAGAAGCCTGGCATCCCGAGCCCGAGTCATGTCCTTCCCCAGATGCTGAGCGACACTTGTGACTTGCATGTGCATCACTAGATCTAGATTCCGCCTAAGGCGCCACAACGACGAGGCGTCGATGTTTCATCCTTGAATCCCATAGCCTTGCAGAAGATAGGATACTTTCAGCTTTCATGTCATGAAATGGGACTTGAATTCCTAGTGCCAGCATTTCTTGATCCGATAGGGATGATAAGACAATAACAAACAATTCCGAGCCTTCACGATGGAGGCTAAAGCTCAGGTATGCTTTTCTATGCTGTACCAACATGTATCAGACTTCTTACCAGTGACAGGCAGCTGAATCCAGCATAGACTCATCACTTACCAAAGACGATGCCTTGAAAGCTGCTATAGCCGCTGCTGAGCTGTACATGAAGGCCACTAGTCTTGCAAGCAATGATCGAGCTAAAGCAAGACTCCGCGGAAAGTGCGAGGAATTGCTTTCCCGAGCCGAGCAGATCAAGAAAGCAGATGGATGGAGTCCTGTGGAAAAGGATACCTCTCTGAAAGCTCCTGTCTCACACAGAGCTATCTCAAGACGAGAAGAGCTTATCTTGCTAGAGGGCTCGAAACTTCACGGTTTCATATTTCCGCCATGGTCAACGGAGCCTGATGATTATGTTTTCGAGGAAGACTTCAATGGCTCGTCATACTACACGTAATACCCTCCACCACCTCCGAGTCCCATAGTTAACGAAATCAGTGAGCCTGGAGATCTCAAATTGTCAGAATGTCAGACTGAGAATTTTGGAGGTTGGAAACGACCAGATGAACTCTTTCCTGAGAGTGATAAGTTGATGATTGCAAGTACCGAGATTGACCTCGTACAAGACATCACAACAGATTGTTCAGTAGTCGCGAGCCTCTGCGCAGGGACAGCACGGGCAGTCAAAGGACATGGAAAGGTGTGATTTCTTTATTACAAGATGCATCGGCCACTAACCATTACTGAAAGCTCCTGGCATCGATCATATATCCTCATAACAAAATCGACATGAGACCTAGAGTCTCTAAAAATGGAAAGTACATATTTCGACTTCACTTCAATGGGTGCTACAGAAAAGTGGTCATCGATGACCGCTTACCCGCTTCAAATACTGCCAGAAGTCTTCACGTGATCGACCGGAACAACCCTGAATTACTCTGGCCAGCTTTGATAGAAAAGGCGTACCTGAAGGTACGAGGAGGTTACGACTTTCCAGGTTCCAATTCAGGAACAGATCTATGGGTCTTGACTGGATGGATACCAGAACAGGTTTTCCTTCAGAGGTCAGTGCTGTCCCGCTTCCATATGGTTTTCTCTTGCTCAAGTCAACCCAGTGACGACCTTCAACCCGACCAACTTTGGGGCCGGATACATAAATCTTTCAGCTACGGAGATATCATGATCACTCTCGGAACTGGTAAGCTGTCTCGTAAAGAGGAGAAAGCACTTGGTTTAGCTGGAGAACATGACTACGCTATCCTCGATATGAAGGAAGTTGGTTCTCAACGCTTGATGCTAGTCAAGAATCCCTGGTGTGATGGGATGGTCTGGAAAGGTTCCCACTTCAATCCAACTGATGTCTCCGACCAAACCTGGACATCTGAGCTCAAAGATGCCTTGCCCTCTGAAGAGCCTACTCTATCTCCAGGTACATTCTGGATGTCGTTCGACGATGTGTCTCAGCACTTCGAATCGCTATACCTGAACTGGAATCCGGGGCTATTCAAACATCGTCAAGATCATCACTTCAATTGGACAGTCCCCAACATCCAGAGTCCGGGAAGCTTTATTCATAATCCACAATACGCTGTAAGCGCCAACAGCTCGACACCTGTCTGGATCCTGCTCTCGCGTCATTTCGCTACTGGAGAAGAGGATATAGCTCGTAACAATAGCCACTCCTCCCATACTCTGTCGTCGCCTTCCGGCTCTTCCGCGCTTGGCTTTATAAGTCTCTATATCTTCTCTGCCTCCGGCCGGCGAGTCTACCTCAGCGACGATGCTCTCCACCGCGGCGCCTTCGTCGACTCTCCGCAAACCCTCGCAACACTCGACGTCTCCCCCTCGACACCCTACACAGTAGTGGTAGCTCAACATGGTCTCCCTCTTCCCAAGTACTCTTTCACGCTCTCTTTTTTCTCTCGTTCGCCCCTCACAGTTGCCACGGCACCCGACTCTCTCCCCCATTGTACAACACACACTGGGTCCTGGACGACCCGCACCGCAGGCGGTAACGCATCGGCATCAACCTATCCCCTCAACCCACAATTCAGCATTCAGCTCCCTACAACCTCGCCCATCACGCTGATCCTCGAAACAGACCAAGAAGAGCTCGCAGTCCATGTTAAGCTCGTCTGGGCAAACGGCAATCGTGTCACCGCTGTAACAAGTAAAGACATAGTTGGCGGATCAGGAGACTACCGTCGTGGCTGCGCCCTGGCATCCCTTCCTTCCGTGGCAGCGGGGAAATACACCATCGTTTGCTCGACTTTCGAAGCGGGCCAGACAGGCAACTTCACGCTTCGAGTTGGTACCCAAGTCCCCAGCACTGTTCTTCCCATCGCAGCGGAGACTGCTGGACGGCTATCGCTCCGCCTCCCGGCGTTGGTATTTCAAGATGGTGTGGATAGGATGCTCGCTCCTATCACTCCTTCTCGTCTCACAAGGCTGAGGATCATTGCGCGTTGTCCTACTGCAACCACGAACTCGCGAATTTCTCCCTCGCGGTCCCGTCCGCTCATCAAGATTTCTATTGAGCTAGGACAGGGTCCGAACAAGCGGATTGTCGATGTGAGTAGTAATGGGGAGTTCAGTGATAGTCCAATGGGAATTAGAACTGCGGATTTGGATTTGAGTCCAGGAATGGAGAGGCAGGGAGGGCTGTGGGTGGTCGTCGAAAGGCTCGGTGGCAGGGGAGGTGTGGACGAGGTTGAGGTCGAGGTTCTGAGCGATGGACCTATTGGTGTTGGCTTTTGGGGCACAGGTGATGGATGATACAAGTTGATATGGAAGTCTTTGAGGGAGGCCGAAACAGGCCATCTCATATATTCCGGGCTTGAGCGAGTCGATGTTCTTCTTTGAGACTGTGACATGGTGGAAAATGAAACCACCGAGATATACAAACCGTTATAGATTCATTTACCGTCCGTTTCCAGTGCCAGCCTATGGCCAATCTCCGGGTTTCAAATCCACCAAGCCTCCTCCACTTCTGCAATAGCATGAATACTGACCACGTATTCACTCTCTAGGTTCTTTCAGATATGCCAGACTTCTGGTTCTAAACCCACGGTCTCCCGTGCGAACTCGACTCTCCATTGCATATCGTGAGCTCACACCAACCCACTTGTATATATAAATTTAGCAACAATCTCCCGCCGAATCATTCTTACAACGAAGCGGCTTTCCACGAGGCACAGAGAGATGCGTGTGCGAATTGGAGTGTTCTCCTTGACGGAATTACTGCAGGGCCCTCACTTCCTTCAATTTCAACAATGGTCAGGAGCTTGGTTGTGTTACTTACTGTTCGTTCAGTACGGCCCGATCTGCTATTCTTGAGCATTGAAAGTCGCCAAGCAAGCGGCATCAATAAGTATTGTCAACATCAACTTCGCTGCCAAACCCCAGTTTCCATCGCCAAAATATCACACGGCATCAGCTCTAACAGCCATTTCCTTCTCCAAAAGACAACAGCTTTGGAACCATTGTATCAACTTCACGAATGTCGCTTCAAGTTCTCAAAAAGCGACGTAGTGGGACTTCGAATATGGCGTTCAAAGATGCTGCTGCTTGATTCAATCACCTTCTTTATAATTGTACGATGGAAATGATCTTGTCGAGAGTTCAGGGAAATACAATTTCAGCTTTCTTATCCCAGCGAGCGCCAAAGGTCTTTGATGCCATGTGGATAGTCATCGACGCCACGGGCGGTGCCATTTGGGCAGTCATCGATGCCAATATGTATTGTTCATCAATGCCTCTGGGTAGTCATCGACGCCATTTGGTGGCCATCGATGCCAATAGGTAAATATCGATGCCATGGAGTACTTATCGATGCCATCGGGTAGTCATATATCGAAGCAAAGCGTAGAACCTTTGCCTCACCTCTGGGAAACAGTATGTTCAGCACATGAATTCACTACCCAGATCTAAGCGAGCGAGGCAAAACAAGAAACTCCAACCATCACTCTTCTCAAAGCCTGCAATACTCACACAAAAACTCAACAAAGACAGCTTACCTCCCGTAATACCTCATACATAAATACCGCCAAGTCCTCTATCCTAGCAGTCCCAACATATCAATCTACTGCGGTTTTGAGGCTGCAAAGGCCCCAGGGAACTCACAAGAAAAGACACGGCTGCGTCCTATGGGAAGTTGCTCCACCTGTGCCATGGTCTAATCATTGTATAGTTGAATCAAGCTCGATTCGAGAAAGGACGTACTGGTTTGAAAAACATCCACAATGCAAACATCTCAACCATATGGCAGCAATAGGTTCTGTGGCTGACAGCGAGACTCTCATCGACAACAAAATCCCCACCTCAACTCCCGCCTTCTCCAGCATGCCCTTCTCCACACCTCAGCTCATCATCCATTTCTACAACCCAAGCCAGCTGCTCTAGCCCCAAGAACTGCGACCTCAGCGTCTGAGCGTCTCGTCTTCAAACAGCAGAGACAGAGACATGCGAGAACGCCAACCACCATGTATTCTTACCTGCTGTGGCACTACTAGAAAAGTGACTATAGTAAGTAACGCAACCAGCGGAGAGCTGTCGCTCAAGACTCTTAGGAGAAGGCGCAGCAAATCAGTACATAGAAGCCAGCCCATCTGACACTCCATGGGTTGCTTTTAGCCAGAGATGTGATTCCACTCCCATTCAGTCGTGTTGCGAAAACTCACATGGCCATCGTCGAATGCCGTCTTCAAGAAAGGACATTGAATACCTTTCAAAGTCGTATTTAAGCTTCTCACTCCTCCAGCAAATTGAAAAGATTGACATATTTCAGCAGATTCGCATACAGCTGCTCTTCAAATCTCATCTTATCTCATTTCAAATCGTAGAGGGTACGTAGGTGGGATAAAGTAGGTGGGGTGAAAGTATGGACAAGAAATCCAGTTCTGCTTTCAGAAGAATACATGAAACCCCCAGTGTCCGTCCCGTGAAACGACAGTGGTTTGTTTGTGTCTGGCTCCTAGCTCAGCACACACATGCCAAATCCGTAAATCCGTGATTCCATCTCATTCCGGCCTTGTAGTTCATCAGAACAGCTCGGACCTCCCCCAGAAAGGATTCTTCTAAGAAAAGATCTCTTGAAGAAGAATGAACAAAAACACTGCTCCATGCTTATCCAGCCTAGCCACATAAACACCCTTGCTACTGATAGCGTCACGTCTCTGGTATAAAATCGAACCTCGGGGGAATCCACCTATAAGCTCCAAGCGCCATAAAACTCCGGTTCGGGGTCGGAAGAAGCAATCAAAGAATCATTGCACATGCCCAAGACACCTTGCCTGTCAACCGGCCTGCCTGCCTGCCATTTCACTATTAACGCCAATTGCAAAATCGAACACGCCCCAGAATGGACTATAACAGCAGATTTCAGGCCGTCACAGTTTGATGCTATTTTGTTCCCATACGTTTCTTCGGATGATGCACTTTCACCGTAATTTCGACAATCAGATACTGATATCAATGCTACTCGGTTCGATGATTGGACGAATGCCTCTTGAATCCAAGTAACATACGGATGGTCATGATGTGCCGCCTCGACGTCGACGGCCTCTGCTAGGACCTTCAGGTCGCTGTGATAGGACGTCACGGAGCTGAGCGTCGTCTTTGTCTTTGTCCACATGATGTACTCTCACGTGTCTATTTAGGATTAGATTGGAATAGAACCAATAGGAGTTGCGGATGAGTTACCTTTGAAGATTGTCTGGTCGGGGATACTTGTGTTCCCTATCAGGACAGAATGGGCAAACGTATCCGGGAGAATCATGAACCAGGCCGTGTCTGATCATTTCGTTCTTCCGCTTGAACCCCTTTCCACCCTCGCTTCGCGGACACCCCTTCACACTGCAATAGTGGGGTCGATTTTGTGAGTGTACGTTTGCGTGTGAATTTAAGAGGTACTTCACCTTGTTAGACTTTGAGCTGGAGGATCGTGTTTATGCTTACCTGAGTCTGAAATGGTGGAGCGGTACAGCCTTGGTAAGTGCACTGATATCCTCCGACCTGAGGGTTTGTTATCCCCTCAATACTCATACGGTTCATACCTGACAGAGGAGTTGACCCCGACTGGTCCGATGCTGGGGTTTCCGTGTTACTTCCGCTATGATCATTTGGACTTTGATATTGCGAAGGTTCACCATTACTCTGGGAAGGTCTGCGATTGGCATACGCGGTGTAGTAGCGACCAGGCGAAGGAAGTTGATTGCGTGGAAACACATCGTTGGGTGATTTTGGTGGAGATCCATGACTTGGTACAGGTGGAAATCTATGCTGTGGTGGTCTTCCAGGCGATGACTGAGAAAAGGCACTCTCTCCAGTTGGAGGATCTGGGAGATGGTTTATATCTCCTAGCTGGTCCGAAATCGACGGCAACGTAATCTGGCTCGGCCCATTTCCATTTGTCAATCCCGACTGAGGGGAATGATGTAGTATCGGTGGTAATTCTCCGGCTGCGACAGGTGAAGGCGCACCTGTATCATGCCTCCGGTCCGGCGATAGGTGTGAGGCTGGGGATGGCCTATCCATGTACAGTTTTGTAATTGAAGGCGCCGACGTTGCCTTTACACCTTCCATAGGTTCTGACTCTGTCTGAGGCGGCTCGATCTTCAATTTTGGACTCTCGGGTCGATCGACCTTTTGCGCCTCTTCTGGACTATGTCGCGCAGTCGCTCTCAATGCATCCGCAGCTAGAGTCTGCATAGCAGCCATTGCATCGGAGGTGAGAGCAATTTTCTCTGCGACAGGCGCTTCCACCACAGCCGTCGCATTGTCCTTTTCCCCCACATTCGAGACCACGACTTCTGTACCCCCCTTCATCGGCGGCTCATCCTCCTCAATTTCTGACGCCAGCGGTTTTTCTCCAGCGTCGCGCGCAACATCAACATGTTTTCCGTCCGCCATGAATGCTATTAACACAGCATCGCCCTGACTCGGACGAGGCTTCGGCTTCGATCGCGTAGGGGGTTTGCAACAACCTTCCTCCTCTGGTTCAGGAGTGGAATCTGCACTACTAAGTGGTGGCAGAGGGACAGCCGGCGGCGGACTCGGAGATGGCATGTAGTTTATTTTCATGGGTTTGAGTTGTGGAGAGTCTCGCGGGCCAACATCGTCTGGGTCGTAGAATTCGTGGTGGGTTGAAGGTCGTATGGATTCGACAGTATTCATACTTAGTATCGAATGGCCATCGGAAGCACCCCAGAAGAGGATTGCGGCGATGATTGTGAACCGAGGCGGATAAGTTCAGAGCATAATCAGCCAGCGGGGACCATGCAACCGCGGGAAGGGAAGAGGGAGGAGGGAGGAGGGCGACTGGCATGCACGGGTGTCTGCTGAGAAAGAGGATGTCAGGACAGAACAGAGCGCGCAGGGCAGCGGAGGGGGGAAGTTTGGAAGAGGGCGAAAGCAGGAGTTGGTTGTTAGGGCAGACAGGGCAGGGCAAGGATTCTCTGACCTGACCTTGATGCTGGCCTCTGGCTCCGGCGCTGTCTGCGAGATTGATTTTTGGGGGGGAAGAAAGGCGGGGGAGCACTAGAGAGGTCCAGAACAGGGCCCTGAGGCTGGAGTGATTGGCGTAGGGTAGCGTGTTGCTAGGGCGCGGAGGATCTCAGACTGGGACTGGTTACTGGGTTTGGGTTCGTGCGAGTGCTGCTCTCGGTGTCGGTACGGTGAGCGAAATGGCGGGGCGCAATGCTGTACGATTGTGCGGCGAAAGTTAGTCGGTAGACAGCGGGTGGGTGACAGAAAGTCTGTCGGGGTGCCTTGGGCCGGCTGGGTTTGAATAAGGTGGGGATGAAGATTTTTAGGAGTGAGGGTTGTGAAGTCGATTAAAAGTGAGAAGAGATGAGAGATGAGAGATGGGACGGGATAGGTTGGGGTAGGTTAGGTTAGGTTAGGTGGAAAGAAGAAAAAGGGCAAGGCGAGGCAAAATGATGATGCAGGCGGCGACGCGATGCGATGCAATGAGAGATGGCAATGGATGGCGACGCTGCTCTGCTCTGCTCTGCACTGTACTGTACTGTACTGCACAGCCAGCAGAGAAAGAAAGGCACAAGCCAGTAACGACTCGACCTGACTTGACTTGACTTGATTTGACTTGACTTGACTTGTAAGCGTACGACTCGGGGTCCTCTATGACCGAGGAAGGCAGGAAGGGGAATAGAAGGGGACGGCGAGTATGAAGAAGAGCGGTTGACGAGTCTCTTGCCCGCAGCGCCAGCAGCAGCAGCAGCAGCTGTCTCGCTCGTCCTCCGTCAAATGAGCGTGGGCGTGGGGAAAGGCTCTAGCGCGCCTTCCCTTTCCCTTTCCCTTTCCCTTCTGTGTTCGTGTTCATTCATTCAAACTTCACAGCCTCATGCCCTCATTCGCGGTGGCAGGGATGCAGGGTCGTGTCTGCGTGTCAAGGGCTCAAAGCCAGGCAGGTGCAGCCAGCGGTGTTGGCCAATCAAATACAGCCAGTCCGTCAAATCATGGCCCCGAGTAAGTAACAGAGTAAAAGTGCCGCAATTCTGGTCTCGCGACTGCATCCACACCTCTCCCCACCACCACCAAAGCGAAAGCTTCTCCCCCTCCCTCCCCTTCCCTTCCCTTCCCTTCCATGAACTCTCGACTCTGCTTCGTACGCACTTCGCCGCTGGCTTTTATCACATTCTCACTTATAATTGACTCACCAGACTTCTTACCGTAACCTACAGTACCGTACCCCTTCGTATCTATACTAAGCCCCATCACAGTTCAAGTATTTCATAACTCAAAGAAGCCGGCACGTCAATCTTTCTTCCAGCAAAAGAATTAAGATGAATCCGAGGTGGGCAGCAGTACAGCAGCGCCAACCTATCGGCCAATCATGCCTGCTCCACCTTGGCAGTGACCATCTCAATTCAGCCTCTCAGACTCAGCGTACCCGTTTGTGTTCCCATAGCTAGCTGACTTCATGTCAGATTTAACAACGGCTGGAAGAGAAGAAAGCGACTGTGCGGTTATGGCGGTGAGCTTTTGACAAGAACATCCAACTTGTCTTCGTGGTAATAGGACTTACTCGGTACTGCTCTTTGCTTTCCCATCTCATCCTAGCTCCTCTGGAGACCTCAAGAATGCCCTCTTTGGCGACGCCACGAGTTGTCATGGGGACAACCTACATACACCCACTCACTCGATTGAGGCGGAACTGTAAGGCAGCCTGCAATCCAACCTGAGTGGACCTTTACTCACCGTTATTTTCCCCCAAGGCCATCGGAGTGAGGTCAACTTATCAGTCTGCATGTGCTCCCGCCCGTTGCATCTCTGCATCGCGGCCGTCATTCAATGTAAGAGCATAGTCAGCCCCACGCCACACCATGCTTCCTACCGCGGGCATGAGAAGAAGTAAGCAGCCTCATGCTGATGATCTCTTGCCATCACTTTCTTTCTGCAATTACTCGCTCTCATCATTGCTCGCTCTCTTCTCGTACCGGCAATCTTCTCGGTCTGCCTCTTCCACCTGCTCCTCCTGGCATGGCCTGCAAGTAAATTCTGCAAGAAGACGGATTCAGCAGCCTCTAGCCGTGCCCGACATCCAGTGAAATCGTTGCGCCGCAATCGACGATTGGTGCTCGATATCAACCGTCGAGCTAAGCCGTCGAGCCGCATAAGTTCAACTGGCTCGCCTAATGGACTTCGTACGCCTCTCTCCAGACCTAAGAGTTGCAGGGCCACAACTGGCGTTTTGGTGCCATCGGGTGACCAAAAACTCTATCGCCATAAACAGTTCATTTGCCGCACTTGACAGACAATATCTCTACGCTACTCGCGAGTACCGTTCCGCAGTGGAATATATCGGAGTGCAAGCATGTCCAAAGGATTCCGACAGGGATCTGTCAGGAAGCAGCCGAACGAACGAACGAAAGGGCAGCTTGACACGTCTTGACTGCCGGCAACATCTGACTAAGATGAATAATGGCATGAACAATACCAACGTTTTGCTCACCTTTTCAGGATATCTTGGAACGTTCAGGCTCGCTGGTTGGGACTTCGGGAGCCTCGGTATGGTCACGTGACTTAACACTGCCTCCATTCAGCATTCAGCCAAAGGCGCTCCAGGCGTACGAAGGGTCCAAGTCTCATTCGAATGTCTCAACACGATCTTGGGACTTCTCTTTTGGCTTGCTGCGGTAGAAGCCACGAATTTCTGAAACGCAAGGCGTCACCATCTTTGCTTTTTCGCTCGTTATCATCACTTTCATTTTCGTGCTGTTTGGGGGTCCCCCGTCGTGATATTCTATCTTAGTTGCCGGTTGTGGACGAATATCACTTTGCTATCAGAAGGTGCACTTTCAGTATGTCATAGCTTGACGGTCGGCCTCACCCTTGTGGACCTCGTCGCTTCTCGCTTATTTTACACTGAAAGTCCGGCTAGCCATTGGCTGAGTGTGGCGGAATGACAGCTCTTCTTACATATATTGGCAGTGCAGCAAAGATGGGGGCTTAATGAAACTATTGGGATTCTCTGGAGTAGTCTCTGCATATCGATGCTCTAAGAGTCTTAGGCAAGGACGGGAGCTGCAGGTTGACGGATCAACCCGCTCAGAGGCACATGAACCCATTGCCCCTGTTGTGTTCCCAGCGTCACTTTCCAGCGCGGACGGATTTCCTGCTGATGGCTTTAAACGGCATTCAGAAGAAAATTTTGCTAGACAAGCCGAAGTACTTAGGTCTACTACGAAGTCAACAGCGAATTTTCTGTTGCTCTTGGGATTCTCCGGACAGCAAAGCAATGCTATGTCAAGCTTGTGCTGGTAGTGGTTATCCTAACAAGCCTTTTCGTCCTTCATCGTTGTTCGACTCACAGTATTCTCGGATTTCACAATCATAAAGGGGTCCACGGTATCGTCCTCTGGCAATTGCAGCAGAAAGCAATTTGCTCCTTCCCCTACATGACGCAAGGGAACAGCATGAGGTCCTGAGAAACAATCACCCATACACATTAGTAGAGACAAATGACAGTTAGCGTCTAGTTTCAGGATGACAAGATGCTGACCCTAGGAGAGTCGTCCTAGAGTAGCGACAGAAGCTTTGGCACCGTCGCTTGGAATCAGTGGAAGTTTTGTTAATTTCCCTCACAAAGCGGAGGTTGCAGCTATTTTGACAGCAGCAAGAGATCTGCTGCCTACTTCTTCGATCATAAGTGAATCGATTGTCTGCCCTGGAGCTCCTGCTAACGCGCGGAGTGAGAACGGCGACGTCTTACAACACATAAGTCAAATGCTTGTATCCAACATTCCGATGCGGTGGTAAGTCTTGCTTAAGCTGTATCCGGGCCCTTATATCTCTCGCGATCTCCTCTTTCAAAAATGCACTTCTTGCTGAGTTTGCACGGAATTCCTATGCTTAATCTTGCGGCTACGTCTCGATGTTTCTGTACTCGTTGCTTTCCTCGCTCGCCAAATCAACAAACCTTACGCTTCTGATCAACAGAGAAATCTAGCTTGGACCATTGCTCTCACATGTACGTAGATTGTCATTCTTCGCATCCTCCAAGCCTCGGTTGCGAAGAAACAACAACACAACACGCCGATCGTGTTTACATGCATGAATTAAGCAAATTTAGTCCGTGGAATTGACTGAATGGTAGACTAACCAATTACAAAATCCTTGCTAGTCCTCTCCCGATCTGAATTGGCGACCAAGTCTTGAGGTTCATCGTGCTCCATCAGGAAGTGAGAGAGCTAGCATTTATCACCCCTCGGCAGGTCGTAAGTGCTTTGCGAAATGGGGAATAGTGTCGATCAGACTTATGAAACAGGTTTTAGGGAATAGAAATTATTCTTCAAGCTCTTGTTAATTCTCGACACGGGTGATAGGCATGCTCGAAAGCACCTTGGTGGTCAAGAGCAGTGAAAGGCTTCTCATCTAACCGTGGGTCAATGGCTGGCATTTTGAGCAGATATAACACCACTCCTTCTCCCAGCTAGGTTTGCAAAGTACATCTACCACCACCAGATGGACAAAAAATGCACGCGATCCTTGAGTTTATGATCCTTTATCCTCGCCCCTCGGTAACAGCGCCAGGAATATCTGTTCTCGAGTGTCCATTCCAAGATGTAGAATCGAAGCCTCCCAGCAGTAGTAAGATTGTGCCAAGTTGCCCTATACCATGCGTACAGAGACATCCTTGTCGAGTCAGATACTGCTGCCATCAAGTTCCTTCGCACGAGCGATTGTCTCGTCATCTCTCGTTCTGCAAAGATCGGATTTTCTTCAAGGCGTGTCTGCCTCGTTGAAGGAGAGAATTCGAGCATCAGAGAGCTGCCCACAATTGAGATCTTGTCTCGCAGATCAAGACTTTGGCTGTTCCAGTGCAAATTGATGGCCTTTGAGGTTCGCACACTTTGCCATGTGTAGACTACCGACTCACTTCTTACATACTCCCCTCTCTGTGTACGTTTCCAGGTTCCCCGCACTGAATCCTTCCCCTGACAGGTTTCTCTCGAGTTTTTCCACGGTGGTCAAGGGTATCTATCTTTGAAGGTCGAGCATTAAGTGAGTGAGCGGAGCAAATGTATTTGTCACCAGCTATATCGAGCCGGACTGGTGTTCGATACACTGTTTTGGTTTTTGTTTACCCTACCATTCCGCAGGCCTCGCTTAAATGCTAAGCAAAAACATGCAATTCCAGAAGCTGAAGATCACAACGACGGCATTCACCTCCCAGTTCTTTAAAGTTGAGATTCCAACCAGGGTATAAGACTCCTTACTTGGAACTCTCTTTGCACAATCGCGTTCTTGTGTGTATATTATCCGTGTTGCTTGATTGTCGCCAGCATAGCATCAAGAACAGAAAACATTCCCTGGAGATGGTCAATCGCCTGTTGGCAGCTCGATGATGTATATATTGGTGGTGATAAGATGAAAAGCAAAGAATTTGATATAGGTCTGCCACCTTGTTCTGGGTTGTTTTATATTGTGAAGTGTGGATCCAAGGTGTGAAATACTGGGAGAGGTTCTGATATTCTCTACGGAGTGACGGCAGACTCTAAGGCGACGACAGATGCGAGCGATGAAAGCACCATACTCTTAGTAACCTCACAGGTCAATTGTAGACATTATTAACCGTACAGGTAACACAGATCCGCCGGGTCCTTGTCAGCATGCTCTAACATGATCTCCTCATCATCTCGGCACGTCCAAGCAGGGTAGGTAGTCCGCCTTGACATCTCTATACTTTGCAATAGATCATCTTTGGTCATGATTATACACACCGCCTCCTAGAAGATGTGTACTATATTAGCCGTGACCTCAGATCAGTCCGGAATGTGCCAACCGTCGACCAGCAACGAAAGTCAGGTTGGTGAACTGTCTGATTGCACAACAGTCCTTGCGACAAAATTCATCTCATTTTCGATATTCTGCCCAGAAAATCCTTTTCCGCAGTAGATAAGTTCACCTCTAAGCAGCTCATAGACACCAATGGAGAACTTCAGTCCCGACTTTCTCGAAGTGCGTGTGGTTGGTAGAGTCGGAGCATCCTGCGATGGCACACATTTTTCGTAGAAATGAAGAGAAGACATCCGTTAAACCATCTGGAGGAGAGTGGTAAATCGACACTGTAGATTGGATTGATCGATGTGGCCGTTGTTCGTGACTTGATCAAGAGTCAACATGCCAACCACAAAGTGACAGTCGACTATTCTATTGACGGCAGTCCAGTACTTGACAACACTTACAGTCCTCCAACAGTTGTAGAATTCCGTTCCTCGGACTGACGTTATTAGATGAGTGGTCATAGTCCGCCATGAGAAACGGCATTCATGATCACATGCGAGCTATTACCAGGCATTGGACGAAGGGCCTGCTGCTCTACGCTTGAGACCAGTTTTGGCAATGACTGTTACCGTACACATTGTTCTGGCTCCTCGCTGTATAAAAGTGTACTAATCGAGGGTTTTGATGGAACTGGCAGAGCTTGTTGCATCTGCCAATGCATGGCTGCTATGATCTTTGAATGTTAGCGACTACCTGTTGTAGCTGATATACCTCTAGCAGCCTACTATTGTTTAAATGAAAGATAGGCTTCGAAAGGAAGTTAAGCGAGTGCCAAAAAAGGATAATCTGGCCTCTTACAAACGGCCCAAGGCTCGAGAATAGAGAAGGATTTATGAAGCCATGTTCGTCTCTCTGCCTCCTTCGATGCCATCAGCTTCTTCGACTATTAAAATAATGAATAACTCATATTGTATTTCTTGACTGTTGATAGCTCGAGCTTCTCCGTCTCGCATCTTGTCCCTGTCCAAGGCGATTGAATTTTCCAGTTGTGGTGAGTCAATCCTGAAGTCATTCGTTGATCGGGCCAGATCATCGAGTTGTGGCAAAGAATATAAAAGCATGGTGATTTACTTGACTGGTTAAGATGGTAAGCAGATCGAATACCTGGCAGGCACAGATATCTGCAACAAGACTCTGACGTTCCCTCAGGTTGAGAATTCTACAAGCAACAGGAAGTCCGGCAGTGGGAATGAGGACAGACCGATACTATTTTTCGAAGTGTGGAACAAGATCGGCTGACGACTTAGGAAAAAGTTTGTGGAGCTGAAGCAGGACGACAATACTAGGCGTACTGTGCTTGCTGCGGGCAGCCCGCAGCATTGAGCGTGGGAAGCCTTGTGAATCCACTGGTAGCACCCAACCCAGGACGTTCTCGAGTAGCTCTGGCTGTGACTGGGCTTTCTCACTGCCTGAAGTGGTACTAAATTGTGAAGGAATCTACTATTGATGCAAGAAAAGATAGATATGAATTGGAACAAACCAGCTATGCAACCAAACGCCACCCTATGCTCCATTTATCAAAATCCCACGCCCAAATACAGCCAATCGTAAGCTCACGCATGACTACTGATGCTCAATCGGCTCCTCGGGTAACAGCTCCTCATAGTCTCTGACCACGCAACGCTGGAGTGGTGGGCGAACGAGCCCGTTGAAAAGGAAAGTTCCGTAGACAAGCAGAACGAAACCAAGAACCTGCAACCACTTAAATGATTCCCATCCTAAGAATAGTGAAACGATCCAAATGAAGAGAGTTCTGCAGGTGTCGATGGTCGAGCGAGCAGTGGCGCTTACAGTTCTGGTGACTGAAAGACCAAAGAAATTGAATCCACTGTCAGAAGTCAGCATGCGAAACAGTTATGTTTAGGGGAAAGGGGGTTAAGCATACCCAATACTGATCATGATCAGGATACTTGATGTCCTGATATCCGGGTAATGAGAGACCTGTCTCCACCCCTCGACAAGATCAAAGTATCCGTATTTCCCCTTTGCCGTTCTTCCGACCGCCAGATGCATAACCAGCATACCGAGAACCGTGACTGAGAAGCCGAATAGACCTTCCCAACCAACAACCTTCAATGGCTCCAGAGCGTACTTCTCTAGAATGTACTCCTCAAGTACAAATTGGGAAGCAGTGAAGATCTGAGCGCCAGCAATCAAGAAGACGCCAATGATAGCCTGCAGAGCCTCGGGAGTCCTTGCCGTTGTGCTAATAGCAACCATAGCTTCTCTAGCCATCAACATAGCATCTTTGGCAGCCTTATCGTCCTTATACAGTGCTCCAGCAAGACCAACAATAGCAACACCAATCACCACGGTGAAGAGCGCAAACCACTGGAAGAGATGTAACCTTCTTCTTAAGAAGATGACACTGAACAGGCCAACGAAAAGCACCAGCGCTCCTCTTGTCATCTGGTAGATAGACGGTACCACAAACAGCAGTCCGACGTTCATAAGTGTCGTCCCGCAGATATCACAGATAGCTGGCAAGCTGAGCAGTATGACCCTCCAGCCCTTCAACGGCAAACGATTCTCTTTGATCGACATAGCTTTCATAGCGGGGTTTATGGGCGTAGTAGAGTGTACGCTCGCGGCATCGTTGTCAGCTCCATGATCATGCGTATTCACTGGAGCATATCCGTTCTCTTCCGCAATTGTAGTCTTCGAAACGTATCGACGGTAGAGCGAGAATGCACCGACGAAGAGCCACGAGCCCATCTCGCCGATGAACATCTGCATTGTCTGGATGACTGGTTGTTCGAAGTGCTTCCGTTTCTTGGGGTTGGGATTGTCGCAGTCTCGTACACAGATATTGTCCTATAGATCTATTAGAGCTACCCATAGCTACTTCTATCAAGAGATACGTGCCTGGTACTTGGTGAGCAGCGTGTTACAGACGCCAGTCAGCAACATCAAGGCGACCAGCAGTGGGATAAGGAATTTGAACGCCATGTTGGCGATTGCTCGTGCTCTGCACTGACGTTTTAGTGATGTACTGTCCGGAAGAGATGCAAGTCGAGACAGCACAGAGGGGGTGCTGTGATAAAGTGTTCCTTTATCTCGATGTCGAGGTCGAGGCGGTCATGTTGCCTTTGTCCGGAAGCTAATCAATGCCAAGACGAGATTGCCGAGTCATGTCAGGCTCCACATCCGGTGCCACAAATAACACGAACCTGTGATAGGGAGCTGTTAAAGCAGGCACTAAAGTATGGGGGAGCGGGGAGTACAGTGGCGATGTTGACATCAAATGACTTCTGCTCGCTGCTTCATTACTAGAATTTCAAGATTATGAGGAGCCAAATCACATATACCAAGAGTGAGGTAGTGGCTTACAGCAAGACATATTATATTCGAAATCCTATAAAGCTGCGACATGATTCACTCACTGCTATTGTTACTGCCAAAGGCTAATCCAAGCCACGCCATTCCCACATATATACTTTGAACCAACGCTGAACAATCCAAAATGTACAGAAGAGGTATCTCAAAGAAAAATCACAGAGTCTTCTCACTACTTAACAATCTGGGAAGCACCCTCGCCTATGGAGCTCTCCACCCGAGCAACCTCAGAGTCCTTCTGCTTTCTCTTGAACAGTCCACCCTTTTCTCCCTTATTCTTCTTCTCCTTCGGCTTCTCAGCCTTGATATTGTTGTAGTGAGTGATCCCCAGCTCCCGGTCACGTCTCAGGCGCTCTCGGTCTGCCTCGGAAACAGGAACTCCTTCAATAGCTTTGACATGCTTTCCCTCAATGAAGCTCATGATTCCACCGCATGCAGCCACTATACAGGCAAGGGCGACGAAAAGACCTGTGCTCCAGGATGGCCGGTCATACCTGTTCAATCCCCACATGAAACCAGAGAGCACGGCCTGGAGGAATGTGTTCCAGACCATGGTCCAAATAACAAAGTCCAGCTTCCAAAGGGCGGTAGGTGGCGCTCGGTTACCAGTAAGAGGGGCGTCCGGCACCTTGGAAATAGGGAAGGGAATGCTGCTCTCTGGTGTGTTGGGAAGTTCGGTATCAATTTGTGCTGGACCGAGGGTAATCGGGAGTTCTTGTGAGCCAGCGAGTCTAAACCATCCTCGGTTGATACCAGCCAGTCTGCGGAGACCTACTTCTTTCTTCTGAATGCGGTATTGCATGAGGTAGTAGAGATCACGGAATCTCCATGGGATTGTTCCAAAACCAGTTACGCAGAAAAGGGCGTTGAGGATTTGTGAATCAATTTCAATCCAAATGCGGCGAGGAGAGTTGATATCGTTGCAAGTTGGTTTACACATGGCTGGAGCGGCATTACATAGAAGCAGGAACAGCATTCCGCCCCATGCAACAATGTTAAGACCATAGATAACAACAAGAAATCCAATTGGCGTGATGAAGAAGCCCCATGCTGCCTTCAGAAAGATCGCCGTAGACTCGGTCCACTTGTGTTTTGGAGGAAATTCGTAGCCGTTGTCGAATGGCTCTGTTCTGGACTGAACGGCCTCCTTCGAAGGGACTGACTTGTTGATACTGGTGTCATTACTTCCCCGTTGTTCCAAGGCTTTATCCTCCACCCGCTTTTCTGCCCCATTTGACATCGAAGTGCTCTGGATTGGAGCGCTGGCCTGATGCTCGGACTCGTCTGCTGCTTCTGGTACAGTCTGCGGAATCACGTCTTGACCGGATGCGTCTCTAGGACTGTCGATGTTGTTCGAGCTCCGTCTCCGCGGCAGACTCTGTCCAGTCTGCGAACTCCCTCGTCTGGTAAGACTTTCGCGTCTCTGTTTCTCGACAATCTGCCCTTCTCCTGACCAGCCTTCACTTCCGTAGCTGCCTCTTCTTATCTCAGATAGTGTTGGAATGGATGATGCAATTTGTCCGCTCGCAATCATAAACCCAGTAGGGGGACTCGATTCTTGAAAGGTCTTCGAAGCGCTTCGTAGACGACCTTGGAGTGTTGACGTCGAGGATTCGCCTCGGTCGCGAGATTGTTCGATTCCTGCGCTTGGTCGACGAGGAGTATTTGTGGTTGGAGAAGGAGGATTGCTCAGGTCAGGAAAGGGTTCTGGAGCATCAGTCTGCACTGGTGCAGGATTTGTGGGAGAAGTCATCTTGTTGAGGAAGACGCTTGGTTTGGGTCTGGGCAAGGTTCGCTGGCTGGGCTCAGTCGATGGGGGCGAATGCGTCGTCGACTGCCCAATTGGGATTGTTTAAGATTGAATGCCAAGTTGATTAAGTTCCATGCATAGCTAAGGTAAGCTACGTCAGGATCCAGGATAGTCGTGAGATATGAATGGAGGTGACGGCGGAGCGGGAAGAAGAAGAAGAGTAGAAATTATGATTATCCATTAACCTGAGGCGTGACAGATGCGGGCGGCGCAGTGTATTTATCTTGATCTTGCTTCTGGGCTGGGCTGGGCTGGGTCTTCTCCAGACTTGGGGAACTAAAGGAACTAAAAGCTGATGAGTGGACCAGCTCGCAGGGTCTTGCACTAGATTTTTGACGGGCGCTCTGGGCTGGGGATCCGGCACTACCTGATGCCGAAGGACAGGACCTTTCTCTCCTTCAAATGCCCACCAGGCCTGGAACACTACACTGAAAGGAATGTCGACTGATTGAAGCTGGCTCAAAGCTATACCTAGGAAGCAAATCTTCCACAATAAATGTAGGTAGTCGTTGAATATCACTTCATCATACATGCCGTAAGACTCTCGAGAACTTCAACTGCTTCTTGCCATCCGAAATTGTGGTCTTATTAACCTCCCATTTAGACTTTGTTAGTGTTTACTTTTCTCGCGCCGAGATTTCGCGAGTACGACTCCAAAATAATACGACTGATTGCGAAACCGAGCTCTGAATGACTGCAACAGTACAAGTCCCTCTGCAACACCACGGAACCATACATCACCTTCCCAAGCCACCAAAAAGATGGCCCCTTCAGCAATCACAGATCTTCCACCCCCATCCGCCCTCGGCGAAATCCTCCAAGCTTCCAAGCCAAACCTCTCATCCTCACCTCACCCGGCGCATCTCCACAACTTAGCTATCCAAGTCGCCCATGACCTGCAATACCAGCACGACTGGCGCGTCATATCCATACACACGCACTCTCCGCTTACAAATGACCCCCTACCGCGCCCTCTTATATCAGGCCTGCCCCCGAAAAGAGCATACACGCATCCAGATGAGCAAGTCGAGATCCTCAAGGCAGAACACAAGACTGGGGAGCGCATTGAGCAGAGGCCGGAGAGAGAATGGGTTTTGCCTACGCAATTGCAGGAGAAAATGAGCCTGAAGAAATTTGCGTCGGTGTTCGATGCGCTAAGTACGGTGCCGCCTGGTGGTGAGGACAAGGAAGTAGGAGATGGGCCAGAGAAAGAGAAGAATGTGGGTTGGCAGTGGCAGGGGACGAACAGACAGAAGAGGATTCTGCTAGCTACGCTGCATGATGACAGTACCGTTGTCTACTATATCATGCATGATGGGATTGTCAAGCCGAGACAAAATTGAGGAAGGGAGGCTTGGAGAATATACAGAAGCATGAGGGGCAAGAAGCACTTCATCCATATCCAGGACTGCAAAAAGCTTGCAGAAGCTCGAGCTGGTGGCACAGAATCCCACACATGAGGCGAAATTGGTGAGTGGCAGTCGCTACAAAGAGAGGCGTCCGCTGATCGGAGCAGAATCCACACCTCTCGAGCATATCGAAGTCTCGCTGGTAATACAGCAGACAAGCAGACCCTTCGTCCTCAAGCCTGGTTGTCGGCATGAGCAGCATCCGAATAGCCAGACACCCTGGAGAAGGCGAAAGATGGAAGTTGTGGCAGATAGCTTGCATCTCCCTCAGATTTACTCGACGAAAACTAGATGCTACGGTCAGAATGAAAAGCCAAGTTGAAAGCACAATTCCTCTCGTGAGAAAGTCAACGCAACGTACTACTCTCTATTCACTTCTTGCGCTTAATTTGCGTCTGTCTCCATCTCGAAGTGCTGTTCCCAAGTTCTTGAAGCGTTTCGGCCTTGCAAGACTCGAAGCCAATCTTAAACTCGGGCAATGATAGCTTCTCGACATTGGATCTCTTGCCATTAGGTATACAAGAGCTACAATAACGCAGTAGGATATTAGAGCTTCTCACGCATTGTAAAAGTTTCGGAATGCGAATTAAACCCCTAAGCCTCTGGATATTCAAGAGAGATGTCAGGAGCAGTAAAAATATCCAAGACCGTCTAACCAGACATAATGTTCAAAGTATTCAGTATCATGCAGAGCATCACCCAGGCCATTATTCCTTCACACATTGCTGAATCTCACATGTACTGCCTCATTGTTGTTGTGTATTCCGATCAATATGAGTCGTCCCGCAGGCATCTTCAGAACCCCTGAGAGGATCATGAAGATCGCGGGGTCGAGATATTACCCCGCGATTCAAAACCGGGCGGAAATAGAAGTATTCGGCAAGGGACTTTGAGTCAACCTGCGAACATCCTGCAGCGTGCTAGGACGTTGAAATTTTTAGGGAAAAGTCCTGAAAGAATCCATCCTACTTCTTTCATGAGAAAGCTTCACATCAACGCCAAGTAGAATTTCATATAGGTGGCTGCCGATCCAGAGCACACTTTTGCCGACTCTCTTCTCATACCACCACTCAAAGATCACAGACTAAGTGGAGGAGGGGGAATAGGCTGAAAAGTTGCGTGTTGAAAGATCTTTTCATTTCGTTACAAAGCAGAGCACTCCGCAAGCAGTGAAACATGTAGCAGATATCACGCCCCAATGACCACCCCAGACCAAACTAAGCAGAAACCCAAAGTAAAGTCAACCAAAGCAGAGGAGAACAGCCCGTAGAAACACCTTGATCACCTGCTTGTCCGTCCATTCGCATACTCATAAGTCCAGAGTACTAAGTGCTGTGATGCCATGAAGAAACGCCCGCCGCCCACCTGAAATGCAAATTCAACTCCTAGCCTGGATCATCCCATTTTGACGCTCTCCACCATAACCTACCCTAGATCACCATGATAGTAAGATCAGAGCAAGGCAAAGCAGAGTCGAGTTACACCATACCCTCTCTAGGTAACATTGCAGAGCAACTCAGCCTCAAGAATGAACTTGCCCTCCTTGTATTTCTCACTAGCCTCATACGCCTTATCGTACTTCCAGCCAACTGTCTCGCTGCACTGTCTGCACGTAATATCCCGTACGATGTGGCGGCCGGTTGTCATGTTACGCTCGGAGGCATCGCCAGCTACGACGTTGACGACGTTGTTGAAGAGGTAAGCTTTACCGTGTTGACCGCGGAAGTTCTGGAGCAGGGCATTAGCTGAGAGAAGACAGAAACGGAGACAGCGGAGGCGCAAAGAAGCTTGGGTTTCGACATCACTTGAGTTAAGGAGAACATACTCGGCTGATGATATCCTCATGGTTCGAGAGATGTGCCTTGCAGTTCTTGCAGCCGTAGATCTTGTGGCTGTTCAGGTAGACGTTATAGGAGAGGCCCATATTGTCCTGCTTCCTCGCTCTCTTGCTGAACCGCACTTTGGCTGTTCTGTCGTGTCTCGTTCAATCGATGTTGTCCAATCTTCCTTGTTACCCTCGTCTCTCGAATTCCAAACGGTAGCGGCGCAGTAGATGGGCCGACAGATCCCTTTGACTGAAGATCGTTCGAGGTATGCAGGTATTAAGTTGCAGGCTGCAGGTGGCAGATCAAAGAAGTGTCCTCACAGAGTGAATGTACGGTTTGCTCAACTCGAGGTGAGGTGATCGCCTCGAAGTGAAGTGGAGCTAGGCAGCGACAAGAAGCTCAATCGCCTGTCGTCTATTCAGCGTCTCATGAGGGGTTCCTAGGTTGAAAGAGGGAGTTGAAAGGCAGAAGAGTAAGCAGACAAGCAGGTGAGCAGTCCACTGTACTGTAGGTTTTGGGGTGAGGTCTGGGCTGGAGAGTTGGCCAGAGGTCATGCGCGATAACCGGGAATTGGGTGGATTACAGCTGATAAGGGAGGGGCACACCTTGGCGTCTAATGTGGAGGAACCTTTGTGTACCTCGCTGACATCAGTACATAAAGTCGGCGCTGATGAAGGACAGCATCAATACCCCGAGAAATTCAATTTTGGCTCCAATGATTTGCACGAGATTCGGGATCATGTTCTATAAGATAATGAAATTTATTTAGTCTCTCGAGTTTATTCCCCCAGCGGTCGATCCTTTAAAGGACAGACAGAGTTCAAAGTAGGTTAGATATAGTCATGCTTTTGATTGAAATATTTCGCTATCAATGACACAGTCTGGTCACAGAACCGCCCACGATATCGGATAGTAAGGCAGGCACGAAATAAACTTAATGCTAGTAAAGATTGTGATGGGATGTATGTTTGATCAATAGCTGCGCAGCAAGCCTTGTCATTTCGTCCGTTCATATAGATCTGAGCTGTCCGTCCCCTCAATTCCTCGGCTTTTCCTAGGCTATCCCTCTACCCAATACCCTATCATGTACAAAGAAAGTCTGTCTTATGTTGTGTCGTGTTAATGTCCGTCCTTCCTGCCCTCGCCAACTATAAAGGGGCAGACCCAGGAGCAGTGAAGCTACCGAATTGCCAAAGAAGCCAAAAAGATCTACCCCAAAAATTTGCATACCATCTATCCTTGAAGAACGTTTGATGGCGTCAAAGATCTTTACCAAGAGAATGCCTCTTCCACGAAATCGATATTGCTCACATGTTGTCGGGCTCGGACTGCACTTCTCACATCGTCGCTCAATGCACCAGATCCGCAGACTGACACTCCCATAGCACCAACTTGATTCTCGATCTCGAGGTCCATAAGAGTCTCGATATTTGGTCGGCCAGGGAACATCTGGACTGTTGCGGATGGGCTGTGAATCTCCTTGGTCGATCGAGGTCTGGAAATGAACAACATGATGCGGAGGACATCACGGCGTTTGTCCATAGCAAGGATGGAAGTCATCCACGGTCGGATCCATTCGAGATGCTCAGGAGATTGGATGATCCAGACGAGCACAATCTTGCGAGCGGCGACGGAACCATTGGCATAACCGGCTACGAGATTACGGACATGAGGTACTTGATGGGTAATTCCAACACCACCTGCGAATAGCATTACTGTTCCATACGAAGTCATCTGCTACGGTTAGTCGTTGTCAACCATGAGAGGATAGAGCGACTTACCGTATGCTTTCCTCCATACGGCCCCTCGGTGAAACACTTAGTATAGAACTTTCCATCAGGAGATCCTTCGGCCTTCTGGAACAACTTCTGAGTGAAGCCGGTTCTCTGACGAATAACGTAGGACATGGACGTCTTCTTCATAGCTAGGATATCCTGTCGGTTCATTGCCAGCTTCTCACCTTCCAGGTTCTCGGCCTCTTCGGACCACGCAACTGAGAACGGATGCGAGGTAAACAGTCCAACCGATGGCATGTACAGGTAGGCATGTTGGCCGGCCTTGAAGTTCCATGGTCTGGGCATATCGACGGTAACGCGAACGGCATTACCTGGCAGAGCTTCCACGAGGGCCTTGGATCCAGTTCCATTTCTCCATACCAACTTAATTAAACGCATACCACGCTCGGCTGCCCAGATACCAATGACTCCATAAAGTAGGGTGAGTTGCGGAACCTCTGCAAGCTTAAGATGATACCACAATCCGACTATGCTAAGGATGGCCAGAGCGATGTGAAGGTATTTGAAGGTTTCGTAGAATGCGTGTCGGAAAATGGAACTGGCCTGGATGGAAATTGCTATAAAGGCGACAGTAGCCTGAATGATTAGAATCGAGCATAGCAAGTTAGGAGAGAAACTTACAATAAAGCCATAAGTGATGAAAGGAGTTCCAGTGATGGCCGCCTGGATAGCTGCCCAGCCACCTCTTGAATACGAAGACATGGCCCATGCTACCGTGTGGGCAACAGCCTCGAGAACCACAATACGGCCAAACCATCTGTGAAGGAGGTTGAAGGTGTCGAAAGAGATGTTGAGCCAGTTGATGAGGATGTTATTTCGACCAGCCATAATGAATAGAGGAATCTGGAGCAGAAGAGTAAGTATTGCACCTCACGTGATGAGGTGCAACTTACCATGTTGACAACAGAGAGTATACCAGTACGGTTCCTCACTTGCTTGAGCGTGTCGGCATATGCGAGATCCCAATTGATACTGACAACACAGAAAGCGATATTTGTCCCAAAATATCCAATCAGAAATGCGAGCTGAAGACGAGTCGGTAGTGTTCCCATGTTCACGGCCGACGACAGTTGAAATTCCCTATTGTGTCTCTTGCTGAATACTGGGGCGTAGAGAAGATGCTTCTTAAAGCTGGCGAACTTCTCGGAAGGGGCAACGAAGTATGATTGCGTATCGTTGTTGAGTGATGTCAATTGGCGAACATATTTGACCAGTTCTGTGCTCGTCCTCCACATGATCATGGCCACTACTAGAGAACCGCAAATGATGAATAGATAATTGTAGAAGTCCTGGTTCAAAACATTCGCTTCGGCTGCTTCCTTCTTCGCGGCTACTGCCGCGGCACCAGTCGCAGCTGGAGGTGCTGCTCCAGAGACCACCCTCGCCAGCGCCATCATGGCCACGAGGCGGATTGAAGAAGACATGATGTCTTTTTCTTTCGAGTATAAGGTGCAAACAATGGTAAAAGAAATCTTTCCGGAAGAAAAGTCGATATCTTCGGTGACGTTGAATACGAGTGTTGGCGGGGAGGTCCAAGATCCAAGAATGGGTAGCGTCGAAGATCTCAATATGATTTAGGATTGAAGATCGAGGGATAGTCCAGCCTCAAATTCGAGTGAATGAATGTCGTCACAGTATTCCGAAAAATGTCCAGCAGTAAACAGAATATCCGGTGAATGAAATCTCAAGGAGGTGGTCGGTTTAAGGAATGTGGAACCCAATCGAGTGGTGTTTGTCGTTCGAGTGAAGCGACTGCCTAGACTCCGAGGGATGTTTGAATTGAAGGGCAAGACACTCAATATGGAGCTGTTGTCGAAGAAATCGAGAGTGCCGCCGTCCAAGGCTAGGTCGGAGAAAGATGATCGCGCAAGCACGAGAGGAAAGGAAGAAAAATTGCGTTGCCTAAGTTGAGGCGAACGAGAATCTATGGAAAACAAAAGGGTAGTGAGGAGGAAGAATGGAAGAAGGAAGGGGTAGAAAGTGGTTGGTGGAACGGGACGAGAACTCGTTAAGATCTGCCCCAGACAGGAAGGGGGAGGGAGGGGGGCTGCTGGCGTCTTATCAAAATATGCCCGAACCCTACAGTACTGTACTGCGAGTCTGCAAGCCACTTCACTTCAACAACCCGGGTGGGAGGAAACAAATCTGAACCGACCCTTGACTTGCAGGAGGTGAAGTGGAGGTAGCAGTGGAACGGGTTGGAGAATAGAGGCCCACCGCGCGGCGTAGAGCTTCCGTTTCCTTCAGATCTCGTCTCGACGTCTTGAGTGAGTCGTGACATTCAAATGAGGTGACCTGTGGAGGCTGCTGCAGGAGACTGGTGAGTCGTCGTCGTCGTCGCCGTTGCAAGGAATCTAGAGGGGCACTTCAAGGGAAGGGCTGCAAATTCACATCCATGACCCTGCGATGGCCTGTCTGCCTTCGTAACTCTTGTAAATTATCAAGGATACGACTGTTGGGTGTTTACAAGCCACAATCCGGCATCATCGAAATCTCCCAATCGACAGGCTCCCGACGCAGGTACAGTGCACTCTGTTCCCTGCCATCCCGCAGCTGTGGGGTCGACGATGAGATGCCCAGCAGGGCTAAGGGGACGGCAGACGGCTAGGCACGCCAGAGTGGGTTGAGGCCGTTTCACCACTGGCATCCCAGTGTCGCCTCGCGCAGGGAGCTATCCCTGACATTAGCGAGCAAGACCATCCCTTCTCTTCCCCTAGACATGTCGGCGCAAGCAATATCAGCGAATCAGGGCCTGATGATTGCTGTGTCTCCTTGCGCCCACAGTAGAGCCACAGCATGCGAGCGTCATCCTGCAGCAGTGATTGGGCAATCGGGTAAACATCTAGGACCTGTATTCGTAGGCAGATAGCTATAACCGACGATTAAGTAGGTTTTGTGTTTGAGCCTAGTTCTACTTCTACTTCTACTTCTACTGTAGGTCATGTATCTGCCTACCCTTCGTACGGTCTTCTATATCTTGCCATATCATGGACAGGCGATGACATCTGTTGACAACAAGACGGTCTAGACACTTCATCAACCGCCTCTCCACTTGTCCTTTGACGACAACAACACCCAAAATTCTCTCAATATTCCTTCCAATCTTTCCCGACTTCCCAAGATGATTCCATTGCAGGGTTTCGGATCCTCAACGATCGTCTAACTGGGGAGAGCCTGCTACTCATCGTCCACCTCCGTTCCCCAATTTTACCAGGCGGGTGCCGTACCGTCCTCCATTTACCGACCTGCTCTCGACCTTACAGCACCATCTCTCAACCCTCTGAATCATCGATGGTCACGGTCTTCTTATGCCACGAGGAGCATCAAACACGCACGCACGCACGCACGCACGCACGCAAGCATGCAAGCATGCAGGCAAGCACATCATCACAACTCGGTTCGCGCATGGTCCCCCAGGCATCGGATCAGTCTCTCTCAAAAAAAAAATCGCAACTCCTGCCGAGTACTCGACCCAAACATTGACCCTATTTCCAAGATGTGCTGTATCATCTACAAAACATCGAAAACATACATTTCCGTGCCGCTAATCTACCCAAACACAAAACTGTACATATCACAATCAAGCTTCACCCCCCCGCCCACTCTCATTACGGTACCCCCTCCCCACGAAACAGCCCAACCTCGATCCCAGATTTAAAATAAACATCAATCTATTCGAACCCACAAGCCACAACAACCCCTCGCTCAACCCAGTCACTCATAATTCAAGCGAGCGCCTATCCCTTCCTCTCTCCAACTCTCTCCACCGCAATTCAATTTCGCGGACCTGCCAGACAATTTATCTGTGGTGAGGCCCGTGAAAAGGAATCTCCGGTTACTCGTGTTTACTGTACTACTACAGAAGCTGGAATGACTGATGGTTGGTTCCCCACAATCATAAACAGGAAACTTTCGCTCCGGTATTTCCAAGACAGCGAGCAAAGAAAAAAGAAAGAAGACCTCGCTTGAAGCTCTCACTTCTCGTAAAAGTGTTTCATTTCGCAAGAAACTTCGAATGTGAGGCAAGACCAGCAGCAATTTCTCACAGCACACAGATCACGACGTCTTGCATGCTGCATGCTGCGGTCTCTTCAGTCACAGCATTTCTCGCAGTTACGGATTCGGCGTCCGTTGCTCCTTATGGACATTTCAGGAAGATTATAAACGTTGTGCAACACTCGTTGGGTAAGGCACGTTCAAAAATAACGCAACATCATCCGTCGAAGAAGTCAATGTGCTCATAATCAAACTCCATTGGCCGTCTTGTGAACCAACATCTTTTGGTGATAGGATATTATGTACAAGTTATAAGAGTAGTGTCGTTCCACTTGGGTCAACTGGGCAGCTTCACCCGAGTTACCAAGGCACGTCACGGTCTCACGATTGAACCTTGGGGATCACAAATCTTTGAAGGAAGAAAAACATGAGATGACATTTGCATACATGCATCCGTCATGCAGGGAGTTGTGCACGACTTGGTCTATACGCCTATCGGTCCCGATGTCCATAAATAGGGACCGCATTCATGGTGATACAGACATCGTCGCAGAGGCTCGCGACGAAATGCCAGATTGCCTAGCGAAATCGAGAGAAGGGAAGAACAGTCGGTCCTCGGCACCCTCTGCATCTTTTGATCGATGGTCAGACAATTTTGTTTCGCTCTCTGGAGGCTGCTGACGTCGGCTTGCGATCCCATCTTTTACTCGGCCCAACCAGATGGACTGGATTGTACTGGATTGTGATCTTGTCAACCAGTAGATGATATGTACGCGTAGATCTCACTCCACAATCGAAACCAAGCATTTTGCGATCGCATTCCCAAGCGCTGGATGTTTCTATAATGACAGCGAATCGAAGACAGATTTAGATGCACAACTCATCTTCACTATCGCTGAGAGGAGTGGTAATCATGGACCTGGACTTTTGCTGGATCGATGGCTTTACCCGACGTGGACGCTGAGAGTTGGATTTGCCTGTGCTTGTAAGATCCATCAAAGCTTGATTGCTATGTGAAGATCCTGAGAGAATGCTTAACTCGTCATCGCTGTCGTCGAACAACTGCCACGATTGACTCGAGCGAAGTGCCCTCCTCCCAAGTCTTGGTGCTCTGTCAATGAACTCGCGATGTCCTGCATACTCGGCATCATCACGCGATCCCACCGACGAAGCCCTACAGACAGATGAGTCTTCGAAGATTTGCCAATCTTGAATGTTGCGAAGTAACTTTCTGTTCAGTCTTGGTACCTTGTCAATCAATGGCCGTTCAGGAGACGCTCTGCTTGCCAATGATGTTGTTGAGCCGTGCGAGATGATCGAATCATCTGGGGATGAAACGTCCATCTTGCTGAAATCATCTCCATTTTCATGGTCCGCCTTTTCTGGAGACTTATCCGAGTCATGCTCGTCATCGCTGCTCGTCGGATTTGTTCCCTCGTCGTGGGCAGATTCGTCAATCTCAGATAGAATATCAATAACATCGCTCCCTGAACCGCTGGGAGATTCATTGAAAGAGTGAAGTCGCACCGAATCGTCAAAATTAGGACTGCTGAACGGTGAAGAATTGATATGCACAACCACGGCTGCGTTACTCTCTAGTTTTCGCAATTTTGGCGGAGGTCGGTATGGAGTGTCGCATTCGGAATCACCAGCAAAAGCTTTTGCAGCAACGACCTTTGTCTTAATTATAGCAGCAGGCGTTGCAGTTACCCACTCGCCAATCCCCTCCTCCCAACGAAAGCCACTCGTATCATCGTCGCAATCCTCCAAGATCGGCTCATGCAGGCTGACTTCCACATCGAGTCTTCTCGCGGAATATTGTTCATCTAAGGTGGCAGCATAATCGATATGACGGCGGTCTGGCACTCTCTGGGCAAAGGCAAAAGCGCTGTCGACGATCAATCCTTGGACAAGACTACTGTCATCTTGCTCAGATGCAGCTGCGCCCATAAGGAGGTGCATCTCTTTGAGATGCGCGAGGCCTGGGCTAGAGGATACCCTGCTACAACATCTGGCGACTTGACAGATGAAATTGACAGCTTGAACGTATGAAGAAGAGGCTGCTGATTTGGCCGTATATCGCAGCCGTGCCAGTAGCAAGTCCATGAACGACGATTCTGAAGCCTCTTGTTTGACAATGTCACCTTGAACGATCAAATTTGACAATAACAATAAGATCTGCATATCAGCATTACTGCTTTGGGCCAGGCACCCTCCCAAGATGGCGATGATATGCTCATATTGGTTTGGTTGGTTAGCGGAACCACATTCATCCTTTCGTTGGTCTTCCTTGCTTAGTATTAAAATCGAAGACAGTGTAGTAAGCAGACTCGAAAATGTATTCCTGACTGCTTCAGCTACTGCGCCGCTGACAACTGTTGATGGGCTTGTCTCGGCAGAAGAGAGTAGAGAGAGAGCGTTGTCCAGAAAAGCCACGGCATCATCATCGATTTGCCCAGGAGACAGGCGTTGCATGACTTTGGTCCAGGTCGGTCCAAATGCTTTGGTTGCAAGCCATTCGAATGGCAATAATCCACTTGACATGAGACTCGATAGTTCTCTGAACTGGAAGGAGGCGCGGCTAGTGAAGTCGGTGTAATTAGACAGCATCAACAGGGGTCGGCTTGATGTGTCATATAGTGTCCTCGGACTCGGGTAGTGCCTCGAAGCTAGAAGAGCCGAAAGGATGGATTGTGCCTCTTCGAGAGCAAATGCATTTATGCAGAGAGCAATCAGCAAGCCGCAGAAACCATCGTCAAACAAGCCCAAGTGGACAGCATCACGAATGACCTGGATTCCGTGTGACCGAACAATGACTTTCAAACATTTCCAACCTTGTCTGGATGTCCCAAATGACTCCAACTCGTCATATATCTCGGTTGNGATGTCTCTCTGATTGAGCGCTGTTTTGCTACCAGTTGCCTCCATGTGCGCCTCTAGCAGTCCTTCTTGTTCGGTAATGTAGCGCGGCACAGCATGGAGTGCCATTGACAACAAGGACCTGGCTCCTTTTGGTTTCGTCCTTTCCTCAGAACCATCCTTGGTTGTAGCACGCAGCAATGCCTCGAGACCATTATATATGCCTTCATAAGTTGTATATCGTGATGCAGGAGTCTTCTGCCGTAAGTCTCGTAAGGTTTCGGATGGCTGAAATTGGTTCTGTCCGTCGTTGGCCACATAGCGTGTTCTAGGACGCTTGTGACCGCGAAATACTTCTGCTTGTGGAGTATCCTGTGCGAAAATTGGTGGCGGCGGTAGGGGAACATTATCGCCCCGAGCTCGAGCAAGTATGGGCGTTGGAACCATTATCTCTCCAGGGAGCATTGAGCTCCTCTCTTTCTTTGGTGCGGCACCTCGAACGCCTCGTTTTGTAGCTTCTGAGCAACTACCACTTCTTCCTCCTCTGCCAGAATAGGTTTGTCTGATTCGCTTTTTTGATTTGCTCCATTCTGCTTTACCATCTCTCGGACTTTGAGGTACCATTACCCGCACGTTAGCAAAAGTCTCCTTGTCGGAGGACTGGAATCGCAAAATGTCCTTTTTGAGTACGGCAACTCTCGAGGTCAAGGCTCGGAGGAGACGATGACATCGCGAAGCTGTCCATTCCTGCTCCTGGTCCGCATTGAGTAGCCTATTATTTATTGTCGAGTCTCGTCGTCTAACGGGCGTGGAAGTTTGTAAATATCTCGAAAAAGGTACTGCTGGGTCCATACTGGACTTCCTGCCAGAATATAAACAAACTGATGCTTTGACGCGAACAGTGATGACTTACTATTGATTTCCTAGAACAGAATGACAATATCCATAGCAGGTACTGAGTATAGGCAATTGAAAAGCAATGCAAGCTGTAACAAGTCGGATTGTGAAAGAGCAAAGTGATGAAGTCCAAATCTGATTAACCTTGTTCTTGAAAATGATGTCCGCTCAGCAGGTTGTAAACAAACAAACCCGCCCTGATTGGTTGCGACGTGGTCGGCAAGGCTGTCGTTTTTTCCGAGCTCCGGCCGGAACGACCCGCGTGCATCTCGAATTTTTTTGATCCCTACAAGAATTCGTTTCTCCTGAAAAGCATCTTCTCTTTCCAATCAATCCTCTACCAATTCTTGTATCAACAACAACTGTCTCTCCTTTACCTGCATATATCTGGGTTTTCTTTTGGCATTGCTGCACTGACTGTACTTTATCTTTGAGCTCTTCATCATCATGGCAGAAAACAATGACGCAAAGACAGCACCCTCTGGTAAGTTAATTGATTAGAACAACACCGTATTATGAAGCTTCAAAGTAGTCCTAAGCCTCTCGAACATTTCGAGCTTCCACCTGACTAACCACCTTATCTATTAGAAACTACAGCCGGCTCTGCAGAAAGTTCTAACACCACCACCGAGCTTGAACATGCGACAGCCAATGGAGAGGCTGACGGGGAGGAACAAGTAGAAAGTACGGACCAAAATTATACTATGCAGCAGAGAGCCTGTGCAGGATTGGGAGAAGCTGTGCTGATATGCTCTTAGCCATCTTTCAACTGACTGTCAACATTCCCCATGAACCCCAAAAAATCCAGATCATGGTATGGCATCCTACAGACGCTTCCTTTCCAGTACTCACAGGAGTAGGTCTCTTCGCAGGAGGCGATTCATGATGTACGTCAATCGGTCATTGAGACACCGGGGACTTTCCAGTACTCCTGTTTCCATCTCGAACACAAGGGGCAACGAATCAACGACTTCATCCAGCTGTCCGAAGTCGATGGTCTAAATTCGGATTCCGAGTTGACTCTAGTCGAAGATCCATACACTGAGAAGGAGGCGAGGTTACATGTTGTTAGAGTACGGGAGCTCATTGGTGCTGCTGGGGATCGAACGGATACTCTGCATGGCGTATTGTCGGGCCTTTCACTTCACGATTCCGTCACGGCCAGCGAGAACTCTGCAGATGGTGCACCTACGCACCCAATGACGGGGTACGATTTTAATGCTCCCGGTGTGCTGTCGAATCTACTGCCCCAAGCCCAAGAGCCTGCTCCTAAGACCATCAAGTCGATATCCGTGTCTCCTTGGAACCCTCCTCCATACCACTTGAGACAGAAGGGTCATCTGCTGTATATTCAGGTGACAACCAATGAGGGAGAGCAGTATCAGATTACATCTCACGTTTCTGGCTTTTTCGTGAATAAGTCCTCAAATGCCAAATTCGATCCCTTTCCGCGAGGCGCTCCTAAAGCTCATGCGGCACACTCACTGCTGAACTTGCTTTCGGAAATATCCCCAGCCTTCGATGCTTCATTCAAGAAGCTTCAAGAATACAACAACTTGAAAGAACCTCTTGGAACCTTCCAGATAACGAATGCGACTCCTGCAAGTCCCTGGGTGGTGCCAAATTCAACATCGACTCTAGTTGCACACCAGCCAGATATCACCCGGACACAAGAGAGCTACTTGATTTCGGGGATCGAGAACACTGAGACGCTGAGAGATTGGAATGAGGAATTTCAGTCGACAAGAGAGTTGCCGAAGGAGACTGTGCAGGATCGTGTCTTCCGAGAAAGACTGACCTCGAAGCTCTTTGCTGATTATAACGAGGCAGCTGCCAGAGGCGCTATCCTGGTTGCCCGAGGTGAAGTTGCTCCTTTGAACCCTACTGAGGCCAGAGACGCTCAGATATTTGTGTACAACAATGTTTTCTTCTCCTTCGGTGCAGATGGGGTCGGTACTTTTGCGTCTGAGGGCGGGGACGAAGCTGCCAGAGTTGCGACGGGCAAGGACGTCATGGGTGTCCGAATGGTCAACCAACTGGACATTGAAGGACTTTTCACTCCCGGGACAGTTGTCATCGACTACATGGGCAAACGCTTGGTCGGCCAGAGTATTGTTCCAGGCATTTTTAAGCAACGAGATCCTGGAGAGAATCAGATCGATTACGGTGCGGTCGACGGAAAGGAAGTCGTCGCCTCGGACGACCGATTCGTCCCTGTCTTCGAGAAGCTTTCAAAGGCATTGAAGGTTAAGAAACACGCGGTTTGGGACAAGGCAGGTAAGAAGCATGTTCTTGAGGGCAGTGTCGAAACCAAGGGCTTGCTTGGTACGGATGGCCGAAAGTACGTACTTGATTTGTACAGAATCACACCTCTTGATATTTCTTGGATGGAGGAATTCGGGACCGCTCTTGGAAGTCCTGAACATGTGAACGGAGCCAGCAAGAAAGCCTACCCTCACAGAATGACTGTTCTGAGGCCCGAACTTGTTGAGGCTTACTCAAAATCTAAGCTGCGGGAATGGGTGAACGGGGAGTTGGAGAAGAGACGTGCAGCTCAACCTGAAAAGCCCGACGGCAAAGCAACCGAAAGTGGGGCTACTAAGGATTCTACGGAGGATGCTCCCGAGGAAGAGAAGACTGTTACAACAACAGAAGAGACTCCCGACTTTGATAAGGAGCGCATCGATATCTCCAACTTCAGCTTCTCTCTGAATCCTGACGCGTTCAGCGGACAGGTACCAGAGACTGACTCCGATAAGGAAGAATTGGCCAACGATGAGCAGGATGTCAGACTTGCATGCGAGTTCCTCCGCGCAACTGTGCTTCCAGAGTTGATTAGCGATCTCAAGGAGGGCGACGTTGGCTTTCCAATGGATGGTCAATCATTGAGCCGATTGTTGCACAAGAGAGGCATCAACATCAGATATTTGGGTAAGCTTGCTGTGCTCGCTGAGGGCAAGAGACTTGAAAGTCTGCGAGCTCTTACTCTGCAAGAAATGATCTCAAGAGCTTTCAAGCATGTTGTAAGCAAATATCTTCGATACTTGCCTACGCCTCTGACTGCCTCTTGCATCGCTCATCTTCTCAACTGCTTGGTTGGGACTGGTCTTAACGCCAAGCCAAAGGCGGACGTTGACTCGAGCATGGCTGCACTCTACCCAGAGGTTTCACTGGACTTCCAAAATGTGTCTCCCGAGAGCTTGCGACAGGAAATTGAAGGGGAGATTCTGAGACGTTACCAATACGCCATCGAGAGCGCTTGGGCTACCAACATCAAGCCAGTCCAGCTTCTTCGAGAAGTATCGTTGAAACTTGGCTTGCAGCTGGAGTTGAAAGATTATCAATTCACTGCTCAGTCAACCAACGGCACTATCGAGCCTGCTGTCAATGTGCACGCCAAAGACAACGCACCAAACGGTGAGAAGACTAGCAAGAAAAAGAAGAAGGCTCGTGATGGATCTCCGGCTTCCATTGCCTCGGTCAAGGTTTCGACACCTCATACCTTTGTACCAGACGATATCGTCAATATCGTTCCAGTTATCAAGGAGGCATCGCCTCGAAGCTCACTCGCAGAGGAAGCTCTTGAGGCTGGCCGGATATCAATCATGCAGAACCAGAAAAAGCTTGGCCAAGACTTACTTCTTGAGTCTCTTTCTTTACATGAGCAAATATATGGTATCATCCATCCTGAAGTTGCTCGGGTTTACAACACCTTATCGATGCTGTATTACCAATTGGAAGAAAAGGAGGCGGCTGTGGAGCTTGCTCGCAAAGCTGTCATCGTTTCTGAGAGGACACTTGGTATTGACAATGCAGAGACTCTTCTGAGCTATCTCAACCTAGGACTATTTGGTCATGCCAATGGCGACACCAAACAAGCTTTAATCTACATCAAGCACGCCCTGGAGCTCTGGAAAGTCATTTATGGCCCCAACCATCCTGATTCCATCACCACGATCAACAATGCAGCTGTCATGCTCCAACACCTGAAGGAGTACCACGAGTCTCGTCTCTGGTTCGAAGCGTCCTTAGCAGTCTGCGAGTCTGTCTTTGGTAAGGACTCCATCAATGCCGCAACCCTCCTTTTCCAGCTTGCTCAAGCTCTGGCCCTCGACCAAGATCCCAAGGCTGCAGTGAACCGTATGCGTCAATCGTATAACATCTTCCTTACTTCCCTTGGCCCCACAGACAAGAATACCAAGGAAGCAGAAAGCTGGCTCGAGCAGCTGACTCAAAATGCCGTTTCTATCGCCAAACACGAAAAGGACGTTGAGGCTCGCCGTCTTCGTGCCGGTATAACACTTGGTCGAACTCGACCTCAGCCTCAAGTCGGCCAGACAGCCGAAGCTACTTCTGGCCGTGACCCTCGCAAAGGGCTCGATTCTCGTAGCATCGACGAGCTGCTCAAATTCATTGAAGGCGACTCGAAGTCCAGCACACCAAAGAAGCGTCCTGGCCGCAACACCAACCCCAAGCGACGCGGTGGTTCCAGCGCTCCTGTATGATAGAGTCATGAGACATAAATAGCGGATACGGGGATCGAAAATACAAGGGCAGGTCGGCAGGAAGCATTTGGGCGGCGCATAAGCTCTTTCCGGAAGCTTTGTTTGATAGTTTTTACTGTACTGAATATTGTTTGGCGGTAGTCTGTACTTTATGTGTTCGTTTGTGTGTACACCACAGAGGAACTTGGGCATCCACTCTCACGACTGATGAGCAAGAGTTTGCATACTTGCACTGTAAAATAGGTGCTGCGCTAAGTCATATAGCACAGCTGTAATTAAATAGACATATCCCTCCTCATACTAATTCACTGCTGACGTATTTCTGGACAACTCAATCAACTTTGCATACTGAAAGGTTTTCGCCATCGTAGCTCAACTAAGCGAAAAGATGTCAATACAACATGAGCTGGCTTCATTCCAGCTTGATCTGACTTCCTCTTACTGATGACAGTGTTGTGATAATAAAACTAATGGGCATCAAATTATCATATTGATCAATCCATGCAGGTAGGTATTCGTTCGCCTTCACCTGGTGGTCCTGAGATCAAGGCCCGGCTCCACCAGTGTCCCCTTCGCACGTGAATTCGTATCTGTGCCTTTTCATCATCTGAATATTGCGTACACAACGTGGATTGTGAAATGTCTGCAATCATGAATTAGTAATACTCTGAGCATCATGTCATGTTATCGGGAGAGATTCTTATCTCGATGCTACAAAGCATAATCATCGCGCGAAGGGAGTGGTTAGCACCCTCGGCTCATTGAAGAGAACAGTGGTAGACTCACCTTAGAATACATACCGAAAACATTCCACCAAAAGCACTAGATCTAGGCCCGCACATTTCGAGGCGACTTCGATGACAACACTCAGCTAAAGCGGTCATGTCTCCACACCAATCCCACAGACTTCCAGAATTTGAAAGATACACGCAGGGGAAAAGCCGAAGTCAATATTGCCATCACGTGACCACAAGCGATGTCTCCCCCGGGGCTTGGCAGGAGGATGCAGCAGCCCGCAAGGCAGAGCAGGCGTCAGCAAATGCTGAAGACCAGAACATTGAGCAAAATGGAATTAAATATACATGTGCATCATGTCCTTTTCGAAGAGGAGCTAGCCCATGCGGAAACATGTTGTAAGGATACTGAATCTGCATAAAGAGCCTATGACGGTGACTGTTATTGTTGCGAACTGGAACCAATGAAAATCACGCTAAGCAGACTAGCTGGAAACCCTCGCTCGCCTCCAGATCAAAATCAATCAATACTCACCACAGAATTTGTCGAAGCCGCCTTGCATCGCGCCATTCCCGGTGAACGCTGCCTCGATACAACAATCCTCAATCACTTCTCCGCCCGCGACTCCTGCGAAGAGTCCTGCACATCTGCGAGCCCTCCTACTCCGGTCCCGGTCTGGTCTGATAAAGTTTGTCATAGGACGATAGCGAGACGACGCGAAGCAAACACCTCGTCGCGGAAATCGCGAACTACGAAGCCGCAAATAAGGACCTCAACATCGACCACAATCACGACCACGGCCTTGACTGCAGTCTTTATCGGGCGATTGATTGCTATTGTCTGTAGCATACTCATAAATAACCCCGAACTCGCTCGCCCTGCCTATTGAGGTTCGCCCACCCAAGGAATGACACCTTGTCGCAACCTGTTCTCCCGACCCCATTCTGCCTTACAACAAAGACACTGACGTGCCGTGCTACCCCTAGACACTTTTCGAGAAACTCTATCTGCGCAGAAGGTCCCACCGACACGATGCCTGTCTCTACGAAACGCTCAGCGCGCGCCCGCAAGGAAGTCAACAAAGATGTCGAGGTTCCCGACTCCTCCCCCTCCCGCCCCGCAAAGCGAAGAAAGAAGGACAAGGTGAGTCGAGCTGACTGCGCATACTCGATGACCATTCTGATGGCTTTGAAGGTCGAAGAAATAGTCGAGGAGCCCGCTCCAGAACCCCAGCAAGAGGAACCAGAGCCGCTTCCTACCAACCGCGCCGACATTCCCATGGACGACGACAAGTTAATCGAGACCGTTATCCCCTTCCTCGCTATGCCTCCTCGATTTGTTCAGGTTGCGAAAGATCACACCAATGACAAGTTCAAGGAAGCTCCAAATCAATCCGTTACTGCTTACGCTAAGCTGGCTGGTAAAGACTGGTCTTTCTATGTAACTGTTGTCAAAGTTACCATCGGTCGGCCACCAGAGGGGGATCCAGCAGCACCATCGGGCGAGAGTGCTGGTCAATCATCCACAGCCCCTCCAAAGGAGAACACTATACACATCGATCTTGGACCGAACAAGGTCGTCTCCCGCTCCCACTCCGAGATATACTACGACAGCGAGACGGAGAGTTGGGTCTTGCTTGTTCAAGGTCGCAACGGTGTCAAGATTGACAATGAAAATTTTCGTAGAGGAGACCGACACATCTTAGTCAACGGAGAAGTCATTGAGATTGGTGGCGTTGAGATGATGTGGGTCATGCCTACACCCAATGGAACACTACAGGTCCACGATAGGTATCTACAGAGAGCCGGTCTGATCCAAGTCGTGGATGATGACAAGACACAAGATGGATCCCACGGTTCATCTACGTCCGGACACCTCCAGATGCCCTTGAATGGCCAGATGCCAATTGCCCCTGCTCCTCCCAACTATCGACGCCCAGGAACTCCCATCAGTGCGAGAAGCAAGGCCCCATACTCATTAGGAAAGTCTCCTGGATATCCTGGCGGAACTATGCTCATGAACTCCGAAGACATCGACTACAGTCTTGATGCGAATGGCCATTTGAAACCCTCGTACAGTTACGCCCAGTTGATAAGCCAGGCAATTCTGCAAGCCGAAGGCGAGAAGCTCACGCTTGCTGGCATCTACAACTATATCACAGATAAGTATGCTTACTATCGCCAGCAGCTTCCTAGTGGATGGCAGGTCAGTTCAGTCATCAAACATCGACATTTATTGGCTTGCTGATTGTTCTGCAGAATTCTATCCGCCACAATCTATCTCTAAACAAAGCCTTCGCTAAGGTGGCTCGCGAAACCGATGAACCTGGCAAGGGTATGAAGTGGCATATTGTACCCGAGATGCGCGATGATATGGCCAGAAGTTGTTTCCGAGGCGGTCGAGGTGGACACCGAGGCTCACCTGGCACTGGTTCACCAGCTGCTTTCGTGGCTCGAATTCCCAAAGATTCAACTCAAAAGTTGAAGCCATCTCCTGCCTCGCCTGGCTTGAGTTCATTCAGGTCAAACGATCCGCAACAAACGCCTGACCGAGGACAATTGTCGCGATCGATGGAGGATGTTCCTGGTGATGGAAGTCCGCTCCCACGCCACAAGAGACAGCAGGGGAATTCGTTTGGTCTTTCTGATGATACTCCTGGATCTCCACCTACTCTTCCGTCTTCTATGGTGCATGAAGAAAGCTCGTTCGTAACCCCCGCTCCTCATCGTGTTCATCCCCGTCTTGCTCCTCCAAGCACAGCTCAACGACCGAGTCAACATATGCCAACCAGTTCTCCAGCTCCCTTTTGGAAATACGCGGACATCGGCAACACGCCAATGAAGGGACCGTCGTTTGACCTGAGTCCTGTCAAAGGCTCAGCTGGCGGTCCCCATCTCCCTCCCAGCAGCAGCCCTGCACCAGTCCGTCGATCATCTGCCGCTAGTCTAACTCGAAACGTTCTACCAGTAAAGCAGGAAGAACTAGAGGAAATCGAGGACGAGGATCAGGGCTTTGATCTCACCAGGTATGTCGTCCGTTTAGAGACGTACGGCGTGCATTCGCTAATCATTCTCACAGAGGCTTTCAGAGTATCGGTTCTTATCATGCTCCTGCTGCTACTGGTGTACCTGTTGCTGGAGCCGGCCAACAATGACTTACTCTTTCTCGCCTAAATCCGTATCTGTCCTATGTGTGCGTGCGTGCTTTTCATTACAAAATTTGGCGTTGTTTTGTCTCCTGGAAACTTCCTGCAGTGGATGGACGTGGGAAGTCCTCATTACAGTCTCTATTCTGCCACAATACTGCATAGCGAAGGTGGTCACCTGACGGTTGTTTCTCACGGCCATAGTTTGTAACAAAAGTTTTATGGAGTAATGGAACTAGTTGTCTTCTGGGGTGGCTGGTGTGGTCGCTTGGGTCAGCTGTACCTGGTGTTTGTAGGTGTAGCAATCGATCGAACACACTAGTCTATGCACGATGATAAATGATAAATTGCATGGCACGGTCTGAGCTTTCCGTATCTTCTGCCCATTTGAAAAGATATGCTTGCCAACGGTCATTTCAATATACACTTTTCTGTTCTTTCATACCTGCCAAATACCGCCCCCAACAAAGGCCACAACAGCCCTAGAACAGGTGTTAATTGACTGGGTGATGCTGCATCTGTACACATAAGGCATTTCTACAGTTCGATTTGTCCAAGTAGAGCGTCATATGGAAATTGAGTGTGTCACAGTACAGAAAGTTGGTCTGTACCAGGCGCTCGGTTCACTCGTTCCGCAATCGACTCAAGCCCCACGTCCGCGCTCTTGGCGGCTTGATTCTCGAAGCGCCCTTCCCTTCTCTGGCTTTGTAAGTCACATCATTCTTGCATGGTCTTGCGGGCCGGAGAAAAGGCTCCACCGAATCAACTGTGTCTGTTGACCGAGCTCAGCGTTTGGGTTAATGCTTCTCTGAAAAGCCACCAACTAAGCGTCTTCCTCCTTGTGGGCAGCGAACGATACCCATACTCTTTTAAATATTCCTTGGTAGTTCCCACACGATCCTGGGCGTATTAGAGTTGTTGAAACACCCTGAATCCTAATTCTGTGACTGTCTATCAAATCTCTAGCCGCCAGAGGTAGAGAAGGCTCGGGCCGCTCCATTTGTTGTTATCTAATTGCCCTGCCGTAAGTCAACGTTTTAGATTCAGGCAGGAATCGACTTGCATTTGCTGAACTCACTACATATGACATAATGCATGTGAGCGCTGCAAGGCTACGCTCATCCTCCCTTCCGCATGCCCTTTCCGTCACGACGGGAGTATTGTTGGAAGTGTTGTGTTCGATGATTTGCCGAGAGGGTTGCCGGGAGCTTCGACTCTGTCCAGAGGCAGGATCTGGGTGGGTCAACACGGCGGCGAGAACAATTCGATGTCGCAGTAAGCATGTGCAAATTAAGGGTTGTTCACATTGAATCGAATAAGACCACATCTGAAGGCTACAACGCAGCAGATCTGAATGACGTGTTGGCCGAATCATTTGGGAAGAAGTAGCCTCGAAACTGCTACACAACTCAACACTCGTTACACAGAGCCGTGGCCAGGCTGTACGTGTCCGAATAAGATCAGTTGTTCATCTAACATAGAAGTAATCGAAATGCTGTGCACCCATATGGAAGTCGCACAAAGTCAAAATTCATCCGCCCCATCAAAATAAACAAGTTCTGTTAGCGATGCAAAAGACAACACAGCCAGGTGAGAGAACGAGATATCTGGTCACCAGTGAGAGTGGTTCTCATGTCAAATCGTCTCCTCCCGGACTGTGACAAGCTTGAATGACCTGTCTTCATGTTATTACCGCTTCAATGTTACAGCTCAGATCCGCGAATTCGATGCTTCAACAGTCATGTACGATTCGCACGGCAAATCCAATCACGCGGTCAGGAGACCACCTTTCAACATGTACTTCGGAACTTTGTCATTCCGCCACATGCCCCCCCTCCTTTACTCCCCGGAAGTCTGGATGAAATGTTGGCGAAAGAGCTCATCTGTGGAGCTGCCTCGATCAAGAATATTGACCTATTCTTAGCCAAAATTTGCCTGGTTAGAGTTGATTGAACACCACACCACGGCTTCTCGTATATCATTCGGCTAGAGGTTGTGAGGGATCGGGATGCCGAAAGCTGAAATTCGGCAGCAACGGGAAGTCATTCCTAGGCTCCACGGCGGTCCAGAAGAAGCTCTAAGGCCCCAATGGCCAGGCATTTGACGCCGTCCGGGGAGATGATCCGAACACCGAAGATGCGAACAGGACAAGGGCGGAACTCTGAATAGCTGCTTCTACTCGCTGATTGCTGGAACGAGGCAGAAGTTCCTGCACACTACTACCCCCGAAAGTACTTGCTCGCGGGAAGCAAGCTGTCAAGGCCCGGCGCAGGTCATCTCCTTTGCTTGTCGGCTGAGCTCATGGGAAGAGGTCCGAACCAAGTAAAGCAAGGTACCAACCACAGTCAAGTCTTGCAGGATTTTCATGACCTTCATCTCATGCAGGGTTCCGGTTTGTGTGCGTGATGATACCTCGATATACCAAAGCAAAGATGCTACTGCATTGTGAGCATCGCGGGGTGATCAGTAAAGATGGGATGAAAATTCGGAAAGCCGACGCGTGGAAGTGTCGTGCGGCCACCTGGGCTAGTGATGAATCGGGTCGAACTGTTACACAGGATCTTCCTTTAGATCGATCTTCCAGGTCTTCAGGTACTTACCAGTACCGCCGTGCCCAAGACCAGCAGCTGTTCAACCGCCACAGGCTTACCCCTCATTGTAACACACTCTCGGTAGTCGATTGTCCAGGGTCTTGCCGTCAAAACAAAAGAAATCCTTGGATACCAGAAATGCATGGAATTGGATGCAACGGACCTTTGCGCATAAATGGGATGATCAGAGTGTGTGGTCAGTCTACCTTTGACTTTGCCTTTTATACCTTCGCGTCCATTGTAACTGTCCAATAAAAACTATTGCAGGTCTTTGACGGCATTGGAGCAGATGAGAACGAGCGTACGGCCAGCCGCCTTAAGTGCACGGAGGTACGTACAGTACAGAACAATTCATGTCGCATGGCCCTTGTACTGGCTGCATCGATCTGCTGCCGCTGCATGGAGTCCCAACATCGGATTGGCTAAGCAAGCCCAAACAAGCGGCGAATCCGATCAAATCGATTCCCGAGAGAACCGTTGAAGATGACGGGCAGACGAGCGAACGGGAGGAAAGCGACATGGCTGACGACTAGTCGCATCGATTGGTTAAGGCAAGGCGAGGCAAGGCAAAGACAACGAAGGTACTGTACCTACTACCAATTGGCTGTACATGTACATATTGCGGATCCGATGCGGCACTATCTACTCGGATTGGAGGTCACATTTCTCACGTCGACTTTTCGTTTTCGAATGCTCACTCCCTTGTCAAGTGGTCAAGTTGTCAAGTATTCGAATCGGCAGGGAGAGCTAACATCGGTAAGTGGGGTCCGAGTTGTAGAAATTTACGTCAACCGATATGCGCTCTGTGGCCGGGTAATAGAAGTAGCCATCGGCCTCAAGCTCGAAGCATGCGCCAGGCGGTCTGGAGGAGAAAGAGAAGATTACCAAGGTGCCGTGGCGCCAAAGGTTCGACAAAGCCGAGCACACCGTCGGTGCTGTGGCCACTCGATTCAGGATAGCATGGAGCATGCGATGCGATGTGATGTGATGCATTCCGGAACGGCAGCACATGTGGCCGCCCAGCATGTCTTCTATTCTTCATCTCATTTCCTGGATGCAGGTAAGCCAGGACATACAGTAGGAGGAGGGAAGGATGATAAGGGAGAATGGGAAAGGGTAGGGTAGCGTAGCGTAGCGTAGCGTAGGTAGGGATGTGTGTGAAGTGTAACGGCGGTTGGTTGCGTACCTACAGATCGCACCAGGATCTGGATAACAGGCATGGCATTGGCAGACGTTTGCCCTTCCATGCGGATGGAGCAAGGGGCCTGGATGGCACAAGCAAAAAGTCTAGCGGGAAGGCAGGCATCTCGACTGGTGGTGTAGCGGCGGCGGAGGTGGAGGAGAGATGAATCGTGGGGGAGGGCTGGGCTGGGCTGGCCCAGTTGCAGAGCAGACGATTCTCACGATGTTGACGTCCATGTCCATGACCATGTCCTTGTCCTTGCCGGACGGCTAAGAGTGCGTACAGTAGGTAAGTGATGAATGACTGGTGAGCGAGCGAGCGAGTCGTGTTATCCCGAGTGGACGCCGAGCACGGTAAGGACATTGTTCCAGCGAAGGCATCTCAACATCGGCCAGACTACATCAGAACCTAGACTGGGACTAAGAGTTAGTCCTCCGTACGGTCCCCGTCCCCCACTTCGATTTCCACTTCCAAAGCTCCATGTAGCTCAGAAGCTCCGAGCCATATAAGATACCTAGAGAGATGCACACAAGGAACAGGATAGTCGTTGACCTACCAGTGGTAGTCCGGGACTCAACTTGACCCAGTCCAAGCCCACTCTAGAAACCTTATCATGCTTCAGTCCTCAATCTAGCCGCTGCCATGTCATAGCAGTGGCCCACTTGCTGCCGATGCTCGCCCTGCTACTATCCGTCCTATTTTCTCTTTATATTAAGGTGCGCTCATGACAAAACGTCCCACGTATTCACCCCGAATGTGTCAAGAGACGAAAGGAACACACAAAAAGCTCCGTCATTGCCCTTGAGAATTCAGTTCATCCGTGTATCCATGATCACCTTTGTCTGCGAAGGCTATCTACTTTACTTGATCCTCCTCTTCGATTAAGTCTTTGCGAAATCATTGTTACTAAGACCTCCTCCTTAAGCACTTGTCTCTTATTACTTGCCTTAGCTCGAAAGCATACATCCACCATGGCTCCTTCCGCTGTTACGGAAATTGCTCATCATGAGACTTCACCTGCGACTTCTCTGAAAGGCAGTCGACTACCCAGAGATCACTCCACAATGTCGAACGTGTCTAGCTCTCCAGACGCTCGAAAGAAAACTGAATTTCTACTTGATAGAAACCTACACAAGTCCTTTCCTGTTGTCATGAGCGCCAAAGGCAACTACCTTCACCTTACTGACGGGCGGGCCATCTTCGATGCCACTTCTGGAGCCGCAGTATCCTGCTTAGGACATGGCAACCAAAGAGTCATTGATGCTATCACAGCTCAGTTGACAACCGGTGCCCCTTACCTCGCGTCAACCTTCTGGGGCTCAGAAGTTGTGGAGAAGCTCTGCAAGGAGTTGATCGATGGAACCGAAGGAAAGCTGGCCCGAGTCTACTTGACTGGTTCAGGTAAGTTCCATGATACCGTGACTACTTGTAATGTACTGATACGCTACTAGGATCCGAGGCAATGGAAGCAACTATCAAACTTGCTCGCCAGTACTTCTATGAGAATGACAAGCAAACTTCTCGTGTGAACTTTATTGCCCGCGAACACTCTTACCATGGCAATACTATTGGTGCTCTGGGCATATCTGGCCATGTTGCCAGGAGAGCGCCGTACACACCCTTCCTAATGGGCAATGTGCATCATGTGTCTCCTTGCAATGCGTACCGGCAACGCCAAGAAGGAGAATCTGACGCTGAGTTTGTGGCTAGAAAGGCGGCTGAGTTAGAGACGAAGTTCCACGAGCTAGGCCCGGAGACAGTTATCGGTTTCATCGCAGAGCCAGTGGTGGGGGCCGCCTTAGGCTGCGTTCCATCTGTCCCAGGCTACTTGAAGGCCATGAGAGACGTCTGCCATAAGCATGGAGCACTCTTCATTCTCGATGAGGTCATGAGTGGTATGGGCCGTTGCGGTACCTTGCATGCTTGGCAGGATGAGGATGTTGTTCCTGACCTCCAAACGATCGGTAAAGGGTTGGGTGCCGGTTACCAACCCATCGCAGCAGTCTTGATATCCCAAAAAGTTGTCAATGCATTGCTGAATGGCGGAGGCCAATTTATCCACGGGCAGACATACCAAGGAATGCCCATTCAGGCGGCCGCGGCTTTGGAGGTCCAAAGAATCAAACGCGAGGAGAATCTGATAGAGAATGTTCGAATTCAAGGTGCCTACCTCGAGAAACGTCTCAAGGCCCTCTTGGGCGCCCATCCGAACGTTGGCGATATCCGAGGCCGAGGTCTCTTCTGGGGTATCGAATTTGTCCAGGACAAAGCGACTAAAGAGCCATTTCCCTTGAACAAGGGAATTGCTCAGAAGGTTCATGATACTGCGATCTCGACTCCTTTCAATATGACTATGTATCCGGGCACGGGCACTTTCGATGGTATCTCGGGCGATCATGTCATTTTGGCGCCACCTTACAACATCACACAGGCTGATGCCGAGTACATTTCCCAGGTCACATCAGATGTCGTCCACCGCGTCTTCCAATAGATCAGCAATTTCGTGCTCTTTTGACGCGTCGTTTGGGGGTCTTCCTTTCTTATTCTCTCTCAAATCTTCTTTTCCACGGTGGAATCTTTTGCATTTGCACTCCATTTGATGATTGACGGTATCCTTGAGCTTCTTTAAAGACGGAGAATGAATCGCATAGATTAGATATCGCGTGCAATCCTTGATTGAAATATCATTACCACCTTATGTGAACACTTAAATAATCTTGATCTGCTTCAGCTTAGCTAAGTTCCATCTTTCGCCCACGGTTGCTGGGTGTCCTGCATGCAGTGACATTAGCCATGTGGTGTTTTGTTTACTTCTCGCGGGCTAACAGTCGGAACGCAGATTCACCACACTCCTTCCTCACTAAAACACGCGTCCAATTCCTACTACATATATATACAGAACAGATCGTGTTTTGATATCTACTAGCAACCATGCCCGTCGTCGACATTTTTCTCAATCCCCTCGACGGCACCAATCCCAACTTCATCGATCCAGAAGACAGAAAGGCCCGGGAAGAGCAAGCTGAGAACGTTGGCAAACATAGAGATTCTAACGTCGAATTTGAGCTTGCTACGCCACCGGACAGCCCAAGTGCTAACTTGAAACCTGGAATAATTGCGTATGTATATTTCTCCATTGATCCTCTCAGCTCTCGATGTCAGTTGAAGAGATACTGAATACTTCGCCTCCCAGATCACGTCATGCGCCATTCACAAAGTACTCCGCCTGGGGAGAGGTAGAAGGGTTCACAAATGCTATACTCGCCGAGGTTGGTCCACAGACATATCCAGCCCTCTTTCGGCCTATCATAATATTGCACGATCTCATTTGTTAATCGGAAAGCGGCTGCTAAAGTCTTCTTAGCTAGAAGACAACTTCAGAGATAGTAATCAAAGCCATGCTGAGCGACATGCCAAAAGCCAGGCTCAAGGCCCACTTCGGGGATCCAAGTGCCTCAGATAAGAACCCTCTCAAGACTGTCATATACTCGAAGTCCCGCGAACTACTCGAGCAGGAGGAGGGAATGCGTGTAATTGCTGCCGCCGCTCGCCCAAAGGAGTATCAGGCCAGACTCACCCCTGCCGGCAGTAAGTGAACACATATTCCTTGTTGCTAGACGTATGCGAATTGGGACAACACTTCTTCACTGAAGACCTTTATCACTATACGGTGAGCGCATAATACGGATGTACTACAACCAGTTGCTGTGTTTAATGCTCATCTGTGATCAGAAAAACGAGCAATTTGTAGTATCTTTCATCCACAATTGCCTTTTTCAATGCATTCAGAGACCTTCGCTGACCATCTAGCCCGAAGCGTACTCGTAGCTCATATCACCCGACTCGCAAACACACATGGAAGTTCCCAGAAACCAAAAACAAAGGAAAGCTCAGAGCCCGCAAGCAAAAGATGGTTGGAGCTAAAGCTTCCAATGCCCTCAAAGCACCATCTGGGGACCAAGACAAGACTTCGTCTATAGGCAGCCTTGCAAGCAAGATGATCGTTTCGGACGATGATGATAGCCTCGATTCTCTATTTGAAGAGGCTTCCAATATCGAGGAATACGAAAGTGATGGACGCGAGCTAGACCACGAGAGAAATGTTGCTCGCCGAGAGATGGTCGACCTTGAATCCGAAGGCGAAGGTGGAATATTTCTTGCTGGAGCTGACGGCCGTCACAGTTCAGTCACTGGCCAATCTGATGATGGACAGTCTGCTGGTGATAGCAAGATGTACAATGAGCCTATGCCTCTAGCTGCTGGTACCACCACCATGACAACAAGCCGCCAGGTTTCCAACAAAGTCAAATACTGGTTGAACGATATGACTGAAGCAGCTGCCCGAAGCAACGATATCGTTCTGATGAGAGCCCTTGCAAGTCTCAAGGGAGGCGTGACCATCGGCAACCTTGATCCAGTGGAGGAATTGCGTGTCCGCGAGCTGGTTGAGTGGTATGAAAGTGCTTACAATCATTGCGCCTACGTACACCAACGGTAGTCTGTAGCCGAACTTGTGAAATTGGTAGTGGAGCATGGCATCCTGATGTTACAATCCTAGACATCGCTAGGTGTCGTGTCTTTGTGTTATGGGACAGGTTATGATGATTGGGTTTTAGTAGTCTGTTGGGGCGAATATACTTGTCATGATATAATATCAGCATGGTGTGACGAAGATTCCCGGTGTATCAGAGCCTGAAATCAGCTCAAATCACCAATCTCTATCAGTAATGGCTTCTGATCCCAGAAACAACACTGCTCATCTTCGTTATCGTATGATATGCCCATTACATAGCACGACACTAACTTAGAAGTATATCAAGTCGCCAAAACTTCACTTCCTAGGCAAACTCGTCGCGCGGGTTGCTCTCCACTTCACGCACCCGAAGTAGAGCATTCTTCTTACACTAATATCATCAGCTCCATCAATGCAGAGCATATTCGGACCATGTATCAAGCACTTGTCAGCGCTTTTGCTGCCTCTTCAAAGTTGGGCAGCTTATCCGCGGCATCGGCAATAGCAACCCATTTGATTGTGCCATCCTCACTCACAGAGAAGCTACCGCTTGTCTGCCATCTCGTGCCACCCTCGGTAGGCTTGTTCCAGATCCCCTCTTTCTTCCCCAGCGTATACACTGCATATAAAGACTACGGATTCAGCACATGCCATGTACTGGAGACTCCCAAACCCCACTTCCCGTACAGCTCCCGTTTGTCATCGACGATGATACGCACATTTCCCTTGCCACCTATGGAATCGAGCCAATCCTTTGTCGCGGGGTCGGATGAGTGAGACACTGCTACGAAATTCTTGGAGGGATCTTTCGAGGAGATGTCGCGGAGGTTGCGGAATGTCTTTTCGGCAACTGATATGGAATTAGCTGTGTGCTTGCCGCAAGGAGATCTCGGGAATCGTGAGATTACAAGGGCAACACAGTGTCGAAGGAATGTAATAATAGTTGGCTTTCTGTCCGAACTTGGCAGCGAGAGCTTTGATGACGAAGGTGCTTTGCTCCAAATCTCAGGCACTGGAGATGTGCTGACAGACTTGGGAAATGCCCAGCTGCTTAGCTCTTGTTGGAATGTCATATCGAAAGCTATACGGACGAACCAAGTAGTTAAACTTATTTCGGGTAATGAGATGAGGCGCAGACAAAAGGGAGATGTTGAGACAACGAGGAGAATCCAGAGGATTGTAAATGATGACGAATGAATCAATGCGGGGTTCGGTTTAGAGGAGCTACTGAGAGATTCCATCTCGAAATGTACTGATAGAGACTGGTGGCATGAGAACTACCTGCTACCATCTGGGGAAATGCTCAGCAATTTCAGAATTGACTTCAATACCTTCTTTAAGTTAGTTGTTGATGCTGGTTGCATGCTTACCGTGTCTCGCGAAGAGATGTACAACTTGGAAATCGATGTGATGCTCACGTGACCTCCGCAACCTCATCTTGTGCAAAGGCCCGGTCAGAGCCTTGGAGTGAGCCGCAGCCTTCCACCTGGTTATTGGACTTCTATAATTGCTCCGTGACGCTCCGTGAAGAGTGGTTTGGACGAGCTTGCCGGACTGATAGCGACCTGCCCTTCATGAAGTGGACGTAGGGATCTCCGCCAAACCCGACTCCAAGTGCACTTGACCTGTTGACATTGATATCAATTCTAAGCTCATGCTCTAGTCGTCGAAAGCATGCACGAAATCATAACCCTTCAACTCGGGCAGAGGAGTAATTATCTTGCCACGCATTTCTGGAACACTCAGGCGAGGAACATTCTTGCAAGTTCATACCAAGTCTAACACATTCCAGGAATCATACTTCACCTACTCCAAGGATGAGGAGTCCTTAGTCGACCACGACATCCATTTCCGGCCAGGCATAGGAGCTGATGGTGGTGAGACTTTCACTCCAAGGACGCTTATATATGACCTCAAGGGGGGTTTCGGCTCCTTGCGAAAGATCAACGCCCTGTACGAGATAGAGGAACCAGCAGCTCCGCAAGGACTATGGTAGGACTACTTCAAAGCTGAATTTTCAGACTCTGACATTGATCAGGACTGGCCCAACGATCATCCAGCGACAGGCTGCCATCGAACAGAGCGCTTACCAGCACAGTCTTGATCAAGGCGTGGACCCACCACCACTGAGCACCGAATCTGTGAGATACTGGTCCGATTTTAACCGCGTGTACTTTCATCCTAAGTCAATCATCCAACTCGATGAATATGAATTAGGTTCAGCGCTTATGCCCTTCGAGAATTGGAATGTTGGAGAAGAGCTCTTCAGTTCCCTTGACAAAGAACACGATGTCTTGGACCGGGATTTGAGATCTTTTGCCGAAGAAGCAGATCATATGGAAGGTATTCAAATGATAGCTGGTGTTGATGATGCATGGGGAGGGTTTGCAGCAAGGTACATAGATCGAATCCGGGACGAATATGGTAAAACAACCGTTTATTTCTGGGGATTGGAAGAAGGTTTGAGGTCTGTCCCGAGGGTATGATTCAACCAGCCGTGGACTGTCGCATCGTGTGCCGCCGCTGACGTGTCGTAGAAGGAACGATTTACCCAATTGTCGAATACAGCCAGGTCTATGTCGGAAATTGCACCACAGGCATCTCTTTTCGTTCCCTTGACAATACCTCAGACGATGCTACCTAATTATGTCATGATCGATACAAAGTCCCGATGGCACGTTGGCGGTCTACTTTCCACAGCATACGAGACCATGACTCTACCTTCGAGGTTGCGATTAGGCAATGGCAGTCGAGCATCTTTAGACGAGCTCGTCAATGTTTTGAACGTCAACGGTAACCAAAATATTGCAAAGGTTCGCATGAGCATTGATCAGAAGGATGCACCAAATGGACATCATGGATCGGCCAGACTGAAAATACGAGCACAAAGCAGAGATACGAGAATGCCTTCCCAGGAGAGGCGGAGTGAAACGGAATCTTTCTCACAAGCAGATCAGGAGTTGAAGACTTTTGATATGGACTTCTTTCCTTCAGAAGTGAACGAACAAAGCCGAGGCCAACGAGCCGTGAAGGAGCCTCATGTGTTTGGTCAAGCCGAGACACACCGGGCTGACGACCAGAAGGAGAACGAGATTGGGGAGACTGCCGAGGAAGCTGGTCATGAAAGAGCACGGCGCCGAGCCGCTGGTCTGCCAATCATCCAAAGGTCAGTGAGGCCATTTCCCTGTTCCGTGTCCATTTCACTATCGAAAAGTGGTCCGATCTCGTATCTCCGCGCCATCCCCAGAATATCTCCCAATTTCTTGATTATGATCCTCGATGCTTACCAATCCAAATCTGCAGGACCAGAGTATCCTTGTCTTATCCCTTGCTTGACAGCTTTCCCCACATCTTTGCTCATAGTAGCACGACATCTTCGTTGAGAGTCAACACATCTCTATCAACCGATACGACAGTAGCCCTGAGAATCAAAAACCTCCAGTACATCGTTAGCAGAGCCACGGGCTTTGATGAGCGAGAAGCACTCAGCAATTCATTGGGTGAGCTAGCCGAAGCTTATGAGGAGGGCTGGGACAGTGGCACAGACAACGACGATGATGATTGATGGGACTGATGGAGGCTTAAGGTGCGGTGTACAGGACAGGACATGTGGGCTAACAAGCTTCTGTTGGTTCGCACTCAGTCATTCTGCACCTGATCACAAGTTTGCACTCTGCACGTAGTGGATGTCGATGCGTACAACCATTACAGTGCATTCATCGAACAATATGGCAGAGCCTAAACCACTCAAAGTCCTCTTTGGCAGATTTTCCTTTCTCGTCAAGATGAGATGTGATCCCTCCCAACGCCGAACCAACAGACACCAGTCCGTCATTCCGTACTGTACCAGGCTCCACCTAATGGCAGAGAGTCGTGCCACCGCAGCACACAGTTTTAAGGATTGAGCCGCTGAAAACTTCAACATGCCAACAACGCACCCAGACATTATAGTCTGGGCTGCATATTGAGGACGTTTATTTGTACGAATTATGGGCTTAGGGGTGAGAACATCTCCGTGTTGCCTGTCGGCATACAATTCTTCAGAGAGTGCGAGGCGAATATGAGACCTTCAAGTCCTCGATCACCTTAAATTCGTTACACAACTTTCAGACCATTACCCAAAGTAAGCGATCTTCTGGATCACCCTATGACGCAAGTGCTTTAATGCTCGTTCTGACTGCTCGCTGTTGGCACTCTCGCACTCTTCCTTTTCCCCGCTCTGATGAGCCAGAAAACTGGTAAGCGAGTATCAGAACCCCTGAGCTTAAGGTGCAGGAGGGACAGGGTTAAAGTGGCGCAAGTAGCGGGGGTGCTTTCTATTTTCGTGCCACACACACAAAAAAATGCTTTTCTGTCTGACCAGGCTGGTCGTGAGGCCAACTGCCCTGTGCAAGCATTTTGGGAGGAGGCGGCACGGCCATACATCCCCAACCACGGATCGAAAGCTCAAGCAAAGTCAATCGTCCTTACCTACAAAATGAATACCAGTTCAACGTCACTGCCTTCTAAGGACTGCACTGTACCTAGGTATTGCTTATTTCTTATTACTTCTCCAAGCTCAGTACTCGAAGTACCAGGCCAGGCTGTCCCAAACTAACATGACCCCACCTTTTAGACTTAACTGAGCCTTCTTGAGGGGGATCGCTGTTAGTGCGAGGTACGGGGGTGCAATCGCGGGTTAGAATCTCGTATCCCCCCAAAGACACACCGAAGAGTACATGACGCGCTGAACATTGGCGCTGGAAGACTATACCGAGACCGCACAAACCCAGTCATCACACCCGAAATCAAAGGAAAATTCCCGGAAAGCGAGATGTCTCATACTATCAAGAGCCAGCTGTCAGACATTACTACTGTTCTGTGCCGCTGAAGACATCTTCCGATATGCTGTGTTTTCTGTTTCCATGCAGCACAAAGGATCCGAAGTTCCTGAGCCAACCTAGTCACAGGAAGCCCGCCACCACATAGCAGGTGTCGTGGGTGACAACTCTTGCGCGACCCTTGAACAAGCTGACCTGTAGGTACCAAGCCCAATCCCTGCCAATGATGTCGACAGATAGTGGGTGGCACGGCGATGGGACAGGGGCTGTTCCTGAAAAACGATTGCCTGACAGCCAGCTCAGAGTGGCTGGTGATGACTCTTGGCTTAGGCGCATGCCCCAGCCAACTTATTTATTGTTGATATTCAGCTGCAGCAATAGAGCAACACCAATAATTCAGTGCAGCGAAGTTACGAAGGGCTGGAGACTTCACGGTTTATGGAAGTCGGACTTGTGAAGAAAATGCCAAGCGGCGATTTCCTCGAGTACCTGTCCTCGCGACCGTTTTTGCCTTTCCCCTGGTCTGCTCAAGTGCTGCTGTCCCGTGTGGGAGACCTGATCTCTCCATTAGTATGTAACTGCAGGCTATAGCTCTATAGTCGGGAGACTTTGCTGGATGAAGCTTAAATCGCCCAAAAACTTGCTTTCTATTCGGTCTACTTCGTTGTCCTGCAGAGTTTCAAGAAGTAGTCGGAATATCGGACAACACGAGAGGTGGGAGAGCTGACTCCCCTACCGTCTATCTGCAAGCATGAAGTCTGGCAAGCAGGGAAGCTGTTTGTTGCCGCATCAATCCATAGGGCACGGCAGGGAGATGGTGGCCCCCTGGCGACTTCCCAAGCGAAAAGCCAATCGATATCACATTTGTGCTTGGACCGCAGCGACGTAGCTCATGCAGCTATTGCCAGACCAACCAGCCATCCTGCAAAACCTCCTGGTCTACCCTCACAACCGCGACCCGGCCAGCAAAAAGCATGCTGCAATCATCGTGCAATCGGCTGCATCTCCCAGCCTGGCCCGCGTCGCCACTTTGATTGGTGATATTGATCACTGATGTACCGGATCCTGGCCAATCTGGTCGCCAGTCTTCCTCCATCATGTGAGGATCTCGATGTAGCAATATGCGATTCCCCCAGCCCAGTCTTAGCCCTATTTGGGAAAGTATCACCGGTGTGCTCTTTCTTCGTGATTCTTTAAGAGACAAGGTTTCCCGCCTGTTTGTCTTCCTCATGCTCCTTCACGTACACCAGCCTTCTTTTAAAACAGACTGTCCCAGCCTCCAGCAATAGGTAACTCCTTCGCTACGGTTACTTAACACCTTCGCTATTCTGCTTGAGATACCTCGTTCGTTCTCATCCAAACATCATTCGCTATCCCAACAGTCTTCATCCAATCCGTCAACATGAAGTCGTCCTCGATCGTGTCCCTCGCTGCTTTAGCCACCTCTGTCGCTGCTACGTGGGGTAAGGAGTATACTACAACGACCGAGGTCTATGTAACTTATACAAGTCTATGTCCGGTCACGACAACGACGTGAGCACCTCTACTTGCTAAATCTACGAGACAGAGCTGATGACTACATAGAACGGAAGGTGGCAAGGTCTACACCAAGACCTACACAACGACTTCGACTGTGGTCGATCGTAAGTGAATCTGTGTCTGCACTTCGGTTCTTGGGCTAATCAGGTATCTCAGATGTCCCAACCACCATTGTCGAGACTGTGGACGGTCCAGACAGCACGGCGTATACTAACATCGGAGTAACCTCGACAATCACAAGTCTGTGTCCTATTACAGAGACGAAGACAATCGCTGGGGATGTCGTCACTGCTACATGGACATCGACGTTGCTTATCTACACGGTTGTGCCAACCAAGGTGGATGTTTAGTGAGTATTTTGATCTCGGCTATTTTTCTCGACTAACGGCATTCCAGCACCACTCTTGCACCCACCACCAAGTACATCGAGACCTACGTCTACCAAACATCGACATCGCTTTGCCCAATCACTGAGACGAAGACAATCTCCGGCAAGCCAGTGGAGGTTATCTACACCTCGACTAGCTTGATTGTTGAGAAAATGTGAATATTCCCTCAACCATGAACTTGGCCAAGACTGATTATATAATCCAGCCCAACCACGATCTACGAGACCACCACTCTTCTAACTACATGTTATGCCACTGTAAGTTACAACCGAGATACGTGAGATGAATTGTACTGACGCTTCTTGCAGGAGGATGTGTACACTACACTTTCCAAGTTCGAGACCTACTACGTCACGATTTCTGCCGGCTCGACAATCTCGGTATATATCACGGAAACGAACACAGTTTTGTTGACATCTTCCTACACAATCACCAAGACACTGGAGCCACCCACTGTAAGCCGAAGTTCCTAGTTAACCCGAAATGATCAAAAGCTAACAAGCCACGTAGACCAAGGCTACTGTCTTCGTTCCGATCACTCTTGGGACATCTATTCCCGTGACTGAAGTAATCACGATTCCTTCTGAGATCACTGCTACTCTTCCAGGGTCGTCGGTCTTCACCACGATCCCCGTGGTAACACAGAGCACCGTTACTGCTCCTCCAATCACAGTCACACCAATTCCAACACCCTCTCCAACATCTTCTGCCCCTCTAGAGGTCTCTAGCAACGCTGCGCCTACCAATGGTCCGTTTGCTTTCGCGATTGCCGGGGCCATGGCAATGATTGCGCTCGCATAGATTTCTCTTTCTGGGTGAAAGATAGGTAGCATGAGATGAGATTTCATTTGAGCTACGCCTCTACGCACACACGAATTACGACCTTATGGGTACTACACTCCTTTTTAGCGCAGCATTGATACACCTTTTGGACTGGGAAACGGCGAAAATGAATGAATGGATGGCATGGTTATGGGGTTCAAGGAAACACGAAAGAATGGAGCACCTGGAGTCGGTGCAGGGTGTTTAATGGGAAATGGGTGTTGATAGGTCCCGCGGGATCACTTAATTTCTATGTAAATATTAGATACATGACCTCCTGATAATGATATTTAGTAAATCTCTCTTAGATACTACGCAATGTGCTCCTACACTCGCGAGGCACGAAATGAGCAACTTGAGCCTGGTTGGTCCCCACTGAAATGCGTTTCCTGCCCCGGATGCAGCGTCAAATGTCAGCGAAGCGGCTGAGAGTTTCGAAATAACCGCTTTCAAGCAAAAGAGTATTCTTTATTGGTCTATTTTCTTGAGTCCATAAAAACATTTCGGCCAACAGATTTCCGCCAATAGATTCCATCTTCCTGGACTGGCTAGAAGACTTACCTTCAGCACGAATGTCCAAGACGAGTATTGTCTCCAAAGAGCAAACGAGTTGGTCAGTGACCATCCTTCTACAGCGGCAATCGGTGCTTTGCAGTACCATGTATGTTACTAATAGAATCTCAGCACATACCGGAAGGGCTTTTGACGATTTGTAAGTGATAGCAATTTCCAGAAGTACTTGACTTCGGCTTCAGCACATTGAAGTTGCATTACAGGTAATACTTTCTTAGCTGTTAATGTGGTTGATCTACCCCGAACCTATATTCACTGCTTGCTCAGTGGGAGCTATCAAAGTCAACAAAGAAAAAGTTCGAAGTCATAATGCACGTCATCGCTCTTTCAACTGACCTACAGACATTACGTGGTTCACAAAGGGTAATGGAGTATACTACTCGTTGAATAAAGCAAGCTTCAGAACAGTAATACAATACATCCAATACAGCAAAGAGAAGAACACGCGGCTTCGAGATTTACTTATTCAGGTGGCCAGCATGGCCGAGATGGAACAAGCGTCCCAATGGGATTGACAGTGTAGCTGACAGGGCTCAGCCGGTATTGAACAATCTTCACCACCACCACTTGCAGTAACGTCAGCTCCTTGCCTTATTGGAATTTAGTAGCATCACCATGTTGTACGAGCTGTTTATGTTGATATAGAATAAGTGTCGCTTCCATCCACTGGGGCAAGACACAAATTGCCTGGTCTGCCGCGCCAACAGCTCTATGAGATCACAAGCTAGTACACAGCATATGCCACCGCCCAATTCCCATACCAGAATGGAACGTGGTGCTCGTTCGGCGATAACTAGCGGAGCTCCTGTTACGCAGCTGACTGGCTCAGCGCAAGTCAACAACACCAGAGTTGGACTGCTAGCCGACAACACATGTTACCCACCCCATACGGTATATAACCACCGCGGTAGTGAAAGGTACAATCTCTCACCGCAAGTGATGCGATCTGGGTCGTCCAAAGAGACCGGTGCTGATATGTTGACAAATGATTATCGTACGCCACTGCCGAGCGGCCAAGATCACTACTGTGAGAGATTCGCTCTGACGCCAGAAGATGTGTTCCGATCAGGACCAGGTAACAATACGGAGATTGGTGTGATGACGAACAACTACCGTACCCCTATACAGAGCGACATAGACCACTACTGCGAGAAACTCGCCTTATCCCCAGAGAGACATCCCGAAAGGAATCGAGAAGTGCGCTGCCGAGGCCGAGGGACATTGCAAAAATTGGCTCCAGCCGTTCGAAAGAGGCGTTCGAGATGGGTCACGACAGAGAGTCCGGAGTCTTCGTCCGAAGATGAGCACGCAGCCAAATCCCGACATGGTCGAAGGCCCCGAGCTAATGAAAATCTCAAATTTCTGCCAAAGCGTCGTAAGAATTCGAATGAGCAAGAGCGTATGAAGCAGGACCTCCCACATAAGCATGCTCTGGAAGATAAGGTAGCCGAATTAGAAGCTGCCACAGTTGTTTCAGCATGTAAAACTCGGCTCGGGCCCTTCCCACAAGACACCATCGTAGTCGACTCCTCGTGTATCACAGCCCCGACTGCTACTGGACCACAGACTCTCACCGACACCACCAGAGTGCATAGATCTGTTGGGCTAGCTGAGAAAGCACACAGGGCATCCGTCAAGTTGTCATTGAATGCCATCGCGGCAATATCCGTCAAAGTAGACGATGGAGCCAGCAATTTAGATGCAGAAGTAAGTCGGCTGACGAAAGAAGCAGCCGAATTGGAGAAGAGTGCGAGGAAACTCAGGGATGATGCTAAGAACTTGAAAATGAGAGCACGCGAGAAGAGTCAGCCTGGCCGTCCTTCAACGCCAGAGTTGAGTGACCTGAGCGAATTAGACTCATCGGAATTCGAAGAACTCTTGAGACACCCTCATCCGATTCAGATATGTCAAATAGATCAGCGACCATACAGCTCGACAAGTGAGCCAGGCCACAACGAACAATAGCACAAAGAGAATGAATGTACTTTACTCCCCGTGCCCCCAAAATCAATTGGTAAGATAATGTGAACCGCCGATTGAGTAATTTGCTGGTCTATATAAGCCGTGAGTGGGGTGGTTTTTGTGTAAACACACAAGCTTCACTGATGATGAGCAAGTAATATTTCTTGGGAGTTTCCCCGGTGCATTGCTTCGTAGGTTGATAGGGCTACAACCTTCTCGTTATGACTTCCCGGTAGACGACTGTACCGATTCCAACTATAAGCAGAATTCCATTGAACACAGCCATCATGTAGAATGGCGCGCCAACTGACAGGCTATCAAAAAGATACCCGCCAAGCTTCGTCAGCAGCAGAATGGCAGCTCCGCCTGACAGCGAGTATACACCCGCAATAGAGCCTTTAAGGTGGCTTCTGGATTTGGATTGCTTGGTAGAGGGGGGTACTGGGTGGGAGTGTTAGCGGTTGGTCCATATCACTGGCATCAGTGGAGGGACATCAGATATGGAGTTTGAGGTTCCAACACGTACAGGATGCAACAAGAGGTGCTGTCTCAACAGCGCCGGCTGATACTTGAACGCCACTGCTTTGAGCGCCATATAGTTGTCCGGAAAGATTGTATCCACCTTCATCACCTAGGACACCACGCCCGAGCAATCCAAGGCTACATACAATAGCACCAATCTGACTGATCCCAATCAGGGAAACGATGAGGAATACCACTGGACTTCCTCCTCTGCCTTTTACATCCGAAGGTTCAGGGCTTTCCAACCTAGCAAAGGCTGTATAGCCCACGATGCCGAAGATACTTGCCACTAGAAGCGGCACATTAAAACGGCGGTACTTGTCGGATAGATACCCGAAAAATGGGGCACAAAGGAGTGCAACAAGTTGTGATACGCCTGTCAGTTCCGCCGCCAGTACGTACGCTGCTCTGCATTCCTTCTTGAGCTCTGGGGATGGGTCGTTGGGAGATCCCTGGCAGAATCCATTGCGAATGAAGTATGCGTTCACATAGAGCGGGATAAAGAGTGAAATCCCCACAGAGGAGGCTCTTGCGACAAATCCTCCGAGATAGCCAAGACCAATCCGGGCATCTTTGAACCCCAATACAGTGGACTCCAACAGTAGTCTCCAATAGGGCAGGAAAGGTGTTTTGCATACACTCTCGTGCTCAGCCGAGCCCAGCGGTTCATAGTCCGAGGAGGATGACTTCCCCAGCAACAAACGCCAACCTTTTCCCTCTTCCCCTTGTAATCCTCGAAGTCCAAAGTAACAGAGACCTGCAACGACTAGTGATATGCTTCCCACGACGTAGAAACTATTCGCCACGGCCTGGCCCTGCGTGATTCCTTTCTTGCGAGAGAATTGAGCTGGTAGTGGCAGAAATATAGACAAAGCCACCAATGCTCCACATCCTGTAAACACGCCCACCAGACCCGCCAACCGTGGGGGGCTTGAGGATGTCGTCTCCGTAGAACTGATTGGACGCCCATTTGTGGTCGATGACCTGTTGTTGTATGTCGCGGGAGTTATGGTGGCTTCCGAATCGACGGACGCAGATATACTACGGCGTATAGCGGACCGCTGTATAGGATGGACGTCGTGAATTCTGTTTATATTGGGGGCAACTTGATTGCCTCCCGTCATAGAAGGTAAAATCGCAGTAACCATGGTGGCCCTAGCAGATCATTAGTCAAACAGATCAAGTGAAGCATTAGATTACATACGTGGCAGCTCCTCCCACGCTGAAGAGTATCCTTGCGACCAGAAGCTGGGGATATACATTCCGGGCTTGAACGAATATGAAGAGAGCCAACCCAACTATTGTATACCCCGCCACGCACACCAGACGCACTCCCAACCTGTCACTGGCGATTCCCCAAATCGGACACCAGACTAGCCTGCGATGATCTGGAAGTCAGCAAACCACCCTGTCGCCGAAGCTTATTATATGTATAGTACTCCTAAGGAACTCGATTGCGGAAATATGGCAAGACTGGTACGACGTACGCCACCAACTCATCAACGAATCCAAGTGTCCCAACCAAGTCGCCAACTTCATCTTTGACTCCTATGAGATCGGTAATGACGAATGAGACGCTGCTGTTCAGGAACACGAGGAAGGATATCGAGAAGAGGCATACTGCGAACAGGTATGAACACGCTTGCGTAGTCGTCGTAGAAGAAGCGAAGGGTAAGTATCTGGAAACGGTAAACATTTTGGGCCCGGTTCAAATGGCTACTGCCCTGTTGCAGATTCAATCGAAGCTCTGTGTCATGTTTGGCGCGCTCTGTTCAGTAGGAGCTTCGCTGACGTGCACATCAACTCGGGACTGGGAGCCCGCTAGCCGATAGAGCCCTGTCATTCTTGTTGATCCTCACATCAACAAGTACTCGGCTCAACAAAGGTGGGGGTTGTACTGTAATGTGCTACTGTAATGTGCTGAACACTTCGTGGTAAGGATCTCGGAATTGTTTCCAACGACTGTGGAATTTGCGACTGTTAATTTGGATATACGCACGGCGTTGCAAAACCAAAGCACAACGATGTAGTGCAGTTCTTTCCACTTGGTCTAGATATCGATCGAAGCCAATTCTCGAAGGCCTTTGAAAGAAGCATTAGACGGCTCAGGGAGATTTGCATCCATTCCCTTACTCTTTTTTCCTATCAACTACTTCTCCCCATCGTACAGATACACCTCTGCAAGTTCTTTTGGTGATTTTATGTTGAGCATTCTTTCTGTCATCTAGCCTAAATCACTATTCGCCGAGCATAGCAAAAGTATTGCATCCAAGCCATCCACCGTAACTAGTTGACTGTATTTCTGGTCGCTTTCATCCGGACGTTCCCTAGACAGGTCCTTATCCATCAAACAAAAGTAATATTCAGATCGCTAGCAATGTGCAGAGATCCCTTTTCTCTGCAATCATTGAAGCTTCCATTATTCCTCCTGTTTCCCGGAACACGAACATTTCAAGCAGCCCTACACATCGGGATATCAATAGAAGGAAGCACATATAATCGGACCTAACATCGAATTCCATATCATCTGAACGAATGTGGTACAGCGGTCCCTTTTGCCATGGAATCCGGTCATATCTGTACTCGCGCTTTAAGCGCTGTTGGCTTGCCAAAGCACAATTTCGATCATAATCAGCAGAAGGAAGAATTCACCGTCGAACAGTACGCTCTAGTCTTCGAAGCTCTGGAGGAGCGGTACTCAAGAATTGGTGCGCTATTAGAAGATGTGGAAAATGATCGCTCTATGGTCTGTGGATAGTATCAGAGAGGTTGTTCGGCAGCATGTAGTTGAATTAATTGGGATGAGAAAGGATTTGTGGAGGAGGTATTGGGGTATAAGTAAAGTCTAGAATGCCGCTTCTGACGCGAAGGATTGAGAGGAACAGAAGAATGGAATTGATAGGAATGTCCGCAATACGTGTGAATCATTCAAAATCTATGAAATTATATTTAGTAATTAGGAAGTGAGCTCGCCTATATGACCATAAGTTCGTGTTGATTAGAAAACGACGAATGAGCTCGCAAAGGTCCAATATCTTGCACTCATTTCCCAGTCATTGGGTGTAAGGCTTGCACCCTTTGGCATTGTGAAAGCAACCACGCTTCGGCACTTTTATGTTCAGTTCCTTCTGGCATCTTATATGCCAGGTAGTTTTTCGAGTGAGGTTTATGTTTGGCTTCAGATTTGTTGAAGCGTGCACGGGATCAGTGACGTAAGGACAGCCGCTCGCGAAGCGCGTTTGGGGAAGAGCAAGGGAGGTTTCGTGTCCAAACGGTGTAGGGAACATTCTCAACATCAACTCGAAGGGTAACGCCGAACTATTCTCCAGGCATTACTTCTTGCAGCTTCCAAAATGTCGAGCATCCCGGTCTATACTTCAAGCCCTATCAAAGCATCGAAGCCAACTGGCGCCACACCACAAACTATCAACGCGAGAGTGCAGCACTCACCTCTTGCTCCAACCCCAACTTCTGCCACCACTACAGCTTCAACATCGTCCTTGGCCTCGTCCTATCCTCCAGCTCAGCCAGGCACGATAGCAATTCCTGCTCCAACTTCTGCAGCTCAACAGCGCTATGCACCTGTTCAGCCAACTCCCACAACCAGAACTGACTCAGAACCTCCAGCACCGCAGCCTGGAGCTGTGCCGACGCCTCTGAATAGAAGTGCTGTTCCACCCCCACCGAAGGTGGGCGAAAGCTATCATCCTCCACAGCCATCCGGCACTTATACACACCCGCCTCAAATGTCATATGCACCGCCAACGACAACATACGGTTCACAAACTCCCAGTTCGCCAACGAACACAACAAATGCTCCGTCCGCGCCATACCCCGTCGCCATTCCATCTGCTGTAGGGGGCCCAAGGCGGAGCCTAGAGCACCCTCCTGGATACCACCAAAATGTTTATGCGTCAGAACTCACCAGCGATCAGAGACGGGCCCAAGAAACGGAGCGGGCAACAAACTTCTCTGGCCTGGCCTCTCATGATACAGGTACTGCAGGTGGATTTGATCCGGAGGGCGTTTGGAGTACAGCTAAGAAATGGGCACAAACTGCTGGAGAGAGAATCTCTGTAGCTGAAGCAGAAGTGTGGAAGAAAATCAATAAGGAATGAGGTCTTTGCTGTGGAGTCATTATCTAGACTCGGATTTTGCTCAAGGTTTCAGCCCCAGAAAGGATTAAGAAAACCAAGTTCCATGACAGCGAAATCCCACCTCTGGCCTAGCTGAGTCGCGTGCGAGTGCTACGCCTTGTTTCCCGAACCCCTTTTTGTGGTGTGAGAACTATCTCATCTACAAAATTACATATCTGTAAGGACATCCAATTTATGCAAGTGACCAAAAGCACTTACTGTACGAAGGACCGCGAAGTAGCGAAGTACTTCCCCTCACTGATTTTCGAAAATAGATTTTTTAGGGATTTCAGGGGAGCCGTTTTGGTATAGAGAGTTATTTTCTTGTCTCTTTTCAGTGTTTGCATGAATCACGACGCTGGAGCGGGCTGAAGCTATCGCGTCATTGACCAAACATGATTCAAGATAAGATGGATCATGGGGGCCTATCCTTGGGTACTGGGCCTTCGGTCACGTCGGCATGGCATAGCGAGCTGGACGCGTGGAACATTGTTTATCAGAAAACAGCCCAAGGGCTCCTGATTGGTACATGATCCTCATAAGAGCAGTGATATTGACAGAGATTATCAACTTCAGGCAGGATTCAACCAGCCCAATCGAGAAACAAATTCATGCAAACTCCGTTCCTCGCGCACGATTCCTTGCCATGCTGGCGACATGGACAAGCCCGGACGCACACCGAGCATCCCCCGCACGATCACAGTGAGTGGAACCGGCAGAAGGGTAAACGTCCTGCCGACTCTTTGGATGATCCGAAAGAAGAAGCACTGGTTGAGTGCTAATTTCATCTCATTTCGAGCATTATGGGGCAGGGACCGCGCGCCGAATGCCACAAGACTAACGGTCCGAACTCTTATATTCTGTCACTCCATCCAGTCTAATCCGACGAGGTGCGGCAAGTGCTCACTCTCGAGTTATGGTGGATCTAGTGCTGGCCCCGAGGGCACAGTCTGTCTTGCCCTTTTGTCTTGTCAGAGCATTTGAAATATTTGGCCATGTCGGTTTGATCTCATGACTTCGCGACAACAGTATCAGATCTTGGCCGAGCAACACGCAGCTGTGACGTCGAGTTTGGAAACTCTGCAGAGCTTCCTAGTTTTGTTCACTACAAACGAGTCGAGGCTGGCCCGGACTCTGCTGATGGAGGGGTCAACAATCCTTGTCGCCTCGTTTCAAATTGGATCCTCAAACTCGCTTAAGTAGCCCCTGGACCCGACTCCACAAGTACTAACCAACCTCACCACATCTTCAGCACAACTACAAGACAACCTGAAACTCCTTCACAAAAAAGCTCGATGTTGTATATTAGCATTCTGTTGATTGCCCCTTTCCAGAGAAAGTGTGTGAAAGCTTTAGCTGTTGGAGATATTGTTAGCCTTGCCTCTCGGAATGTCCGCAACATACTGTAGACTCATTGACGACTCCCCGCTAAAGTCCTTAACAGGGCTGATATGGCGTGAACAACAAATCGCAGGCTCCAGGGACACCCCAGACGGCGTGGAAGATCCTCAAACGGGCCAGATCTTGCGACCAAACATCATCCTTGCCGGTGATGGTGGTTGGCGGCCAGATGGCTGGCGAGAGATACACTGGACTGTCCCATTGGGCAGCCTTTATTTCAAGTCGCTGAGTAAAGATCAGTCAGTCCCAGACTCCGATGTGCTTGTTACAAAACCCCTTGTTAAGCTTGTCTGCCAAGTCCCAATCCAAAGTTGGAAGACAGACAGTTTGGTGTGCCTTCTTCCGTACCTGACATGCGTCGGCCAGATGCATCACAATCGTCCTCAGCATACTCTTCTAAGCCTGGCGTACCCTAGATAAGGTTGGAGAATCGCGCAGTGGCGTCGCCTTGAGACGAGACAAGCCACCCCCTTCCAGATGCTCCCGCTGGCTGGATGAACACATTGCAGGTTCTGTTCCACGCAATGCCTGTATGTTACGATTTCTGGGAGTCAGTCCGAGGAGAAGCATCCCTGATGAGGTTACTTCGGGTTTCGATGCCGCACACACAGTCGCTCTCTCACATCTGAACCGACTCCGTCCGCTGTGCAGCTGTGAAGCCCTGCTCTCCTACCCCAGCAGCCCTGTATGCCAAGACGTCTCCGCCAAGCACGCTTCTTGACCTTGCCACACAAAGTTGCAAGTTTGGCTTGTATCAGAACACTCGCAGGGGTTGTGAGAGACATCCCGATCCCGGGCTCGTCAGTTGACTGGAGCCCGTCGCCGCAGGCCTTCCTAACCTTCGAATACTTTTCTTCTCTTATACTCCAGGGTCACTGCACTGCCCCTCTTCCACCTTTTCGCGTTCTCCCAATCGCTGCTCTTTACTTTCTATTCGACAGTCGCTCCTTTACGGCCAATTTTTAATTTCGCATTTCTTTGCTCTATATACTGGGAGCTGGCTCTCATCTACTTCAAGCCAGGCTGCGCCGATCACCAACCGAGTCTCTTTCTATACTTCTGCATAGTCAACTCAACCACATTCATTTCCGCCGCCACCGCACCTACCATTCCAGTAATTCTATCCACACATCCTCAGCGCGAGGCATCGTTGTCCAATTTCGTTTCAAAGAGAGCGCCGAAGAAACTCTACGCATTCCTTACCCTCCCGGAGGAGCAGTATAACATTTTGAGTTGCACATCCTCCGATCATATTACGTCTTGTATGTTACATGAATTGTAGTCTGCATTTTCCCCGAGACCCCCGTCTGGTGGGTCAGTCGTCGAATATTTTCTTCATAACTGTTCATAAATCTATCGTGGCTGACGACAACACTTCCAGGCCTACCTTATCGGCTCTGAATCCTAATCGATAGAAGTGGACGATCTTCGTCATGGACTCCAACCAGGCGCAACTGTGAGCTCTTTCTATCTTGACCCCTCATGAGAAGCATTACTTACATCCATCGTTAGCCGCCAACAGATACAAACACCATCCTTTCAGTTCAATCCGAACAACAAGTTTAGAAGGGATCACCCTCCTCGCTCATTCCCTGCGGTTACTATGAATCCAAACGAGATGTCGATGAAGACTGAGGCTGTTGGGCTTGGGATGTGGTCAACACCAACGCCGCAGCATGTAACAAGGCCGCGGCCAGCAACGATACATGAGACCGGATTCTCGTATTGCATGCCAGAAGAGTATACGTCATTGCCTGCCTGGGACTCCTCCACGATGCCTATGCAACCACTCAATGATGGACTCCCACAGACGTACGCAGTACAACAAGACTTTTATCCCACAGCGGTCAATGGCGAAAGTAAGTATGAGGATCAGAGGGCAGGGCCTTACGAAAATCCATATCTGACTCGAGTATCAGATGGTTGGCATACTAAGCCTTGTGATGATGGACTGGATCTTCAAGGACTCGATACAGATATGAATATGGGACAAGCTTACACTTCTGATGAGAGTGCACCGATTCTTGATTTAAGATACCCTGGCCCTGGAATGGACAGCGACCGTTTGAGTCTTGAGCAGTCCTACAACTCTCGCCGAATGTCTGGTTCGTCCTTCACAATGTCAACCACTGGAGCTCTTTCGGAAATGCCTTCATACGAAGACTTCTCTGCGACCCTGTCAGAGGCACCATCATTCAGTTCAGATTACCCGCCACCATCCAACAGAAATTCCTTGATGTCGTCCACGCAGCTTTCTCCTGTCGCATCACCGAGAATGACTCCTCAAAACCGCTCTGAGCTTGTTAGGACTCAGAGTCGGGGACGGGCGTCCCCTTCACCAAGACCAAGCATGCGATCGGCGCCTTATACTATGGACAGTACCCGCAGCAAAAGATGGTCAACTGGGTCCTATGCTCCAATGCCGAACAGGCGCCCTTCCCCCTTCGTGTATCACCAAGGTCACGAAGTTTTCACACCGCATCCTCCTAGAATGTCATCCCGGCATTCCTCACCAACATTACCAAACACACAGCTCCCCTTGAGCCTCAGCAATCTGCAGCAAACGCAACAGCAGCACCCTTTCATGTTGGCCAACAATACTGGCTTCCACCGAAATAGCATGCTCCTTCCATCTCACAGCTACCACGAACCCCATCAATTTGAGGCACCACCACCACTGCTGTCCCACGGACTGTTCCGGATGCTGCAAAGCAACGCCGATCCACATTCGTTACACTCACATTACACCGACTTGAGCGATCCTCCCGATCTCTATGCCTCGTTGCACGAGGAACAAGTACCGCCTCCACCTGAGGACATGAACCCTAGCGATCCTGACCTCATCCCACACGAGCAAGAACTCCGCTTCGATGGTGATCTATACACGCCTCGGTGGGTCCGCGGTCACGGGAATAAGCGAGAAGGGTGGTGTGGGATTTGCAAGCCAGGACGGTGGCTCGTATTGAAGAACAGCGCATTTTGGTACGATAAGAGTTTCACGCATGGCATCAGTGCTGCAACCGGAAGTCCATTTCAAGAGCCTCAAGAGACTCGGCGAATGGATGGGAACCCAGATGTGTGGGAGGGTCTGTGCGGAAGCTGTAACGAGTGGGTTGCGCTGGTGAGCAGCAAGAAGAAGGGCACCACTTGGTTCAGACATGCCTACAAGGTAAATCCCGATGGATTTTCAAACTATTTGAATAATTGAATTTTGCTTACAAACTCTTAGTGCCATACACACCCGAAAATCAAGGATGCGCCAAAACGGCGACGAGAGAGCAGCCACACTCGAGCCCTGGGTGCGTCCACCACGGCCAAGCCGAAAAACGAGACTCCTATGACACCACAAATGACACCGAGAAACGATTCATCAATCAACAACACACCCGCAACAGGCTTGCTACTGCAGCATCAACGCAAAACAATCAGCCCTCTGGACGGCCTGTCCACAATGATATAGCACCAATCAACATTTCTCTGTCAACGACCTAACCAGCGTCGAAACGGTAGCCGAACAGCATGGTATTGAGCCGGATGATTGGAATGACCGTCGCCCTTTGTATGGACGGGCTTGTTTGGAATCCGAACGAGTAAACCACCCAGCCATCTGCTCGGAGAACTATAGGTTAGGGGCAGCGCCAGGAGAAGGCATGTCAGTAAGCAAGCAACCTCACGCCAACTGGCAATCCACAAGTCCCGCGAGACTGAATTGGGAGGCGAGTATAATTTGTGTGTATACATTCGTTTGCGTGTTTGAGATTATACCGCAGGCGAGTCCAATACTTTTTTGATGATTTTACGACTTGTGTTTGCAAGGTTTGGAGGCACCAGGGAAAGGAGGCAAGCATTAAGGCGCGCAAGAGAATGGATGGTGCGAAAAGCATCTTTACCTACCATTTAATCAGTCATTTCACGCGGTACATATGTATGTGGTTTTTTATAGATATGGCAGAGTAGTTTCCTGTCATCAGGATTGCGGAAAGATCTCACAAATGGTGTGATTCGTATATAGTAGCTTTAATGACCACCAGAATGATAAAAGCTAAAACTCTCCTCTATGAGAACTTGACAGTTGCCTTTCACGTTATATTGTGCAGTTACTTGTAGAACCCCACTCTGATCTCTCAGCAACATGCCCTTTGCCGTTTGCTCAGGTGGAAGACTCGGGCAGGCTGCTTTCCAGCCGCTGATCGGTGATCTTCAACCCCGGATGATCAAGCATCTCTAGATCACCTGTCACGGACCATGGTGCACGAAAGAGCTGTAGACAGGGAGCGTGACTTGCCGGCCTCCGGATGCTTCTGACACACGTCTCAAAGTCGCTTGGATGGACAGGGCGAGGGGGTCGCTGACGTTTGTGAATGTGGATCTCGACCTCGGTGGATACTGAGACCATGCTGAAACGATGTAAGAAACTGGTTGCCTTCTAGAAGGATAGAAGGGAAAGCTTGGTAGAGCGTGAACATAGTGTGAGGCAAGATGGAGGCATTCGTATCTGCGGTGATCTGCTGTAGCATTGTGGAATAGGGGTCTATGAATGTGAGAGGTGAAGTGTGCTTGTCTGATGGTGTTGCGATAAAGGGCTTGGCGAAGCTGTGTAAAGGTTTGTGCGGCGCAACTCAACAGTGGACGAGTTGATCAGGGCCGGCAAAGATAATTCCGATCAGGCCCCATCTGACATAAAGTGTAAAGACCCTACCATAGACTTTATCTGCTGAGTCGTCCTTGAAAGGCAGTCGGACTGGCAGCTGCCAATAAGGTCTGGATCCGAGTCCAAGGTCCCCTACCAGTAGAAAAGGACGTGAGTTTTTCATGAGTATAAGCTTCTCGGAATTCTAGGTTTCCCGGAGGAAAGGGAAAAAACAGAAATTTCCGTTGGTAGCTGTGGGGTGCTCGTGGTCCGCTTGGACACATGTCCAAATGATTTAGACTCACCTCAGAACACCGACGTGAGGAGGAACTAGTCCAAGCTTCCTTATCTCATTCGCATTCGAATTCGAGATTCTCTGATTCAAGATGCGCTTTGGCACGGATAGACTCGAGATGCTCTTTGACTTTCGACGGCCGAGTCGGAAGTCAGCTCTTTAGATTTTGGCTTTCGTTCTGTGTATGATGAACCGGTGCAAATGTCCCGGGCATAGTGTGAGGCAGGAGTGATCAGGACATGTTCGCCCGAAACACTTTGCAACTTGGTGATTCCAGGCGGTTAAAAGACCGCAGCGAGACTTCTTGACCGAATCGTGGTTAAGTACGAGAAGGAACGAATCAATGTTCCAGCTACCAATCAAGCGTCCCGAGGATATCTCGAGGTTGGCATGGATGAATTCCTGATGGGGACTGCCTCTTTCAATAAGCGTGCTGACATTTCGTTACTACAAAACCGTTTGGCATCCTCATACCAGGCAAATTGTCAAATGGTAACAACAACGCAGTGTTAGGGGCACTCTTGGCAGAACCACAAACGATGCCTATAACACAACTTTCAACACTGAAAGAGTGTCAAGAGGCCTCAAGAACATGCCTCGATCAAATTGGTTGTTTGACAATGATGAGATCAGCAAGCTCAAATCTTAATTGGACCAAACTTTGAGTTCAGCGAAGACACAATAGTGCCATTATCCAAGAGCCTCACTTGGTGTGCTGCTGTTGAGTCTCGGAAGCCTCGCTTCTGGCTATGCCATCTAGCATTCGGGAATTCATAAACAACATGACCTGGGTTGAAGGCGGTTTTGACGTAGCAGCTGGAAGGGTAAAAGAAACAGCATACTCCCGGTACTCTGTGTGAGTCCAGACTGTCAACCAGTCCACCAACAAGGGATGACTGATAACTTCCCATATTCTTGCCATGATCGATAAGGGAAGTGGGCGTATCTGTGATCGTAACGAAGTGCAGAGGGAAAATCTTGGAATTATAAGGAAAGAATACCGCACCCGATTACATTCATCCTCCTAGTGACCGTGCCGATTTGGAGACGTTCTCCACAGTACCTAACAGACCTCATCATATATTCCGTGGCGGTGCCACCCAAAAAGCAAAGGGAAACGACAAGGTTCCAGTAGTAAGAACGAGCAGGTTTTGACATGGCGCGACCATACATGTGAAGTCTTGGCCGACTTCGTTTCAGCCACGTGTAAAAAGAGCACGTGCTGCTTCGTTGACCTTTCCTAGGCACGGATCGCGGCCCTGAGACTTCCAACTCAAGCTTTTGTTTAGGTTGACAGTAAACGGTCGCTGGATTCATTCGGTCAACCGTCAGATGCAAGTGAGATTAAAGACTCGGTTCGATGTCAGATAGTCGCTTCCCCTACTTTGGAGGTGGCGAAGCCAGTATTCGACGGGCTAACAATGAAGGGTGACTGGCCGAAAAGGCGTAATACTTCATGCATCAAGGCAGACTCTGACCCCGAAACCGATAGTCGACAGGTAAGCGAAGTACCTGGAAATCGGTGCATGAAAATCCGCTTGTTTCTTTAAGTGAAGTGGCCTGCAGATGCGAGGGTTCCCATTCGCCAGAAGCTCTGTGTGGTGTTGGCGGTGGTGTATGCCATCATCGACCATTTCCATGATCATTTCATGCCATGGACTGGAAAAGAAGTCTTACCAACTTCCCTTCTCGATGTATAGTCAGGGGTCGTCCTTGAATGCTAGTAGCATCGTACGGTCGGTCCTTCACTGGCTGCCAGTCGACAATACTGCTCTTAGATCTCCCGTGACGTATGCCTGACTCGGGGAGGAAGGGCAACAATGGGATGGTAGACGCCATTCCCCCAATGACCGCAGATGTCTATATGTACTTTGCTCGTGCCCTCTAGCGGTGTGAAAGTCGATGTCAAATCGTTTTCTGGTAACACCACAACTATCGTTCAATGACCAATCTGGGAATGAGGTAGTAAGATTGCCTTGTTGCAGAGTCTTCAATGTTCTAGTGAGATTTTGATAGATGGAGGGAAAGGAGGGGAAAGGAGGGGGGAAGGAGGGGAACGAGCTCGGTTCCTAGAGTGAGCACTGCACTGAGTGAGATTGGACATCAGTGACTGCCCTGCTAGTCGCAGCTATCAGATTACGGAGTAGGAGTGCTTGGACAGCCATGGGGCTCGACGTATCAGAGTCTGGCGGACTTGGGACGTTGAAATGGAAATGGAAGTTGAAAATGAGATTAATGACGCCTTCCAAACCCCCTTTAGCCTTAGGTATGGTGTAGAAAAGAAGCAAATAATCTATGTGTACCGGTTGGCTTCACACAACTCCTCGACAATAGGAGTAACTGTCGAAAAAAGTAACAGTGCTCGACAGGGAAACTCCACGTTGTGGAGTACTTAGACGACAACAACCATGGTCCCATGGGTAGTAATGTTTGGATTGCCAGTGAACTACTCGTATCGTCCAACGAATCAAAGACAAATAAACCTTATCTGTATTGCCACATGCAGGTCCAGTCAGATCTGTGATGCGTATAATCCACGACTTCCAAATGTAAGCGTCTCGTACCTGCCTCCATTTTGTCGTGCCCTGCTTTGCTGTGTTGTCCCTGCAGCTGACAGGATTACCTCTCATGGCAATCCAGGCTAGGTTCAACGAATGACCTCCACAGAGGAGCAGTTGAGATGCAGGCAGGTAGGCAGGGCAGGGCAGTAAAAGTCTAACTAATGAGATGACATGGTGCAAACGCAGGTACCATCGTTCACATCGAGGCTGAATGGTGATCAAGAGATACTTATACTAGAGAGAGGCCAGCAAAGGTCAAAAAATCGGAGACATGACATGACCATGACCTTGGTACACCACATCCACATCCACACCCACATCCACATCCCCGAGCAGGGTGACCTGCAGCGAAGATCGCTTGTGCTAGCAGTGTGGTTGGCGCCTGGCCTGGAGCCAGGAAATTACTGGCAGAGAAACGCAATGCGGAACAAGCGAAGGCGGGCAAAATGCGATCCAACGATTACCTTAGCCGGAGGAGAAATGCCATGTCAAGTATTTATTTATGTCTTTACCTTACCTAAGGTAGTATGTCCGAGGTACTCAAACACTAGCTTTTGTACCTATTTTGGTGCCTAAATTATATCTTATTCGTGTTCTTCTCCGTTTGACTGCCAGAACTAGTCTCTAATAATTATTTACTGTGCCTCTCCTTTAACACCTAAGGTACTCAGGGCTCAGCAAGCATTCTTCACACCTCATTTTCAAGTGAAGCTGCCAGCCCATCAAACCCACCTGTTCAGCCCGTTTCGACACAATCGACGGTGGGCCCGTATACTCGGCCATGGCTCTGGAGCTCTTTCTCCCGCCGTGCCTGGCCATTCAGCGTGCCTCCTGGTCCACCATGTCCAAATACCTCAAGATCGCCTCAACCCGCCGAGCCAATGCTGGTACTGGAACCTGTTGACCCCAACAATTGTACTTTCTTACTTTACTGCCCTCTGAACTCGCTGTTATAATGTCCTAGGGAGGGGAGGTATACTGTACGCCTGCCGTTCTGAGCCCACGCCCAACCAGCCATCCTACCCTAACTACTAGCCGCTATCAGAAGCTGGACCTTGAACTAATAATCTGATCGCACCTCCTCTACCCCCCTCACTTCCTCTCATCTCTCTCGGCCTTTCCTGCCTGCCTGCCTGCTTACTTGCTTGCTTGTCTTGCTACGACCGCTGTCATTACCATTATTACGACCGGGGGCTCNCATTTGGATGTCCAACTCGGCGTTATAACCTTAACTCAGCTTCCTCCCTCGCTGCCCTGTTTCCGCCCAAAACCACGCCGTCTTTCCACTACCTACGCATGCTGACCAGACTCGACGCCGAAATGAAATGAGCATTCCTCGATAAACCCCACTGAGTTTGGGTAATTCTCGTCGTTATTTTCCTCCGTGACAGTATAATTCGGGTTTGCTCTAGAATTACTTTGAATTTCTACTCCTCTCTTACCTGCTTTCGGGACCCGCTACGACCTCAATCCTGGCACTTTTCTGCGTTACTCCTCATTTCATACCAGGAATTGTTGCAAACCCACTGGACTGTGATCGTGTGCCTCGACATCAACAAATCTCGAAACTCTTTGAATACCAATACCTTCGATTTGCGGCTCAACTATATCTGCAAGACCTATCTGTAGTCGGCTTGTTCAGCATCCTATTCCGCTCCGTCTGTGCCTGCTGCTGCACTCCCCTCTGACCTCTGCTTACGCTTTGGACCGACGTTGGTTTGTGGAATTGCACGGTAATATTGTTAGTAAGGTTCAATTGATTGTGCTTCTCCTGCATGCAGAGACTGACCCCTAAACTCATAGATCCAGAAACACCACTTCTATCACATCCCTCGCTCTAGCCATGCTGTAAACACTTTCAAGTGCTTCGAATCCGATTCCTGCTCTTGCATCCTCATCTTTCTATCCAGGACCAAAAGATACGCAAGACATTCCATCCTGAGGACACAAGAGAAGGAGAGAAGGCAGAATATATTGTGGGTGGACAAGAGGGTGGATGTTGGTCGACAGAATTCGAGGATTGCCTACCTCTAAATCGCGGCCGCCGACATCAAACAAACGGAGCAGGCAGCATTCCTGCCTTGGGTCTCATCCCCAAGTTAGCTAGTCACATTTGCTATGAGTTGGGATCAACAGGCATACAGGCATGCCGCTATCTTCTGGAGCTCATTCAATTGCTAATAATCTGCAGCTTTGGGAATCCAAACGCTCAACCACCTACCCCCACACAAACCCCAACGTCTGGCCAGTTCCCAAGTCCAACTGCCATTCAGACTCCAAGAAACAGCTCGAGTTTCGAGAACAGGGGTGGATGGACTCCAACATTTGCGGAGGAATATTCTGTGAGCAATTTTCTCTGACCATCGTATGAGCTTTAGATGCATCCATTGTCTTGAAAGGAACCTTGCAAAATACTTCAACGAAGCAATGGCCCTTTGTTTATAGGAACCTTTCAACTGCGTCACAAATACCTTTCGACGCTTCTTTGCAACTCCATTGAAGCAGAAAGTGAGATGGAAAATCTCAAGCTGACTTTATCCAGGTCTTCAACGCCACTCCCGGCCGGTTGACAAGTGCTCAGCAGCATTTCGTCGAGACTTCTACAGCGAGGCCTTCGACTGCTGCCTTTCAAAACCGGCCTCTTTCTGAAGGAGATTTTGCTGCCGAACTTGCAACTCATGTTCACCACCTGTCGCCGAATCCCAACCTCTCATTACCACCGGTCGACCCCTCCAATCAGCTACCATCATCACCAGGCCCATACTCTGCTACGCAGAGTCATTTTGATGATAGTAGCAGGCAACAAGTGACACCAAAGAAGCCTAGGAAACGCCTGGAAGAGGCCTTCAGCGGCCAAACCGCAACACCCCCTGCAAGCAAGTCCAAGGGATCCAGGAAGCTGGCCCCGAAGTTAGCCTCGGATACAATGCAAAATGAGTCGCAAGACAGCCATTATGGCTGCTCGCAAACCCCAACTCACCAGCAAAATCTGATGTCTTTTCAGTCAAGCTCATCGGAGTTCTTCTACCCAATGTCGGCCCCGGCAACGGCTCCAGCCTTTTCCAACACAAAGCCATTCTGGGATCCAGATGCCAGCATGGGCGGCATGGATCTCGATTTCAGTACTGGTGAGACTTCAATGTTCAACATGGGTTCGCACCGAATGAGCAATTCTTTTGATTGGGGAAGAAGCAATCAGATGTTCCAGGAGACGGTGAATATACCGAACCCAAGTCCGAATATTGCATCACAAGCTGAACAGAGCACAATCAAGCGACAACGTCCTCTAGCTCCAAAAACCCCGGCATGTACCACAGAACTTCGTCCGTCTACGATGGCCCCATTTGACTTCAACAAAGTTTCGGCTTCAGAAGATCCATTTTCTCCGTCTGCTATTGGGGGTGTAGATCCAGGTCTGCTATTCAGTCGCAACGATCCAGTTCCCATGCCTTCCGAATTTCAAGACGTTCATTTACCCTCCACGCGCCCTGTTACAAGCCATGTGGAGTTGAAGCCGTATCAACACCAATTGCGAGAGTCCATGCGCGATCAGGAGGAGATGCGTCGCTCTCGCAGCTCAAGGGAGAATAGTAGATCGCGCCGATTCGAACGAGGGACGGCGAGCTCACCTGTGAAAGGCTCCGCGAGGCCAGGTCTGCAACGTAGTATAAGTGACAGTCGGGGCAGGCGTACCCAAGGTAAGAGTGGTCTTGCCACTATCTCCCAAAATCCAAGCTAAATCGCTCCCAAGACAGATTCTTGTCTCGATCCAGCACTGGCAGGATCTCGCCAGTAAAGCATCAGCGCCCCAGCAACCTCATGTCTATACCTGAGATGGAACGGCCCCGAACCCGGACGGAGGTGAAATTTACTATAGATGCCAATGGGAGAGCTAGGACGGAGACCGTACTCGTGGAGGAAGATCTTCGGACAAGCCGTGGTGGTCCATCGGCGCGAAGCGAAGGATGGGAGTCATCCCAGTATGACGAGTCTTCTTCGGACGATGAACCAATCCTGGTCCCAAGCCGAAACACATCCTTTTCTCTTCCTCAACAGAAGCCTCCAAAAATCGGCAGTTTTGACACATCCAGTCGTACCCATGCTCCACAGCGACGCAGCTATGGTGGATACAGTCAATCTGAGTCTTCGAGTCAGAGATCGTTTCGGCGTGATAGTCTGGGAAGTGAGGCGGAAACCGTCTTGGACGAGGATGACGATTCTGGCGATGCAGCACAAGCGTTACGCAAGGTCATGGAGTCTCGTAAGGAACGTCAGGTTAACACAAGGAATCCACAGCACCATCGATATTCCGATTCCACAACCCGACGCAACCCGCAAGACGGCAATTACAGCTCGTCCACCAATTTGTCACCCACTACTATCACCGATCCCGATGGAGGGGCTACACCATCAAGTACGAAAAGCGGCACAACCCGATGCGTATGTGGAAGTTCTGACAGCGAAGGCGGTTTGATGATTCTTTGGTATGTGATAATGCCTGTGGCCACTTGTGTTCCACCCTTGACTTACCTTGTTAGTGAATCTTGCGATAACTGGCTTCATGCCGATTGTGTGGGCATTGACCATAGAAGCCTTCCTCCGGTCTATGTGTGTGCTTTCTGTGCCCAGACGCCAAATCTCCGTGGTGGTCGGATTCGTGAGCCAGCCAAAGGAATCTCTCGAATGGGGCTGTCTCCCTTGGCACACAAGTCTTTCAAGTCGTTCCGGTAAAGCAGGTATATGCTTCTATGGACAATATGTAGAGTAAGTACTGAACGATGCTCCGGGAAGCAGACGCCGACCAGTTCATAATACCCCACCAGCACCATCGGTCTTTGGTGGATAGCAATTGTCTCCGTTCTCCCTCGCCCGCACAACTCACCAGAATTGTTTCACGGGGATATAGGAATGGGCAATATCAGACACTTACGCGGCACAACACACCTTTTCCTTTGTTCTGATACCCATCTTATGTAGAATTAAGGATGGCTTGCATAGTGCTGCATTCTCAAGTATTCGCAAGCGAATGAGGAAGAACTGCGTGGGCATATCTGCATGCATAGCTACGTAGCGAAATGTGCCTGACCTAAATACCTAAATACCTAGATACATCAAATAGCATCAAGATCTTCGTACCGTATGAGGCGACTACTCTGCCCGTTTCCGACGAGCTAAGGTAAGGTACCTTATCTTGGCTGTTCTGACTATTCCGCAGATCAGGTATTCTGCCTACCTGCCTGCCTACGCCTGCCTACGCCTGCCTACGCCTGCCTACGCCTGCCTACTACCTACTACCTACTACCTACTACCTACTACCTATTACCTACTACCTACTTTCAGGTAGCTAGGTAGCCAAGGTAGGTAGGGTACCTTAAGGTAGGTTGTCCTCACGCCTTCAGATTCAATTCGATTACCCCGCCAGCCCGCCCCGCCCCGCCACTTTAAGTTAAGTTCCGTTCCGATAATCGGAAGTGCGGGGCAGACAGGAGAGAAGAGAACTTAGAACTACCTACAGAACTTCATTTACTTGTAGAAGAAAGAACGAACGAACAAAACAAAACAAAAGACAGTCTCACTTTCGCTCTCGCTCTCGCTCTCACCACAGTTCAACATGACAACGCACAACATTGTCGTCTTTGGAGGAGATCATTGCGGTCCAGAGGTACGCGCAATCTAGCCAATTGAGAACATGAAATGAAATGACATGATATGCTAATGGTTTAATCAGGTAGTTGCGGAAGCAGTTAAGGTATGCATGACTCTTCTACAACTGCTTGCAAGCAGGCAAGCAGGCAAGCAGGCAAGCACCTGGGCAGGCAGGCAGGCAGGTACGGACGTCGAGGAACAACAGGGCTTACAAACTTCGCTTCCTAGATACTCAAGGTCATCGAAGCTGAGCGTCCAAGTGCTGGGAAGTTTAACTTCCAGGAACATCTTTTAGGAGGCGTAAGTAGCAATTCCTCCCCACGCCTAGTTCATAGAAGCTCCTCTAAGTCGACACTTAGTGCTCAATTGATGCCACCGGCGAGCCTCTCACAACTCAAGCTCTCGAGGCCGCGAAGGCCGCAGACGCAGTCCTCCTGGGTGCAATCGGCGGTCCAAAATGGGGCACAGGAAAAGTCCGTCCTGAGCAGGGCATTCTGGCACTGCGCAAGCAGATGGGCACATATGGTAACCTCCGACCCTGTAACTTCGCATCAGATTCTCTTGTCGACATCTCTCCTCTTAAGGCCGAAGTCTGCCGAGGCACAAACTTCAACATCATTCGCGAGCTTACTGGAGGCATTTACTTTGGTGAACGCAAGGAGGATGACGGAGATGGAACAGCCTGGGATACGGAACCATACTCTCGTCCCGAAATTGAACGTATTACCAGACTTGCAGCACACTTGGCACTTCAGGAGGAACCCCCCCTGCCAGTCTGGAGTTTGGACAAGGCGAACGTGTTGGCGACAAGTCGGTTGTGGAGAAAGGTTGTGACGGAAGTTATGGCTAAGGAGTTCCCACAGTTGAAGATCGGTCATCACCTCATTGACAGTGCGGCTATGTTGATGGTAAAGAACCCAAGAGCATTGAATGGTGTGGTGGTAACCAGCAATCTTTTCGGGGACATCATCAGTGATGAAGCAAGTGTTATTCCTGGTAGCATTGGACTTTTGCCTTCTGCGAGCTTAAGCGGCGTACCAGATGGCAAGAGTCGCTGCAATGGTATCTATGAGCCAATTCATGGTAAGTGTCCCTTAAAGCAGACGTGGCGATTGGCGTTGATGTATTTCAGGCTCTGCACCCGACATTTCTGGCCAGGGCATTGTCAACCCCGTAGGAACTATCCTCTCCGTCGCCATGATGCTCAAATACTCTCTCCGTCTCCCAGCTGAATCGAAAGCCGTTGAAGATGCCGTTCGGATTGTGATTGAAAAGGGCATCAGAACGAAGGATATTGGAGGATCAAACAGCACACTCGAGGTTGGTGATGCGGTTGCTGAGACACTTAAGGGTGTTCTCAAGGAAATCAAATAAGGATGGTCTGAAAGCAAATAAAGAAAGCGTTAGCTCGATCGCATATTCTGGTTACTTGAATGCTTTTACACCGACATCTGAGACAGAAACTAGTGGCACACTGATATAGCAGGCGAGAGTAGTGCTGACTCGTCGCTATACAAAGCAAGTCTTCAAGCCTAATATCAAGCTTATCCATAAATTCCAATTCATCAGATACTAGGTCCGAAGCCTGCAGACCAATACCAATCACTAGCAATCACTTTTAGGTCTCTTGAAAGAAGTTTGCTAAAGGGGTCCGGTAGTATCATGGCAGGCTTGAAATCACGCTTGCCACAGACGCAGAGAATATATCTTGAGAACCCCAACCACTCATCTTTTTCTCTGGAACGCCACGGAGCTACTCATTCCCCATCACATATTCATACTTAAAAACAACCTTTCTTATCTTGCCAAAAATGGCTATGGCTGCAATCCAGTACCGGGCTCACTCACGAGAATACAACATTGGACACGATGGCAATCAGAAGCCGACCACGCATCCTCATACTGATTGCTTGGATTTCGCGCATCCAGGTGGCACAGCTCTTTCCACTCAGGAAAATGTTTCGTGTTAGGCGAAGACTCCTGTGGGTGGGAGGAAAGCGCCAGTGGCTGGGGATATTGTGGAAGAAGAATAACTAGAAAGGAATGCCCGAGAGAACGACGAAGGAATCCATTGATCAAACGCTGTTTGATAGCAAGTGCGTCGAAGGTGAAGCTCATTCCAACTATAATCGTCAGAGGCCTGCAGAAGAAAAAGAGTTACAATTAGGAAGCAGAGTGAAACAGGCTCCCATGAGCTGGTTGTGCAGCACGGTGGCTTGAAAGCTTGGACTATGAGCTTCCTCACTGCTCAGTCATAACATCAAACTCTGCAATGATATTTTGTACACAGGAATTTACTTAAACACACTTCTTCAAATGGTTTCTCAGTCTTGGGCTGTGTTAATACTGACCAAAGTCAGTCGAAACTGGCATCTGATCTTCGATTTTCCAAGCCTCTGACAGTGTGAACCAAACTACACCAATTTACAAAAGCCTGGATATCGGACCGCGGGGGACCTTCTCGTGCAGTCATGGAACAACGAGTCCAAGCAGTGCAAGGGATGACGAGTATGTGAGCGGCCCGCTAACTATGTGCGTTCTGGTAAAGGTAACGCATTATTCACCGGGTAAACAATAAAACTATAAGGCATGGTACTCAAATCATATTCCCAATTCCCAATGCGAAATACGACAGAAGTTCCTATTGGACCCCTCGTTTATCCAGTGTTGAAATGCGCTTATGATGCTGCTCAGCCTTTCCGCCAAGAACATCCTCGTCACGTCTCTGGAGCTGTGTTCGTAGACTTGTGAATCTGAACTCCATAGAGGAAGATAGTGAGTGTATATAAAGATATATGATGATGCTTCTCGGAATTGATTTCGTGCAATCAAGACGACTTGAAAGCGCAAGATAATTGTTTCCTCTTGACAAAAATGCGAAAGAAGGACGGCATAGCGGAAACATTTACACCATACACCAACCCGTTGCCGATATCCTCGCAGACTGTTGTAAGAGACGTCAACTTTGCCCGATACGCTCCAGTCTAGAAGTCTAGAAACGCAACATTGCTCTGTCGTTTCGGACCGTTGTGCATAAATGACTTTTCTGTTCTTACCATTCCGATACAGCAGCACTAACTGCATATCAGAAAGCGAACGGCTTGATACTCTGCTCTGGAATCATCGGTATAGACAGAGATACGTTCAAAGTAGTAGATGGCGGCATTCGATTTCAAACAGTAAGTGCCCTTCGCAAGAAGGAACAACAACAAAGTTAACAAGATCCAGGAATAGATACTCAAAAATATGGCCACAGTACTATACGCAACCGGCTCTTCTCTTGATAAGGTAGTGAAGTTGACAGTGTAAACTTACTTGAAAAGAGGGGAGGACTTCGTTCATATGAATGAGATTTATGCTCCCTTCTTTGGGACGATCAAACTGTATGCCCCAATTTCTTCTACTTCCCTCCCATTGTTAAGCGATCAACAAGCACTTCTGATGTACACAACAAGTCTTCGAAAAGCATCTCACTGACAGGCGAATGACCGTAAGCGAGGACTCGTGTAGTGTGCTGGATTTACCGTGTGATGCTGTGGTGGAAATGGACTGCACTTGCCTAATATCCGCTTACTACCTCGCAATAAATCCGACACGATTTCAGGGCCCCTTTTACGTTTCATTCCCCAAATAAATACCGGCGCCTGCCCATTGCCCTGCGGCTTTCCAGCCTGTACTCCATCTAGACCCATAAAGCCTTCAATGTACCATCTCCCGCCACCCTCAATGACCCTCTGCCTCTGCCTTCTCCCTCCCAACAACCTCCTCCTTCCCACCAGTAGCCAGCACAACCTTTACAACATCGTCCCTAATCTCCGGCATCGTGATCCCCATCTCATTAGCCAAGATATTGCGGAAGCTAGAGAAAGCGTCCATCTTGCCCTTCATCAACTGATTGCCCTTGCGCGCCAGCTCCACAAATTCGCGAGTATATATGTCAGGGTTCCGGCCATTATCAACGTATTGAATGAGTTCGGGAGGTATGGATGGGAGGGTTGTGGCATGCGAGGCGGTGTTGTGGATTTTGAGAAGCTGACTGTCGAGTTGCTTGCTGTGTAGAGCGGAAAGTCAGCTTGGCCTGGCCTCGAGATTTCTACTTATACAAATATCATGACCTAAGGAAAGAGGCCACAGGATATTGGCTTACAACGCAGCTTCTAGGACTTGGTTCGAAGGGCGGCTCGTGAGGTCATAGGCGTTTGTTTGGACCATGATCTGGTACAGGTCTTGAATTGCTTCCTTGACCTGCTCTGCGCATTCTGATTAATTTTGGATTATGAAGTAGGACTGAACAGGCTTACTCTCCACGACATCCTGATCGGAGACAGGCGCCATGATCCTCAAACGCAGGCGTGGGCGTGGTTGCTTCGCAGTCGGTGGTGGTGTTGAGGTTCCATCTTGGCTTGAGGTCGGCATCTTGGTGTACGGCGACCGATCGCGTGGTGGGGTGGATTCTCAGGGGTCTTTCCGTGGTAGGTAGGGTCGCTGCGCTGAGTATGTTGGAGATGGCAGGATAATCTCGAGTTTGATTTGGAACCATCGGACTGATCACTTGTTGCTTCAACTTTGTCTAGAAGACAATCAATTTTTTCAAATAATATGTGGACTTTAATTGATATACATTGTGAATGCTCGAATTGTACTTCGGAACTGCACCCGCTGATCTCGCTAGTGGAGCGAAGCAAAATAACAAACAATCACAGCTCATCAAAGAAGCAAATATCCAAAGTCCCAACTCTATGGTAGAGGCTAATTCAATGCTTGGGTACTCACTTCTTACTGCAACTTTCCTGATCGACACATTGTACAACAAAACTTGAGACCTAGCCTACCCTGGCGGCAGCTCTAACCAGACTTTGTCAACTCCTAAGCTCAACCGCTCCATTTCGCCTTTCTGCTTCTTAAGCTCTGTTAAAGTCATCAATCTCAATACGAGTACGTAGGCATTTCTATTCTTAGTCTCTCTCCTGCCCGCGTCAATTCTTATGCTATCAAACTACTCCTCATAGAACAAAATCTTTAACTCCTTGTTCAAATCCTCTCTCCGAGGGTCAAGCCCGAACTCCTCATCAAGCAGCTTCAAACTCTTCCTTTTGCCTTTGGTATCATTGTTTTGCTTCCCTGGATTATCTGTGTTGTCTTCAGGTGCGGCCTTTTGTCTCTTGATTTTCTTCAGGATCGGCTCTGCTCCACCCGCAACATATTTCTCATACCTCGCGTTGAAAGTTCTCTTCGGCTGGTATCTCGTCAGGTACTCAGAAGACTGAGATGGTGATATAGAGACAGTGGTCGTTTCTGGAGTCTCTGAAAAATGTCCAATAGGAGAAAAGTTGTAAGAGGAGCTGGACGATCCTGGTTGGGATTCCCCATCACTAGAAGACTCGTGCAGTGTAGCATCGATTACGGCAGTGCTTGGTCTGGAGGAGAAATATGAGCTTGTCTCATTCCTAGTTATTGATGGGCAAGATACGGTTGGGTATATGGTTCGTGGATATGGCGTTTGTGGCGGTGATAGACAGGAGCAGGAGCATCCTTCAGCTGTCGCGGGTTTTAGATCGCCAGTCTGGGAACGTGACCTGAAGGGAACATCTTCTCCCTTGGGCACAGGGTCAAATGCAATGGTTACTCGTTTCTGAAATGGAGCCTCCACCACGAGAGAACCTGCTCCCTGCTTTTTGCTGTTTCCTGTAGGGGTAATTGGGCTCGAGCCATGCACAGGTGTATCGGCGTCGACATCGTCTGAACCATCGCGGCTGGATGGCAATCGCGCCTGTTCAATCTCGGGTAATTGCCGTGTGGTGTCGTCAGCGGACTCTATTCTTTGCTGTCGTCCTCTATGGACGTTGCTTGGGAGCAGATTCATCCATCTGGGTAGTGGTTTAGTCTTGCTCGGTCTGAATGCAGGTTGACTGGCGGGATCTAGGACGAAGACATAGACAACAGAAGCTGTTCCTCCTTTGACAAAACAGTACTGCTCGGATCTCAAGTCGCAAACATCAATATCACTGTGAGAACTGGAGTCATGGCCACAGCCATCTTCCGAAATGTCCATATTAGCTGCGTTTTCCAGCAATGGTGACATATCCTCAGTATTCAGTGGCTCAATTTTCTGATCTCCGTTAGCCTTTGAATAAACAGAATGATCCTATGCCCACATGACACGTTGACAGGCAAAGTGAGCCTCGTAAGCTCTCCTCACTTCGTGCTGCCCTTCTGCTTCGGCTGCAGCCCTTGGCCTCAGAAAACAGCTCCAATCTGTTGCGGCTTAATCCACCATCGAGCTTCGTCACGGTCTTGAGTCCCCTCTCCAGAACACGTCCCGTACTCTCCCCTGCAGTCTCAACTTCACAGACACTACATAACGGTACCTCCTTTAACTCAACCCCGATACATCTCGTAGTATTTCTGTTGTCCGCCTCATTTGCACTGCCATCCCACTTGCTCCATTCTCCTTTCGCGTCCGATTCTCTCCTTCCACTTTCGCTGCATACACTACTAGTAATTCTGGCTGGAACGTCCAGTCTCGTGCCACAAAGTAAGCAGCCAAAACATCCACGATGCCAGAAACACCAACCCAAGCTGACCACCTCGTCACCTCGCACAATACATTCTCCACAAACCCAGCATATGCTCAGATCTAACACCGCACGCCAGCAGGGCTTGCAGACGATCCGCGCGGATGAACCCAGTAACTTAGGTTGTGATCCGCGTGCCTGTCGCTGCCAGCAGATCGTACATGTGAAGGCAGGATGAGAATCGACTGGTCCACCGTGGTCGGATCTGGGTGCGGATCTGGTGGACTGGTACGTGCAATCTGACATTATGTGAGTGCTGGTCCAACAAGGAAATGAAGCATCGGGCCCTTCGTATGATGTTGCTGAATTGTAAAAGAGCGTGAGTACGAAGATGCACTGCCTGCACCGTTCTGCCTGTGGGTCCGAAAACGAGCGTGATTCAAAAACGAATGTAATGCCTAAAAGCTGTAACCTGCCACTCAGCCTGGGCTGAGCTTCAATGTCGTCTAAAAATGTAATAGGTGTGATGTTGTGATGTACTCAAGGACTGTTGCGGTTCTCACGACTTCATCCATGACATCACTCACTTTGCAATAGGAAAGAGCGAAGGTCGTATCAGAATGCTTTTTTCAATATTTCATCACCTCCCAATCCGCGAAGGAAGGAGCAATCACCATGGTTAATCGAACATAGATAGAGAGAGGGAGAACAAGCCGTCAATCATACAGGAAAAGAAATTGTTGTGTCGTAGAAGTGCTCGTGAGCCCATGATGGCAGTATGCAATGCAGAAGAAAGGGAGATAGTGACATCAAACCGTCAAAAGCCGTTCATGGCCCAAGCAATTTTCGCCGATATGCAACGCCGGGGAAAATTTCCATAAAGTACAGCAACCAGAAAAGTTGCGTCAAAAATGGACACGAGGTCAAGCAGACCTTCTTCTACCACCCAAGACCACATAACCCTCTGTAGTATGGTACTCACTTGCGCATTTTTGGTCGAGCAAGCATATTGAGGCGACTGAGACTCAAAACACCCTTCTTTTTGACGGGACTTGGAGTCTTGGCTCTAGGAGTAGTTTGGAGCTTAGGTGCGAAAAGCATATGGCCTTCAGGAACAGTCTTGGTCTTCTTGGGTGACCGCTCGATTTCCTCTTCGGCTTCTTCATCATCAGATTCGACTCGGCGGCGCTTCTTGTTGGCCATGCCGTGAGGAACAGAAGGAAGAGGCGCGGAATTCTCTTTATTACCACTGGGGAATGAGCCTGGCATAGCACTGGGAAGGACGCTGGGGCGAACCTGTCGAACGCTGGCCTGGCCTGGCGAAGATCCAAAACCCTTAGGGGATGATCCGAAGCTGATTGTATGGTCGCTGCGGAACGTAAACGTGCCAGGAACTGAAGGTGGAGGAACTTGGCGGGGTGGTTCAGGGAGTGGACGAACACCAGCGAGCGAGGGATAATCGACCACCTTCGAGGACACCCCGATATTGGGCAGATTGGCAATTGAAGGATACCCAGTGTCCATGGAACCTAGCTTGGACTCGGTCGTCAATCTAGGTTCGTGTCTTAAACCAAAGTTGATCTTCGAAGATGAACGAGGTATGCCGGATTTCATTGGTGACGGAGAGTGCTGTGTTGTAGCAGAATTCTTGTTGACAGTATCTGGAGTAAAGTTTACGTGCTTGACGATCTTACCAACATCAGCACCCGGAGTGGAAGGAATTGAAGGGAGTGGCTTCTCAAGGTTAGGCCGAGTGGGACTTCTCGTCAAAGAAGGAATCGAAGATGGTTTTGTGACGGGTTTTGTGACAGATTTCCTGGCGCTGAAGCTTGGATGTCGGAGAATTGACTTGACGCGATCAAACTTGCCGGGACTTCCTATCGAGCTACGGGGTTCGGATCTCACGATGCTGCTCAAGTTGTTGGTGATTGCGGACTTGGTCAAACCGCGAGGCGTGCCTGCCACAGACAAATTTGGCTTGGACGGTGACTTTGACAGAGTTGGGATTTGTGTCTTCTTCGTATTTGCAGCCCGAGATAAAGAAGCTTGAGTCGGTGTTGTCATAGCTGAAAGCATACTTGACTGGAAGCGTGGAATCGTTGGGGTAGATGGTACAGCCTTGTTGTCACCCCGAGGCCGAGCAGACGAGGTATCCTCCGACGCGTGCTTTCGAGCCCGCTTGGCAGGCGCCGTGTTCTCCAACCGCTCGCCGTGTCTTTCATTTCCGGTATCTTGTTCGTTGTTCTTGTTACACTCCTCCCTGTCGTCCAGTTGCGCCTTCGATTGTGTTCTCTTGAGACTGTTCCTAACTGGCGCGAAGCGTCCTGGCTGGGCACGGAAAGATGAAGGGTGCCCCGCGATTGAGTCCATCTTCTTGAATTCTGCCATGTGGACATCACTGAACCTACCAGCTTTTCCTTTTGGTTGTGCGATCTTTCGTCCTCCAATTCCTACTCCAGACTCGTCCTCTCTGCGCTTCTCCTCTTCTCGCTCCGCAGCTAGCTTAGCCTTGATTCGAAGAGCCTCTTCACGTAATTCATCCATCATCCGCTGAGCTTCAGGGCCAAGTTGGGGAACAGGACGAGCAAACCGAAAATCGAAGGTGGGAGAGGATATGCCGGCCTTCGAGGGGGTTTGTTGGGCGAGGCCTGACGGTTGGTTGTTCTTATTCGTCGTGTCGATATCAGTGAACCCAAGTCGCAGCCCAGAATCGGGTTCTTGGGTTGTGCTATGATGAGCCTTGCTTGGGTGCATCTCTTCTAGAGATGGCTTGAGGCGGCCAGCTGTAGCTGGAGTACGGGGTGCTAGAGGGGAAGAAATAATGGCATCGAGATTCGACTGAGGGACCAAGGTTGGTGTTTCGTCACGCTCAGCAAGAGATTCGAGATGGCTCGGTGCATTATTCAGTACCTACAGAGAGAAAATAATCAGCAAGAACTTGCAAAGATCGGGTGAGCGCAGATACGGTACTGTACCTTTGGCGTCCGGAGCCTGGACGAGCGTCGGCGTGGAGCAGACATATTGAGAGTTGGGTGAGACTGAGCTCTGCAGAGCTGTGTCTAGTGATCAGAGCAATCGCAATCGCAATTGAATACAATGCAAAGCAAGGTAGGGGTGGCTTATGTTATGGTGCTCGCAGACAGAAGAGTGGATGTCAATGATCACGAACTCCAATTCCGTTGTTGACTTTGCGGTATAAACAATGGGGACTTCGCGCTAATGACTTAGCGTGCCTCGTCACAAGGCTGACAGAAGGACCTGACTTTGCTCGATTGGCTGCCTCGTCTGCCTACCAAAAGACATCGTCGCTTTCTTCTACTGAACTTCAACTGTCAAAGGAATAGTGGATAGGAAGACTTACTTGAACCTCCAGCGTTTTGTTATGCATATGATTCGGACGTTCCGACAACACCGTCTGGGTTTGTCAACAGCAATACGCACATCGACTTACGACTGATGATCATTAAGATACCTCAGCAGCCTCGCTCCCAAATTGTCCCTCACTTGGTTGCACAGCACTCCTCTTCTCACGCCGATCGAGTGAAGACCAACCAGCAACGCCGGTCCTACCTGTATTTTTATCTTGTGGCCATCGTCGTCTCACTACTGCAACCATCTGCCCTGAGCTGGGGACTGGCTGGGGAAACCAGACAGATCAAGGGGCGTTCGATGTCGAAGCGGTCAACGATTGCTAGGAACCAGAACGAATGTCTCTCTGCGCATTCTGAGGGCGCTCGACAAATATATGCACCTCCGTTTTGGTTTTCGTACGTGCCGAAAAGGTTCTTGCATTGATGGACCGGTGATTACAGGTAGAAGAATATGCTGCTTATAGTTTAGAGGTGGTTTTACTCTTGATCGGAATGATTCGTCGTATTATTGATATTGATATTGATATGATCGACTGCTACTCGTACACACATACAGCCTTACCCAGATGAAACGGGCTGGCTGTACTTCCTCGAAGGGGGTTAGAGTATTCCAGTCCCGAGGAGATACCGTTTCTCTTGGACGGTCCCGAGATCTGCTGTCCGCTGCTTGGCCCTGAATCCTGCTGCCAATTGGCTGTCTTGTTCCCAGCTTGCGGGGTTGTCTCACAGAAAAAAGTCTTTCTCCGGTGCTACTCATCGGGTCCAGCGACGGGGGATAAGGCATGCGTATGGGCATGATAGCGAGGGTAGGTAGGGGAGGGAAGGGAAGGGCAGGGCAGGGCAGAGTAGAGCAGGGCTCTCGAAAACGCATCACGCATGCAGTATTTTCTTCCTCAGCCTGGCAGTCTGGCATGGCGTGGCGGTTCTTCTTCTTCTTTCGCCGAGGGGGTTCATTTTCCCAGCAAAAAAAAAGATGAACGCCACAACAGCCGCGAAGCTGCAACGCACCAATAATGGCTGCGAATCTTTCGACGCGACTTGTAATTACGACACAGGGCAGGTGATTCGGAACTGGCCAGAGGGGTGCCCGTTGTCAGTCTGTATCAGACCCAGTGGCATCGCAATGCAGTGCATGGATCGCTGACCAGGTTATGTGTTATGTGGACCTGGTTCGTCGCGATAGATGAGGAGACTTTTTAAGATTTTTGCACTTTGACTTGTCTAGGTAAGTGTAGGTAGGGTAGGCTGGGCTGGGCTGGGCGAGCGAGGAGATCAACAGCCTCTACCTTCGTAGTCATCCTAACAGACGATCATTTCTTCCGGCAAAGTCCAGTTCGGAAGTCTGGCATAAGCAAAGAAAAGGCTTTCTTGTTTAGGTTGACCTAGATCAGATATAACACAAAGATATGCGACAGCCACAACTACGGTAACAACATGTGAGCCACCGGCCACCTGCCACTTGCTCAAGAAGATGATGACCTGCAGCACCAGTAGCTGCGGTACTCACCCTACCTGCGTGCCCCAACTGCTGCCTGTGCCTTCTCTGAGTACCAAGTTGACCTCAGTAGTAGGTAGGCTTGGTAGCATTAGCACCTAGTACCCGTATTAGGGAAAAGGCGGATGAAAATGAAAACTCTTCACTCCAAGCGAGCGAAACAGATGGGGACGTTGCATTCCATGTTAGTACCGTGCCAGGCATGTTTTGAGTCTTTGACAGATAGATCCCTGTATGTCCTCGTAGCCAGTCGCCCCGCCCATGGAAGCCGTGGAAGCCATAGAATGGAGCTTGAGAGATTTTTGTGGAGGAGCCAATAGCCGCTCTTTGCACTACTCCGTAGAGGTAGAGGTAGAGGTAGAGGTATCTACGGAGTACTGCACTTCACTTCACTTCACGTCACTTCACTGCTTGTCTGCCTTTGGCACTTTGCCTAGGTACCTAAATTTGCCCACCTTTTGTCCCCTTGGCGTCTAGAAGACGACAAAGAACATTGTACTGTAATCCACCTTTTCCAGAACTTGCTTAGTGGTATCGAAGGCACTAAAAGCACCAAACTGCCTACTGTACAGTATCGTGGAGACCTCTAGCACCACGAGACAGACAACATCGATGCATCGCACTCTTATTTGCGTTCATATGCCGCTGCCGATGAGCTTCGACTAGCATCTCCTCTCCTCCACTCCCAGCCTGCCAGCCTGCCAGCCTGCCAGCCTTTTCCCTTGGACGAAGTTGAGAGAGGGGAACCTCCACTACCACCACCACCAGACCATTACGCCCTGGCCTGGCTTAGCCTAGCCTATTGTAGTAGCCTAGCCATTCCCTACCTAGTCACCCTCTCATTCGGCTCCGCTACCAGCACGAGGCCTAGCCGTGTCCCCTTCCGCCTTCGCAGCAGACTCTGCAAAATTCAAATACCACACTTTCCTTCAAATCTTTTACGTATCCAATTCCTGATTCCATTACTCTCTACAATCACTCAATCACTCAATCACTCGCTCACTCACTCAATCAATCCTCCCTCCCTCCTCTATCTCTCTATCTTCAGCCTTCTCTCTCGACCGTCGTCTCTAGTCCGACACACCCAGGAACCAAGCTCTCGGGTCCCAGTCAGTCGGTCTGTCAGTCAGTCAGATACAAACATAAGCTAGATCCGATACGATATCGGACGCACTCGCAGCCGCATCCAAATCAGTGTTTTGTTTACGTTTCTGTAGACTCTTATCAGTCGTGACAGTGGCCGATCAGTCAACCCAGGGAACGACTGCCGTGCAGTGGGGTTGTCTTAGTGGGGTAGAGCAAAGCTAGGAAGTCAATTCACTGCCATAGTAGGAGATGGCCGACAACATGTCCATTGACAAGAAGGAGTCTACTCGGGAGGGCTCCGAGGAGTCCATGGACCTCAACTCCCCAACTCCAGAGGCTGAAACTGGAGCCCCCCAAGAGAATGCTGCTCAACAGAAGAGGAAGGGTGGCCGCAAGCCGGTGTGTTGCTTCACGACCCCGCAATTCTATAAGTACTGACTAAGTCTACAGATTTATGCCACTTCCGAGGAACGCAAACAGCGTAATCGTCAGGCCCAAGCTGCGTTCAGAGAACGGCGAACAGAGTACATTAAGCAACTCGAAGAAACCATCCGAGTGCATGAGACCAATTTGCACAACCTGCAAACCGCCCACCGAAGTGCCGCTGATGAGTGTCTCATGCTGAGGTACAAGAACTCTTTACTTGAAAGAATCTTGCTAGAGAAAGGTATGCACCATTAGATCTTTGACTACACCCACCTTCTGATCGTGGTCCAGGTATCGACGTCCAGGCCGAATTACGGGCGAAAACGGGAAGTCCTCATCTTGGACCAACCCATATGCCAAACATGGCCCAAGCTCCTACTGTTCAGAGAGCGATCATGAATCGACACCATCAAGCAAGACGATCCAACTCTAGCATCGCTCCTAAGCTAGAACCAGGAGCGCCTATGCAGTCTCCACAGTCTCGCCCTACTCCATCTTCTCATGCCTCCTCCCCAACTTCTCATTCGCCAGGATTCCACCCTCAGGGAGTCATGACACCTCCGGCCTCAGAGTCCCAGATGCAATTTCAACAACAGCAACGGCTCCAGGCCGCCAAATCGCAACAACCTCACGCAATTCCAGGACCATCCGGATTACTTGGACATGCGGGAGCAATGGGGGCCCCCATGGGAACAAAAGGACAAGGAGTCGGTGGGGCAGGTAGTGCGGGAGGTGCTCCCATGGGCCCCGGGTACTATCCCCCCTCCGCCGACTACCAGAGTCACATTGAGCATATAAAGCAACTCGGCAAGCTGACCCCTCCCCTTCTCAATTTCTTTAATAGAGCTATGTTCGTCCTAGATTGATTCCGTGAGTACAGAACAGGAGTACGATGCGCAAGCCGATATGGTCGATGACCAAGATCCAACCGAATCTGGCCCCGGCCCCTACCCTGAACCGATTCCAACAGCGCAGCAGCAGATGCCGAACCAGTTCCAGCAGATGGGCAACCAAGGGTCTAACCAGGGCATGCAGACCGGCGATCATCCCCAAGCATACACATCTATGACACAGCAGCTCATGGACCCGTACGACCCAATGCTCGACATGGACCCCTTTGGACTCTCGGCTTCAATGTAAGTGTCACCGTATAGCATTCTCCTATAATCCTGATCTGTTCCTACTGCTAGGCTTGGAGTACCTGGGCGTTACGCAAAGCTCTAAACGTTATACTTCATGCGTGACTATCAGCTTGACCAGAAATATATTGACTTGTAATTGTAGGCAATTCCCTTCGTCATTTTCCTTTGATACCAGCTCGATGAGATGAGCAAACGATACCCAGAAGCCATGGACATGACTTGGGGGACTGTGGCGTTATTTGGTAGCATTGCATTGAGACGGTGTTTTGGCCTGAACTGGCAGCATTGATGGCGTTAGAATCTGGGCCGATGAGCATAAGCACCGAAAATCAGACACTAGGTCATTGGGGGTGTCAAAAGACACCGGGTGTCTCTATGACATAGCAGTAAGCACTTAATTATGAGCCAGGCTGATACGTGTGCACTCTGGGTGATGCTTGAAATGGCTCATAACCTGATTCATACTGGCGTGGACTGGACTGGGTCGCATTGCAAGAAACGCAGAGTCTGGGAGCATGGCCATGCGTGCTACATATTGCACTAATTTTCATGTAAGCTACGACGAAATTGGGGTGGGCTACCAGAGTTTCAACAACATTGAAGAAGTGCTCCAATTCAAGAGTGAAATGTTCGTATCGGCTGTTTGTCTTCCCAGCTGACCGAGGCTACCCAGAAAGACCTCACGTTCTCAACATGATCAGCCACCTGCAGTAAGGAACGATGTCATCTTAATGAAAATACGCTATACCTAGGTATTTATGAAATGCCTTACCCCCTATTTATTTATGGACGGGCCGCAACTTACTGCCATTCAAGGCAGCCTTCATAAGTAATTCATGTACCCCACAACGAAGTGGCTTTGCACATTTAATGTTTTGTGGTCCATTCCTGACTGTTCACGGCCACCTCGAATGACATCCCTTCCTTCTGCGATGCATCAGACCTCTGGGAATAGATTTATACCTGGGCCAACACCACTGGTATAGTCTAAATTTTCATATAGAAGCTCCAGTTCGCAGTAGAAACTCATGTATCCTAATTCGCAACAAGTAGCCCTGACGAGAGTTAACCGAAATTCCTGAAATATGGGAAAGCCCTAACATAGACTAAGCCCGTTCAGGTCGCTAGTCTCAAAGCCGAAGGACAATTTTAGTTTCAACCTCAGATATTGTCAACAGGACAAACCTCTCCCCTTCAAGCATCCAACTCATCAACAACTTCTCGAGAGACAGCTTCCTAGTATATAGGAACCTGTCCGTCTCGATCTTCCCACAAGTACTCTCCGAATTGTTCCCTCGATTGCAAGGCCTTCTTCGGAGGCGCTCGAGTCGGCGGACAAGATGTCGGCAGTTGCATCAAAAGTGAGCCTCCATTTCAATTCCCCCCTTGTCCCACAACATCCAAAGCATCGAGAGACGATGCGCAGATATCTTGCACCCAATTAATCATGGTTATTGAGACATGCCAGCTGACTCCTGTGCATCTAGAACCTCTACGAGCTTCTCGGTATGCCGAAACCCGTTCCAATCAACACCGTGCCTGGGGACCACGCGACTGACGAAAAGTGACAAATAGGCAATAACCACGATGAGGACTCCGACAAGGAACCTGAGCCACCAGTGAAGGTCATTGACAAGACTCCTGCGAGAACCACCAAGCGCAATGCTCCAGCTGAGGCCCCGGCTTCCAAAGCTCCAGCAGCTACTGAGGGTCGTGGTGGTCGTCGTGGAGGATTCAACGGCAATGAAGGAGGTCAGTTGATACCATGCGCACCCAATCCCAAGTTCAATTGCTCGTATGGAGCTGCATTGATGTACAGCTATTCTGACAACATTCTCTAGCTTTCCGTGACCGCAATGCTGGCAGCGCCAATAACCGAACAAAGCCAACTGAGGACGGCCGACAAGATCGACCAGCTCGTGCTCAAGGAACTTACGATGGACGTGGACGTGGAGGATCCCGCCGCGGTGGCAACATGGACCGTCACAGCAGAACCGTAGGAGGGTAAGATCTTCACTTCGATAGCCTGCGAGATAAATCTCTGACTCTATTCGCAGCGAGTCTGAGAAGCAAGCTGGCCATGGCTGGGGAGCTAACGAAGGCACAGCTGAGCTTGCTGATGAGCAAGCTGGTGAAGCTATTGCCAACGCTGAAGCCAAGGAGGCTCTTGGTGGTGATGCTGCTCCAACTGACGGCGCTGTTGCCGAAGCAGACGCTGAGCCAGAGGACAACCATAAGAGTTACGAAGAGTACTTGGCCGATCTTGCCGAGAAGAAGCTCGCACTCGGTGCCGGTGTCCCTGAGGCCCGCAAGCCAAATGAAGGCAGCAAGCAGGACAAGAAGTGGGCAAATGCCAAGGCTATTGCTAAGGAGGAAGAAGAGGACTTCGTTGCTGCCGCAGCTGGCAAGGCCAAGCGTGAGCGTGAGCGCAAGCAGAAGCAGACCATCGACATTGATCAGCGCTTCGTTGAGGCCCCTGAGCAGCGTGGTGGAGGACGAGGTGGAGGACGAGGCGGTCGAGGCCGCGGCGATGGCCCATCCCGTGGTGGAAGAGGCGAGGGTCGTGGTGGGAGAGGCGAAGGCCGAGGAGGACGTGGTGGCCCTTCAAGAGGTGGTCGCGGTGGCAACTCAGGAGCTCCTCGCGGAGGCTCTGCGCCCATCAACACTAACGACAAGAGTGCCTTCCCAAGCCTGGGTGCATGAAGTCTCGAGCCAAGAGCCAAAAAGTCTCCAGATGATCATCTGAGTGGTGCGAATCTTTACGATAAGTCCTTACAAACGAATGATCGGAGCAAATCTGTGTGCAGCGGTGGTAGCAAAATGTGTAGTAGGTTCTTCGAAAATGGACAACTAAATGGAACTGGCGATTCAATATTATTGCCAGTCACGTTGGTTCTCTCTCGCGCGTGTGTTCTCTTTTCTTTTTCTCGGCAATAAAAACTTTCAAGAGCTTGTGGATGATGGACTCCGTTTGCTGAGGCAATGTCTCGGGTTTCAGGTCGTGCAGAAGTTTATGTCTGGGGCACTCGCATGATTCAGCTCGGTGTAAGGTGGGAGATCTTCATCTTTCATCGCATCGATCGGGTTATAACTTTCTCTTGCATGGGTTATGGCTTGTAACGGTAGAGTCTTTGCAAGAGGCACTTCTTTCGAAATGGCTGCTGGGTATTCAAAAAAAAATCAAATGCATGTATTGTTCTTCTAAGTCGACAGCAGAAGTGGATTTGCAAGACTTATGGAATCCCCCAAGATAAGGATAAGTAGGTGCGGTACCAATGAAGCTGACTCGTCTACTGTGCTCGTGCTTACTTGACTTTTATTGTTTATATACATATTACATATTCCTTGCGATATCACTAAAAAGTTTCATATTTCGCAATACTTTGCTTCGGCCCTGCTCTGGTCTCGTTTTCCTCGGCCAGGACGTCCTTGATATTTATCAACAGCGATAACTTTCTGAAGTACCCCAATCGACTCGAGCCGTTGAGCTTGTCATGGTTCTTGTGTCGGTATTTGTTTCGTCTTGGGGCTCTTGTGCTGCCCTGTGCAATTTTCCGTATTCAAGTGACAGCTTCCAGGCCCCTTCTTCCAGAGGGTGTGGACAGTGACTGTTGGAATAAAAGCATGGATGCAGACCTCTCCTAATATCCAACGAAGAGCTGTGTATCTTGGCCACATTCTGGGAGGCGAGGTTGGCAGTGCCTCAATTCCGGACCAATATAATCCATCTCTCTTCCATGCGACAACTTGAGACGTTTTGTCGTGCAGGTCTTCGCAATCTTTACTTCGTTTCCCGTCCGATATCCAGCAGAGCCTCTCTATCAGTTGGAAAGAGGCCCTATCAGTGGTAAATGCGAGCCAACGAAATTAATTCCCAATCCAAGATCGTTGTACTCCCAATTGAAGCATGAATACGGACGGGGTAAGCACTTCCGCGGGAATTAAGATTCTCGATGAGCTTGCGCTGTAGACGATATCCTAGCAAGAAATTTGAGCAGGCATTGTAAGTTCTTTGCGTCTGGAGTCGTGTAAGATCAGTACTGGACAGGCCTGTACGTGGATTATGTTCGGTTGAGGTCAGCACCAGCATTCTCCATCTTGAGGCCAGCGATAGTTGCCAACATGACAGCCATATGCGATGGATGATAAATTGCCAATCTGACCTCTTCACATCTTTCCGCTCATCATGCTGAGTGCCGATTTTCTGGTAGTAGTACCACTTCCAATCGAAATTTCGCCTCAAAAATTTAGAATGCTGCTAGGTTTCTGGTGCATCTTGAGTATCATTCTGCCGTAAAGGGTACGCACACTCGTAAAATTTCCTCGTTATACTAGAATAAGCAACTCTTCTTAGTCAACCAGTCCAAGAAGAATTACTTGTTTGATTCCTCAGACCTAATACAAAATGGTACAATCAATTCTGTTCAATGCGGCTGGTGTTCTTGTTCTTGTTGTTTACCGCTCGCTTCGAAGCGAGCTATCCCTGAGTAAACCATTTCGATAGTACTACCTTGACAATTGTGTTTGCACGCGTTCACCCTGAAATATGCCCTAGGCGTATGCCAATCCCAGGTCAATTAACATCTCTTTATACTTGAATTACTGAGGGCTTAGACGTAAACCGTCGTCGAAAGGCTCTTAATATTCTGTCCCTGTTACTATTATTGTCATTTTAATATTTTCTCCCTTGTCTTAGAAGTTGAGAGCTGGTGCCTTGATCGTTTTTGTTATCTCAATTGAATTCAATCTTTAGTCAATAGTGATATTCTACAATATAAGTCTTTGTTGTCAGACCTATGTCCGCAAGTTAGCACCGTCGATACAGGTGGGGATCAACGGCCTAAACAGCTGGACAACCGTGCCACTTACCCACTACAATGCATCAGATGCGGCACAAACAAAGGTTGTATAGCGTGATTTCATGTAAGTTAGAGGGACGAGAGTATGCTTGTAGTAATAAATTGTAGATAGATGTCTATGACCTCGTCTTCGTTTCGACTTAACGGCGCCTGCTTTCTTCTGCGGGGATTTTCTCCTCAGACCAGCAGCGACATCGCGCATGCTGCGATGACACATTGGAAAGGCGAATTATTCGAATTCACGCTTCAATAACGGTCAAATGAGCATTTGCAGGGCCTGCACGGTTTTTCCTTCTTGTGGATCGAGGGCTTCTGTGATTGCCTGGAATCGTTTCGTGTTTTGCCAAAAGGCGGGAGCATCAGTCTGGGTTTCAAAGTGCTGTATACTTCAGGTGACGTGGCTTGAGCCACGAAGTTTCTTTCACCATGCTGCGCAGGTCGTGCTCCATTTCGAAGGTACCAGGGTCTCGTACAGATTCTCACTTCATGTGACTTGAAGATCCATGTGTATACTACAAAGTAAATATTTGTCGAGTGGCGTCATCATCTGTTTGAATAATCACTGGAACAAGCCATCAAGGATACTTTATCGGATTTATATTTCCCCTCGTGCATACAGTACAGTCGAGTCGGACGAACTCTACCAGGTAAAGGTGTAGTTGATATTCCCTAGAGGTCTCAAAAGGGCTGTCTCAGCGGCACTAGGAGTAATGAATCGTGAATAGCGCTGAAAGTTTACATAGTAGTATGCTTCCACCCCGGGAAAGATGTGGGTATAGTTTTACGTTTCATTCTTCGGTGATGATAGATCGATATCGCTTCTCACGATTTCGTCTTTTTTTTTTTGTGAAAACCTGTGCCCCTTCCATCACCCTCTCCGCCGAGCTACCTATATCACCGATCCCTGATATCCTCAAGACCACAACACCTTGGCTAAATATCTCTGCAAGGCTTCGCTTTCTGGTCGACGTTTTCAAGCCATCACTCGGCGGCTCCATCTGTATCGTCGCTCCTCTCTACAAAAGTCCGCACTCAGTCCTCCTCGCCGGTCTCTGAAACTCAAATCACAGCAGAACAACAAAGAGCACTGCCCGTCGGATACTTTTCGGTTCTTTCGGTCTCCTGCATGCTTCCACCTCCTCCCAGCTCTTGTGGATCGATCTGAACAACATAAAAGATACACTTACACAGAACCATATGCTGAATCTGCAAGGTGCTTGAGCAGAAGCTATGAAGTGCGTATGCATTCCATGCGGGGATGATAGGGCGAAGGACTTTGTCATCTACAAGCTTTTTTAAGAGAGCATTCTGAAGAGGTAGCAAAGCTGTAAGCAAAAGTACTTCCCGCTCGAGCAATCGATACTAACTATCTGTTGTAGCATTTCAGGTTCCTCTACTTTCGTAACTCTACTCGTCGGTCCAGAAGAGAAGAAGGTTACTTGTCACAAGGCTCTGCTTGTGTATTACTACAGATATATTTCGACGGCATGTTTTATGGAGACTGCATTGAGGCACGAAAAGGCGAGATCAAGCTCCCCGACGACAATCATGAGGATATCGCAGCCTTTGCGAAATGGGCTATTACGGGAAACATCTATGCCTGATACAAAGATATCGGAGACTCATGTGTTGTCGAATTCAATATCAAAAACCCAAAAATCAACTCCCCTGATATTCAACGATTACGGGTTCTAGGTGACAAGCTGATCGCACCAAAGTTTACCAACGATGTCATGCGGCTACTCCAAAATAAATACCACAGGCATTACCTCAGTCCAGCAGCTGCTGACTACGTGTTTACCCAGGCTCCCGAAGACTCCAAGCTCTGGGATTTTACAGAGCAGTTGACCGCCGTAGTTGGGCCTCTGAACCATTCTTACAGTAGTAAGCTATTCAACAGAGAAGAGTGATTGGACGTGCCAGAGCATGGGGGCTCTTTTGTGCGCGAATGTGTTGAAGATGGCTTCAACAATCGTCTCAGCCAGGAGGAGGAGGACGACGACGACGATAAGCCCTGGCGTGCCCAAAACGAGCACCTTTACTTCCAGGAGGAGGAGAATTACGAGTCACCAGTGCAATGGCTAGCTACGAAGACCACGTCCGAACTCAACTGATACACAAACTTTCGATAGCCATTTCTCATAGCCATATAGTTTGGTTCCCGGATCCGGTGAGTATAAATTACCCGTCTGTCATGAGACCTTCGTCCCAACTAAGAGATACGGCTAACAGCCTATGCGTAACAGTGCCTTGATTCCTTTGCAGATTTCCAAGGGCGCGATGATGATGATCGAGTATCGATTGCAAAGCTAAGCGGCGATGGACTCTTTGGCGACCAAGCTCACACAGCCTGATCGAGAATATTACTGTTGCATAAGGTCTGCGAGGCGGGACAAAGTATGAGAGTCGGATTCGAAATATATGCCAGGAGGCTCACAGACAAGACTAGCTCCCACAATAGAAGTCAAATCGATCGTGGTATCCCTTTATGCTGTGATTTAGGATATGGAAATGGCATTTTTGGTATTCTGTACGAGCGTAGCAAGTCCATTTGAGGCCTGTCCTGACTTTTGATCCTGACGGACTGCTGTGAGGTACTTTGGATGTCCCTTAATCGTCTATTCCTCAAGCCCAGCGCCAGGCATCGGGGAACAGGCTGCATAGCAGTGCCTATTGCCTGATATTTGAGTGTTTCGAGGCTTGGTCATATTGCGAAGAAAGCAGGACGGAACATACCCATTTCCTCTGGATATACTCTACTTACTCGACAGCTCAAAGTAATGTAACCTCCCTGGGTAGCCACCGCAGGCCCATCAACCCTAAGTTCCGCTGTAGTTCTGGCCACAGAAGCAGTAGCACCAGGTACCGAAGGAATCACTCGTCACCCCTCCTGCCCAGATGGCGAAGGACTGCATGACTCCACCTTTTGGTGTATCTGAAGCGTCTGCTTCTGAGAGCCAAGTATCATCGGTTTCCCCAGACAAAGTTTTACTATCTGTGTTTACCGATACGTCGCAATTGCCGTGCCTGTCCCTGTGTCAAATACCTCCTAGCAGATCAACACAGCATATTTATTGACAGGTCCTGGTCAGATGCAAACAAATCATACATCGACCGATTGTTAGATTGAGTATAGTTACGTTAATATAATTCGGGGAGTCACCCGCAGAGGAAGTGCTCACAGACAAGACAACCGACCTTGGGAGTTGGCGAAACATGGGCAAATGAAACCAGGAGAATATCTTTGATCGCAGTCTCCGAGAGCTACTTGCTGCATTTGATTCTGTATTCTGGTTTGATATCGATGACCTGCCTTGGTGGCCGAAGAAAATGCCTTGAAATCACTGCAACCTTAAGACTCGGGCGTCCAAAATACCGTGGGCACATCGGCTAGCCAAGATAAGACCAGGAATTTCTGCGAAACATGGCCTTCCAATGCTAGTTACTTCATCCGATCCATACCCAGCGTATCGACGCCAGATCTCGACGTTGTTGCCCGAGTATTACGAAGTGTCGATTCCCTCTCTTCGTCTCAGGTGGCCTTTACAAAGCAGAGCATCCTACAGTGAGTTTTTTTTTTTGCAGCACAACAATGGTGGGCGGTATTTTTTATTCGAAATAATCGGATACGAATGCAAGGTCCGAACGTATTGAGGCTGCCGTAAAGGGGAGGCCGACACCAAGTTGGTACAAAATAGCTGGTGGAGTTGAACAGCTTCCACGAAGGAGAGCTCGTTGGTAAAGCAAGCTATTAGCTACGAAGTCTGCACAGAAGCGAGATCCTTGTAGTAGAAAGTGACTGGCCGGCCATGCCATAGAGTATAGAGTGATAGGTTTTATATAATTAAATATAGGGCCAGTGGAAACAGGAGTCCAGGTAGTAGGAGTCGCTGGGCGAGATTGGCCATATTCTACGCCAGCTGAACAGAACATCTGCGAGCTTCAAATTACGGTGGGTCTTGGGTACCCAAAAGAAGAGATTCCGAGGACCCCAAGGACTTTCGCAGGTGCGTTTTACTATTATTCACTCAACCACAGTATTTGTATCGCCTGTTACGGGGTAACGTCCCCGAACAAAAGCACATCTCACGTAGAAGAGCCAGAGCTTTAAGAACAATCCGTGAGAGTCTGAAAAGCTTGTGCTTGTCCGGATGTAGAAGGAAGGATTTCCAGTTTATACCAGGTTGGAATCTAAGGTGGCTCCAGGAACCATCTGTGGATGCCTGAGCTATAGGGTAATATATATAAGTCCATTTGATATCGCATGCTGGAAACATGATGCTAATACTACGAAAGCTAGGACTTGAGGTCGGGTGGGACGGGACTTGCACAACAGATTCCACAACCTAGACAGCCTCGGGTTCGAAAGCTCTGAGGTGATTATTGCACCATCCCCAACAATCGGTCAGCATCAAAACATATCCAATGATCGTGGGAGGCTCAATATCTTTTCTTTCCACCATCCACAACAACGACGAATAAAGTAACGATTCTTGCATTCGTTGGCGATGCCAACCATCATGGCCGATCCGAACTGCTTGAGGCTGCCGGAATGCGGCCGAATAATTTGGGTTAAATCGAATTTGTGACGGCCTTTTCATGTATGCATCAGCTGCACATTTCGGGATGAGACGTGTCTTGCTCGACATGATTGAGCAGGTCTCACTTCTGTGGACGATCCCCAGGAAGCGTTTGAACCACTCGGTGATGCGGGACTCGGACGACATGAAAATCCCCCTGTCTGAAATCATTTGGGAAAGGACGGAGCAGGGAGTAGAGCATAGAAGATGCACACTTCCTCCTGTTCAGCACAAGTTCGCGTCAAGCTGAAGCTTCGATAGGCCTGCCTTGCTTCTCCGGACGTGCGAAGGAGACAGAACTGGACAGGCTTAAGCAATGTGCTTGAGCAAGCCCACTCGAACCGTTGGGTCGATGGTGTCTCTCGTCATCAAATGTATCTCTGTGCCGCCTTCAGTCAAAAGAGGAGAACCATTTCAGCTGAAGAATGTTATTTGAGGCTCTCTTGATAAGATCAAAACAGTACTCAAGCTGGAGTGAAACGGTAAGACTGGTTTGCCTCGTAATCTAGCCTATCATATGCCTTTCAATGCAATTTTCCGGCAGCGACCGAGTCTATACTCGTCCCAACATAAGTCAACCACAACGGCGGTGCGAACACAGAAGAAGAGGAAATAGACGAGAGGAAGAGAGGGAGGTCAACGGGGATCCGAGGAGGTGGCTTTGCAGGGGTTCGAAGCACACAGCAAACAGAAGTGCAAAATGCATGACCAGCAGCTTCAGCTTTGGCCAAGGCTTGGATCCTTCGCCCAGGACCCCCTCCCGGCGCGCTGCTCTCTGAGTACTGACGTGCCTGTGATGAATATGCAATATGCAGTCTCTGTTGTATCCTTTCGAGGGAATCTGGTCTACGTCAGATCATGATCAGACGCAACTCCACCAAAAGCCTCGACCGAATGCCGACAACTGAGACCAATTCCGTCTTTTGTCCTGCAGCAAGCAGTGGAGGTAGAACATGCCTTATCGGTGGCTGTCAATGCCTATGGAACGACGAGTCCCAAGTGGACCAATAAGTCGGTCAAGAGACTCTTGACGCATAGTCGATTGCGTCCACCAATCTAACAAGTAACAACCTCCATTCCAATCAATGATCTGATCGGTCGGGGTCGAGGGTGTTGGTTGGTGCAAGCGCCGCCTTGCAAGAATCATTGCAGGACAATAAAATGCAGGCAGGGCAACGAGCTACCTAATCAGAAGTCTGAGCTCCTTTGGCGGCCGTTTTCGTGAGATTCGCGAGATTTTGGTTCGGATCATCCGTCGATCTAATCCCGTGTGGGCCGTGTGTCTTTGTCTTTGCCCCTTCCAGCGATCGGCCCTGGTGCAGGTGCAGTGGTGACCCCAGAGCTGGGTCTGTCTGTACGCAATCCGGATCGACACTTTGGTACTTTTGCAACTTTCGTGATTTTCAAGAAACAATCTGCGATGGACGGAAACCAGCATAGGATACCGTGCAGAACATACTCAGAGTAACATCCAATTAGATAGAGCAGTGACAGAGCGAGCCAATGATTGCGCGTGCGTCATTCCACTACCGAGCAATTCTTCGCAAATAAACAACTGTTATAAACTTTACTTTATGTTATATCTGGGAAGTCAGCAGTCAGTCGTGTAGGTATCTGGCAGAGTCTCAATTGCAGTGTCCTGCCTGCGCCAGCTGCGCCAGGTTGGTCACCAGTATCTCCGCCAAGGCCAAGTCCGGTCCTAAACACGCCAGGTCTGTCTGTCTCTCTCTGCATTGTTTAAGGTAGTTCAGCAGTCCCATGACTGTGGCTTAATCGAAAAGTCTGGGTCGTTTAAGGACAGGGAGCCGATAGCAGAGCCGGAAGGAGGTGGTCTATTCTCGGAAAGCAGGGTTTCCCTCTGCTTGCCTGGGCTACGAGCAGTAGTACCCAAGGGAGAATATTTACCTCATAATCGTAGTGTTTATTTGTTTGTTTGTTTGTTTCTTTTGTAGGGTTCCACTGCATTACTGTAACGCAAGTCCCAGCAAGCGGATGAGCCCGTGTTTTACGTTTGGAAGCGCAAGCCACAAAATGGGATTCCCTGGCTGGCGTCGCCAACCATCGCCAATTATCGCCAATTGGGGTCAAGCCAGCCAGGATGAACCACAGGGATGCGAAAGGCAAGTTGATGGTCCCGGGCATTAGGGCCAGAGGCTGTGGTCTGCAGGTTCAGGGATAGGTACTTTTTACCCATGAACAACACCTACTTGTACTCTCGCTCCCGAGGATGGCAAATAGCAAAGCATGGGGGTGTTGTCGGAGCGTGCTGGCGTGCCAGTGGTGCCGCTTGCGTATCCACTGCACTGGCAAGGCGAGCTGTTAGCCCGGTCATCAACAGACTGAAAAGAGAAGCGAGAAGAAGGAGTTGAAGCTGCGACTCGACGACCTTGACTCTGAGCTGAGATACTCAAATTTCCGGTACCATGATAATACCTGAGAGCACGGTCAAGGAGAAGAGCCAACTTGGTAAGGCTGCCCTCTCTCTGGTCACCCTATAGAGGAAAATGCTGGTCAGAAACAACCAACGACTAGAGGGGTAGTTGTTTCATACCCGTACCTTGCATTATTTCTGTACGGAATCAAGAGCTAGCCTATTGATGGAATTGTCGCTGAGTCCAGGGTCCGAGAGTTCCAATTTCCGCTCATTTTATGGAAAGCGCCGCCCTGGCATTGGAACACGTTGGACGGCTGGAGTAATACCTCAGAAATCACCTCCGAGTGGGAAGTGAAGCTTAACATACCACAGCGCGTCTAGCAGGTCTTGAACGAGTTTGAAAACATCCATGGCTATATCAATTACTACTGTCCCATTGGTCCGATGATCAAAGTTCAGCGTTACATCGCACTAGATTTTCCGATGCAGCGTGCACTTGCATTGTCTCACCGCGTTCTCCACAGACTTCTCCTCGCAAGAAATAAAGCCAACGGCCAGTAGACTCAAGTCCCATGGCGCTCAACGTATAGGGTATATTCAGGCCAGTCAGAGCACCATGGGCTGGCACACTGACGCTAAGCTCCTCCTTGAAGAAGCCGATCATATGCTGGCACTTCTCCAGTATCATTTACCTGACCAGGCAATTCAGCGCCAAGATCATGCCAACAACAGGTCGTAAAGAACAAAACCTTTGAAGAGCTCAGTATCTACAATGAAGAACTCCGATTCTGCCTCACTTCCAGTTAGTTCCAGTACGCGCCAAGCATGCCTTAGGTATGTCTCTGCTCGAGCAAAGATATGCAAACAGCCTGCAAAATTCAGCCATGGTGCTGTGTTGAACCAGAATTGATACTTTCGATGCCTCTCGTGCTTAGTCCCTTGCATTTGTTAAAGACAATTGAGCCACCGATTTCAATAATGGTCAATTATCGGGACATGCAACCCCTGACGAGGCCAGGATGCCATGGCCTTGTCCTTGTCGATGGTTGAGCGAGAAAAGAAACTTCGATCTGTCCCAATCTTTGGGTCGATCGATGATGTTTAAGATACGATTCAGGCTCCACAAAAAACAAGTGCTTCGTGAAGGCTACTCACAATCAATACCCACAAGAGATTTCATAGCGACGCCCCTCAGACACTGATGGTAATAGGCTAACGAGCGTTGGGCCAGTGCCGTGAAGTCGGAAGACGAGACATGGAGACGGGAGGTTGCGTCGAACATTAAAATACTAGGCATGGAACATGCTTCGAGAACCAGTTCCATATGATTGCCAAGCTCCATCTTGCTCTAGAACGGTCGTTGAATCTAGAACGGTCGTTGCCAAGGCGAAGCACGGAATTCAATTGCAAAAATCGACCTGGTCCCAAAAACTGCAACAACTGCAGCTAACGGTAGTGTTCACGATATGTATTCATGCTACTGTATTGCGGTGCATACCAGCTCATTCAATCCTTCAAAGTTGATACTACCTCATCGAGTATATCCATTACACTCTCGCTCATCTTAATACTGTACTCACGGCGAGAGTCTCTAGGGATGAGGTGAGGTGGGACCACAGGAGCCTATTGTCGTTTGTGCAACGACGTTTCTTGACCACAATCCTGGGACGACTAAAGATTCCTTATTTGCCTTCTTTGACGGCCGGCTGCATCCTCGTGGAACTCGGTACAAGGTAAAGTACAGTACGGATCATTATAGGATGCAGGCCCAAGCGGACAGACCCAACTCGATGGTTAGAACGTTCAGAAGAGCGGCTCTTGCCTTGGGAAGCAGTATCTGAATTGGCAATCGATCAAGTAGTAGCTTGAGATACATTACAGGCGGGACGGGACCGTATACCAATGGAACAATAAACAACGAAGGGGGTTCTGTTCCAGAATTTTCCTTTTCCCAGAACAGTTCCATTCAGTACTACGGTGATCCTCAGCCATAGATGTCCGAACCAAGATTTCCCTTCTTGTCCAGATGCGAAACTAATTCCTTGTACCGCTGCATTTGCAGTAAAACATTGCATATTGAAAGGCTTAGACGTATGGGAGCTGAAGTCGAGACAACGCTATGGGCCCCGTTAACCTTGGAGCAAGGAGCAAGAGAGAGGAGAAGAATGCATGCTGAGAGAACAACATGTACCCACTACAAATCCTACCCGTCTCACCCTATTAGTGACCCTGGCTGGACCTTACAGAGTTAATTTATTGATTTCCAGTCGGAATATCTACGATCCGCAGAGCGGAACGAAGATCATCTGAGAAATGGATACGCACAGGGAAGTGAAGCAGAGCAAGGGTCGGGGCAGGAACAGCCAAATTTGAAATGAGTCGTGATGGTTGAAAAGCTTCGTGGTGCCTAAGGTTTATAGTTTATTCCTTTTCGCTGTCTGTTTCCAACATCGCCCTGCGAACGCGGCTCGACCCTTTCTTGACCATTGAGGGGCAATAAAACGATACTCTACCGTACACGAGTCACGAGTCGCGAGTCATGATTAATGACGGGAAGAGAAGGGTGGAAGAAAGAGGAAGGAAGGAGCTAAGAGTCCAAGAGGCTGCAGATCAGATCCCACTGGTCAACTCAATGGCGCTGGCGGCTTGCATTAGTCGCTTGAAGTCGCCGACCTCAACCCAGCGGGATGGGATGGGCCACTTCTCAACGACTTGGACTTGGGCACAGCGTCACGTCGGTAAGCGAGGTGCCGTCTGCACAACATCGAGCATCATGTCGGCTGCTGGCCAAATCAAGATCAAGAGCAGTTCATCCGCCGTGGTGCAGTATGGCCTCACGCATATTCTCACCCATAGGACTTGACATCCATCTCGATGTCGCAGACAGTCGCAGACAGCTCATGAAATGCCTTTCACATAGATACTGGAGACACACCCACGCACAGGACCGGCGCCTTTATATGAGATAGATGAGATAGATGGGACGATTGAGCTTGCTACGGCGCAGGGCTACCTCCTTCCACAATGAATTGAGTCTACCTGATTGAACCGAACAAAATTATATACTCCGTATGGACTACGGAGCAGCTATTTCGTGCCAGGGTTTATCACAAAGCTTATTGCTTTCATACAAGCAAGATGCCATGTCGAGAAGCTCGCTAAGCCCAAGAGCATGTATGATCTATCGCTGAGAGGTACACAGGCATGGTCGACAGTCGACACGTCCCTCCTCCGCACCCGCACCTGCAAGCTATCCAGTGATCGAGATTTGGCGTCGAGTCTAATCCTGCGCTATACAGTAGTGGTGCTTCTGAACATGACACAGTGTCTGGACGACACTGGACGATACTGGACGATACTGGACGATACTGGACGATACTGGACGATACTGGACGATACTGGACGATACTGGACGATACTGGACGATACTGGACGATACTGGACGAGGTAAAGGCCCGGTAGTGTGATTTACTATGGTACCGCAGTCTGCATGCGTGATATTGTCCGATGCCCGGACCTTGAAAAGTCGGGACGCTGGCAGTTGATTCTAGAGACGTGGCGCAACGGTTCTCGCGCTTTGGAAAAGAGGCTTTTAACGATTTTCCTAGCCCGGGCGGGAGGTCCGGTAGCGCAGAGCATCGCAGTAAAACGGTCCTTCCAAGTTTCAACGCGCAGAATTATCGAAGCCAACGGACAGCCCGTGCCTGATTCAAGAAACGGTCGGGCCGTCATTCTAGCATGCCTGTCTACTGACTGCTAGTCTCGATCTCATCTGAACAGCAGGAAACTCGGAGCTTCTCCATTATCGTTAGTCCACGCTCGAGCAACTTTGGTTGCGTTTTACAGTAACTTGCCTGCTATACGACTAACATCTTTTCCAGGGAGTCAACAGGATCGACTGGGCATCATGGTCCATCCCGGCTGCGCTATGGCTAGAGAGGTGTTGGATTGACACTGCAGATCAAATTCTCTTGCTCCCGGCAGCCGTGCTGATCTACTGACTACTGCGGTCCATTCAGATCAGGGCAGATCTGGGCGGGGGTTTATCCACTATCATGTGGAGGATCTGTCATGACTCTTGGCTTCTGTTGTCTCAATAATGGGCTCAAGTGGCACGCATTGCAAAACCCTCTCCATTATAGGTCGGTATACTCTTGTATGAGCATTGAGTTCCAATTACAGTCGATCAGACCAGAGCAGATGAACAGGTGTTTGCATTGTTTGGGAACGTTTGCTTCTTCTGAAAGGAAGGCCTGAAGATGAATTGCATGGAAAAATGCACTTCTGTATTTAGAGTGGAGGAAAGTGAAGCGTCCGTCCANGACTGGCAGAAATCTGCGACACCCCTCAACTGACAGGGCATGCATGTCCCTGTCCCTGTCCCTGTCCCTGTCGTGTCTCTTCCCAAAGACCGGGACAACAGCCGCTCGATGTGGTCCAAGCTGGACATTGACATTTGGAATAAACTACCGGCGAGAGGTACAGCGTCGGGTTGTATGTATAAGGTAGACATGGTTGGGTGTAGGATTGAAGACTTTAGAAACGAACTTGTGTTTTCTAGAACAAGGTAGGTATATAAATATTTTTCAAAGCAATTCGATGCACATGTCACTACCACACCTTCCCTTTCCTGTAATTGATCAGAGCAGAGCAATAGCTGGACCTGACAATGAGATGCCGGGTGTATGTTTTGTGCAGCACAGAACTTATATGCTTTTAGTGGACAAGGACAGGGAATTTAGGCAAGGGATAGCCGACGTAGCGGACGAGGGGGGCATCATGGGATTTCAGATAGCCGATCCAGTTAATGATCGCGTCCTGCATCACACCACCAGTGAGGATCCGGTAGGAGAGAAGAAGGTTTCTCACTGAAAGTCAGGTAGATCGAACTTCGGAAACAACGTTCTGAAAACAGAGATTCATACCGCGGCTGTATCTTCAATCAGTCTGGTATCATCCATAAGGAGTAGGTAGGATGAGAAGAATTCGGATAGCACTTGACATCGATTCTCGGTCCATTTGGTTACGGGTGCGGGCTGTTCTTTGAATGCTAGTCTAGATCTCGATAGTTGTGATCGTGGTTCAGGTTGAGGTTAGGTTTTCCGAGCTGAATAAGCTTTGACTAGTGTACTACCCGCTGAAAGCAGCCTATCAATAAAATCACTTCTAATTTTTGCTACAGTAGACCGTGGTTGCTCTGCGACCCCGTCACGCCCATGTCGTCTTGTCTCGTCTAATTTTGCTTTTCCTACTCCTCCCTATTCAACTCGACTTTCTGTGTATCATGTCTTCTGTGTGTTGATGGAATTTCAAGGGGCTTTGTCTAAATCATGCAAGTTGTATTACTAACACGACAGGTCGGTACTTCGCGTGGCACGCCTCTGTATGACATAAAGCACCCTCCGCTCGGCTCATGCTGCTTGCATCTGTCTGTCTGGCAGACTTGTTACTTGCCATTCCCTTCCTCCTCTTCTCTCGTGTCGGCTCTCCTCGTTACCGGCTGGTGTCTCGTTACTAGCGGGTGCTGCATCACGAATTGCGATCCAGCCTGTTGGAACGGATTGTCTTACAAATCGCTCTAGCATTCCAGCCATTTTGCGATCGTGCTCTATCTGTCTCATTCTCATGACTTTCAAGGTATGATGACGAAGACGATTGATGATAAAGGCAGAAAATCTGCCGCCAGCAACAGTGCACGGATACGTACCAGCATTTCTTTATCGCCCCTGAGTTCGTGGTAGTAATCTGGGTGCCCGATAGAGACAGCGGACCAGCAAGTTTCAGCCCCAGCTCAGATCTTCAACCGTTATGGGAACGGTTCTTGTGCTTCTTTCGTCTGTTCAATACCCAGTCAGGAATCTTTAGCCTCTCCTGTGTGCACAGCAAGCAAAGACTTACAGCCGGTACTGCTCGACATCCTTGCATGGCGACAGAGAGCTATACCATGTGACTACCTAGTCCAGTAAGAAGTGAGGTACGCTACAGCTCCGATCCAAACCATTCACTAGTCAGCCATAGCTGTCAGCTGCTGGTCTTCCTAATCTTGGAATCCAATGATTTCGCCTGACAATAATGCCTGGAGAGCGGCTGGTCCCTTGACGGCGGAGCGGGAGAATATAAGTGCAGGTGTAAGTGCGTAAATCTGTAGGTACAAGTGCAAGTTGAGATAGATTTAAATTTTACTTGTAGGTAATTCACTGTCTGAATGTACACAGTCTACGCTCGATCGGGCAAATACACACTGGCAGTTGAGTGGACGCGCTCGATGCGATGCGGTGCGGTGCGGTGCGGTGCCGTGTTAGTGATGGTGGTTGTGGTGGTGGTGGGCGTAGTGGTAGTGTGTTGGCCAGGCGCGCCGAGCATTCCCAGCTGAAGGGACAGTGGAAGCCACCCGTTGTGGGCGATCAGCGATGCACTCCACTCATTCATTGCACATCGACCTTGTCCTCGTCCTCGTCCTCATCTTTGTCCTTGTCCAGTGTACGTGCCCGTGCCCGTGTCCATGGGTCTTTCCCCTACCATGCTAATCCCTATCCCTACCCCTACCTTAAGTTCCATCCCTGCCCTGCCATCCCTGCCATCCCTTCCGCCCATCGTTCTTATTCCTACCTACCACTCGTCCCTACCCATCTCCCCCCTCCTTTTTCCCTCCCCCTGCTCAACTTTAACCTTTAAGGGCCCCTACTTTATTTTTATCTTTATCTCACCGAATAACTACCTAACCTTGGCTTTGTTTCTGTACCCTGTCGTGCCCTACTGCCCCCTCTGTCCCCTGCGCTTTGTTGATCTATGTACCTAGCTCTGGCTCTTCTGTCGCCTGTTACTGCCACTACCCATGTTCTTCGGTGACGAAGGTATGGTACCTAGGTATGTGCTTCACGCTCTGGGTTGCCCAAGCCCCTTTACCGCCAGGACGAGTACTTCAAAGTAGGGCTTGATACTGACTGCTTCGCGGGTCTGCTTTCTGCTGTTCACTCGCCAGTATGAGAAGTACCGTAGTCGTTGTGAAGTCTCACCTTCCTCTAACAACCACCAGCCTGTCCCAGCCTGCTCCGCTTCCTCCCCATCTCCCCATCTCCTTTCCCAATTTCTGTCTCGAGTCCAGTTCAGTCGTCAAGTCTAAGAGAAAGCAAGCGCGCACTCAGACCAGGATCAGGCATATGCCTCGTTCAAGAACTGGGAATATGCTGGGGACAGCAGCTATTGACATTGCCTCCACCTGAGCCCTAACCATCTGCTCCGTCCCCTTTCCTCGCCCTCGATCATCATCACGTTCTCCGTCTCTCTCTCTCTGCCCCTGCCGCAGATTGATCTGCGTCCACTACTACCTCCGCTCGCTCCCCTGTTAGTAGTTAGCCACGCTCCCCCCGGCTGCCCAGGTCGTGTCGAATATCAAATATTTCTTTCCATCATCCCGACATGATACCAAGGTCCCAGCGATCAGGACGCCTCCTATATCCCCAGCAGTAAACCCGGAAACCCTGGTTCATGCCTGCTCGTTGCGTTTGCTCGTTGAACCCCAACTATCTCATCAATAATTGTGACTGGCTACCACAGCCTGCATCCAACCTACAAGCGTCCGATCTTCCCACTCATATACTCTTACCACTTCCTAACCTGCTCCAACTCCTTCAACTGCCCACTCGACCACTTCATCCTCTCCAACCTGGCATCATCAATCTTTGCCAACCACAAAAGCGCAAACGTGGAACTTCTATACTTATCAAAGATCCGTCTAAATTGTCTGTTCATCTGAACGAACCCCACCCACCGCCTTGTGTACGGAATAATACTTGGATTTGGGTCCCACTTCCCTCGGAATACCACATCCCACTCAGTCAGCGAAATCCTACCTATTGGCCTGAAGTGTTTCAAGTTTGACAACTGCGTCGAACGAGGACCCTCCCGCATCTGCCGCCATACCTTGGTTATCAGTCAGACCACACGAGCTACTACTGCGAGGATAGACGCCAGTGGTTTCTAACACCACTTCAGGTGTTGACCTTCTCAGCTACTATTTAGTAGCTCAAGGCTAGCCCCGCCCCCTCCCGAAGTCTCCAGTTACTCACCATCCTCCTGGCGCCTGGGTAGCAACTCTCGATCTAGTTCAAACTGTCATACCGACCTCAGACTACTGATCTTGTCTACTACTTTAGTCAGGTAGCTAATTCGGATAATTCTCATCGCGCCGGAGATCTGGAATCGGGGCTATAACTCACCGCTCATCTCCCAACGGCTGTTAGTCCTCGCTGGTTATTCAAATCCGACTGCGAAACTCGAAGATTTCATTCCGTGCTTTGCTCATCTTCAGTCATCGATCTCAAAATCAGCATTCAGTTATGTCTTCATCACACCGACGGGGACCTTGGTCACAAGGAGAGGACGCCTACCTCGTCCAGTTAGTCCACACCCAAGGAGCATTGAATTGGGTACGCATTGCCCAGCTCATCGGGTCGAGGTCACCCAAACAGTGCCGGGAACGATATCACCAGAACCTCAAACCTACACTTAATCATGAGCCAATCAGCCCAGAGGAGGGGTTACAGATCGAGCGTATGGTTGGCGAGATGGGAAAGCGCTGGGCAGAGATTGCCCGAAGGCTGCATGGTCGGAGCGATAATGCAGTAAAGAACTGGTGGAACGGAAGCATGAATCGACGAAGGCGTCTTGATATTCGACGAAGAACGTCGACACAGCACCCCAACAACTTGGATGAGGAGTCACGCCCATTGTCGTTCGCAAGGCCGGCATCAAGCTATCCGCTAACTATCACATCAACCAACTTCTCCTCGAGACTAGGCATGGACGGGCCACTGCCATCCCCTGCAGCCTCCGAAGCTTCGAGGGCAGAGTCGGTAGACGGCGGTGCGCCTTCACTCATCTCAGATGCCAGCTCTTCGTTCTCGGTTTCTCCTCGCCTCGCACTGTCACCGAGCTTAGATTTACCGCCTTTGATTTATTTCTCTCGAGATCATAGACGCCCTAGCCTGCCATCCATTCCATTCAGATCAAACCACGCTTTAGTCTCAGAAGGAGATAGCCAAGGGTACACATTTACACCTCGCTTCCAGAGTGACTTGAAGACACATGTCTCCCCTGCACATTCGTCTTCTGTTCAACGCCCCGAGCAGTACTACCAGATGCCAACACATTCACCGCAGATCTATTACCCAGATTCTCGACCACAGCTTCCCACAGCGCCACCAACGCCTGTGCAGCTCCCACCTCTTCATTTTAGCGCTCGATACGAGACTCTAGAACAGTCAACGGAGAGAGACACGAGAATGCATCTTTCTTCGCTTCTGGGATAATTTCTGGAGGGTTTGGCTTCGAAGATGGGAACTTCTAACGGGACGTTCTTGTTTTCCATCATCCTAGCTAGGGCGGAGTTTCTCATTGGCGTCTCTATGATTTGCCTCTGTTGTGGAGTAAACACTTACGGACGTGGTGCATGAGCAACGTCTTCCTTTTGTAATCACGAACCGAGGACATGTGTCCTTTAATATCATGTATATCTATTAGCCAGATACCCACTCAAATACCTAGTCAGATCAGATCATGTACATGTAGGTTGAGCAAAATTATAATTCAAGCACACCTGCTTTGCAAAGGTTCTGGCATTCTGCATTGTTTGACTTGAATCCTCAGCTTTGAGATAGATTTTGCTGTCAAGGGCTCTGACCAGATACCAAAAATACTCTAGTGGGAGATCTATTTAAATCGGATCCTCCATCCGCCATCCAAAAGGCACTGCCCACTTCTAGAAGGTGGATATGAATACAATAACCATGGGATTTCGTGAGAGTGTATCATGAAATGGCATTCAAGTGGAACACGGAGACGATCCCAGGCAACCGCTAAACCTTATGCGAACCCTACTTCATGGAGAGATATGCTTCTCTTACGAAGTCAGCGCCTCTTTCATCGATTGGCAGCCAGATGCTGTTTGCCAGCATGACCCTCTGCTCAAACCAGGAACCCGAATAAGGCACTAGCACGGGCACTACCAGGTACGGATCACCCCTTTCTGCAGTTGCTGGCGAGGTTGAAAGAACCTGGTAAAAGTCTGCCACATCACCGCCCAGCCACGATCCAGATCATCCGATCGTATCTATAAGAAGACCAGGGTACGCATCGCTTATGCAGATCACACAAGCGATCTCAAAAAGCAATTGAAACCGCAAACAGACAAACACTGAAGTGGAATAGATCGATGCAAATGTAAGACACATTGGATCAGCAGATTATCTGCATTGTAGTACCGTCTCGGAGCAATAAGGCATAATATCTCTCTCAGGCACTTCAGCCGACGAAACAAATGAACACCCCTGGGTCGGAACCCTGAAACGGGGCGATAGAGTGTACATTCCTTTTGGTTTTGAAGCACCGCTTCACTACACAGCTGAGCTGAATGCCATGTCAAGATGCATCTCAACGTTACGCACCGTGCTACGCGTCTTACATTTCCCGACAAGACTTCCCCATCCTGGTAGACTATGGCACGAAAACAAAAGCAAGAAGTAAATATGCATATTTGCGTGGGTGCGTAGCCGAGCGAATCAGACACCTTCCTACACATCCCCTATTTTAGCCGAACTCGTTTGTTTTCTTCTATTCTTTCCTGCCTTCAACCTTTAGACTCATCTCAGGACATCTTCACAGTGGAGATACACGCCCAACATTGTTTCTGCTGTCAGCGTCTCATCGAATCGTGAGAGTACCTCGGGCTTGCCACCAGAGACGCGGACCAAGGTAGGATAGTAAATTCGTTGCATTTTAGCCTGCCAAAAAAGCTTGGGGTATATAACATGCCTGAATGATGAGCAGTGGCCCGAAATATTTCGCCGTACTCATGTCCGCGTTCCCATACAACTCCATCGCTACAGTGCTTATGGCAGATCTGCATCATGTCCATATTCAAGCCCGTTTTCCAAGTATCTACGCTGTTCGAAATCCAGGAAAAGTCACAAATATATATCACCGCCCTCATTCACCACCCATCGTCGCCACGCCTCATCATAAGCACACTCAAGGTCTGTGACCCATCTCTTCGTATCAAAGAGTGCACATGTCCACCTGCTGTCATACAGAAGCTTACGTAGCTCCGCAAGTCTTCCGACGCCATTTCCGTAACCAGAGGAATGCATTTCATAGCAAAGACCACTAGCAAGCTTTATCGCAAAGTCTTCGTACTGGGCATCATCATCGGCAATGAGTTCACCTGCTGCTTTTAGGCCCTCTTCGCCCTTGGGGAGGGCCCCTTTGAGAATGGAAGCAGCCATCCGAGAGCACATCTTGTATCTGTAACGCGGCAGGGTCAGCAATGGGGTGCTTGACCATAAAACATCCGCTGCTGTCGTGTGAGCATTGCACTCTGGCGTGTCCAGAAACAAATCACAAACACGGGCTCTGGAAATGTGCTGATGTTTTGGGGCTACGTCAGTAAACCATATCCGGGATGCGACATTCTCTCCTGCCCATTCCTGGGCTGTTCGTTTCAAATTAGTTTCCCCAAGATCAGGGAAACGGAGTAGCCATAAGATCGCTTTCGGAACTTTGTCCAGTATCCTCAACCAGGTGCGGAATGTTGTAGGCTCAATCTACCAGATGTCAGCATGCCAAATACCCAAATATTGCACAACAGTTGACGTACTTTGTAAAGTTGATTGAAATTTCCGAGGATGATTGCATCGTCAGAGAGACTGGGAAACAACTCCTTCCGCATCTTCCATCTCCTGGACTGCTCTTCGTCCCATGAAAGTTGCTTTTCCCGCGGCTCTGACTGAGCATGGTCGCAGCAAAAGAAAGTATCTCGGCAGAAGATGATGTTCTCTGAGTAAACCCAGTCTTCTTCCTCAAGAGACTGCTGATCCAGGAGCTGATCTTCCAGATCGATGTTCCTTCTCCAGGGCTTTAGAGTGTCGGGTGGAATCGCTGTCTTGTCTGCCAGAATATAATCACACCACTCGGCCCCAAGCGTTCCCGCAAAGCCCATGAATGACATTTGAATCGGTGCTGGGCGGGCCGCGAACACCTCATTCCTTGCACCCCTGGTGTATCCGTTGAGATTAACGAGGATATGGATCTCGTCCTGAACGATTTGTTGCACCAAACGGTCAGCCGACCATACACTAGCATCCCGAAAAACAGGTGCTTCACGTTCTATTTGCTGGCGGTGAACGGAGTTATCACTCGCAGTCGTGGCATAGCAAAACGCTTTGGCCCTTGAAGGATTGTGAAGCCCGAAGACAGATTGCATCCTAACGAGTTAGTCGGGAATTATAATGGTCGGTGAAATGGTCGATAACTTACAGATGGGCTAAAGGGTGGTTGTTGAAGTCGGATGATACATATCCAATATTGAGATATGGTGCGGGCGGTGGCGGTGGAGAAAAAACCGACCCTGGCATCCATGGTGCTTTGAGGGTGGAGCAAGATATCCTCAGCGCGTTCCGTTGAGAAATCATTCGAATATCCTTCGCAGATAAAGGACAAGTAAATGTATGGAAAGGCAGGACAGTTGGTGCTGTTGGAACCGTCAAAGTATTTGGTATCCGGGGCCTTGGATATTGGGACGGAGGCGATTGACGATTCAGCACATGCTTATCGTGATACCATCGATGCATAGCACGTTTGATAGCTCGCTCAATTAGCCGGACGACTCGTGCACCTTCCCAACGTTCCCCTACCCATGAGCTTAGCGTGATCTGCATGCTTTCCCGTTTCTCAATTGGCCACGGCTCCCCAGAGTCGGCTGCCTCCAGTTGACGAAGAAAATGATGAAGCGCTTGGTCGACGAGAGTTCCCCTGCCCCAGACAGAACCATCCTTGAGTTGCTTTGCAACTATGTCAACAACACGTTTCATCCAGCCACCACCTTGCCCGTTTGCTCTCGCGTCGGTTATCATGCCGCTTTCATCGACGTGCCATCTGTCCTGTCTGCCGCCATCTAGGATCACTCCTCCACGTCCAGCCCAGTCACATACAGAGTTGAGGGCATTTGCAAGACCGCAGACAGCTTCTGCAAAGTCAGGACTTGAAGCGACGGCGCGTCTGTAGTATTGGATGGCGTCGCTCGTGCGACCCTGGTCTTTGACGGCGTTTGCTAGATTTGCCAAAGCAATATCAAAGGAACTATCACAAGCTACTGCCTTCTCATACATTGTGATAGCAGCCGCAAGCTGGCCGATGTCCTTTAGAAGACTTCCAAGATTCGTGTATATGTGTGCATGCCGCGAATCGAGATTGAGACCGTAATTGTAATATGCGAGTGCCAGAGCAACTCCACTACCGGGCACTACACCAGGTATGGTGGGTTGGTTGGAGGAGTCTCTTGACTGAAAAGGGCGATGTGATGGAGTATGTTGAACGCTGGCGAGAAGAATGCCCACGTTATTGGCAGTCGAAGGACTAGGCTGGAGCGACAGAGAAAGGTAGTATAATGCGAGTATATCCCCTACTCCTGTTGGCATACTCGATATTCTCTGACGAGAGCTACTATTCGACATGGCATCCTGGAAGATCTTGGCTAGTGATAGGAGTGAATTACTTGTGGTTGAGACAGCGGCTCGTCGAGCGAGACCTTCAGGCACATGTCGCAGTCCTGGAAGCTCCCCATTCCTAGTGAACACAAGTCGCGCTGTTTGGAGAGCCTTATCAGGAGGTAGCAAAAGTGGTGAAGAGCTAGCTTGCGAGGGTGTTTTGAAATCAGTTCGCAATGGGTGAATCCCATCAAGTGACAGAACATTCACAATTCTTCTGATAAGATCCTGAATATCATGGTAGCTTCGGCCTGTGCTGATGAGAACTGCTTCCTCGAACGCCTTCGAGGCTCCGTTGATGTCGCCAAGAGCATACAGCATATTGCCCTTCGCATGAACCAGTGCAAGAATACGCCCGCTTTCAGAGCCCGGGACGGAGAAACCACTCGAACCAAAGCCGACTTGCGTTGATAGATCATCGTTCTCTCGTGCTCGAGGGGAGGAGAATATCTTATCGCTATCGATATCGTAATCTAGGGCAATGTTTTCTGTCGCCGTCCAAGTGAATTCGCACGACTCGCGATCGGCGTTGCTTGAAGTCTCGCTTATATAGTCCGACGGATCTTCGGGCTTCGGAAGCCGTAAAGAACGTTCCACAAACTCGATGATATTGACAGCCTCAGTCCCTCTGTGGTCACCGCAGAGCAAACCAATCAGATGCTCTACAGCTTCAAAATAGCTTGGCCGAAGCTTGACTGACTGTAGCCAATACTGCTCCGCCTCTTCACGTCTATTCAAGCAGAGCAATGTGGCTGCGAGGTTTGATATTGCTTCAACGTGCCTGAACAAAATGTCAGTCCAGGGTGGAATAGCTATCACATTCGTACTTACTTTGGATCTAGAGCAATGATCTTCGAGTACCAATCAAGAGCTTTATGATACTCCTCCAGGCCGTATGCAAGACATCCTCCGAGTAGCATACCATCAATCCAACACCAGCCGCTCTCGTCACACAGGTTTGTGAGCATGTCTAAAGCCTCCTTTGCCCTGCTCAATGGTGAGATGGGACACTGTGGAGTTATTTGAACATAATGGGGCACATCTTGATGCAGAGATCTGGCATGACGTGATTCGTTCATATTTGACGTTCCTTGCCACGCCCTGAAGTTCGCTATAAATGATGCTCGGGAAAGTCCTGGCGGTGCGTCAGCGTGGCTTTGAGCCGGTATTATTTTGCTGTCATTGGATTCTAGATCCGACCAGTGAGTTGAACTTAAGTGAGATGCAGGCTGACGGGGTGGCTTTGGGTAAATGCTATTCTTCGAGTAGGTCCGGAATCCATGGCTTTGTCTTGATTTTCTATCTTCCTTCCTGGTCTGATGCAGATATGCTAGAAGATCGACGTAGATACTGTGGGCCCATGAAAGAGTCTTCTCTTTGAATCTGGTATTATTGGCCTTGCTGGGCGACTGCGCTGTTGGAGTTCTGCAATTGTCGGGCGTTTCGTAGAGGGCGGTATTACCGTTAGTAGCACGGAACGCCGTTGATGGTGTATACGGGAACTGTGGCACTGCCATACCACTGTTTTGAAGGGAAAAGTCCGCATGCCCCGGCCGGGCGGCCAAACACGGATCTTCGCCGAAAGTTAAATGCCGTAATGGAGGTAAAAGCTCTGTCGGGGCGAGAAATTGCTGACCAAATCCGTGATTCGGAAAAGGGGGTGGTCTTTGGTGGCTGTACCCTCCCTGTTCTCTGACAGCAGCTGGACGATAAGGTACGAATCGCCCATCGGGCCAATACGGACCATAAAAACCGCCATCATCTGACGCAGTTGGTCCGGGAGACGGCTGGTACGCTGGTTGAAGGACAGTTGGGATCTGCATAGCGTTACCTGGGTAAAAGCTAGAGGCTTGTTGCTGTCGAATGTGATCCCATACGTTCTGCGATGACTCCACTGGGAAGTTCGGTTGAGGCCAAGGCGTACCTCCCTGGCTTTGTCGAAAGCTTCGCTCGCGGCCATGTAAACGTGGCAACTGTCCTGCCTTTTGAGAAGCTCCTCCCAAGCTCTCAGCTCTCCCTCTAGTCCTTGAAATGTCCAATGCTATACCGGAATATGTGCCACTGGCAGGCGAGGAGACGCTCGAAACTGGGAGTACAACATGTTTCAAAGCAGGCGCCTTGCTGGACCACTGCACAGGCGTCCCATCATAACCAGCAGCCAGGGTACCGTTTGGGGTTTTCCTGCGCAGCATGTGCTCGGCAGGGTCATTGTACTGACCACCAAGGCCATGATTGGAAGGCTTTCCCTCTGCAATGCTAGAGCGTCGGCCTCGGTTATTCTCGACAGAAAATGCACGGTATGGGGAGGCCAGTGAAGATCCATCATTTCTGGAGCTTCGAAAAGGAAGTGGCGCGCGGGTGTCCGTTCTTCTGGATTGAGGGACAGAATCGAATGGAGGGATAGCATATCCTTGATTTCCAAACTGCTGCGATAGATGTCGAGGATGGTGGGCAACTTGAGGAATCATGTTCTCCAGATTGCTTTGAAAATGGTAATATGTAATACTGCTCTACCGCATTGACGAGAGAATGCTTTCGAGTCGAGTCTTCAAATCCAGGGAGTGCCGATGCCTGCACGAAGGAGGGGAATGTTGCCTCTATTGATCATCTCGAGCTCGTAGACCACCAAGGCCCACGTCGGGCGTTCTCGATATACCTCCCACCGCTGGTACGGGCACGGCAGAGCTGTGATGAAATTTGTTGACGTTCTGGGAGTGAGCGTCCGTGAGATTGCCGTTGTCTGGACGTGGGGGCAGAACAGGGCTGGGCAGGGCTGGCTGGCAGCCTGTTCACAATGCGGTGCTGTAGAGCACTCGACGTCGTAGGCAGTCGTGAAATGAGGCTATGATTTCAAAGAATAACAAGGGAATGATGACATCGACAACTTTCATGTCAGAGTTTACGTGGTCGTAGCAAGAAGGAGCTGCAAAGTGGTTGATAAGTGAAGGGCCAGTAGTGAGAACAGGGCGGGCGCAGGCGCATGTAAAATTGCAGGGATCGACGCCTTCTTCTGTTTGGAGCATGCGTGGGCAGGGAGCGAGCGAATGATATCTCGTCAGCCGTCAGATAGTCAGCAAAACCCGTATCATCCTTCCGTCCTCTTCAAATCGAGACATTCATTCGCAGGCTAGAAGGTAGATCCAAGAAGTGATAGGAAGGCAAGTCGCCACTGTACCGAAATCTACTGCATTTGCTGTAAGAATGGGCTATATTGCTGGGAGGCTCGCGAGCTGTGAATGGTGTAGGCACTTAAGTATTCGGATTGAAGATGCACCAAGCTTCCCAATCGCATGATGCTCTCTGCAACGGCACATACTTGGCACATCCAGGCGCTGACGGCGGCCCGGCAATTCTCCTGGAGTCTCAACCAGGAAGACCAGTCTTGTCAAAGTGTCTATTTTACTGGACTGTTGCTCGTGCATTTGAATCACGATTTCGTTCTTTGCTCCGTTCGCCGAATATACAAACCGCCACATTCCACGTGAAAATGAGGTTCCGGAATAGTGATCGGAGAATTGTGGATCTTTTTGCTCATCTATCGAACCATCCAGAGAAGAAGGGAATGAGGGTCAGAGATCTTGGCAAGTCTTCACAACAACAATTGTCACAAGAGAACGTAGCGCTAGTATTTCATTCAATGCCATTGCTTGCACAGCCTATTGTGAAGTATGGAGCCCAGAATACGCGCAAAGGAAACCGTCGACCATCTACTCGTCCGGAACTGCGTGGCGTTAGCAATGCAATTAAAGATCAGCTTTAGGGGATCCTACTCTCGATCTCTCCACTCTCAATATCATCGCTGACATCCTTAGGACTTCTTCCGTCAACCTGGCAGCCCACGCTGAACGCAGTGCCCAGAATTTCCTTAACACCGCCCTTCAGCTCCTTCGACAAGGACTTGAATCTCATCGTCCGGGCAATCTCAATGACCTCATCCAGAGTGATTGATTTACTGTGCTTGATGTTCTTCTCCTTCTTTCGGTCGCGGGGGGGTTCCTTCAAGGCCTTGATGACGAGAGACGAGGCAGAGGGGACGACGGAAACCGCGGCTTGACGGTTTTGGATGGTGAGCTTGACGGTGACACGGAGTCCTTTCTATATTTCCCAGTTTATCAGACCAGCTCTCTAGAAGATCCTTCCTGAAGTATGCATACCCAGTCTCCAGTTGCTTTTGCGATATCTTCTCCAACCTTCTTTGGCGACAAACCCAGCGGACCGATCTTGGGAGCAAGGGCGGACGATGCACCGACTTCGCCTCCAGTGGCTCTAAGGTGGCTAAATGAAGACAGTCAGTACGCGATTCTTTTCTGCTGCGCGTATTGGCCTCATAGCAATTGCTACATCGTTCTGGTAATTCATGTTCATGGGGTATCGCGCAAAGGCCTTGTCTAAGACTTACATCACCTTGATCTCGTTGGGGTCGACCTTTGGAGCTACACAATCAAGTCAGCTGCATGTCTCAATTCATGTCGGGCAGAGGGCTTCTTACGCATTTTGGCGGTTGATGTTGTTGATCGCGAAGAACTGGCTGAGTGACAAAACTTTGAGGGGAAAGTTGTGTGGGCGTTGCCCATCGCTTAGATCACGCTAAAATAGCGCAAGGCTGACCTGAAGTCTCAAAAGTTCCTATGGAAATATACCTACCTAACAAGCAATCGTAAAGAAGGCTATAAGATAGAAGTTTTTGGCTTTGGCAATCACAGAATATATTCATTTCAAAATTAGACATTACTTAGGTGGATAAATTACTTTCAGTATTGCAACAGTCTCAAAGACTGATTTAATGTGCCGTCCAATTTGAGAGACCACGAGCCGAATTACAATGTAAGAAACTTGAATTACGATACGAATAAGGTGAATGAAAAGAAACTATATTTCATAATGTAAGTTGGGCTCTTAACCTGCCTTGAATGGCGTTCTATACGGTGTTCACTCTCGAAACTGGATCTACTACCTTTGAGTACAAATTACAAACACAAATACTTCACTGGCACACCGCGACCTGCAGCTGCTACATACAAATGAAGATTGATCTAGCATCCCGATTTATGACTATATAACGTTGAGATGACTTGGGCGAGCTTGAGAATTGTACAGCAATGAGCATATTCGGCATGTGCCGGTATTACCTGAAATCAGCATGCCAGCGTCACAATCTTGCACTCCACAGGTTTGTCTTTGCCTATCTTTGGCCTTGTCTGGTTCTTGTAGGATTGCTAGTCTTAACCTCGCGCTAAGTATCAAATAGTCTTGATTTAAGTGCAGCCAACCAAGTCAGCGCCGAATTTGCTGTCACCAGTAGATTTCAAATATCTACCCTGGGAACCACTAGACTGCCTCGTGGTCTCCTTCGGGACTGTGAACCTTGTTGTCTCAGTTTGTGCCACTAACCGCAAGTCTAGAGCCGTCAGTAGTTGCTGGAAGACGAGAGTTTTTGTGCACTTACTTCATCAGGTGGTCCATGAACGTTTGCAATGAAACATCATCTGTGAAAATTGTTTGAGCGGTCTGAGCTCCAACTCCACCATAAGCACCTGTTGTGTGTGTAGTCGACGGATTGAGCTTTGAGAGCAAGAAACGAGCTTGTGATCCTCCAGCATCACACACAATGAAACGCGGCAGGGGAAACCGGTCGGTGATGAGATCCTATAACATGTTAGAGGATTGACAGACCGATCTGCGATATACGTACCCTGGCGTCCTCTTTTGGTTGTTCCAAAAGGGCTGCGAAGTTCTCGTAACCTTCTTGGTCCTGGTATCCAGCTTTTCTCCACTCTGCAGCTGTTTCGCCATGAAAGATCAGAATATGAAAGAAGGTATCCAAAAGGAGAATATGTGTTGGCTGGATGGAGGTAGAGTCAAGAAGAACTGGTTGACTTCCTTCTTGGTCGAATGTGTATGAGTCCAGGGTAGGCTGAATCATGATTAGGGAATTGCTGACATCTTCGTGGTTGAGCACATGTCTGTAGAATGCGGTCTCGTCTGGAGAGTTGTTGAAGACTTGGAGAAACTGGCTCCTCCGCAGGTGGAACATGAACTGAGGATAAAGAGTGAAATTCTTCTCCAGGCGGAATGATGACGGATCATCTTTCCGGTAGTCGGCGAATCGAGAGCAGAGACGGATAAGCATGCGATCCACCCACCGAAGAACATCCGGGCCATCGTCAACTTCCGCTTTAAAGACTGCAATCCTCGACATGAGCACAGCGGCGGCCTCCTGGTCAAACGACTGCGCAATGGCGGGGTCTCCTGCAGGTCCACTCAAATTACGAGAGACAGTAGTGACGCGAAGATGGAACTGGCCAGAAGAATGCTGATAATATGTGAGGAACTGCATCATGCCTTTTTGAGGAGTTTGCTGGTGCTGTGCTGGGCCACCCTGACTGGCAATCTCGAAGTAAATGCCGTAGCTTGCGTTGGGATCAATGCCACACATTTTCCAAGAACAAGTGTTTCCGATGCCACATTCAGTCTCGCCTACAGATGTCGATTTCTTATTCATCGATACTGCATGGCCTATCAGGCCAGTCACTTTTAGCTCCTTTGTAGTGAGCACCTCTAGCGACGCATTGAAACCCATGAGAAGGTTGTCATCGGCATCCTTCTCGAATACCCGAACAAATGACTGTTTGAACATGGATGATGTGAAGCTGTCGGTCAACACCATATGACCTCCGGTTGAGTTCGAGAGTCCCTTCATCTCTAACAAGCCCACCTGATCTAAACATCCAGCGAAAATGTCGATAATGTGACCATTGTGTGCTGTTCTCTTGGCGAGGTTGTCGTAGAACTAATCTGTTAAATTTTGATCTTCGCCAACACAGAGGACGACAGGTACAGATGAGACTTACCTTCAGAGCCTTCTTATAGTATTTAATGTTGTCTCGGTCGATATCGTGATGTGATCGGATGGGTTCTCTGAGTTCAGGGCCAACGACAAGTCCCGGTCCTTCAGTGGCGGGTCCACCAGCAAAGAGCATAATTCGACCACCAGCGTTCTGGAATGAGGACTCGAGAAGCCCAACAGCAACACTCAGGGCAACTCCAGTACATCTGAGATTTCGGCGATCATTTGCGACTGGCCAAGGGTCCTTTTGTAGTTGTTCCAAAGCTTTTGTGAGTTGGAATTCGCACTGTTGCACCGGCAAGAGAAATCTGGCAGCAGGTCCCATAGGTGGCATTGGACGCCCCGGTTGCTGCTGCTGCATTCCAGGTCGAAGACTAGAAGACGTCAAGGCAAGCATCTCTTGAACCTGTTTTGCAGAGTAGTCCTTGCTGCCACGGAAAACGTATGACTTGGGGCACTCGGTATAGCCAATCTCGTGGACTTGGGCCTGAGTTCATGTAAGAAGACGTTTGCAATGGCATACAAAAGGATTGCTCACCATGGTGCCGAATGTCACCAATCCAACTAGAGCGTTCTCCGGAAGGAGACTCAAGCTCATGACTAGGGAGTCCTTCAGTGCAGATAGGCTGTCCTCTTCTTGGCATGTGTCCACCACATAGAGAAATATGGGCGGACTTGGCGCTGGTCGAGACAGTCTATACTCAATTGTGGTGTTATTTGGGTGGAGTTCGGGGGGAATTGCATTGGCAGTGATGTCCTTGTAGTGAGGCGGAAGTGGATTTCGAGACAAACAGAAAGGGCAGATCCAAAGTCGGGCGCGAACGTCTACCTGGCTGCTTATTGTAAGAACAAAAGCAGCTAGTCATCGTCATAATAAAGCTTACCAGTATGGATTCAAGACAGATCGGCAAGGCTGTTTACAGATGACAGGCTCGAATTGCAGCAATGGAGAGTCGGGCTTCTCTTTGAGGGGCGTGTAAAGTGCGCCGATGGGAACCACAAGCCGTGAAGCTTCCTGTCACTGTTCAGCGTTTTCTCGGGCTTTGAGTGTTACCCAGGCGTACCATTCGAGAGCTTGGAAAGACGTTCCAGCTGAGCCGGAGACCATCGCGATCCTCAATTTCTGACCATTGCTCTTTCAGCGCCTCGATGTCCATGATGAGCGAGGCTCAGTCGCCAGGTCCGCGCTGGCTGGTTTGCTTGCTTGCTTGACCTTGTGGGCGAGGGGTTGTGCAGTATTTGGGGCGCTGGGCAATGGGACCTGGTGCACAAGTGGTTCGGAGAGACGTGTGCTTGGAAATTTATATGAGGACAATCTCGTGGAAAGCCGAGTGATGCTAGGTATCTGTCGTGGAAAGACGTCGAGGTTGATGCTGAGGTTGGGTTCAGTCGCTCGCTCGGAAGTAACAGATGGCAGACGGCTCTACTCTACTGGGAAGGCCACATTGAATTGATTCCAGCTGCTGGTCTAGTCTAGCCTAGCTTCGGCCTGGGGGGCACATGCCTTATCAGGTTAGCTACGCATCCTCAGGCCAAAAACCTACTACTCAGCACTCAGCTAAGCTAGCGCCGTTTGATCGTGATAAAAACTCTGGACGGAGCTTTGAGCTGCTGTTCTTCTCTTCTCTTTTCATCATCGCCAGTTTTCAAAATTACTTAAACGACAGCGTCGTTGCTATTCACAGCGATGCTGTTTTCGCGCTGCGCGAAGATGAAACTACCCGTTGCTGGGCGCCTGGATTTGAGATGTTATTCCAACCTTTTTGAAAATCTGGGAATCAGCTGAGGTTAAATACTTGACACGACTCGTTACTAGGACTCCCGTAACGCTCGGGATCGAATGACCAAGGCGTGGGAGCTCGGCTGTCCAGCTTATGGCTTGTTGGCCTTTGGGTGGCATGAAGTGCGAGTGGTCTGGCGGTGCGGCCTGGCGTTGTGCTGTGTATTTCAGATCTCAGAGACTTGGTGTGTGCGCTTTTCCGATCTCCCTAATACACTGGATGGATCTTGCCTGGATGAAAATCTTTTTGGGTAGAACTTCAACAAGTTCGTGCGCAGCCCACGAGGCAATATCATCGAAAACTTCCCTCCAGATCTCTCGCAGTAATATGTCCTGCTTCTCATTTACATCTTCCTGCCAACGATGCAGAACACCTCACGCATCTTTTCTTGCGGCAGCTTCGTTGTCATGCCTCCTCTTTGACATCCATAAATCGACGCTCCCATTGTGCCTTGGCCCGGTCATGAACGAAGCCACAGCTTTCCCCGCGATGGGAAGTGTTCGTCGATGGTAGTTTTTGGCAGGATATCCTCGACGACTGTAGAGTCAGGTAATTTCCTGGCTTTGAATTATAATCTATTCTTCGACTTACAGTACCATCTGAGCTCGATAAGGGCCTGCACTTCGTTGTAGCCGAACGTAGGCCCGAATGCCTTGGATTATTGGGGTTAGTTTATGCTTGTCGTGGTATAAGGATTCTTCCATTTTGATCTTGGCTCTATGTCTTCTCACATCCTACCGTGCCTCTTGGTTTGACTTCTTATCCAAACTGCGAACAGTTAATTGCATTTTACTATCATACGACATGCACGCCCTTATCAGAGACGATGTGAGGGAACGTTGTGTTGTTCTGTTTCTGGACTCATGCGGAGTATCGTCCCTATTCATAAGTATAGAATTAATTCTTAGGATAAGAAAACGAGCATCCTTAATTTTATGCTATAGACACTACTATTACTAGTGTTTATTTGGCTTTTGAATCGTGGTTGCGTTAATGTGGTTATAGCATAATAAGTTCGTAGATTTGCATCGAGGTAATTTGTTACCGGGAGTGAAATGCAATAAGAAGGGGCCTTGAGGGCTCTTTAATAGGCTCTAATAGTTTAGCGCAAGACATATATTCAGAGCTTTAATCATTTGCTCAATCTATAAGCCTAGTGTGACGGCCCAGTTGCCCGATCACGTGGTATCGCGCCACTTGACTTTGAGTTACGGGGACGGAGCTAACATGCGACATGTAAATAAGGCTAGCGGCCGCCCCCTTCCTACTTAAGTTTGAAGTTTCTTATGAACATCTTTTTTTGATATCTTCTTTATATTATATTATAATTATTAATAAACTTTTATTAAGCTGTTATATTAGAAAAGACTAACTTTACTTAAGAGGTCTTAATATTTATTTGCTAATTTCTTAAAGCATTTTTTAAGCGTAATCAAGTTGCTCTTTTAGCTTTTCTTACCTTTTTACCTTTATAACTTGTTGTTTCTTTGAAGCACCCTTTAGGCGCAATTAAGTTGCACATATAACTAACATCATGATTTTTAACTTTTTTATATTTTCATTTAATTGTTAACATGTTAGAATATGTTATATTTCCAAAAGTAATTTTGCTGATGTTGGTTAATAAGGCTTATACTAAGTGTTTGATATATTCACGCTAAGAGTTAGCTGGTAACCAAAGAAGTTTTTATAATAATATAATATGCACCTCGCTTAGCCTCGCTTAGCTTTCATAACCTCGCTTATGGCATAAACAAAGGCTCGCTTAATTTAAAGATATTACAGGCTCAGGGACCCCCTATCAGATCTGTAACTACAGGCTCAGGGACCCCCTATCAGATCTGTAACTACAGGCTCAGGGACCCCCTATCAGATCTGTAACTACAGGCTTAGGGGCCCCCTACAAAGCCTGTAACTTCGGTAGTTTAAAAGGCTCGCAAACCCCTTTACAAGGGTTATTTATAAAGCTCGCAAAGCCTCCTTAAAATAAAGAGTTATTTACAGCTTGCGATGCGATGCGATGCGAGGCCTTGATACTAGGCCGAAATAGGTAACTAAAGCGATGAGAGCTA